>WLWD01006133.1_pt1 | contig 272946 bp, 194 predicted proteins | sample 6712731 | NCBI WGS metagenome assembly WLWD01 (sample SAMN12718690, study PRJNA576275) | sponge metagenome | isolation source: marine sponge | host: Mycale hentscheli | place: New Zealand: South Island, Marlborough, Capsize Point | collected 2014-11-01
GTAGTAGTAGTAGTAGTAGTAATGTGATGTGATCAAAGCCCAGAAAAGAATTAAAATTAGAATTGTATGCTTGTGCTTTCATGACCTGGTCTTGTTAGCTGACCAAATTTATTTTGGTTAAACCCATTACCAAAGCATAATTCTGAAGACTCCAGTGGGTTTATAAAATAAATCCTCACTGAAGCTATTTTGTTCCCAATGTTTACATACTTGTTTACTATCTATAGATACAAGTTGTAATATTGAAGCACAGGCTGCTTTTCTCTCTAGCTTCATCTCTCTTAGAAATCTTTTCCCACTTATCTAACAATTCTGCTGAGTAAATAAAGGTCAATTTTCCCCAAGGATATTGAATTGTTAACAAGAGGTTTGACGTGTTGTGACACATTTCATTTATTATCTTAACACATTTTTGATTGTTATTTGTTTACTAGTTTTGTTAGTACAAACCATGAAGTCTTGCTGAGTAAACAATCTTTCCCTTATGTATCATCCTTTTTTTCTTGGCTTAGTTTTTTATTTTTGTTTTTATTTTTATGTCACATTACATGGTATTAGTGAATTAAGTAGTTCTCAAATAACCATGTCCTTAATTTTTGGTTTACATTTTGTTTAGAAAATGGTAGGTGGCTTACCAGACTGGAAGAGGTTGTGGTGTGTGATGCGACAGTATCATCTGCGGTGCTGGTCATCGCCTGAAGATGTGGGCAAGAGAATGCCAGTGGAGACTATTGACCTCACCCAGGTATGATCCACCCTACCACATGGACATGTGCTTTATATCTGTTGATCCTACTACATACAGGCCACAGTAGTGGAGTCGGCATCTCGGCTCTCCATGCGCCGGCCTAATGGTGTAACTATAAAGAACAATGGTGCAGAGTACTTGATTGCCTTTGAATCCAAGGAGGAGAAAGACCAGTGGATAGCTGCAATGAACCAGGTGAGTGTATTTAAAATAGCATGAATTTAAAGCTGCTAATGTGAACATGATGCATATTTTTTCTTCCAAAAGAAAACGGGGAGGGACAAGGGCACTTTCTTTGTTTTAGAATCTACAATGTTGTTTGAAGCTTTGCACTTAAACCACATTGTTTGTCAACCACATCTTTCACCACAGACCACTCATGCTATCACTCAAGGAATCCCTATTGGGGTAATTAAAATGAAAAATTAAACTTAAAAGGGTTTCATTCCCTTGCCAGCTTACTCAGGGTCTCATTCCCTTGCCAGCTTACTCAGGGTCTCATTCCCTTGCCAGCTTGCTCAGGGTCTCATTCCCTTGCCAGCTTGCTCAGGGTCTCATTCCCTTGCCAGCTTGCTCATGGTCTCATTCCCTTGCCAGCTTGCTCAGGGTCTCATTCCCTTGCCAGCTTGCTCAGGGTCTCATTCCCTTGCCAGCCAGCTTACTCAGCATTTTGCTCACAAGGAGGTGAAGAAAGTGTTGCACTGTTATTGTCCTGCTGTAGGGTGTACTGGATCTGAAGGTGTGGAAGTCTTCATGCGAGTATACAATACCACGTCCACCCAGCAAGTTTTATTCCGAATCTCCAGTGGAAGACCAATCCTTTACCAATCTGGCTCTGTCCTCCTCGTCTCGTAAGTCGTCAAGGTCCTCCAATGAAACAACTCTCTGAATAGTCTATCCCAATTATTATCACCTACCAACATGCATGAGTATTCAACTGTCCTGTTTTGTCCTAGCAGTATATTTTGACACCATAGAGCTGTGTATGACTGCAATTCAATAGCATACGGTGCTGTCTGTTCTGAATTCTTTGTTTGTTTTTATCTTTATTCTGTATTTTCTGCAATGCATAACTTTTGTATCATGGTGCTTTGATTTATGATCCTGTCAATTTTAAATTGCAATGGTATTGAATACAAGTTAAAAAAAAAAATTTTTTTTTGCCAATATTCGATGTTTGAATTGAGGAAGGAGGGAGGGAGGGGGCAAAGAAAAGAACAAGCAAACATACACTAACTACTATTAAAAAAAAAACTGTACAGTCCCTATATGGAAACATTTTGAGAACACATGATTACTCACAAACTAACTTTTGCTATACTACACACACATCAAACACTAGCTTGGAGTTTGCTGACAGTGTCAAGTGGTGGAAGCTCCTGCAACAGATACAGTCTGCATAGATAAAATACAGCAGTAAATATGGTGCAGTGGTGCCGTTGAATCATACTTACGCTGTCACACTCAGCATATTTTACAGTAGGAAGCGATCTGATCTTAGTCAATGTTCTATATAACACACCAACATAAATAAAAGATTCTTGCTCGACTGAGTTCATATCTTGTATATAAAACATAAAGGTGCTACACATTTTGTCACAATACTTGTGAATACAAATTCATGTGTGAATTGTCAATGCAGAGTAGAAATATTAAGCATAGGAAGAAACTAAAGTTGTAGTATTCAAATGAGCTTCTATCTCATTGTACTACTGCACAGTTACAACTGAATTAGGCTTACATTAAGCTTAATTTTTGTTTGAGTATAATATAGAGTAGCTGATGGGCACCTAAGTGAAAGTTTAAATACAATCTATCTGTAATGTGGTATTAAGCACATGGCGAGCGAGCTATTGTGTACAAGTAATTACAACAGGAGGTAGCTAAATTAATCCAGATTTATTTAGTTTGCCTGAAATTAATGTTCTAGCTCCTGTTCTCCTAGATTAAGAAGACATTATTCACCAGTAAAGGTAGATAAATCAAGAGTATGGGACGGGATCAACCTCCAAGCGAACACAAAAATGCAAGGGTCAAAGTACAAAATGACATAATTATGTACATCTAAAGATACATAAATAAACAAATATCCCCGATTTTTAATATTGTTACACCCGATAGTGTGTAGGCATGCTCAGCTCGCCAATTATATATTATGCCATAGTTGTTATGGTAACAGCCATGGATTAAAAATATTATTCCCCTGTGTTATTCCCCTCCAATTGCCTACATACAAAAATATTTTTGTACCACAATAAAGTTTAAATTGCACGTAAAAGATTTTTTTGTCGACCTGACATGCACAAATAATTAGTGACATATCACAGCTTTTTTTAAAGCTGCAAATGAAAATCTAGTTCTTTACTTGTATGAAGCTTTCTTTGAGAATGGTTACTCCATCCATGTATAAAGAACTGACGCGAAGAATTATTTATTAGAGTCTAAAGTCTTGTCTTGTGAACCTCACTGGATATCATCACTGTTTTGTTTGAAGGTGGCAGAAAGGGAACGAAATGCAATTATTTTTTTGTCGGTATTTTGGTATGGCCCTCGCTGCACTAACTTAGCCTCCCATAGCCAGACCCTTTACCAATCGTTACGCGGGAAAAGGGTCTGGTAGACTGATGTTGAACAGTTTGTTCTTGCTTAGTCAGCAAGTGGTTAACTGTGGTTCAATTAGTGTGGGTGTAAATCGTTAAATATTTTAAGGCGCGTGAATTGTTCAAATAAGCAGGCAGCTTATTCTGTACTGCCATGAAGAAATGTTGCTTATGCAAAACTAAGCTGGGAAATGCTTTGGGTTAAATTTAATGACACTGATATTGATTCTTGGTTAGCATTATTCACCTTTAAGCATGTAAAAAATCTAAGGTATCATGGCATATACAATGGCCCGTGTACAAAGCAACAACTGTATCTTGTTGCTAAGCGAAACTTCCAACTGCAGATATCTTAGTCCAAGTCACTGCTTAGCATTACTAATGGTATCATTTTTGACATGGCTGTTGGGAGTTGTGCACAGAAATACTACACGCGCAAAAGTTTGAGCAGTCTTACGTCACAGGATATTACGTCACCTATTGTTTGTGGTCTCCCCAACTAGCGAGGGGAACTGAACTCAATGTCAGTCTTCCAGACCCTTTTCCTGTGTAGTGATTGGTAGGTCTGGATATGCGAGACTAGCACTAACTGGACATATTTCCCCCCCTTAAAACAACAATATTTACTCTTTTATTTATGTCTTCTACTCCATTCAAAAAGGTAACCTCAGTATAAAATAGTTAAACCATGGCAACTCTCGGAATTATCACTCGATAACCACCCTCGGATCAGGACTGTTATTAGCAATAATTCCTGAACCCATGGTTTAACTATTACATATATACATAGGGGCCACCAAAATATTATACCAGCAACTTACTCATTATCTAGAGTAGCTGCAAATCCCCGAAAGGTCCCCATGTTATAAGTAGTTGTGATAGTGTTCATGCCTCCAGCCTCTTTCACAATGTCAGTTGCTATCTGCATAGTTGTTGCCACTACACAATTAGTGTGAATGACACAGCTACTTAGTAAAACACTTTCAAGCCTTACCGTCTTCATCCGTTAATGACTCTAAGAGTATAATTATGAACTTGCCAGAAATTATTGCTGAGCCATCAGAATTCAGTAGAGGAGCTACAAAAAATTGGGTATTCAAATGCCTGTCCGATAAATAATCAACCCTACCTAGATTCTCAGTAGCCATCCCGACTTGAGATTTCTCGGAGAATAATCAGCCCCGCCTATTTGATTTTCCCGGAGCTATGTGCCCACACCCCCAGTAGGCGCGCCCATTTCGCTCGTATAATAAAAAGGTGCATCGCAGAAGCGGAATGGATTTTTTTGAGTGGCAAATGCGGCGAAGTGTAGAATCGAACGGGAAAATGCGATTGGCACTTTACAGTCTGAAGCCTCTTTTATTTCTTCTTTGCTTCGCTGCCAACACTCGTGGCTTAGTCATTGGTATCAAAAGCAATGGCGTAGATGATCCCGTCTGCCTCCGCGGTAACATTTCAAAGCCGTGTAAGACGCTCAATTATATAGCTAAATGTCAGGGGCAACTTCCATCAGAAAATATCACCATCTCTGTATGTCCTCACGAATCATGGATCAGTGGCCATTTGAACTTTCAGAATTTGAAAAACTTCACACTGAGATCTGACTATGAATTGAAAATAGAAGGATTTTCTTTCAGAAATATATCTGGACTTTATTTAATACCAAAATCTTTCAGAAGTATAAAGGGTTTAAATTATTCTATAATGCTATCTATTGAGTATTGCCAAGACGTAACAATAATGGATACTATATTCATAAGAGTAAAAGGGACTGCAATGTTCTTGAAAAACAACTATGGAAGTATTTTCCTTACAAATTTGAAATTTATCAAAAATATAAACAATGACATCAAGAGTCAAATAGAATCATATTCTGGAGGGCTAGAAATAGTGTCAAACAGTAGCACACCAGCAAAGTATGTGATCCACAACTGTACTTTCAAAGAGAACACAGCTCCAGATCGTTATCAGTCTTTCACTACAACAAATCGAGCAAACACGGAATGGAGAGGACAAAGTTTAGGTGGTGCGCGCTTTCTCTGTACTTCCAAGAGAAGTCTTCAAACCAGGAAATTGTAATTTCCAGCAGTGTTTTTGTGAAGAATAAAGCTATGTGGGGGAGTGGCATGCATGTCATGTTTCAGGGTCTGGCCATTGGGAATACCCTGCAAGTGACAGACACAAACTTTACTGACAATGCAGCAAAAGTAGGTGGAGGTGGGGTTTGCATACGATATTTTAAAAAGATGTCATCTACTTCTTGCTCAGAATTTATGCACAAACAAAATTTAATATCATTCACTCGCGTGATGTTTGCAAGGAATGATGCCATATTTGGCGCTGGCTTGGTAATATTGAGTACATATAATCTACATCCTTCAGATGCTGGCATTACTTTCTCAGAGTGCACTTGGCTGATGAATTCTGCAGTGTATGGTTCAGCAGTGCTAGTATCACCTGCACTGTTTCAACTTCTAAGTACAGGTAATCTTCCAGTTCCTGAATTTATAAACTGTCAGATAAAATGTAATTTTCTCAAAATTATATCTTATAAAACTGGAATTTCTTATAGTGACAGATTTGCTGGCATTTTTATCATAATTAAATCCACTGTTCGCTTTGGTGGAGTAAGTTCTTTTGAACAAAACAATGACTCTGCCATATATCTGAATTCTGGTACTGTGGTATTTAATTCCAATTCTAAAGTACGACTTTATGGAAATTCAGCCTTAAGTGGAGGTGGCATTGCTCTTTTTGGATATTCTTCTGTACTATTAAACCAGAATTCTTCATTTCTGATAGAAAATAATACAGCAAGATCACTTGGAGGGGCCATATACTACCACTCAGAGGATCAGCATGATCTAAAATATGGCAGAGTATGCTTCATTAGGCCTGAAAATCCCACAATTAGTGAAGACACTCCCAGTACCATTCACATGCGATTCGATAACAACTCTGCCGGTGTCCTTGGACAATCCATCTATTCTAGTACGCTATATCCATGCCATTTCTTTAATTCCCACAGTGCAGGAATAAGTGACATATTGAACAGAGATATTTTTGATTTTATTGGAGATATAGTGTTTGATAATGCAGAAGATGCTGTCAGCACCAGCTCAAAGACACTAAACAATAGCAATATTGAGTCCGAATACAATGTGTTTCCAGGTGGGAGCATCCATCTTTCTTTAATTCCAGTAGATGAGTTTGGAAGGAGTCACCCAAATATCCATTCTTATCAAGTTGAGATGATGAACCAAAGAATACTCATTGACAGACAGTTCACTGTTTTAGGAAAACTTTCTTTTGCTGGGGCTCAGGGGGCAAAAGATATGTTGATAGTCTCTCAAAATTCTTTACGCAAACTGAGCATTTTAGTCAACATCTCTCTTTTACACTGCCCTCCAGGGTTTTATTATGATGAAAACAGCGAGACTTGTGAGTGTACAACCAATGGAAGCAGCCAATATTTTTATTATGGGATTTCCAGTTGCAATATGGACAACTTTCATGTGAACCTGCACCCAGGATTTTGGATGGGATACATTTCATATGTAAACGTTTCACCTGACACTTTATTCACTGCAATCTGTCCAATGGAGTTCTGTCAGTACCACATACCAGAGATAGAAGTAAGTTCTAACCATACTGAATTGCACAAAATTTGCCAAACTCACAGAACTGGCATTCTTTGTGGCGAATGTGAAGCAAATTACTCTCCTTTCTATCACTCTCAAAACAGCTTCATGTGTGGTGAAGACACACTCTGCTCATTTGGCATTCTTTTTTATATTTTATCAGAGCTTGTTCCAGTTACTATACTGTTCACTGCTATAATCTTGCTAGACTTGAGATTCACATCTGGAGGAATCAACGGATTTGTTTTTTACAGTCAAATCATCGAATCACTTTTAATGAAACGTAAATTATTTAGCGACAAATTGGAGAAGGCATTGCTGCCAAGTAAAATATTTTACGATATTTTCAATTTTGATTTTTTTAGTATGCCCTCACTTTCGTTTTGTCTGTGGAAAAATGCCAAGATTATAGATATTGTGGCATTTAAGTATGTGACAGTCATATTTGCATTTGTATTGATACTATTTCTAATTCTTATTTTAAAGAAAATGAAGTGGAACCGACTGGAAAATGCAATAGATCTGAAAAAAATATCAGTAATAAATGGAATTTCAACATTTTTGATACTGTGTTATTCACAGTGTATTAAAACTTCATTTTTCATACTATCACCAGCTCAACTGAGGACCCAAGGTGGGATCCCAGGGAATTTAGTCACAGTTTATGGAGGCTCTTTGTTCTTAAATGGCCGCCACTTGTTGTACTCTCTCATGGCTATTTCTTGCATCCTCACTATAGTAATCATTCCACCTGTGGTTCTCCTCTCCTATCCAATGTTGCTTCACATCTTGGGATTATGCAAGCTCAGCGAACACTGGCTGGTCAACAATTTATTATCACTGTTCATGATTAATCGGTTGAAGCCTCTGATAGATTCTTTCCAGAGCTGCTACCGTGACAAAGTTCGTTTCTTTGCAGGACTTTACTTCATATACCGTATTGTAATATTGGCCACCTTCAGCATTGCCCACAGCACTGCACAATACCACACTCTCATTCAACTATCCCTTTCTACTTTCCTAGGAATACACTGTGCTGTCCAGCCTTACAAGAAAAGGCTTCATAACGTCCTAGACTCCCTTCTCCTTCTGTTGCTAGTGGTAATAAATGCATGTACTATCTTCACTGACATTTATGATGTCCAGTATCGTGACAATTACTTCTACGGAGCCAATACCATACAGTTCGTATTCCTGGCTGTTCAGGTTATTCTAATCTACATTCCCATGCTATCCTTTTTGGGTTGGTTAATACACAAAGTGTTCATGAAAAAACTTTTGCTATTTGCTAAAAAACTTTTGATAATATGTAAAAAACGCAAGAAGTTGACACAGCAGAATGTTGAACTTTCATTAGAGTACAGAAAATTGACTTAGTCTAGCCAGTATTCTGTACTTGACTTAAAGAGTGTATTAATTATTTTCATTGTGCTAATTCAAAAATTTTTTTTTGCTTGAATCCTAAATTGTATACATGCACATGTGCCATTCATTTTTAAGCTAATTTCATCAGTCCAGGCTCACGCCTACTTTTTACTACGGAGAAACGGGGTGGGAGTAACGGTCAGACTGTCAATAAAATGGCTACCACAGGAAATTCACCTAACACTAGCTGCAGTAACATATCGCTGCAGAGGAGTCAAACGGAGCATTGCCACGGGCTCGATTACTCTAGAAGACGCCGATTGAATATGTCTTCTTCGCGGAGTTTACTCGGTGACACCTTACCTGGCCGCTGCTCCAATTGCGAAGTGAACGACGGCGACTCATTTCAGGAAAGATCAGTTGTAAAAAGCGTTAGTGGTGATGCGGATGGAGAAGTGCGAAGTCGGGAGTTGCTAGTAGCAAGTTCGGGGTCAATGCAGCGTAGCCAGATTCTGGAAAATACAGTAAAACCAGAACACGTCGATGGAGAAGAAACAAAAAACACGGAAGAGGAATTAAAAGACAATGAAGATGTCATGAGAGATGAGGGGCATATTTGCCCCATAGATATATATTGCTCTTTGATTCCCTCGTGTGCTATTGACCAATGTAAGATATAGGTCATGTGTTTTTAGAACTCTTAAGTAGTTCACTCCTTACTGTCAACCTTTCTGTAGTGACCTTGTGTGTGTCCTTTTTTTCTTAGCTATGCACCATTCCTGTGATCACAAGCTAATACTATAACTTGTGGTATTCACTATAGCCTCCAAGGAACTGTGGTATAAATTGGCTGTAAAATGTGAAGGAATGAATTCCATTCCACTGATTAGAGAAATTGATCATTAGTTTCCCTTCCTCACTAGAATCTGTTATTTCATAATTTTGCAGGGTCAAGGCCTCAGAGTAAGGTTACAAGCAAAGTGATCACAAAATAATAATCATGTTATTTGTAATTAATTGGTAAGTGAAGTGAGTGGAGACACTATCAGGGGTAACAAAAAAAAAATCGGGGATATTTTTATTTGTTTGTGTATATATTTGTGGACATAATATGTATATCATTTTTACTTTGACTCACATATTTGAGTCTGCTTAGAGATTGATCCTGTCTCATTCCACTAAACAGAATCCTTAAGTTTATCAATTTTTACCCGTATCACTCAAGTGTATACCACTTGATTTGTTGACTCTGACTTATCTGAATTTCGCAGACGCAGTTAAATATTCACACTTACTGGAGTTCATTTGAACTAGTGGCAAAGGGAATCAGTTAATGCGTTGTAGTTTGTCATAGTTATGCACCCTACACAATAGTATTGTTCTTACCTAAAATCCCTTTGTCCAAATAGTCAAGTCATAAAGAGAATATGAGGTAAGTCTGGTGTTCGCATACTCAGTGAACGAGTACATGTGAAAGTACTGTGTATACTATTACAGCTACTGCTTAGCTAAAGAATAGCTTTATATTATATATATATAATTAACAAATAAGCATAATAGCTGCTTTGCAGTTTTTTTTCCAAAGTTTTCTCCCAGTTCCCCCCCCCCCCCCCCCCCCCAGCTATTACAGCAGTAAGCAAGTCTTTAGTTTATCCTTAAAAAGGTTTTTTTTTTTTCAAGTCAAACAATTGTGGTGAGTGTTTACTACGGCTGTAAAATCTTTTACCAAACATGATCTTAAACCTCGGCCGTTTTTCTTTTAGTTGGAGTGTTTTTGTCAGGAACTGCTGGTCATTTGGATAGTCACATGGCTAATTCTTATAAAAAGAAAAAAGAAAAAAGATACTACAGAAGCTAATGTTCTGGAAAATTGAGGCAAGAGAGTAATTCCATATTTGTTTTAAATAATGGTAGCCTTTTTTTTTTTGTACACAACTTTTATCAGATTCAAGGTTAAATTTTAATGTTTTAGCTACCCTATTGTTTGAATTACTTGTGCATCCACAATAGCTTGCCTGCCACTAGCACACCACTAATTAACTAAACTGTAATTAATATTTTCTCCAATGCTTTGTGTATCATTTAACTGCATCTATTTTCAGGGCGTTTTTGCAGAGCATTCTGCTATATTTGGATGGGCTTGCTTGTAGTTGGCATAGCTGTCTCAGTGGCTGTGGGATTATTTTGGACTATAGAGATATTCAAGCAGAGACCCAATATCTCCAAGACAATGGACCTTGCCACCAGTGGGATATACAACCTAACCTCTGTTTTCCCATCAAGCAATGTGTATGGAACTGAGATATGCCTCAGCTTTGAGCAGCCAGCAACCGATGCTATCAAAGTCAGCAAACTCGCCTACGTGTCACTGATCAGCAAGAGTTGCAGCCACCTTACCACAGTTTATGTTAATGAAAGTTTCAGCCACAGTTCTGACCTCCAGGATACTAGTTACATGTTTCACTGGCATCATGGAACTTCATTCTCTTTGTACATTAGCGGGTCTTTGCCAGTTAACATATTTTTATTGAATGATATTGTGGCAGAAAGCTATTGCTCTGAGCACCTCAAACCTGACACTATTGTGAAGGAATGGAGTTTGAATTTCACTAAGCCTCAGACAGTCCGTCTCGACTGTACCATCAACAACACAGACACCTACTACTTGTGTATTAATACTACCATATACACAGAACTTACCTATAACATGACCATCTCTTCGGTCGTTTACAATACGTCCTCTAGCAAGTTGAGTTTGGACTGCACCCAAGGAGACTCCTGCTGTTTGCCTTTTGATGGTTTTTTGTCAGAGGCCTTGCATCCCACCTGTATGTATGTCTCCACCCAGCCTTTGGATCCTTCCTTTATTGGAATGGAACTGGTGAATGTGAACCTCCACGTCAGTCAGCGACTGGGTGTAATTTTCTACAGTTTGGAGTTGCTTTTGGCTCTTCTTCTCATATTGGTCATTTCTGTATTGTATTATCTTGTCATACTTTATAGAGTGAAGCATGAAGACTTCAATCCCAGAAGCTGTTCTATAAACTGCAGTTTGTACGGAAGAGATTATTACTTATACATTTATCATGATTCTATATAAGTCGAAACCCTTTACCAATTATTTTGGACCTCGTTAAGAAAGCGAGTGGGCCCGCTGCAGTGTTAATTTAGGACGGTATGGCGGAAGAAACAACGTTGTTGGAACCAGGTATACCAGATTCTCCGGTGCACCACAGTTATTCCGACGACGGAGGCTACTCGACGGATTATAGTACTCTAGAAGTTGTGCGACGACCTAATCGAGGAGGCCCCGCTGGGAAGGGTCATCCGAAAACCTCCTTACGGGTTAAATGTGAGGCGGTGCACGGTGTTAGTGTGGAGGAGGAACTTGATAGCGATGGCGAGAGAGAGGAAGTGGCTGGAGGGGCAATCGCCGAAGTAGAACTGGAAGAGAATATACGTCTCCTCCCTCGTCCAGGAAATACAGAGGAATACAAAGAAGATGGCGTGAGGGATGACTCGGACAGCATTCCCTACAATATAAATTGCTCCCTTATTCCTAGGTGTGCAGTTCATCACTGTAAGTACTGAGGTTCCTTGAATGCATGTATGTTGCAGTAGTAGAATTGAAACACATTTCTGGTAGAGAGATCCTTTACCCAACCTATTAGTCAACTGAGAGTTATAAAACAACTCGCACACTTTGGATATTGGGTTTTAACGAACATAGTGTGAGTTATGCAATAGAGCAAAATCCCAGAGTGCACAGCTATATTATTACTTGCAAAAAAAACAAAAACAAAAAAAATCAGCCAACTTGCTGTGTGCGAGTCTTGCCCTCCCAACTCACAATCTCTTGTTTAAGCTTCAATCGTGTGAGTGTTACATATGTGTGTTAATATCATTCAATTTCGCACTATTATCAATTGGATTTTAAAAAGGAGCACATACTGTAATGTATTTTTTTATTGCATGTTAGGTTTTAGTTCTTTATGTCTTCCTTTTGTTTAGGGTGCTTTTGCAGAGCATTCTGCTATATTTGGATGGGCTTGCTTGTAATTGGCATAGCTGTCTCAGTGGCTGTGGGATTATTTTGGACTATAGAGATATTCAAGCAGAGACCCAATATCTCCAAGACAATGGACCTTGCCACCAGTGGGATATACAACCTGACCTCTGTTTTCCCATCAAGCAATGTGTATGGAACTGAGATTTGTTTGAGTTTTGAGCATTCGGCTTCCCAAACTATCCAAGTCGGTCATCTTGCCTATGTTACTCTGATCAGCGAAAACTGTAGAGATGTAACTGCAATCACTTACCGCAATGAGAGTTTGTTCATGAACTCGGCCTTGCAGTACAACAGCTACATGTTCCACTGGCACAAAGGTAGTTTTTTCCGTCTTTACGCAAAAGTCAACGGATCTTCCACCACAACTATATACTTGCTCAATGACAGAGTTTCGGATATGTACTGCTCCAAGCATCTCAAACCTAATTTCATTGTCAAGCAGTGGTCTTTAAATTTAACCTATTGCAATCTGAACTGGAAGGCAGGTTATTTTGATTGTTTCCTGGATTATGCCATAGAAACAACCAACACCTACTACTTGTGTATCAATTCCACTATATACACGCAACTCTCGTACAACATGACCATCTCTTCTGTCTTTTACAACACATCCTCAAGCAAATTAAGTCTGGACTGTACCCATAAGGACTCCTGCTGTCTACCTTTTAACAATCTTCTGTCAGAGGCTGTGCATCCCACTTGTATGTATGTCTCGACCCAATCCTTGGACCCCAGCTACATTGGAATGGAACTGGTGAATGTGAATCTCCTTGTCAGTCAGCGGCTGAGCGTGGTTTTCTACAGCTTAATCTTGTTGGTTGCTCTCCTATTGATACTGTTGGTTACTTTCTTGTACTACCTGACTATACTCTACAAAGTGAAGCATTCAGACTTTAACCCTCTTGGTTGCACAATTTACTGCAGTCTTTATGGAGTTAAAAAATAAAATATTTAAATTTTAAGGGGTTATGATTGTTGGCTGAAGAACTGTCGTTGTTTTGCATTGCCGCAAATGTAAGACTATAGGAGAAGTGAACATCCACATAGCCAATGTGGTGGGATATTAGGTGTTGGGTAAAGTATCGGTAGTACCCTGCGCACTTGTATGAAGAAGTTACGCTTGGCTGATCAAGTCAGCGAGGAACCAGTACGTATTCACTGTATGGCCACATCACAAAGCCAGTGAGAGGGAGAAGGTTGGGGGTCATGGGTAGTTCAGCAGTACTCTTGTCATAATGCTCAGTAGCCGTGTTACCGCCAAATTTGAAAATAAACCAGCTCGGCCGGGTGGCGTCCCTTTACCCTTTAGTTGTCATTAGTTACCGAGGGTGTTGCAATGTAATAATACATCAGTCCTTGGGTTTAGGCTATCTAGAACCTTAATAAATCGTGAGGTAAGCTGATGTATTGTGAACCTCGTGGTATTGTGAACCTGTGGTATTCTGAATGCGATAACCAGCTTATAGCTAGCTATGTCGAATGCAACTAGTGGAGAGATTACTGGTCGCTTAGCTAGTACTTTTTCTGCAATGTGTTGATAGATAAGCATGTCTACTGAAGGGCCTGTTGCTGCAGGACAGTATGAGTGGTTGGATGGAGTTACTTTTGAGGTAAGAGATATAGCTAAATACAATGCTTACTCAGTAATGCATGGAAGTGAAGTCATTTGTTGGCAGAGCCTAGATGCTTTGACACTTATGATTAATAATAGTGAAATTAATTTTATTTAAAACTTTGGTTCTTAAGACCGGAACTGCAGAATTATTGTGAATGTTTTAGAGTTCTAGGCAAATAGCTCAGAATGAGCAGATCAAAAAACTGGCACATTGATTCATGTATTTCCTCACCATTTAGTTTAATCAATTTTTCATATCCATCTGCTTTTCTTTCTGGTCATTCTTACTTTTTAAAATCCACCACTTGAATATGTGTAAATATTGCCAAATGACGGAAGAAAGAATACATTGTAACAAGAAAGACATCTAGTAGCTAGCTATCACACCACAACTGCTATAAAAATCAATAACTGTGTGACATGTTTTGAAAATTTCTGGTAATATTTATCTTTTTTTTTTTTTTTTTTGTATATTACAGGGTGATTTTAATAATGGTGTAATTACTGGCTCTGGAAAATATACATGGTCTGATGGCAGGTAATATTTGTATCAGTTTAAAAGACCTACACATTTTAATATCTCTAGTAACAATATTATTAATCAATACTTATGAAAATATAGAAGTAGTGATTTGTTTTAACTGCTTGTAATTACACCCATAGCTTTCTACAATCAGAAATAAATTATTATAGATGAAGAGTATTTCCCAACAAGCCAATGTTCAACAGTTATTCTTTCCATCGTTTTTGTTAAATTAATTTGTGTGATCATAACTGTAAGAGTGCTCTCACATAGCAATGCCTGGGCAGTGCTAGTGACACACTCCAGCTGAATTGTTGCGAGTATCAATCACAAAATCACGCCCTGTTTTGCAAGATAATAGTGCCCATGTAATGCAGCTCTGCCTCACTTACCATTGCGAGCATACAGTTGGGACGGGCATGGTCAATTGACAAGCAAATTTACTCGTGTAGAAAAAGAATAATTCCTGAATTTATTCTCGTGTATTGTGGTGTAGTGACCACTCCTCCCACATTATTAGCCACACCCCTTTAGACACTTCCTTAGAACCTTATATTATATTATTTCTACTTTACATTTCCATTTACAGTTCACCTGACCCTCATTCTATTATTATTTTGTGCCTTATTTTCACTATTCTATTTTGTCATCACATGATCACCAGCTGCATGCCCAGCGGTTGAGCATGTGCATCCCTCAGTGTCAATCTTGAGCCTACATTACACTTAGCCTATGGTAAACCTTCTGTACTGCTTTGAAGGGCAGCAGCTGGCAGCTAAGGGCTTGATAACAAGTGTAGTGTTGCTCTGCCTGATACTCTGGTGGCAGCTCTACTCGGTCCCCCCCCCCCCCCCCACTTCCACCACATGTATTGCTTGGGAATGGGTGAATGGCAATGGTTATACTTTGCCTAGGCTAGGAGCCAAATGGTTGTTGTTGTTTTTTAATATACTGAATTTTTACATTCTAAATAATCTACCATAGTTCACATGCTGAGATGAGTATATGAAGAACAGTAAAATAAAATCGGACAAAATCTCATCATAATGGTATACACGTGTGTAAGTAAGTGATATATGAAGACTCAGCTTCTAAATTTTTGCAGTCACCACGCAGTACTGCGGTGAATTCCAAATCTTTGATGTGGCTATGTCTTGAGATGTGACAGACCTCTGGTCTTTCCTTTTGGTAGTTGCTTTCTCCTAGTAGTACTTGCTATCCTGAGGAATGAAATAGCTCAGGAAAAACCAGAGGTAAATATGACACATCCTAGCAACCATGGCCAGTTCCGTGGGCATTTCACATGCGAAGAGTGTGAGCACACCCTTAATGCTAAGATTTTATGTTCCCTTCCACCAATCTTGTATGGTGTCCAGAACTCAACATTTGCTATGCGTTTGTGTGCTTGTCTTAACAGTAGTTATGAAGGAGATGTGGTGAATGGTCAAAGACACGGTCATGGGCACTTTGTATGCAAGAACAAAAAGACAACATATACTGGAGAGTGGAAATTTGGAAAACGAAATGGAAAAGGAAAGATGGTATACAGCATTGATAATCCATTGTATTACTACGAAGGAGACTGGGTTGACAATTGCAAGAATGGCTTTGGCAAAATGCAGTACGAGTGAGTATATTATCTACTGTAGAAATTACTTATTAATTATTAATGGAATGCAACCAATTCTTAGTTCTGGCAACATTTATGAAGGAGAATGGAAGCACAATAAGCAGCATGAAGTGGGGACTATGCATTGGTTTGCCAAAGGTGAAGTGTACACTGGAGAATGGTTGGATGGTTTCCAGCATGGAGTGGGCACACATTTATGGACATTCAAATCAAGTGATTCATCTCAAGTAGGTTATTGGATTGAGGAGAAAAAAATATAATATTTAAACAACGAATTACTACACACAGAGAAATGTGTAATCAGTCAAAAAAAGTGGCCATGGAAGTGAAGTCATTTGTGACGGAATGTTTTATTATCCTGTCATTATATTTCTAATCTAACTTTAGTATCCTCTTCGAAATTGGTACGAAGGAGAATGGGTCAAAGGATACAGGGAGGGGCATGGAGTGTTTCACTACTCTAGGTATGTGATGTTTGCTAATAGTCTGCTATGGCTAGTTAAGCTGGTTTATTAAATTTTACATATGACTATATTCCATTTTTAGTGGTTCTAGTTATGAGGGTGATTGGAAAAAGGACAAGAAAGATGGGCCAGGATATTTTTTGGCCAAGAATGGACCAAAATTTCAATGTTATTTTGTTGATGATAAAATCCAATCAACTTCTGAAGAATCAATCACTTACAAAATCACTACAGACAGTAAGTAGTAAGGGCTAGATGGAAAACAAGAAAAAACCTATGTTTTTTTTTGTCTTGTGTCTTTTGACTGTGCTACTGTTTGCATAGGTAATACAGACAAATTTGATGATAACAAAGACTTTATGCTAACCATGAAAGAGTTTGGAAGCATTTCAGTCAGTGATAAAATAGAAACTTTAGAATCGAATCATATGCAAGCACTTTTGTTGAGAGATGTGAGTGAGCTCAGACTCACTTATATTTTCTATAGGTAAGTTTTACACACAATTATAGTAAGTGAGTATATACAGTATTAGTATGTTCATGTTGCAAGTGTAATAAGTGGTTTATTGTTATACTAGATATCTTAAACTGCTGTATCTCCTTGTAGTCAAGGTCTACTAGTTCTAGTGCCTCCACCATCTCTGGATGGTTGTTGTTAGCCACTAGCCTATCAGAGATTAATGAGAATGCGGAATACAGTGTCTGATAGCAGTGTTGAAAATATATGGCATAGAGTATACATAATATATATAGTTATATATGTTATAGTTATAAACCAAAAATTGAGGTTTGTATGCGATTTATAAATCGAAATACAAACCTAATGATTTTGGTTTATAACTATTTTATAGCCAGAACATAAACAACGAGCAAAGTATAGCGTTAGCTATCTTAGTAATTGTATTAAAGTACCCAACTCTTCATTATTCCTTTTTTCTTTGATCTGCCTTCTAACCATAATTATTGTTCTGCGCCTCGTGTCCTCGGAGTTTTTAAAATCGCAGACACCCTAATGATTTTGGGGGGGGTTTTATAACTATTTTATAGCCAAACATAAACAACGAGCAAAGTATAGCGTTAGCTATCTTAGTGATTGTATTAAAGTACCCAAACTCTTCATTATTCCATTTTGCTTTGATCTGCCTTCTACCATAATTATGGTTGCTAAGAACTATATCAGACTTTTCCCCGCTAATACATTTTCTTACGGGCATACCAGACTGTATCAGATTTATAGTTCTTATCGACAAGCGCGGTCGCTCGGGTAACGGGCTATAAATATATATAATAGCTATATATTTACCATAGTTAATAAGGTAACAGCCATGGATTAAAATATTATTTCTCGTTAAGTTTCCCACTGGCTTATATGTGGGATCAGGACGATTATCAGTGATTATTTGAACATTTTACAATGGTAACTATGGTATAAATAGTTTAACCATGGTAATGCTTGGAATTATCGCTCGATAACTACCCTCTTTCTCAGACTTTGCCTTCGAGATCGGGATTGTTACAGCAATAATTCCTAAATGCATGTTGTAACTAACTAATAGATACAATTAGGTATATAAGTTCATTTGACCTGTTCATGATAATTTTACTCACAAAATACCTGTTGCTATTTTCCAGTTCTTTGGGGGCTAAAACTTTCAGTGATCGAGTCTCTGTAATGAATGGACTACAGCTATCAGCATTCTTACATGATTCAAATATTCACCAGTATGACTCAACTATCTTTGATATAGAATGCTTGTTTGGTAAGTGACTATACTGTAATATACAATGTGAAATACCAACCATTATAATATTTATGAGCTAAATCAGTAAAACAGATTTATAGTCTGAAATATATTCTATTATGTTAGGGTTGCAAGATAGTCAGATATCAGCTACATTATTATTATTGTTGTTGTTGTTGTTTTTATTGTTGTGCAGGTGACAATTCCAATAATTCATTTGAATCTCTCCATGATCCAGATCGTCACATTTTAATGAATGATTATAACAAAATTGTTCTCTTTCTAGCCACCAGGTAGGTAGTTTCCTCAATGTAATTTGACATGGTAGTAGTCTTTGTCTTGACTTTACATGATAACATTTGACAGAATTAAAGAAGATGAATGCTTTAAAATATTATTAGGACACTCATGTATGGTTGATAAATATAGCTATAGTTCTGAAGATTCATAAATGATTTACAATCACTTGCTTTTTTCTTTGCTTCACAAGTAAGAATAAAAATTCGGGTAGACAATTAATACAGCATTACTTGTTACTGAAGAATGAAAATTAGAAGGTGCTTAAAATTGGTATTGAGTGATGATATAACTAGTATTATTGCATACACTTCTATGGAACATTCATACTAAAAGCATATCTATGTAAGAAAAGTATTACTTCATTCTGACATTTTACTGACATATTTTGGAGCATACAGGTATCAAAGTCTCTATATATCATGATGTTCTAGTAAGAAAATAGCTTGCATTACTTTTCTGTAGGAGCAGAAAGTCTCCTTCTGATAAACTGGAGTCTTTATTGAAGTCAGTACTTGCATTGTCAAGGAATGTTCATGGACATTTGTTCTCAGGAAGACCAGAACTAACTGCTGAATTTCTTAAGTTTAAAGGAACTCTTTGGAGTACATATTTGCAAGTAAACAAGGTTAGGAATTACTAATACACATGGAATTTTCATTTCGGTTATCATACTCAGAATTTAGCCTGATCTTTAAATAGCCTGTGGAGTTATTCTGTTAGAGCAATTGTCACTCTATCAAATGGCCTTTGTTTGAAAGCTATGCTATTTTAGGTTGCAGAGATATTATCAAAATGGTTGAAAAATTGTGCTTTATGATATTGTTATATGAACTATAAAAATAGTAGTATAAATGTCAAACATTTCAACCTCAAGAGATCTTTACCAGCTGAATCAAAAGCTACTTTTTGTTCCAACTGACAAAGATTTATCCAAACTAGAAACTACTCTAACTGTATGCTTCCAAGGCTAGCATGGCACGCATGTGCACTTACTGCATACTGTTTCACTCAACTCCTTTGGTATTTAATTTAGTTGCTGTGCTATTAAGCTGATTATAGATGCCGATTTCAGATATTTGTATTTATGTTTACAGGCTTCAAAATCTGAAGTGGTCAAATTTCGAGATATATGGACACTTCTTAAGGTTAATCTCCTATGACTAGTACACTTGTTTAGATTGATAGACAGGATCTCATTGAGGGGGAGGGAACATGGGATTTCTTCCAAAGTCCTTTAATTGCTTAAAACCAGCTAACATTTATTACAGTAACTAACTACAATAAAAGTGACATTCGCAGCATTGAAGCATGATCTTGTAATCCAGTAAAAAAAATTTGAAACTTTCAATGGCAATTCTCATCAGTTGTGCCAAGTTCTGTTCTAGCCAAGTTCTGTTCTATTGGTCAGTTTCATATTCTAGATTTAGTTGTTCTAAATCCACTAAATTGAATGTCTCAATAACTTAGCTACTGAAGTTGGCAAAACTTTTCGGTTCTTCTAGGACTTCTTGGAGTCGTGGTACTTTGCCCAGCTATTTTGATTAATATTATTCCATTTTGAAGTGTTCTGAAAAATAGCCCACTTTGGCAATAGCTCTTCTCTTACACATAATGTTCAATTAGTTTCTTTGCAAAAAAAAGAAAAAGAAAAAAAAAGAGGATACCCTGTATATAGCTGGTTGAAATGACAGGTTCAGTCACATTGTGAGTGAGTGGAGTGAGTGGGACACTACTTTTAGGGTGAATGTTGGGATAGACATTGTGATCGTCACGCAAGGTGGACATATATTTTATGATTGGCTCCTGCCATTATGGTTCAATTTTTGATTGCTCAGTGCACATATAGTTCTTTAACCCTTTCAACGCCGACTTTCTTCAACACTTCGGGCGTCTTTTAGAATTTGAATGTGATTTTTAAATTTCTACCCCAAAGCAACCACAAAAATCCACAAACAAACAGCCGGGCATATAAAGTAGGTAGCTATAGCCTTTAACAAGCAAATAAGCTTCTTAAAGCTTGAAAATTAACCGGAACCAGTCCATCTTACCGCAGGCTTCGAGGAGACTCTGAGAAACTAGCCCAATCGATTACTCTCGATGTCCGGTAGGAAAAACTTTATCCTTATTCTTCCACAATTCTGGGGGACTCTCTATAGGCTTCATTTTCTATTCTGAGTGTTTGAAGTCCGTAGGCAACAAAAAATTTGGGCGCTCGGTGTCAGGGAATAGTGAGACCCCATAGTGAAACTAACTACTGTTTAAACTTTTGCCATTTTACAAGGTTATTTAAACGTAGAGTTTGCATAAAAAGGTCGTATTTGAGGACTTATCTAGCGATAAGTGGAAAATGGCAGTGGCCAGTTTTGTCATTAACTTCCCGAAGACCATTTTAGAACACAGTAGCAACTTAGCGCACAAAAAACTGGGAAACAATGTCACACAAGTAAGGAATAAGTCATGAGCACCTAAACAAAAGGGCTATAAAAAGAGATTACTGTTTGCCATTGACGCAGCTAAATTCAACTGCACAGGATATACAGCGTACCGTCAAAGTACTGCTAGCCTGAGGAATATCTTCAATCAACCAGTACTTTGGCACACACACACACATGACAATGATAGGAGTTTGACTTCTTTTTTCTGTTATATCACTTGTAAAAAATAATTAGATATGGCTGTTTGTAAGTTGGGTCACACTGTTTAAATGTGGTGTAAATCAAATTGAAAGAATAGCAAGCCATTCTGTATGGCTCTTTGCTAAAATTCAAATAGAAGAAGAGAGGTCATTCTCCATTTTATTCCCGGATCTCTGGAAGGAGCTCAGAATGTGGTAAACTAGGCCACAGATATTTTGAATATGGAGAATAGCATTGTATTATAAACGTGACCTCTATGTTTAAGTGGCGAGTATTTCGTAGTGAACATAAAGATTGGCGTGTTGGTAATAGTAACAAGTTAATTTAAAGTTGATCAATGGATCAAATAGCTACCACCACTTTCAGAAAAAAGAAAGCAAACCTGCAATAGCAAGCTTAATAATCAGATATTTTGTGCTTGTCAATGTTTAAATTAAAGTGTATCATTGTTTAAGTTTATTTTAATGTTGTTAATATTCTGAAAAAAATTAATTTTTTCATATTGACCAAAGCCTTACCAATTTACAAGTTGAGAGAGAGCTGTCAGAAATTATTTTACCAAGCCGAAAACAAAACCAGATATATTTCTGCTATATAGGCTCATTTAATATTTAAAAATACCATAAATCTATCTTCCCCCCCTTATAATACACAGAAAAGTGGCTTATTTGATTCTGATGTATATGGCAAGATTCCCCCAAGTGAAGTGTTGGAGTTAGTAGTTGAAGGAGACTTAAACTCTCTCAACTTGGAAGTGAAGGTGAGTTATAATAGCACTTTATATTCATATTATGATAAAGTAAGATAGCTATCCTTGATTGCTGGGAGATAGCTAATAGACAGTAAAATATTTTAAATAAAAAATCTGGCTATTATTGTAAGGATCATTTGTATTAGCTAAATGAATGATTCCTTTTAGGTTTCCTTTCTAGAGTTCATGGAAATAATTTTGAAGTTTATAGCAGCAACTGTTCGTCTGCAATTAAGCAGCAGTAAGTTGTACAGCACTGTGTACTTCATATGTACTAAGTCGTCTGCATATCAGTTAGCCATTTTATCAATTGTAATATATCATGTTCATAGGTACATGCTTGTGGTATCAACATTTACATAAAGTTTGTGATGACTTATGGACAGTAGCTGATAGAAATGAAGTAAAACATGGAGACTAGCTAATGATGTTTGAAATTGATTATGTATGATCATACAAGAATATTTTATCATATAATGGAAGCAGGGTCGTGTTCAGTTATCAGTAAGTCTGGAACACTCTCATCTAGACATTAATTATACATAATAAGGAAAATCCAACGTGCAAAAACGACATCAAACTTGTCAGCATTAGTTCAGTGGTTGCACAATTTAGCTCTGACGAATAACAATCCTAATTAGCTATTCTGTTAAATGCAGGGAGGTGTGTTTTGGTCACACCCCTTTAGGAAAGTACATTTTTATTGCTCTCTCACCCACACTCACTACTAGTGATAGGTGGCGTGACTGATGTTTGTGTTAATGTTTGTATATATGCTCACACAGGCAAACTAATACCAGTAGACAAACACCAACTGTAACAATAAAGTGAAGAGCTGAATCTTTAATCACTACTCAGTAGGTGGTAAAAATCACACATATGAAAAGATACTGTAACTTCAAGTTAGTGCGCAAAAAAAAAAAAAGCAAAAAAAAAAAAGCAAATTCATTACTAATAAATGTACATACACCAAATTATCACCGTGCATCACACTTACTAAGACCTCTTAATATTACACCACATAGCTACACGTTTTTTACTCCCTACATGCCTCTAGAAAGACAATTTACCTGGACCAGGGCCCTCTGTGCCAATGATTGTTCCCTCAGTGCCTCCAACTATTCTAGGTAAAAACGCTAGAAATAAACATCACAAGACAACAATAATAATATGAAGCACCAAAGATGCAAACCCTCAGCGCTACTATACACTAGCTAGAAATTGCAAAATCATCTCGGACCAAAAGAATAATTTATTGGCTGTTCTAATAAGGTATCAATAGCACAAGCAATGAAAACGATAGATGTAAACACTGTCTTCATAAGAGAAGACGCTAAACAGGCCAGAGACACTCACCAGTATTTATATTTTCAACCTGAAACTTTGTGGTGGAGCTCGAATGGACACCGACCCTTTACCAAACACTGAACTTTGAACTGTCAGTATTGTCATATTGCAGTCGTCACGTGCATCACTTTCTCACTGAGTTTTGTATTGTCAATATTATTTGGTATTGTTAAACCTATAAATTGAATCGCTACAACCACGCGATAACTTAACTTCTGCACTTGGTTAAAAATTTCCCAGCATAAACAAAACAAAAGCAGGCAGCAAGAAATTTTGCTCATGTGATTATGATGTGCTGATAGGGGCATTTCCCACTAAAGCTGGTACCTATGCAGAGCTATCTTAGCATTTTCTCAAAATTCAGCTTGAAATAAAAAAAAGTAGCACAGTAAACAGTCTCAAATCATCGTTCTGAAGATTTAATTGTCTTTATCTCCAAAATGAGAGCGTGACAGACAGACAGACAAACAGACAGGAAGACTAACCCTCTCGCGCATGCACACTGAGGGTAGCTACTTCTGTTCTAAAGTTATTCAAGTTTTTCTTGCGGCCAACTCAACTCGGACATATTATAGAGGTATGATGAGCACAAGTATTGAGCGAGCCTGCCTAATTAGGTTACATAAAACTACAGTATTGTCACATAATTAATTTTTAGCTTAGTTCATGCAAAACAGTATATAGTAGTTGACCATTCATTTTAGCAGACAATAGAAATACTTTCTTACAAACCATTAGACTATCTGAATTGTTAGTAATTCTTCACAACAAGCACTCTGACTCAGCTACAAAAAATATGTCAGATTTTTTTAATTTTTTTTATTTTTAGCTAACAAATACAGATCGAGTGCTTACCTCAGTTTTCCCCGAGTAGTAGCATGTAGTTTCTGGTATTTAGTATTACCAATGGCTCTCACTACAAGCGACTCAGATACTTAAAAAAAAAAAAAAGCGGGACCAGTTGACAACAAGCACTCAGATACTAAAAAAAGCATTACATCTGGTAAAAAGTTTCAATGCCATAGCAACCACTTGCCACAGCTTTATGTGACCTGAAAAAACAAGTATTTTCTAAAAAAATTTTTTTAAGTAAAGTTATAAACTTACTTGGTCCTGTAGTACCATAAGAAGCTGAGAGCGAACCTAAAAGCTGTATTTTAGGAGGTCGTGCTTGCATTTAAAGGGCATAGTACCAAATATACATAACATATACCCAATTTTCAATTGTTCACTCCTAATAGTATTTCACACTTGCTTCATAATTACTTTAAACCAATGGTCCTAGGCTTGACAAACTCGTTGATAACATGGGATATCAAAAACACTGATCGTTTCATCTTACATAAATATAATATGAGCAGTACATAAATGAATTGCATTCTATTCAAATGTCAAACTGACGTGGTCACCTTGTAATAAATTAAACAATCAAATCTGAAACTTCAAAAGTGCTCGTTAATATACTTACCATTACTAACATCACTCATACTTCTCGACACTGTAGATACAACAGAAGGAGGCAGCGAAGATGGTAATCTCTGATACATAGGCTTTTTCATCTTGTTTCTGGAGCAGTAGCATACATACACGACAACTGATACTAGCAGGCCCAATGCAAAAGCAGTTGAGCACCCTATCAAATACATTGTTTTCCAATGACCAGGCTTCACACATAAACTAACTGTCTTATTTACAACAGCGGTACCCACATCTACACGAAAAGTGACAGTCCCACTATCTTTGCTACTGATGTGGTGCTTGTGGAAGGAGATGGTATAGACTGACGAGCAATTCTTGACATTGGAAAAATAACTATTTGTTATGTTGAACTCATGGCGGTAGATTATAGACTCATCACCAAGAGGAGAGATACACCGACTCCCAAAAGTAGTTGAGCATCTGACGCAGTAGTAGTCCTGAAAGTTGTGGACGCTTGCGTTATTGGGTATGCTGGAGTTGGTGAAGCATACATGAATGTTGGCCATTTCAGCCACTGTGATCTGGGCCAGAATTTTGAGGTTGTTGCCAGCTGTTGGAGTTACGTTGGAATCTGTTGAAATCTGGGGAGTTGCACTATAAACACCTATTATTATGAGTTGGTAATGGTTACTTACAATTTCACTTTAAAAAAAGTGTGCTAATTCCCACTATGTATAACTAATTGTTTCAGACTTGATCAAGTGAGTATGTATTAGAATGAAGATGAGAATCTAGGCATTTAAGAGATACGATTTATCAAACTTACAGCCAAATTTAATTTTAATCTTAGTCGAATTTGTTCCACATCCATTGGATACTGTAATTGTATAAAAGCCTTCCATATCAGCTCCAGTGTTGACATCATATTTGATTTTTAGTGTCTATAAAAAATTATAATAGTGTGAACAAACAAAAAATCTGACAGCAACAATATTTTAGGTTCAAGTGAGAAATATTGGGTAAGTGGTGGCAAAGAGACACCTTTAGTAACATTAGTAACTACAGTCTATACTAGTTGAGTCATCATGATTGCAAGAGCAGCTGTAAGTGACAAAAGGATGTAGTCATTACTGGAAGCAATAAGGTCATGTGATTATAATGACATTGAGGGCAGAATTAATGCCAGACACTGCAGTAAATATGAGAGCAGGACAAAGCATTGGTGACAAACAAAAATTCATTCATTAAACGATAAAGGTGTTTAAAATTCAAGATATCAGGAGTGGCAGAACTCCGACAGACCTGGCAATTGTCGGACCAATATTTAGCTATAAATGTTAGCAGCCTGCTAATACTTACTTGAAATAACTTAATACAAATCCAATACATTGTAAGTGTCAGCACGTTTTAAGTTAAAAACTGACAACCACACCAATGGGAATAAAAATGTTGACTCTGCCCACGAATACAATTCTGCTGACTATGCAGAAGCTACCCTCTATTTGGACGACCGTTGATTTTTTTGGTTGGCTGGGATGAATTATAGCTGTGACTCATTGGGCTAAAAAGTGGTAGCTTGAAAGTGTCTAGTCAAGTTTCCTCATACCACAGTTTTCTCTAATTTAGTTATAGTTTTTTTAATAGAATTTTTTTCCAATTTAGATTAGTTTTAAACTAAGTTTTCCAATTTAGTATTTATTTTTTATAAAAAGTATTTTCCGATGTAGTTATAGTCACAGTTATTTTTAGTTTTTTACAGTCTTAACCAGTGCTTCACTACTAATATACCACAAACACATCGAATGTCTCATCGCTGCTGGTCAATTATACAAATCAACCAGACAGTAATACAGTGAGATAGTTTCATATCTCTGTACAAGAATAAAAATACAATGTGCTACTGAGATGTCACGTCACAGCACACTCTGATGAGCGTAATAAAGATTAATTACCTTCACAATGTTTCATCCAGCTCATGCTTCTAAACTTAATAAAAAAATTCTGTTCTAGCAAATTCTACACTCCATGGTCACTATTCTACCAAAGATGACATTTCTTTGCTGCATGTGTTTACAAGGTCACTGCTTAAAATTTATCGTTTTCGTCTCATTCGTGAAGATACTGCCATCAAAATAAATAAAATAGATGAGCATATGTGCAATAATCATAATATTAGCTGTTATGTTATTGATGGTTGTAAGGTAGGTTTGGTAATATTCATATCATAAAGAAAAGACTTCGAAAATAATGCCAGGAAAACAAACAAACAAACAAACAAAAAACGGGAAAGAGCTAAGAGAAAGACGAGGAGAGACATTTGCAGTTAGATCTTACAAACTTAGCGGAGTTCATTTTCTATTCTATTAGTGGCGGTGGTAAGTTATCTTGCTAATGTGCTGTCATAGCTCTACGCCTTACATAACAGAATTGTACTTAATTGGAAAATTCATTGACCAATAGTCAAGTCACTTAGAGAAAGAGTTATTTATTAGAGCTCTGGTACAATAGAGCATTTTCAACGGAGTCAACTTTGAAAAGCGGCTAGAAACAGAATCCTTTGGTTTAACAATCCTTACCCATATCATTTGACGAAATTGATCTACATAATAATACGCTTGTATGTGTCAGTAACAACGACCGACTGTGTTCATGAATAATTCATGAGCTCAAACAGTTTGGTAAAGCACATGAATGGGTAAAGTGTCGTCACATTCAGTAGAGTAGATGAGGGAAGGTGGCATAGGTTTAAAAAAGGAAGGTGAAAGTAAGAGAAGGATAAAGTACAAAAGAGAAGGCAAAAGGTGATAAATTGTAAAAAGCGGTTTGAATCGGCGAGGTAAGACAAAAAGAGAACCGGAGAAGGAAAAATCACACGATATTAGCTAATTGTAACTAAAATGAGGGTGGAATCGACAGTAAAGGCCGCTTCGTTTTCAAAAAAGAAGGCGAAAGTACGAAAAAGAATGAAAAAGTTTCGCAAAGCTTAAGTCCACTATCATGATAGTAGGACAGAGATTCAGAAGCAGGAGAGATAGAAAGAGCTGAAGAAAGGAAAGGTGGGAGATAAGAAAAGCTGAGATTGTTCAGAAAAAAGAGAGCAGGAAAGGGAAACTAATTAACTGAGCAAGATAACTTATGTTACTGCATTGTTAGTTTGCAATAAGTCAAGCACCACTGTGTGGTGGGGTATCTAGTAAATATTACTAGTGGTTAGCATTCAAATTTAAATTTCAGTCAAAGCAGCTCGCTCACCACTTGTGCTGAAGCACATCACTAATTTCAGCAGCTATATCATCTGTTCTATTTCTCCAACTGTTATAGAGCCCACTACTAACACTAAAAATTTAGTCAATGTGCTTAGTTCTAAATGTACCTATACTTGACACTTACAGATGAATTCTTCGTTGACACTATTTCAAATGGGTCGCTTGGATTAATAATTACATTGCCTTGCTGACTCCAAACAACTTTGAGTGGTTCACTTGTATCACTATAATACGAGACTGTCAGTTTGACCAGGGTATCACTGGACAGGTACATTACTTGATTACAGTAGCAACCCTCATCTCCACCACACCATATAGCCCGGCAATGAAGTATAATGGAGCCTAATCACATATATCATCATGAATCACTACGAAAAATGGCAATTAGTATAAAAGAATAGATTTTTATGAAATGAAATGATCTAGTAAGTAAATGAGGAGGAATTGTGAATAAATTTTAAGTGCCACAGAACCCCCCTCTCCCCCCCCCCCCCCAAAAAAAAAACAAAACAAAAAAACAAAAAACAAAACAAAAAAAACAACAACAACAAAAACCCAGTAATCAAATTATAGTAACTGTGGGGGAATGAAATTGCGAGACGGAAGAAGTAGTTCACTGCCACCAGAATTAGGCTCTCAGGCTAATTACTTAGCAAGGCACTCCAACCTCAGGGATATAATGAACTGTTGTACAACCCCCAACAACTAAGTTGAACTGATAGTTTTGTTGAAGTTCAAGTATGAGAGCTAACTGACTGAAAAGGTTTGGCCGTAGTTTATATAACCGAACAATGATAAAATAAAAAATGCAGAACATATGTTTACAAAGAAGATTACACTAATAAGTTTTTTTACTGTGGATGGTGACTCTACCTAACAACGGCTACTGTCAGCAAGCTGACAAGACAACAGTTATGTTTTTAGACTAATGTGGGTGCCGTCCCCACCACAGTAACCATGTGGTAAGTTCCTGGTCTGGGGAGAGATTCTGACCACATGTAAGGCCACAACCTGATGTTGTCCCAAGGAGGTACTTTTTGTTGGTAGATTATGAAGCCCAACTACTGTCTCTCTAAGTCTTTCTGTGTCTGGTACAACTGTACAGTAACATTCCACTTGATCCAGGATGCATAGCTTTAGAATGATAGTGATGACCAAAACAATCAAACAAAAACAACAACACCATAACCAGACTAACAGTCTAGATATTCATTCTACAAGCCATGAATAAAACACTAACCTTGTCAACTACAATGCTAAAATCATAATAAAAGCAAAATACATCTAAAGTCCCACCTCCTTTCTCCCCTTGCGAGATAGAGAATGCCCAAAATAAAAATTACAGTAATGTTAAAAATAGCGAGCAAGTCAGTCTAGTTAGTAATAATTCAAACAATATATATTTTTTAATGTCCTGGCATTCGGTCATAAAGCCAGAGCTATTAATTAAGTTCAATAGTTCATTTCACTGTAGAGCCACTGACAAGAAATGTCGACCAACTGATACAAAATATTTTCTTACCACAATCTTCCCAGACAGTTCAGTTCTTCACCTCATAGGAGGTGGGTATGAAATATGTTCACCTCGAATTGAGAAATCTGATTGGACGGTTTGAACGTACCGTTAAGTGTTCGGTTGTTTTTTTACTCTTACATTGTAGCTACTTCAGTAGTGTGAAATCTAAAATACTACAATTTATGGCAGCAGATCAATTGTTTTCAGCAAAGGAAGTAAGACTTGTTCTCTTTTTTAGATATACCACCTATTAATTTGATCTGGTTTAAAAGTTTCTCTTGGAAACAAATGGTACAATTAAAAAAAAAAAAAAAGCAACACAGAAGAGAACATACAACTGCTACTATTATTTTTGCACCATATAAGGCCATCTAAGCTACAACACATATTGAAATAGCTTAGCTACAGCTAAAGGATTTCCTATAAATCTGAACATTATAAAATAGCCAGTACTGGATCAGCGAACAAATACCTATGCATTTATAGTGGCTCTGAAATAAGCTATTCTTATAATTCAGTTGTCCATAATCAAGTGCTGCATTAGTTGAGAGCACAGATTTGTCCCCATGAATAATACTGAATATATTTGATTATTACCGGTTCTGTTATTCACTTTGACGTGCTAGCTATAGCAATAAACTACATCACAGCTACTTACAAGTGTCGCCGCTGGTCTTCGCTGTAGTGCGGATAATTAAGAGTCCACTAAACATAGCCAAACGGAAGAAAAGTGGGAATGCGGCCATTCTGTTAGATCCTGCAAGTAAGGCTACTCCACTTCATGCATTCTACAGGTACAGGTATTTCTTCAGGTACAGCCGGTATTTCTTCAGGTACAGCCGGTATTTCTTCTCTCAGGTTTTGCGGCTATTACATACGTACATCAAGCACACGAAGCCCCTTTACCCAACGAATTGTATTTACCCACAACCACTGCATTTCCTCAACGAATTAAATTTCCCCAAATGATTGAATTTAGCTACCCAATTGCATATGATTTTTTTTATGATCAGGAAATGGAGACAAGCAAGAAAGTTTCCTATGCCTCAACCTGCCACTAAAGGTCTATAATCTCTAGTCCTAACTTAACTTATTAGTCTGGCAGCTAAAGCTACAGAAACTTACAAAAGATCATCACAATCCATCTGCATTTCCACTGTGGTAGAAGTTCAATCCATTGAAATACTCTCAACAAACATTTCATCTTGTTAGTGACAAATATATACTATAGGCCCCTTTAGAATCTTATTAACAATTGAAGAATTAGAACAGATGATACTGAAGCTCTACCTGATTTATGTGATATTACCAAACTTCCCTAGAACCATCAATAACAGCTATGAATGTATGCTCATCTACTTTATTTATTATGATGGCAGAAGCGAGACGAAGAATGTAAGTTTTGAGTAGTGGCCTTGTACACACACGCAACAAAGAAATGTCATCAGTTTGTAATGAGCATGGAGTGTAGAAGTTGCTGGAACTGCAAATTTTTAAAAATTGCTTCCAGTACTACATGCTTTTCTTACTGCTCTTGCCATCATGCTGACTCAACTGGTACAGTGTGGAAGTTGTCACTATAGGACACTGAACCCACATTCCGCTAGAATACTATTTGGTATGACCATGTTGTTCTCGACTCTTCGCACACATCCCACGTTATGCAGGATACTTTTAGCAACTTGTATGCCATATAAGAAAGTTTTTACCTCGAATTAAAGATCACAATACAAAAAAAAAACAACTAAATAAAATAAAAAAATCAACCAAGACTAGGATTAGTACCAAAAATTAATTCAGCATGATTTTTCACCATCTTGTCAGAAGGAGGTCCATTTGCAAACATTCGCCGTGTTTCTGATACCTTCTTTCCTTTCAACTTCTCTGCAAATGTTATAGCACACGTGTTGACATTTGGTATGACCATAGTGAATGACTTCGCTGGTTGATTGACTAAAAATCTGGATAGCTCCATGAGTAAAGCTTTAGCCACAGACAAGTTATCTGCTATCAAAGGAAAGAGTAGCCATTCAGAAAAATCCAAAGCTTGTCTTGCAACCACATAGCCAGTTATTTGGCCATTTGGGTCAGTGGCAACCCAGCCTTCATTGCCAGAAAGCTGACCAACTTTTCTTAAGTATATTTCTCTGGAATAACAAAAGGCATTTGTGTCGTATCGAAGTAGACTTTGGAAGTCAGCATCTTTATAGCGAATTATGTTAATACTTTTTTCATATGAGTCAAGTTCAAGTGAGTTCAATATCTTCTGGGCATCAAACATGTAATAACACTCGTTCCAGTAGGGTTTACCGCCATATTCCATGTAGAGAAGAACTTTTGGAATAATTGCACTAAAACTGATTAAGCTGGAATCTGGAATTTCACCCCAGGCATGGTCAAAAATCGGTCTCCCGTAGTTTTGTTCACGGTATTCCTTCTTGACAACATACATTCCGGGATAACAATATTCTTCATTGTCTCCATACAGTACAATTTGCATGTAGGAAATCTTCTCATCTCCTAGCATACCATAATAACACCTCTGGGGTGCTAATGCAAAGAATATCTCATCATCGTGAACTGCGAGTTTCCACGATTCTACTCTCCGGCAGTACTCAATGGCAAAAGAAATATCATCATGAGAAGTTGCTTTAATTATGGAGTAGTTAGAAGCTGACCTAAATGTCAAAATATAATTCTCAACAACCACAAACAACAAAGAAACCAATAAAGAACAGCCAAAAACATAAGAAAAATAAACAAATTATTCAAAATAGTTGGATAGCACCGCCTTCTCTTATGTTAATGTTCCTCGATATTAAATCATAATCGTGTGCAATTGAGAACACACAATGTTAACACACACACACACACACACACACACACGGAAGTATTTTCCATGTATGCATTCGGTCCTGCAAAGCTGTAATAGACAACACATTTTTGTAGTTCATACAAATATTTTTTTAGTCATGTATAAATTTAAGGTATATAATAAGAACATGAATGAAACTATAAATCAATGCCATTAGTTATATATGCGTCTCAGAATAGCCAGGCTATAACTCATGCCATTTGTGCTGGAAGACAGTAAAATTCATGCTCTAGCCTGGCATTTTGGGATGATGAATCATGTATAACAACATCACTAGCTAAATTATAATATTCTCTTTCATCATGCTGGAGCTGTGACAGAATTGTTTTTACTTATCAACCTCCTTCACCTAGACAGATACAAAAGTAAGATCGCTGATGCCATACTAGCCACCTTTTTAGGACAGAATATCACTCTTATCAAAGTGTTCACAAGATCTACAGGCCGCCTGCAGTCCAGAGTAGCTCGCCTCTGTCATCAACGCTTACCTTCTCGTTATTCCAGTGTAACTGCACCGGTTAAAATTTCTGGTACGTCTCTGAAACAACGAACAAGCAATCTGGAGAACGGCGGTTCCACTTTTTCTAAACATCGGTGAAAGACAACTAAGGACAGGAATCGTTGCCGCGCACTTTAAAATGCTGACTAAGCAAACAGTCGAGACTCATTAATGTCCTTTGACCTTTACTGCGCTATCTTTTTGCCTTCCATCAGGGATTAATTCCAGTAAGAAGGCATATACGAGGGTAATGTAGTGCTATCCCCTCCCCAAGCTTATCAAACTGCTGTATGAATGCATTTTTAATGCTTTTTTCAACCACCAGGCAAGTGCTGATTTATGATGAAAAAGAAGAATGTAGCTTTTCAGTGTTATCATTTCTGTATAAAACATTTATTTAAATGTTGGTGTGTAGGATTCCTATTTAATGGTTATTATTGAGACCTTTATCAAGTAGAGATGAGCAGTGTGATGTCAAGTGCTGTACAGTACTGTATTGAAAACAGCATTGTGTTCCTGAAAGGAGCACTGGACCCTTGGTAACATGTGATTACTTTTCCTTCTTTGTTACAGGTTTGAGATGCAAGAGTGTCCAAGGAATTGCCGTGGATACGTTTCCAGTGATAGTTCATTAGTATTTTGTCAATGGTATTGGGAATGTTATACTAGCTTACAAGCAGACTGCATTTTCAGAATAAAGTTGACTACTCAAGGTTTCTTCAGTTAGTGACCTCTTTGGTATCTAACCAAGACTTAGACTTTAATCATTGCATCATACTTATTACATCATCGTGTGGTTTTGCCATGTATTTAATAACTTGTCATTAGTTATTTCTGTAGTCAGTAATTGAGAGTGTATTGTATCCTTGTGCAACTTGCTATATGTAATACAATGCTACCATTTACTCTAACGTATTGGCCGGAGAAACATTTCTATGAACAAATTGGGGTGGGGAGGGGGAAGGGAGGAGGCAAGTGAGATGCATGGACCCAGGAAAAGTACTTGTATGATGCTCTCACTGTCGCTACTAGATACATACATATTATGTAGATTACTCCATGAACTTTATGGAGTTGTGGTCTGTCGACTTAAGAATATGTGTCACACAGTATAACATTTGCTTCAACTTTTAGAATAAACAGTCACATCAAGCCACACCCTTTGATTGTTGTGTGAACAAGTATTATAATTACAAGTTGCAAAATATTGATGTGTACCCACAGCTATTTTTCCAAATGATCATGTACTTCAGCATGATTGAGGTGCTGCTTGAGGTGGGTCTGTCGGCGCAGAGATGGTCAGCCCTGCAGAGATGGTCAGCCCAGCAGCAACGGTCAACCCCACAGAGAAGGTCAGCCCTGCAGAGATGGTCAGCCCCGCAGCAATGTTCAGCCACGCAGAGATGGTTGGCCCTGCATCAGCAGTGGTCTGCCCCCCCCCCCCCCCCCCAGCGATGGTAGAAGTTCAATCCATTTGAAATAATTTTAACAAACACTTCATCTTGCTAGTGACAAATATAGGCCCCTTTAGAATCTTATTGACCACATTGACTAACTAGTGCTCAATAACAATTGAAGAAATAGAACAGATGATACTGAAGCTCTACCTGATTTGTGATATTACCAAACTGCCCTACAACCATCAATAACACCTATGTCAATGTGTATGCTCATCTATTTTATTTTGATGGCAGTAACTTCACGAATGAGACGAAGCTGTAAATTTTGAGCATTGGCCTTGTCACCAGTTTGTCCCTTGCTAGAATAATGAGCATGGAGTGTAGAAGTTGCTGGAACTGCAATTTTTAAAAATTGCTTCCAGTACTACATGCTTTTCTTACTGCTTGCCATCATGCTGCTCAACTGGTACAGTGTGGAAGTTGTCACTATAGGACACTGATTACTCCCACATTCCGCTAGAATACTATTTGGTATGACCATGTTGTTCTCGACTCTTCGCACACATCCCACGTTATGCAGGATACCTTTAGCAACTTGTATGCCATATGAGAAAGTTTTTACCTCTAATTAAAAATATTACCAAAAAAAAATCAACCAATATTAGGATTAGTACCAAAAATAAATTCTGCATGATTTTTCACCATCTTGTCAGAAGGAGGTCCATTTGCAAACATTCGCCGTGTTTCTGATACCTTCTTTTCTTTGAACTTCTCTGCAAATGTTATAGCACACGTGTTGACATTTGGTATGACCATAGTGAATGACTTCGCTGGTTGATTGACTAAAAATCTGGATAGCTCCATGAGTAAAGCTTTAGCCACTGACAAGTTATCTGCTATCAAAGGAAAGAGTAGCCATTCAGAAAAATCCAAAGCTTGTCTTGCAACCACATAGCCAGTTATTTGGCCATTTGGGTCAGTGGCAACCCAGCCTTCATTGCCAGAAAGCTGACCAACTTTTCTTAAGTATATTTCTCTGGAATAACAAAAGGCATTTGTGTCATATCGAAGTAGACTTTGGAAGTCAGCATCTTTATAGCGAATTATGTTAATACTTTTTTCATATGAGTCAAGTTCAAGTGAATTCAATATCTTCTGGGCATCAAACATGTACCAACACTCGGTCCAGCTGGCTTTAAAACCATATTTCATGTAGAAAAGATCTTTTGGAATAATTGCACTCAAACTGATTAAGCTGGAATCTGGAATTTCATCCCAGGCACGGTAAAAAACCTGCATCGCGTAGTTATATTTGCGGTATTCCTTCTTGACAACATACATTCCACCATAACAATATTCTTCATTGTCTCCATACGATACAATTTGAACGTAGGAAATCTTCTCGTCTCCTAGCATACCATAATAACACCTCTGGGGTGCTAATGCAAAGAATATCTCATCATCGTGAACTGCGAGTTTCCACGATTCTACTCTCCGGCAGTACTCAATGGCAAAAGAAATGTCTTCATGAGAGGTTGCTTTAATTATGGAGAAGTTAGAAGCTGACCTAAATTTCAAAATATAATTCTCAACAACCACAAACAACAAAGAACAGCCAAAAACACAAAAACATAACCAAATGGTTGGATAGGATGCCTTCTCTTATGTTGATGTTCCTGGATATTAAATTATCATTTGTAGTGTGCAATAGGGGATTTGCATGATGACATCACGGAACATCCTGCCACGCCCACAGATGGTATCACTGCACACCTCACTGTAGCACCAGGGCCAGGCTGCACAGAGCTTCCAAATTACAGGAATTGCTTTATTATGAAATTTACTAACTGCTGATAGCAAAAGTTTAGGATTTTCAGCCCTGGTTGGAATTCCTGGGAGTGAAATTTGGTGATGGCTAACCACCCTACTTTTCTTCTTAGAACTCATCTTGAAAACTGAGACAGCTGGTTTTTCTCAGAATTCTCTATAGGCTGGTGGTGGTCTGCTTCTTAGAAGCTGATTGTGGTGAAGATACTAATCTCTCTGGAGGGATTGGTGAGTCTTACAAGAGAAGTTAGAAAAAGAGATTGCTTTGTTCCTGAATGCTAAGATAACAGAAGAAAGAACAACATGGTGATCATTTCATAACTTTCCTAAGGATAAACTGATGAGAAAGAAATGATTAATTTCTAAAAAGAAAGGATTTGTATTTTTACTGATCATCAGCTGTTTTGCTCCACAATGTGGAAGAACTCTTGAATATCTTTGTGGAGGATATTGTAACAAAAAGCATTGCTACAGTGGAAGGCAGTGGAGAATTGGCAAGCCTACAAATATTGCCTCTTATTACTGATCAAGTTTACTAGTTCAATAAGTATTCATTTTCTTTGATTGTTTAGTTACAGTTATTCATTTAACCACAGTGTAAAACATGAAAGCAATAGTTATGCCAGTTCTGCAGGACATTAATGTCCGTGCATTAACTACCTAAAATAACCTATACTGTGGAGTTAAGATGCTATTAGCTAGCTACCTGTTGAAGAGGTAAAAAAATGGCGAAGGGACATATAAATGCTAGTTAAAAAACAAACAAACAGGACATTATTACTGAAAGAAAATGTATCTAGCTACTGTCTGTTGGCTCTTGTGTATGTATAGCTAATATTAAGTGAGATTGTTATGTTCCTGTTGCTGGATACTTAACCTGACCTTTCACAGTCCCACACGCTTTGTGAGAAAATGTATTACTGCGGTTGATAATGATGATGATAATCATAACAAAATACTATGAAGTGAATCAAATTGGTGGACCAATAATTGAGTGCACTAAGAGCAATGTCCAAACTTTGATAGCTAGTAATGGAGTTGGCAAAATAGTGGTAAATATTTTTTCTTGTTTTTCGTTTATACCTTGATTCTCAAAGACAACTATCTGGATATATATATATTCAATTTAGGAAGTATGTCTTAGACCTCTTTACTTTGTCACAAGTCACAGTATTGCGAGGCTGTTGTTTAGCTACATACCATTTTGCTCACCTTTCTTTTAAGTTGCCAATATTTGCTAGCAAATACATACCTTTTATCTATCTCAACTTCACAACATGAAGCTGACTAAGAGTAAGATGTTCAACTACAGCTACTTGCTTTTATAAATGGTTATTTCTGCCAGAGTCTGAGTCTGTCAAACAGGTGGTTGCATTTATGTCTCCTGACTAGTTTATGGAGATGATAACTTCACCACAATCAGGTTACTACTAAGAAAATCCTCAGCATAATAGGCAGGCCACCTCCAGGCTATAGAATTCTGAGAAAAACAAGCTGGCTCAGTTTTCAAGATGAGTTCCAAGAAGAAGTAGGGTGGTTAGATAACCATCACCAAATTTCACTCCCAGGAATTCCAATAACCAGGGCTGAAAATCCTAAACTTTTGCTATCAGCAGTTAGTAAATTTCATAATAAGCTATTCCTGTAATTTGGAAGCTCTGTGCAGCCTAGCCTGGTGCTACAGCAAACTACAGCAAAAAATAGACCAAGCTGTCAGCAAAACTAATACATTTTCTATGGGACACAGGGCGTGGCAGGATGTTATGTGATGTCATCATGCAAATCCCTATTGCTGAGAGAACACACAATGTTAACACACACACACACAGAAGCACTATGCATTAGATACTGCAAAGCTGTACATGTATAACACATCACTAGCTAAATTATATTCTCTTTCATCATGCTGGAGCTGCCACACAATAACAACTCAGTTACTTAATCTCTCAAATGACAGAATTGTCCTTTTTTGCTAACCTTCTATTTATCAACCTCCTTCGCCTAGACAGTTACAAAAGTAAGATAGCTTGGATGCCATAGTAATGTAACTGTCTAGGCGAAGGAGGTTGATAAATAGAAGGTTAGCAAGAAAGGACAGAATATCACTCTTATAAAAGTGTTCACAAGATCGACAGGCCCGCCCGCCGCAGTCCAGAGTAGCTCGCCTCCGCCATCAGCGCTTACCTTCTCGTTATTCCGGAGTGACTCCACCGATTAAAATTGCAGGAACGTCTCTGAAATAACGAACAAGCAATCCGGAGAACGGCGGTTCCACTCTTTCTAAACATCGCGGTCCGTGAAACATTGTAGCGGCTGGGACACACTTGCTGGGACACACTTGCTGGGACACACTTCCTTTCTGGCGGAATGCAACCAATGAAGAATCCGTAGCTACGTTGGTATTGGGTTGTAGTCTCGCGTAGCCAGACCCTTTTACCACCATTTACCCGCTATATACGGTTATGCGAGAGCTCTATTCGTATAAATACGGCAGGAGTGTAAAATTGAAATATTCATATGGCGGACCCGAAGGAGCTAGTATCTTGTAATTATCCCCTTTACTCCGCAGTAGACCTGGGAAATGGTGAAATAGCAGTGGCTGGGGGAGGTGGAAAAGCAAAAACTGGAGTACCGAATGGCTTAGTAAGGTTTGGGCAGGTATTAGCGGTTAATCGATTTGCTTCGCTTTTGGCGTCGATTTGTCCTGTTAGTGTTATTAATTCCATTCTGCATAATGTCAATGGGATATGGTAAAAAAAAAGTGTGTTAGTTATCCTAGCCTTTCAGATCTTTCCCTAGAGAAATTTATTTCACACTTGTTTTGGTTGTCTGAGCCTTTTAAATTGGACTAAAATAATTTTTATAAGTGGTTCTATTCTAAATTCAGCATTGTTGTATCCTCGTATTATCTATTCTTATCTTTATTTACTGCAATTGTTTTAGGAACTACATCAGTTATTATTAGAGGGCACTGGAAAGTGCATTTCTAAGCAGAATCTTCAGCATGATATGGGAGAGGAGTTGATTATGACTCTAGTGAAGCATCCTACTGAAGACGTGCTTGCTGGTAATGTGAATCATTCCATGACCCTTTACCAGATAAATCGGCCTGGTAGGTTATTGCTATTACCTATTAAACTAGTGGTGTGCTTGTACACTAATGATTACTCAGCAATACCCGAGTTATAATTCAAATGAAAAATGGACATTACATGCTGCAAGAAATTATTTGCTCACGTGATTATGACGTGATGCTAGGGGCGTTGCCCATAAAAGCTGGTACCTACCACGGAGCTGAAAGCTTCGCGTTTTCTCAACGATTAGCCCGAAATTAAAAAAACTAGCACAATAAAAGGTCTTAAATCTTCGTCCTGAGTAAGTTCATACCTAAATCAACTGTTAATTGTTAGTATTCTCTAAAATCAGAGCGTGACAGACAGACAAACAGACAGGATGACTACTATAACCCTCTCACGCATGCGCACTGAGGGTTAACAATACTATCAAACTATCAAATTCAATTTTTATGGAGTAGTAATAGCTAAATGAAGTATCAGTATTTTTTGACAACTCTCAGCTACTAAAAGTTTAAAAAAATTGTTATAGTAAAGGATCTTCAATGCTGTAGTAATCACTTGCCAACTTTTTTTATGACTTAACATTTATAGCAAATAGTCGTACAGTTTTTAAGTTGAACATTTACTGCTGTAGAAGACAAAGAGTTGGGAACTAGCCGGGGAAAATACTTATTTTTAGGAGAACAAGGCACTGATGGGACTACATACCATCCATCTATATATATTTATATTAGTGGTATGTTTGAGCACAAATTGTGAATGAGTTTGCCTAGTTGTGATGCAAACAGCGTAGCATTCTTAAAACATCACGCAGCAAGAGAGGGTACATTTATTTAGTTTATGTGAAGGTAATGTTCTACTCCCTTTCTGATGCAGCACAGACTATTTTACATTGTAGCTTAGCCTCTTAGTGCTGAGAATTCACACTAATGGTCTTATATTCACGTTTAGTATAAAACAAATTTAAGAAGAGAGTTCTTTCATTTTTAATTTTATCGAGAAGATTTGGTGGTCACTGCATTAAAGTGCATGTACTTGATGTTCAGGAATGGAGGGCACACAAGAAAGGGATGTGTACTTGACTACTGTAGGATCCATCCGAACTGATTTCAGTGAAAAGCACTCGTACTTAAACGCTCTCCAATTTAACTATGATGGAACTCTGATAGCCACAGGTGGTACAGATTCTGTTGTTAGGATTTGGAAGGTATTGGAGATTATTATTATTCAGAAACACACTAATTGGTTGCTGAACGCCGTAGCGTGTGTAAAATATGTTCTAATTCAGCTCTTATATAACAATTATCACTCCTTAATACTCTATCATATCTTTTAGAGAAAATAGTAGTAGTAGTAGTAGTAATAATAGTAATAGTGATAATATTATAATAAGAAAACAGTGGCAAGTTTCCAATTACTGTTTAAATTTTTTAAAATTTTATTTATTTGTTTGCTTTTTTAATGGGCTTATAATTGAAGCTGTTATTCCTAGTAGAATTTACTATTTCTCTATTTTACATGCTTTTTTTTTTTTCAATTCCACGTCATGTGGACTCATAATATTAAATTAGTGCAGCGATAAAACTGGTGTAGGGAGTTTTAACATTTGTAATGTTTCTTCCTTTTTATCTTGATACAGTATCCAAGCTTAAAGAGATCTTTTGAATTACGGCAACATCAGAATGAAGTGGAACATATCTGTAGACATCCTGAAGCCAATGAGGTATGTTTAGCAACAAACCAAGGTCTTTGCTTTCTATATAACATAACTGTATCTCACAGATTGCTGCATCTTTTATTGGTGGTTGCATTTGAGATGAAGCATGTGCATTCTAATGTTTATTATTTTGGCGAGATCGGGTCAGCAAGACACTATGTCTAATGAAAACTTGAGTATATGTTATTTTACTAATGTGGCCAGAGTATTCCAACTAATGTCTTTTTCAGGCTGACGTCTTGCTTATAAAAAAAATCACATTTTTGTGTAGTCATCAAAAGTGGTTGGCTCTTTTTAGTGTTGTTTTTTTTTTTTTTTTTTAACAAGATAGTTGACTTGCAAACTATCATGGCAGGTCAACTGTTTTATGTACTTGCTTTTGAATTATTACTCGACTAAGTCACTTGCCAATTGCGTATATAAGCACACTAATACTAATAATTATTGGCGAGCGAGCGTAGCGAGCGAGACACTTACAGGGGTAACACAATCGAAAATCGGGGATGTTTATTTATTTATTTATTTGTATATATGTTTGGACGTACATATGTCATTTTGTACTTTGACCCTCGCGTTTTTGTGTTAGTTATGTGGTCGACCCCGTCCCAAATTGCACTAAAACAGAACCTCTGGGTTTATCGATCAGACCCGTATCACCATAGATTGAATTGTTACCGTTTTTGAATTCTTTTGAGGGTTTTGCAGTTAAAACTTGAAAAACTTTAAGGGACTCCCATTTCTATTCCCCAGTTTGTGGCGGTGTAAGTTCAATGCGCTCTTTGTCCAATGGTATAAGCCGTGCCGTGTAGGCAACATATTTACTGGAAAATACATTGTCCACAGGGGGGGGGGGGGGGGGAAAACTTTACCGCTAAGGTAAGTCTGTGTAGGTGCATGTCCAGTTGTGTCAAAACATTGTGTGTTACAACCACTACTTAGCTAAAGAATATCACAAAGAAAACGTTTAAATAACGTGTATTGTTTTGTTGTTGTTGTTTTCCTTCAATTCAAGCAGTTGCAGAGAGTAAGTTACTATGGCACTGAAATCCCTTTACCGTGTATGCGAAATTAAAAAACTGGACCTTATTTTCAGTAGCTTCAGTGTTAGAAGTCAAAATCATTCATATAAAAATAGTATAGTCTTTAGGCTCGCTCGCCATTTTGTGCTCAAGCACATCACTAGTTATCATGCAATGGTAAGAAACTTGTCCTCTGTTACAGATTGTGTCCGTTTGCCGAGGAGGGCAGGCAGTGGTTTGGGACATTTCCAAAGGAAATCCTCTAAAGTCTTTTTCATGTGAGTCGAGCAAACACCGGATCAAGTCTTGTAGGTATGACTCAACCACCTGGTATAGTTGCTTTTTAATTCAGCACTCAAATGATTTCAGGTACTCTCCTAGAAACAAAGCGGGAAAATTTCACTTGTACTCATGCTGTGTACCCTCCAAGGTTGTGAAGAACCAGTCTCCCAAGAGTTACGTTCAAAAGTCTTGCAGAGAATCTTGGAAAATACTTGGGAGGAGTTCTTCTTTGGCAGGATTAGGTTGCGCAATGGCTGTAAGGTATTTTGTGACCATCGTATTGTTTGTTTGTTTCAGTGGGTGTGTTGTTGTAGCTCAGATGGTGTTCACATTGCAGTAGGTACTAATGAAGGTGCGGTGTATGTTCTGGAGGACAGCTTGAAGGTTAGATAGCTATTTAATCAAATTGTGCTCACTTTTCAATTCTAATAATTGCAGATATTGAAAAAGATATCTCGAGTCCATTCAGTATTTGTGACGGGGTTGACTTTTGTTGAATTGAATGAAACAGTACCATTGTCTAGTGCTGCAGCAAAGAACCAAAAGAAAACCAGAGTTATTTTTAGTGTGTCAGCAGACAAAACTGGTTGTGCGACCATGCTCTCTAAGTCAGGTAATAATCATCATAGAGGCATGAGGAGCGGTGTTATAAAGACTCATGCACATATGCTATTAAACTATAGATAATTAATTAACTTTCTTGTAGTAGAATAAATTCCTATATTTGAGACGTTTCTGTCCGTGGGTCAAACTGAGAAAGCACAACAATGTAGATACCAATACCTGTATATTATTTTTCTGCCCAAGTTGTACTATTTCTTTTACATAGTGACTATTTTCACACATACAAGCTTGTAAAATTACATTGGTTCTTTGTTCATTTTTGTCTCGTCCGTGTGCATGGTTTACTTATTATAGTTGTAGCTAAATGCAGATCATTCGCTATGAGTGTTTGTAATTTTCTATTCTCTAGGTCCTTCAAGGAAAGTGAGACTGTTTTTGTGGTTGTTTGTATTTTTATTGTTGCTTGTTATGGCAATGGTTGTATTATGACCTCACTCAGATTGTGGTTATTTTGTTATTTTCAACAGAATTGTCATTCATATTCAAAAATTTCTTTAATTTGTAAAACTATTATAAGACTCAATTAGCTAAAGAATAAGAAGAGCCTGAGGTATTTATCACTTGGCTAAATTACTACATAAAGAGGGGGGGGGGGGGGGGGGGGGAAGATGATCGTGTATTCAGAAATGAGTGTTGGTTTTCTATAGTGATTGACAGCAGAGTCTGCTGGGTGGGCTTTGTATTTCTATACTCAATTAGCTCCAGAAAACAGTGTTGGTGATGTCCAGCCAGCTCCTCAAATGTATACAGTGGAACCTCTCTACAAAAGGACTCCGAACAGCAACCTGACTCTCAACAACAGTTAGCTTAAATGGAACAAAATGGTGGGACCAAGAACTTGGTCGCTGGTCAGAAATAAGAGGTGGTTGGTTCTGGGAGGTTCTAAATGCACTGTATTTGTTGTAGTTGCAATAGGGGGCGCATGATTTGGTCTCCAGAGAGGTCGGTCGCCTCTCGGAGAGGTCATTAATAGAAGTTTTACTGTATAGAAAATAACCTTTCAAAGCAGCTAAAATTCTTTACAAGAAAAAACATATCCCCAAGAGTGGCCTTTGTGGAGAGGTTTCACTATAAATGTATTGCAGAGTGGCCTCAAAAGAGTCTCTGAAGGTTGCATGTCACACATTTCAACAGTACCAGAACTATCAGGTGCTACCGCGCGCGAGAGACTACTGAAAGTCTGTAACCGCGGGAAAACACGGAATTCGAAAGGGACCACAACAACAAATGCGAGTTGTTGGGGGTGTGTCCACAGTTTCTGCGTAAACTCAAAGGGGGCGTGTTCACATGCTTACCGGTCTTCTGCGCTGTTGAGATGGCAAAATATCAGAGGTTACCAGGTTCTGAAGATGAACTAGATGACTTAGAGGTGACTACTGTAAGTGGAAAGCTGTATTCGAGGGCAAAAGTAAGTACTTCAGATTTTTACTAGATACAACACAGTTGATCGCAGCAAATTGCACGTCTCTATATTGGATGGTGTATTTGTAAGATAAAGCAGTTTTTAAAATAGGAGGTAGTTCTTATCCATATAAAATAGTTACGTATTTTTAATTCACAGTACATGCAATTTTATTGGATTTGCATTTTAAATTAATCCAGGGGATCTAGTAGCTATCATGGAATATGGTTGATTATAATAAATCAATACCTATGGCAATGGCAATTTGATGGTTACACATGTATAGCAGAAATATGGTAAAGATTATATGACAACACGTAAACTAGGATAAACCACACAAGTTAAATGTGTAAAAAAAAATTAATAGCATTATTCCTTGTATGAATAGGAGGATGTGGAAGTCGGGGAGTTGCTGATCACTATGCAAAAGTTATGTCATTTATCTGGACAAATTGCTCAATATTGCTCTCTATTTACAACAGCTCCTTCTCCATCTGGATCTGTACTACAAATGGAAAAGGTTTGTTAGACGGAAGTCAAGATTGTACACAAATTGTCTTATGCCATGATAGAAACATTATATTTCTTCAATGAAGCTGATCCTTTGTTAGATCTTTCAAACCCATGACATGTGCATGAAGAAGGTTGAAACAGTCATTGAAGTGATTGTTTAGCTAATTCTAATAACTTTCTCATTCATTTTACAATTACTTGTAACAACTCTTATTTCATAGATTTTTGTAGATCAACGCACTTCAACACACAAGCTGTCTCATCACTTTAAAAGCCCAGGTATGTAAGGTATATGTCCTTCTCAGTATAATATAGACAAGAAGCTGTCCGTTGTCTGTGTACATGTCTGTATCTGACATGTACTAATAATGAAGCTGCAAAGGTGCAAACTCTCAGCCAGCGCACTGTACACAAGCTATCTATTACAAAGCTATAAATAAAGAATATGTAGTTTTGATATAAATAACCTGTTTACAGGCCAGTAGCAACTTATTTTTTTTAGCTTTTCTTGGAGCCCTGTCATTGTATTTCTTTTTTTGTCTCCTCACCATTTTTCTACTGCTGTTCCAGCAGCTCTTTGAGCTTGCTTTCATGATTTCAACCTCCTTAGCTCTTTTTTCCCTGCTGATCATTTTTATTGCTTTCAACAAAACCCTGCAATTTAATGTTGTTATAGATTGCCATGAAATTTTGTAGCATGCACCAGGTGCATTAGTATGAAAGGGTATGTGTATGTCAATGTCAAAACTGAAGACATAGATAAATGGGTATACCGCAGAGTCATTAATGAATCAGCTTTACTCACTTCGCTGAAATACCTATGATATATTTTGGCATTGCAGCAATTACTCATTTAATTGGTGCGAATTTATGCTGCATGTACAATAGTGTTAGATGAATTATAGTACAATTAAATATAGAAAACAAGTTGATAAATTGTGTTACTGTCATACAATTCAATTGTTATGTTGCAGAACTGATGTTGCCTCAACTTGGTCTTTTAAATAAATAACTATCAAGTACATCTAAAATCGTATAAAATATGCTAGAAGTATATGTGAACCTATTTTGCTTAATATTGCCCTATGATTTAGTATACCAATTATACCAAATATTATGCTGGCATAATGTGGACATCCCTAGAATGTTAGTTCATTTCAATTGTGTGTGTTTTTGTTGTTGTTAACTCTCAGCGTGCATGCGCGAGAGGGTTATATATAGTAGTCGTCCTGTCTGTTTGTCTGTCTGTCTGTCTGTCTGTCTGTCTGTCTATCTGTCATACTCTAATTTTGGAGATTACTGACAATTTACAGTTGATTTAGGTATGAGCTTACTCAGGACGAAGATGTAAGACCTTTTATTGTGTTACTTTCTTTAATTTCGGGCTAATCATTGAGAAAACGCGAAACTTGTTTAGCTTCTTCTATTATGAAGACAGCATTTCCATGTACCATTTTCATTGGTCAAGCTATTTTGATGCCTCATTAAAAAATAGCTAACAGATTGCTTGTTCTTTTGGAAGGAGATTATATTGTAATAGCTAGGTAGTGTTTAATAGCGTTGAGGGTTCGCACCTTTGGTGCTTCATTGATATTGTTGTTGTTGTGTGTGTATGTCGAGGGATGCATATATGTAAAATATTTGGCTAAACTAAAAGTCCAATAACTATTTAAGTCTAATGGGTGACACTCATATTGCAGGATATAGCTATTCATCTTGTTACAATTCTCTCCAGTGAGAATTAGTGTTGGCATTACATTTGCTACAAAATGCTAAACAAGATTTTAGTAGGTAGTTAACCATGTTAGCGACTTGATATTTGGCTATTATAATTTAATTACAAGAAAATGGCATCTATTTTATGGACTATTATATATTTAGAAGAAAAATGGCATATTTTTTATGGATTCAAATATTATCCTACAAACGTATCACACGAATATTGGAAAGATCCAACAGCAAGGTTTGTCTGTAGGGACATTGTATAACAATATAGTAGTTGTTTAATTATAAATATAGATTGTAGCAGTGTGCACATTTGTGGTTTCTCTCTCACCACAAAATACTCATATATATATACATATTCCCGTAGCATATGAGATAAGTATATTTATTACCTAACATTATATGTTGTCGCAAAAACCATAAGAGCTAGAAGTATATACATTAATGTTGTATTTTTGAAATTATTGAATTAAATTTCACTTAGATGATAACAATTGATTACTTATAATGAGAAGATCTGTACCACTGATATTTTACAAATTCAGCTTCTTTAGTCACACATACTTATATTAAATAAAACAATACACATTATAACTAGCTAATGAAGTTGATTATTCAAAGGGTCAAGTTGTTATTGTGTCTGTGGGTGCCTATTATAGACTACCTTGTGCCAGTTTACCAGTAAAAGGTCAAAAGTTTTAATCTATTGTGCTTTTTTTGTTTGTTGTTATACTCGTTTGGTAGTATTAGCTATGAATTAATTATTATTATTATTATTATTTTAATAATGGCATATCATTTAGGTCATTCTTTCTTCACCAACTCCACTATGACATAGAAAATAATTTCATCAATTTCAAAGATAACTCAGTGGACTTGAAATCTGTGTTGAAATTAATGAATAAAGGTAATGTATAATTCATTGAAGCAAATGTAACATTTGTGTGGTGTGGTTTACAGCTTCTGGATTCCAGCTACATCTTCCAGGCTTTCGATTTGAAAGAAATGAAGAGGTGTGAATACAGTATGGGTACTGGTGTGCACCATGCCTAGCACCTTTCTTTATAAGAATTTTTTGGCTCATGTTGTTCCAAACTTTGTGTATACTTTTCATTTTCTGTAGTGTAAACAATTAATGGAGGAGATATTTAGACCAAAACCACATGGAGACAAAGGACTACTAGAGGATGAAAACTTAGCTGAAAAAGTAGGATTGGAAGAAAATGAGTATGAATATGAAGCATTGATAGAATTGCACAAGCAAATTTCCATTCTTCCACAGTATGGACGCCATTCATATTTTGCAACAGTCAGTGCAGCAACTAACAGGAATTTATGTTAGTTATTGTTATTTTACTATGAGGTGTTTTCCTGCAGTCAACATCACCAAACAGTGGACCTGTCATTCTATCTGGGGGATACAAAGGGATTTTTATTCACAATATTAATCCTTTGGAATCTGAAGAAATATTACTGACTTGGGAGGTGATTAATGAGGTGTATTACAGGAATTCTAAGCTAGTTATTAAATATGTTGACTCCTGTAAGAAGGTAAATACACAGGAAAAATATAGCCGATATAATTTTAATTCCCTGTGTAATTTAGAAAGTGAAACACATGTTCGAATCGGATCGAGCAAAGATTATTTGGAAGATTGTACTGGATCACCATGGGTTTTTCAGGTTTAGTGCTGAAGTGTAAAACATTACTAATGAATATTGCATATTGTTAATTATGCTTACTTAGGCTTGATAAGTGTGAGGATGCTTCTCTGGATATGTGGACTCTTAGTGAACGAAAGAGTAAATTCAGACATTTCTGTATTGTGGATGATAGTGAAGAAGTCTTTGTAATCGGACACAAGGTAACTGTACTAATCACATGACTGTAGTGTTATTACTAAAGTCAGCATTGCATGGTTATATTTTCCTTTAATTTTTGATGCTATAACAAAAATGACAACAGTTACAAAATAATATATCTATAAACAGCATTTCTGGGACTTTTATTGTCTATAAACAGCCATTAAATTTATAGATAATTCACCTGACATTTAAATCTAAATATTTTAACTGTATAAACAATTATTTCAGCCAAGAATGATTGAAAGAGCAACAATGCTGATTAAAGACATCTGTCAATCATGCAATCATTTTGAACGACTTTCCATTTTTATGTGTGTGTAGGAGAAATGTCAGTGGGGATTTGTTCAAGTTCCGTCAAGCTCTGCTACTGATAAGGAATCATTTCGTGTTGATGTTCAGCTGGCACATTTACCTAAACACTATGAATATCATTATGAAATACGGCAGGATTCCTCTAAGACTCATCATATTCACCCAGTGAATGATAAAGTTAGTGTCAAGCAAGATCACTAGCTTGTAATTGAGATTTGTTTGTTACACATGCATGAGTGTGCGTGCACATGTGTGACACTAACTTAAATATATATATAAATATTATGAAATTACTGCATTTTCTTTTTTTCCCATCTAGATGCATCAGTGTGTGGAAGCTGAAATAATGCATGATGAACTTAGTCAAGACTGATACATTTTTATTCATTTCTTGGTGATTGTTGTAATAATATGACAATATAATGGCAATTATTTTCGTGAAAACTTTTACATATTCACTTTCCCACTAATACTGAGTACTAATTCACCATATCAAGTGTAACTAGTATTAATTTTGTATTGCACTTGCATATCCACCTACGCATTCTTGTAATCTTGTGCTTCTGTGCTTAAAGTATATAAACCAATATTTATACCACATGAAGACATAATCTTGTTTTCTTTGGATATTTTTGAATTGAAGCTATCCCAATATGTAAGGCAGTAGCTAATAGCTCGACTATCATGCCTTCCTACTACATGACAATGTTGAATTTTGTATTGAACCTTCACACACACACATACACACACACACACACACACACACACACACATACACACACACACACAAGAATTTTTAGAAAAAAATTGAAAGATAACTATGCTAAAATAGTCGAGACTACATTTTTTTGGATTGGAAAAAACATATTTTTCAAAGATCGATGAATTGAAATTCTTACTTTTTCAATCCAAGCTTATTATAGAGTATATAGGCTCATTACTACATTGAGGAATGGCGTATAGAATACTTTTATTGAGCAATTATTTGACATAGTTGACTTTTGAAACAATAAGAGAACATTTTGGACTCGAAGTCTTCATCAGCTCACAATAGAATCTCTATAAACCCTATATATAACTGTGTCTCATCACTTTGTTCATTCTATTGTGAGATGAAGGACTTTGAATCTGAAACGTTCTCTTATTGTTTCAATAAATAATTGCTCAATAAAAGTATTCTATACATCATCAGAGTGATATTTTTTATGTATTGTCATGAGTGCAGGTGAGTTAGTTGAGTGTGACAGACTAGCTTGCACATGAACACAGGATATCAAATGATTATAAATTGTTTTGATTATAGCAGATATTTGTAAAAGAATAATGAAGTGAAGCAAATCACTAAGATGTAGAGAAGGATTTGTGTAAGAGATTCATGGCACCATTAAGCATTTAGGGGAAGAATGAGGGGGGGGGGTGAGGACGAGAGAGAGAGGAGGCGGAGGAGGGGGTAGAGGAGAAGAGGAGAAGAGGAGAAGAGAAGAGGAGAATAGAATAGGAGAAGAAGAAGAAGAAGAAGAAGAAGAAGAAGAAGAAGAAGAGAAGAAGAAGAAGAAGAAGAAGAGGAAGAACAAGAAGCAAAAAGAGAGAAGAAGAAGAAGAAGAAGAAGAAGAAGAAGAAGAAGAAGAAGAAGAAGAAGAAGAAGAAGAAGAAGAAGAAGAAGAAGAAGAAGAAGAGAAGAAGAAGAAGAGAAGAAGAAGAAGAAGAAGAAGAAGAAGAAGAAGAAGAAGAAGACGAAGAAGAAGAAGAAGAAGAAGAAGAAGAAGAAGAAGAAGAAGCAGAAGAAGAAGAAGAAGAAGAAGAAGAAGAAGAAGAAGAAGAAGAAGGAAAAGTAAGAAGAAGAAGAATAAGAAGACGAAGAAGAAGAAGAAAAGAAAAGAAGAAGAGAGAAGAAGAAGAAGAAGATAAGACGAATAAGAAGAAGAAGAAGAATAATAAAATAATAATAATAATATTATAATAATAATAAAATTATAATAATAATAATAATTTAATAATAATAATAATAATAATAATTTAATAATAATAATAATAATAATAATAATAATAATAATAATAATAATAATAATAAAATCATCATCATCACCGTCATAATCATCATTATCATCATCATCATCCTTAATAATAAAATTAGTAATAATAATAATAATAATTTAATTAATAATAATATATTAATAACAATAAATAGTTCTTTTTTTATTGCTTCCAATTTTGCTGTATTATTACAGCTATATTTGCCTGACTGTAAAGACTTTGGCTAACTAATTTGCACACACAACGCGCGCGAAATTCGCGGACTGCAGGGTAGGTGGGAGGCGTTGTTCAGAGGGAGCGACCAATTAAATCCCGGTGTAGCCGGTTTTTCGCGGCAGTTCGCTAAATCTTACTCTTCACGAAATGGTCCGCAATCTGGTGGCCTGCTACTCGCTGGTGGTCGTGTTGACAATTTCAGTTGCACATGGTATGTTTTTTTTTGGTTATTGGCGCAGTATATCTTTTGCTTTTTATAGTTACTGTTGTCTAGAGATATAATTTTGTTAAATGCAAATCACAAAATGGTTTTGATACATTCTTGTGGCTATTATAATGACGTATAGATGCTCAAAAAGTCAAAAGTTTGGTCCAGAGGTAGACTAGCACCATCTCTGGACATATTTCATACTTTTGTGTAGAGATCTAGCAGAATGCTAGTTGAATGTTAAGTTCTATGTGAACATTTCAGTTGAATGGCTTGCAATCACTGAGATTTCAGGCTACTTATAGTTGCATTGAAAGAGTTTATATGTCTCAGAACTTGTGTCTGCCAGCATGGGTCTCCATGTTAGTCAACAAAGTGTGGACATAGCTATCTATTTACCACGGAGTATTGTAAAGTTTTTTTGTTAGCAAAGATGTAACGAGGAAAACAGTTTATAGAAGAGAAAATTTTACTTCATTATTATGAATATTTTGTAAGTAAGTATTTAATTCAAATGTAGCAATTATTGGGAGGAGGGGAAAAAATAGTTCTTTTTCTGTGATGTAGGGATGTCTCCCAGCACAAGTTGAATATAACTGGGATATTGATATAATTAAAAGCCATTAATTTTGTTGTTTTTCTGGGCAGGTCAACAGGCTAGGGCAGTGTTCAATGCCAAGGCTATCAAAGGCTACATCCAGTTCTCTACAGTCAGTGATATTGCTGTCAGGATACAGACAAATTTGACAGGACTTACTGGCAAGTTCAACTCTTGGAATATAACATCTCTATTTACTATGTCATTGTTCATTTTTGTGAAATGCCGAGTGTTAATTTTCTTCAAGTTGTCACATCTTATATGTATCTGAATGTGTTCTAATCGTACCATTTCATACATGCAGGTAGACAGAGATGGCATGTGCACTTGTACCCAGTGGACCAGACTGTGGATCCCAATATTCAGTGCAACTCTGACTTTATTGGTCCTCACTATGATCCTTTCAATAGAAACAACGGCACGGGGAATTACACAGCACGCTGCATGGATGATCCAGCAATGTGAGTAAGGTGTGGCTTCTCTTTAGTCTCTTCTAGTCTCTTTAGTCTCTTCTAGTCTCTTTTGTCTCTTCTAGTCACTTTAGTTTCTTCTAATCTATTTAGTCTCTCTTAGTCTCTTTAGTCTCATCTAGTTTCTTTAGTCCTTTTTAGTCTCTTTAGTCTCTCTAGTCTTTTTAGTCTCTTCTAGTCTCTTTAATCTCTTCTAGTCTCTTCTCTTGTCTCTTCTAGTCACTTTAGTATCTTCTAGTCTCTTCTAGTTAGTCTCTTCTAGTCTCTTTAATCTCTTCTATAGTCTTTAGTCCTTATAGTCTCTTTAGTCTCTTCTAGTCTCTTTAGTCTCTTCTGGTCTCTTCTGGTCTCTTCTAGTCTCTTTAATCTCTTCTATAGTCTTTAGTCCTTTTAGTCTCTTTAGTCTCTTCTAGTCTCTTTAGTCTCTTCTGGCTCTTCTGGTCTCTTCTAGTCGCTTTAGTCTCTTCTAGTCTCTTTAGTCTCTTATAGCCAGTTTAGTCTCTTCTAGTCTCTTTAGTCTCTTCTAGTCTCTTTAGTTTCTTCTAATCTCTTTGTCTCTTCTAGTCTCTTCAGTCTCTTCTAGTCTCTCATTTTTTCTTTTTTTTTGTTGGTAATTCTACTAAGAGGTAATCTGCCAAATCTTTCCAGTTGGGAAAGCCACAGAAAACTTTTGTCTGGTATTTTTGCTTGTACATCATAGAGAAACAAAATGTAGTGTTTGACGTTGAATAGTCAGCACTACATAAATTTTAGTAATTGTGTGTGTGTGTGTGTCTGGGGAAGCTCACAAGTATGAATGTAAATATATCTGAAACTATAATTGGCTGGAATACCCACTATCAGAAGAGTCTCGTGGGAGTACTGATGGTTGGTCTGTCGTGTCAAATAATACATCATAAATGAAGTATGCCAAATAATGAGAAACGTGATGAGTTTCCTGACATCTCAAAAGAAGTGATAGAGAGCTACTTCAATGACTGACAAGGTGGCTCGGGCAGAGGAATGGCAGTAGCATTAACAAAATATAGTAATAAGAAGAAGTACACTACACAGCAACATCCATATATTTCTACATTGAACTATTTCAAGAATCCATGTGAACAAATTAAATTATCTATAAATTCTCGGAGTAATTTGTCAAATGAAAAGCTTTTTTTTTGCCTGCACTTTCCTTTGATTTCTACATCAGTCATTAAAAAAAAGAAGCAACAATTGAGTCAAACGAACCCTCCAGTGCTAACTGAAAGGGTCCATACAGTATTTCAAATTCAAATACAACTTCACAGCTTCCTTGCCGCAATAGAAGAGGCAAAAAGTTTTGAAAGCTAGTCAAAGAATGGACCATTTGCACCCATCCTTGAATAACACACACACACATATACACACATACATACAATAGCGCATACATACACACACAATGGTGCACACATACACAAATGCACACTTCACACACACAGACGCACACATCAGGTACCTTGTACTAAAGAGACTAGAAGAGACTAAAGAGACTAAAGAGACTAGAAGAGACTAAAGAGACTAGAAGAGACTAAAAAGACTAAAGAGACTAGCTAGAAGAGACTAGAAGATACTAAAGAGACTAGGCAGAAGAGACTAGAAGAGACTAAAGAGACTAGAAGAGTCTAAAGAGACTAGAAAAGACTAAAAAGACTAGAAGAGACTAAAGAATATCTAGAGAGACTAGAAGAGAATAAAGAGACTGAAGAGACTAAATAGACTGGAAGAGACTAAATAGACTGGAAAAGACTAAATAGACTGGAAGAGACTAAATAGACTGGAAGAGACTAGAAGAGACTATAAATTGAATATAAATAGACTATTGGAACGAGACAGGGTCAACCACCAAGTGAACACAAAAAAGTGAGGGTCAAAGTACAAATGGCACATCTACGTCCTAACTATTATGTCAACCCTTTGCTTCGCTCACTCGCCAATTACATATTTATTGTGTACTGAACTGTGTCCAATAACTGTTTCCCCATAGAAAATGCATTGAAGTTATCAGAAATTGACAGGGAAGTATCATTTATTACAATTGGGTCTATTACTTCACCCAGGTTACTCATTGTGTTTAAATTATTATATTTCATTTGATACCAGAGAATATACTCAACTGATTGGCTGCATTTACACGTGCCTTCCGCACTCGTGTAAATGCTAAGCCAACAGACACATTATATAGTCTCCTTTATCAATTGAATAATATAAATATTCCTATGTAGGTGTGGGGCAGGTGACTTGAGTGGCAAGTTCGGCTATGTCACTAACAATGCAAGAATAGATGTAGTTGACAACACTAGTTCTCTGTTCCTGCGAGGGAGATACTCCATTGTGGGACGCAGTGTTGTCATCCACTCCCCCACTCCTCCATACCCCAACTTTGCATGTGCCACTATTCACTCTTTGGAAGAAATTAGAGGTAAGTCAAAAGGACCGGTTTGTCTTCAAACTAACTTTTTCTTCACATTTCTATTGGTAGGAAGATCTATAAAATGACATGTCAATTGCTTGCTAAAGTTAGTGATGTAGATTGAGGGTAAAGAAATGACTAGCTACTGTATTTAATTTGTGTGTGGAAAATGGATTTTTAAAGAGGTCCGTCATTTCCCTAACTGTAGGCTCTTCAGTGACTGTCCTCCAGTCTACCTTTGTTTACCCGATAGCTGGTGTGATGTACTTCAAGCAGGTGGAAGGGGAGGAGGTTCAGATGTGGGGGAAGATGTATTGGGTGAATGGCATGGGAGACACTGTGGACCACAACTGGTATATTCATCTTCGAAGTGTAAGTAACATAGTTACAGTTCTTAAAGTGAGATATTTGTGATTACAATCCTTTTTATAGTAGTTAGTTTATTTATAAGCACTGATATTGCATAATCAGTCAAGTCATTCTAGGCTAAGCTAGAGCTCGGGTCAACACTGCCCATGTACTTGACTATATCATGTCTTACCACAATTTCTTGAATAACACACAGTGCATGCTAACAATATGATAGTAGCTAGCACCAAATAATTTAAATAAAAACCAATCAGGAGCTCCGTGGTAAAGAGGACACTTTGCTGCTCAAAAACTGTTCTTATGTTCTTCCCATTTTACCTACTTTAGTTAGAATGCATGGAGTCATCAAACTTGATAGCTTCTTTATGTCTGTCCTCTAGTTGATTCGACAAATAGCAATCATTTTAGTTTCAGCATTGATAATGGGAACTTACCAAAAAAAAACACTCTTCAAAAAACTGAATAAACTGTAATTTAGACCGCCGGTGTTCTGAATTAATTTGGATTCAGTAAAGTAGATCCTCAACGACAACTACACCCATAATGGATGCATGAAAAGCTGTGGTCTCTGTGATAGCTTGTCAGTGCTTTTGTTTGTGTGACCTGTTCTATATATACGTAGATATATAGCTATGCATGCTGGATACACTTATGATATTCGCTCATTCTCTGAGGAATAAGTAATGTGTGCAAAAAATAGCTTATAATAGATGAATGCATTAAATAAATTATAATAATGGGATATAGGAGCAGAAGCGATTAAGTCTTTTTAAGGAAAATGTTGCATGGTTGAAATTGTTCACATTTAGTCATTTGTCTTGCCACTGAATGTGTTTTACTTACTTAGCCTGGCGAGGAGTTCAGGAGGGGCGTGTGCAATACGAGCGGCAACATCGGAGGACATTATGATCCATTTAGCAGAGGACCCACTAGTGCCTCTAACTACAGTCAGATATGTGGTCCAGACATGGTGGAAGGATGTGAGGTGGGAGACTTGACAGGGAAACATGTCACCATCAGTGTGGCAGGTATGGTAGATTCTGACTGAAGCAAGTGTACTACATTCAAGGAATAATGTACCACATTTTTTTAAGTACATTTTTTTTTGCAAATCATAGAAATTCTGTGAAGTTATTTGTAGGAGTTCATTCAAAGTTTAAATAACAAGAAGTGCCTCCTTTAATAAACTTTTGCCAGTGACATGTTCTTGTTGGCTGTAGAATCACCAAATCCTTATAGTAGTGGGTCGTTCTTCTTTACCGATAGCTTCCTAAACTTGACTGGAACACATGAAGTTGTGGACAGGTCCATTGCCATTCATCGACCTAACCAAGGTGAGCTATTTCATGTGTCTTGACTGTGCTGTTATTAGATCAACCATCACAGCGATACATTTGATAGAACTTGGAAATAGTTATAGTTGAATGGTAAAAGCAAGCTAGAATTTTACATCTACCTGTTCAGCTCACACAACACTTCGATTATGTCATGTTATTGTTTATTGTCCATCGCTGCAAGTGTTACGTTATTGCTACTGTTTTTGTTGGAGGTCCTGCTGTTGCATGTGTTTATGTTGTTGTTGTTGTTGTTGTTGTTTATAGATGGTCCTCTGTTGCATGTTATTGTTGTGTAATCCTGTTAGGTGGTTGTTGCATGTGCTGTGTTGTTTGTGTTATGTTGTTAATTATAGAAGGTCCTGTTGTTGCATGTGTTTTGTGGTTGTTGTTTATAGTAGGATAGTAGGAGGTGCTGTTGTTGCATATGTTGTTTATGTTGTGTGTTGTTTATTGTAGGAAGTCCTATTGTTGCATGTGTTATGTTGTTGTTTATAATAAGGTTCTCTTGCGGCATGCGTTAAGCTGTTGTTGCTGTTTATAGTAGGAAGTGTTGTTGTTGTTGTTTATTGTAAGCGGTCCTGTTGTTGTTGTTTATTGTAGGAGGTCCTGCTGTTGCATGTGCTCCTCTTATTGAGAGTGAGACCATCACTCTGAGGCAGTATGGAGAAGGTGAAGTCACCATCTCACAGACGAGTCCGTTTGAGTACACCACCATTACCAATTCTAAATCTAGGGAGATGGTAAGGTTTAGTTGAGGAAATTTATTTTCTAACAACATTAAGAACAAACTCCTTCTATGCAAACCTTCAAAGCTGTCTAATATAATGTTATAGCACAGATAGTGAGCGAGCTGGTCTAACTGAAATTTAAATTTGAATGCTAGAGCTGCTAATAATTTTTTGTTAGTTAAAATATTTTTTTGTTTATTGCTATTTAGTAATAGCTATTAATTCTATAGCAACAGACAACACTTTTTTATACATACTTGTTCACTGGATATACCAGCTCAAGACCTGCGTTGTATTCTCTTCTTGACTTGACTATTGGACAAAGGATATTCAAGGATGATACGGGTAAGGATTGCTAAACTAACGGTTTTCGTTTAAGCTAGTCATCTTTTTAAAGTACGCTTAGTTCAAAATGCTCTATTATACCAGAGCTCTAGTAGATATAGCATTACGTTGTATTCTTTTAGTGACTAACTATTGGACTTAGGATTTTCAAGTAAGAACAAATCTGTTTCGTAAGGTGTATAGCTACGACAAACAGCGTATTGACGTAGTAAACTTACAACCGCCGCTAAAAAAAATAAATGAACTCGGCTACACTGGAAAACCTAACTGCGAATATCTCTCCCATTCTGTCTCCATAGCTCTTTGCTGTTTTTTTTCCCTAGCATTATTTCAAAGTCATTTCTCCCAATTTCTTGCGCCCACACTAATGTTTACGTTTTTAAGTAGCCTCCGGGGGTGGACAAGCATTGACTTCTTTGAACTCTGCCATATATATATATATATACCAAAATCTCAATTGAGACTCGTTAGCGAGAGTCTTGCTTTATTGCCCAATTATATTTACAAAAAGATTTTGGAATACAAATCATGTTAACCTTCCTATTCATAATTAGAAAAACCCGGGCTTGATTTAACATGTGCACTTGTACAGGGTAAAAAGACAGGCTAGGGATGAAACCTATTAAAACCATGCAGTGATCATAATATATTGTGAAAAAAGTTTTTTTATAGTAAATATTAACACTGCACGCATAGACAGTGATCCAGAACTCTCCATTTTCTCCGCTGGCTTTAAGTTGCTATGCCAACTCCAGTCTGGTGTTTGATGACTATGGAACTACTGCACCTTCTGACTCGGTCACACCAGATCGCTTCCTGGCTGGAGCTCTGAGCAGCAGGTGAGGAGGGGCAACCTAACGATGCAGGACTGGCACTAGCTTTGGCATTGTGGGTGGACAATGTGCACAAAAATGAATGTTACATTTATATAGTAACTCTTCAGCATAAGCAAGTTAGAAGCATTGTGTGTATAGTGTGTGTATAGTGTGTGTTGACTGTGTGTGTGTGTGTGTGTGTGTGTGTGTGTGTGTGTGTGTGTGTGTGTGTGTGTGTGTGTGTGTGTTTAGATATGGAGAGTCCAATGGTATCCCAAGTCCTATCCAGGTCTTCAATCTTCCAGTTTATGGAGCAAATTCTTCCATTAGTTCTCTAAACCTCAGGTACACTACACACATGAATTACGGTACATCGAACATACATACATACATACATTCATCCATCCATACATACATACATACATGTATACACACATACATACATACATACATACATACATACACACACATACATGCACACATACATGCACACATACATACATACATGATAGCAACAATTATAACATGTTCAATGGTATTCTACTTCTTTACTTAGAGCTTCTCGTGATGGTCAGAGCAACTGCAGTGCCCTCTTACCTTCTCTAACGGAGAGTAATGTCATGATTGCCAAAGCCACTTTCACTGGAAGCCTCAGAGGAGCCATTTACTTTGTAAGAACCTGTGTTGATAATGCTAAGCTATGACTATAGGATGGGCCAGTATAATGTACTTAAATTACACGTGGTAAACAATATTCCTGATCAAAACGAATATATGTGTGCTACCATTCATCTGAAGTTTCTCACGCTAGTGACGATACAGATTGCTGATGAAAGGCTGACTAGTGTGCCATTATTTTTAAAGATGACATATTAGAAATTTTTGTTTGTTGCTTGTATTTTTAGATCCAAAGAGATTTTAGGAATGGTGAAGCAAGTTCTGACAAGTTTGGAAATACACTTGTCATAGTAGATGTCTATCATGCCGCTGACCGAAATGTGGTAAGGAGAGAGACGATTATAATTTAAGGCTTCATCTATGCTTGCTTCTGTTTGTATTGTAATATCACATTATTGAGTAGCTGTGGGTTTGTTGCAGACATACAGCCATTCATGGAGGATTATTTCTGGAACTGTTCCTGCCTCTGGCTGCTCTAACTCTGCTAGTGCAACGTACAACCCATACTCTCTCAACACCGGTGAGTCAGAATGAGAGATGAGATGACATCATACTAAATTATCAGACTGGAATTATCAGAGTTGTACTGAATGATTGGATATGCTAGCCATTGTTAAGTGTCTACAGGAAAGTAAATTAATGTAATGCTGCTTAAAAATATGGTTGGTAAAAATAAATTTGCTGGTGTCTTTCAAACAGTTAGTCTAAAATGCACTCAGGTTTGTTAGTTCGGTGGCTCATGAAATGTCCTGTCTTAATGAAATGTCATATTCCATGGGATATATATACATATCCAATAGCAACATAGAAATAAGAACCTATTTCACTGGGAAGTTGTACTAATTGTCTCTCGGACGCTCATTCTGTTGTGTGTATTTTGCTGCAGTTCGTATGACCTGTTCTCGCGAAGCTCCTCTTGGGTGAGTTCAGGAATTAATATTAACCTACCTTAAGGTAACGTTTATTGACGGATACTAATTTTGGCGATTTCTGATATGGTGCATTTGACGGATATTAATTTTGGCGGTTATGGTCTGTAATAATACATAAAATTATTTCACATGCTTCATAAATTATCAGTAATAACTTACAAGGAGCCAATTGATGAGATGACACTGCCGCTATTTTGAAAGATATCTACGATAGCAAGAAGAAGACGATGAAGACGACGAATCCATTGAAGTTAATGCTAATGAAGAAGAAGACGATGAAGACGACTAAGCCATTGAAGTTAATGTCAATGAAGAAGAAGACGATAGTAGCGAAATAAATGTTGTTACCTAGTTAGCTTGTATTATATCATATATGTTTAAATTGTTTACCGACAATTGCACTACAGAAACTCACGTGCAGCCTATCTAGCAAATTTGGTAAAAGATCGTCAATATAGCCTCATCCATTAATTGTTAGCGGGTTTCAATATTAGCGAAAAATGGCAAATCGCTAATATTCGCTAAAATGAGTACCCGTTAATAAATGTTACCTTAAGGTATGTTAAAAAGTAAACAAAGCAAATTGCATCACAAGTCACATTCAATTTCAAAGTGATATGTAATCTCTACATATTAAAATCCTCAAGTCGGTATTGCAATGGACTTGACAGTGAACTATTACACATTCCACAAATTAGTATAGAACAAACCACTAGTTTTTTTGTTTTGTTTTTACAATTATAAATTTATTGGTCAGCTAATTGGAAAAAGGTGGGGGGAATGCAATGTAGGGACAAATAATAGCTAGTAAAATGCAGCTACCAGTGATACTGTAAGATACTTATAAAATGATGACTTTTAATTAATATCAGCTGTGTAGCTGGAGACTTGTCTGGGAAGCACGGATCCATTAGCATTGGCTCCAACACTGCCTCACGCCCCACCTACACATTCGTGGACAGCAACATCTTACTGGATGGCTCCTATAAGAGTAAGGCCACTTTAAAATGCACTTAATTGGATATCATTGGCTTTAGTAAAATGTTAATTTTGAAATCTACACAATACAAAAAGTGATAATAACTTTGCATGAGTTAAAAAGACAAGCTCAAACAGTCACACTAACAATAACCACAGCATTGATCACTCAGTCAAGTTGTGTACTGCAATGATTTTTCATGCTACTATGATTCATACAAGAGTGTATTGAAGGTCGTCTATCACTTAGGCAATTTGCTGTCTCACAAAAGAGTGCTCCTTATGCCTCTTTTATATATAAACATCGCCACACATACACACACCAATAATTTTGTCAATGGAGCAAAGAACTGTACAACATGCATGCATGCAGCTGCTTGTGTGTAGTTGTAGGTAATTCATTGGTTGTCCTGACTCCTAGTGGAGGCGTGTTGGACTGTGCTACTATTTCTCGTGTGTACGTGTCCCAGACTACACTTAACTTCACAGCTTCAAGGAATACTGACCAGCCAAGGTAAAGGTTGTTTTTTCCCCTTCTGTTTAACTGTATGCATGCAGTGTATCTAATGCTGTCATTATAGTGCATTCAATAATGTAATGATGGTGAGCAGGTATTGTATTAAATTGTATACAATTCAATTAGGAATTGGTCATTAAAAATTTGGCTTTTGTTTAATGAGTTGGTAAGTTGACGAAGCTGCTTATATATAAGAATGTTTAAAATTAGTAATACATATGTAACTAATTTTAGATATACATATATAATAATACGCTTGTGTATCATTAATGACGACGATGGTGTGTGTTTCATGAATAATTCATTAACTTTGTACGGATTGTAAAGCAACATCATCTTGTGATAGGTAAAGTGTCATCACATTCAGTAGAAAGTGGTTAATTCTAAAAAGTGGGTGCAATAGACAATGGAAGGTGGCATAGGTTTCAAGGAAGGCAAAAATACGAAAGAGAAGGTAAAAGGTGACTAAAAAGCGGGTGGGATTGGTGAGGTAAGGCGGCGTAGGTTTAAAATGGAAGGAAGAGAAGGCAAAAGGTGAGCGATTAATTGCTAACTAAAAAGTGGGTGGAATCGACGAGTAAAAGTGGGAGTTAGTTTCCAAAAGGAAGGCGAAAGTACGAAAAGAAGACAAAAGTTTCGTGAAGCTTAAGTTCACAATAATGATAGTAGGACAGAAATATTCGGAAGCAGGAGAGATACAAAGGAAAAGGGGACTCCATGACTCAAGAAAGAGTTGAAGAAAGGAGAGGTGGGGGATAAGAAAAGCTCAGATAGTTCAGAAAAAAGAGAGCAGGAGAGGGAAACTTAAGATACGTCAAGCGCCACTTGTCGTGGATCAGCTAGAAGACCTGGTATTGCTGCCACCTGAGAACTACCTCTCCTACTCAGCAGGTAAAAGCTATAGCAGGGTATATCTACCAGCCCAAGACAATGAAGGGTTTAACCTAGCTTTTCCCTTGGACATATTGACGGTTTTGGCTTGACTATAAATTTAGCTCAAGGTAATTCTGACAAAAAGGAAAAGGTGTATAGCTAGTACTGTAAAGGTAAGCAAGGGATGTGTGGATGATGCAATGTACATTCCAAGAAATTAGAACAATAGAGTGGTGAGTTGTAGCTAAATGAACTATGAATGAACTAATTAAGTGAATGAGGTGCAGATGAACAAGTGAATGATTAAATGAACAAATGAAAAGCAATTACAATGAACAATAAGTCTAATTAAGTCTGTTGAATGTGGTAGAGCATTCTACTACACCACTGTGTGGTGGGGTACTTGTTAGTACAAGTCTGGGGCGGCTACTTCAATTTTGAAGTGGTCAGGCCAGGAAGTAGGTGTGGTCAATATGAACCAGAGACTAACGTAACCAAGACAGTCGGTGGCTGCATTATAGTGTATGCAAGCTTAATTTAATTGTATCTATAGCTAAACAACTTATGCTTTAAAAAATTATGTTCATATGTTATAAATTTAATGTAGAGATGATGTGATGAACATATTTATTATCGCAAGTAACGATGTCATGATCTATAGTAAAATAATAAATTGTTTCGAATACTGGATGCCTGTGGCACTTGCTTCTGCTGAAGAAATCTGGCCAGTGTGGAGCGGTGTCAGGCAAATTTTTTTAAATATCTGCATTTATTAACACAATTATAATCACCCTGCACTACATATCTTGAAATTTATTCATATACTCCAAATTTATTTTCTTCTTTAGAACTTCCATCACTTCTATTTTGGCCAGTGAAGTGGAGGTTGACTCCAGTGATGTGCTAGTTCTGGGCATCAGAACGACTGAATCATTTGGTATCTCATGCACTGAAGCCTCAGTGAAAATACTGGGAACCTCACGTAAGAAAATTTGTTGATGAGGATTGGAAAAAAAGGGAAAGGGCACGAAAGGATAAAGATAGGTGGTGTGTGTGTGTGGGGGGGGGGGGGGAGGGAGGAGGAGGGAAGGAGGAGGGCACGGCTCCCTAGTGACTATATATTCCAAGTAGAAAAAGTACCAAACATGCATGCCCAGATTTTAAAACTGATCACTAATTTATGATAATAAGAACTTCTTATTTGTCTTAAATCATGTATAGCTATAGGTTGCTTATAATGCCGCTTTGCTAATTTAGCTTGATATATAAAGCTTATTGTTGTCAAGATTGGTAGAGATTAAGATTCATGGGTTAGAGACTAAGTATAATAGCTGGCCTCATCTTGAAGTCATTTGATTGGGTGGCTATTCTAGACTAAAAATGCACTTCGTGGCATTTGTATCCAATGTTTATGGATAACAAACAAATGTTTATGCTTTTGAAGTCATCTTTGCTGAGCTGAATGAGCTGCATGCACTTTCATTTTAAAGTTCTTTAGTCAGGGTTCGCTATATTTGTTCAACATAGCAGCAACAAGGCTGCTGCCAGATACTGTCTAGAATTCTAATTATTATATCACATAGGCGACCGAAGGCAGGGGTTCAGGGGCTCCAATCCCCCTAACAGGGGGGCACAGCCCCAGCCAACTTTTGGATAGTGAAAGTTATTGCATTTTATTACAAGCACCTAATAGCAGTGTACAGTCACCATTTAATGCCCACCAATAGTCTGCTATTGTCCAGTTAGACACTGGCTAAGAATTCATGTGGCCTGTCTTTGTCTAAACAAGCATAGAGTGTCTGAATATGGGTGGTCCCCCCCCTAACTTCAAAACCGCTTCTGCTGCCTATATGTTAGCTATCGGGTGTCCAAATAAAATTTTGGTCAACCAATTTTCTCAAACTGAGTGCAAAGGGGACATAAATGTGTGATCCCAGTTTATTAATGCCTTCCTTTAATGACTAATGCATGAGTGACATAATCTAGTGATTTATTTGTATTTGCAGAGTCAGCAGCTGATAGTAGTGCCCAGATATCTGCCAGCAAGTTGTCTGATCTGATCAAGTGTGATGGAGGAGCCATCAAGTCAGCTACAGTCTCTGCACTGGCTCTGGCATTCCCTCTACTGCTGTCACTCTTCCACCTGATCTTCAGGAACTGAAGCTGGAAATACAACTGCAGACATCATTTTTATTTTGTACTGAATACGTACAGAAAACATGCTTAGCTGTGTTGTCAAGATTTTTTTTAAGCCTACTTTTTTTTGTACAAATAGCAACTTTTGTTAGACCTATTATTTCTACAAGAAGTGCTACAATCTATAATGATGCTGCAAAGTTAATATTTTCCATAGACTCCTTTTCCCCGTCCCATTTGTACTTAGTAGCTGCAATGTGGGTGTGGCTCAAACTTCGCATTTGATAATTAAGCTACGTGGGTGTGGCTCTATAGTCTTGCGAACACTTTTTGAAAGAAGTTGAAGGCGTTTGCATTCACTTCGATCTCCCGTAAAGTTCAGGAAGAGTCTTGTCAACGGTTCCTTTCTTGTCGAAATGATCAGGAATACGCTTTGCTGCCTTTTGGTTGCGGCGTCTTTGCTGGCGGTTGTACAAGGTATGAAGGTGGTGTGTTAATTAATTGCTGTGGTTAAAAAGCTCTCCAATCCTACTCTCACCACCCACACAATTGGGATATAGTGTCTCGCGTAGCCAGACCTGGTAAAGGGTCTGGCTACGCGAGACTACTACAGGGATATGCTGGAGTACTCCAACTAGAGTAAATGCATTTTGTTCGCTTTATTTTAGTACTGTATAAGCATCTTTAAGAGGTAAAGGTCAATTGGCCATTCCCCATATTTGAACATGTAATTTACATGAATAATAAGATTGACTGGCTGCTCCTTAATTCCCTTAGAAGGAAAGGGCTGGTTTTCAGTACAAAGCTGGAGCAGCTTTTTTTATTCATTGCCCAATCCATAGGACATAATAAAGTTTGTGAACCTAACCTGAAGGTACTTGTGCTAAATATTGCTATTTGATTTATAAGCTTTTGTTTATCTTGTATGACAGTACTTGAATCACTATGAGCACTATCATTTTCATAAATCCATTAGTTGCTGCTCTGTTCAAACATTTTTAAACTGTGTATTATTTGTAATTGTCAGACAATTTTACTCTGCCAAGACTTAAAGTAATGAAAAGTATAATAAATTAAAAAAATTGATTTGAATTATACATCATTAGAGGCTTCAGTGATCCTAGAACAGTTTGAGTGGCATAACGGCCTATAATTACATTGAAGTAGTCGTTGTTGTTATTATTATTTTTGTTGGTTTTTCTCTCTGATGGAATGAATAAAGGCTGAAAATAACTGCTATTCAATTAGACAATTCTGAGATTGTATAAAGAGTAAGATTGAAGATATTACAAGCTAATAAGCTATATAGCCCAGATACTAAGAAAACCAACCCAAGCACGAAAGAGTTGTAATATTTCAATTAATAAAGAATGGTCTATACTAAGTAAAATATATTTAGTGCCACAACTGTAAAAAATAAGCTGTTAATTTGTGGTTATGACTATAAAGAATGTCATGAAGTTCCAGTGTGTGAGGATGTGATAGCTAATTAATGTTACTAATGTGTGGGCAGGTCAACAGGCGAGGGCAGTGTTCAATGCCAAGGCTATCCAAGGCTACATCCAGTTCACCACTGTCAGTGGTGGGGTCAGAGTACAGACACATCTTATAGGACTCACAGGTAAGAATGGAGCTAGAGATGTCAGTAATGTAGAACATTGTCAGAAGAGACTAGTCTCCTTCCCTCCCCAAAGTATTAAAAATGAAATTTGTATGTAAATTTTTTTTTTCTCTCTTACTCAAAGCTTTCATAATAGAAATTTATCCAACTAAATGTTTAAATCGAACCCATAAACAATCTTTAGAAGAAGTACAAAATAAGCTAGTTTATTTCGTCACCATAGCATTCCACATTCTTTATCATTCATGGCATTTGTGGCACCTTTGTATCTATAAGTGTGTTGGAGAAATCTTCTGAATAGTGTTTGATAGAGATATTCACCACACTCTTTAAGAAGCTATATCAACATTTTTGTGTGTGTTTTGTATATGTAGGTAGACAGAGATGGCATGTGCACCTGTACCCAGTGGACCAGACTGTGGACCCCAACATTCAGTGCACTCCCGGCTTCGTAGGTCCTCACTATGACCCTTTCAATGCAAACAACGGCACCGGAAACTACACAGCACGCTGCATGTCTGATCCAGCAATGTAAGTAAGGTGTGGCTACAAGAGTGGGTGTGGCTACAAGAGTGGGTGTGGTGTGTGCATGTACATTAGCATGAAACAAGATTTGAATTTAGAATTTCTTAATTACTTAATTTATGGAAACACTGTAATGTAAAGTGTTAGTGTTGCTAGTGTCTCAGAAGCTGTTGTAGTAATCACTCTACATCGTTAAAATAATGTGTGAAATAGCCCCCAAACTAGGAACTGTTATAATTTGTAATCGATTGCTTCAGTGATTCAAAACAATTGGTAACTAAACCTACAAAAAGCTGGCTATCACATAAGCAATGAAAACAAATTGGTTGTGCCATCTCGCCTGAAGTCAGAGCTAAATTGGCTTGCACCAGAACTAACATGTGATCGTGGTGTAAATGTTAGGGGCACTACCCATACTGCGAAATAATATGACCTTGTAATATCCCTTGTCATTATCTGCCACACATGCTTCAAATTATTAAGTGTTGGTCACCGTGACGACTTGTCAAGTGGTTCTTAAGTGGACAACCTCTCTTGATTATACCACGATGGCTTATCTGACTGTCTACACTGCTCAAGTGTAGACAAGTTCACCATTGTTATAATATATACAATATATGCATGTGTTATATTTATGACTGTAGTAAGCACAGCGCAGCGAATTAAAATTTCTTCATCTACGGAGAAGGTACATGTGTAAGTGTCAAGCAACAAGTAACCCCTGTCATTAATTATTCATGACGAGTCAACTCAACACTCATTTTTGTGGTTGTATTGATTTCCTGTTTCCTGTTTGTGCGTACTTAACCGTGTGGTATATATAAATATATGCATAATGAACTGAACAATTGATAGACTTTACCCATAGGTGTGAGGCAGGTGACTTGAGTGGCAAGTTCGGCTATGTCACTAACGATGCAAGAATAGATGTAGTTGACAATACTAGTTCTCTGTTCCTGCGAGGGAGATACTCCATTGTGGGACGCAGTGTTGTCATCCACTCCTCCACTCCTCCATACCCCAACTTTGCATGTGCCACTATTCGCTCTTTGGAAGAAATTGAAGGTAAACCAGAAGGAAATGACGGGTGATTTTGTTGCTCAATAAACTTGTGTACTGGTATTACATTTCTTTCTCAACAGGAAGATCTTCAGTGACTGTCCTCCAGTCGACCTTTGTTTACCCGATAGCTGGTGTGATGTACTTCAAGCAGGTGGAAGGGGAGGAGGTTCAGATGTGGGGGAGGATGTATTGGGTGAATGGTGGGAATGTGAACACTACAGACCACAACTGGCACATCCATATACGAAGCGTAAGTTAATTGTTTAAGGTGTGTTGGGGGAGGGGAGGGGAGGGGAGGGGGGATTGAGGGTTGAAGAAGGGGATTGGGGGTTGAAGAAGGGGGATTGGTGTGCACTAATGTTTCACTATCAGTGAAAGATGATTCACGATGGTTGATTCATTGACCCGGTTGTTATTTAAATTTGTGGTTCTATACTATATCTTTTTTTTTTTAAGTTTGCCATTGTATTTTATTTTTTGTTTAGCCTGGCGAGGAGTTCAGGAGGGGCGTGTGCAATACGAGTGGCAACATCGGAGGACATTACGATCCATTTAGCAGAGGACCCACTAGTGATCCCTCTTACAGACAGATGTGTGGTCCAGACATGGTAGAAGGATGTGAGGTGGGAGACTTGACAGGGAAACACACCACCATCAACGTACCAGGTGTGTCCTGGTAAAGGGTATTAATGTCTATTGACAGTGCCTGCTACCATGGAATTATTTATTGAATTAATAGTAATCACAGTTGTATACAAAAAAATATTTCAATGATTCAGTCATTCTCGGCTGAAATAATTATCGTTCTGACAGCCAATATTGTTTGGGTTAAGATTTAATTAACAATATTGGCTGTTAGAACAAGAAAAATTTGCTATTATTTAAAAAAAAATTACATAGCTACATGCAGTTCATTAAACAAAGGGAAACAATGACATAACAGATCAACAGCACTGGTGCTCCAAGTCACACACCAATGCTACTAACCCAATCACGGTTTCTTCTAAAATAAGGCTACACTTTAGGTATTAATATGTGCATGGTACTCAACTATTGTAACATCTAGCTACGAGTAATAACTAGCAGTATGCAATAGTTAATTGTTGCACCAATTTACTTTTTTTGTGGAATGTTTTTTTTTTTCACTCATCATTTGATGACTCATAAGGTACCAATTTACACTATAAGTTCCTATTATAAACTTCAAGGAGTTCCTAAAACTATATTTTACATTAACTATTATCATTTGTTAAGCAGCGCATGCTTGATTGTGTTGTTGACTATAGCCTCGTCGACACCGTTTAGTTGGGGAGGTTTCTTCTTCACGGATAGTTTCCTGAACTTGACTGGGACATACGGAGTTGTGGACAGGTCCATCGCCATTCATCAGGCAAATAGAGGCGAGTTGCTGGGGATTGCAGTGGATCGTAGAAACCAGATGTTGTGTTTGTGTTTGTGTTTCTGTTATTGTTTATAGAAGTTTCGGTTGTTGTGTTAGTTGTTGTTTATTGTAGGAGGTTCTGTTGTTGTTGTTTATTGTTGGAGGTCCTGTTGTTGTTTATTGTTGGAGGTCCTGTTGTTGTTTATTGTTGGAGATCCTGTTGTTGTTTATTGTAGGCAATTCTGTTATTGTTTATTGTAGGTGGTCCTGTTGTTGCATGTGCTCCTCTTATTGAGAGTGAGACCATCACTCTGAGGCAGTATGGAGAAGGTGAAGTCACCATCTCACAGACGAGTCCATTTGAGTACACCACCATTACCAATTCTAAATCTAGGGAGATGGTGAGACTACTGCATGAGAAAATTCAGACATTTTTTGACATTCTAATAGTGTCGTCATTAAAACTTCTGGCAAGTGAAATTTGAGCCAGTCCTCCTCCAGTCTGTTAGTACATTCCATACATATGAAGTATGTACTGACTGGATGAGTCAGATAGATCACAAAATGGGGAGATATTTCACGAGCATGTGCAAGTATTTACACTCGCTTTAGGCTCATGAAAGTACTTACATGTGCTGATGACATGTTATCCCCATATTGTACTACAAGTGTTATACATTGTGTATTATACATTGGACGTTTGTTTTAAACAGCACCATATCCTTTGCCTTCTTAACGTTTCCCTTCACTTCTAATGTCCGGCAACACACTTCAAATTCTTTGTCCGTCAGATACAATACTCTTTTCCTAAACCACGTATGTGCCTTCCCAAGCCTAAGCAAAGATAAGATTTATTCTTTCCTCTTTCCAGCCATAAAAGAGAAGACTCGTTGTTCAGAGTTATCTCCACCATACTTCTAAACATTTAGTTGTCCATAACTACGCACGAGTGAGTTGGAGCATTGAATATGCAGCATTCAATATGGGAAATATTGAATGCTGCTAGACGTGGAAATACTCGAGGAAAAATATCAATGTATAATATATATATATATATATATATTTATTGCAGCTTTGATATTTTACTTGAATATTTCCGCATCACGCGAGCGTTCTGTATTCTCCCATATTGTACGGTTTATATTGTACGCTCCTTGTAGCGCGCGCGTAGCGAGTAAAATCGATGAAAATTGTATTGTAACCGGTTGAGAAAAATTTCAAAGAAGCAATAAATCACTTATCACACTCGTCGTACAATATGGGAATGATATTTTACTCTCACGCCACATTTTCACTCGCCTTTGGCTCGTGAAAATATTTTGCGTGCTCGTAAAATATTTTCCCATATTGTACTCTGACTCGTGCTATAAGTATTATATATATACTGTATATAGATATAATCAGATAATTTGTTTAGTATTGACAAGGCAACAGACTTATTACAGATCATTTCAGGCGAGAATTTTTTTTTTGTTACAGACTGTCATCCAGAACTCTCCATTTTCTCCGCTGGCTTTAAGTTGCTATGCCAACTCCAGTCTGGTGTTTGATGACTATGGAACTACTGCACCTTCTGACTCGGTCACACCAGATCGCTTCCTGGCTGGAGCTCTGAGCAGCAGGTGAGGAATGACTTAGCAAGGTCACACTGGATGTTTGGTATAGGTTGTCAAATAGCTAGCTCTACACATGGCATTGCTATAGCACAGTGTGACCCTACTGCTGATGTTGACTGTATTGTCCCTCCAAGTAAGCTGCATATAGATTCAGCAGTCTGGCATCAATAGTGTAGTGGTTTTGTGATAGTTGTTTATTCTCTAGACTTTTCACTCCAATGTTACAGCCTCTAGAAGGTAGCTTAAGTAAATTTTTATCTCTGTGATGGGGTGGTACCTCTGAGATTACAGCGGAAACTTTTAAGTTGGCATTGAGGGTCGCATTGGCTTTCTTTATAATTAGCTACAGATAGTCGGGTATTAGATATTGGAAATTGTTAATTTATTTGTTGTTCTTTTTTCATTTATAGCATTTTATTGCACAATCTAAAGAAGTTTGAAACTTCCCTTACAATTCAGCAGAGAAAGGGTTAATTTTTATCTCAGGATATTTTAAGGAAAATGAGCATCACGCGCTTTTAAAAGTCCGGGGAAAGTCAGTAGAGTTAAAAAAATTTAAATGGCTACTAGTCAATTGTGCAATAATGAAGTAACAAAAAATAATAATAATAAAGCAAACAAACAACAACAAACAACAAAAAACAACAACAATGAATAGACTAATTTTGGATCAAGGACTTTATTTCTGATGTTGTTATTTATTGAGAGTGGATGTTCCATTAATGTAGATTTTTAACATTAGCTAGTGGATCAAGAATACATTCTGCTCTCTAAGCTATGAATACATTTATTAGACACTCGTTCTCTTGCAAAGTACCTCTTATGTGAGAGTTTGGTCTGCTTCATCTTGTGTGTGTGTGTGTGCACATATGTGTGTGTATGAATATGTGTGTGCGTACGCGTGTGTGTGCATATGTGTGTGCATGTGTCACAATGTGTCATGTATGCTTGTGCTACCTACAGATATGGAGGGTCCAGTGGTATTCCAAGTCGTGTTCAAGTCTTCAATCTTCCAGTTTATGGAGCAAATTCTTCCATTAGTGCTCTTAATCTTCGGTAAGTTAATTGATATAATTGTTTTGTTGTTGTTGTTGTTGTTGTTGTTGTTGTTGTTGTTGTTGTTGTTGTACTTCCAATAAAGTTTCACATCAAGTTCCTCACATGCACGCAATTTTTGTTAACAATACAATATGTACAAGCGCATTATTACAATTTTCATCATTATCATAATCATCATCATATCCATAATAATCATCATCATCATAACACAATCATAATCATAATCATAATCATCATTATTTCTCTCATCATAAAATATATTTAACTTCACTCCTTAAAATCCTTCTTTATTTAGGGCTTACCGTAGCAAACAGAACAACTGCAGTGCCCTCTTACCTTCTCTATCGGAGAGTAATGTCATGATTGCCAAAGCCACCTTCACTGGAAACCTCAAAGGGGCCATTTACTTTGTAAGAACCTTTATGTAAAACTGGTGCTGACAACATGCTATTGTTTGCCGATGAGTCAGTATAATGCTGTTTTAACTTGAGGTACATATGTTTACTCATGCACACAACATAAAAAAATATTTACTGCTATTGACGTCATCATTCTCCATAGTTTTATGTTAGCATACCAAGCTCATGATATTAAATTGCTGTTTGTGAGCAGGGTAGCACTTTTTTTTTGTTGTTGTTGTTAAGAACAGCGTTAGTACTAGCACTAGTGGTTCAGAGTTTAATACTGGTATTCAATATTTTAGTATTTCATGTGTCTGTCTCTCTCTGTGTGTGTGTGTGTGTGTGTGTGTGTGTGTGTGTTCAGATCCAAAGAGACTTTAGGAACAGTCAAGCAAACGCTGACAAGTTTGGAAATACCCACGTCATAGTTGACATTTATCGAGTTATAGGCCAAGATGTGGTAAGGAGGGATATACCCCACAGTTGAAGAATTCATCCATGTTTAGCAATGAACCACTGTTGTATTGTATTGTATTCTAATGTCACATTATTGAGTAGCTTGCTTTTTGCAGACATACGGCCATTCATGGAGGATTATTTCTGGAACTGTTCCTGCCTCTGGCTGCTCTAGCTCTGCTAGTGTGACATACAACCCATACTCTGTCAGTGCTGGTGAGTCAGACGAGGCATAATATACTGACTAAATTATTAAACTGAAGAATTTGTTGTGGAATAAGGCCTTTATTATAACTAGCAAGTACCCCGCCACACAGTGGTGCTTGACGTATTGCAAAGTAAGAATGCAGTAGCATAAGTTATCTTGCTCAGTTATCATTCTCTACCATTGGTTAACGTTACACAAGTTTCCCTCTCCTGCTCTCTTTTTTTCTGAACATCTCAACTTTTCTTATTTCCCACCTTCCTTTCTTCAGCTCTTTTCTACCTCTCCTGCTTCTGAATCTCTCTGTCCTATTATCATGATAGTGGACTTAAGCTTTGCGAAACTGTTGCCTTCTTTTTCATACTTTCACCTTCCTTTTTTAAACGAAGCTGCCTTTACTGTCAATTCCATCTGCAATTTAGTTACAATTAGCTAATTTTTCCCTTCTCTTCCGTTCTCTTATAAACCTACGCTGCCTTACCTCGCCGATTCCAACCGCTTTTTACAGTTAATTGTCTTTTGCCTTCTCTTTTGAACTTTTGCCTTTTCTTACTATCGCCTTCCTTTTGAAACATATGCCGCCTTCCCTCATCTACTACTATTACATCTGCTTCTTAGCTATAATTAATCACTTTCTACTGAATGTGACGTTTTACCTATTCGTGTAATGGTGATGCTTTACCAAACTGTTTAAGCTAATGAATTATTCATGAATACACACCATTGGTCGTTGTCGTCATTACTGACACACAAGCGTATTGTTAAGCATTGCACAATACTCAGGCCCCTAGTAATTAAAGCTTTAATAAGTAAACTCCTTAGCTTCTTCTCAAATAATAATAATAATAATAATAATAATAATAATAATAATAATAATAGTAATAATAATAATAATAATAATAATAATAATAATAATAATAATAATAATAATAATAATAGCTAATTTACTTAATTAAAAGTAATAATTCCATTAAATAATTAGCAGAGACACATTTCTTAGATGTCTAGTAATGTTTGCCACCTACATGTTTGCAGGTGGCATGTCATGCTCTTCTGAAACTCCTCTAGGGTAAGTCTCATTACTTCAGACAGCCAATCTTCAGATAAAGTATAATATTTAAAACGTTAATTGAATTACTCCTATAATTATGTAGTTGCACCGTTTGTTCCAGTTGATACTAAAAACCCATCAGATTTGTCTTTATGTTATACAATTTGAATTACCTGCTCAGTTTTAGCTAATTTGGTATATTTTCCTAGCCCAATTAAGAAAACGGCATGAAATTTAATTGGCAGCAAGTGCTAGTGAAGAAAGCAAGAATGCTATCTAGTACAAGCTTTGGTTTGATGTTTTACATACATACAGTAGGCAAGAGTTATACCATGTGCGACTCATGCCTTCTTTTTATTTTATAAAAAATGTGTGAAACTGCTTAAAAAAAAAGAAAAGAAAAAAAGATTTAGCTGTGCTGACATCCTTTACCATGTAATGGATGAGGTCGTTCACCATCACTGTAAAGAGCACAGTGCAGTTTTACATATTACACATGCACATTAAACACTTAAGTTTTGTGGAGTGCAGTATACCAAGAGGAATCTCGGAGTGATCAATTGTTTTTTAACGTGCATGCACGAGAGGATTATAATAGTTGTCCGGTCTGTCTGTCTGTCACACTCTGATTTTGGAGATTACTGTCAACTACCCGTTGATTTAAGAATTTACTCAGAACGAAGATTTCAGACTTTTTATATTTTTTTAATTTCGGGCTGATTTTTTAGAAAACGTGAAGTGTCAGCTCCGCATGGGTAATTGCTTTTGCCCCTTATTGTCACGTCATAATTACATGAGCAAATAATTTCTTGCTTCCCACAGTAGTTTTGCTTTATGCTGGGAAGTTAACTGAGTGCTGGAAGTGGAGTTTTGCGCTGAGAATATATACCTGTGTGTGTCTCTGGCCTGTTTAGCCTCTTATGAAGACTGCATTTACATCTGTGTCATTTTTATTGTTCGAGCTAGCTACATGTATATTGATGCCTGATTAGAATAGACAATAAGTTATTCTTTTGGTATGAGATGATTTTGTAGTAGCTAGCTAGTGTACAGTAGCGCTGAGGGTTCACACCTTAGGTGCTTCATTGTATTTGTAATTTTTTCAGCTGCGTGGCTGGAGACTTGTCTGGGAAGCACGGATCCATTAGCATTGGCTCCAACACTGCCTCACGCCCCACCTACACATTCGTGGACAACAATATCTTACTGGATGGCTCCTACAAGAGTAAGTCATTCAATCAAACTTCACTAGCAATCACGTCTTCAGTGATGACCAGTCACATTGGACGAGCAATGATCAGACATTAATAATGAGTTGAAATATTGTCAAACAAAAAAATATTAATGAGGCAATGCTGTAATATAAGAGTAATTTAAGTTCATTTGTTTGTTGTTGTTTTTGTTGTTTTTTGTTTTTGCTTGTGTGGTTGTTTTATATATTTATTTTTTATTTTGTTAATTAACTAATCAATTTAATTATGTGTATTCATGTGTACAGTTACTGGTAATTCATTGGTTGTCCTGACTCCTAGTGGAGACGTGATGGATTGCGCTACTATTTCTCGTGCGTACGTGTCCACAAATACACTTACCTTCACAGCTTCAAGAAGTACCAAAGAGCTCAAGTAAGTAATTTTACAACATGGTATAAACCGTCTCTTTCTATTTGGTAATCTAAAACCATGGAAGTTAGAAAATATCAATCACTGTGACTATGAATTGCAGAGTTTTAGAAACAAAAAAATAGTGAAATTCATAGTTTGACCTCCCATAAGTTAGCCATGTACATACACGCTTGAAACCACTTTCATTTATTTAGATTAGTTTTAAAGCTACACTTAATATTAGCTTTATGAATCAGTATTTAAAGTAACACTTAATATTAGCTTTATGAAGCAGTATTTAAAGTAACACTTAATATTAGCTTTATGAATCAGTATTTAAAGTAACACTTAATATTAGCTTTATGAAGCAGTATTTAAAGTAACACTTAATATTAGCTTTATGAAGCAGTATTTAAAGTAACACTTAAAATTAGCTTTATGAAGCAGTATTTAAAGTAACACTTAATCATAATTAAAATTAGCTTTATGAAGCAGTATTTAAAGTAACACTTAATCATAATTAATATTAGCTTTATGAAGCAGTATTTAAAGTAGCACTTAATCATAATTAATATTAGCTTTATGAAGCAGTATTTAAAGTAACACTTAATCATAATTAATATTAGCTTTATGAAGCATTTAAAGTAACACTTAAAATTAGCTTTATGAAGCAGTATTTAAAGTAACACTTAATCATAATTAAAATTAGCTTTATGAAGCAGTATTTAAAGTAACACTTAATCATAATTAATATTAGCTTTATGAAGCACTTAATATTAGTATTATTTAAAGTAACACTTAATATTAGCACTTAATAACATTAAAATTAATAAGCAGTTAAAGCTTTATGAAAGCAGTATTTAAAGTAACACTTAATCATAATTAATATTAGCTTTATGAAGCAGTATTTAAAGTAACACTTAATATTAGCTTATGCTTTATGAAGCAGTATTTAAAGTAACACTTAATCATAATTAATATTAGCTTTATGAAGCATTTAAAGTAACACTTAAAATTAGCTTTATGAAGCAGTATTTAAAGTAACACTTAATCATAATTAGCTTTATGAAGCAGTATTTAAAGTAACACTTAATCATAATTAAAATTAGCTTTATGAAGCAGTAACTCATATTTTTTTCCAGAACTTTCATCACTTCCATCTTGGCCAATGAGGCGAAGGTTGACTCCAGTGATGTGCTACTTTTGGGCATCAGAACGACCGAACCATTTGATATCTCATGCACTGAAGCCTCAGTGAAAATACTGGGAACCTCACGTAAGAACATCATGGCATCCCTCCAAAGCAGTGAGGGGTGGATATGTCCGTGACGAAGCATAATTTACTAGTTTTTCTCTCGTAGGTGGTTGGGAGGATGGGGGAGGAGGGGAGAGGGGACGTAACAGAATACGATTTTTCACTTGGTGACCGTCATACTATTTAGTCTCAACCATTAAAATATAATATGTTTAATATAAGCAATCACTTTGAATATCCAAGGGAAATTACAGAACATCTCATCCCACTTGCAATTATAATTTTCAATAATTGCAGAGTCAGCAGCAGATAGTAGTGCCCAGATATCTGCCAGCAAGTTGTCTGATCTGATAAAGTGTGATGGAGGAGCCATCAAGTCAGCTACAGTCTCTGCAGTGGCTCTGGCATTCCCTCTACTGCTGTCACTCTTCCACCTGGTCTTCAGGAACTGATGCCAGTGGCCTAAAACTCAGCGTTTATAGATAGGAACAATTTTATTGTGTTATTTACACTTTTTAAACAATTATTTTATGTGTATGTTATTTCTATGAGCTCTGGAAAATGTTCTGTATTATGTTTACTTATAGTAGATGATATACATATTATTCATTTGATACAGGAGAATATCACGAGTCTGTTGGCTTAGTATTTACGCGAGTGCCGCAGGCACGAGCGTAAATACCACCAATCAGACGAGTGATATTCTCGGGTATCCAATGGATAATAAATTTATTAGGTACTGCTCATGCGCGAATACCTTGGTAACAAGAAATTTACCTAGGGGGACGTAATAACCCAACGTAATAACTATGAACACAGGTGATATGGAAAAATATTGCCCTAAGCCACATCCTGTTTACTTTAATGCATTTTCTATGTGGCAACAGTTATCAGGCTCTGTTCAGTACCTAATAAGATAGAATAATAATATTAACAACAACAACAATAATATAACATAATAATAATAAATAATGATAATAACAATAGTTATAATAAATAAATTAACTTACAAAAATAATAAATAATTATTATTATTGTTGTTGTTACTGATGTTAGTATTTATTTATTTAGTTATTTATTTTTGTAATTGCATGATCTTTTGCCTATAAATAATTGAATAAACAAATAATAACATCAATAATAATAATAATAATAACATCAATAATAATAATAATAGTCAAACAAAACAAGTAAGTAAGAAATAAATAAATAATAAGGATTAGGTGGTGATTGTTCCCAGGACAGAGGCACAGTTCCCTAGCTGCACAGCCACTGAGAGACGCTGGAACAGATAGTCTCTAGCCGGTTGGTCTCCTGTCTCCACCACTATGCAGTGTCCCACATCCAGGTGAGAACCAATCACTTTGGTTATTTATTATTTTTGTAAGGTCTTAGCTATGCCTTGCTAGCACTTTTATTGCCTGTTTTCCAAGTTGCCATTGTATATAATGTTTTTAATTTTTTGAGAACATGAATACTTGTGAGGATAAAAAAATTAAAAAATTAAAAAATTAAAATAGCTAAATGAATACAAAATTACGCAAGGAGCGAATGTGGGAGAATCCCCGAGTTAACGATACTGTACCAGGTTTCTTATCGGGACATATCTCAGTGGGTGTGTAACTGTAAGTGAGTGTATCTTTGTTTGCCTCGCTCTGTTAATTGGCGTCGCCGTCTGATCGGAGAGACCCCGTTGGTTCAGGTTGGTCTTCTTGGTGATGTTATCATAACTGGTTCAATGTTTTTTTGTAGCTAGCTAGCTACCTGTAGTTATTAAATAGCTAGCTATAGGCCCAATCAAGCTCAAATGACAGCACAATTATGATGCAGTGACTAGAGAGCATATTATCAAGTCTGGAAGGATTTTATAGTGACTAAATTCATATTAAATTTGTTGTAGTCTGTGAATTGAAGACATCCGAGTTATTAAGATGGCTGACTTGGAGACCTCGGCATCCAGATTTCTCCATGTCTTTGCAGGGGAGAGATTGCAAGCCTTCAGTGATGCAGTGTACGCCATTATTGCCACGCTCATGGTGAGAGAGGTTTGATGGATTGGCTGGCCACTTATGGAGGCTACATAGTTATTAGTATTACACTATTATATATAAGGTACACATACACTATCTAATGTTTGTATTATTAATTCAACTAGCAAGTTAGTACCCTGCCACACTGTGGCGCCTGATGTATTAACTTCTGCAAATTAGGAGTGCAGTAGCATAAGGTAATTTTATCCATCATGGTTTCCCTCTCCTGCTTTCTTTCTTCCTGAGACATTCCAGTTTTTTATTCCTCTTTTCAACTTATAGATTCTCCTGCTCCTCCTTCATCTACCTCTCCTGCTCTTCAGTATCTCTGTCTTTTCCTTTCACTTCTTTATTGAAGTAGTTACATCAGTCAGCTGCTTTTTCTCACTTGTTTCTATTTTTTCTTGAACTTGCGTTCTCCTGTTTCTCTGCATTTCTTGTACCCATGATCTGTGGTGGATTATGGTTAGCTATTGTAGATGAACACGCTTTCCCAACTCAGTTTAGCAACCCAATGTTCAGTTTTTATAGAACAGGGAATGGACAGGGCAAGACCTAGGGGAAAAAAAGAGGAGAGGATACAATAGGTTAATAAGGCACTCCAGCAGTTTAGGCATAAGTTCCTGATGGTGTAATAGTAAGAGTGGCTGCTTCTGACACTGATAGCCGCAGGTTTGAGCCCCAAAAAGGACAGGTTTATTTCCTTGTTGTCAACTGTAAGTGGGTTGAACTGTCATTCAGGTAATGACGATGCTTTAACAAATTGGCTAAGCTCATGAATTATTCATGAATATACATACTGTCGGCCGTCATCGTTACTGACACATGAGCATATTATATTTATTAATATAATATAGTATGTAGTTGTTGATGGTATGTGCATTCATGAATAGTTCATTAGTTGAGCCAGGTGGTAAAGCATCATCAGTAATGATGGCAATGGTGTGTGTATACATATGTGTAAGAAAAGTGGGAATTGATGTAACTAAACCAAGTGGTAAAGTAACAATGAATAAAAATGCCTTATGCTACTCCATTCCTAATATGCATATATTGGTGCATCAAGCGCCACTGTGTGGTGGAGTTAATAGTTATGAAAAGTACATACCAAGTTAAACAAATGCAATCTTTAGTTCATTAATAACATTTTAAATCAGATTTTAGGAGTGAACAGAGTTGCCAACTTTCAAATCGTAATTCGGGGACACTAAGCCACACCCCTAAACCACACCAAAAACCACATCAATTTACAAGGAACAATGATAATATGATAGTCTAAAAGTTTCGATTTACCCAATTGAGTATTAGTAACTTTCTGCGTTAGTTCCTACTTAAGCTGCACTTCACTGACTGAAAATTATGCGATAATCTTCTGATTGAATCTTATATATTTCATGGGAAAAAAAGTTATTTTAAATAGAAATGGACACTCTTAGCTATTTGTCAATTTTGAACCGAGTTTTTAGAACAGTGGAAGAATTCACGAGTTACACGCCACCAACCACTATTGGTGGATTAGCTGGGTAACGTCTTAGCAGATCATGCATTGAAATTCATCAATTTCCGGGACAAACAATAGAAAGAGTGTGTAATTCCTTTGTGGGACAATAGCTAGTGATATATCCGGGACTATCCCAGAACATTTGGGACAGTTGGCAAGTATGGCACTAGCGGTGCTAAAGCTGCCTTATAATTAATACACATGTTATTAGAACATAGCTGGTGTAGTTTTCATACTGTGACAGAGGGACTCTAAATCACTTAATTTCTTCACAATAGTGTCTTTGCCTAGATGCTATGTTTTAAATTAATTAAGCGCTGTGCAGCTGTTGTGAATTACCTTCTTCTTTTTTTTTTTTATCCCCCAGGCCCTAAGTAGCATCCTTGCTACGCTCGAAATTCTACAGCCTGGGGCCTTCGGGACTCTAAAAAACAATAGTTCCCTCAGTGGCAGCATCCAACTACTGTTTACGTGTCCCTTTTGGTGTGTGATAGCTTTGTTTGTCAGTCTGCCTATTGGAGCTAGCTGGCAGCATACAAAATAATGCAATGACAAGTGCAAATTTAATATTTTAAAGCTACTATTTAGCCAAGTCTTCTAATTAACTTTAACATTTATGTTGTCATCTGGGGATACAGGTCATTCCTCTCAAGATAGATGAAGATGTGGTGAAGGAGGAAGGATTATATGTAAGTTAGTACATAAAATAAGTACATGGGTTAAAAAAAAATGGAATAATCACATCTACAAGTGTGGTTTATGGTAAGCAGTTTTAATTTTGCTTGTTTTCTTCAGCAAATTCTATCAACAATTGGGTGCGAAGATTTTGACCATTACGCCTTGAGGTTATATTTTTTTGTTGTTGCAGAGTTTTGATTTGGAGGGTTTCTTATTGAAACAGTGGTCTCGGTACCTCATCTATTTGTACTCCTTCACTCTCGTCGTAGACACTTGGTACACACACTCTGGGTAAGTTGAGCAAGTAGCCTTGCTGGCTTACACTGCTGGGAAGTTTGTGTCTGTGATTGTTGTGCTTCTACTCTTTTATAACTTATTAATCATGAATTCAGAAGCTTCAGCTTCCTAACCATTATCTAAAAATAGTTTCTGTAAATTTTATAGTTAGTAGTGCAATCCATATCAGGGAAAGTAAAGCAGGTAATTGATTTTATGAAAAGAAAGACTTAATGACTTGATGATGCTGCATATGTTTTAAAGGGCTGATGTTACATCAGAGGTATTGGTTAAAGTTGTTCTAATATGTGTTGCCTCTGTCATTCTTCTCATGTGCCAGTCTCTTGCTTTAGTGCAGACTTACTCTGCCATTCAGGTCTTCAAGACTGTGTTGTATCACTGATGACTTAATTCTCTCACGAGTACATTTACTCTATATGCTCACTGCCACCATACTTTTAAACATTACTGACTTTTTTACCCGAGCAAGATTGAGCGACCATGATAGAATCGTTGTGTTTGCATTATCAATTAAAATATATTATGAGTAATCCACCAACTTTACAGCCAAATAACCACAGTAGTCACTAGATGATAGCAGTTGAACTAGAGGAAGATTGTGTAATGAAGATTGTAGTGTGATATAAGGCGTCTTTAATCAATGAATGATGAAACTAGCCTCCAGTATTAATATTGAAGTAATGAGGCTTCCCCTTTCTCATCATTTGTTGAGCGTTTGAAGCGTCATTTCCAAGTGTTGTAAAATATTGGCACTACAGGGCCTTAAATTGTGCAGCCAGTCCTGTAATGACATAGAGACAGACAAGTAAAACAACGGGCTCATGTGAGCAACTTTCTAGCACATGATGAATACCTCTGTATGAGATTCGGGTGGTCTGTGTGTAAGAATTGAGATCATACAAGAGGCTGCGATACACTTAGCAACCATGCATTGATTACATAACATAAATGTTTGATTTATATTTCCACCATTATTAAGCCATACTCTATTCACTTTTGTAGAATCTTTTCTATGGCAGAGCAGGTGGATGATGTGCTGATTTGGCTAAATTTGGTGAGAAAAATATGTGATGTTGTAAGAAATACTAATAAAAATGTACGTATGTTTTTACATCTGTATATACAAGTATGTATGCATATATGTTTTTATTTCAATTAATTTGTTTTATTATATATTAATTTGTTAATTATTTGTCGCCGCAGTTGAGTCTGTTGCTGGTGAGCTTCCTGCCATATGGGGTAAGAGTCAATGTTGACAGCTTTGTTAGTGGCCTGCATATACTGTAATGGGATTCTCTTCAAAAAGATCCATGACATGGTTTCACAGGAGAATAGCTTTAGTTTGGCTTTACCAACTAATAATATGCACTTCAGAACAACCCAAGTATAACAAGCGGTGTGTGTTATGTGCATGCGTGTGTGTGTGTGTGTGTGTGTGCGTGCATGCGTGCATCCCACCAGCCTCACCAGTCCACCCAGCTGTGACTGGGTACGTGGCATTTGCTGGGATGCAAATTCAAGGCCTTTTCTCATGAAACAGCAATGGTTCAGGTGGGCCTTCGGGTGCCCACACCACTTGCTGTGAGGAAAGGCCTGTTCTCCTGTGAGTTCCTAGCCCGGATCCAGGAGCTTTGCTTGCACGGCTCACAGTGCCTGCTGTGCACAGGCATCCTGGCTCTGCCAGGCGGGCATATAACCACTAGCAGTTGCAAGAGAATTTGTGATTTGTGTGTGTGTGCACTTGAAAGATGTTTATAGAGGTGTTTGTTTTTTTATGTGTAAACAAACTAAATTCTCACCAAACTCAATTTTTCGGCAATTGTGTATTCCTTTAATCTGTACAAGTAAACCATTATACTAACATTGTGACGTGAAGTCTACTCTTCTTATTTTACAACAAACATGTGATACATTTCAGACGGGTCTGGTGAGCTCCTTTTCAACTTATGACACTCCCAATGCAACACAAGGAGAACTTGCAGCCATCACCATCTGCTCAGCTAACCTGGTTCTTCTTGGCATAGTCATGGTATGGTATCCGAGTGTATTTCTAAACTAACTGATATATTATGACTTCCATTGCAGTTGTTAATACTACTACATCTCTTCAGGCAGTGGCAACTTGTACATTCCAACATTCAAGAAAGAACGCAGCAAGGAGTATGTCTAAATTTGGTAGTTTCAAATTCAGCAGTTTGAACTAGTGGCCTACTATACTTTTTAAACAAAGCCATATGTCTAGCTAGCTGTACAAAGTTGTATTTGCTATATTGTTACCATTTAAAAGTATATATTATATATGTATATCTGGCTATGGCTATACACAACTTATTATAGGACTATTAGTTGTCATTTATCTTCTATTTATTGGATTTGGTAGAATGAAATGATCATATGTGTTGCAATGGCCCAGTGGTGAAGTGAAGTGCTTCAGAGGGTTAAGTAATTTATCTTTCTACTCTGTAGAAATCTATTTGGAAAGCAGCTGTCATATCAGTGCTGGTCAGTCCATGTATGGCACTGCTGGCATGTGGCCTTAGCTTTGTTCCCAAGTTCCCTTACATTGGTCTGCTCTTCTTCTATGGCATAGGAGCTGTGTCTCTTTTGGCACGTACAGCCATTTTCTATTATTATAGTAAGTCAAAAAGGCATCACTCATACGAAACAAACAACAACAAACAAACAACATTCAAATTTAAAGCACTATTCTTATCCTTAATTTTAGGGCGTAAACATATAGTGGCAGGATCAAAATCAGTATTTGAGTCTATAGTCAGCAAATCCAGAACAGAAGGTAAGAATCCTTATGACACCACTCACTCCAATAAAAGCACCCTCCTGGTTTGCTTTGTTTCTTTGTTTTGCTCAGCATTTGCCGATGGACTGTTTTCAATTGTGGCTACTCTCATTGTACTGGACTTGACGTAAGTCTGCAAAGAAGAAAGAAACTTGATAACAGTCAACAGATTAACTGTTTCAATATCAGAAGAGATTAAGTGAATCAGCATTTACAAATTGGGATTATTTTGTCATGTAAAATATACTGGAGTAATGGCAGTGAACGTTGTATCTTGTTCATGTTAGGACTGATGGCATTCCTAAACAGGATGATGTTATCAATATATATGGTGGAAATCTGTTTACAGCTCTCTACGCTCAACGATTCGTCTTCTCTTCATACATCTTGAGCTTCATAGTCGTAGGTATATTATGACCCCTGTCGGTGATTTGCAATAAAATATTGAGATAAGATAGTATCGGGTGAGTTTATATTTGAACTGGTTGCACAGGTTTGCTGTGGTTTGTCCACTATGGAATGATGCATTTCATTAAGAAGCTTACACCTTTACTCAGCGCCATCAACTTATGGGTAAGTGACATCTATGAATGCTGTGACTTCTTACAGTGTATCTTTTTCCCTTCTAGACTATGTTTCTTGTCGGAGTCATTCCATTTATCTCTGAGATAAACACTCTTTTTTCAGATACTGTAAGTATATTTATTAGTTCAATGATTATGATAGGCTTTAGGAAAAGGTACAGCTTTGTAAATAATATTTTTTGTATATCATAGTAATAAAAAATTAGCTACTAACTGGTACCTTACCTACTATTCAATGAAATATAGTGCTGACTTAATTGCCAAGTTACGTATAAGATGCTCTTTGGTTGGTCGACTGGCTATCATTCAAACTTTACCTAGAGGTAAAAATGTAGTATTTTAACCTAAATCCACTCTTTGCCTTTACCAAACTCTATATTGTGCTAAGCTATACTTTTCCCAGAGTGTGTGTTTGTATCTGTAACTTCACATTGCAGTGTTATACATAACTTATACATTATAGATGCTTGGTACCAACCACACCCTACTTCCTGTTCTCACTACTTTGGAAAAAAAAATTGTTTTGCTGAAATCCATAATAATTATGATTTTACAGTAAAATAGAAGTAACTAATTTTTTTACTTACAGTATAATTTACCAAAATGTTATCTGTGTTCACTTAACACCACATGTTCAATGAATCTGTCGGTTTGTACCAAGTGGTCAGGTGAGCATATGTCAAACTACTTTGACCTGCAGGTCATAAAAATGCAGTCTTCTTAATTGAAGGTGAGAGATTAGCTGGCCACAATACAGATCGTGCGCATGCGTCCATTTGAATGCCACACCCACTTTGAGAATACCATACCGCATATTGCCTAGAAAGTAGTGTGGCGGAAGCCATAATTTGTAAACTATTGGCGCCATGTTATGTTATATGATTTAAAAATTATATATTGAATATTAAAACATGCATCAAAGTAATTCAACTCATGGGACAAATGTTAAAGTAATTACTGCAGATGCCACAGTCGCTTCAGGAGTAGCTTATCAGTCTAGTTTCACTGGCAGCAGCTGTTTCTTGGTAGGACGTGGTCATGTGATCTCCACCACCCCGACTGTCATCGATTTCCTCAGTTGAAAGTCGCTCATACTGTCCACTGGTTGGAATAGCACAGTTCTTGATAAAGCAGTGGAGTTTCCTAATGATATAAGCAATGCTTATTATCATAGGAAGGTAGAGTAATATTACTTGAACAGCCAAAGCAAATTGGTCGTAGCTATTAAAGTTGGATGACAAGTCATTTTTTTTGGAGTAGTAGTCCAATATGTTGAGGATATTTATCAGAGATAAATTGAGGAACATCAAGGAGTCTAATATATTGTGAAGTTTTGTCTTGTAAGGCTGTATAGTTGAATGTATTCCTAAAAACACTAGAAGTAGGCATTGCAGGTAGACCAGTAACTGTATGTATGACTTGGCAGTTAAGAAGCACAAGAGAATGACAACTCTGTATATATAGTATAGGCCAGAGAAAAACCTGTACTGATCCTTGTAGCAGCTCTGGAAACAATCTAGAAATGGAATCATCTTGTGGAAAAAAAGGCATTTGAGGGATTTATGCACCAGCCAGTGTTCACTGAGGTTACACAGAGAGAGGACTTGAAGTAGTAGAGGATGAACAAGAAGTATCACGGGAGGAAGGATAGTAATGAAGGTGATGCTCAGCATTGCAATTACTCCATAAGCAAGATGTTTACCTCTTAAGTAAGGAAGACCTCCATAGTAAGTGTAAGTCTCAGCGCGCTGGTGGTGCAAGCCTATCGGTTTTGCAAATTGTAACAACTGAAAGCTTGTTTTGGTGCACTCTATATAGCACATTACCAGAAATGCTGACAGGCCATGAGTATAAGACTGTTTCTTGCTGAAATGGGATCTATATTTAGAGATGATGGTGCATCGGCCAGATTGCAGTAGGAAGATGAGGAGCACGACAAGGCTGAAGGCAAACAACACAGTCAGATACTTGAGGGCTATGATATCTAGTGTGTCCAAGTTCTTCCACAAACAAAAAGACAATAGTTCGACAGTGAAATATTTCATGTTAAAAATACCATAGTATATGACAAATGGAGCTTGGAGGAGTTTCAACTCCTGAATCGGGGTGTGGATGGTGAGACCTTCGAGGTACTGGCTGAAGAATATAAAGCCAACCATATTTCCGGAAGTGAACGACAGATCAAATGTGACTACCGCTGAGAACAATATCACAACTGGTATTATTTCTGACATAAGGTAAAATAGAGGTCCCCAGTGGCAATACTGGGTGGTTTTACACAAGTACCTCCTCGAGTGGAAATGCACGGTGGTGTTAGCAGAACAGTTCCCACACATGATCCCGCTTCTGTGTGGACCACATATATCCTCGTTAAGCTTGGCCCTGTTGGTGTGAAGGTATTTAGTGTAAAGGCTACAGATGGGTGGGAAGCAAGGGGCAAAGTACAGGTTATTGGAATCGTGTGGGATGTAGCCTGCCCAGTACACTCTGTCCATGTATGCTCTGTACTCTGTCATGTTGCAGTGTACTATAGCTTTATAACGGCCGCATTCACACTTGCCAGTGACACTGTCCAGAGTGAACCCGGGAGGGCACGGCAAAGTTGTCAGATTGAATTGAAAGTATATGCTTCTGATCCCTGAGACGCTGATGTCGACCACCATCTTGTCGTTGGACTGGCCTAATGGTGAGAGGGTGCCATCCAGCATGAACTGCTGCTGGAACGTGGTGTTGGACGCTGTGTGAGTGGCACTCAGTAATGAGGTTACATTCTGGTTGAGCTCATCGGTGAGATGAAAAGGAATGTTGACCTGAGATCCTGGAATGGCATTGTAAGTATCCTTAACTTTCTCTAATCTAAAATTTTGTGCAGAAGTGGAGAAGATGTTTTCCTCCCTACTGCCGGTGACATTTCCGATGCACTTTGTGATATTCTCTATGTATATTAACTTGTATTTATTTTTTAAAGTATGACAATAATTGACACAGCTCAAGAAACTGTCAGCATATATCCATTTTCCTCTTTTAGCATTGTTGCCTTCAAATTCTAAAGATACATTTTGAGGGACCTTGCTTTCTCCTCTCAAAAAGCAGCTGTATGAGTTAAACAGATCATGTTGGTCGATAGTGCTGTAGTATATCCCCCCACCAAAATCACTCGCTGAGTTGTACCTGAATACAAGCTTTGTATTGCTGGACAAAATGATGTGTGAGAAACCAGTTAGGCAAATAGCTCCTCCATTAGTGCCCGAGTTATTGAGGAATTTCACGGTGGTGAATCGGTCAACTGTTATTCCGCTAGAGATAGCTTTCAGAGCCGACGGAGAGTTATTTTGAAATAGAACATTACCTGAGAAGTTTACTTCCATTCGAGTGACTAAGAACACACCTGAGTTTTTGTGCCGAGTTTTAAGAAGGCCTTTTTCTTTTTTGTTGAACACATAGTTGTTGATAATTCGAACATCTTTGAATAGTGGCTTAGGTAGGAAGCCATGTTGGTTTGGGCTGCTAGAAGAGTAGGGGCCAATATCAAGTGCTGAACCTAGCACAGTGCCACTGTTGCTATCCCATGTGCAGTTGTCAAACATTATGTTATCCTCACTGAAGTATGGGCTGTTTCCAAAGGCTAACGCTATCCCTACTCCGCCTCCACTCTTAGCATTGTTAGCTTGGAACAGAGAATGAGTAACCAGGATTTTGTTAGTTAGTGGAGTGTCACCATCATTTAGTAAGTTGATGTTCAGCCCTCCACTCACCCTGAGTGCTCTATTCATCGCAAAGACCGTGTGGCTGATTAAAATGGTGTTATTTTTCGTGCTGTCTTGAAACTGAATATGTAGGCCTCCTCCCCATTTTGCTGAATTATAGAAAAAATTGCAGCTGTCCAAAATGATTGTATTGTTGCTACTAGCACCAGCAATATTAATGCCCATTCCTCCACCTCGTCTGCTAATACCCCATAGTATGGGGCTGGTATAGCTCTCATTCTCTGCACATCCATGTTTATACACCATATTGTTGTAGAAGTTGCAGGAAGTTAGCTGGTATTGAATTGATGGGATTGTCTCTGTCACTTCGATGCTTAGGCCACCAGATTTGAAAGGGCAGGAGCTGATTTTGTGCCCATTGTTGATGAAATTCACGAAGTTTAAATTCACTTTCTCGTAGCAGTTGACAAGCATCATGCCTGTCGAAGAACTATTGTACAATGTAACATTCAATACCTGGATAGTTGAAGATGTATTGAAAATTATTGCTGATCTGAAGCCACTATTATTGAACATGCATTTGGATATATTTAAATGTGACAGATGGACTTCATCACATGCTTCAAAATATAGGCCGCTGTTCCCTTCACATTGTATCGTGCTGCTCAGTTCTCCATCTCGTTTGCTCAGGGAAAGGCCGCTGATAAAAATGTGTTTTTGGCCCACAAATGAAAGGACATGACCGTTCAGGATGACGTAACTGTTCTGAATTAGCAGTGTCATGTTTGACATCCCGCGGGTGATATTGTAAGCGTGGCTGAGAGACCGACATGGGGTGCCATTTGTTGTTGAGATACTGCAGGCAGAATCGTTTCCAGTTTCAGCATTTATGTATATAGTTACTCCATTGGTACATGCTAGAAAGCAGGACAACAGCAGAAAATATAGCATTTTTCCTTATTCTGGTGACTATCTGAAGGTTGGACTGAATGGCCAAGGGTATACAATTTTCTTTTATTTACTCCAGAGACTGGGCTTTAAATAGAATTGAAAGTAATTTGTGCATGTTTTTCAAAATTCATTAGTGAAGTGGTTTCTCTCATGTGGCGAGAGCCAAATGTTACTGTAATGTAATGCAACAAATTTATATTTTCAATTTAGTCACGCATCTGAAGAAGCAAACACAGTAACTTATTCACTCAACTTCCTTTTTACATTTAGGTAACTATTATGAAAATCCACCTGATTGGTTTCAGATCATTTTTAGGCAGTTTCGTTGAGAATTGTATCAACAGCAGATTTCAAGAGCAGACTTGTACAATTTAACAGTAGGCCAGTTTTAACTGATTGGACGAGTAAAACATGCTATGTGAGTAAATGTTGTTGTTGTTTTTAATCAGCTAAAGAATTTCACTTTCTCCTTGAGGTTGAGTGTAAATTACAGGCTTATGGGGATATCGTGTGATTTAAACACATCCCTTTAAAGAGGTTACTGTCCAGTTGTCCCATGGGATTCTCGCTGTTCTGTAGCTTGTTTGTCAATATTTTTCGTTAGCATTTACAACTCTCTCATGTCAAGTTTTTCCCATTGGATCTTTGGGCATCAATTGCCTGAGACCCTTTCGTTATCTCATGCTTTAATTTCCCAATACTATATAGCAGATATAATGTTTGTGAATTTGTGATGAAAACTCCTATTTACAGTAATGTTTGTGATGAAAACTCCTGAAGTGGTTTTTATTATATTACGTGCAGCTGGAATTACGTGCAGCTGGAGACTCGTTCTTATTGAATAACATTAGTGTAGCTCCAGATGGTGCCTTTCCTTTGCTGGGACACTTAATCGCAGATAACTAAAACTTCAAAGTCAACAGTATATCTCTGACTTTATGTACATAATATAAATAAAGTGTTGACCTTCTTTATTATAAGTTAAAACAAAGAAACTCCCCTCCCCCTTACTTATCCCACTCATCTTTCCCACTCTTCCTCTAATGACCTGATTTGTCACTACTTATAATTTTATATTAACTAAGGAGACTATAATGATTGATTATTGTTTCACGATCTATGTTCTTTTCTTGAGTAATAAACTTCTTTCCTTATTTTTAGTTGAGTTATTTCAAGTGCAAGGTATGCACTATCCCTATTTTTAGTGTTTTGAGTACTTAAAAAGAAGTCTCACAATTGCTGGATGTTTAGTAATACAACGGTACTTGCTCAAACTACAGCAACTGCTGGGACACACATAAATGTGTTTAAGTATATGTTGGAGTGTAATTATGATTTCTTCCTTGTGTTTATTTTCTAGGCAATTCAATTATGATGGAATCAATATGTCTGTGTTCATTAATCACATATTCTATACTTGATGTGTTTTTTTAGTAGGTTAGAAATGTAAATTAAAAGGGACCTTATAGTACATACATTATTATTGATTGCAATTTACCCTTAGTCTCATTGGTTTCACTCAATCACGATAATAATATATTTCCCTGTTTCTGTTTGCACTGTAGCCATTGATTGGTGAAATTAGTGGGGCCAATGCTAATAAAATTATTTCTATTCGTGTCCTCTGCACCATTATCTTTCTAATCGGAATGGGCCAATTATTATTCTGGACCACAGCCATTTGGTTCAAGTAAGTACTTGAAAAGCTAACAATAGAGTCCTTTTTACATGACTATAGTGTTTATATGGATGAAGTGGAAATGATTTGTGTATGTAGCCAATACCAACTATTAGCATATAAATGAAGTAGAATTAATGATGAAAAAGACTGAACTGTTGCATAATATTCTTTTTCTTATATTGATGTAATAATGGAATGTTTGTCAAAGAAAGTCATTATTATGTAATATTTTCAGGCAATACTGCATGTCCTCTGATGTTGACAAACATCTGCATGAGAGTCTTCAGTTTTGTAAAATTCTCGTATTCCCCACTATCTCGTAAGTGTGCCTGTGTACCAACTAGCTCTCTATATATATATTTTTTTAAATTTTCTCAACAGTTTTATTACATTCTGGGGTACATTTTCTGAGACGTTCCTCTACTATCGTATCTATGACTGGGTGAGTTAACACTTTAAAATGAGGTGGTGTGTATTTTGCTCAGTTATGGAGTGAGTTGGTGAATGGCCCCAACTTTTTGCTGCATTCTTTTTAGTGTGAACTTATTTTCATTCATATCTATAATTCTGCATATTTAGTGTATAAAATATGGTGATTATTGTTTTTGATTTTGTTGCTTCTTTTAGTTTTTTGGTGTTTTTTTGGGTGTGGGGCACATTAGAGACTGTTTTGTATTATTACCATTTATAATAATTAATTTTCTTTATATTTGCAGCTTTTGTTTTCTTCACCTTTCTTGTTTTTGATCCTAAAAGGCATATTTAGGAAGGTAAGCAGAAATTGCTCATAGTTCACATAAATTCTTGTGGTAGGAGGAGTGTGACTAATTCATCATTGATTTATTGGAAGGAAGGTACATAACTAGTCTTTTGGGCAAGTTATCACAGAGTCCAATGTGCCAGAAGCTTATTGTAGAAAATAAATGATCAAATTTAACAAACAAAAAATATATATATAATATAATAATAATGTAATAATAATAATTATAATAGTAACAATTTTGTTGTTATTATTACTATTATTATTACTATTGTTATTATTATTATTGTTATTATTACTATTATAGCAAATTTTCTTGTTCTAACAGCCAATATTAAGTTAATTAAATTTTAACCCGACGTTTTGACTTCTTGCCAAAATCCTCTTCAGGGGTCAACTGAGGTCGAACTCTCTATGGTAATATAATAAACTCAATGTAAACAGCGAGATAACTGGAGGGTATGCTTACTGTTTATTATAAGGGTGATTTGCACGTAGCATGGACAGCCAGCATCCTGGAAGCTCTAAACCTATGTCTCTGTTAAGCTTGTTGTTGTCAGGTGTCATCTGTATGTGAAGAGCTTCCTTAATCTTAAACTCGCGATTCTTACTGGCTCTGTCTACAACTCTTACCTCTTCTCATTTAATGGGGTGATGCCAAGCATATTCAGCAATGGCTAAAGCCTTCTCATTACCTCTCTTGCAAGCATCCTGATGTTCTTTCACTCTTTGCTCAAGCCTTCTAGTTGTTTCACCCATATGTATATACTTTGCCACAGCTGCTGGGTATATACTGTACACTATGGATGACTTGGTGCTTATGAGTACAGTATCTTAGATTTTAGTAAGATGTGATCTTAGTGTCTTGCCTGATTTAAATGCTGTTTTGATGTCAAAATCTCTACACACTCTCTGAATACTCTCACTCAATCCTGCTATGTATGGAATAGTAAGAATCAACCTTTCTTTTGCTCAGTATTTGTGTAATTTCTAGAAGGTAACTCTTTAGAGCCTGCTCTAATGGTTGACAGATGGATCAATAATGCTTCACTCTATATAGTATTCAGTCATGCTAGGTATACACCAGCTTCCAGTAATGCCAGCACAGTCGATGGACAGCAACAAAGATTAAAAAAGCATTCAATTTAGAGACTTTTTAAGCCACACTGTAGGCAGTGGATTTGAGAGTGCCATTTGTGCTATTCTATCCTGTTTGCTGAATGACACTAGCATAGCTCATAATTCAGTCTAACTGTGTTGTTGTTGTTGTTGTTGTTTTTAACCCACATCCTTGATTTCCAATTTTGTAAACCTGAATAGAAAGTTCCTTCATAGTGATTGCTGTGAGTTTCTCATCAATACGTTTATTCGATTATGAGAAGTTATATAAATTTCTAAGGAGGAAAATAGTAAAATTTACCCACTCCTTACCTAACTAACTGTGAGCTGTAAATTTATGGCGTAGAGTATGAACGATTCACAGAGCAACTGCACACAATCAAGTTAAGTGCTTGAGTTGCATTGTAATACATTGTCATTAGGGAAAAATCCTGGATCCATAAAATGTGAGTCACCTTTTTATCCGAATTAGATTGTTTTAGGGAATTGGTATACTCATCTTCCACATTATCAACAAGCCATAGTGTGGATTATACTCACTTTGATGAAATGTTCTCTTAGCAACTTTTGTTAGACTGTTGTCATAGTGTTTGTGGCATGTATGTACTAACAACAGCAAATAGCTATGGGAGTGCAGCTATGTGCATTGTAGCTAATCACTTGTTTTTGAGTTTAATTAGGTTTCAACGTAATGGGTTGTCAGTACAGTAAAACCTCCGAATAGTGACCACATTGGAGATGGGACTTTTGGTCTCTTCTCAGAGGTTGGTCCTTTCTCAGAGGTTCTTTTGTGAATGTCATTATTTGTGATAAAGAGTTAGTGAATTATGCATGTCTTATTGTGGTTATCTGAATGGTGTCCTGATGACAAGCATCTTACAAGAAATTTTTTCTTCTGAAGTCTCAATTGCCTTCTTGTGGCTACTGGTACAGCTAACTTAGCTATTTCTCCACCACATTTATCTATACTTTGATAAAGATGTGCTACTATACTGGAGATGCAATTCTCTGTAAAAACTTTCCAGAATAAGGGGATTGTTTGAGGCAGTATTTGCAAGGAACCACACCAGTCTTTATTCCGGTAGCAAGCCAGGTGATTATCCTAGTAGCTTGCTGTCCTGTGGACATTATTTCCTGCACTTTTTGTTCAGATGAAGATTAAAATAGAAGCATCAAACTTTCAGTGAGCATTTAGCGAAGACGTTTTGTCCCAGACCAAATTGGATACTGTACAAGTAGTGTAGTATGCTATTTTTTATTATCTTACGCGAGACTGCAATCTCTCAAATGTTCAATGGGTGTGGTCTTTGGTCGCTCGTAGGGGGGAGAATGTAGTTATTTTGAGCAAGATGGGACCGAGAAATTGGTCGCTGGTCAGAAATGAGAGGTGGTTGCTTCTCGGAGGTTCTAAATGCACTATATTTGTTGTAGTTGCAATAGGGGCGCATGATTTGGTCTCTCCAGAGAGGTCGGTCGCTTCTCGGAGGGGTCGTTAATAGAAGTTTTACTGTAGTTGTTTTCTGACTTGCAGCATACACACAGAATGAGGATGGCAAAGCGAGCTTTAAATTATGTCGTGAATAAAGGCAAAGGTATGTTTCTTATAGTGGCCTAGCTGAGTTCGAAAGTGAATTATGATTTTGTTTGTTTGTTTTCTTTTCAGGAAGAAAAAATGAAGAAATGCCAATTAATATGATTTCTCAACAAACTGACAATGAGTGTTAGCTAAACACTTCACAATAATTCCTAATGTACTTTTTAATGCTGTAGCTAGTTGTTTAATTTTTGTTGAATATAGCTAAATATGTTAATGAACACGGAATCATCGCATATCATACGAAAAAATTATGTAATTAACTAAACAGGATTGTCTCCACTAAACAGGATTGTCTCCACAAAATGTGTTCTCTTAAAATGTCACATGTTAATTAGTCCAGTGAAATACAACAGGTATATATTTAATCATGGGGGGGGGGGGGGGGGGGTAATTTTTGTCAATACCTTGGGTGTGTGTGTTGTTGTTTTTGATAAATAGATGGCTCTAAAACAACTATCATTCTATATACACAGGGTTGTTGTTTTTTGTCGTTTTTTTCCCCCCCAACTTTCACCCAACTTTCACCGAAATGCTATTTCATGCTCCGCTAGAATAAACGCCAGGCACCTCATTAAGTGCATTGCTTACCGGTCCCTGGACTTCCCATTGTTGACTATTGCCACCACAGCGGCGTTATCGCAATGAGCTACCGCAGCCCCAGTTGCCTGAGGCATCTGAATTCAGCATCGGGGGGGGGGGGGGGGGGGGGGGGGGGGGCTGAGCCACCTCAGGGTGCTTCAGCAGGCCTACGCCATTCCAGCCAGCACTAAACAGCCACCACCACTCTATGTCGGACCTGGCTTCTCTGCTGAGCCTCACAAAATGTTCTAGCTTGCTTGTTGAGCAGATAGCTCTATCAGCCGTCTCGTAAAGGTTCTGCCAGCTCTTACAACCTTGCATGCATGGCCGAGAACCCCTATCAGCGAGTCCTGCCTCGCCACCCTGCCAGTTCCGCCAGCATACGTGCCAACTTGTCTTTTGGTAGCCTCAGCTCCATGGCTACCGTGTCAATCTCGATGCCCAGAAACGTCAGGCACGTGGTGGGGCCCTCGTCTTTTGCCGGCTCCGGCGGTAGCCCCAGCTTGGCACAGATATCGTGCATGATCTTGCTATTCTGACTGCACTCTGCCTCACTTGCCCCCAGCGTAATAAAGTCATCCACTTAATGGAAGACGTGCGCCGCACCATGCTTCGTCATTACCCACTGTGCCGCATCAGCTACCGCCGTGAATAACAGAGGGGCCGACCTGAGGCTGAACGGCAAGGTGGTGTCTACATATACCTTACCGTCCCATGCCATGCCCAGTAGCCGTCTGTCTTGCGGGTGTACCGGAATTTGCCTGTACGCTTGCATAATATCCATCTTTCTTCGGTGAAATCAATCAGTTAATTGAGGAAGCGGAAAGACAGTATGGTGTAGGCAATTTATTTTACATTTTACTAAATATATTATTGAAAAGTTGCAATATTCAATATCTGTGTGTTCTGAATTGTTGGAAAACATGAGGTGTGCTGCATTTAGAAAACCATAGTGCATCTTTGACAGATTTATTCTACTCACTCCCAACAAAATGGCAATTCCATTCCATTTAAAGGAGAGGGAACAAAGATATTCAAGCTGTTGTTTACTGATGTTAAAACGAGGCCTTCCAGACCTGTCACAGAGACTGATGGTGTTGACCAATATGCTGTACATGGCCTTTCAGTAAATGAGTCAAAAAGTTCTTCATTTTCTTCCCACTTCTTACATATTATCTTCAAGCAGCCAGTTAAATCCAAAGATGCACTATAGTTCTCTAAATGCAGCACACCTCTCATGTTTTCCAACAAATGCTCGCATACATGAATTGATAAATGTAATAAAAACTGGCACCAGTCAAATGTAGTAGACGTAGAGTTTCATTTCTATCAACTTTCTATTATTATAGTTTTATCAACTTTCTATTATGTGTGATATTTCTCCTTCACTATTACACATCTATACTTGATGTACCCTGTACCCAATGTCTAGTCTAGCAAAGGGCATTACTAAAACACGGACCGGACCGGACCCACGAAGTGGACTAAATTCGCGAAAAACTCGCGCACAGCAAGCGCGCATGCCCGGACTTCGTGTAAACTAGTCTCTCCACGTCCAACTTTATTGATAACGATATTGGTACTACCCTGTTTCTTATTTGGTGGCAATGAGTGGAAGAGAAATATCTGTTACTTGGCAAACGTTAGCTCAGACAGCACTAATAAATGGGAATTATTTTGTTGTCAGTGATGCTTCCATAAGTACACTTTAATAAGCTTTGGTGAAATTGTATAACCATATTTAAAATAGTTGACAGTACACAACCTCAACAGGATTATCTTAAAGAACTAATGTCAACATAGCATTGTTGTATGCATTGTAATAGTATTCCATTCTTTTATTACATTAAATTATAATCATTCTTGTTGCCATTGCCATAATAATAACAATGATAACACAACAATTACACTATTAGTAATAAAACTATAATTACTACTATAACTATATTGTTATTGTGGTTATTATTATCTTCATTATTATCTTTGTTATTGTTATTATTATAACTATTATCATCATTATTATTAAGAATTCCAGCTAATTAAAAAATATGTATCCTTTATTTTGAAACATTGTGTTAACGAATTCTAGCTAATTAAAGAGTACGCAACAGTTTCCCTCCTTTATTTGAAGCATAAACATATGTGTTAGTGAATTCTAGCTAATTAAACAGTTTCCCCTCCTGTATTTTGAAGCGTAGACACACGTGTTAGTGAATTCTAGCTAATTAAAGAGTACACAACAGTTTTTCCTCCTTTATTTTGAACTATGTCTTAGTAAATTTTAGCTAAAGAAAGGGTTTTCCATGCTGTATTTGGAAACAAGTCCTAGATATTGTGTATGACAGGCCATAAGCCGGGTACTGATTTCACAATGAGGTGGCGGCCAGTTTTTGGTCAATTTCCTAGAAAAGAACAAATTACAGCAACTTAGTACACAAACAAACTGGAAACAGGCTAAGAATAAGTCGTGAGGACCTTGACATAAGGAAAACACAAAAACAATGTGAGGAAAACTGCGGGATAAAAAGAAGAAGAGTACTGTTGGCCATTGACACAGCTAAATTCAACTACACAGGATTTACAGTATACTGTCAAGTACTGCTAGATACTTTCCTGAGGGATCATCTTCAATCAAAAAGTAATTTGGTATACACACACAGCATTGATAGGAGCTAGAGTTTATTACTCTGCTATATCACAAGCAAAAATGATTATATAACACCTGTTTGTGTGTTGACACTCATATTAAACATAATTGATGAATAGTGAGCTATTCTGGAAGGCTTTTCTTTGTGCGACTACTTTTTAAGTTTGAATGGAGGAGCTTGGTCAAAGGGCACACCGGGGATTTTCATACCCAGAATGTTGTAAACAAGGCCATAGGAGAACAACATTGAATTATAACTTCGAACTCCACGTTTAAGCCCGAGTTCATCACATTGAACTGCTAAAATTATGTAGAGGGATACTTGAAGTGGATTTCTTTAACGTGAATGTAGAGGCCTGCATGCCCCATATTATATATGGTAAATACATTATTAGTGAATGTTAGAAGTTTTCTCTCCTCCCCCTCCCCCTTTCCCTCATCCCCTCCCAAGACGTAAATTTTAAGGAAGAAAAATTGCTAAGAATGGTGTCATTGTGAAGCAACTGCTCAGTTTTGAGTCATATGATTTTGGGCCACTTCTGATGCAATCCACCATCACAAATTATACAAGGGGAAAGTGTCGTACACTCTTTAATTGATAAGGAGTCACTTCAGATGGGTCCACCGTCACAAATTATACGAGGGGAAACTGTCGTACACTCTTTAATTGATAAGAAGTCACTTCAGATGCATACATCGTCACAAATTATGAGGGGAAACTGTCATACACTCTTTAATTAATAAGAAGTCACTTCAGATGCATACATCGTCACAAATTATGAGGGGAAACTGCTGTATACTGTTTAATTAACTAGAAAATTCATTAACATATATATGTTACAGACCAATTACAAACTTGGACTGTTTTAAAATGGTCCAGCCGTTTTAAAACGGGCCAGACCATTTCCAAACCTCAGACTTTAAAACAGGCCAGACCATTTAAAAAATCAGGCCAGACCACTGGCCAGACTATTTTAGAACAGGCCGGTCAAACTATTCAAACCATTTCGAAGGGTGTCAAACCCTTTTTAAAAGAATCAGATCATTAAAATGAGTCAGATAGTAAACCTGGCAAAAAACAAAAACAAAAAACAAACTGCTAAATGTAAATAGGGCAGTTGCCAAAGCAGACCCAAGACACAGAACTCTTGTGTGTTCATAAATATTTTTTTCTGAATAGAACTATTTAAAAAAAAATTGAAATAAAACAGATAGTCTTTTAAAAAGTTTGTTAATCTAAACTTCACTAATCCAAGCAATTTGGGCATGACAAATAACTAGTGCAGGAATACAGAGTAGTCATACCATTATAATTATAGGAAAGGCTACAGTTTATCAATCTATTAGAGCATTAACGAAAGCTGAGTAAGGTGGGTCGCAGTCATCTAGGGTGAAAACCTATAAGATAGGCAAGGTCATTCAGTAGACATGGCTATGTTCTCATGGTCAGACAAAAAAGGGGGAAAAAAAGACAGGTAAGTACACAAATTACAATGTGAGAAATGCATAAATATGTAATGAGTTTTTCCAAACCAAACATTTCACAAATTTGAACACCCTCTTGGTCCCACTAAAGTATTCACCCACACAGATACAAAGATCAACAAACAACAAGCTAGATGTTAATGAATTGTGTTGCTCAGAGTAATCTCTTTTTCCAGCTAGCTCTGTGCACAACAGATTCATTACAGAAAGGTCACTAAAAATAAGGGGAAATATTACGTCTATGGAATTTTGAAAGGAGGGTTTATTTCTCTTTACCAACAATGGAGTGATATGATCTAAATCAGGCTATTATGCCCATAACCACATTCTTTTATTAACAAATTCAAACTATATTATACATTACACAGGACACATTAAATTAAAGGAAAAATACATTTTCTCTTTTTACTCTATGTGTCATATTAGTATAATCATCTGAAGTCCTGCTTTTCTGGCTCACTTCCATCAGAAAAAAAAACAAAAAAAAACAACTAAGAACAGAAACCTGCCTTGGTGTCTATGTCCTTGGGCTATAAAATAGTTATAAACCAATAAGAATTGGTTTGTACTGCAATTCACAAACCCTCGCAACTTGGGCTCCACACCCTCGTGTCTTGGGATTTGTAATCACATACAAACTCAATATTGGTTATAACTATTACACATAGTACTGGTAGCACAGCAGGGTATTCAATAAATTTAGATCACGTTGAACCACTGTATCTGTTAAGACATGAGTCAGTATGAGTGTGTCTAATTTTTTTTGACAGTCATTTAAAAACTTCACAAAAAATTAGAAACTGCAATGTATTTTCTGCAATTTTTTTTAATGTAAAGTGCTTTAAAAAATGTGTTTGTGTTGTGTAGCTTGATAAGGATTGTACAATAAACTTGACCATAAATTAGTCATACCCCCCATGATAGCAGTAGTATAGTCTTAGTGTTTGCTGTTGCAGCATTCCATCCTGCTATATGATGCAGCAAGATGTAAGGACACAAATGCATGTAAATTAAAGCTCCATGTACTTGCATTGTGCACTTATTTCAGTTCAAATTCTAGGAACAGTGACATTATTTCTCAAAGGTGACAAGGCAACACATTTGTCAGAGTGATTTAACGTCTGATCTCAATACTCTGGCTCTGGTGTGATGCTGCCTGACATGGCTACCACCATAGCTGTCTCCACGAATGTCACGTAACTGTCAGCTTTGTCTGAACCCACATCATGTGGTTGAACTTTGACTCAAAGGACTGCATTCGTGGCTTCTCTGGTGGACTTTTCTCAATGCAGCATCGTGTGGTGTTTATTGTGGCATGTTCGGCAGGTGTACTTGGAGGGACAGTGCATGTAGCCATGTCCTTCTCCTAGACAGTTAGTACACAATTGCTTCTCCCAAACAAACTTGTTTCTTTTGTCTACGTCATAGTGGGCGAAGGGTTGACACCGAACTAAGTTGTGCTTGTCTGTGCACAGAGGGCACTTGATAACTGGCAGCAATTTATTCGGCTTGCTCTTGGCTGAGCTGTTGGCTGGTGATGTGGGAGTGGTTCCAGAGGCGTCAGGTGTCATTTGTTACTTGCTATGTAATTATTTGTCATTTGATTAAAACACATGTCCAGTTAAAAGTGGCACATTTCATTACATATCTCTGTGTACTGGCCACACCCATGACCACACCTTTTCTTGGCCTGATCACTAAAATGGATTTTTCTCCAGCTCTGTATGTCTTGAGCTCATACAGGTAGCCTGAGCCTTCAATTTCTAGTATTTCATCAAGTGGTACTGCAAATCAAGACTTGACGACTCAGTTCCTGCTTGCTGGACCAACACTCATTGGTTGTACAATCATTACTGGCTTCCCTACAGCAACACAGAGACCAAGTTTCACAATGTCCACAGCATCTAAAGACACACAATAACAATAGTGATAATTCACTAATAGATAAAAGAATAACACATATAGATATGTCGAAATGATGTATTTTTATTTACCATGAACATTTTATTATGAAGACAGAAAAATTGGAATTAACCCCTAGGGGATGCAATAACACTTTTAGAATGCCAAAGGGGATGTAATGGTAAAATATTGGGGTAGTTTGATTTGTATTAATCTTCTATGGGAGTACCTGAGTTCAGTACATGATAATAATATTTATTGTCACTATAATTGTGGGGCTTCCCACAAGAGGATGAAGAATAAAGAGATATTATCATATCACACATTGCATAATCACACCTGTAACTTACCTAACTGTTCTAAAACATTCTCTTAGCTAGTGTGCTCTCACCTAATGAGCACAGTCAGTGCCTCATTTCTTTTTATGTTACACTTGTGGATGGACGGCCATATAATATTTAACTATCCCATCATATCTTCGATAAGTCTTTGGTTGTAGTTGACTTCACACATCTCATGCATGCTATTAATTAATTGCTCCTTTATATACATCTGAGCATTGGAGGAGTATTTGATTTAGTTACTGCTGAGGGTGCAGTATCAGCTATAATATAGATCGACTCTGGTGGCAGTTATGCATTTCTGAGGGCAGTCCGAGTAGCTATAAAGCCTACATCCTCAAACTCAAAGATGCCCCACAATTGTATTATTATTATCGTTATTTTATTGTTGTTATCATTTTTATTATTATTTTTAATTTTTTGTTGTTGTTAATAATATTATTATGGAAATGGTAACAACAAGAACAATTATTAATATGCAATACAATAATGGAATGCTAGTAAATAACGGCAATGTTTACAAAAATGTTATGTTGATGCTGACAACAATAAACGAATGCTGTTTGGGCTTATCTTTGCTAAGTAATAAATCTTTCTCTTCAACTTTTTGACACTGAAAGAGAAACAAGAAAGTACTATAGCTCTATTATAGACAAATTTTACATGGAGTCCAGGCATGCGCAGTCGAACCTCCGAACAACAGCCATGCATGGGGACGAACCCTTTGGCCTTTGTAGAGAGTTTGACCTTATTTCGGAGTTTTTTGGATTAGATGAAGATCTTGTGGAGGACCCAGAATGAAAAGTGACGTGATTAAATACATTAAACGAATCAGATGGATTCTTAAGACATTTAACAAAAAATAATAGGTCTAGTAATTGTAGGTAGTACATTAGTGGTAAAATATTGAGATGAATAAGTCTTAATTTGTAAGAAATTTAAAATGTATTTAGTTGCACGCCGTTGAACTCTTTCCTATAAGATAATAGTTGGGAAACCATAGCTGGGGAACAGTAGGTCAGCTGAGATCTTACAAGTGATAGATAGAGGGACTTCTTAATGTGGGTGATGTGCAAGGAATTGTTCGCCTAATTTAATACAGAGACCGATAAGCTTTGCTGCATATTTCTTTGATGTGGACAGACCAAGATAAACTATATATCAGAGATTAAAATACCTAAATCTTTCTGTTGAGTCAGTTTTAATTGTATCATTACCGATGGTGTAATTGTTGTTAGTAGATGATGATAGGGAGACGTTCATGTATGCACATTTAGAAGTATTTAAAGAAAGTTTTCAAGATTGACACCATGACAATAAATTGTCAAGATCCTTTTGAAGAGCTAAATTCTCACTTGCAGAGTTTAGAGAGGCAATAAGTTTGGCATCATCAGCAAATAAAAACACAGACGAAAAAGAGCAGAGAGACGGTATGTCGTTCCAAGTACACTACCTTGAGGTAAACCTGATTTGACAGGAAGTAAGTCAGATTTACACCCTTCAACCTCAACAAAATGCTTTCTATTTTGTTAGTAATCTTTGAAAAGTAACCAAAGAGGACCAGTAATGCCAGTTAGCCAAAGTTTATACAGAAGTTCATTGTGGGGGACTAAATCAAAGGCTTTGGCAAAATCAAGAAACACAATTTCTGTGTGTCGCTTTGACTCCACAGAATTGAAAACTAAAGTATATGATAGAAGAAGTTGTTGAACAGTGGATCTATTTCTGATAAAACCAAATTGTGTCTTTGAAATTTTTGGATATATAAAATCTATTATCTTAGAGTAGACTATTAATTCTAGTACTTTATGAAGAATGTTTAGGAGAGAAATATGCCTGTAGTTGCTAACTTTAGATACACTTCCTTTCTTGTGGAGAGGAAATAATTTGTGTACCTTCCAGTCAGCTGGAATGGAATGAGATTCCATAATGACAGTAAAGAGAAGAGAAACTGTATGTGCAAGTGAAGATGCGCAGAATTTGTAAATATATGGGAACGTAAGTTTAGCTTATTGATATATGATATTGATGAATGTAAGGCACTTCACATCAGGTTGGGTTAGACAGTGATCAAAAGCAAGTGATATCAGTATTATCTTCACTCATGCCTGATATCTCTAAGCTTTCTGTTAGAGATTGCACGAGAATGGGTAAATATAGCCCCTCTCATGAAAGGCCTCGACCTCTACTTGTGAAGTTGTTGAGAACTACTGAAATGTCTGTAATCCTATCCAACCAAAGTAAATTAACCAAATCAAAGGTGTATATAAAACCTTATATGACCCCTTCAAAGAGAAACTCTGAGAGTATTCTCTTAAAGGAGAGAAAGTCTTTGATTTCCTCTGGGGCAAACCCGAAGGACATTAAAGGTAAAAGCAACAAGCTTCTTTTAAATGGATCTATGGATCAGTCCAGGGCTCCTCTTTTTCACTCAATGTCCAGAATTCAATTCAAGTTTCCTCTGATTCGCATGTTGACGTGGATCCAGTAGATAGCACACGCTGTGGTCCAAGGAGAGAGAGTGAACAAAGGCGCTGGTTATGGCCTGGAAGTGCTCTGTATCTACCGCGTGTTCGGCCCACCTGTTTATGTCTGCCGAATGAGAGAACTAGTTAATAGAGGGACCTCTGTAATTAATGTAAAATTAGTATTAGCATTCATTTAGTGTTATGTCTTTTATTAAATTGAAAGGCACACAAGTCATAAATCAAAATAAGTTGGGTGTGGCTAACTGGCCGTCTCAAGAAGTAAATTTTGTACAAGACATTACATTTTGGGGCACACAACTTGGCCGTTGTCCGGAGTAGAGAGTCAACCGTTACTTGGAGTCAAAAAATCCATTACATAATGCAGAAAATACTCCGTTCCCAACGGTCTGACCGTTGTTGAGAGTCTGACCGCTTCTCGGAGTCCCGTTGTAGGGAGGTTCGACTGTAATGGAATGCTAGTAAATAACGGCAATGTTTACAAAAATGTTATGTTGATGCTGACAACAATAAACGAATGCTGTTTGGGCTTATCTTTGCTAAGTAATAAATCTTTCTCTTCAACTTTTTGACACTGAAAGAGAAACAAGAAAGTACTATAGCTCTATTATAGACAAATTTTACATGGAGTCCAGGCATGCGCGCTCGCTGTGCGCGAGTTTTTCGCAAATTTAGTCCGGTCCGTGTTTTTAGTCAGACCATCATTTAACGGCACCGCACCCGGTGCGTGGCAGACATTTTTCACCATACGCAGTCTGAATTCTCAACCCACTTACTCCTGTTATAGTCCAACCCTCTTCTTGGGCTCTGAATGGTTAGTGGTAGATTCTGCGCCATGGACGTAAACAAGGTTATCTCTGTTCTTCTCATAATTGCAATCTCTTCTCGGGCAAAAGGTAAGAGTGTGTATGACCTGCACGGTAACTCGAGCCTTGGTGCAATTCAAACAATTTAGCTGTGTATTATTAACTGCATATAAAGAATCCCAGCAGGACTGTTGCACTAGATTTGGGTAGCTGTGTTTGCAGTGCATATCTCTGGTATTATCTCATGTGCAGTGGCAATTTCGTAATAGAATTTTTCCCACAATAACGGAAATCTGCTTTTTACAGAAACTGACTCTCTAGTTCTCAGAAGTAAAGCTGAACTTAAACATTTGTTTGAGAAATTTAATTAAATGTTAATTGAAGGACTTTAGCAAGAAGTCGAATTTCTACGGGTTAGTTTAAAAATATTTTTATGGGCTGTACAAAATCCAAGTTTATTAGGAGATATAATAGCCAGAAAACTGGTATTAGTAGCATATATGAGTGGTACGAGAATAATTTCTCAAGGTGAAACCGAGTGAAATTTTCTCGTCACACGAGTGCTATTAATTTGAATACCACAGTTTCCCGTGCTGTCATTATGTGAATACTATAGCCAAAGATGATAATTTATTTCTGTAGTTGATAAGTCATAACCTTGTATGGTATTTTTGTCAATAAAATCGTCCCACTCCTGCTATTTCATACCTTTTTTCCATTGCTAAATAGCGTTGCCCAGGAATTTTGCCACTATATTATTGCCTAGCGAATAAAGCTTGGTGAGGAGATATCGCAGTGACCAATCAAATCATTATTTCAGTTTTCCACTGCTGTGGTATTTAAAAGTAATACCACACTTTTTTTTTTGTATTACAAAATAACTGGCTATGTTATTATTATTGTAATTTCAGTTGAGAATGACTAAATCATTGGATATTAATTTCCAGTAGTATCTATAGCCACTGAGTTCAGCTGTAATTTTAACATGATGGAGAAATACTGTAGTATATTTTATATTATAAAGGCGAGAAAAACTTAATCGTGGAATGTCATGAAGATTTGAGCATAGAAGACTTAGGTCATATTTCTATGTGTCGTACCTGCACAGCTTAAAGAAGACTTAGGCCATATTTCTATGTGTCGTACCTGCACAGCTTAAAGAAGACTTAGGCCATATTTCTTTGTGTCGTACCTGCACAGCTTAAAGAAGACTTAGGTCTTCTTTGTGTAGTACCTGCACAGCTTAAAGAAGACTAAATATTAGTTGAAAGAAATACTTCTTTCCATTTTATACTTTAGTATCAGCTATGGTAGTCGTGCCTTCGCAAGTTTTACCTTATCATTTTCCTTTCACTTAGTGAGGCAAACCAATCATCTCAACCATGCTGCTCAAACACCCCTTTTATCAGGCACCAATCAGCAATTATCTAGCCCCTCCCACCCTGAGTTAGGAAACTAGTTTCAGGTTATAGCCTATGCATGAAATATATCTCACAATCAGACCCTTTACCTAACTGCTAAGGTTGACAAAAGGATATGGTATAGGCCACTTAAAGAGTGGTTTTACTTCCCTCGTTGGGGAAAGTGCACATCTTATGGTTGTGCATAATTCAGTTAATTACATCCCAGTCAAACGTCTCAATGAGTAAGCGGATATAAGACTCTTTACCCAGTGTAGCCATTGTGAGGATGTTCTGGCAGGAGCTAGTGAGGATGTTCTGGCAGGAGCTAGTGAGGATGTTCTGGCAGGAGCTAGTGAGGATGTTCTGGCAGGAGCTAGTGAGGATGTTCTGGCAGGAGCTAGTGAGGATGTACTAGCAAGGATCGGTAAGGAATGTTCTGGCAGGAGCTAGCGAGGATGTACTAGCAGGGATCAGTAGGGGATGTTCTGGCAGGAGCTAGTGAGGATGTGCTGGCAGGGATCGGTAAGGGATGTGCTGGCAGGAGTTAGTGAGGATGTGCTGGCAGGGATCGGTAGGGGATGTTCTGGCAAGGCCTAGCGAGGATGTGCTAGCAGGGATCAGTAAGGGATGTTCTGGCAGGGATCAGTAAGGGATGTGCTGGCAGGAGTTAGTGAGGATGTGCTGGCAGGGATCGGTAGGGGATGTTCTGGCAAGGCCTAGCGAGGATGTGCTAGCAGGGATCGGTAAGGGATGTTCTGGCAGGGATCAGTAAGGGATGTGCTGGCAGGAGCTAGTGAGGATGTGCTGGCAGGGATCGGTAGGGGATGTTCTGGCAAGGCCTAGCGAGGATGTGCTAGCAGGGATCAGTAAGGGATGTGCTGGCAGGAGCTAGTGAGGATGTGCTGGCAGGGATCGGTAGGGGATGTTCTGGCAGGGGCTAGCAAGGATGTGCTAGCAGGTGGGGTGCAGGACCTGGTACCCAGTAATGGCTGGAAAGGAGGCTCCTGCTCATTACCAATCCTCCTCCTTCCAGTATAGTATTGGTTACGGAGGGCAGAGGGTGGGGAGGTGGGTGAGAGCAATCATGGATGACAAGGTTAACTCCAAACCAGTCAACAGTTCCTCCCCACCCTCTGCCCTCCGTAACCAAATACTATACTGGAAGGAGGAGGATTGGTAATGAGCAGGAGCCTCCTTTCCAGGAGAGTGAGATAATCTGCTCATCCAGTACTGTGATAGAAAGAAGAAAGAAGGCAAGATGACTGTGGTTGCTACATTGGGTTAACTAAACGACTGACATACACTTGGACAGTTGATTAGCAGAGACAGTGGAGGTTGGCTACCGATGTTGTGGGTTGTAGATGGACATAACTCATTTACTTATCAACACTGTGGTCAGTTGATTCAGCCAACACAAACTTACTGTGGCATGCTTTACGTGATTACTTGGAATCGATTGCCGGAGGAGACCGGAGGAGACCACTTCTCGGGACATTCAGTCATCCTTTTTTTTTGGTGCCACGCTCGGTGCTTTATGATATCATCACCTCAGGCTAGAAAAGTTTACAGCAAGGACGCCAACTCAGCATATTGTGGAGTGGGTTTTTGTCATTGGTTCCTGGGCATGTGTACAGAGGCCAACAAGCGACTAGGTCTCATAACTACATGTTGGTTTTTGTTGTTGTTGTTTTGTTTGTTTATTTGTTTTTGTTTAAATCTTCAGATGATTCCTAGTTCTCTCTAGTCTTCTGAAATGCATTTGTAGTACAAGTTGTGCTCATGACCTTTGCTTGCATTGTGTTGATTCAGAGTGTAGTATCTACTCAAGAGCTTAAGTTTCCTTTTCAAGAATCGCATGTAAGCATTGGTTGGTCTGTTTCACCAACTAGCCAAGCCTCTCAACCAGTACTTTTAGTATTGAAACCATTCAACTGAATGCACAGGTAGTTTCTGTATTTTTACAATGCATGCTACGGTCTTCCTATAGTTGAGAATGTACAGAAGCCACTCAAATCAAATATTTTACCTCTCCTGTACTTAAAAATTGCAGGGGTTTGCCCAACTTCTCTCTTGCTTAATTTTAAATTTTAGTATTGTTATTATTATTAACTCTATGTTACACGGGAGGCAGTATATCACTGAGGGTCACTATCACAGTCAGTACTTTGGGGTTAGTGCAAGAGGTATTTTATATATAGTGGAAGGGCCCCCCCCCCCCAAGCCAGGTGCTTGCCTGAATATCTGTGCTGAGCCAGGTGCTTGCCTGGACATCCATGCTGAGCCAGGCCCTTGCCTGGATATTTGTGCAGGGCCAGGCGCTTCTGGATATTTGTGCAGGGCGCTTGCCTGGATTTCTCTGTGCTGAGCCAGTTGATTGTCTGGCAGTATCTTGCGCCAGGTGCTTGCCTGCTGGCACTGTCTTGATGGTCCAGGCACTTGCCTGTCCTATGCTGAGCATTGTTTTTCATTTTGGTGTTGTTCTCATGTGTGGGGGTGTAGTTGTGCTTGGGCGAGTGACCCCATCTAATAACCCTTGCACCATCACACCTTCCCTTAGGAAGATGGAGGGAGCCATCACCTACATCCAGTATGGGGTGTGGTGGGTGGGATGTTCTGAAACTCATTGCTTGAGAGAGTGGAGCCCTTGAGGCTTATGGTGACTTCTCCAAAACTAGCCTGTGCATCAATTAGAGTACTAATCTTACCACTAATATTTTTTGACCGCACCCCCTGCACCAACCCACCACTGACTGGAGTGTACATTCATTCAATATTTAATTTTTATTAAATAACATTTATTTTATTTATTATATATATATTGTAACTTTTTTACAACTGTAATATCCCCCTCCTCCCCTTTGTGTATGGCCACATGCTCTCTGCTATTTCAAGCATTGGCTATTAAGGACCTCTCGTTGGGAGATTGGATTGCCATATTAAGAGGGCACTACGCTAACTAAGCAGGGTAGCTGGGCTCTATATAGGGAAGAGGGAAAGGAAAGAAGTGTGACCTTCAAATATCCCAGATTTACCCAAAACATTTCTGCACAACATAGAAGAAGATTTCTTTCTTGATACACATCATATTTTACAGCTGTCTTCTCTGCTTGTGTAGCCATATTTATACTAACCCAATGTTTTGACTTTTTTCCAAAGTCCTCCTCAGGGGTCACTAAGGTTTGTATTCTCAAGGCAGTAAGGCGATTGGATACTACTATACAATTATTGTTGTTGTTGTTGTTATTATTATTATAATTATTAAGTATAGACTTATGCCTTACTTTTTCCATTAGCACTTTATTGGTAAACATGTGTGTGTGTGTGTGTGTGTGTGTGTGTGCAGGACAAGTTGCTGTGGCCAATTTCAATGCTAAAGGTATCAGTGGATCCATCACCTTCACTGTGGTACCAGAAGGCATAAGAATACAGTCCAATCTACAGGGACTTAAAGGTGAGTTCAACACATACATGTATATGTGTGTTTTAAAACAGAACCTCTATTACGTACTAGATAATACGGTACCCAGTAACTTTAAAACCATATCTCTGAAATAAAGTTTATTTTACCTACTATAATGTCAAATGAATCGGTAAGCTCGTTTGCCGTACTCAATCAAGTGCGTGGGTCAACTGAAGCTAGTAACTCATCTTCCTGACTGTTCCCTCATTCCTTTCCTGTCAGGTGATCACCAGTGGCACGTGCATGTGTTCCCCATTGACCAGACTGTGGATCCAAACGTCCAATGCACTGCACTCTACGTGGGTCCGCACTTTGACCCCTTCAACAGGAACAACGACTCGGCTCATGGAGGACACGGTCACGGCGGAGGAGGTCACGGAGCTACTGGAGTGATGGTTGGCGACAACTATGCCACTCGATGTGCTCAAAACTGGGAGATGTGAGTATGATGTTGTTTAAGTGATATGAAGTAGTGGAATGTGTGTGTGTGTGTGTGTGTGTGTAAGATATTGGATGAAAGTTAAGCAGATTCATAGTTGTTCCAGAGTTGTAAATGTTTACTCAACTTAATTAGCTGCTGTGAGTATGTCTAGCAGTATTAGGCTAGTACAACTGTAGTGTGTATGTGTGTGTGTCGTGTGTGCATACGTGTGTGTGATTGTGCACATGTGTGAGGTTACAGCCAGGAGATTAGGGCTAAGAGTAAATATTAGTAGCTAGTTCAGTAGTAGTATATGCGGTAGTTTTGCTTTATGCTGAGAAGTTAACCAGGTGCTTGAATTGAAGTTTCGAACTGGAACTTGGTATGTTTGGCTTCTTCTATGAAAATAGCCCAAGAAAAAATTCTTGCAAGATCTTACAAAAAAAATGTTAGTGATCTTGCAAGATCACACTCGCAAGATCACTAAAAAATTTTGGAACCATATCAGGTGTGATCATGCATGGATTAGTTAGCAAGATCATGGTTGGCAATTAGTTCAAGATCTTACAGGAATGATCATGCATGATTATTCCCTTAAGATCATGCAAGCAAGATCACACATGATTTTGGAACCATATCAGGTATGATCACACATGGATTATTTAGCAAGATCATGGTTGTTAAAATGTTTGAGATCTTACAGGAATGATAATGCATGATTATTCCTGGACGATCTTTCATGCAAGATCATACATGATTTTGGAACCATATCAGGTAGGATCACACAGCAATTACTTGCAAGACTAGTGATCGAATTATGTGTACACTCACACATGACCCTTCTTACAAGATATAAGAAGTGTAGAGGTTTGATCACTTGGTAGTTACTTCGTAAGATCACTGCTGCTAAAAGTTTCAGTATGATACTTTTTCACGCAGGATCTTGAGAAGATCACATCTATCATTGTAATAATAATTAATAATGTATAATAGTATAGAAGTAAGATGTGTTGATTTTTATCAATAACCAATGATTTTACAAATTAGACCTTATCATAATGGTGTAGCAAAATGGAACTAGAAAGAAACAAACAAAAAACAATGACAACAACAACAAAATTAAACAAGTAAAGATAATCAGTGGCAAACTATTGCACTAGGAGGGACTAGAATACCATTTTAAATGTTAAGATTAACTAATCTGAAGTAGTTTCTGATTCATTGGCATCATCCGTCATGTGCCTTCCAGCATCCTTACACTTTTGTCTAAATGTAGCCATCAACTTGCGGTGGTCATGATCTTTATATCGCTTTTGAACACAATCTGTAAAGAAACTATTAAATTACTTATTGAGTTGATGTACTAAAAACATACCAAATAGTAATTGCACACGTTGCGGGGAGAGTGGCAGTTTATTCGATTTGACCGATTCAATGACAACAGAGCGAGCTTGTTCCTCCTTGGAAAATAGAACATCCAATAGGCTCCGACCATAAGCACTGGGATTTCTGGCAGGAATGTGCAGCAGATTTACCCCGTCATGCTGTCAAGGTAATAGAAAAATATATGTTTAATAATTTAAAAACAATTGTAAAACTTTCAAGGGAGAGTGCAATGGATTTTGTTTTGTTTTTCTGTTTACCGTGTAGATTATAGTGTCCAAAAGTCATACAAAAATTTTTGAGATTTTTCCTGTCATAGTTTCTTCAATATTTGAGCTTAAGGGTGGCCGCACATAGCAACGCGCACCGCCTGTAGATCCGGACATTAATTTATTCCCCGCCAATACCCCACCATTTGATAATACGCGAGCAGAAACTATCGCGCAGTAGTAGCAGAAGTATACTTTGCGAAGTTGTAGTGTTTTAGTTTAGCTTCTTGTTGTCTCATATCTGTTTACAGCAACTCTTCATACGTCGTCGGAGCTCACGCAGCAAGGTGCACCAGGCTGCCTCTCCTCCTGTAGCCGTTCTCTGAACTCTGCGCACCTGAACTCAAGTGGATGGATATTATACCAGGCTCGATTTCTGCGGAGCGAAGACTTCCCAAGCTGCGCAGATCTAATACCTTCACCTACGGCTATCTCCAATAAACTGCTCTCTCTTCTGACTCTCTTGTTTTGTTGTATTGATGTTTGTTTACTCTTGATATAGGCGGGCTCTTTTTAGAACCAATACAATCTAATTGAAAAAAAAAATTGCTCGCGTACTCGTAGTACGAGATATGGGGGTGGGGCTATTTCTTAAGAATTGCGAGTGGAATAGAAACTCTAAATTTTGAACGAGTTTTTCTTGGAATCTAATAATGAGAAAGACAATATTTTTTTGCACACGGGTAGAATACAAAAAAATGAAGTGCACCACAATTTGAATTTTTCAATATCTTATAACATGAAAAAAATTCGAATAAATAGTAAAGTAAAGTCGAAAAGAAGAAAAACTCGTTGTGTTGCAGTAGAGTAGAGTCTTAGCTAGTAGCGTGCCAAATTGCGGGGCTTCAGCTCCCCGCATAGCTCCAGAAAACTGCTTCAAAATTGTAACTCGGGGCCATGAAAACTTCGCCGTTTCCGCTTCATAGTTGGAGAGTAGTATCTTCGGGAGGTACTTGCAGTTTGTAGATAGGTAGAATAGTCTTGCAAGGAGAGAATCTGTAGTTAGAACACATAGCAACCGAATGCGTGGGCGGTGTGCGGCCACCCTTAAAGTTTGCCCTATTTTATTTCCTTCCTGCTTCCTGCAATCTTACTTCCTAAAACGGGTGTACTGGTTTGTGATGTCATGAAGAGAACACCTGCTCTGGTCAGTAGTCTAAAGCTATAGGAAACCATACAACTTGTCAGCTGTTCCTGGTCTGATGTGGCCAAAAACTAACTTGATACAGTAATTGTCCAATAACATACACTAAACTAATATCAATTTTTGTAAATACTTTTATTATTTATAGACGAAAAAACAAAAAAAACAAACTACAGTAGACCCTCAGTTATCCGAACCCTGTTTATCCGAACTCTTGCTAGAGAAAATCAAGATCCTTGTTTACTTATAAGTAATTTTAAGATATATTTTACCTCAATAAACTACAAACATTTATAGAATGTTACAAGATCTATCTTATGTAGCAATTCCTGTAAGAAAATCGAAGATCTTGCTTGTACGATTTTGACAAGAAAGTGCGAGATTAATCTTAACTTAAAAATAAACAAGATCATGCAATATCATGCAAGATTTATCTTGTAGTTAAAGAATAAGAACTCACAAGAATAAACTTGATTAAAATACTTGTAAGATCTTGAGTGATCTTGCAAAATCATGCACACAAGAAAGTATAGGACGCATCTTGTCTTGCATAATCTTACCAAAAGGTACTTGATCTTGCTAGATCTTGTATGGAATTTATACTTGGGAGGACTTACACCTGCAGTTTTCATCACTGAGCTATACTGATATCTAATTGGTCTGAATAATGAAGGATTTTGTAATAGGTATATGTAGCCAGTGCATAGTAGCGCTGAGGGTTCGCACCTTTCGTGCTTCATTTTATTTGTATTGTTTTGTTATTCTCCCTTGGGAAAGAAAGAGAGGTTTGGGGGGGGGGTTAGAAAACACTAGTAATTTCCTAATTATTGTAACCTGAAACTAGGGCATGACCATAGTATCAAAACTAGCAAGTAAGGTGCCAGGGATAAGAGGGGAATTAAGTAGCTCTCGGTATTCCAGTGAATAGGTAATGATGGTCTAATTTTCCAGCTGCCATAGCGATGTCTCACTTGCTTGGTTTGCTCTGCAAATTATTAATTATTGAATTGAATTGGAACAAACCAGATGGTTGTAAAGAGCTTGTGGATGTATTAGGCCTCCCACACTGTCACGAGTCACGCCACTCATGTTTATCAAACACATGGTCATGTGCATAATTCCAGGTGTGAAGCAGGAGATCTTGTCGGGAAATTCGGACTGCTGTCTCCTGGCCGCAACGTGGACGTCATAGACAACACCAGCTCTTTGTTCCTGCGTGGGCGTCACTCCATTGTGGGGCGGAGCATCGTGATCCACGAGGCAAGCGCACACAATGCGAACTTTGAGTGCGCCAAAATTCAATCCATGGCAGAAACCAGTGGTACGCTATGAAATGACATGTTACTCGCTTGCTTGAGTCATGTAGATTGAGGGTATAAAGAAATGACTAGCTACTGTATTAGTATGACTTTAGTTTGTGTATGGAAAATAGATTTTTAAAGAGGTCCGTCATTTCCCTAACTGTAGGCTCTCCAGTGACTGTCCTCCAGTCGACCTTTGTTTACCCGATAGCTGGTGTGATGTACTTCAAGCAGGTGGAAGGGGAGGAGGTTCAGATGTGGGGGAGGATGTATTGGGTGAATGGCATGGGACACACTGTGGACCACAACTGGCACATCCATAGACTGAGCGTAAGACTGTGTCAGTCAGACTCACTAAATGCACATGTCATTAAAGAATTAATTAGAAGCACTTTAATAAATTGACTACTCTTTACCGAATTAAGCATAAGAGGAGTTGTTGTTACACAGTGCGTGTGGTAGACTAGGCCAGGAGAGAGTTTATAAAAATGTTTTATCATGTGTGTATAGTTTAATTTATTTTCATTTCATTTGTTTAGCCTGGCGAGGAGTTCAGGAGGGGCGTGTGCAATACGAGCGGCAACATCGGAGGACATTACGATCCATTTAGCAGAGGACCCACTAGTGATCCCTCTTACAGACAGATGTGTGGTCCAGACATGGTGGAAGGATGTGAGGTGGGAGACTTGACAGGGAAACACACCACCATCAACGTACCAGGTGAAGATATTAAGATGCTCACACTAGGTGCTAACGGGAAAAAAAATTTCTAATTATTCTCGCGGGTAAAAAACCTATGTATAGTAGCGTATTTTTATTATTTATTGATTTTTTGTAGAAATTTTGAAAGTAAAAGAAAGCTTCATTCCATCCTGAGGGAAACTGCCAGAATTTTTTTATTTTTTTATATTGTAATAGCACTCTATCACAAGCTTCTTATGATTAGCTTTTTAAAGGGTCTCCTGTGAAGTGTGTGAGCACAACTAACAATTGAGAGAAAGTATACATGTCGAAAACTTACCAATTGAATTTAGGGAATGGTGAACAAGGAATGGTGGACAGGGAATGGTGGACAGGGATCAGTTAACAAAGCAGTTTTTATTTTTGCTGTTTTAGCAGCTCTTTGAGCCTTTTTTTTTCTTTTTTCTTTTTTTCTTTTTTTTTTTCTTTTTTTTTTTCTTTTTTTTTTTCTTTTTCTAGATTCTTAAACTCTCTAGCTTTTTTTTGTTTTTTTGTTGTTGTTTTTGTTGTTGTTGATCATTCTATTGCATTCATCAAATACCCCCACAATGGATTGCTATGGAATTGCCATGGCCAAAAGGGTGCAAGATATATATGTATATATAATATCATGCAAAATGATTAGGGAGTCGCTCACTGAATAAGCAAGCTGCCTGGTAGGTCATGTGACTAGCTCTCTCTCTCTTTACTTTTGGTTAGCTGGAAGGACTAACTAAGCTGTCATTGAATTCGTTTCTTGCCACAAGTCGTAATGTTTTGTCCAATGAAGTCACTATCTTTTAACATTCCATTTTATTTCGTTGTATTATACACATAAATACACTTCACTTGCAGGTACTCCATCACCGTATGTCAGTAATGCCTTCTTCTTCACTGACAGCTTCCTCAACCTCACTGGAACTTATACAGTACAGGACAGGTCCATTGCTATTCATGAAGCTGACAGAGGTATGTATATATAAACTGTTGTTGTTGTTGTTGTTGTTGTTCTTGCTACTTGATTATTTTTGGCCCGGTATTAATGTTGTTTGTTTCTAGAAGTTTTCGTCATGCAGGAATTTGTAAAGTTATTATAGATGGTTTGTTGCATGTGTTGTTGTTGTTGTTGTTTATTGTGGGAGGTCCTGTTGTGGCATGTGTTATGTTGTTTGTGTTGTGGTGTTGTTGTTTATTGTGGGAGGTCCTGTTGTTGCATACTGTATGTTGTTTGTGTTATGTTATTGTTGTTGTGTTTATTGTAAGAGGTCTATTGTTTCATGTGTTATGTTGTTGTTTTTAGTAGGAGGTCCTGTTGTGTTATTTTTGTTGTTTATTGTAGGTCATGTTGTTGTTTATTGTAGGAGGTGTTGTTGTTGTTTATTGTAAGAGGTCCTGTTGTTGTTGTTTATTGTAGGAGGTCCTGTTGTTGCATGTGCTCCTCTTATTGAGAGTGAGACCATCACTCTGAGGCAGTATGGAGAAGATGAAGTCACCATCTCACAGACGAGTCCGTTTGAAGACACTATCATTACCAGCTCTGGTGCCAGAGAGATGGTGAGTTTTACTCTTCCTTCTCTCTCTAACTAGTCCACAGGAAATAGAAAGTACAAGACAATGAGTTGCAGGCAGGAAGTACACACACTCTGACAATGGCACATCACTAGGAGAAGCAGTAGTGATAAGATTTAGAAAGTTAAACTGAGTACACATAGCAACTCCTTAAAATACTGCTGCTACTAACCTTCACTACTACTGTTCGGGACCAGTCCCTCCAAGAGTTACATCATGAAGCCCCTTCACTTAGCTAGCTTTAACCTTTTATTACATATCGTATTTCAACATTCATTTTATTTTTATATTTACTACGCATGCACTCGTACTCCGTTCCGACGAATTGCATTTAATTACTATTGTTACTCGTATTACTCTTAGTTACGTTTTATTCTCACTTCTTATATCTCATAATCTTTGCTCTACAATTGTATTTTATATTACAATAAAAGTAAACCTACACTTTCGGAGTTATTACTAGTAACTTGTTAGTTTACTCCCGAACAACTACTACTACTATACATATTGTTTGTGGCACAGACTGTCATTCAAAGGTCTGCCTTAGCTCCTGTTGCTCTGAATTGTGTTCCATCTTCTGACCTCATCTTCAGTGAGTATGCCCCTCCTAGTCAGGAGAACTCTGTCACTCCCGACAGGTTTCTCACCGGCTCTCTGAATGTCAGGTAAGATGCACCTCTCGCAGCGTATGTTCGTCTTTCTTTACCATCACTTTGTCCTTACAGGTACCCTAACATCAATGGCGTTCTTAATTCTCAGAGGGTATTTGACTTGCCAGTATACGGAGCCAACTCATCCATCAGCTCTCTGAATCTCAGGTAAGCTGGTGGGTGTGGCTCTCAGGCATCAATTGAGTATGTTGATAATCTTTTCTTTTTTTTTTTGCACCATTTGTAATTAATCTTACTCATACTTTTAATTAATGGGTGGGATATCTTGTTTCGTTTAAATATAATCTATATAATATGTTTGTTATTATTTATTTATTTATTATTATTATTATTATTATCTTTTTTATTATTATTGTAACTGGTAAATGGCTTGGCACATGTTAGTTCTCTTATGGAATTAGGCAAGCTATATGAGCATGCCCAGTAAACTAGCTGAGTTAATAAGGAAGCAGATACAAATCCACTAGCTTATGGTTTCTCCCAGCACTAGCTCTCTGGTTGTAGGTAAGGTGACTTTTCCGTATTTCATTTACATGCACATGTGCATGAAAGGAATAAAGTCAGTGGATCATATGCTTTTTAAGTGGACTATCGTTCAAGCGTGAAAATGTGATGTAGCATGAGCAAGTCTTTGTCATTATAGCCGAGTTAGCTCGGTCACCATCACTGGACTATCAAGTACACGGGTGTGTTACAACTCTAAAGTGTGTGTGTTGTGTGTTTGTATGTTGTGTGTTTGTGTGTGTGTGTTTATTTGTTGTGTGTGCGTGTGTGTGCAGGGCAGCTCGTTCTAAACAGAACAACTGCAGTGCTCTTACAGTTTCACTGACTGGTGAGGATGTAGTGGTGGCCAAGGCATCCTTTGCTGGCAAACTTCGAGGAGCCATTTATTTTGTAAGCACCAACATCACAGGTTTTCTGTGTATTGGCATTAATTAAAGGCAAGAGGAACTTCTATGCCAGAGCATTGTGTGAATAAAAGTTTGGATATTTGCCCTGTGGTATTTAATTGCATATTACAGTACAGGATTTGAAGTGAGAAGTTGTTATCTAAAATTTAGTAGTAATTCAGCGAAGCGAGCGGAGCTGACTCTCTAATGAGTTCGCGATATATATATATATATATTTAGGTCTAGGAATTGTTTTTGTTCTTGCGTGGGTGTACGTGTGCACATTTTCTCCTACGCGCTTGCGCGGGCCGGGTAACCTTAGCAACATTTTGTTTTATTTACCCGCCGTACGAAGTAACGATGCCCAGTGAAACAAATTCTGGAAAGAGAGACAAAACGTTAGAAACGCTCGGTCAAGAGCTTTGAGGGCGTTAGAAACTCCAGAATAAAAATTAGTAAGGAGAGAGATAAGAAATGAAAAAGACAGGGCAAGGAGGAGGAGAGCTAAAACGAAACAGAAACAGGTAGCAAAGTAAAGAATCTTTCTTTTTGAAAAGCCATTAAATGTTCCTAATTTATTTATTAGACTATTCCTGAGGATTACGGTACCAGGAGCCTTCATCATAGAAAAAAGCTACCACTATTGTTTTCTCACTTTGACAGTATTTTGTAGCCACACCAAGCATGCATGGAATAGCTGCAATTACAGGGAACATGCATCGCTCGCTTCGCTATTTTGTGCTATTAGAGCGCATCACTAGTTACATGTATATATAGTTATATGTATAATAGAGTATTGGTTACTTTTATTGCCACAAACTCACAGTATTTTTACAGCTACTAGCCAAAAGGCTAAGTACTCAAATTTATTATTATTATTATTATTATTATTATTATTATTATTATTATTATTATGTAGCTGTTTATAGTTGTTGTTGTGGTGGTACACATATACATGTAGTTTATGGGACTGTGTAGTTTTGGATAGATATCAATCTAATGTTGTTGTTGCTGTTGTTGTTGTTAATAGATTCAGAGGGACTATGGGCGTGGCATGCCGGGGTCTGACAAACTTGGTAATACTGTTGTCATCGTGGATATATATCGCACTTCGCAAACAGTAAGGATGTGTGAATCATTAGTTCTTACATAAATTGTTGGTCCTTGTGTAGTCATCAACGGGTCATGTATGGAGAGTGACGACTGGAGGAACTCCTTCCTCTGGCTGTCCTACTTCTCCCAGTGTGTTCAATCCTTACTCCATTAATACAAGTAAGAACGGATGATTTGCTTAATGCCCGTGGGGATACTTAGCGTGGCTGCATTGCAAAATGGTGGCAAATTCAATTTAGACATAATATTAACCCTCAGTCAGTATACATGTGTAAGGGCTTCGAACAAAACGTGAAGCAGTCAGTTCCGCGTAGGTACTAGCTCTTGTGCGTAATATGCCCCTATTGTCATGTCGTAATCATGTGAACAAATAATTCCTTACTGCCTATGGTAGTTTTGGTTGTGTTGAGTAGTTTACCAAGTGCTGGAATTGGAGTTTCTTGTGGCAACTACCGGTGAACGTCTCCTCCTCCCATGTTAATCTTCTACTGTTTCACTGCATGAGCTACATTATTATCTGATTATTCTTTTAGTCTGAGAAATAATTTTGTAAAAGCTAGCTATTGTATAGAAGCTCTGAGGATTCGCATTAAGGTGCTTCATTGGTGAAAGTAATAAAAAGTATTGGTGAGCAAACAAAGTGAGGCATATATATTATTACTTATTACATGAGTCAGAGTGTGAATATTTCAAGAACAGGCTAATTTACTTTCACCAGCCAGAAGGCAGAGTGAAAATAAAGTCTGAGAGAGACATATCTTGCCGTATCACTCTGACTGAATATAATAATCTTGTTCTATGCTAGATATCTTCACTGCTGTAGTTTGTACTAGGACAGGTAACTCTCAGGTAAAGTTGGCTATGGGGCTCCCCACACCCTCCAGCTGATATTTTAGCAGCTGCTTGGGTAAGCTACACTGGAGAGGAAGTTAGCTGTAAAAACCAGGAAACTGGTAAGCTAAGTTGCTATAACTACTAGGGTACTAGGGTAATGAGCTTGCAGCAATACAACCTGAAATAAAGTGTGAAATATCAGAGTTATTTCAGGGTCAGCTTGAAAATAAACTGTGAAATATTGTGAGTTATTTCAGGGTCACAGGTACCTAAAAATAGCATTGTGAAGATATCTAGCATGGAAAAAGTATATATTACTAGTGGTGTGCTTGAGCACAAATGGATAGCGAGCCTTAAACTACATAATTGTTATTCAAACTACTAAAATAAAGTCGAGTTGTTAAATTAAGCATATACGGTAAAGGGGATTCAATGCCATAGTAACCGCTCCCCTCGAATGTTTGATTTGAAAAAGAAGCAACAAAATCAAGTCACGTTATTTAAAATTTTCTTTGTGATATTCTTAATAGTAGTTGTAACGCACAATACTTTCACACAACTGAACATACCTACGCAAGACTTACCTTCGTGGTTCGTCTAGTGGACAATGAATTTTCCAGTAAATGCTGTTGAGTAGGGCTTATAACTGTGACAAATAGCGACTAACTTGAATAGAAATGGAACTCCCATAAGTTTTAGAGTTTTAACTGCACACGCAAAAGAATTCAAAGCGGTACACACAATTCAATTTCTAAGGTGATACGGGTAATGGTCGCTAAATCAGAGGATAGTACAAAGTGAAGTTTGGGACGGGGTCGAACGTGGAGCGAACACAAAAATGCGCGAGGGTCAAAGTACAAAATGACATGCGTACGTCCATACATACTGATAAACAAATATCCCCGATTTTCAATTGTGTTACCCTGTAAGTGTCTCGCTCGCCAATTATATATTTATATATATACAGTATATACATATATATGTGACTGGTTTAGGGAAAATCAGCCTAAACGTGGCGAATAATTATTTTCAGTATCCACAGGTAAAGCCTTACGGGTCGATTTTTTTTCAAAATAACTTATGATAAATAACTGTTAGCTCAAGCTTATGGCACAGCTGTAAGCCCTAGTGAGCTCTAAAACTCACACTAGGAGGCTATGAACACTTGCAGATATCTTTTGGCAGGCTATTCATTTACCACGGGAAAAATAACTGGTTCACTTGTCTACATAATTAGCGTATTCATGCCATTCTCGCAATATAACTCGAGCAGAGTTTCTAGAAGTGGCCTAAATGAAGCCCAAACTCCTTGCAAGCTGCCAGCTGCTGGATCTGTTTGTAGTGTCATGACGGATTGTAAGACACGCCCCCTAGCCTTTGCAACTCCTTTACACAGCATTTTCTTGAAATTAGCAATACCAATTTGAACAAAAATACTGATTCGTTGAAGTGCATAGGAAGAAGACGGTTTGTGCTATAGCTTCCAGATTAGGAGGACGCCATCCCAAAGCCCTGTGCAACCTACTGGCAGAAACGCGTTTAGGCCGATTTTCACAAAACTGTTCACATGCATATCATGTATATTGCTTTGATTAAGTCATTCATGCTCACAACCCTTTTGTTTAAACACTTTTTAGAGTGTTTTGATTTCGTGGTGCTAGCAAGTATCTCCATGTTCATGAGGCTATTCACTTATCTTCTTTTTTTCTTTCTTTTTTTTCCCCCAATTTCTCACTCTACATCTCTTGATTTTTTTACCCATGTTTATAATTTTTCATAACTTGCAACAATGCACTAAATTTTTCGTGGAAATATCCACGAAAAGTGCAAATACTTGGGTAATACACAAGTATTTGGAAGAAACAACAATGATTATGGGGGGAAGTTTTAATAGCTTTATTTACTTTCTGAAACTGCTCTACTTCCTTTTCAAAATAAAGAGATCCATGAATGGGTGGGTATTGTACATATATTAAGTATTCAGTTACTCTCTGCTGAAATAATTATAATAATAGCAAATTTTTCTCGCTCTAACAGCCAATATTGTTAATTAAAACTTAATCCGACGTTTCGACTTTTTGCCGAAGTTTTAATTAACAATATTGGCTGTTAGAATGAGAAAAATTTGCTATTATTATATTAAGTGTTGTTTGTTTGTTTGTTTGTTTGTTGTGTTTTGTTTTTCCCCATGCAGCTGGCACTGGATGTAGTCCTCAAGCTCAACTCAGGTACGATCTCACTATGTGTAGGCAACAGTAAGATTAAAATAATAACAAATTTTCTCAGTTCTGACAGCCAATATTATATGTTCAATGAAAACTTAACCAGGCAGTTCTACTGATGAATCATCAGAAAATAACAGTAGTGATGTGCTAGAGTGCAAAGCTTGCCTAGTTAGTGCATAATACTACAGTATTAGATCTATTCTCTCTCTTTCACATGCTTTTTTAAACAATACGGTATTAAAAATATTTGGTCACCACTGGGAATCGAACCCAGGACCACTTGCTTAATGCTTGTGTGTTAATCTAATGAGTAGAAGACGGCTGAGAAAGAAATTGTGAAGTGATATACTGTGGTATTGTTATGATATATTTTAGCTAAAGTTAACAGTCTAGCTTCTTGCGCAGGATGTCAATAGTGTTTTGTTGTTGTATGTATAGAAGTTCGACCTTTACATTTTTTTTTTTTTGCAAACAATACGGAATTATTTTTACCTTAATTCCCTCAGTAGTGGTAGCTTCTGTAGTATTATTTTAATCCATTCAGTTAGTAAGCCACCAGTAACTCTTGACAACAAGCACTTGGCTACAAAAAATAAAAACAACCAGAGGGTTGTTGTTTTTTTGTTGTTTTTTGTGGTTGTAATTTTAAACAAACCCAGAATTACATACTTACCTCAGTTAGTAAGCCATTTGACTGTCTGGATTACCAGTGGTTCTTGACAACAAGCGCTTAGTCAGCTACTATACAAAACAGTCGAGTATTAAAATTGCATCTGGTAAAGGGTTTTCAATGCCATAGCAACCACTGGCCGCAGCTTTTTGTGACTAAAAAAGAACAAGTAATTCTAAGAAATTTTCGCACAATTTTGAACAGTAATGATAACTGATTTTCCTTGACACTGCATAGCTCCCACTAACAAAGACAAATTATCCATTGCTGGTCAGGTTTGACTTTCTATTAGTTCAATACTTGAGTGATAAAAGAAAGGAATGAGAGAAAAAATAATAATATGGCAAGGAAATAAAAGAAGGGATGAGAGAAAGTTACACTCTGCTCAAGCCCTTGTATCTATGGCTGTATCAAGTGTGTAGCAAGGAGAGAGAATACGCCATATTGGGTGTGGGGAAATTTTGACAAGTGGCATTTCATTCCTTGTCCATCCCATAATCGTGTCCACTTCGACATGTACCTGCCATAGTCAGGACTGAATATTGGCTACATTTTGATGTATTGTTAATATATCGCTTGATTCAATGTTCATCCTTGAAAAGAATCAAATCTATCAATAATAATAATAATAATATTATTATTATTATTATTATTATTATATCTATGCCCAATCAATAGGTATTTTCCCTACCAAACCTATAATGAAATTGTACTGTAGATATCTTAAGTAATAATAATTTGGCTTTTAATGAAATATTTGTGATAACTATAGAAAGATAGTCATCTTTATAGTGTAAGCAGCAAAGACGAGCTATCCACAGGCTGTCATTGCTCAGTAGTGGAGCTCTTAGACCAAAGCAGTTAACAGTTATTATTTTATTTCCAAATTGTGTTGCCATTCAATGATGTGTTATTTCTTAATCCTAGATGTGCCAGTGGAGACTTGTCCGGCAAACATGGCACCATTAGCATCACCTCCGACACCCCCACTCGTCCCACGTACACATTTGTGGACAACAATGTCTTACTCCCGGGTTCTTTCTCAGGTAATTATTAATAAATCTTTTAGTACTTTACATCAGGGACATACTGGATGCAATTCTATTAATTTAGATGATAAATTGGTGGGAAAAAATCTCATTAAATTATGTTGAATTCCTGAAACTTCATGTGTAATGCAAAATTGACACTCTCTTGTCTCTGGCTACAGTGTGTAATAAATTTTTCTTATCATGTCATAATAGCACGACTTGTCTGTAGATTTTAAGCCATTATATTTTGCTAAGAAAGGACTCTTGACGCTTTCTTTAATTAACCATATAGTGGAAGTGCTGGTTTCATGGTTAGTTTAGATGTGTTTATTTGCAGGATTTGCATGTGTAAGTCTTAATTATATCTAAGTCGTGAACTATTTGAAACCAAAATACTTGGTTCCAAACAATGAGAATTTGCTAAAAAGAGTTTGTCAAAGAAGTCGGAACAATTTTATTAAAAATTATAATGAAGTATTGTTGTTGTTTAATTATATCGTATGAATAATTATGAGCTATATTGTGTTCCTTGCATGTGGCAAAATGTAGTCATTGGAAATTCTGTTTCGGTATGGGATAGCACCGGTGTGATGGATTGTGGCACGGTTACTCGATCTTTCTTATCACAAAAATCTGTCACTTTTGTGGCATCTAGGAGCTCTGCTGAAACCAGGTACTTAGTAACCATAAGAAGAGTTAACGGGTTATTGAATTATGTCAGAGATAAAATTTGGATGCAAACATAAATTTGTGGTTTACTAAAAAAAAAAAGTTTTTTGTTTTTGTTTGTATTTAATTGAATCGATCACTTTGTATGTCAGTGTATCACAGTTGTAGCAACCTAATAATTTATTTACAACATGTAAAAATAAGAATTTTTTAAAAATCTATACAGATTATGGTTTAATCAAATTCTATATAGAATATGGTGCATGGTTTATTCTACATGATCTGTTGCTGTTGTTCTAATTCATAATGATGCACAGACAATGGTTGAATTAATTGGAACAAGTCCAAATATTCTGTAGCTGCCTTGAGGCACGAACTTGACCTTTTTAATTACTTTACATTGAAAGCCTTTTCACATTATTTTCTAGCTTTCAGAACACATCATATTATCAGTAGGACTTCAACACATCATATTATCAGTAGGACTTCAACACATCATATTATCAGTAGGACTTCAACACATCATATGTGACCGGATTTGTGAAAACCCGGCTAAACGCGGCATCTAAAGTTTTCTAATTTATTCTACCAGTAGGCTGCACGGGGCCTTGGGATGCCTTCCTCCTAATTTGAAAGCTGTAGCACAAGCCGTCTTCGCCCTACGCACTACAACACTTCAGTATTTTTGCTAAACTTATTATTGCTGATTTCGAAAAACGCCGGGTAAAGGCGTTGCTAAGGTCAGGGGGCGTGCCTTGTGTCCGTATACTATTACTGCGTGTCTCCGGGACACTATGGAGGAATAAACCGGTTACAGGCGGATTGAAAGAAGTCTAAAAGGCTTAATGCAGGGCTCCTTAAGTAACTATGATGACGAGAATTGCGTGAGTACGTGAATTATGTAGAATAGTAAGTGAATTAGTTAGCTACAGTTTTTTCCCCGCTGTTAGTGAAAAGCCCGCCAATAATTTCTTAGCAACTCTCCGTACACGAGTCCAACCGGCTAGTGTTTCTAGCCTCCTAGTGTGAGTTCTAGAGCATGCCAGAGCTTACAACTGCGTCATAAGCTAGAGCTAACTGGTGTCTATCCATTTCTGCCATAAATTTTTTTCGAAAAAAATCGACCCATAAGGCTTTACCCGGTGATACTGAAAAAAATTGTTTGCCGCGTTTAGGCGGATTTTCCCAAATCCGGTCACATATTATCAGTAGGACTTCAACACATCATATTATCAGTAGGACTTCAACACATCATATTATCAGTAGGACTTCAACACATCATATTATCAGTAGTATTTCAACACATCATATTATCAGTAGGACTTCAACACATCATATTATCAGTAGGACTTCAACACATCATATTATCAGTAGGACTTCAACACATCATATTATCAGTAGTATTTCAACACATCATATTATCAGTAGGACTTCAACACATCATATTATCAGTAGGACTTCAACACATCATATTATCAGTAGGACTTCAACACATCATATTATCAGTAGGACTTCAACACATCATATTATCAGTAGTATTTCAACACATCATATTATCAGTAGGACTTCAACACATCATATTATCAGTAGGACTTCAACACATCATATTATCAGTAGGACTTCAACACATCATATTATCAGTAGTATTTCAACACATCATATTATCAGTAGGACTTCAACACATCATATTATCAGTAGGACTTCAACACATCATATTATCAGTAGTATTTCAACACATCATATTATCAGTAGGACTTCAACACATCATATTATCAGTAGGACTTCAACACATCATATTATCAGTAGGATTTCAACACATCATATTATCAGTAGGACTTCAACACATCATATTATCAGTAGGACTTCAACACATCATATTATCAGTAGGATTTCAGTTATCTGAACACATTGGGACTGAGAGGTGTTTGGATAACTGAAATGTTCGGATAACTCAAACACCATAAAAAATGTATTATAAAACACTAATGAAGGGGCGTGGTCAGGCAATGCTCTGTGTCTGCACATGCTACTATTAGATTTTGGGTGTTCGGTTAATGGAAGCGTTTGGATAACTAAAGTTTGGATAACTGAAGTTTGGATGACTGAAGTTTGGATAATTGAAGTTTTCTTTAATTGTATATTTATTGTAATCCAATGCACTTGACTCAGTTGTTGCTCAATAGGGCTGCAGTTGTGAGTGTTATGGCGAAGGAGATAGGAGTGGATGTCAGTGACATCATAGTGCTGAGGATCAGATCCACGGAGCCATTTGGTCTCAGCTGTACTGAACTTACAGTGAGGACTTTTGGAACTTCACGTAAGAACCTATGATCATTGTTGAAGTGTATTGTTAATGCTATAAAGTTTATAAGGGCCTGAAGGACTTGATAAGTCTGGTTGATATAGTAGTGAGAAAACTTAAGAAAGTCGCTGTGGTCAGCTGTTAACTAACTTAATCATTGACAGTTCTTTCCTGTTGTGATCACTCTGTTCGTACTTAATACCTTGATGTTAACATTATAATTCAGTTCTTGTTCTTTCTCATGTCCGAGTTATATAAACATTTGAACTCTCAATAGTTCATATTTTCTTTCATGCACAAGCAGCTTATTCAGTGGCTTTTGAGCCCTTGAATGACAGTGAGTGAGTGGCCAATATTGTGCTCATCATCATGGTACTTTCACCTTTCACCTGCAAGTTTCTGACAACCCAAGGTGGAGTAAAATTAATTATATTTTTACTTTTTTGTTGAAAGAGGTATATTTTAGTGGAAAGTTAAGACATTAAACTTTTCTAATGACATTTATAAAAAAATAAAAAAATAAAAACAACTCCAGACCTACTTTTTGTTTTAAGATTGACCTAAATGCCTCTAAATGGATGTGGTTTTGTTTCAGCAATGATCATTACCAGTTTATCATGCAGTGATTCTCACTCCAAGTATTTTTACTTTTCAAATGATCATTACTCTATTTATAGAACCTTCAGCAGACAGCAATCTTCAGATGTTGAATGACAAGAAGAATCGCATATCTAGCATGATTCGGTGTAATGGAGCTCAGAGATCTACTGCCTTCTCTGCTGTTGTGATGGCTGTACCTGCTTTACTTATCCTCTTTCATTTCATCTTCCAATAGTGATAAATTTTTTTATATTAAATCAGTTTTATAAACAAAGCTAACTATTTTTAACTACATAGCTATTTTGTTGTAGTACCAGTGTTGAATTATTAATAATAATCTTTATCTAATTAATTCAGAAATAGTATGTCAGCTTTCATGAAACATCAACCATGCCCATTATACTATACCTGCACTGCTACCCATTATTTACACAGTGAACTGCAAAACACACGATGTTTACAATATTTAGAGTGTGTGTGTGTATTTGGGAAACTGGTGTTCTGAGCATAGCTATACAGGCAACAAAACAGAATTGAGATATTAGCTTATATAACCACAATATATAGTTATGCCCATGACTTGCTTTTTCATAACCTTTAGCTATATTATACTTTTATTTGTGATTTTTTTATTTTGTGATTTTCAGCTTCAAGAGGTTGTAAGAATTGAGTTAGTCTTTTCTTGTGTTTGAATTGTGTGTACAATGAAATACTTTACGAAGTGACAGCTGCTATTTTCTACGAATGTAAAGTTATAAAGTTCATTATTGAATTGTCACAAGTGCAGCGATGCTAGAAGTATTCCACATTGTTCCAATTCAGAGAATGCTATAAAAACTAGAGCACTGAAGTGCAAACCCTCAGCGCTAGTTAGCTAGTATGATAAAGAAAATAATAGGAAAAGTGTAGAAACAAAAAAAAGAAAGAGAAGTGGCATGAAGAGAGGCAGGAAAGAGAAAAAGACAATGAAGAGGGACAAAAGAAAGAGGAATGAATTAAAAAAGGTAGGAAGAAAAGAAAAAGGAAGAAGAAAGAATGAAAAACAGTACACGAAAGAAAAGAAAGGAAAAGGTATGAAAGAAATAAAAACAGTAGGAAGAAAGAGGAAAATAAAGAAAAATAAGGCAAGAAGACAAAAGGAAAAAGAAAAAAAAACAGGATGAAAAAAAAAGATGAAAAAAAAAAATAGCGTCGACAAGGATTCGAACCAGAGACTATTGGATTAGTTACTTGCTCACTCAACGACTACACAACGCAACTCCTCACGCTGAATTCATGTAATTGTTAGCTATTTAAAAGTTGATTTTCAACGCAAGCTGGCTCACGTGACAAGTAAGTTTTTAAAGGGGCGGTTACCGCTGTAAGCCTACGATCGCACGGCTCTGGAAAGACTCGCTTTTTTCTGGAAAATGAAGTCCAAAATCAAAATTCTGGCATATTAACTTTACTTACTTCGTGAAATACTGCTGTTTGATGCCGCTTTCAAAGCCTGGCTGGTTCCTACCTTCCAGAAGTGCCTGTTGACAGACAGAGTGACAGAATGAATGACACTAGGACTACTGTAACCCTCTTGCGCATGCGCGCTGAGGGTTAATAACAAGAATAGTTTAGTCATGACTATTTAGGAGTCAGTATGATTATATATATATATTGCCTTTACCAAGCAATGTAGGACTCGTGTGTTGATGCTCAGACTCAAGTGTCCTCGACATGTCTTCTGAGCAACTCTGGTCAAACACACATACTCTGTAGCCTTAGTGCTCATAAATATTCCATGAACTTGTATCCCTCTTACTATAACATTCAGAACAGCCATTCTATTCATTGGGAAAGAGGAGAGGAGGAGAAAGACAGAAAACAAATTAATGAAGAGCACATTATAGTAGTTGGAATATTCAATGCTTAAAAGCTGAGGCAAATAGCTACAGGACTAATAAATTATCACATAGCTAGCTATCCTAATTGGTATCTAAATTTTATGCTAACCTTGATTGAGCTATACACAGTTCCACCTGCATTTATAAAGGAATCATGAAATAAGTAACATGCATCACTATTGGTTTATGAGGGGCTAAAAATTAAAACAACTGAGGTTGCTATACTTTTTATTGTAGCTATAGCAAATAAAGTGATTTAGTCCCTGGGCATAATGGAGCAGCTTTATTTCTATGTATTCTTGCTCTTTTGCTAATTTTTCTACAATGCAGAATTAAACTAAAAGATATGTTGATAATGTTGAAGATTGAATAGTATTGGGAATGCTACAGTTTGTAGTTGTAATAAATTGTATTGGCTGAGAAATACAACTCTTCAATCTCAGCCTTGTTTCGTTCGGCTTCTAAAAGAAAAAATGAAACAGAAAGTGTCCTTTACTGCATGTTAGTAACATAAGTTTCCCTAAAGAGTACTCATAAAATAACGATAACAGGTAAGAATAAAAATACATACAGTGAGTACTAAATACTACCTCACCTGTCATACTGACAATAAAGATACACATCCCTAGCAGTGGAAGCCTTTTATCTTGAACTTTTCACCAGGCTAATAAGAGTAAATATAAAATTTCCCAATAATATGTCCAGCATAAAGAAAATATAGTGCTGCAGATAACCACAAAATATATTTCAGTGACAGAAATAACTATACACGTGATGTTATTGCATTTAGCTATAAGGTGAATAGTTCATTACTATATAAACTATAATTCTGAACTAGCTAACAGGATTTGTATGGAAGAGCTATACCAAATAATCAAGTTAACGAGCACCCCAATCTTAAGCCAAGCAGGGTTTATCTTCCAGTGCAAGGACTCACTATCATTTAAACTACAAGTAATTAGGAGGAGCTCTTGTAATAAGCTCAATGGAAACTTGCATACTATTACTCTACACGTTTAGATAGTTTACTCTTAAATGATGGACCATATGGGGTGCCAGGGAGCCCGCCATGGTATCGTCAGTAACAATTGTTGTCCACGAAATCTGTTGCCACTTCTTCACACCTCTCCTTTCCATTGTTTGAAATTTGCCACTCAATTCACTGAGTTCCCAGCTGTCAATGTTGAAAGAAAATAGATAAAATTTTGCACAAGTACAGGTTATTCGAGCACAGTGGCAAATAGCAGTGGAGGCTAAATGACCCAACTGACTGAGAACTATGAAGTTTAGTTCTTTCAATTCTTAAGTTGGACCAAGGGAACATGACACATAATGTGTTTACACAAGAGCATTTATAATCAAGACCAAGCAGGATGTAAGAGCTCATAAGATGTATTTTTATAATTGTACAATGCTGTTAGAATACTGTTAGGTTGCTTTGTACTGAGAGAAAGTTACACATAGTAATTTTGTGATAATTTTCTAGCAAATTATTGATTATGTGAGTTCACATTAAGTTTATTCCCCTTTTTTTTTTTGACCTAATACTCACCATAATTCAATAGACATACAGCTCCCAATGCATAGATGTCAAGGTGATTACCACCAGCAGGAGGCCAACTGCAGGGAACATGTGCATTCTTCTTCCTGCAGCAGCAGCTAATCCTCTGAGCTCTACAATTGACATGCTCGCCTTGAGGATGGAGATGGTTAGAAATCAGGCCAGCATGATAGAAAATCACAGAGAAAGGATGCCCAGAAAGCAGAAGAGAAGTGTCAGCAAGAACAACAACAAGCATAAGACAGATGTTGATGTGAGTAGAAAGATTCGATAGCTTCGATTCTAGCTAGTACCAAATCCAGTTATTACCTCGAGAAAAATATAGGATTATTACAGATAATCAATGTTACAAGGTAAATGCAGATACTGATGTAACAATATTTGATAGAAATAAACTAGATAAAATAGCTAGCAAACGGATAAAGAATGAGATAAAATTAAAAAGAGTAACTAAGTGATAGAGTTCGACGAAGATCAATAAGTTGCCACGAGTGAAGTGCATGAAGTATGAAGTGTTGGCATGCAGAGTGGGCATAGAGTGTGCAGTGATTTATTACATAGGTTATGAGGCTTGAACAACAGACATAAGCAGAAGTTGAGACTAGAGACTGAGGCACTGGAGGAGGAGATAAGGCTTTGATTTCAATGGCATAAAAGTAGTGTCAGCAAGTGTGCTATGTATGGAATATTAGTTTCCAGGGTAATTAAAAAGTCTTCTATGAGAAGTAGAATTAACTCTCACAAGATCTTGCTTTTATCTCCTTATGAAAATAAAACTTAACAAGAGCAATGATCTGTATGTAAACAGCTGCTATTTCAATTCCATTCTCTTTCTTTCCCATGAGTTTTAGGTTACAACCTAATGTAATGGCACCTTTTTGTGTGGCTCCAGCTAAATTTTATACACTTCTCTAATACAATGTGACTTTATAATGCAGGCACTAATTTAATTTACAGCAACTCATGAAAATGTTATTATTTTACAATGAATGAGATTGCCATGGCAATGATTGAGCTGATGACGATTGCTAACTGACAATCAAAACTTCCAAGAGTCTTTGATAAATTTTTGTAAGTCTGCAGATAATTTTAACTGTTCCATTCTGAGTGGTCCAGTCGATACTTTTGTTAAATGTTTGTTGCCAAAAATGGTGGAAGCTTTCCCTTCTGTTTCCTGCGCAGAATATGCTTCCTTGAATAAGTCCAATGTTTTATGTAGCGTCCATAATGATTTTGTATGCTCCTTGAAACTGTCACTTTTATTCTATTTAAAGAAATGCAAAAACATTTAAATTTTAAAGTGAAATAGTAGTACAAGTCATTATTTCACCACACCTGTTTCAGGATGGGCTTACTGTCCTTGTATAAGTCATCATCCTGGACTAATCTCTGTACCAAAAATTAAGATATAAAAAATTCTGCTTTTACTTCACGTATTTGGCAAACTTACTTTGTCTCTTCTCTCTTTAATTCTTTCTTCAGAGAAAATTGGAATTCCTCCATTGGATCGGTCCTTGTATTTGCTTACAAATTTCTTAACTGCTGGAAGTTTCACTGGTTCAGTTGATGAAGGCTCGGTGCTGACTTGAGGATGAGGAGTAGATTTGATTTGAGGAAGTCTCAGTGAGGAGCCTTGCACCATGGAGGTTGAATGCTTTATTCTTTGTGCAGCGATGCTTCTGGGTTCAGTTTCGATACCGCAAGCATATGGAGACTTGAATTTTTCTTTCTTTCTTTTCACCTTCTGAAATAAATACAATTTGTCACAACTTTCATCCATACAGTTAATGATGAGTATCATACTGTTTGCAATGGTATATGTTTTCAAAAAGACAGCACTCTTACATCACACAATCCTTTAATTCATAACACAGCGTATTCCCTTCATCACCATTCAAATCTAACAGTTAAGCACACCATTTTGTTTAGGATATAATGCTAACCTATTCGGCTAGCATGCCATTTGCTCCCTTGTTGTCATGCCCAATGCCTTTTACTTATGCAAAGTAGGTAATTACATGTGCACTTCATATAATTATATTATATATAATTACCAAATATTTAATTGTATTAAAAGTTACCTTGATGGATTTCCAAGTGAATGTATCGTTGTCACTATCAGATCCACTTGTACTGGGGAAAGAGGACAAATATAGCTATGTACATGAACTTCATTCTATGAATTAAAATCCAGATATTACCTTGAATCTCTCTCTAACTTTGATATGTCTGCATTTAGAAATCTTTGGAGTACAGATGACTTTGGCTTTGTTTTATCAAATGAATTGATTCTGTGTGCTTGCTGTAATGGCACATGCTGCTGTACTGGCACGGGCTGCTCCATTGTAGAGTCAGCTTGTGAGATTTTTGATAATAGTTCAGATGCAATTTCTGAGAGTATTGCTTTTTTGTACCTATAAATAATTAAAGACAGTGCAGACATTTGAGTGATATATAATTTAAGTAAAGTACTATTGTATATGTAAGAATAGCACATGTAAAATGCATTGAAATTACAAGAAAGTGTATCATTGAAGATAGCATAATTTGAGAATGTGATAAGCTTGTGGACAGCACCCTCAAGATGGCAGCACGTGACTCACTTGTTGTCGAGTTGAGACTTGTGGAAATTGTAAATGGCTTTCCCTAGTCCACTTCCGATTGCTTTCAGATCTTCCACTGAAAATTGCTTTCTGTGGAGTAAAAATTAATGCATTCAATCAAGAATTTCAGATGTTTTTGTTTGTTTGTTTGTACTCTTATTTAGCTTATGGTACTCTAAAAGACAAGGCAGTTAAGTGAACTGAGCATGCTCATAGTCCTATCTAGTTGCTTTATTTAAAAGGCTTAGTAAAGATTGGATAATGAGGACATTGTACCACTCTGACTCTTGTTATATATATGCTTGCAAGTTATTATTATTATTATTATTATTATTGTTATTGTTATTGTTATTGTTGTTGTTGTTGTTGTTGTTGCTATTGTTGTTATTGTTGCTGTTGGTAATATTGTAATTATTATTATTATTATCATTATTATTATTATTATTGTTATTATTATTATTATTATTATTATTGGGCGAGCGAAGCGAGACTCTCACTAACAAGTCTCAATTGAGATTTTGGTATATATATATATATATATATGGCAAAGTTCAAAGAGATCAATGTGTGTCCATCCCCGGAGGCTATTAGCACGGCCGCAATAAATTTGGGAGAAAAGGCTTCGAAATAATGCTAGGAAAAGGAAAAAACAGCAAAGAGCTATGGAGACAAAATGGGAGAGACGTTCGCAGTTAAGTCTTCCAAAGTTAGCCGAGCTCATTTATTCTTTTAGCGGCGGTGGTAAGTTAACTTCGTCAATGCACTGTTCATAGTAGCTATACACCTTACCTAACAGAGTATTTTTTAGTTGAAAATCCAAAATCCAATAGTCAAGTCACTAAGAGAATACAACGTAATGCTATATCTACTAGAGCTCTGGTACAATAGAGCATTTTGAACAAAGCACACTTTGGAAAGAGTTGTGTGTTACTAAAGAGAATAGCAATAAACTAAACAAAAATATTTTAACAAAGAAAAATTATTAGCAGCTAGCATTCAAATTTAAATTTCAGTCACACCAGCTCGCTTGCCATTTGTGCTGAAGCACATCACTAAGTTACTATTATTATTATTATTATTATTACAACCCACACAATTATTATTGTTGTTATTGGTGCTGTTACTGTTATTGCTGTTGTTGTTGTTGTTGTTGTATAGATTATTATCACTACTCCAATTAGCTAATTTAATCTTATGCCAGTTTTATTCTCACTTTGTATCAGTTAAAGATGAACCACAGAAAGTAGACTCTAGGGTGAATGAGTTTGATATGCCCATTTTCCACACAACAATACGTCCAGTGGCTTCCTTGCAACGCTGCATATCAAACTTGCAGCTGTGGTAATCGAACATCATAGGAGACTGTTATAAAGATATAATTTGTAAGTTACACCCAGAGTTAATTTTCATGAGATGAAACAAAATACCTCCTTGGAGAGAAGGAAAGGGATGAGGTGTTCCTGAAGCAATGACATGTGGCTGCAGCCCGGAGTATGACAACCATACGTGAAGACATTCTTCTTTCTGCTATGCCCGTGTAGATCGACATACAGGACCAGCTGTATATACAAGTATGAACACAACTATTACATGCTACACAGTCTACAACATTGTACAGAGATTGGAACAATTGTTCAGCCAATACGTTGCAATACATTAAATCTACAACAAACTAAAAGTGGGGAAAAATCAATAAAAGACCTTAGCTAACTCTAACTAAAATTTTGAAACAAGTATTAAAATAACTATGACTAAAACTAAACTTCCTTACTAAAACAACTCTATCATTTACACCACAAATCTGTTCTGATAAACCTTACGCTTGTTTAATCTAACCTTTCTTTCCTTCTTAATTTCACTGATCAGCTTCTTAGTGTGATACACAGTCGGGAATAGAGTGTTGTCAGGACACTTGTACACCCGGTTGAGATCCACACCAGCCAGTGAGGTGCGATAATTACCAACTATCACTCCATCAGGATTCAACATTGGAATCAACTTAAACAAATAATTCCTTCTGAGCTCCTGCCACAATTAGGAATTAATTATAAATGGATAAAGTTGGCTGATACTAAGAGAATACAATCCACTCGCATACCTGTGCTGAGTCACTCTCTGAGAGCAAGAAATCTAGGAGACCCTCCATCATCCAGCTGCTGTTAGTTTCTCCTGGATGGACACGAGCACTGATAATGATACTGGGACACCTGTCCTTGTCTAAAGAGTAATAAAATTAGTACGGTTAAGATTGTGTATCCACAGCAATGCAATTGGTTACTTAAGGTCGCATTGTGACACTGTACACTACCTGCTGCATCTGTGATGGTAAGAAGAGGGCACTGGTTTCCTGCCAGAGTCTCACACAGAACTTCCTGAGTGAGATATTTTGATCTATGTGGGCATTTCCCAAGAGTTTCTAAGTGAGTTAGGAGTTGAGAATATGGATAAGGGAAGCAGTACGCCAAGTAACAGCAGTCTTCACTGTGAGGAAATTTCTGCATACAAAAAAAAAGAAATCACAATTTCTTTCTCAGCCTTCTTCTACTCATTAGATGTATTTTTGTCTCTTTCACAAGCTTTTCTAAGCAATACAGAATTAAAAAAATGTTGGGCTGTTACCTGGGATCAAACCCACTGCCAGAGAGAGGATAGATCTACATTTTAAAAAAATTAATGTTTCTACGTAGTATTCAGTCTGTGTTGTGTGGAATGTGTGTGTGAACTGACAGCGTGCCATGTGCTCACCCACTGGGCATGCTTACACTATTTGTCTCCCACTGGGCTAATTGCCTTGGTTATCTGGCCTTGAGTAAGCCCACTTTCAGTCACTACACAGTTTGTGCACCACTGCACCAATCTGTATCGCTCTTTTACTTTAGTTATTCCTCTAAGCAACCTTCCACCCTAACTCAGGGATTAGGTAGAAGGACTAGTTAAAGTATCAGGAACAGATCAGTGGCCACTCAAGAGTAATAAGAGGCAGGCATTTAAAGGGACCGACTTATAGACCCACACCAATCAGTAGTTAATGAGATGCATGGAACGCTTAGTAATAGGTGCTAAAAGCTGAGAATAAAACAGGTGCTTAACAAAAAAACAGCGCTTAACAAAAAGAAGGGCACTTATCAATCCACGTCTACAGTAATTACTGAATTGTTTAGAATCTAACTAATTTGAAAGAAAAACAACAACAACAAAAAAAAACAACAACAACAACTTCCACTTACCATAGTCCAGGTCAGTGTGTATAGAGGTTGTGATTGATGATATGCTGATCTACTGTAAGAAACTTTCACTCCAACCCGTGTCCAGCCTTCACCTTCCATCTCGTATACTCTTTCAGAATATAATAGAGGCTGCATTCCTAAGTAAAAGACAAAATAAAATGGTTTAATTTTGGGATCAAATTTTTGAAAAAGAGGCAGCAAGATCCCACTAGTGTACGATAGTCTGTGTTCCCTCCCTCTCTCCCTCCCTTCTGATTATCATGATGAAAATGCACTGGGTTCAATATACTAGTACAAAACTTCCCACTACATAATTTATTAATGTATACCTTCTACATTAACTTACTTACCTTGATTGTAAAGGCTGTCAGGTTTTACAAAATTAACAATGTGAAACTTGTATGGTTCCTCGGCAACCATGCCCGTTATTCTGAAGTAGAACCACTGTGTGTGCCTCTGAGAGTACAAGTCTGGAGACATCCAGATCTGATATTCTCTTGGACCACTGAGTCAGAGAAAAAAGAGATAGTAATATTAACTTGAATATTTCAAATGAAACTACACTTACATTGGTGATACTTTCCATAAGTTACCACTCTCAAACCTAGATTCGAACTCTAGTGTTCCTTTAGCGTTTGCTCTATTGCACTTCTTAGATTTATCGTCACGGCTACTTGCTTCCTGAGTAAGTGAAGATTTGCGATGTATTACTGTGGGCTTAACTTTATCCTTTTTTGAATCTATATAGAAGTGTTTTGGTGTCCCGAGACATATGTTAGACTCTACTGGAGAGCGAATTAGGGGTCCTTTACCACATCCAGAAGTGTCGATTACGCTGGTTTGAAATGACTGAGACTTTGCCACTAACAGTAACTGGGAATATGGGCATCCATACTTGTCGTGTACATACTCATATATTCCAGATAAATTGTGAGTTCTTTCTTGTGCTTCTTCACTGTCATGAAGACAAAGTCTGTTCTTTGTGCTCCTTATAGATCCTGCATGTGATTTTCCTTTAATAGATGCATGTAAGTCAGGAACTATTTGTTTCTTTCTGCTGGCTACTTCACTGATTGAATGTTTTGCAGTGCCAGTCTTAGCATGCTTCTTTGATACATTTGTGGAGGATGCCACTAAGTCATCTTTAGTGTTTCGTTTAGATATAGAGGGCAGTTTAATAGCCTGAGTGGCTGTAGTCAATGGACCACCATTTTGTAATGAAGCTGTCCTGTTTGTTTTTCTCCGCAACCTGTAGTAGTGCAGCTGGTCGTGGGTGTGGCTTCCCTTAGTGGATACCTTGAAGGGTATATCAGACCTAAGTCTGAGTTTCACCTTACGGTCTATGTCCTGCAAACAGACATCACAGTAAGTTGTTATATATAAAAAAAATTGAACATGTAAATGCAAAAGAGATAGAACTTTTATTTTAAAATAGACACAGATTAAGTTTTCTTTTTCACTTTATTTCTTTGTTTATTGTTATACCAGCTCTTGAACAGTTACCACCTTTATAATATTTGCTGCAGAGTTTTTAATTGTCATGATTATTGAGCTGTTGTGGTATTGAAAGCTGTTTGATCATTTACTTGTGAAAGTCTAAAGGCAGTTCCATTTTAAATAGAAAAATGTTAACTTAGTGAGGAGTGTATCCGTTACCTTGCATAAGTTGTCTCAATTCTTATATAAAACATAAGTAAATTTTCACAAGTAAATCATTAAATGAAATAAAAAGGCTCCCATTTTCATAGAACCTCTACTAGCACCTATGCCACTGATGGCACAATTCAGCTTATCAATGTAGTAGCACCTGCACTCTTAAGTGCTAAGGCTTTTTATAGAGTTTAAAAAAATACCTCTTCTACTTGCCGCCTCAACCCTTCTCTCCACTCCCTCTTGTCTTCGCTGTCTATGACATCAGACAAGCTGACACCACTGGGAAAGAAGCTCTCAGTGGAGGAATACGTTACCTCCATGGCAATCGCTAATTCAGATCCGCCCACTTTCTTGCAGAACAAGGTTGTCTTTATTGCGATACTTTACCTAACACAGTTTATGTTTGCAAAGACACTTTACCTAACAACTGGGCAAGCGTATAGTCGTGCGGTCTCGCAGTTTAAGTTATTTATTCCTTCGTGGTAAAAAAAAAAGAAGCTAAAGATTGTAATTAGTCGATTGCTGTATGTAGCTATAGCCAGACACTTGTTTTCTGCAGCTAAAGTAAGGGGAGGATTTAGCCTTATTTATAGCATAGTTTCTCACCGAGTGTTCTAGAATGTACCAAACTTATATCTCAAATGTGTGTGGCCATGTTTAAGGTAGCTCCCAACTTCAGGAAATTACTCCTTCCAGAGTCACAGTGTAAAGGCATGACTCCATGCTCCATTTATTCGGATATGATCAGCTTAGAGCTTTATGTTTCATTAGTGTCATGTAACTATGGAGGGTTTACTATTTGACATAGCTATTATAATTTGATTAGACAGAGGCAGAAATAATAATCACAAATATTTCTCATAGCAAGAGTCTAGAAAGTAAGGTAGACAAACTGCTGTTTTACATTTAGCTAACAATAAATTAATATAGCTTCTTTTTTTTCTTTAAACTTTGCCAATGATACAGATATCATCTAAATTAACTTTTTGAAGATTGCAATGAAAACTTTTTGGACTAATAATGTGTATAATTAAATAGCATTTTCAAGTGATACATGTATAAAAATGGGTATGTAAAATGCATTCATACAAAAGCACATACATACATGCGTGCAATAAGTTTCATAAATATGCCAAGATTGTTTTGATTCTTTACATTGAAACAATCTATTTAATAAAGTATTCACAAACAGTTTGAACAGATGCCTATTTCAATGCTAAATAATCAAGTGGGCAGTAGCTATATAGAAGGACAGACATTGGCAATGATGAGAGTAAGTAGCAAGATGGCCCTTTTACCAACTCTCATTTTAGTGGCAGCCATTAGCTTGAGTTCCTGTGTTGCTAAGGGTAGCATACAACAAAGTTTTGCCTTAGGTGAGAGGTCCATTTATTATGTTAAACTTCTAAAAAGTCAGGATAAATTTGTTGGCTAGAATAAGAACTACTATTAGTTTAGCTTCATGTTCTGTATAATAATAATAATATAGGTTCTCAAGAGAAACAGCTCAGCAATTCATATCAGAGCTATCTGAAGTGTGTCTGTCAGTCATGGGATTCTGCTAGTTCTCCTTCTTTAATACTGTACTTAGTTCAGGTGAGAAGTAAGTGCAAGTCAGAATACAAACATCGGCCACAGCCTAAGGCATGTAAGAAACATCCACAGAAGAGCAAACTTATGCCAAACAAAGGGAGTGGCAAACTTGAGCCAAAGAAAGGGAGTGGCAAACTTCAGCCAAAGAAAGGGAGTGGCAAACTTCAGCCAAAGAAAGGGAGTGGCAAACTTCAGCCAAAGAAAGGGAGTGGCAAACTTCAGCCAAAGAAAGGGAGTGACAAACTTCAGCCAAAGAAAGGGAGTGGCAAAACTGAGCCAAAGAAAGGGAGTGACAAAACCCGGCTTCATAATTCTCCACCTCATAGAGTGCTCAAATTTGCTCAAACCTTATGTTCCAATTCTGTGTCATTCAAAACCACACAAAAATGGCCGTACGTTGTTCAAAAAGCTTGCATTATCCCACTACAATCCAGTCGCTGTAAGCCAATGTGCAGTAGTCGACGTGTAGATACGCGAAACAAGAACTCGCTCTCTCATACTACTTGGAAAGCTTTCTCTCCTTCTCTAGTGAAGTGGGCATCTTCATCTGGCCACGAGAAGCTTCTGCGAGAATTTGCTTCCACAGTCAACTACAACTACCTTCAGCAAACTTCATGTGGACGAATAAAGATATCTTGCATTTCATATCTCATTCCAGCATCAAAGAACAAAACCTAGAAACTGGTGGATCAGAATTGTTCAATATTAATATTTGTGGTATCTTGAAACTGATGAATCACACTTGTTCAATATAAATATTTTTATATTATTTAGTCAATTCGTAGATTTGTTGATAAGCAATACACTAACTGTAAATATTACATAGTTTAGAATTTTTATTAAATGCACTGAATAAAATATTTCCTTGTACCATATCTACTTTGTGATATTGCATTCTATCAAATTGCAGCCAACATTGCCAGGAGTTAGTCTATAATTAAATGGAGCTTCTAGAATGGCACCCACATTGCTCCTATGGAGTATCATAAAATCTTACTAGATAAACATACAAATTGAAACTAAACTTATCCTACCAGACCCCTCAGGCCTTATGTTGAAAATTTGAAGATCATGCACCAATCTCTTGTTTATTCCCACTTATGAATTAATTAAAAAAATAATGAGGCTAAGGTTATAAAATATTGATATTTTTGGTGACATATCATTAAATTAGCTTGCACTTCAAAGTATGTGTGGCCAGTTTATCATGTGGAACTTACTTATCTCTTGTCTTTCATGCAGATTCCCATAGAAGATCTTTACTAAGGCAGTTCAATTTTACTTTCAGTATAATCCCCTGAATTCTAACCCATCTTCTCAATAGCAGCTAACTCGGAGCAGATAAACTGACGGAGCTGGGCTAGATTGCTGTTTTGAGCTTACTAAATATATGCACTACTAGTTTTAGCTAAATACGTTTCTATAGCAGTCTCTCAACTATTCACCTGCAGGGAATCAAGATATCACAAATAAAACAGACATATTTTATTTTAAACGAAATCATAAGCAACAATAACAACAACAGATGATGTATCTAACAAATTGTAAGTTCATATTATGTCTTAATTTAATAATTGTCTTTTGGAACTACTGATGATGTAAAAAGGGTAGCTACTGAATGTAGCTGTGACTTGCTAATTCTTGGAGAGAAATAAAGACATCAGACATGAAAGTGCTATGGCAAACAAAGAGATGCTGGTGCAGGCTAGTGCAGAGCATTTCATCCGGCCCTCTATCATCGGATTAGCATCGTTCAACCTTGCAATGACACTATTAGCTGCAGCAGCTGTAAATACAAAACAATGAAGACTCTTATAACTTCAACACAGAATAATAATTCATAACATTTTTTTTAGTTCCAATATGAATTTATGCAATGAAACAGACCTCTCCCTCTTTTTATCACCTCTTTTTTTTTTACTCCACTTAATATCATGAAATTTCCAAAGATTCAGTCACTCTCGGCTGAAGAAATCATAATACCAAATTTTTTTCTGCTTTAACAGCCAATAATGTTTAATTAAAACTTAACCCATCATTTCGACTTTTTGAAGAGGACTTTGGCAAGAAGTGGAAATGTCGGGTTAAGTAAATATTATTACACATTGGCTGTTAGAACAGAGAACATTTTCTATTATCATGAAACTTACGAGTACTTCCCAATGCGAGAATATTAACTTGGAGACAATTCTTCCCATTGACAGTCACAGCCCGCTGATTCAAGACAAGAATATCACTGACATCAGTATTAGATGCACTAGCCAGGGTTTGAACCATTGATGCCCTAAGAAATACATCAACATCAACCAAGCCGTAAATGGCATTATACAAAAGTGGAATGTATTACCTCATACCATACAGGTATAAAAAACAACAACAACAACAAATAAAAATTAAAAACAAAAAAGAAAAACAAACAATAACAACAACACAATCTAAATATCTAGCCACTAGACGACTTATAATTTATAGTGGTCAACCACCTATCTCTGTACACCAAAATATTTCAAGGCAAAAGGTCATCAAAGTAGCTAGTTACTTATTGTTGTTTTAGTTACAATGTCCTGGGAATTGCAAGCAGATGACATGTGCCTTGTTAGCTCTCTATGATTACCTGGTTGATCCAGGAAGTCTGAATACACTTATGGTATATCTGTTTGTAGATACATATGTGCGGCTGATTGTGCCACAAGTGTTGTCTCCACTCCCAGATATGCCCACAGAATACTCCAGGACAGTAGAAGGTCCGGTGAGAAGGAGATTGTTGTCCACAAACGTGTATGTATTACGTGTGGTTGTATCCCCGCCGATATCAATGTTACCGTGCTTGCCAGTAAGGTATCCCATAGCACAGCTAGGAAAAAAAAGGAGAAATTATAAACTGCTGTGGGGAAAATATCACCAAACTTATGTTGATCAACCTCACCTCAAGGGAGACTTTGGAGTGCATCCACCTAGCAATAGAAAAACAATAGTGTTCACGCTTTGTTGTTGTTGTTGTTTTAAAGATGTATTGTAAAATTTTACCTGTAGAGATGTTGTAAGGATTAAATGGAGCCAAAGAACTTGAACATGTTGAAGAAGAGACAATATTCCAAGAGCTTCCACCAGACTACAATCATGGAATTAATACTGCATTAATTCTGTCACTTAATGATAATTAATTCTGTTAACTTACTGGAGTCTGCCCAGACGTGCGATAAATGTCCACTATTATGAAAGTATTTCCCAAATTAGACTGACTGTCACGGGTGTCGTAGTTTCTTTGAATCTAGCAAACAACAACAACAACAACAACAACAATAACATTGTAGTCTAATAGTTTCACTGATATACTTGGATAGGCCAGAAGGATAAGTCATTCCAGCAATGATGATTAAAATCTGCATTATTAGTTTCAATTATGACGAATAAACCATACTAAAGCACCAATAACACACCCATTTTAGAAAAGGAACTTAAAATTTTTATATTAAAAGCACTCCAAATCATTTTGACGTTACTAATTAAACTTAAAGCTCATAAATTCAGATGAAGCACACTACTGCTGGTCTATTCTCTTGTCACAGGAAGACCATCCTCACAACGACACTTACAAAATAAACTGCTCCTCGTAGATCTCCGCCAAACTGTGCCTTAGCCAGGATGATGTCACTGTCTGTCAGAGAGGTGATGAGTGCATTACAGTTGTTATCAGTTCCACTAGCAGTCCTAATAACAACATGTGGTGGAAGACAGATCATGCATGTGGCATTAACACAACCCGTCATTTAAATGCTTATTTACTACTGAAGATTGAGTTCAGTCTACATATACAACCATTTCATCATTAGCTGACATAAATATAGGGGCAATATTTCATTCATTTTTTATATATGCTGTTGTATTAATAATCTCAATTAAAATAAGTTATTTACATTAGCAGGTGACATTTTACATATTTGATAAGTGATTATGTAATTAATTATTTGATGTGCACCAGAATTTCAATTAGTTACCAGTGTTATTCATTCCATGGCTAGCAGTACTGTCAAACACTACTGACCTTCCCCCCCAGTAGCAATCACAGTAGATCACAGCATGCAAGAATGCACACACTTAACTCAATTTGATAACTGTATTTAGAACTCACTATAATATATCATCATACCTTATATTGAGGGAGGATATGGACACTCCAGACCCATAAACTGGGATATCATATACCCGAAATGTCCCACTGTTACCACCATACCTGCATAGTTAAAACGCATACATCAAACACCAAATACTGATACTATTAATTATCACTCTCTTCTCCCTCAACCCGTCCCCATTCTCCTGCCGTATGTCTCAGTGGTGTGTCTGACCTCATATTCAGGGAACCCGTAGGAAATCTGTCAGAGGACACTGTGTTTGTTTGTACGGGGTAGGAATTGAAGATTAGGCTTGCAGAGCCTGCACAGTCTATGTTCAATGGAGCCAGAGCAGAATTTTGAATAACAACCTGAAAATTGTAACATGTAAATCTAACATAGAGAATGGGATATATTGCCAATGCAATTAAATTTACCATTTCTCTGTTTTTAGTGTTGCTAATGATGGTGTCTTCAAACGGACTCGTCTGTGAGATGGTGACTTCACCTTCTCCATACTGCCTCAGAGTGATGGTCTCACTCTCAATAAGAGGAGCACATGCAACAACAGGACCTCCTACAATAAACAACAACAACAGGACCTCTTACAATAAACAACAACACCTCCTACAATATACAACACCAACAACAGGACCTCTTACAATAAACAACAACACCTCCTACAATATACAACACCAACAACAGGACCTCTTACAATAAACAACAACAACAGGACCTCTTACAATAAACAACAACAACAACACCTCCTACAATAAACAACAACAACAACACCTCCTACAATATACAACACCAACAACAGGACCTCTTACAATAAACAACAACAACAGGACCTCCTACAATAAACAACAACAACAGGACCTCCTACAATAAACAACAACAACACCTCCTACAATATACAACACCAACAACAGGACCTCTTACAATAAACAACAACAACATAACACAAATAACAAGAGGAACCTCCTACTAAAAACAGCAACAACATAACACACGCAACAACAGAGTGCTTAGAATAATTAGTACTGTCATAACACAGGTAACAATAGGACTCCCTACAGTAAACAATAACTAACACTATTTGCAACTAAACAAAGCAAAGTGATTTATTGATAATACAAAAATAATAACCAAAAGCCATGCTTGCTGCTATGACAACAATGGCTCAAGACTTCAAGCCTCTAATAAACACTCAAAAGGGCAACAACAGGATCTCCAGCAAACAGAGGCAATGTCTTAAATATCGCAACTCTATATCCAAGAGCTGGGCTTAACACACAGCAACAACTAGCTCCATATCACAGCCAATGCCAATATATTAAAGATGAGTGGGATCACAGTGGGCTACTGCCTTCACCTCTGTTGGCCTGGTGGATGGCAATGGACCTGTTCTCCACTGCATTCACTCCAGTCAAATTCAGGAAACTGTCCGTGAAAAAGAAAGCATCGGTACTGTACGGGGTAGGCGACCCTGCAGTGATACAAAAAACAAAACAAAATCAAAAATTGCTATTGTAAACTCACGTGTTCAAGGAGTTCATCACCCCCCCCCCCCCAATAATTTGATATTAAAACATGGTACCCTTACCAGTCTTTTTTTTTCTGTAATACTCAGCCCCATGATAACCCACCTGGATTGCATGATAACCCACCTGGTACATTAATGGTGGCGTGCTTCCCAGTCAAGTCTCCCACCTCACATCCAGTCAGCAGGTCAGGGTTGCACATGAGGGTGTAGTTCATTATGCTGGGAGGTCCGTTGCCAAATGGTCTGAAGTGACCCCCAATATTCCCCATAGTGTTGCATTCTCCACTTCTAAATACTTCACCAGGCTGAAACAAACACAAACAAGCACGTAAACTCGTTGAGACATTCTCATTAGTGAGCGATGAATATGTGAATCAACAACAACAAAATTAGCATTATGTACTATAAAAAAAGGAGAGAAAAAAAATTAGAAGTAAGTGCAGAAGCTAAGTATATATTATGTGCATTGGTATAGAGTTACAATCCACAAAATCACTTTGTCATTTATGGCCTGTATGATGATGGCACAATCAGTGTCAAACTTCAATCCAAGAAGCACCCACATCAATTTCATACCTTAAATTTTTGTATAATTGTGTCAGCAAATTATACAGCACTAGAATTAGAGGGGAAACACTTATGGAAGCGAGTTACTGCAGCATCAGAGATCAGATTGTCGTTACGAATAAAGAGAAATGCTGCAGTGAGTAATGACATTTTCTCGTCAACCATTGCACCATTAATCAGTCCTTGGAGAGTGACTTTGAAATATTTGAAACAAGGTTTTCTCGAGCTAATTATTTCACAATCGTTTAGTCAGTATATTGTATAGTAGTTTTTTACTATTATCGTCTATTTAAATTATGACAGCATACCATAAGGTGGAAAATATAAATTATCACTGCAGCAAAACTACATGACATGAAAATTATTTTTTCACAGGTCACCAGCTGCAGTATAATTGTGTGTATGGTAAGACAGCTAAAAGAATGAATAAAATACTTTTTCCTGCCCCAGTGTAATATGAGTATTTTAAAAATAAATTATTACAAGAAAAATGTGTACATGACACTGTATCCAGTGATGATAAGAAAACTAAATGGTTTATATATTTTATTAATGCAAGTCGGCATTTGTAACGTCATAACAAAGGAACTGCCTTATTAAAAAAGACCTAATGTGGACCATGGTTGGTAACTTAAGGTGGTTTAGTAACCTCCCTTACTGCCAAATAAGAGAGTGGACTGTCTACATGAGTAATAGTCCTGTCTATGTGTCGACCTTTTAATACAAATATATTTAATTGAACATGTCCTCGCTTGCTTTTTTTTAAACGATTTTTGTGCCAATTATACTCATACAATGGGTAGGTAACTTACATTGTTTTCATGGATGTGCCAGTTGTGATACATGGTGTCATTCATGCCATTCACCCAATACATCCTCCCCCACATCTGAACCTCCTCCCCTTCCACCTGCTTGAAGTACATCACACCAGCTATCGGGTAAACAAAGGTAGACTGGAGGACAGTCACTGAAGAACTTCCTGTAATAAAAAATATTAAAAAAATCAAAGCCATTATAACATAACATAATGGCATCTTCAACAATTCATTCACACTGTCTGGGAAAGAAATTTGATTAATTAAATCTATTAGTATATGCAGCTTGTCTTAAACGGTAATATATTATGGCTGAGGAAATGGCTTTAAGTTCAGGAATAGGTAGCAGATGTATGTTTGTGCTATTGTGTGTGAGAGCATGTAACTATACATAGTACACAGTGCAAGATAAACGATATACAAACCTAAGATTTCAGCCTTGGAGCGAATTGTGGCACACTCAAAGTTTGGATAGGGGTCTATGTTGGAGTGTATGACTACACTGCGCCCAATGATGGAGTACCTTCCTCTCAGAAATAGAGTAGTGGTGTTATCAACTACATTCAAGTCTACGCCGTTCATGAGGTAACCAAATTTCCCACTCAAATCACCTGCTTCACACCTGCCAATGAAAACAACAACAACAACAACAAACCATAGTCTGTTAAGACATTTAAGTTTCTTGGTTCTGGCTTTGCAAGTCTGTTAATTCATTCATTAATTGTTTGTGCTAATTGTTCAGTTGACTGCAGGTCGATGTAACTGCATTAATCTCACATCCTTTGGTCTGCCATACAGCGTTCAGTGTAGCCTGCAGTGCCATTATTCTGGTTGAAAGGATCGTAGTGAGGACCCACATATGTTCCATTGCACTGTGACTGTGGGTTGAGAGTTTGATCCACCGGAAACAAATGCACATGCCAGCGATGTCTACCTGCAATTAAGTATTATATGAGCTATTAATACAGTCAATTGATTTCATTTACTGTAGAATGTTAATATATAACCTTACCCACTAGTCCTTGTAAGCTGGTTTGAATTCGAATGCCATCAGCCACCATCGTGAAGTTTATGTAGCCCTTGATTCCTTTGCCATCGAATATGGCCGATGCCCCTAGGCCTATTAAATAAAAGACAAAATGAGTTGATTGATCACACATACACTTTACAACACTGTTGCAGCAAAGAGAATAGTACTTATTGTAGTTGGACAGTGGAGCCGCGTTTAAGTAACATAGGAAATTTGCATCACACATTTTATTGCAAAAAGTCGCACAGCTTTTTATGATAGATTAAATGGAATCTTGAATATGATAGAAATTTTGAGTGAAGGTCTACCTTTGGAACCAAGGGGAAATTCTAATCAAAGACTAATCAACAGTAACTCTACACCAAATGAATCAGAGTTTATCCAGTGTAGTAGTGATCAAATTACAACTATACTAAACAATTCACTGATTTTTATTTATTTATTTATTTTTTAAGCTAATTAACTGTTAATTATTATTTTGTTTTATCTAGCTAGCTGTATACCTAAGCGGAAGGTGCATAGCTAAAACTTTTCTATACACCATCAGCTCAGCTTGCAGCTTGCAGCCAGACACATTAAAACAACTTGTATTCATTAGGTTCACAGGGCACTTACTAAAAATAAATAAAAAGCTACAAAGTGTTTAGCTCGCTCACAATGAGCTAGCGAGAGGCAACTTAACCGCCACACTAGGAGTGGCTGCAACGGATACTTGCTAACCTTGAACTTTTCCTAGAGATAACGAGCAAATAACCAGAGAAATTAGCAACAACGTCCTCATCTCAAGCGTTCCCAGTTCAACTTCAGCCAATGAGGCAGAGTGCCCTTTCACTCTCTTTTACTCAGCGAAGACGCCGAAGTGTAATTAATTGCGGCTGTCCCGTTTTGTGGATTTTTAAATAACCGCGCATCAGGTAGTGGGCGTGGTGTTAGAGGTCGAATCAAATCTATAACCTGTATTATAGAGGCAAGACAGGAGTGCTCCCATCCCGGGAGAAAGAAAGGACTCGCTATTTACACCCAGTTAGGTAATTAGCTTTCCCAGTCTACTTAGTTTTGGAGTGCAATATGTAGGGGGAAAAAATTCACAGCATTTCACTGCATTCAGTAAGACTTGTTGATTCATGTACTTGGTAGTAACGGGATTCAGAATCTAGCTATAATTCGTATTGCTTTAGTGGATTTCCTTGAGCTTATTATTATTTTTTAAATCTTTGTTTATTTGTCACTTTGGTTAGTCATAAATAATACTAACTAATGTTCTGGCTGTGATGAGCTGACTGGTGTTTGGTGTATTTCATGTGGCAGTACCAGGTTGTTAGTGTTGCTGTTGCATTTATTTTGCGTAGGTGGGTAGACTGGGTCGGTGATGGAGGAGGACAGGAACAGTATGTGAGTGTGCTTTATTTAGAATTGTGACGCACTTGGTAGATACTCAAGTTAACATTATTGTTATCCTACTTAAAAGTAGTTGTGTATATGATTTTCCATTTAGGGTTACGTAAATGTTAGTGAGACTATTATGTTACTATAAGTCTCATTACATCACTGCCCTATGTATTTGGCAATTTCATTGCCTCACTGAGAGTTCCTGTTCCTCTACTGTTTGAGCAACAAAATATAGTTCTGCTAGTCTCTCACTTTATATACAATTTACAAAGGATATTTTACCTGGAGTATTTCTGCTCACATATTCTACCATATTGAACGCTGCACATTGAACGCTCAAATGCACCCATGTGTAGTTCTGGACATCTGAATTTTTAGAGATAAATGGTCTGAATGTTTACTTTGGAAAATATCCTATGTATAACAATCTGTTACACTCATTGTACAATATAGATCTGATATTTCACTCATGCTTGTATTTCCACTCGCCTTCGACTTGTGAAAATATTTACATATGCTCATGAAATAGCTCCCCAAGTTGTATGCAGACTCGTGTAATAAAACATTATATATAATATAATATTATTAATAGTACGACACTTAAATTGCCCCTTCAAAAATGTATGGGAAAAATCGCTGTTCAATTGAAATCGCACGGGGGAAGTGAAATAGTGCGTAACTAATTGAAATAGCATGGTAACTAAGTGAAATACCACGGTAGCTAAGTGAAATAGTATGGGTAAGTGCGCATGCGTGTAGCTGGAAACAGTTGGAGACAATGTCATTCTTTACCACAGAAGCTCTACCTGTATTAGGCGGAATGTTTTTCAACAAACTGGGAGGAACCGTACATTGAAAACGAAGTTCCAGAGGAAGCTAATCCTGAAATAAGGAGATGGCGAGTGAATGATACAGTGTAGCTACAATTGTAAAAAACTTTTTAGAAAGCTGGCCTACTATTAGCGAGTGATAGCACGTGCTATTAGGGATCAATAGCACAGTTACCCTTGCTATTACTCATACATATATTATAATATTATATAATACATTAGGGATCAATAGCACAGTTACCCGTGCTATTACTCATACATATATTATATATAATATATTATGCAAACTAATCAGTGTTTAGGATTTTTCTTGGGTGAAGGTGAGCAAGAGTTGTAAAGATTAGAGAGAGAGAGGGGAGGGAGGATTTGGGAATCATAATAGGTTTTTCCATTTATAGCTTTTATTGGCACTTGTAAAGATGAAATTAAGTTATTTAGGAGCAGCTAAAAAAACAACAACAACAGCAACTTAGTATTAACCAGGCCTAGTCAAGCTACATGGAGAGACAACTACATAAAGAGAGAAGGTAGTATTTCTGAGGATAATTCTCCAGGCCCAAGTAAGATTTTTTTGTAAATGCCACAACAATTAATAGTTATAATAAGGGTAATGGAATATTTTGTAAAGCATTTAAGAAATGGACACACACTACGAAAGGTTTGGGAGAAGTCTGGGTCATAAACCTTTAAACAGTTGTAAAAAAGCAGTCAGGAAAATTGAGTCTCACAGTATCAGTGAATTCATCTTGATATGTTGTCCAAGCAATGCTACCTGTAGGTAACAGTTCGGTGGATTATCTGCAGCCGCAGTGACAAAACCTGACAGAAGGGCTGAGTGCCACACTTTACAGTGGGATCAAGTGTGGGCAGTGGGATGCTCAATGGGTTAATGAGAGTCGATGGATCAGAAGTACCTGGCTTGACTAAAGCTCTGTCCAAACCCACTATTGTGTGTGCCAGCTGCATTTTTTTTACCTGCAGAAATAACTACTTAACAAGGTGCACTCGTCAGAACTGAGGGCAATGACATGACTAGGCTTTTGTGTTAAAAGTTCAATTAGCTAATTCATCACTGAGTTAAATTGACTAATTAACAATGTAAACACTACCAGGCAAGATATAACAAAGTTAAAGTAACAAAACTGAGGAAAACTTGATTTGTATACTGCAGTGAACTCTGGATTTCCCAACTTCACAACGTATGAGAAGAGCTTAGTGGAATAGAAAGTAAATATACTGAAGCTTTGGACTTTGTGAAGAATATGGGAAAACCTTTTAGTGAAGAACTCAAAGCCAATGTTTTGACCTGATTTGAGCTAACAGGATATAGTAAAGATTTTTTAATATGTGACCTTCAGACGATCACTCCAATAATCAAAAGGGCGAAGCTTCACTGGACATAACAATTTTCAATTTTGGAGCAAAGAAAGTAGCAATAACATTATCAGGTGCAAAAAGTATGAAGGAAGCCATTCCTAATATAATTGAATAAGTATTGACTTTTTAAAAAATTATTGATCAGCAGCTGAAGACTGTGATGATTGCTTAGCTTCTATATTTAGCAATGTATCCTGACTTTGAATTACTTGCCACCATGTGCCTTGCATTACCTGTGCCTACTTCTTCTCTGGAAAGAACGTTTTCTCACTAAATGAAACTAACGAGCAGACTCTTTTTACAGAAAAATAGGACAGAAATTACATCTTACTGTAGTGCACAGTGTAACCCTTTCCATTCTCAGTTAGCATCAGAGAATCTAAAGTCTCTGATCCCAGACTTAACTAACAGAATTACCTGAATAAACTTCGAAAGCAGTGGCAAAGAAGTGCAGCTTGACAAAGACTTCACAATTGTTTCAGGAAGAGAGTAGCTGTAAACTTTTTGGTTGAAACAAAGTTGCGTAAGACAGTGCAGCAGGATTCTCCGCGCTCGTTAATTGAAAAATACTGGAACTGTGAACGCTTTACCTAACTTACGTAATTAGAAGCGCGGGAGAAAACAGAAGTCTCACGTACCCCATAAACAAATAAATAAATATAGCGAAATCTCGATTGTGTTAACCCTGAGAGTGTCTCGCTCGCTTCGCTCGCTCGCCAATAAAATATAGAATGAGTGAGGTATATCTAAGCAAAGGTTGTCCCAATTAATGCACATTGTCTTATATTCACAAGAACAGTAAGACGGGAAGAAAGTCTCAGCTAAGATAGTACTGGTCTTAGTAAGAACTTATTTCGTACGTATGTAAAATCTTGTGTTCTTACATAATCTTGCCACCTACCTAAGACGTTAAAGATCTTAAAATTTAATAAATCCTGTTTGTATGGTTTTGACTTAATAGTGGCATGATCACAACTTGTGATTAAAATGAAACTGTTTAGTGTGCAAATTTTATCTGCTATTTTTGTCTATGTCATGATACTTTCTATACACTTCCAGGTTGCATTATGAGCTAAGGCAACACACCACGTGATCCATGCATGGCAGTGCTTTTTCAAGAGTTCATTCATACTTTCTAAACCGGAAGACTATTATGCCCATTGAGGTCCAATACTTTTACACACTCTCATCACTGAGATGAACCTTACCATGCATATTGATTGTAAACATTTTGCTGGGTAAAGACACAAAATAATCTCTCTCACACACACACACACACACAAGCAACAATAACAACAAAAGAAGAAGAAAAACAACAACAACAAACAAAGACAGGAAGCAAATAATAGAGTAACCCATTCACTTTCAGAGGCTTTCCAATAATTACCAGTTTTATTTTCCCCCGAGAGAGCTGAGGCTTAATTTGTAAGGTTCTTGGGGGATCTTAGTACTTAAGAGATCTTGGCTAGTTCTTATAAGAACAGGCATAAGATAATATAATTATCTTATAAGATCATGGGAGATCTGACATCTTATGAGATCTTTGTTTATTGTATTTAATTTATTTCATATCTTTTTTGCTGAGAATGCACATATTTCCCCCCTGGATTAAACCCTGCATGCATATGGTCACAAGAGCAAACTCCTGTTTTACTAGTCAAGCTTCTCTTTAGTTAAAGGCTAAAGGCAGTTCTTTTTGTTGCAGTTCTTGTCACTAATCCTGATTGTATTAAGATTTTTGTTTACCTTGATGTCGTCATGGTGTTTTACTACTTTTAGTTCTGACATACCAGTGGAATCGGAATCAACCTTTGCTGAGTCAGCTCCTCCTGCAGAAGGCAAGCGTAAAGAGGTTCACTTTGAGCAAGAGTTCACGGATGATGACTTCAAGTATGGAGGTGTGTCTTGTTAGCTGGCAATTTAACATGGCAGAATTGACTAGTATGTGTATTGTTTGTTGTTGATGTTGTTGTTGTTTTTATTTATTTATTTTGTGTATTAGTGTGTGTGGATGTATATCTTAACTACGGATTTACCCATGGATTTTTACTTTTAATAACAGCAACAGTTATTGCTGGAGGTTTGTATTTACTGTTTGCATCGAAAATATCTGCATATCGATATGATTGTCTAAGGAGGGGAATACAAGTATTATTAAGAGAAGAGATAAATAACGTTAATTAAAAAAAAAACAACAACAACAACTCCCAAACCCTCCCTTTATAATATTTTTTCGATCGATACTGATGCAATTATCAGTGTAACTCTAATATGAAAGAGGTTCTGGTAAATTGTGACATCCATAGCTGAGGACCAGCTGGGAGGTTGATCCTGTTGGTTGTGAGATTTTTATTGGATCTTATTGAAGGCAGATTTAGTGACAGAGTGGCTAAATATATAGGACTCTTTTCTCTATGCATGCTGGGGGTTAATTATGTAAGTAGGCACCACTTGCAAAGTTTAACTATCACTGGTGGTATATTTTTAGCTTATACGTATGTAGACATACATCTAGTACATTTGATTTTTTTTTTTATACATTCTAACCAATGTCTGAAGAAGTTTCAATTAGTGGAAGATCCCTTTCATAATCCTGTTTTAAACTGTGGTTCTATTAGCTGTTTTCCTGGTTATTCAAATTAAAGGATTAGTCTCTATACTACATGTATCAGCACTCATTGGTTGCCTTATGTCGTGACTGAAAGGAAGTTTTGTCTCACAAAGTTTGTGATGTGCCAGTCTAATCATTGTAGTCATTACTCTACCCAGTAATCACCACAGAAATGTGATTTTTAAAAATAAATAAATAAAATAAATGCCACAAGAAATCTGGCTTCATACTGGGTAGTTCTGCCGGCTCACCCTGTTATTTAGTTTGACTAATTAAAAATTTTCCCTAAGCTCTTGGACTGCATCTAGCTCACGCTCTCACCATGAGGTAACAAACTAACCTGGTCAACTCTTATAGTAGATGTGTCACTGTGAACCAAGCTTCTTCTTGGTACTATTTCTTTAACACACTTACTAATTACAATTGACATTCATACTTACGTATGTGTCAAAGTAATGTAGTAACCTATGAAAACAATAGCGTCAAACTACAACATACTTTCATCTGTTATACAAACATCATGGAATTATAAAAATAGCAAATTTTCATCTTCATTGATTTCTGAAGAGGACTTCGGCAAGAATTCTAAACACTGGGTTAAGTTTATGGCTGTTAGAATTGAGAAACTTTGGTATTATTCAGCCGAAAATGACTGAATCATGGAGTTACCTTGAGTTTCTATTGGACAAGAAGTTGTGTTATTCAATTTGTTCAGGGGTCGTAAATCCCTGAGCTTGAGGTTGGTACGGGATCGAAGGACCAGAGCCCACCATAAGCTATACCCAGCTTCAGCAAGTCGACGCCCCGCGGCTAGTGTGTGGTGAACAACCGGATACTAAGCCGGCATGGTAGGACTCAACCACAGCAACAAGCCACTAGTAGGTAACGCGGTCTGCATTCACTAAGCTTGACTTCTGATGGACTAATTTTCCCAAGACAACTTGCAGTGCATATATATGGGATGACATGGTATGATGTAGCACATGTTAGTTTATTGTTTGCTAAAGACTTCTCCTTGTTCAGGTAGCTAGACCTGAACACAATTGTTTTAGTTTTCCTTACTCTGGCCTGTTGATACATACAACTAGCAATTTGTATGGGCAAAAAAATTAGTTACTGGGATTGTTGAAAGACACCAGTGTCTAACTAGCCTGTTTGTGTGGGTAAGGAAAGGTCACAGTTCATTTGTTCCGGAAAAGCTCGGTTTGAAAAGAACTGCCACTATGCAGTCATTCAAAAAAAAAAAAAAAAAAAATATATATATATATATATATATATATATATATATGTGTGTGTGTGTGAGCCACTCATTTGTGTTATTTCTTAAAATAACAGAAACTTCTGAAACTGTAAACTACATATGTATGTATGGCTGCAGTGAACACAGAATGTTCGGTAATGGCAAACGAAGACTCTGTGATGGCATGCACTACATAGTGTGTGTGTGTGTGTATTTGTCTGTGTGTGTGTTTGTCTCTCTGCTCTGTGCAGTCTTTGCGTATGTGGTTATGTCAGTAGTGTGTTGGTGGGTTTGGGTGGTGGAGACATGAAATCTGGGTATTAAAGTGTAACGATCGGAAGCAATTTGGCTGTTCTCCAGCCACTCCCATTGATGTGGTGTCTATGTTCTATGTTTCTATGGAGACCTCCTGACACCCAACGCCATGTATACGTTTGATTTCTCCATGGCAAACAAGATAAAGGCTGAGTGTCATACTACCTCATTGCTCCTAAGATCAAAGTACATTCCCAATATTTCCATCTTCTAGTTTCTCATTATGACCAATTTTCCCCTCTTGTACTATGTATTATGCTTTTTGTAGCTGAGCAGTTTGATGTGGACTATCTGGAAGGCATCTCGTCTGAGGCCAGTGCAGATCCCAACCAACTCTCTCGCAAAAGTCTGTTCGTGAAGTTCGATCCACTAGTGGGTTCATCCGCTCCTTCCAAGTCAGCCATGTCTGCCAGGCTGGCTGAAATGTGAGCATGTGCAGTGTTCGCATCTAGTATGGTGTAAAAAAATGTGTAATTACTTGTGAAGTGTCTCCCATGGTTACTGATGGAAAATGAATGCTAAATGAATTTGAAGTGTTTGCACAGCTTATTATCTTTGAAGCAAAGAATGCCAGGGAGACGTGTGCATTGCAGTTGAAAGTTGATTCTTGGTGATGTAATTGAAGGCAAACCAGGTGTCACTGTGTAGTGATTAGAGCTTGAAGTGTCTGAACAGTTTGGATGCGAGTGATGGTACTTATGTATGTTGTGATGGAAGGACAGCCTTTTTTTTTTTTTTTTGAGGGTTTCACTGAGAGCAATTAAACAAAGAAGTGGGAGGAAGAGAGGTAATGGGAAGATGTTGAATTTAACTTCTGATCTGTAGTATTAACTAGTGCAGCTGTTTAGTTTAGAAAACTTTGTTGTTCACTTTTTGTTAATTTTGCGTTTGTTTAGAAATGAGAATGAAAATGTGTTCAGTCCAGTGGACAAGCCTAAGAAGAAGAAGCCTGCCGTGTCATTTGCTAGGTAATGTAAACAAAACAACAAACATCAACAACTTCATGAAGTTGGTGGTTAAATCAATTAATGTAGACTTCCTTATCATCTTCTTGCCGTGCATGCGGTGATACACTTATTAATTACTCAGGCTTGTTCCATTTTGTTCATCATTGGAAAATTCAAGACATTTTTTTTTGTTGTCATCGATCTGTATTTCTACTTCTCTTTTTTAGTGACCTTCTAGTGATGGACACACCTCCTAGGAAAGTTCAGCCTCAGGATATTGGTCAGGACGTGCCTCCTGTTGCTACAGTCAGTCCAGTGACTCTGCTCTCTGACATCACGATGGCCGCTCCAGCTGTGCGTGAACACATATTGGTGCTTGTGTGTTAGTGTTACTTTGTACATGTCCACATGTGAGTATGCATCTTGTATACTCTTACAGTGTGTAATTTGGAGGCTTATACTACCAACTAATTTTTCTAGTTTTCCCAAAGTGAACCTGCACTATGGGTGTTGTAGTACTGGTCTGTGTAAGTCGGTCTGTCAACAGTGCTTCTTGAAGGCACCAGTGTTTCAAGTGTCACAACCAATTACAAATTTTAGTAGTTGATGATATAAGTGTTATTATACATTCAGCAAGCTAGCTCAGTAGCTTAAAATTTTACACAGGTGAGTACACTTCTGTCCAATACTCCGAATCAGTAATTAGCTCATGGTGAGCTGTCTTCCTAGCAGCTTATTACTCATACATACATGTATACTGTATGTGGCTAATTTTGAATATGTGGATAGAAGTTTTCTAAAATCCTTATCAATCAATTAGCTCACTCGTTGCAAGCCTCCTGGGTTCGATTCCCGGTGGCGACCAAATATTTTTAATTCTGTATTGTTTTAAAATAAAGCCTGTGAAAGAGAGAGAATATGTCTAGTTTTTTTTTTTTTTTTTTTTTACTTGTTGTGCTTTTTAAGTTTTTTGTTTACTTCTGTGTTACGTAACTCACCGTGCTCGTCATACAGCTGTATTTGTAAACATTTTTATTGCCTTCTTGTTGTCTTCTTGTAGACAACAGAGAGAATGTACAGCGAGGAGGAGGTGGCCAAGATGATAGAAGAAGTGAAACAGGAAGAAATTAACAATATGGCAAAAAAGGCAAGTAGCGTGCCACTATTTTATTTCATCACAATAAGTGCTCTATTCTGGCTTTACGAATAGACACAGTAAAATCTATCGCTACCTTCATAACAAATATAGTCAATAGTCAATAGAGTTGCGTAATGTGTTGTGACAATGAAACTACTTGGATTTCTATTTGCATCCAATAACTAATATTTATTCATATATTATTTGCCTTGAAAGATATGGCATTATCCAACCAAACCAAACCAAGGAAGATGATATCCTGCAACATTGTGTAGATCTGAATGAGCTGGCTATAGCTAATGGGTGTGGTTTCTAAACTTCGAACTCCTCATAGCATGCTTATTGGACTCCTCATCATGTGTTTGTCAATGCTATGGTTTAGGATACAGTGATCCCAACTACTACTGCTACTCTAGTTAAAATTCTATGCATTTCAAACAGTGGCAATTTTTTGCATGTAGTGCTACTTGTCTGGATCCTGTGCTGTCTTCCCTTCCTCCTAGAACTCCTCAAACTTGTCTCCAAGATGGCGGGTGTAGCACATGTTGGTGGAAGCAGATGCCCAACCAAGCTGAGATTTCTGGAAGTCTAGACTGTAGCACCACTGTGTTAATTAATAAAGAGCCTTGCGATACCGTGTAATATTAACTCTGAAGGGGTTTGGGAATAAAAGTTGCTAAGTGACAATGGAGAGGAGTGTGATTTGAACTTGTATGAGTTGGGGAAAGCGCAGTATTAGTTGAATATCAAGTTTGAGGTGTTGAATAGAACTTGGGAATACATGTGTATGTCAGACACTATGAGTACCATATGAGGCAAACCTCCAACTGCGATTTGAGTATCAACAATTGAATGGCAATAGGAAAATTGCTAGATGGAGGGCGTTGGTGTCTGAAATTGCCTTTTGACAGTGGCTATTGCTCGAGGTAAAGACTGATTAAATTCCAGTGAAAGTTAATTGTTGCTATTTTCCCCATGCCAGTCGAATCAAATTACAAAGAAGTGGCTTAAGTGGTTAAGTGGTCAGACTGCATGGGGAGTGTGTCACATGATCCGATTGTCACACGTATACCATAACTGCAGGGATAAATACATGTGTGTGCATGCTTGTGAGTGTATGTGTGTGTGTGCATGCTTGTGAGTGTGTGTGTGTGTGTGTGCATGCTTGTGTGTGTGTGTGTGTGTGCATGCTTGTGAGTGTGTGTGTGTGTGTGCATTGAGTGTGTTTGTTTGTGTATGTGTGTATACATGCTTGTGAGTGTGTTTGTTGTTTGTGTATGTGTGTATACATGCTTGTGAGTGTGTTTGTTGTTTGTGTATGTGTGTATACATGCTTGTGAGTGTGTTTGTGTATACATGCTTGTGAGTGTGTTTGTTTGTGTATGTGTGTATACATGCTTGTGAGTGTGTTTGTGTATGTGTGTATACATGCTTGTGAGTGTGTTTGTTTGTTTGTGTATGTGTGTATACATGCTTGTGAGTGTGTTTGTTTGTTTGTGTATGTGTGTATACATGCTTGTGAGTGTGTTTGTTGTTTGTGTATGTGTGTATACATGCTTGTGAGTGTGTTTGTTTGTTTGTGTATGTGTGTATACATGCTTGTGAGTGTGTTTGTTTGTTTGTTTGTGTATGTGTGTATACATGCTTGTGAGTGTGTTTGTGTATGTGTGTATACATACTTGTGAGTGTGTTTGTTTGTTTGTGTATGTGTGTATACATGTGAGTGTGTTTGTTTGTTTGTGTATGTGTGTATACATGCTTGTGAGTGTGTTTTGTTTGTATGTATGTAGTATGAACCAGAGTTGGCTGCCTTGAGGCGAGAACTATCTTCTCTAGAGGAAGGGGCGGAGATGGAGGGGGATGAAGATGGTGGCAGTATGGATGAGTTCCAGTTAGTGGATGTCATCCTCACTGGGGAGCAGACTGTGCTAGAGAGAGAGAAGGACAAGTGGAAGTGAGTGAGAGCATGCTAGCTAAAGGTTATGTAATGTACGCTACGCATGCAGCAGACTATAAAATATTGAGGTAGGAAAAAGGAGTTTCAATGTCACATGATGGGAGGTAGGCAAATAGAATTGTCTAAACACTTTGGGATGGAAATAGAATTGCACTACGTATAGTTGTTCAACAAAATGTATGGCTAGAGTCACTATACCATGTCCAATTATGTGTGGTGCCATGGAGTGCTCTAAAAAAAAAAGAAAAACAAGATGTTGATGTGGAGCTTCACAAACTAACTAATTAACCCTGCGGATTAGCCTCAACTCTGTGTTCCCCTTCTGTCTCTCAGCAGTAGTTTTGACTTGGTGCAAACACTTGAAGGCCAAAGCTGAGGTGACTTCCTTATGAAGCCATTTCAACAACAACAGAGGATATCAGGCCAATATAGTGAGACTGGCAGGATAGGGACTGGATATGGGGAGGGGATATTGCATGCTGCTAGTGAGGAGGTTGGGTGGGTCAGTCAACTAGCTGGTGTATTCCAGCTGCTGGTGTCTATACTTGTGTGGTTGTTAGCTCTGTGCCGCCAATGCTAATGTTAATGTTCTGCTGTTACTTCCACTTTCTCTCTCTCTCTCTCTCTCTCTCTGCAGTGCTGTGAAATTTTAAGTGTAGGCGTATAGCTGTTATATGTAGCATTTCATGGTAGTTTTAAAACAACTAAAACACAACTACATCATTAGCTACTAGTAAACAGATTTAGTGACAGAATGAACTCTCCTACTTCATGCACTGGCCTAAAAATAGACGCGGATAGCTTTTTGCCATGTAAGGGTACTCTATACATACATACATACATACATATAGCCGATAATTAAGACAGGTAGGAAAGCTAGTCACATTTGAACAGTAAACACATGTGTTAATTACCTTCCGAGGAACATCTAACACAACTGTATCCACCACAAATAGTGCATTGTAACTAGAATCCAGAAATATGTGGTCATAATGAAGACATACACACACACACACACACACACACACACACACACACACACACACACACACACACACACACACACACACACACACACACACACATACACACACCTCAAGTACACTTCGTTTGAGAGTTACCTTCACAGGTTGTTCACTAAATGAACTCAATGAAAGTGCCTGGCCAACCGTACTTTAGTATAAAAAAGAAAAAAGTTCTAATACTGTAATTCTGGGATGCATAATTAGTGTGACTGAGACTGTACACAATCAAAATCTGATATACGTAACATACGTCACACCTTTCTTGTTTCTTACAGAGCTCTCACCAGCAGATGGAAATTCTTTGTTGAAGCGGTTGATAGCCAGTTACCCACACTTACATAGCTGCATACTCCATTGTGGCCTCACCAATACATGGAGTGGTACTTTTGTGTGTAGTAGGACTGCTTCAACAGTGGCATTAGTTCCCTTGTCACCAGGACTGCTTCAACAGTGGCATTAGTTCCCTTGTCACCAGGACTGCTTCAACAGTGGCATTAGTTCCCTTGTCACCAGGACTGCTTCAACAGTGGCATTAGTTCCCTTGTCACCAGGACTGCTTCAACAGTGGCATTAGTTCCCTTGTCACCAGGACTGCTTCAACATTAGTGGCTTCAACAGTGGCATTAGTTCCCTTGTCACCAGGACTGCTTCAACAGTGGCATTAGTTCCCTTGTCACCAGGACTGCTTCAACAGTGGCATTAGTTCCCTTGTCACCAGGACTGCTTCAACAGTGGCATTAGTTCCCTTGTCACCAGGACTGCTTCAACAGTGGCATTAGTTCCCTTGTCACCAGGACTGCTTCAACAGTGGCATTAGTTCCCTTGTCACCAGGACTGCTTCAACAGTGGCATTAGTTCCCTTGTCACCAGGACTGCTTCAACAGTGGCATTAGTTCCCTTGTCACCAGGACTGCTTCAACAGTGGCATTAGTTCCCTTGTCACCAGGACTGCTTCAACAGTGGCATTAGTTCGCTTGTCACCAGGACTGCTTCAACAGTGGCATTAGTTCCCTTGTCACCAGGACTGCTTCAACAGTGGCATTAGTTCCCTTGTCACCAGGACTGCTTCAACAGGGGCATTAGTTCCCTTGTCACCAGGACTGCTTCAACAGTGGCATTAGTTACCTTGTCACCCAGACTGCTTCAACAGTGGCATTAGTCCCATTGTCACCAGGAGATCACGTGGCATGAGTTCCCTTGTCACCAGGACTGCTTTCCAACAGTGGCATAGTTCCCTTGGCCCCAGGATGCTTCAACAGTGGCATTAGTCCCTTGTCACCAGGATGCTTAAACAGTGGCATTAGTTCCTTTGTCACCAGGACTGCTTAAACACGTGGCATTAGTCCCTTGTCACCAGGACGCTTCAAACAGTGGCATTAGTTCCTTGTCACAAGGGACTGCTTCAACAGTGGCATAAGGTCCCTTGTCACCCAGGATGCTTCACGTGGCATTAGTCCATTGTCACCAGGACTGCTTCCAACAGTGCATGTAGTTCCCTTGCACAGGACTCTCAACAGTGGCATTGTTCCCTGTCACCAGGACTCACCATTGTTCCTTGTCACCAGGACTGCTTAGTTCAACAGGACTGCTTCAACAGTGGCATTAGTTCCCTTGTCACCAGGACTGCTTCAACAGTGGCATTAGTTCCCTTGTCACCAGGACTGCTTCAACAGTAGCATTAGTTCCCTTGTCACTGCCTCTGTATCTTCACTGCTTGGCAAGCTACTTGGCTTGAGCTATTAAGAACTCACGAGCTAGCTAACGGTGCTCATGTGCAACTGCTGCCTGAAAAAATAATTCACTTAAATAGAATAGAAGAAAATATTACTATGTTTTTAAATAATAGTTGAAAGTCTCACTGTGCTATGTTTTAAAATAGTCACAGAATTATTCAGAATTATGGTACTACTGTAATACATATAATATTTTACATGGAAGTAATTCTACATACATAAATTTTGGCCTGATAATTTCTAAATGCACAATTCAATTAAAAAAAAAAATTGAACCACAACCACAGTAAAACCATGTATTTGCTACTGTGTATATTTTTCCAGCTATATAAGAATGACTGAGTTATATATCTGATAAATGTTTTAAGATATTTAATATTTGTATCTCCGTCTCAAATGGTTTTACAAAGCATTGAGGTACCGGGCAACCAACGCAATTAAATATTTATGTTTTGGTTCCGCTTTGATCGTGTAACTTAGTGACAAGCCTTTTTGACCTCGATTTAAGTGATCCTTGATGTCACAAATTTTTTCTTTGGTCCTTAGAGATAATGAAGTAGTATCAATAGGACTGAGAAACTTACTTGAAATGTAGTATAAATTATCTGTCTCTCATATTTGGTTGACTTTACAGCAGTCTGGATGCCTGGCCTATTTGGTTTGTAATATATATTATGTATGTATGTATATTTGTAATATATATAGTACTTATTACATGAGTCAGAGTGTGATATGGCGAAATATTTCACGAACAGGCTAATTTATTATCACGAGCCTGAAGCGAGTGAAAATAAAGCCTGAGAGTGAAATATCTAGCCATATCACTCTGCCGAGTGTAATAAGTGGTTTATTCCACACTAGATATCTTCACTGAAGTAGTTTGTATTAGGGTTAGTGGTGTAAAGGTGGCCGGAAAACTGGCAAGCCAGACTCGGTTGCTATAACTACAAGGGTAATGAGCTTGCGCAATACAGCCATAAGATAACACTATTTGATAACGTGAGTTATCTCACAGGTCACACATATACCTAGAAATTACATTGTGAAGATATCTAGCGTGGAATATATATATATATATATATATTTGTACCATAGTACGTTCAAACCGGCCAATCAGATTGCTCAATTCGTGGTGAATAAATTTCACCCCACCTCCTAGGAGGTGAGTAAATAAACCGTCCAATCAAAATTAGTTTTTGCGCATTTCCTATAGCCTTGAGCCATGGTACAAGTCAGTTGCACCACTCCATGATCGGTCGGTATGTAACTACACTATCCTCGGGCCTTTGGCCCTCAGCCCATACCAACTTCCACATTGTGGTGGAACCTATACTTATACCATAGTTGCTACAGTAACAGCCATGGATTAAAAATGTCTGGCTTCGCCCTCTGGATCGGGACAGTTCTGTGAAATGCATGGTTTAACTTGCACGTGTGTGTGTGTGTGTGTGTGCCCAGACTGTTGGTAGCAGAGCACCAAAGGTTTGAGACTTTATTGGAGTATTTACATGACAAACTCAAAAAGAAGTTTGAGAACCTAGCAGAAAAGAGAGATTCCATGCTCAAGAGTGACAAGATAAAGACCAAATCATTTGAGGATCTGCAGCATAGGTTTGTGAAGATGCAAGAAGCAGCAACGACTCTGCATAAGGTATGTGTGTGTGAGGTGTGTGTGTGTGGGTGTGTTCATGCTGTCATGTGTATATGCATACAGTCTTGCTATGTATAAGTCTTTAGTTTACAGTCACGAAATTAAATGGAAAAAATCACCCATCTCATCTAGTTCTACCAGACTTGGAAAACTGTACTTTTTCAAGTCCTTATTTACATACTTATTTATTCCATTGATTTTGAGCAGTATTACATTATTCTACATGACTCTCTTTAGATTCAGTTGTGGTGGTGATAGGTGCACCTTGGTTGCCAGTGTTCTGTGCAAGACTGGCTAGTTAGTTTGTAGTGCATGTCACATGGTTGGTGGTTGTGATCCTGCGATGTGTGTGTGACTAAAGTTACATCTATTGCACTTGTATGTAGTTAAAAGTAACTGTGTGGATGTTAGGGCTGGTTCCCATGAGTAACAACACTCCGAGAGTTGTTTTACAACCACTCGTCATAAAAACAGAAGCCTATTAATTTCACCACTTTATGAATCAGAGGAGAGCAATGCTTCTACTTCCTGTGACCAATCATTCTTTATTTATTCTTTCTTTTACGATGTCTTTATTAGGACAAAGGGGGAAGAGCTTGCAGTGGGTAGTGGTTTTCATTGTTTATTTGGAAAAAAAAGTTTGCTTCCACCCACGGAAGTGCCGACACTGCTGCGGTTGATTGTCTTCTGTATACCTAGCTTTAATCTCAACTGAGGTACACCTGAGGACATCTGTTATGAATCAACATTAGTAACCGGAAATATATAGAGAAATATTAATATTCTTGTGATGTTTGTTGTGTTTGAAGGCACTACACTGACGCTTATGGTACGTACGTAAGTGGGGACTAAAAACTTAATTAATTAATGGTTTGTGGTTTCTTAATATTGTCAATTCTCCAGCAATCAATTGTCAGAGTAAACACTTGCAGACAAATTTCTTGAGTTTTATCCTGTCCTATTTTTTTTTAGTTTCTTACTGGTTACCTGTAATTTGAAGAAAAATTTCTTCTGTTTTAGAATTTGTGTCATCTTCCTGTAAAAGACAAAGACTATGATGTCATTATGGCATAATATATAACATTTATTTACAACTTCAGTTTACATAACGCTTGAAGTATTAGTTATGACTTGTAATAAATACACATTCTAAAAACAACACTTGTGGCAAATTAATTACATGGTTTGTTATAATAACAAGTTAACTAGCCTAGAAAGAGGGGGAAATTTGCAGCTATGTTGAATTCAGTCCAAAGGGAAACGGTGCTATTATTGAGAGCTTAACTATAGCCACATTCTAAGCCACATTCTAATCTTCGATGACAAACGTGTGATTGTCAAGAGTATGATATATACATAAATGCAAACTGTATCATTGTACATCAAAATTGAATGTTACTGTAGTCTTTTCTTTCTTTCTTTTTTTTGCGACTGGTTGATGTATTATACCCAAAGCTATGGCAGTATTCTTGGACACAAGCTGTATTGTGTACTTGCTGGCTGCCATTAGTGTGTGCATTGTATAAATTCTGTAGTATGCAAGTTGCAGTTCATAATGAGTGCACACTCTGTATAGACAGTCCAGGTGGACTATTTTAATGAGTAGACAATAATTATGGAAGTGAGAGAACCTATTGTAGTCTACTCTATAAATGATTGCCACTGAAGGATGAATAATGCGGACATTCCTGACTCCCCACCAAGTGCTGGCCAGCTGGTTGTACGCCATTTTAGTCCATAGAATCCAATTATCCATGAGTAGTCGTGGTTGCTGCGACGTCTTCAATAATTAGTTAATTAGGGCTTTCAACTGTTGTATGTATGATAAGGGGTTCAATTGGGAGGTGCTCGACCTCTTGAGTTCATTTTTCCTACTTTGAAATGTTCTTTAGTGAAATGCAAAGTTAAAAAGTGAAAATTGAAGGTCATGCAAATGTGTTGCACTTAAGTATTGTCTTGGTAAGTGAAGTTAGAAGGTTTTTGTCTGTGAGGGTGCTCTGTAAGTGGGTCTGATAAGTTTCATTGTGAGAAATTAAGTTTAACAGAGGCAATAGTTACTAGGATGAAATTTATTGAAACAAGTTATTTTTAGTTCAGAAATGATGTCACCCCGCCCGGTATACGTACTAGCCACACCTTCTCCATATAGTTTTACTCAACTGTCCCTTTCCCACCCATCTTCTCTTCCATCTCATTAATTATATATGAAAGTTGTGACTCCCTTGAGCTAGCACCAGCTCAGTCTTGCCCACCTAGATTAATTCCTAAACGAGCCCCTGCATGATGACATAATACTTGACCCTGCTACTGTGTTGAAGGAATATCTAACTAATTGGAGTGCTAGTGGCCCAGGAAGAATCACAATGAAGGTTAACCACTCATTGATTCATGGTCCAGTCAAGCACTTTCAGGGGGGAAAGGGGAAAAAAATTAGATTTGGGCTCTATCAATCACATGGTACAGTATGTAAACACATAATGATAAATTTAATATATACACACAGACTTTAATGTTAGAAATGATGCTGTCCCTACTTTAAGTTGACCGCACCCACTTTAATTTCTAATTAATGTAGTAAAAACCTCTCGTTCATGACCCACTGCCATGTTTACTATCTGGTAAAGGGTCAATACTGTTAATATACATGGTTGATTAATCTGAGGTGTTGATTGGAGCAAAGCTGATACTAGGTGGTGGTGTTTTATTCCTTGTGATAAAAGAGATGGTAATAATTCTATATTTGCATGTGGCAGGCACAAGACAGTCTAGCTACATTCAAGAAGAAAACTAGAGAAACATCAGAAAACCTCAAGAATGTCAGTGAAGAGTGTCTTCTGAAACAAGACGAGTGAGTTTAATGTGTGAGTAAGAGAGACAACATGTGCTGTGGACACAAGCTCAGAAGGCATGGCCACTTGTGTGTGAATTATTTATCTGTACTTTGTATTGTTTTGTGTTCTATTTAGACTGAATCGCACACATGAGTCGCTTCAAAGTGGCGTCACATCAAAGATTACTGCGGAGAAAGCATTCTCTAAAACTCTTGAGATGCAAGTGGCTAGCTTGGAGAAGAATCTGGAGCAGAAGGTAACAATATTTTATGAAGTATTATAATTATTATTAACCCTCAGCATGCAGCTGCAAGAGAGTTACAGTACTCAGTTTGTCTGTCAGTCAGTCAGTGATTCTGTCATACAAAAAAAAAAAGGATTTTGAAGATAGCAACCTCCCAAAGTTTGATACAAGATTCAAAATGTTGCAATGCCTTTAATTTGCCAGAATTTTTAGTTTCAACTTTTTTTTTTTTTCCCTAAAAAGCTAGTTTATTTTAGGCCGTATGATCGTAAGTGATTGTTGGCAATGCCTCCTATAATCACGCCGTACTCGTCAGGGTTTCATACAGAGGGATTTCTTCCCCCCCCCCCCAGAATTTCATGAAATAAATTAATAATATTTACTACTTAACCCTTTCACCGGTATAACCGCCATATGGCGGTCGAGGTACCCATCGACACAAAAAGAATTATAAAAAATGAACCGCTCACGCTATCGACTTGTTTTAAACACCAAAATAGAGCTTAAGCTTAGCTTTATTGCATATAATTTTTATTAACGCGCAGGTATACGGTAACTAAGGAAACCGTGACGTAGTATTCTGTCGAATTTTATTAGCCTAATCAGCAGTAGCATGGCTTCGCGGCTGAGTGCAGACGATGTTATTAGTTTGTTGTTTGACAATTAGTTCGTTGTTCGACGATGAGTTTGGATTATCTAAAGCGGAGAGCGATGAAGGGAACTTGCAAGAGAGCAGTACAGATATTTTTGCTTTCATTGGATCGTCAACAGTTACTTTTAGGGAAGTGGAAGCTTTAGAAGATGCTGTGCATTCTTCTGATGATAGCACTTGCAATGGGTCTGAATCTTCAGATGCTGAAGGTGAGTCATAAACACTGGGCATGTCTTAGATAGCTGTGCTTAGCAATGCAATGATAGTTAGTTCTAGGCTTAGCTAATAGAGCATAGTAAGCTAGGTTATGCAGTTTACATATTAGCTGCAATGATAGCAACAAACACTGATACAACACTAGCTAATGATAGCTATCACAGCTAACTCAATATTAGAGATCAATGTGTGATTTAGAAGTACATTTTATCAAGAAGAATGTTCAGGCAAAAAACATAAGTAATTCAAATAACTTTTATGTTTGCAATTTGTAGTTGTAAACAATACAAGTGAAGATGAAATATCTTCAAATTCAAGTGGACGTGCAAGCAGTTCAGTTGTCATGGAGACCCAACATTTGGACGTGGACGTGGACGAGGACGAGGTAGACGTGTATGTTCTTCTATTTGAAAGAAAAGAAATACATCTCGTCCTGGAAACCGACACGAATCTCGTATTCAATGCTCCTTTTGCAAGGTCCATTTATGTGTTGCACCTGAACGTAACTGTTTTTTGAAGTATCATACTGTTACAGATTTTTTATTAAAAGCAACATTTTTGTAAAACTTTAGTTATTATAAATATATAATTCAATCCTAGATGTAAATATAATTGTATAATCAACATATTATTATCACTTTTATATTAAAATAATTCAGTAAATATTATGAAACGTTAATTAATGTTTTGTGGTTTGTTGCTAGGCAACATACATGTGGTTTTTCAAAATCCCTAACTATTATGCTACATGAATATATATGGTTGCTAGGTACTTTTTTCAATGTTTAATTTGTTATGATTTTTAAAATCTATTTACATATTTTCTTTTTAAAAATCTACCGGTGAAAGGGTTAATGGTATTCTGTGGTTATGATTTATAATGGTATTCTGTGATTTTGTTGTTTGTATATATCTAATAGTTGGTGAAGGCTCATTTCAGTTAATTGAGGTCCTTCAATTGCAATACACATTAGTCTTCCAAGATTGATGTCACTAATTCTAGACCTGAGATGATTCAAATGGGTGTGGTTTCAGCAAAAGTGGGTGTGTCAAACAAACGTGTGGCGCCTCCCCCCCTCCTTCCTAAACTCTTCCCCCCCCCAGAAAAAAATCCTGTGAGTAAATAATTTATTTGCTGCCGCCCGTGGTAGTTTTGCATTATACTATTTCTCAGCGGTTTACCGGAATGCATGGAGTTTCCCATTGAAACTACTGGTGAGGTGAGTGTCGCTTTTATCTTGAGCTTCTCTTATGAAGACAGCATTAACGTCTACCGTTTCATTGCATGAGTTGCATATGGACTTGCTCAAGCTTTACATATCGACTTGCATGAGCTACACATTGGCACATTCATATTGATACTATGCCAAATAAGTTATTGTTTTGGTCTTTGTAATAACTAGCTAGTGTATAGTAACACTGAGGGTTCGCACCTTTGGTGCTTCATTACGATTAGTAGTAATAGCAGTAGTAGGAGTAGTTTTCACTACATTATAGTTTTGTTGTTATTATTGTTGCAGTTGTTGTTTTGCTAAATCTAGTTGATTCTTCATGCATGCGCTTTTGTTGTGTAATCACCTCTATAATTTTTTAGTTTGGCCACAGGGATGGAGTGTTTATGATGATTACATAATTAGGGGCAGTTTGTGATACTGAAAGATGGAAATAATGAAAAATAGCCTAAAGTGCTTTGCAATATTATTTAACTTGAGCACACCAAAAGGCTTCATTAACACAGCATTTTAGAATAAATCCCATTTTCTAAAAAAAAATTTCCTGATTAACCCTGTGTTTATTGAATTTTTTTTAATTTCCACATTGCTTGCAGGAGAATGAGACGAAGCAGTTGACACAGATAGCTCAAGAACTAATGCAGACATTGTGAACAACAAATGCACTTCCAAACAGAGACATACATGTACTCACCTTCATCAGGTTTCTTTCAAGTGTTGTAGACAAAACCACCTCCACCTGCAGTTTTATGTGTGCAATTAAAGTTACTCATTTTCCATTATTGTAATGAATAAAAATAATTTTCTCACCACTGTTTAAATCAATCATTAATGTAACTTTTTATAAATTGTATGGTATACAGTCCTTAATCAATTTTCGGGTTTTTAAAAATAATTAGTTGAATTTCTATTTAGTTGCTATTTTATTTTCTGCTACTATCTTTATCTGTGGCAGTATCCTGAAAGATATTTTGTTTTAGTTTCCAAAATTGAAATAAAATAAGAATAATGTAAATAAAATAAGAAAGTAACAAAAATGGATTAAAATGATGATGATGATAATAATAATAGTGCACCTTAATATAAAAAGTTAAGCAAAAATTTTGAAACATATAATGGTTGGGTTAGCATTTTCCCCCTGTTGATGTCTATGTATACAAGTCTATAACAAGTATGTATTGCCTAACTTGGTAACTTTGTTAGAAATGTGCTAACTTCACTCAGGATTGCACAATTCTGGAATCATTGAGTGGCTACCCAATAGGAGATTTAGGATAACATTTATTATTTCCCTTTTGTAAAAGATACTACAAAGAACAGTTTCACTATTACACTAAACTGAGATAAATAAAAGTATCTATTTGTGATGATGTTTACCTAATCTCAAAAATCACTAATTCTAATAGAATAGTATTCTATTATTCTAAGTGAGTTGCTTGGTCTTGTGGGCCAGACCCTTTACCCAAGATTAGGTCTGGCCAGCAAGGGCTAGGTTATGGATTTGCCAGTTTGCATTCTGATGGCAGGGCTAGATACCACAAATAGTCTGTGAGGACCAGCACACTACGGAGCAAAGTCACAGCCATGGCTTATACTTTACCCAATCTTACTACAAAAAAGGACGGTTAAAGGATATTCAGCGAGACATTTATAGCGACCCTTACCTATGTTAGACAATTTTAACGATCTTTACCGTATACAAAATCGGTTTTTCTGTTTTACTTTCGTGCATTTGTTCGTTGTTCTCTCTCTTTTTAAGAGTTTCCTAATCTACGGCGGATAGCTATGCAGCAGGGAGGAAGAGGAGGACTTCAGTTAGGTATTTAGGAACGTTTTTGTATTTTGTAACTCTAGAAGGTTCATTTTGACTAGGTGGTGGTGGACTACAAGGTGGCGGAGGATTAAAGTTGGGCGGACTAGGAGCTGGTACTGGTGAGTAAGAAGGGGACTCAGGGGCTGGAGCCTCTCTATAATACATTTTGGGGCACACACTCAAGAGGTGATCTTTCACATGAACACAAATAGTTGCCTTTAAAGCCTCCCCTTCCTTCCCCTACTCGATAAAACTGTCCAGCCAGGAGTGCCATCTATAATGTCTCCTTTTGTAATACCTTTGCTTCATTGATTGGCCTACTATCCTCTAGTCTCGCGTAGCCAGACCCTTTACCAACCGTAACCGCTACGCGGGGAAGGAAAGGGTCTGGGAACATACAATACAACGACTTGTTCAGCAGCACCCCAAAAAGGGTGCTCCAATTATCACATTCCAATGCTTGCGGTAGCCAATGACGTCACGGCCACGGCCGGGTAGCAGCTCTCCTATTCATGCTGGTACGTTTATTGCTTGCCAGGAGTGCTTATAAATAGTCTACAAAACAACTTCACCAGTTTGACGAAGTCACGCTACGTTCTCACCCTCCCAGATGTGATGTTGACGTCACACAGTATACCACAAGCTTGCTGGAATGTGATAATTAAGCACCCTTTTTGTGGTGCTGCTGAACAAGTCGTTGTATTGTATGCTCCCAGACCCTTTCCTTCCCCACGTAGCGGTTAGGGTTGGTAAAGGGTCTGGCTACGCGAGACTAACTATCCTCCCACACTTATAACAATTTTCAGTTAAAAAGGTGCTGTGAGCAAGGTCATAGCCTTTTACTGCCATGTACTAGCTATACAAAGTAGTCATTGAATTTATCCTTTGATGGACTTGTACTAACCTAAATGTCTAAATGCCTTTCTTGGAAGTTTATGGAACTCAATGACCCTTTACCAAATCCAATCTGACTGAAATCTATGGCAACAGTGTCCTCAGTGGGTTCTTGCGGAAACTCGCACCCAATTCTGTAGTTTTTGTTGGAAATTTTTAAAACTAATGTACTCCCACAATATAAACTTTCCCAACGTCATAGTGAACTGTTGGTTCGTTACTTATGTTGCTGTAGGTGGCGGCCTTCAATTAGGTCAAGCTGGTGGTGGGCTTCAATTGGGTCAAGCTGGTGGTGGGCTTCAATTGGGTCAGCCAGGATTGCAGCAGCAAGCTGGTGGTGGGCTTCAATTGGGTCAGTCAAGATTGCAGCAAGCTGGTGGTGGCTTCAATTGGGTCAGCCAGGATTGCAGCAGCAAGCTGGTGGTGTGCTTCAATTGGGTCAGCCAGGATTGCAGCAGCAAGCTGGTGGTGTGCTTCAATTGGGTCAGCCAGGATTGCAGCAGCAAGCTGGTGGTGGGCTTCAATTGGGTCAGCCAGGATTGCAGCAGCAAGCTGGTGGTGGGCTTCAATTGGGTCAGCCAGGATTGCAGCAGCAAGCTGGTGGTGGGCTTCAATTGGGTCAGCCAGGATTGCAGCAGCAAGCTGGTGGTGGGCTTCAATTGGGTCAGTCAGGATTGCAGCAGCAAGCTGGTGGTGGAGGTCTGAAGCTAGGACCAGGTGATTGTTGTTTCTATACAAGTGGTGTGAAGTTTCAAGACTGAGTCTTGCTTATTGAAGTTGGGGATACTGCAGAAATACCCTATTGCAAAAATCTTGCATGATCTTAAATAGTTTCTTAAGAATCGTGCAAGATTCTGGCAAGGACTTGCCTGATTTAAAAAATATATTTCCAAGAGTCTTGCATGGTTTTCTAAGAACTTACTTACTAAACCTCGCAAGAATTTAACTGGATCTTACAAGAGTCTTGTCTGAATTGGTGTGATTCTTGTTAGACCTTGCAAGAGTCTTACGGGACTTTGCCTTGCAAGAGTCTTACGGGACTTTGCCTTGCAGGAGTCTTACGGGACTTTGCAGGAGTCTTACGGGACCTTGCGAGAGTCTTACGGGACCTTGCAGGAGTCTTACGGGACCTTGCAGGAGTCTTACGGGACCTTGCAAGAGTCTTATGGGACCTTGCAGGAGTCTTATGGGACCTTGCAGGAGTCTTACGGGACCTTGCAGGAGTCTTACGGGACCTTGCAAGAGTCTTATGGGACCTTGCAAGAATCTCAAAAAAAACCTAGCAAACATCTTGGAGTTAGTGTAACAATTTCTAATATGGCAAGGGCCTGAAGAGCCCAAAGCCCAAATTTGGATTATACATCCTGAGCCTCACTGCATGTGACACTGGTAATATTTGTTACTCACACAAAAACCAAAGCAATTTAAAAGCATTTTAGTTTGTTTAAATAGAACATAAAATTATGTAGAAAGTGGTACTGACCGCCCTATAAAAAATCTGTCACCCCAAGGAGTTCCTGCTTTCTTTCTAGCACAAACAGTCTTCTACCTATTTCTTGTACCCCTCAAAGGCAGTGGGTGGTGGTTGGTGTCACAATTGTTCGTTTCACTGCAATGTGACAATGGTAAATTTCAAAGTTGTATACATACACACTTGCAGTTCATAGAGAAATTTGATGCATAAATTGAAACTTTGAGATATTATAATCGAATCGTGAATCACATAAAAAAGATATTGGTCATGATTATGTAAGTATGAACACACGTAATAAACATTTGCAAAGTGACAGATTATAGTAGGGGTCAGGTGACTTGAGCACCTCGAGTTTATGAGTGCAGAGAGACTTAGCACTCTATTTGCACTAGGCTTTGGCTGGGTGTGAGGACCAATAATATGGTTCAGTTTAATGGTTGTTTGACATGTGCTCACCCTGGATCCACTCATATTCATCCCTTCCTTTATTGTTAGATGTAATGCCAGCCCTGTATGTATATCACTTTGCCTTACTCGTGCGTGCAGTACACATTCTTCTGATGCCAATCTCCATTATTCTCGGATGCAGTCGCTGTAGAGCTTGCTGAACTAAATTGAAGACTAGCTGATGTAAAATACTTGATAGTACTTAAGGTGGCCATTGCAGCTTTTAACACCAAATTAAGAATGGGTCTAAAGTGACACCTAGGCAGTGTGTGGGGATCTTTACAGATTCATACAAGAATCTTGTAAGAATAATCTTGTCATTTTCCAGCTTAATATTATTGTAAGATCATAACAGATTCTTGTTAGACCTTGCAAAGAATCTTGCAAGAATAATTATGCGTGCCCCTATCAATTTTATCTTTCAATTTTAGTAAGATCATGCAAGATACTTACATGAATCCAACCTGCAAGAATCGTGCAGGAATTTTCATGCAAAAAAAAAAAAAAAAAAAAAAAAAAAAGTAATGGGAATACATGTAAGAACTTCCAAGATCATGCAAGGTATTTCCAGTAGGGATATATTGCTCTCAAAGCACAGAATCTTGTTCACGTTGAGATTCACTGTTGACAGAATGACAGACAGACAGACAGACAGACAGACTGCAGGCAAACAGTCAGGAAAACAGACCTTTTCGTTCAGTACCAATTTTCTAAATCCTCAAGATGGTTAAGTAAAAAGTACATAATATTTGAGTTATAGTAAGAAATTGCCTTTCGCTTCTATCACCAACTGAATGCTTGTTCTATTGCATACTTTGTTTCTTTAGGGTTGAATCTGAACCAAGGTGGCATACAGCTGGGAAGGGCTTCTTCTCAAGCTGGAGCTGGTCTTCAACTGGGTGCAACTGCACAAGCTGGTGGTGGGCTTCAACTAGGAGCGGCGTCACAAGGAGGTGGGCTTCAATTAGGAGCAGCACCACAAGGAGGTGGGCTTCAATTAGGAGCAGCACCACAAGGAGGTGGGCTTCAGCTTGGTGGAGCAAAACTAGGCAGTGGTCTTCAGTTAGGAACTGCCACTCAGCCTGGAGGTGGGCTGCAACTGGGAGGCTCCCAAGCAGGAGGTGACGTAATATATGAAAGGAGGGCGGGGTTATGGACGATTGAGTTTAATGGGTTTTTTTGTTAAACTTGATTAATACTTTTAAAAGTTTATTGTTCGGTGTGGTTCAAGCCACTAATAAATACTGAATTTGGCACCATTGCATGGAACTTTCTCTTTATTTCTGCTAAATATGTTATTTTAGGTGGTGGGCTTCAATTGGGTCAAGCTGGTGGTGGTCTCCAATTAGGTCAGCTTGGAAAGTCACAGCAACAGCAACCAGGAGGAGGAGTACTTCGGATAGGAACAGGTGAGAAGTTTCTGTAATTATTTGGTGTATCATACGTACAGCTAGATACATTTCTGCCCACATCTGATGGTGCAAGTTGGTAAAGCATTGTCAGTGCCTGGATGGGAAAGGCGTTTAGTTCCCACTGTCCTCGCACTATAAAAGCTGAACACTGGGTGTGTGTATTCATGAATAATTCATTTGCTGAACTGAGTTGGGAAAGAGTATTCACCTACAAGCTAACTGTAATCCACCACAAATCATGGGTAGAAGAAAGCCAGAGAAGTAGGAGAACGCAAAGTTCAAGAAAATTAGAAGCAGGTGTGAAAAGGCTGACTGATGTAATAACTTCAATGAAAAAGTGAAAGAAAATACACAGAAAGGACAGAGATACTGAAGAGCAGGAGAGATACAGGCAAGGGAGAAAGGAATTCGCGTGTTGAAGAGGAATGAGATAGCTCAGGAAGAAAGAGAGCAGGAGAGGGAAACCTTGATGGATAAAAATATCTAATGCATTCCTATAATTTGCACACACAAAAAATAGTACATCAGGCGCCACTATGTGGCGGGGATATATACTTCCTAGTATATATAATATTTTGTATGTGTGTGTGACGGTATTTATACACCCACCCACATACTCAGTATACTTTTTGCATAGGACATCAACTGGGAGGGGCTTCGTTCCAAGCTGGAGGTGGACTTCAACCTGGTACGTCTCAAGCTAAAAGTGGTCTTCAACTAGGAGCTCAAGGAGGAGGCCTTCAATTAGGAGTAGGTTCTCAAGGTAGTGGACTCCAGCTTGGAGGTGCTAAACCTGGAGGTGGGCTACAATTGGGAGCTACAGCACAGCCTGGAGGTGGGCTACAATTGGGAACTACTACAGCACAACCTGGAGGTGGGCTACAATTAGGAGCTACCAAGCCTGGAGCTGGGTTACAATTGGGAGCTACTACGGCACAACCTAGAGGTGGGCTACAATTGGGAGCTACTATGGCACAACCTGGAGGCGGGCTACAGTTGGGAGCTACTACTTCACAACCTGGAGGTGGGCTACAATTGGGAGCTACTATGGCACAACCTGGAGGTGGGCTACAATTGGGAGCTACTACGGCACAACCTGGAGGTGGGCTACAATTGGGAGCTACTATGGCACAACCTGGAGGTGGGCTACAATTGGGAGCTACTATGGCACAACCTGGAGGTGGGCTACAATTGAGAGCTACTACAGCACAACCTGGAGGTGGGCTACAATTGGGAGCTACTACGGCACAACCTGGAGGTGGGCTACAATTGGGAGCTACTACGGCACAACCTGGAGGTGGGCTACAATTGGGAGCTACTACGACACAACCTGGAGGTGGGCTACAATTGGGAGCTACAACGGCACATCCTGGAGGTGGGCTACAATTGGGAGCGACTACAGCACAGCCTGGAGGTGGGCTACAATTAGGAGGTGCTACCAAACCTGGAGGTGGACTACAATTAGGAACTGCTACATCACAGCCAGGAGGTGGGCTACAATTAGGAGCTACCACATCACAACCTGGTGGCGGGTTACAATTGGGTGCAACTAAGCCTGGAGGTCTTCAATTGGGTGCAACTACATCAAAGCCAGGAGGTGGGCTACAATTGGGAGCTACAGCCACATCTCAAGGAGGTGGACTTCAATTGGGAAAACCTACATCTCAAGCCGGTGGTGGGCTACAATTGGGACTGGGAGCTGGATTGAAGCTGGGGACAAGCACACAACAGTCAGGCCAGACAACATCAGCTACTGTCTCTGGTGAGAATTGTGACTCATTGTTGATGTAGAAGGGTCTTAGTATGAGATAAGATTGGTATGGGTTTAAATTGCATGAACTGGTCCGGAATAAGAAATATGTGACATCTTCATTCAGTTATAAATAAGTAGCAATTTGTTGTACATTGCAGCTGCATCAACACTGTCTCTCGGCCAAGTATCATTAGCCTCCACTGCGACATCAACAGCCGCTGCTAGCAAACCATTGCTGGGAGGCTTGGCCATGACGACACAGCCTGGGGGCAAACCTGGTGGGCTGGGTTTGGTGGGACTGTCTTCGTCCACAACTGCATCTACCGTGGGAGTCACCACACAGGCCAGTAGTGGGGCTGCCACGATGGCAGCTTCAGGGACCAGGGGTCAAGCCAGTGTCTCTGGTAGTGGAAATAACAATGGGTAAGGGGTTGAGAGTTGGAAGTTGATACCATGAAGTTAACGTATGAGGAAGATAAATGTCAGGAGGTGCATTCAAGCACAAGCAGAATTTAACCATATCTGAGTTTTGTCATGGTAGCTTAACCTGACAGTTAATAAATGGCCAAGCCTATGTTTCTTTGAACTGAATTAGGAGTGGCTAAGGGCTGTTAATGTTTCTAGGCAGTGGTGCAGATATAGACTAAATATTTTACTGCTGTTTCTGATGGTTGTTGTTGTTCGCTCAATTTCTCACACTTTTCATTGTTCTTGTAGAGAAGTTCTTCCTTCAGATCTGGGTCTCATAGTGGGTGAATTTGAGACATTTCTATCAGAACAGAAGAAGACGACTGATCAGATGAGCAAATTCAGTGACAGTAGCATGAAGGAAGTCAGTGAAAAGGCATCCTTACAGCTGCAGGTAGGGAGGGAAGAACAAAAAAAGTACTGCTCAGGGTAGTACAATTATATCTATTTATACCGGTCCTTTATACATGCATCTGTACATGTGTGTGTGTGCATTTTAGCATTCAGTTACATGTAATTGAAGTATTCATATAACTGTCTCTTTTAGACCCTCAGCGTACATGTGCGAGAGAGTTATAATAGTTGTCCTGTCTGTCTTTCACGCTCTGATCTTGGAGATTATTGACAATTAACCATTGATTTAGGTATAGAACTTACTCAGAATGACGATTTAAAACTTCTATTGTGTTACTTGAGAAAATGTGGAGGATCTGTCAGCTCTGCGAGGTACTGGCTTCTTTTTTTTTGTGTGGGTAACACCTCCTATCATCACGTCATATCACATGAGCATTTTTTTTTTGCTGCCTGTGGTAGTTTTGTTTATGCTGTGGAGGTATGAAGTGCTGGAAGTGGCAAAAAACAATATATATTATTTTTGTCTGAGAAATGATTTTGTAAGAGCTGGTTAGTGTATTGTGTAGCGCTGAGGGTTCGCATCTTTGGTACTTTATTATATATGTAGCACCTACCTACACACATACACACACATACACACACACACACACACTCACACACGCCCACAAACACACTCACAAACACACTCACACTCACACACACACAAAGCATAAATGGAGTGTTTGCATTTATGTTGGTGCTGGATGTGATTGTTTGTGGTGGGTGTGGTCATATACAGGCATTGTCAGCAGTATCCGCTCAGATACAGAAAGACTCACAAGTGTCTTCTTTTCTCAAGCAAGAGATATCTTCAGTAAGGTGGACTGATAGTTGCATAGTTGAATTACTTGTAATGTGCTGGGTTGACACAGGAGGTGCAGAATGCTGAAATAGCCAAGAGGACCATGGGATTACCAGCTGGACTACAGCATGACCACGTGGCCCCAGAGTTGTGAGTGACAACATATGAATCCATATCCATGCACATGTGTGACTGCAGACATGTGTGACTACAGACATGCATGGATGGAATGCCATGTAGCACGAGCATGTGTGTAATCCTCAACATGCATGTGTTAAAGGGTTATAGTACTCTCCACATGTGTCAATTTTTTCTACTCAATCAGTATAGCTGGGCCACTTTTTAAGATCTAGCTTTGGAGAATGTACCAGTACATTTTTTAAAGCCTTAGTTGGTATTGGGCTTGGAATTGTCATAGGATTTTTTTTTTTTTTTTTTTTCCCCTGGAACAGCTGGGACTTGCATCCATTCATTTATTATACATTATTACTATTATTTTTATTAGTTTATTACCTGTTGGGATGATAATCACACAATGTTATTTTTAAGTACATGACCCTTGAGATAACTCACTTTATGTCTTCATAATGTTATTTTTAGGTAGTGACAAGTGAAATAACTCAATGATATTTCATGGTGTTATTTCACGGGCAAGCTCGTTACCCTAGTAGTTAATAGCAACCAGCCTAGCTTACCAGTTTTGCTAAAATATCAGCTGGGGGTGTGGGGGGCACTTACATCCAACTTTACACCATGAGTTACCAGTCCTAGTCGAAACTACTGGGGTGAAGATATCTATGTAGGTAGAATAAACCTCTTATTACACTCGGCGGAGTGATATGGCTAGACATCACTCTCAGACTTTATTTTCACACCCTCTGGCTCGTAAAAATAAATTAGCCTGCTCGTGAAATATTTCTACCATATCACACTCTGACTCATGTAATAATAATATATTACTAGTAAGTGCCCTGCCACACAGTGGCGCTTGACGTATTGCAAAGTAAGAATGCAGTAGCATAAGTTACTTTTATTCATTATAACATTCTCTACAGTTGGTTAAGGTTACATCAGTTTCACTCTCCTGCTTTATTTTTTCCTAAACTTTCTCATTTCTGTACCTACCACCTTTTTTTTTCTTCCTTCTTGAGTCAAGGAGTCCTTCTCCTCCTTTGTCTACCTCTCATGCTTCTGAATCTTTCTGTCCTTCTATCATTATTGTGGACTTAGGCTTTGTGAAACTTTTTAACTTCAACTTTTCTACTTTCACCTTTCTTTTTTAAACTTACGCTGCCTTTACTCGACGATTCGACTCCACCCGCTTTTTAGTACAAAATTAATCGTTCCCTTTTTTTTTTTTTTTTTTTTTTTTTTGCCTTCTCTTTTGTACTTTCTCCTTTTACTACACCGCCTGTCCTCGTCAATTCCACCGGCTAATTAACCGCTTTTTGCCTTCTCTTTCGCGCTGTAACCTTACTTTCTGAAACCTACGCCGCCTATCCCCGTCTATTCCACCCGCTTTTAGTTACAAGTACAGTAATCACTTTCTACTGATTGTGACGAAACTTGACCCACTCCTGTTTCTCGGCCACTCTCGTCTTCTTCTATTTATCGTTGTACCTTGGCTAGGTTCAAACTAATCCATCTATCAGTAGTCTAGCATAGCCAAACCCTTCACTTCTTTACAACTCGTTCTCGGTTTACTCAGTAATTCAGCACTAGTTTACGAAGGCTGCTCTCCTGTTCCTGTGCCACTCCCACTTATTGTACATTTTTATTTGTGCCGGGTTTGGTTGCTAACCGGTTCGCCCTGCGCTCTAGCTTTACCTGATAATTTAGTGTGAGTTCACGAGCATTGTGCGTCTGCGCGTTCTAGCTCGTTAGCTCATGAATTATTCATGAATATATACATCGTCGTCGGTCACAGGTATTATTATATAGATAATATATACCTATGTTGCAATATCATGCTTGTAGGTGCTTAAGGTTCGCACATGGTGGTGCACTATTTGCAATGTATTTGTTGTACTCCAGATATTTCCAGAACTTGGTGAGCACGTTTGAGGCAAAGATGGAGTTGTATCGTCAGCAGATTGAGGAGTTGGAGAGCCACTTGTCTGCAGCTTCATTGGAGACAGGAATTTCATCACAAAGTCAGTTGAGAGGAATTAAAAGTTGACAAGCATGCTATTATTTATTTTTTATTATGTTCTTGCAGCTGTGATAGACATCCTTCAGGTACAGCACAAGCCATTCCTGCAGCTATCGGCGAGACTGCAAAGCATCCATGAGTGCGTTGAGGATTTGAAGGAGAAGTACACCAGCTACGTGAGGTCTTCTGACCACTTTGATGAGTGGAAGAGGAAGAATCACAGAGGTACAGTAATAACACACAGAAAGATTACTTTGAACTAGAAAATTTTCTTCTTTTTTTCTTTTCTTTTCTTTTTTTTCTTTTTTTTTTTCCTTTCTTTGTTCTTTCTTCCTCTCTCTTTTTTTCTTACTTCTTTCAGTCTTTCTTTCTTCATTTTTTTTCATTGTTGTTTATGTTGTAATGCAGAGCTTTCTCTTACTTTCAGTCTAACTAATACCTTTGTTTATGTATTCATTTATTTTTATTTTCTCTTCCTGTGCACATGTCCGTACACTACACTAAACATGCTGGGTGGGCATACTGCTGTGTACAGGAACATCTTCATCCATGCTGTCAGTTGTGGCTGGTCCCACTCCATTTTCAGACTCTGCCATAAATAGGTCAGCCAGTGCATCATCCCTGGCCCACTTGCAGGCTCCTCATGGCCCGGCTGCTGGCTTAAGTGGGGGCGTGGCAGGAGGCATGGCAATGGGACTCAACTCTGGTGTCAATAATAGGCTGGGATTGGCTCCTTCTGGTATAGGAGGAGCACAGTCTAGGTTAGGTGTGGGGACTGGGCTTGGAACTGGACTTGGAACTGGACTGGGTGGAACAAGAACCGGACTTGGAACTGGACTGGGTGGAACAGGAACCGGACTTGGAACTGGACTGGGTGGAATAGGAACTGGACTGGGTGGAATAGGAACTGGACTGGGTGGAACAGGAACTGGACTTGGAACGGGATTGGGAAAAACGGGTGGGCTTTCACTCGGTGGTGGAGGTCTCGGTAAGTTAATAGTTCTTATTCCAAGTCAGTGGATTATTTTTCATAGTACAGTGGAACCTCGATTATCCAAAAGGCTTGAGACCGAGACCCTTTCGGATAACTGAAATTTACGGATAATTGAGGTTTATTAGTTATTGCACCAAATTATTTTTATTTATTTATTTATTTTCTTTAAACATTTAGTGCCTTGCACTAGGCATAACCAGCTAGCCATAAGGCTAATATTAAGGTTGCCCACACATAACACAATGAACAAGACACAAGCACACACCTACAAAAATTAATAACAGTTAAGAGCTCTGCACTGATCATGATAGTAAATGGGATTTTAAATGCCGCTTGAAGGCCAGATGACTTGAGAGGGCTACTATGTGATCGGGGAGCTTGTTCCACAGAGGCACTGAGCTCACAAAGAATGAGCCACGATGGTAATTTGTACGCACACGGGGGTAGAATAGAGGCATAGAGTTGAGGTGTCCAACTGAGGCCGATGGATGTGGTGTGAAGGCAGTGGGTGGGATTAAAGATTTGCCACGTAGGACTCTCCTGCACAAACAGAGCTTGATGAAGGACCTGCGTTTCTGAAGGGAAGGCCAACCAAGGTTGAGCCACTTGAAGACCAACGTTTAGTTGCTAGCCTAGCAGCAAAGTGTTGAACTCTCTCTAGGTTGTCAATTAGAGTGGTCTGATGCGGGTCCCAGACACTTGCCCCATAGGTCAAGGTGGGGACTACAACTGCTATGTAGAGCTTGGTGATGGCATCAGTACTGGCCATCCTAAACTGGCAATAGAATAGACCCAACTTCTGTTTGGCTCGACCGCAGACGGAAGCTATGTGAGCTGACCATGAGAGATCGGATGAAAGCAGGATTCCGAGATAACAAAAGGAGTACACTTGCTTGATGGGACTACCACCAATTTCAAGACAAAGAGTAGGGGGGCGCTTCATTCTAGTGATCATCATACATTTGGTTTTCGTTGCATTAAACTTGAGGTCTCTGTCATCACCCCAAAGCTCTATCTGGTCCACATCTGACTGAACAAAAATGCAGTCATCGCTGGTGCTGATGGGCCTGAAGTAACAGATGTCATCTGCATACAAACGTAAATCGGCGGTGGGGGAAAGCTTGACTCGAGTAATTGTATCCATCACAATCAAGAAAAGGAGAGGGCCCAAGACTGACCCCTGAGGGACCATAGGTAACATTAGCCATGGATGAAGTAGACCCTTGCAAATCCACTTACTGATGTCAGTGTGACAGGTAATCCTGAATCCATCGCAGTAGCATCCCACAAACGTCTACCTGGAGTAAGCAGTCAAGTATCAACCAGTGTGGGATTGAGTCAAAGGCCTTGCTAATATCAAAGAAGATGCAGGCAATACTGGAGCCGACTTCAAGAGCTTTGTGCCACTACTTTGTCAATGAAAGGACAGCCTCCTGCGTTGAGGCACCAGCCCTGAAGCCATATTGCTTAGATGACAGGAGACCATTTCTACATAAGTGATTCATGATGGTATTGTGAACTTGCCTTTCCAACAGCTTGCAGACCAGTGGTAGGAGTGAGATCGGGCGATAGTTAGCAACATCGGTCGGGTCACCTGATTTGAATATCAAAGTTATGTGTGACAATTTCCAGGCAGATGGAACTACATCAGTACACAATGACCGATTGAACAGGTCAGTAAGAAATCCAGCGATAGATGAAGCTGACAATTTTAGCATCCTGCTAGAGATACCGTCAGGGCCGGATGCTGTGTTTGAACTAAGACGTGTTATACCACGAATGGTATCCAAGAAAGAGCAGGAAACAGAAGAAATATGTGGAACATCTGAAGGCAGGTCAGCTAGGTGGTGAGAGAGGCGAAGAGGAGAGTACACGAATGCAAATTGACAATTGAGAAGATCAGCCTTGGCCTGGAGGGTAGAAACTTCCACATCACCGCGATGCATAACTGTAGGCATCCTCTGTTTCTGGCCAGTGAGGGCATGATAGGCACCCCAAAATTCTTTGGGACTCTTTGATTTAGAGAATCGATCATAGAAAGATCTCTTGCCATGACGAAGAAGGGCAACTGCTCTGTTTCTAAGCCTCCTGTAGGTATTCCACAATTTAGCACAACCCGTCCTCTTTGCAGCCTTGCGTGCCCCTTCCTTCCTCTCAAAAGCCCTCTTCATCTCTTTGGTAAGCCACGGAGGAGAGTGGCTCCCATGCACGAACCTTACAGGTATCTGAGTGGACATCACATGCATAAACCCTGTATGAAAGGTATCCCAAACAGGATTGACATTACTGCATGACACCTTGTAGCAAGTAGGAGGAAATGCTCACCTCACAATCTTTCACTGAACTGTCCAACCAAGTCTCAGCGATTGCAATGATATCTGGCCGGTCAGTGGCTGCCATGAGCCGAAGTTCATCAATTTGAAGGAGGAGACTTCTTGTGTTGGTGTAAAAGGTGGATAAACTCGACCCCAAAGGAGCCACTGGAGCTGATTTAGCAGAGTTTAGTGAGGTAGAGGCTGGAGCTGGCTGGCAGGCAGGGCAGAGCCACTGGATATTTACACTCTCCTCCTGTAGAGCTTGGTAGTCAGCCAAACTCAGACCAAGACAATCTGAGTGATGCCACAGGTCACATTCATCACAGAGCACTGCCTTGTCATCATCTGCAACTATCTGACCACATATACCACAGGGGAAGAGGAGGCCGCCCCCGCCACCATTCGCAGCCTTTTTTTTCTTTTTTCTCTTTTTTTTTTTAACACAACATTGTTATTAAATATGAAGTAAACAGTGCTTATAACAAAAATTAACAGTTTGAATGTTAATATCAAGTCATTCTTTACGAATAAACGCTGCCAATGTTGTTTGTTTCAAATTTGAACTTCGCTTTCTAGATGCCAATGTATGTATTTTTTGTAGATGGAGAAGTGTTGTTGGTTCAGCTTCTTTTTGATGTTCATGCCAAATAAAAGAAAAAAGTCTGTTGCTCCCCAGGATGTAGCTTGGTATAGAAATAGTTTGCTTTTTCACAAAGAATTGGACCTGAAATAGGCATACCTTCAACTCTTTTTTGGACAAACCATAGGCACACTACACATAAAAAATAAAAAATAAAAATTACTTAGTTATTCAGCACTGTAGCTAAATGAGTGAGCAAAGTTTACTCACCAGCCTTATCCAATTGTACATCATTAGCATTTTTCATTGATTTTCTTTTCTTCGCAACAGTTTGACTATCTATGGATACAAAAAATGACCATATCTTCTCTTCGTTCTTCAGCTCGCAAACGGTAGAAATTTCGATGCCATATTCTTTGGCTAAGCTGGAACAACTATTTTTCTTAAGCTTATCCAATATTTCTACCTTCTTTTCAATTGTTAGGACAGTCCTTTTTCGTTTCACCGCCACTTTACTATGCTCAGCCATGGCCTCTCCTACTCAAAATGCAGCTATAAGTCATTGAATTTTTGCGCATGCGCAACGAATTTGCCTTTCGGATAATCCGAGCATTCGGATAATTGAGGTCTGAATAATCGAGGTTCCACTGTATGCACTTATTGTGCCTTTATGAGAATTGATGCTGTAAAATATTCCCAGTAGATAGAGTACTCCTGTTGCCATGGCTACAAGAATTAATGATATGGTGTGTTATTTTTAGTGTGTATCTGGTGGTTACTAAGTCCCAACAAAAATTACTGTAGTAACAGGAGAAGTTAATTGATCAGAAATAAAGATCGGTCAGGTTATTATGAGGAGCATATTTCTGTATTGTATTTATATAGTGGTTAATTCATTATTCAGCCTTGAAATATTAAGCCACATCCCCATCACTTGTGCCATCCATGTGTCAGTATTTGAGCTGGGAAAGTAACTGAATTTTTATTGTGTGTTCCAGGTATTGGAGGTACAGGCCAGCTTGGATTGGGTACCGGTACTGGTCTTGGACTGTCCAACAAACCCACTGGTCTTGGTCTAGGTTTGCAAATCAATGTTGGAGTGGGTGGAGGCTTGGGTCTGATGGGTGGGGCTGCCTCTTCCAATGCTCCAGCCACAGCACCTCCTGTTGGGGGGAGTGGTCATTCCTTCAATTTACAAATGCCACCACTGGGAAAACGGAAAAAATGAATTATGTCATCATATTATTATATAATCATATTTCACTCTGTAACTCTGGAGGTATGTTCATATCTATCCACATTTCCGTCTTGTGAATTCAGTAATAAATGTTGCACTACAACATAGGGGTTGGTATGGGATTTACACAAACCGATCAGGGCTGAAGGCCTAAGGATAGTGTAAATCCCATACCAACTGAACTGGCTATAATTTACTTATTCACCTCCTAGGGAGGCCTCTTGAGGTGGGTATGAAATATATTGACTTTGAATTGAGCAATCTGATTGGGACAGTTTACGAAATAGAAAACATTTATTGTGCTGAACTTATTGCCTCTCTTAACTCTGCAAGTGAGAATTTAGCATTTCAACAAGATCTGGACAATTTATTTAGAGCAATAACAAGACAGAAGGATTTAGGTATTTTAATCTCTGATAGTTTATTTTGGTCTGCTCACATCAATGAAATACGTAGTAAGACTTACAGGTCTTTGTATTTAATTAGGCAAACAATTCCTTGCACACCCATTAACGTTAAGAAAGACCCTCAATTTATCACTTGTAAGATCTCAGCTAATTTACTGTTCCCAGCTATGGTTTCCCAACAAAACAATGGAAAGAGTTCAACGGTATACATTTTAAATGAATTATAATATTCCTTACAAATTATGACGTGTACAGTACATCTCAATATTTTACTGGTAATGTACTACTTACTAGTGTTGTTACTAAAACCCCTTAGTTTTGGGGTATTTTATTTAGCTGTAGAGAACATGAAAAAAACTAAACCTAAATATTTTAGAAGACAGTAAATTTGGTAAGAATAACTAAGCTGTAGAGAACATGAAAAAAACTAAAACTAAATATTTTAGAAGACAGTAAATTTGATAGTAACTAAAACTACCAGTAGAGTGGATGACAAACACTAATACTAAGCAATTTTTTTATTGTAAACAATTCACCTTGAATTATGCCATAAATACTAAGAACTAACTAAATCTTCAGGGAGAATTTGGGAAATAAACTAAAACTAAGCATTTAAGGTATTTTTAGTATGAATAAATAAAACTAAGAAAATCTGAAATCTCTAAACCAAAGCAACAGACATTATTTTTTGACGATATCTGTCCTGTGCATTTTCTGGAAGCCCTTCAAGATAAGTCTGCGGTTTGGAGCTGGCCATGCTTACAGTCAACTACGCACCAGCTGTACACCAAGATGGCCGATCAGTGCGCGCGTGAATGGAATGCTCATTAATGCTCACATGATGAAAAAGCTCTAAAACTAGTTTGATTTTGTGCTCATTAGAAGTACAGGAATATATATCATGTGTAGGTCATGAATATTGTCCTTTTTTGTTAACCATTTAACTACGGATAGGGGTTGAATCGACCCAGTCGTACCGGGGTTAGATCGACCCCTTTTTCTCGCGCATGCTTTGCATATAAGTGTGAGAGGTATTCTGGCTAGGGGAAGGGGTGCGAGGTGGATGTGAAGAGCGCCTATTGAAATGTCCCGGTGCACCCAGACGACAGGTGGCTGATGGCAATGCACCAGGCATCTGAGTAGGTGCATGACTCCCGGGTCCCTGCTCAATCTGGACTGAAGGGCTGCCACTACCACTTGCAGGCATCTCACCTGATAGGTGTGCCAAGCGTGGCCCCATATCGCACATGTGAGAACATTTGGGAATAGTTCTTTTGCTGCAATGGACAGCTTGTCTGCTCTCCTGTCCCACTGAATTTGAAACCAGCCATTCCCGTGCCATGCCCCACAGCCCCAGGATCCAGACGCATCTCTACTGAAGGGAGGCTGGCGGGTGGGCAGAGGAATGGCAGCCATTCCACTGCTCTTAAGAATTCCTTCCACCATGCGATGTCTGCTCGGCATGTTCCATTTAACCTGACAATGCTCTCACCATCCAACCTTGTGTTGGTGACATGGAGAAGATCAAGCAGCCTGCGGAGGAAGGAATGCCTCCCGGTTGCACCACTTTGCAGGGGTGGGTGAGTAGTCAGATCAGTGACTCCAGCTGCTTACGCCGGCTAATTTGAGGGATGGCCCCACGACTTGCCTTACTTTTCTAGACATCCAGGTAGGCACAGTAGCTGGTGAGCTCCGCCTTTCCGAAGATAAGCTACTACGGTTGAAAACTTCTCTAGGAGTGAGGATCAAGGAAAGCTAACGGAGCCATGGGCACCCCCAGCTTCCCACATACTGCATCCAGTGTATTGAGGGCCAGTTGGCATTCCTCCGAGTGTGTGAGTGTCACAATTATGAAGTCATCCAAATAATGGGAGACAAAGTGGATCCCGGCCTGTTCCAGGCACCAGTTGAGTGCGTCTGCCACTGCATTTAAAATGTTGGGGGCTAATCTCAATCCAAATCTACACAGATCCTCCCTTCCCATTCCAAGGCCTGTATAATTCAGTCTTGTAGGAGTATGGGTATGAGGCGATGTGCAGACTCGACCCCCCCATCATTTCTGATGAGGGAGACCCTAACTAGCCCTCCCTATTCTCACTGGTGCCTGCTGCATGGAGCTCCCTCGTGGGTCCCTCCGATCCCCCTGGAGCCACTGCCAGCTGGGACTCCTCGACAGGTCCCTGGGGTCTTCCCAGAGCTGTCGCTGGCTGTCCTCCCTCCCTCCAGCACCGATTGGGGAATCCCCCGCTCCGTTAGCGTCCGAAAACGGGAATCTCCAGCAGGATCTCCCTAAGGGTCTTCCTCACCTGTCCTCCCGCTCGCTGCCACGCTCCTCTGGTACACCCCTTCAGCCGACACTTTACCCACTCAGGTAAAGCCGATGCCGTTGTCGTTACTAACACACAAGCGTATTATTATATAGATGCACCTTTGTGTCTTTGTGATAAGAGGAGTAAATTATTTTCATGAATTCCTCTTTATACTGAGAGTAGATGCTATAAGTATTCCCAATGGATAGGGTATTCCTGTTGCTATGCTGTAGTTGCTATAGCTACAAGAATTAAGAATATGATGTGTCATTTTTGGTATGTATCTGGTTGGTTACTAAGTCCCAATAACAATTACCCAAGTAACTGGAGGAGTAAAAAGATCAGAAGTACAAGATCGGTCAGGTTATTATGAGGAGCTCATTTATGTGATTGTACTATTATAGTGGTTGTTTGGAAGCAGTCTGCAATAATTCATTATTCAGCCTTGAAATATTAAGCCACATCCCCATCACTTGTGCCATCCATGTGTTAGTATTTGAGCTGGGAAAGTAACTGAATTTTATGTGTGTTTCAGGTATTGGAGGTACAGGCCAGCTTGGATTGGGTACTGGTACTGGTCTTGGACTGTCCAACAAACCCACTGGTCTTGGTCTAGGTTTGCAAATCAATGTTGCAGTTGGTGGCCTGGTGGGTGGAGCTGCCTCTTCCAACACTCCAGCCATTGAATTGTTGGACAAATGTTCTGGATACTGGAGTGCACACTTTTACTAGTCTTACACACACAGGTAAGTGTAACTTTTGGAGTACACATGTTCAAATGCACCCAATGTGGCACATTTTTGCCATCTTGCAAACGTACTGCACTGCCCGCTCTGTATGTGTAGGGAGAAAGTAGTCTCGCGTAGCCAGACCCTTTACCAATCGCTACGCGGGAAAAGGGTCTGGTAAACTGACATTGAGCAGTTTGTTCAGTTCCCCTCGCTAATTGGGGAGACCGCAAACAATAGGTGACGTAATATCCTGTGAAGTAAGACTGCTAAAACTTTTGCGCGTATAGTATTTCTGTGCACAACAACTCTCCAACAGCTGTGTCAAAACTCTTCCTTTAGGTGATGCCATTAGTTTAAGCAGTGACTTGGCCTAGCTTTTTAAAGATATCTGGAGTTGGAAATTTCGCTTAGTTGTTGCTTTGTGCACAGGCCATTGTATATGCCATGGTACCTTAGGTTTTTGTCATGCTTAAAGGTGAATAATGCTAGCCAAGAATCAGTAGTATCAAAGTGCCATTAATTTTTAACCGGCAGCATTTCCCAGCATTGCTTTTGCACAAGTAACATTTCTTCATGGCAATACAGAACGAACTCTGCCTACTGATCTGTACAATTCACGCGCCTGAAAATATTTAACGATTTTACACCCACACTAATTGAACCACAGTTAACCACTTGCTGACTAAGCAAGAACAAACTGCTCTATGTCAGTTTACCAGACCCTTAATCCTGCGGCTCCCATCCTACACTACAACCATTACACCCCCCATGCATGGCACCCACGCCTAGGTGGGTGGCACCATTATCTCTAACTACCCATTTACTTACCCCATTACCTACTCACCTTCTTCACCATCTATGTGTACTCCCTGAGTCCGCAGCACTATTTGCTGAGTTGTTTGGCATGGGTGGCCAACAGGAACCCCGCCCCCAATCAACATGTGCTAATTGGGGCTAATTAACGGGGCGGGGCAAGCCCCTTTAATCCCGCCGGCACACCTTATCACGGCAAAGCAGCAGAGCTGCCTACCGGAAGTTGTTTGTTACCTAAGCATTAATCCCCCCCCATTTCCCAGGTAAAGGTGTGGGAGGGTGGGGAAATAATCAGGCAGTCTGCTATAGTGGTGTAAGTGTTATCTCCACGTGCACTAACTGACTGACTAATGCGCACCCGCTCTGTGCTCCCACGTGATGCTGGGCCACCAAAACCCAGCACCCCTTTACCAATGTGTAGGAATTCCCGCCTGGGATTAACCCCACCTAACCTGCAGCTAAGTGGACATTAATCCTGCGGCTCCCATCCTACACTACAACCATTACACCCCCCATGCATGGCACCCACGCCTAGGTGGGTGGCACCATTATCTCTAACTACCCATTTACTTACCCCATTACCTACTCACCTTCTTCACCATCTATGTGTACTCCCTGAGTCCGCAGCACTATTTGCTGAGTTGTTTGGCATGGGTGGCCAACAGGAACCCCGCCCCCAATCAACATGTGCTAATTGGGGCTAATTAACGGGGCGGGGCAAGCCCCTTTAATCCCGCCAAGGGAGGCACGACCACCACCCCAAGCCAGCACATCATAAACACTTGCCAAGAACTAACCCCACTTTAGTTTGAATCCTCCAAAAATTAATAACTAACAATTCAACATACACAACACAATGAAAAGGCTCAGGGAGGCACTCATAAAAAGAACACACAAAACACACAGAACAAAAGGTTCAGACATGCGCCCACACTAGCATAACATCACAGAGTAGTTCGCTAGCTGCTGTCTTGGAATCTTGACATACTCCAAGTATGCTAGGCTTTTCCATCGGCCAAGAGTCTTGATGATGGAGTCCTCGATCCCTTTAGCTGCAGCTGTTGTCGCCGCCCCAATGCGAAAGCTGTGGCTGGCATAACGACCGGCTTGGATGCCGGCCTTCGCCAAAGCGTCTCGCACCGCTTGCACAAATCTCTGCCTGGTTAGGGGTCTGCCGTCCTTAAAGAGGAACAAAGTGCCAGGTTGCCTACCCCGAACAAGCAGGTATGCCAGCATGGCAGAGACCGGGCATAGGTTAGACGGCACCTTGCCGATAAAAAGAGTGATCCCTTTCCTGAAGGGGTCCGTCTTCGATGCCTTGAGGTGGACACTAAGGACACGAGGACTCGCCGGGTCATCGACAGCGAGGTCGCCCCAGGCCAGGTGAATGGAGGCATCAAAACCCGTGTCGCACGGTACGGTGAACTCTCCAGCTCTGAGGAACCCAAAGAAGGCCAGGCAACATGCCGCCCACAGCATAATGTAATCTGGGTCCCCCGCCCTGCACTCCCAGACAGCCTTGATCTGGCGCAGCAAAGGTGGGGTGATAGGCAGGCGCTCCCGGCTGGAGTCACCCCCTTCACCCTGAGACCGCTTCACACCCCTTAGCACATAGTGAAGCCGAGAAAGAGTTGGCAGGAAAGGATCATCAAGTCCCTCCTCGATGTGCAGGTGCCTGATGCCAGCCATGTAGGACTTGATTGTCCGGTGCCTCAGCCCCTCGCTGGCCATCTTGGCAGCGAATTTGCACAAGACATCCTCCCCAGCTGGCATGGCCTGGAGGCCCGCTGAGGTGCAGAAGTTGAGGAACCGTCTCTGGCCACTGGAGTAGACCTTGTGTGTGGACTGGGCTAGGCCCTTTATGAAGAATGACCGAACAAGGCTATCCAGTCGACCCTCGTCCAGTCTGGGGTTCCGTGCACTAGACACTGTAGCAGGTTGTCCGGTAGAGTTGTGGGCTCCCTGTCTGCTCGTGGTACCAGCCTCTGGAAGGAAGGAAGGTCGCCACATGACAACGCATCTGCTGCGCCATTCTGCGTTCCTGGGATGTGTCTGCACACCAATGACACACCCCACCTGGCTAAGAAGAATGACAGGCACCTCATCAAGTGCATGGCTCTATCCATCTTACTCCTGCCAGAGTTTACAATAGCCACCACGGCGGCATTATCACAGAAGCAGACTATCGTGAGGCCCTTCCACTCGCTGCCCCAGATAGCAACGCCCAACACGATGGGAAGCAGCTCCTTAACTGTGATGTGGATACCATCCCAGCCATCATGGAGCTGTAACTGAAACCACTTTCCATCTGATGTGAAGGCCCCGCATCCCCATGAACCTGAGGCATCAGACGTCAGCGCCACCTGGGGTGATACTCGACACAGGGTGGCCATAGGACAGGACCCATTCCAGATAGGCAGGAAGCAGCCCCACCATCTGAGATCTGAGCGGAAACCAGCGTTCAGGCGAACACGATGGTGCAGCTCTCGAACACACTTGGAGAGCTCAATCATTCGTCTCAAAAAGGATCTCCCAGGCCTGATGGCACAGCATGCATGCTGCAGCTGGCCGATGATCGACAGCAGCTCCCTTTTCGAGCATGACTTCAGACCTTCCCACCGTTGGATTTCTCTGCAGAGACGGTCCAGTTTGGCTGGGGGAAGGCGCACCGTCAGGGAAGTTGTGTCCAACTCCAAACCAAGGAAGGTGAGGGTTGTACTGGGGCCCTCCGTCTTCCGCTGGGCCACTGGCACCCCCAGGGTGTCGCAACGAGCTAATGCTGACTGCAGGGCCTGCTCGCACTGCTGTGAGTCTGGGTCGCCAAAAAGCAGAAAATCGTCCAAGTAGTGGAGACCATCTACACCATCAGAGTTCTCCAGGATCCACAGCAGTGCGTCAGCCACTGCATTGTACAGCTTGGGAGCGGACCTGAGACCGAAGGGGAGAACCTTATCCACGAAAATCTGTCCTTCCCATCTCATCCCAAGGAGTCGCCTGTCGTCGGGGTGGACAGGAACCGTCCGGAAGGCACCTTCCACGTCAAATTTTGCCAGGACAGTGCCCCGGCCGCGGGCAAACACTCTCTTGCACGCTTCATCCACAGAGGTATAGTGCAAGGTGCACATCTCAGGTTCGATGCCGTCATTGACACTGTGACCTCTCGGGAACGACAAGTCCACAATGAGGCGCCATTTCCCCGGCTGGTGTCCTTTAGGGACAAGGCCAAACCTGTTCACCTGCACCTGTGCAGCAACGTCAGGCTCCACTGGGCCCAGCACCCTACCAGCTGCTACTTCCGATCTGAGGAAGTTGCTAATGACTACAGGGTGCACGTCAGCTGACTGCATGTTGGTTGATGCACTGTGGCATGACGCTGACCCATGCCGGAAGCCGATCCGGAAGCCTTCTTGGAGACCCCGTACCAGGTAGTCCACATATGCCCTGTCTGGGTGGCTTGCCAAGCACTCCTCCCATAGCTCGGGCACCATGGGGCACTTAATATGGCTCCATCCCCTTACCGAAGGGAGAGGGCAGACAGCTCTTCTGCTGGCCAGGGTCAACAGATCTGCTGTGTAAGCGTACGGTGGTCCCCCTAGACCACACACACACATAATCACAATAACTGGGTACAGCAAGTGGGCCACACTGCTATAAACCCTACGTCCCCCTACAAGGAAGGAGGCCCGGCCGTCCTTCATGGCCCGTGTCCTGGAACACCATCGGAACAGGAGCATACTGTTACCCGTGCCCATGTCCTGGAACTCCATCAGGACAGGGGTATTGGCCAGCACCGGAGGCCCACAAAGACGAATGATATGTCTGGAACTTATCCACTCGTCGTGACCTTAGTACCACACAGACCCATTCTGATACCCAATCACCCTTTTATTACCTAACCACTCCCTTTCCTGGCACTGTACTATCCCTCGTGTAACTACCCTATCCCTTCCCTTTGCTATCTTACCCAGTCCTACCCTGCTGCCATCCTACCCTACCCACCCCTGCTATCTACCGCACGAGCCCCAAATACATAAATATGGCATGGAAGTGATCATTACTGGTGATAGAATCGATGGATAAATAGAGTGTAACATGAGTGAAATGGACTAAACATTCAATGAATCTAGCCCATAGTGTCCTGGGCACGCCCTCTACTGGGCAGGATTCCTCCCTTCCCCTGTAGGAGGACACGCCGACTTCTTGTGGTCCCCGCCACAACGGGAACAGATGTGTTGGAAACGGCACGGGATGGCGACACATGCTCGCCCGTCGTTCCATGCAAAGCATGCTGTGACACGCCGCCTCTTCGGTTTTGGGGCGGATCCACTATCTGTGGAGGGACTCTGGGTGGCCTTCTGTGCCCCACTGGAACTAGCGGACAAGAGGCACCTGGTGTACAATGCCTGGTCCAGGCGCCCAAACTCCGCTTTTCCCAGCGAAGGCACCTGCTGCCGGAAGCGAGAGTCGTATGCACGCCACCAGTCTCCCTTTTCCCCACCGGATAGGACTATGGCAAGGTATGCCCATAAGTCCACAGCTTTGCCAGGATGGGATTGGACGACGATGCCCGCAAATTGGCAAAAGGCCCTCACCCATCCCATCAAATCTCCTACCGGTCGTAGCTTGTGGGCTGGCACTGGCTTACTGTCTTCCCCATCAAGCGAGCGACAGAGTTCTACTTCCAAGTTTTCCTCCGTCAACTCCGCCATATCGACAAAGTCCCCCTTGAGGATTCGGCGGACAATTCTGGCTGGCACCACCGGGAGGGTCTCACCCAGCTGAAACTTGGTGGTAGCTGGCTCGGACGGTGTGGCAGTCGCCTTCGTCGGTTTTGCTGCCACAGGTTCTGCCAACCCAGGAGCAGTAGCAATCGTGGGGAGGCCGAGATCCCTCACCCGACGGACATCAAACTCCCCGAGCCTTGATCCTATGGATGCGGTATACACCACACTTTAACACGGACCACACATATCACTGCCCACTGACAGCAGAGAGGGGAGCACCATTGCAGCTCTCTGACTAGGATCCCACCTAGTACCACAGTGCAAAGTAGGGGTCTCTCCACCTACTGCAGTGCTCATCTCACCTACTCAGCAACCTATTGGTCACTCCCAATAGAGAAAGAGCCACTGCTCGAGGTAGGGTCTCACCACTACCAACACCTGCTATGATACGATCTACACACCAAGTATAATTCACTAACACAATATAAGGGTCACACCGCTCGACAATCGCTATTAGATCATGTCTGCTTGCCTATGAGCATTGCTCCAACTCGAGGTAAGGGTCGCACCACTTACCAAGCACTATTTAGGTACTAACTTCTCCCCCCAAACATTACACTCCACCAACATTGCCCTACCTTGGTAGGGTCACCCTCTGGCCGCTACTATTCAGACACTTATACCACCCTGTGTACATTACACTAACACCACATACTACTCCCCAACCCTACTAGAGGTAGCAATCACTTCGGCTGCACATGGTAAGGGAGTAAGGGTCACACCACTTACTAATCCAGGTGAGGGTCTCACCACCCACCACTGCTAGGAGTACCCTTTACTAAGTAGCCAGCAAGCTGTAAGGGTCACACCACTCACATGTGGGGTAAGGGTAGTCCCCAGCAGTTATTATTATTATTAACAATTAAGACCTTATCGTGGTCATACTACTTAAGCTACAAGCTACAGACTACACATACCATTGGGAGTTTCAGCTGCCCCTGCTCGAGTACTGGAACTCTCCCCAAGGTTACCAGCAGCCACCGTGTCTAAAGGGGGCAGTCCAGAGGGGGTAGGCATAGCTGGGGCAGTCCCCGTAGCATTGCTGCTACCACTTCCAGTGCTAACCAGTTGCCGCTGCTGGTCTAGGAGTTCGGAAACCACCGCCCTAATGCAATCCAACACCTCCTCGGGGATAGCTCTGCGCCCAGGCTGTCCTGGCTCTTCACTTGAACTACCACCACCCCCACTGTCTACGTTGTTGGTAGCCATGGACCAGTCGCAGAAATAATCAGGCAGTCTGCTATAGTGGTGTAAGTGTTATCTCCACGTGCACTAACTGACTGACTAATGCGCACCCGCTCTGTGCTCCCACGTGATGCTGGGCCACCAAAACCCAGCACCCCTTTACCAATGTGTAGGAATTCCCGCCTGGGATTAACCCCACCTAACCTGCAGCTAAGTGGCCATTTTCCCGCGCAGCGATTGGTAAAGGGTCTGGCTACGCGAGACCGCAGGACCTTGAGGTTAGAGGGTTAGCAAAGGTCAGAATCACCGCCCCCGCCCACCCAGCGTACAAACTCCGCGTTATAACCACCCAAGTCTTCACTTCGTTCGTCTTTCTCATACTTTTTTGTGGTTGTAGTTCGGCGACTTTCGATATGGCAAGCAGCAGAGTAGATGCGGAGCTGAGCAAAATCTGTAATAGACTGTGGGAGGAGGATGTCAATAGAGCGGAGCCTAACAAAGACTACGAGATTGACCTGCAGGGAGGTTGGTGCACGGGGAGATTCTCATTGACTTGTAGCTTACTAAAGCTAGCTATCTAGCGGCGTAATGTAACTTTGGAAATTGGTTTAATATACACACTCACATAATGTTTAGTTACTGGTGATTGTGATTATTTGTAGCTGCATTTTGAGAGTTAAGAGAATTGAAGTGTTATAAAAATATTAGCTAGGTAGTGTTGAGAATGAGTGAGACTTCCTAATATTGTTAAACTGTCACAATTAATTGCAGACTCTTGAAGTGTTAGAAACAATGTTGTAGATACAAGTACAGTATGTCAGTGAATTAGCTATTCTAGTACACTTATTAGTATGCCAGAGGATATGTGTATAGTTTGCTTGTCTTCATTAGAGGCACAGGAATAAGTGTCATGTGTATGTCATGAATATAGTCCTTTTTTTCTATAGTCAACATTGTGAAGTCATTTGATTTGACACTTATCAGTCGATCAACAGAAAGTTAAAGTGTTTCTTAAGCGATGCAATTGTTATGGTGTTGCAATAATAGTAGTAATAATAATTGCTTAAACTTCATTCTACTAATTCTAGACGATCTGCTATTATATGCTGAGTTTTGAAACTCTGCAGGTACTAAAAGCTACAGAACTACGGACAGGGCGAGACGTCCTCTTTTCAAGTATGTGAATGAGGATCTGTTGAGGCGGCCAACCTATGCCAGCTTCATAGTTCTGCTGGACAACTATGAGGCAGCCACTGGCCAGTCTGAAGTAGTCACAACTGAGGAAATACGGGAGATGAACCAGTTCATAGATCTCATATGTAAAACTAAAGTAAGTTAGTTGGTAGAGTATTCATAGGAAGAAGGCTGGCCAAACTCGATTTCACTCATTTCATATATTTATTTATATAGGTGATCCAGACGGCTCATGAATATCTAGTACACAAAGGCAAGGCCTCCCGTGATGAGCGTGCTTTCAGGAATCAGCTCTATGACCTGTGGTTCAAGCTATACCGTCGCACAAGAGGTAGTAGAGCGCTGGACTCCTCAGCATTTGAGCATGTGTTTGTGGGGGAGACTCGCGGAGGTACTGAAGTGCTGGGCTTCCACAATTGGATCCAGTTCTACCTGCAGGAGAAGGCTGGCAATGTGGACTACCAGGGCTACATACTGGGGACAAAGGTGACTAATAATCGTGCAGTGAGCTTATTCGCTTTCATACAACTCTTCGACATCTTGTGTACTCATTTTTTTTATTGGTTTCCTTGCAGTCTGATGCAGGGAACAAAAGCCGCTTGATTACCATACAGTTTAAATGGAATAGAGAAGTAAGTAGTAATCACAAAATAATGAGTTGGGAAGTAAAGAGTATATCAATTATCCAATCATGTTGTGTTGGTTGTTTTTCTTCAGACAAAGCCTATTGGCAGTTCCTTCATTGGCACAAGTCCAGAGTTTGAGATAGCTCTGTACACCATCTGTTTCCTGTGCAACCATGTGGACCAAACCACTGAAATTAGCATTGCAGGTTACGATGTGGTCATTACCTGCTACAAGCACGGACTCAATCTTGGTACATCCTTTCCTAAAGCTTTATAAATTATATTCCCCTCTAATTTATCACAAGGTGTAGGAACTTCATTAAAAAATAGAATTTTAACATAAGTATTTTATAGAATCATTAGATGTCAGTGAATTGAAGTTTTTTTTGTTTTTGTTATTGTTGTTTTATTTTGTTAATTTTTAATTCGAATTGCATATTTTTATAAATTATAAAAAATTAATTGATCACCAGTTATTATAAGAGTAGTTTTGAACGGAAACATGAAATCATGAATTGGATGGTTTTCTGTATCTATAGAAATAATAAGAAGCACGTCACAGACACTAGTTCATTCGTATCACTTTGTGTTAACTTACTTAGAAGACCAATCCACTCTGCCTTGAATGGATGAGCTAGCTTGGCTAGCAATGTTGGAATGATAGGCTAATTTAGTGTCCATTGGACGAGGACGCAATGGAGGTTGTACCTCCCTCCTCATAGTGGGAGGGGCTACTTTAGTCAGACCCACGGTGATATCATGGTGCCTGGGGTTAGTGCCTTGCAGATCTTTTTCTCTTCTCTGCATATCTTTTAGTACATTCTTTCTACGGTGCCCACTGCTGTGGGTATCTAAAATCACATAACAAATAGTATTCTATCCAATTATTCAATATTATTACTCCAGAGTCAAGTAGTGTGGGGCACATGAATGTGACTGTAATATCAGCTACATACATTTGCCATTGCCATATGATGTGAGAACAATATTTTACTTGCTCTGTATTCTCTAGCCTTAAGCTCATAAATCTCAGTTGTCGCCGGGGAATCGAACCCAGGACCCCTGGCTTTAGCCACTGAGTCATGCCAAACCCCACGACTTCAAGACCTTCACATTTTACCTTTATACCATTGAGTAGTACCGCTTGCTGCAGTCTCATACTCGACAGATTGCCAATTATGTGCCGTCAGAACACCTTTTCGGTGTCGACCAGAAACACATCCCCCTTCCAGAGAGTAGCCATAATTAGTGGATTGGAAAGGCTTTATCATTGCAATTATCTGTTGAGTATGAGACTGCAGCAAGCAGTACTACTCAACAGTATAAAGGTAAAATGTGAAGGTCTTGGAAGACGTGGGTTGTCATGGCTCAGTGGCTAGAGCACTGGTGGCTAAAGCCAGGGGTCCTAGGTTTGATTCCCTGGCGACAACAGATTTTTTCACATTTCGTTTTTTCCTCTTTAGACCCCTTTAAGTGAGAAAGTTTCAATCTAACTTTCCATTTATCAATCTTGAATTTTGAGCAAGCGTAACACCAACCAGTACAAGAATTAATGTAGTCCTGGAGTAGATAGGCTGTGATTGTGGGTGGTGGACCAACCAGCCTGACCATGGCTAAGCTAAGCAGGGGAGCATGGTAGCAAGGTTACTTACTACCAGTTGACAAGGGCAGTTATAATGGAGCTTCCTGGTATTGAAGTATGGCAGATCAAATAAAAGGGTCATCAGACTGCTACTAAATATGCACACAGAACTGAAATCATGTATTACATAGGTTTGCTTATATATGAGCATGACGTGTTACTGGATTGCGGAATTTACTTATTACAAGTTGTGGAAATGGTTGCCGGTACTGCTGTATTGAGGAGCTAACTGCTGTTGTTCAGGAGCTAACTAAAATTGAACACATTTTAGAATCAAGTAGTTACTATCAGACACTTCGTGGAAGAACACTTACACAGATTCAAGCAAATACCATTTTACCAGCTATTGATAATTTGAATAGGCTTTGCTTATGAATGCTAGCAAATGTTTACACACCATTCTAAAGAAAGCCTCACCAGTGTCAAACCGTGGTGCTGAGCTGCCGAAGCCAACCCCCCCTGATGAAGGCTCATCTTTCTTGTGGTGAGGAGAATAGCGAGCTCTGCTGCGGTAGTATTTGGAGGCTCCTGCCTTGACATCTAGTCCTAAGTTAGGGATGGCTGTTCCATGTACTGCCACACCTTCTAAACCAGTACCACTAAAAAAACATTTTATCACTCGGTGACATATTACATTTGTTTGCTGAATTCTTACATGCTAGTTAACACTGCGCTCACCTCTTCTTGGATATGTTTGCAATAATTGCATCAAAATCAAAGGATATAGAGTCCCTCCGTTCAAATTTGTCCCGGCTGTTTGTAAATGCAGGTTGTGGCTTTCTGGCAGTGGGCCCAACTGTGGGGCCTGTGGCATACCTGCTGCTGCTTGACGGTAGAAAGCTGCCGGCCATGTTCCTGAGACATAATGGCTCACTGTTGCGCTCCTGGTCCTTGATACCCGAGTACGTGTAATTATTGACATTCTGTTTCACTGGTTTGGCATTCTCCATTGAAGCCACTTGGTGTGATGTGTTTTTGGGGTGTTGGACTACTGGATGGTGAGAGGATGGGTTTGGATGTAGGGCGGGGTTGCTGGGCTGACGGTGGTGATGGGAAAGGTGTGACGAAACTTTGGAATGTAGGGGTGGAGCCAAAGGCTGAGGGGGTCGAGATGTATGGGTGACTGATCCGTGGGAACTTGTCGTGGAATGTAGTGCCTGGCCGACCTGGAAGTACTTGGACCGCAGAGCCTGCAGGAGGAAAGAGTGGATCAGTAAGGACGGAATTTGGAAAGGAGGATTAGGAAGTGATAATTTGGAAAATAATATTATTAGGAAAGAGGAAATAATAACAAGGGGGATTTAGATGCATGATTAGGATGAAAATTGGGAAGGTAGCATTTGGAGATTTCTCACAAAATAAGAACCAAATTAGAAAACTTTAAAAAAAATGTATTATTACTTTTTTAAATCAACTAACTTTTGAAATACATAATAATGTATTACATTATTTTTGATAAGTAGCAGTTAACACTAAAATGTGCACAAAAGCAGTCCAATTATTGCTTAAAATCTTCCTTTACATAGAATGCAATCAAGGCGTAGTTGCAAAAATGAAAAAACAACAACAACAACAACACTTGTTATTGTTAACTATACTAGAGCTTACTATTAAACTAATTACCTGAGCAGATGAGACTCTGCGGTGAGGGTCCCAGGTCAGCATCTGATTCATGAGGTTGATCCCATCAACTGAAGCTCCAGGGATGAGGGACTTTAGGCTAGTAGGAACCATAGTCGGAAACTTAAAGTGCATCAAACTTGCCAACTTCAGGCCTTCACTCCAGGTGGTCTAAGATAATAACAACAACAATAAACAACAACAACAACAACAATAGCATCATCATCATAGGATATGGTCATTGTACAACTCTCTCTCTACATGGGCCAGTACCACCAATAATGCTGTACCTGTGTTGGTGTTCCCAAGACGGAGCAAACTTTAAAGATTTCGTCAATTTCACTTGATCCCGGGAACAGTGGTCTAAAGGTGTATAGTTCGGCCATAATGCAACCTAAGGCCCAAATATCTATGGGAGAATTGTAGTTGGTGGACCGCAGAAGCACTTCAGGAGCTCGATACCTGCCAACACAGATGCATGAAATCCTCTCTTAATATTGAATATTTACTTCAACTCACCATCTGGTTGAGACGTACTCTGTGAATGGAGGTCTGCTCCTGATTTCTCTGGCCAAGCCAAAATCTGCCAACTTAACCAACTCAGGACCAGAGCACAGCAAGTTCTCTGGCTTCAGGTCCCTGTGGAAGTAGCCTGCAAATAAAAGAAGATAATTCCCATGACACAGACATGAATAACTAATCTGGACTGCAGTGCCTCCAGGGGATTACCTCATTATATCATTTAATAGTGACATAAATAATATTGTCTGCAGTTGTTTTTATTATTTGGTCAAAATTTGACCATTTTTTACCAAAAATACTAGTAAATTTACATTGAAGAGTGTTCCTCTGTAACACTCCAGATATTTGGTTCAGTTATTGCATAACCCTTCCATAATTGAACATGCAGCTAAAACACAAGAGATGGACTATACCTTGTTGATGCATGTATGCCAGGCCGTGGCAGATCTGGTACATAATGTTGCGGACTGTGGCCTCGGGGAAGAGTTTGGTGCGATGCTTGATCATTTCATAGAGGTTCTCCTTCATGTATTCAAACACAAAGTAGAGTTTGTTGTTCTCCCTGCTGACCTCAATCAGTCGAATTATGTTTGTATGCTTCAATTTCAGCAAGGACTGTAAGGGAATATTAAAATGACGTGTGTAATTAACAACTAAGAAGTTGGTAAATGGTGATAAGTAAATTTGTAACCAACGCAGTTACAGCCAAGTGAGCTCACCCAGCAAATAAGGTATACCAAATTTCGAGAATCTAATTTATCATGACTTCAATAACAATTTTTTTTTGTATTCTCAAATAATATAAAACATTCAGAAGTATTAAACAATAAAGAAGCAGTCCTGTTCTAATACCCATGCGAGATTCTGTTCAAATTTGCTTTAAATTAGCCTCACAATGGAGTTAAACTTAGCACTGATTAACACTTCTACACTCTGAACTAACATTTGCTCAGAATGCACACAAAAATCCTTTTGGAGCTGAAAATAGATATCATTTACAAGTTCTTAGCGACTCTCTTATTCTACAAACAACAACAACTGTTGCTAATTTCAAGAGGTATGTAGAGATGTTTGTTTATCAGTAGCCAATTTGTCAATAAATTCAGGCTGAGCAACGCAGGTATGGTTATGTGTGGATTCAAGTCAGTTGTCGTGAAGAGTAAATTAAATCTGAAAACAACAACAACAATACCATGAGCCAATATTAGTTGTAGAACATTGTCAGCTGTGTAGTAAGGTATTCTGCAAATAAGGAACTGCAAAGACGTGGGCAGTTCATCAGAATCTATTTACTCAGAAATTCAGACTACTGGGACTATTCTCATTGTGAGATGAACAATATCATGTTTTAAACTACTCCTACTTAGACATTGTACCACCCCTAACAATAACTACTACACAATAACTAACTACATATTCTGGGACTCAATAACATAGGTGCTTTATAAGCTGTTCCTCACACTCCTGCAAACAGCTAGTGTGAAAGGAAACCGTACCTTGACCTCCCTGAGTGACACACACTCCTCCCATGAACCATAGTCCTTCTTCATCCTGAAATTTACAAAATATAAATCTCTACATTTATTTATAGGGTTACTTCCAGTACCTTTTGATAGCCACTAACTCCCCCTTGTCCACAGTCTTTGCCAAACTAACAGTACCGTAAGTTCCATCGCCAAGCTCCTTGATAACTTTATAACGTTGCATGACATTCCTGCCCCACCACACCGGGTAAATACATTACGTTCACGCCGTAGCGTACATACACCAGCACAGTGAAACTCATACCTCAAGTCTTCCCAGCTTCATGCAAATCCTGTGTGCCACCCAGAGCTGAAGGCTCAGAATGACTACTGAATTTTGCCTACCCGCGAAAAACACTGTTGCTATAGGGATGATGTGAGGGGCGGGGTTTCGAGACTTCGCGTCTGCTTTTGGTTTCAAGTTTTTTTTTTGTGCTCATGATTTTTCAACATTATATTTATAGCGGAGAGAAAAGTCGTACCTCTGGTAATTTACCGTAGCTATCACTAATAAAGAAGGAGAGAATTCCGAACTAAATCAGCGTGGCAAAAAAATAATAAAAAACAAAAAACAAAATAACAACAAAAACAAAAAAAGCAACAAAAACACTGTGCAGATTAAAAGAATAGTTTTCATACATAGATAGGGAACACGAAAGCTTAAATAAAAAATACTTATCAGATTTGTAAACAAATTCTAAAGTTCACGTGATCTGAATCGCACATTCTAATTAGTGCATATTGAATTGAGTGTCAAGGGTCAAATACAATTTACAAATCTACTGTGTAGATCAACTGCCACTGGGACTGAGAGCCTCATAGTTATGGGGCTGTGGAGATTATTAGGTTTAGTTAGAACGGTGCCTTCAGGTAGTGGTGGGCGGAATCTTCAACGAGGTAGGTCGCTAGCTATAACCTTGTGATTTTATTGCTGTTAATTGGTGGTGGCAAAACCTATTTCCTATAGCAACCAGCACTGCTGCAGCCACGAAGCCTCGCCAAAAGAGTGAGTATCATTAAGAACATAGCACACACACCTGCTCACTGCCTTTTTTCACTGCAGTTGGTCAGAATGTGGTGATAGTGGAAGGTGTGAGGACTCCATTTCTAACTAGTGGGACTGAGTAAGTTGCCTGCTAAGTTGACCTTAATAAGATTGCACTTAATGTCTAGTTGGGTTGTACTTTAAAATTGGCATTTCGAGGCTGTACTTGTGTAGAGGACCTGTTGGTCTAGATTTGACTAATTTTGTAAGTTTTTTTTTTGCGTTTATAGCTGTGGCTAGTGAAGTAACAGTGTGATAATGAAACATAGTTCCCAGATTGAATATGATGAGGAGTTTAATTGGTGAGCAAGCAAAATGAAGTGAAACACTATCAAGGATGTATGATTTGGGGTGTGTATGTATGATACAAGGACACACACAGTATTTAGTAGTGGTAATGATGGCACACAAAGCTGGCCACAGACCTAAATGCTTAAAGATAGCTCTTGTAGGCCACAGAATGCTGTCTTCTTAACTTGTATCTTCCATTATGAAATAAAGCTAAAGTGGCTTGCTCACAGTTCATGTTGAAACATGCCAAGTGATATGCTTTTTTTTCCTTTTTTTTATAATATAATGTGGTTGAGGCAGTGATAGTTTATTAGAATCTGACTGTACAATGCTTGTGTATATGATATGTAGCTACAATGACTTGCTATCACACGATCTTCAGAGGATGGCCTTTCAGTAAGTTTGGCTTAACAAATTAATATCTTCAAATGTAATGTTATTACTATGCTACTTTATTGCCAGGGGCTTACTACAGAAGACCAGAGTAAACCCAGGTAAGACAAATGACACATGTTCAGGTGGGATTGCGGACAAACAAAGACAAGATGTAAACATGTAACCTCTGTGTCATCTATAAATGGTGACCCTGTACCGCATTGTTTATTGCCACAGTACTGACATTGTCAGGCATACTGTATCTTTCAATGAGCCCCATTTATACTTCTCTATGTGGTGTTTGAATTAACCATGACTAGAGGATTTTTATTATTATTTTTTTTAAATAGATATTGTGGATCATATAGTGGTTGGCACAGTGATCCAAGAAGTGAAGACCAGCAACATTGCTAGGGAGGTAAGTGTTGGGTGTAGACAAGAATATGTGGGCAGAGGATCCTGTAGTTTTAATTGTGTGGAGCAGTGGGCCTGGTTTTCATAGAGGATACCGGGTTTTGTAAAGGATTGGGGCGGACTGAAGTGTGTTATTGCTTGATTTTCATGGAGGAGGTTGGGCTGGTGTGAGTTACAGTATAATGCTTGGTCATCTTTTGTAGAAGGTGTTTGGCTGGAATGTGTGGCACAATATCATGCAGGAATATTTTACACCATCTTCGTTCTTAGTATGTTACATTAAAAATACACTGACTATATAATGACACAAAGACTGAATAAAAAAATTAAGGCTCACTGTCAGCTATCAGCACTACAATATGTGACCGGTTTTGGGAAAATCGGCCTAAACGCGGCAAACAATTTTTTTCAGTATCCCCGGGTAAAGCCTTATGGGTCGATTTTTTTCGAAAAAAATTTTATGGCAGAAATTGATAGACATCAGTTAGCTCTAGCTTATGACGCAGTTGTAAGCTCTGGCGTGCTCTAGAACTCACACTAGGAGGCTAGAAACACTAGCCGGTTGGACTCGTGTACGGAGAGTTGCTAAGAAATTATTGGCGGGCTTTTCACTAACAGCCGGGAAAAAACTGTAGCTAACTAATTCACTTACTATTCTACATAATTCACGTACTCACGCAATTCTCGCCATCATAGTTTCTTAAGGAGCCCTGCATTAAGCCTTTTAGACTTCTTTCAATCCGCCTGTAACCGGTTTATTCCATAGTGCCCCGGAGACACGCAGTAATAGTATACGGACGCAAGGCACGCCCCCTGACCTTAGCAATTCCTTTACCCGGCGTTTTTTCGAAATAAGCAATAATAAGTTTAGCAAAAATACTGAAGTGTTGTAGTGCATAGGGCGAAGGCGGCTTGTGCTACAGCTTCCAAATTAGGAGGACGGCATCCAAAGGCCCCGTGCAGCCTACTGGTAGAATAAATTAGAAAACTTTAGATGCCGCGTTTAGGCCGATTTTCCCAAAACCGGTCACATATGCACAATTAGCAGCTGTTGAGGAGTTCAAGGTTCAAATTTTGATAAAATTCAAGGTTATGCCCAGGGCCTGGTTTTGGAGGTTGGGACTGGTCTGTGCTGTGAGGTGAAGATACCTACCTTCAGACCCTAACTGGCCCTAATGTATTAAATACTACCTCAGCTCTATTCCCTTCCCCCCTCCCCACCATTGGTTGGGCAACACAGGATATTTTCGCTCTTCTCTATGTATTTATATTCGAGTAACTTCTCAATTCTGTATTCGGGCTTCGTTATTACACTGGTTTCCAGGGATCTGTTCCTGCCAGAGTTTGTTCGGCTATGTTGTGTCGGTATCTGAATAAAGGAGTACGAGTCTTTAGTTCTACGGAAGTGATTGTACTTGTAGGAGATTGTGACAGTAAGCAGTGACTTGTGCAATCCTAACTACAGTGATCCACCTTAGGCTGAAATAATGGAAGTGAGCTTTTTTTATGTTTTACCCAGTCAATATTGATTAGTATCTATGGTAAAGGGTGGTCCAGAAAAGAAGTTGCATTTCCTACTTTACCATTTCTTTTTGACTGCAGCTTAGTTTGTGCTGTCATTATCAATGGACCACACCCCTTACATAGCTAAAGTAACAAGGAATAGGGTCCACACTCTGTAAAATAATTTTGTGTTTTTTTCCCCCTATGGTCGAACACATAGTTAAGGGCGTACTGATTCTTTGTATCTGCTTATAAACAGGAAGGGGATGGGAAAGAGAGAACAAGAGATGGATGGTGTGTTTATTGCATAGGTATATAATAATTGAGGAGGATAGGATGTAATAGTAGGACAATGTCTTGTTTATATCCGGACTCATTGTTTAGCTTACAGTCTTGAAGACAGAAATCTTGTAAGCTAAACTATGTCCATTTTAACATACTATTTATTGTGGAGGGGTTAAAGGTATGTGTGTGTGTCTTTTTTGTTTCAGTATATTGCCATTGATTTTGCAAGGGATAGTAATTTTCCCTTACATGCTGAAGTATCCTGGACTCTTTCTCTCCAAATTTAGTTGGTTGATCACATGACTTGTTGTTATGTTGTTGTTTAGGCTGCCATGGAGTCAGGCTTCAAGGACCATATTCCATGTCACACTGTCACTATGGCATGCATCTCCTCCAACATGGCCACCAGCACGGGTAAGGACGGATGTAGATATTGCAGACAACTTGTGTTATAAAATTACCAGAGCAGTTTCCAACTTTGATGACATTATTTTTTTTTTGCTGTTTGAATTCAACGTGCTGATAATTTATGTTTGTTTGAGTGTATATTAGAACACTTCTTTCCTTTTCAGCATATGTTACAACATCACTAGGGCACATATTTTTTTTTACTGGTTTTTTAATTCAGCATGCTTGATGAGTTGTGGCTGTATGAGTGTATATTTTAATGCTTCTTATTTTTCATTCCATTCTAGCTCTCTTCGAGTATTTTTGCAAGCATGCATGTGCATTCGAGTGTGTGTGTGTTTGTGTGTTGTGCAGGATTCTGTCAGATAGCCTCGGGTCAGAGTGATGTAGTAGTGGTTGGAGGTGTGGACTTCATGTCAGACGTACCCATCAGAGTCTCTCGTCCTGTCAGAAAGGCTTTGCTCAAGTTAAACAGAGTCAGTCAGTCAAATTCTTTTATTATTTTTTAATGTACTTAAAAAAGTGTTGGTTCTAAAGTGGTGTTGTTTTTTTTGTTTTTTTTTTAAAGCAAGTGACTGGTTTATTAATTTTTTTATTTTTTTATTTGTTTGAAATGATAAAGTGTCATTTTGGTTGAGCACTTTCTGTCTTCAGTTATGCCTTATCTAGTCCATTTACTGTGTGATATTAGAGCTAAAAATGTAGTAATCGTATGGTTTTCATGTGTTGTCTTATATGTTGCAGACTAAAGATATGATGGGTAAAATGAGGCACGGTTGGAAGGCTGTATCTAAGCTTGGACTGGAGGTAACTTAATATTGTACTAAATTGAATCTCTGTTGAAGTCAGCAAAGGAATAATAATGTAATTAGATAAAGATGAAAATTTTGTATTTTGACCCAAATCAGCATATATATTTTTTAGTTGCCAGGTATTACCGAGTTTTCTACCAATGAGTTGATGGGGCACAGTGGGGACAGGCTGGCAGCTGCATTTGGAGTGACCCGCCAAGAGCAGGATGAGTTTGCCAGTCGATCCCATAATATGGCTCATGAGGCCACAGAGAAAGGTTTCCTTACAGATCTGCTCACTGTTCAAGTCCCAGGTAAGTCGAGTGGTGAGTGGGAGTTGAAAAGAAAGTGAAGAAGGGTACGGTACGCTAATGTAGGGGACACATAATATGCATTAGCACTTGACTTTGAGACAATGACTTAACTAGTTGAGAATATTTTTTTGTAATTGAATCTCACCTTGTTTGTTAGCTTATTATTATATATTATGTATATGTGCTGGTGTGGTCTTTTACTCACTCTCTTAGGCAGGAGCAAGGCTGTGAGTCGAGACAATGGAGTGAGAGCGTCTAAGCCTCAAGATTTGGCTAAACTGAAACCTTCTTTTGTGAAGCCATATGGCACCGTCACAGCGGCCAACTCCTCCTTTCTGGTAAGGGGATAGCACTGATTGTTTACTGTGGCCGGGCTAAAATGTCAGGAGTGTGTTTTGATTCTAAACTGGAGTGCATGCCATTTGGATGAGGTGCACAACTGCATGGTAGAGCTTTCAAGCTAAGGAGTCCTTTAGTTCCATGTAAATGTTGTAGCTTTACTGGCTAACATAATTGTTGTGTGTGTGTATTTACTTATATGCTTATGTAGATACATTAGTTACTTACTATACTGGAAGCTAATGCTAGTAGTTCTTGCACTTCAAGGGTGACTTAATTTAGTAGTGTTCCCTTCTCTATTAATAGCAGAAACTGTTGAACTTGTCATTTTTTTCTGGTAAAAGGTTTCTATGCCATAGCAACCTCAATCCGTCACTCCCTGAATAGAAGTACTGTCATATTTGTGATACTAATATAAGGGTGTAATAATTAGGCCTGCTCCAAGGCTGACCAGTTCTGCAAGGCCTGATATATATATATTTTTTTATTTTTATTTATTTATTTTTTTAACCTAATGATCATCACAATCACTTGTGCTATTGGTGTGTGCCATACATACACCCTAAGAATGTAATTTATCATTGTTGTTTTAGACTGATGGAGCATCTGCAGCATTGCTGATGAGTGAAGAGAAAGCATTAGAACTCGGATACAAGCCCAAAGCTTACCTCAGGTATATACTTATAAAATAAGAGCTCAGATTTACCCCCTCAAGCAAGTTAAAATGACGATCCCTTACCCACCTTGGTTAGTGATATTAAAAATTTTTTTTATTATTATTATTTTTTTTTTATCCCCCCCCCCCCCCCCCCCCCTTTCTTTCCCGTTTGCAGAGATTTTGTATTCGTGTCTCAAGACCCCAAGGACCAGTTATTGCTAGGGTGAGTTACTGAGAAACTGCACAGAACTCTGCTGTAATTGTGGTGAAGGTTGTGGTAACTAAAGTGATAGCATTGTTAACTCTTAGGGTGCAGGGCTATGTTATTCTGTTTTGTCCGTCTGCAGTGAGCAAGTACCTATGTATCTATAATGGCATCAAACTAGCAACACCAGTGTCTATAGTGTGCCTAAACTGCATTATGCACAAAATGCATATCATTAAGCCTTTTGACCATAGCTGGATATTTCATGTGATGTCCCTTACCTACATTCATGTAGTTCTTATGTGCTGCTGCAAGGTTCAATCCAAAGGCGGATTCCCGCGTGTAGAAAGGTGTTAAGTGAGGCAGTGCAACATACTGGTCTAAATTGCCATTTTTATAATACTAGACATTATGCAGGAGTACATACATACATACCTAAGCACCTGCTTAATAGTCTGAGCAGTCGTGCCATATAATTATCTTTTTAATGATTTTGTGTGCGCTGAAGCATTGAAACACTAATGGTTTACATTAGTAGTGTTTTTTTGTTGTTGTTGATGTATTGCTTTTGATATTTGTTGTATAGGCCAGCATATGCCACTCCAAAGTTGCTGAAGAAGACTGGATTGCAGTTGTCAGACATTGATGTGTTTGAGTATCACGAGGCCTTTGCTGTGAGTGCTGTAACATTGCTGGCCTTATGTCATTCTCTTGTGATGAGTTGGGGAGTTAGGGTTAGCAAATTTCCATCAATGATTTTGAAATGTTTGATTCTTATCTGTTATGTACCCTTTACGTTTTTTTTCGCTTTTTAACCAAATTTTATATACCAGAACCTTATAATTATCATTTGTTTTTTCACTTTAAATTTCTGGCTGCTTAGTCACTTTTCATTGCAGCTATTCATGCACATGCTAAATGTTGGAAAATTAAACTTAAAGTGCACCTCTGACATATCTCACCGTGTATTGGCATTGTTACATTAAGAACACACACATGTACATGTATGTAGCTAACACATAATGGATGTAATATCACAATAGCATCTAATAAGTAAACAAACAAAATCTCTGCTTATTACAAGACAATGTGCCTGATGCCTATCCGTGAAGAATTTCAGTGCTGCTGTTTACTTAAGAATCATGTTAGGAAAATTAGTGTATGTCAAAACTGTCTGAAGAAAAATATAAATTTCTCAAATATACTACTAGCCCAAGTTGAGGCAATACTTGCTGTTGTTTTTTTATATTTATTTTTTCTAGTATGTATACTTTTTGTTACTTGGTTGTCTGCCCACTTTTTTTGTGTTATTAGGGTCAAATTCTTGCTAACCTCAGGGCTCTGGAATCTGATTATTTTTGTCAGACCTTCATGAAACTTCCTGGAAAGGTGAGATTATATTGGGTAATGAGTGAGTGTGTTGAAGACAGCTGTCTATACACTGCTCCTTGTGCTCTGATATTCAGAGAGACTGCCACTAACTGAAAATAATATTGGCTGTGTGTGTGTGTGTGTGTGTGTGTGTGTGTGTGTGTGTGTGTGTGTGTGTGTGTGTGTGTGTGTGTGTGTGTGTGTGTGTGTGTGTGTGTGTGATAGGTTGGATCCATTCCAATGGAGAAGCTCAATACCTGGGGAGGTTCTCTGTCCATTGGCCACCCATTTGCTGCCACTGGTGTTCGATTGGTTACCACCGCAGCCAACAGGCTTCAGAAGGAGGGAGGACGTTATGCTCTGGTGGCAGCTTGTGCAGCTGGTGGACAGGTAAGGGGGCGATCTCTTATTCATTGTTGTTGCCAGCCTATATATGTAGCATAGGTTGGGTTGGGCGGTATCGCGGTATTTAGTCACGGTACGATAAAAGAAATTATACCGAGTAACGCGGGAAATACTGCGATAAATTGCGCATGCGCAACGCATAGAGTTCCAGCTGTATTTTACCGTTTTTTAGTGATGGCGTCTGGACAGCAACTTACCGAGAAATGCGGTACAAAATCGGCTGTATGGAAGTATTTCGGTTTAATCGCGGATGATAGTGGCAGAGGCAGCCAACAGGACAATCCTGTTTGTCGAATTTGCGGCATGCAAGTTAGGGCGGCTACTGGGAACACTTCGAACTTGCTATCGCACCAAAAGAACAAACACCCCAAGGTTCACAGTAAAGTCAGGCTCCTGATGAAGAGAGAAGGTGAGAAACGGTCTGGAACGACTGACACCAACCAGCCAACACTTTCTTCTGTGCTATACGCAGTCCAGCCGTATGAAAGAGGCGGGAGACGATGGCTGGAGCTGACGGATTCTTGAATATCAACTTATAACTAAAATACTTGCTGAAAAAAAAACTCTTTCTATCATTATTTTGACAATGACAATTCTCTCATTTATACACTTTAATTTAAATTTTAAAAAATAGTTGTTAGTTACTCATACCGCAATTAATTTTATAATATCGTACCGTGATGAGAATAACCCAATATCGCCCAACCCTAAGCATAGGTGCGTTTCTCCAATGATAACAAACAAATTTGAAACACACATTAGCTATACAATATTAAGAGTAAGCACTGCAATTTTTTAAAGGCAGTTAATACAAATAGGTGGTAAGATAAAACTGGTGATGATGTAAACTGGGAAAGAATAAGATTGTATTGAATTGCTTGGCTGAGTTTTTTTTTCTCCTTTCTTTTTCAGTTTGTGTGTGCCATTGTATGTGATGTATTTGTAGCTTTTCCTAAAACAGTTTTGGTGTGATGTTCTTTTCTATTTATGAGTTTTGTCACCTCTTATTTCCTGCTTGTCCTGATGTTATTGTTAATGGGTTTTTAATTGGAATCACTGCTTTGTGTACTTGTGTGTAGGGTCATGCTATGCTGGTGGAGAGATATCCATCGTAAACACAAGACACGCCTCTATATTATTGTGGAGTCAGGAATGTTAGATGTGTGGACTGTTCAGACATTTTAATATAACTTGATTATAATCCATCATAAGTGCATTCCATTGTTTATTATACCATAATATATTTATGTATAGATACAAAATCTGTAGCCTGATGCTTGTGGGAGGTGTTTAAACAAATGTGTGGGATGGATTGAACCATTTTGATGATGGAAAGGAGGTCGCACGCGCGATAATTAACGGGGGGGGGGGGGGGGGGGGGGGGGGGGGGGAAATCACATGACACCTAATAGCCGATTCAGCAAAATCTGTTTTCTAGCCTGCGTTTTACACAAGCAGCTGAATGTGTTGGACGTCTATATTTTAACTTAAAGTTCGAGACTTAGCTTCATCAGGGTATTTAGAATATCAATGGCTAATCCGTTTGGAGCAGAAACGGTAGACTATGGGACGGTGACAGGCCAGGGTGGCTTTAGAGGAAGTAAGTTTCAGGGTCCCAGGTCAGTGGGTTCCAGTGAACCTCTGGCTGACCTCCGCTGTTGATACTAAGGTTTAGCCGTAGGTGGGAGGGCTACTATGTCGGTGTTGTTGCTGCTGCGGTAATGGCGTCGATACAATGACACACGCACCTCCTTGAGTTCTATTAGTAGTGTTATGGTATCTGTAGGGTATTGCCCCAAAATTTTAGCTGGTAATCCAGGAAAAAAAAAAGTTTTGATTAGCTTTTGAAGGAGGTCTAGACGGGATCACTAAATTTATTTGGTGCATCATCCATTCTTTGGTCTACAGTGAAGCCTTATTGTTCTGATTGAGACCAATGTTTTTGTTTGCTATTCTACTATTTGGCAATATTGTGTGTGTGTGCTGACCTCGCCTAAGCCCAGAAGTGTGAAAAATTAGCAGACACTTTGAGGTGGATAAATTTGAAGGAGATGATAGTGTTCATAATCACCACAAGACCGCACACTATCATATGGTTTCCCTTGCAGAGGATGAGGGATAGTGTGATGATGAGGGATAGTGTGATGGCGATGCAAATGAGAAAAAATCGTGTTGGTTTGTTTGCCTGGGGTGAAATAGCTATAGAAAATGGGTGTGTATGATCTAACTAAACAACAACTGTTGTTCTAATCTAGGCAGCTTTTAGATTAATGGAAGTCTTATTTTGTTTAATATGATTTGATTACATCACGAAATAGGGTTATTGTGATCGTTTTTTGTTGCTGTTGTTTAATTTGTGAGCCTCTATTGTCCCATTGAGTCCCAAAGTACCCTCTAACTGGAGCATTGGTAAATGGCTGATTCGCTCAAGCTGAGTGGATAGGTTCTACGTGCTGTTAGGTTCAGGTAGCATTGGTAAATGGCTGATTCGCTCAAGCTGAGTGGATAGGTTCTACGTGCTGTTAGGTTCAGGTAGCATTGGTAAATGGCTGATTCGCTCAAGCTGAGTGGATAGGTTCTGCGTGCTGTTAGGTTCAGGTAGCATTGGTAAATGGTTGATTCGCTCAAGCTGAGTGGATAGGTTCTGTGTGCTGTTAGGTTCAGGATTGCTTGAGCTACACTGTCTATCAATATCTGGTGTATATTATAAAGTTCATGAGCTAGCCATCAACATCACCTTACTTTGGTGCAATTAATATTTAAGTCCACTTACCTCATCAAGCTATAATTGTACATCATAGTGTGAGGCTTCTCACCTCTTGGAGTAATGGATTGCTCAACCAAGTGCTTCTATCCTGTACCTACATGTAGTACTTACAAATGAGCAACTTTATAATTAGCTGGAGTGGGTGGGGACAGTGACACTTGGACTGGGTCCATGTAGAGCTGTTATAATAGGAATTAATCGCATTTGTGACCAAGTTATGTGATGTGCCTGCAGAGTCCGAGTTCACCATGAAGAAGGAAGAGATTAGTGCTATTGTTTTGGAGATCAAGCAAGGCAGTAAGTTGAGAGGGTTGGGACATGTGTGAAAAGGGTGGGGACACGTGTGAAAAGGGTGGGGAAGTGTGCAGAGAGGGTGAGAAGGCATCATGTACTTTTAGAGGTGACCCCCCTCCTTCACAAAGCACTAACTACCAGCACTCAGGAGTCTATATAAGGTAAAGGGTTCATAGTTTGGTGATAATAGATCAGTACTATTTTGAGTGAGGGTTTTTTTCTTCGGATATATTGCATGGATGTTCATATAGAGACTACATTCTTCATATGATATTGGAGCAGACTTATCCTGATTAGTCTCTGATTACTGACGGTAAATGTGGACATACGTATATACCCATAGTATTGTTCTCCTTGTGAAGGGCATTATTATTTCTTTTTTTTTTGTTTTTTTGTATATATAACAAGTTTAGTTGTTTGTGTTGTCTTGGTACAATTGATGCCCGCACTCTGCAGTATTGCAATGCCCTTCTTCTGTCTGTCTGTCTTTCTGTCTGTCAACAGTGGATCTCAAAGAATTCAGCTTTCTGAGTTTTGAAAGTGGAATTGATGTAGTTAAATGGTGATATCTAACTCAAGTAATGTGATTAAGTTGTGAGCTGTACAAGTACATCTTTCAAGAAATTATAAATAATCACAAATGTCTGATAGTTTTATTTACTGTCTCAATGACTTTACAGTGCAGCTAAACCTTACAATATACTAGTGATGTGCTTGAGCACAAATGGCGAGCAAGCCTCCCTACTTAAACTATAGTGTTGGAGCGAGCCTACAGTGTTGTGATTAATTTCAACTTCTAAAGCACCAGCTACTAAAAAAAAAAACGGTTGAGTTTTTAAAATACATTTATATGGTAAAGGGATTTAATGCTATAGTAACCACTCGCCTTAACTGTTCAACTTGAAAAAAAAAAGAAGCAACAGCAGGCATTTCTAAGAAATTATTGTACAGATTTGAACCTAATCTTATATTAATACATGCTTACTGCTGCAGTAGCTGGAAAAGCGTGTAAAGGCAGCTAATATAATTTATTTCTTTGTTAAACGTTTACTTGAGCTATTCTTTAGCTAAGCAGTAGCTGAAACGCACCACACTTTCACACACACTTGTTCACTGGACTTACGAAAACAACTTATCTTCGTGGTTAGACTATTGGAAATAGATTTTCAAGTAAAGAACAACACTGTTGCGTAGGGTGTATAACCATGACAAATAGTGCATTAACTTACCACTGCCACTAATTCGAATAGTAAATGAACTCTGGTAAGTTTGTAAGTTTAACTGCACCTGCAATAGAGAATTCAAAGTTGTAAACAATTCATTTGCATAAACTAGAGGATTCTGTTCAATTAAGTTTGGAACGGAGTTGACAACCGAGTTAACACCAATATGCGAGGATCAAATTACAAATGACATACGCAAGTCATCACATTGACGAACAAATAAAAAAATATCCTTAATTTTCGATTGTGTTACCTCTGATAGAGTCTCGCTTGCCAGTTATTTATATATGTAATATTGGAAATGGGGCAATTTAGAGATCATCTGCTTCAGTCTTTCATTCATTTACCCCTTTTTCTTACGGCCTGTTTTATTGCATCACAAAACCTTATAGCTTGATTGCTGCTGATGATAATCTGTATGACGTATCAAATGTCTGTGGTGCCACACCCATTTCCACATAGATGTCCATTATTGTGTACACGTGGGTGCAAACTGAAATTATTTTGAGAATAGCTCCATCGCATATACTTTGAACTGTGCCGTCTTCTCCATCCCAGCCACAGCCCCATCAACCGTAGCTCCTAAAACCACCTCACACACCTAAACACTGCAGGAACACTAATCCCAGAATCAACAAAATAACCTGCCAGTGTTGAAGCGGTGCACCTCATGTGCTGTTTCTATGGCATCAACTACACCTCAGACTAAATACATCCTTAGTTTTGGATGCCCCCTTTAAAAATAATGGTTCCCATAGCAGAGGGACTCGAAGAACGAAAAGGTCAACACCTTCTTGTTTGCTTCCTTTGATGGTCAATCTCCCACACGTGCTTCTCCTGACTGAAGGCTATACATTTCTGAAGCACTTCAAACCTCAATTTGATTTAGGTGACCTTGGAATCACAACACCCATCGCTATACAACGCCAGACTCGATTTGCATTGTGCCCAGGGAGGTCGGTAATGGTGGAGGTATCATAATAATAGCAACGTTATTGTCTCGAATGTTTATGAGTTAGCGGAATGCGGCTTTCATGGTTTAGACGTTGAAGTGAAAATAACGTTAATGTGACTGTAGGCATGTCTGTACATTTTGCACATTCTTTACCAGCAATTATTAGTCTAACTCACCATTACCACTCGGGCCTTCTTCTGTATGAGTATTTGCTCCAATTTCAAAGTGAAGGAGCATCGTCTATCGTGCAAGCCTAGTTTATCTGTGTACGTATGTAGATGTTTGTGCATATGAAAATATTTTGAACCGTCTGAAGTCTGATTTAAGAGTTCCACGGATTAAAATATTTGATCATGTATAGGTTTGAGTGGTCATCCCTAAGCTCACTCTTTGTATTAGTCTGTCTACTAACATGTGATAATCTGTCTGCAGACATTGCATGACATGCACCTTGCATATGAGTGGTGGATTACACTGTTGCACATGTGCACAAAGTTTATCCTGGGTTTTAGTTAAAAGGGTTAGAGCGTTTTGTGCTCCAATCTTTCATCAGCTTGATACCTGATTTTAGTTGGTGTGTACTTAGTATGTCTGTCCTCTTTGTGTAAATATGGCAGAGCTTTACTATGACCTTTTCGTATTGAAAAAAATTTCATTAGTTCCTTTTCACAGATTATTATTTTGAAGTCTTACACTAAATTCACTCTATTGGGTGTTGTCATTGCATTTATTTTGCTGTGTACATTTTGTCGTAAAGAAAAGCTCGAGTTAAAATATGACCCTTGAGGTTGAGATTAGATGACTGATAGTTCTAATTTTGTGACAGATGTACATGTATTCTATTCCTTATCAGATTATTATTGTTGTGTCTTTTTTAGTTAGCATGTGTGTATGTATGTGTGTGTTCATTACTTGTTAGTATATTTCCTTTTCTTGATTGTACTGACTGAATGCTAGTGTGCCAGTGTGGTAGTTAAGATGAACTAATACTCCAGTATTGAGCAATGGTGAAACTGCCACTGTGATATGGACCGTGGTGTATTGCTTGTATAGTTAGATACTCGATGTAGATGTGGTTTTGTTCCCCAGAGTTTCATTTTCATTGGAAGTGTTGGGACGTGGGTATGACCTTATAGCTGTGACAGTTAGTTGCTTATTTACTTGTTTGTTTGTTTGTTTGTTGTTGTTTTTTTCAGCTCAGAAGCTGAATCGGGACATTGAGAAACTTGGGACCAGTTCAGACACTGAGAACTTCAGAGGCAGAATGTAAGCAGAGGACATTTATATGACAGCAATGTGCTTCAGATACAATTACAATAGTAATAAAAGTTGTGGGGGTACCAACAACCTTTTACCATACGACGTAGATTTCACCTTTGACGACCTTTACCTTACCTTTTATAATCACTTGGGTATTAGTTGACACACAATTATATTTGATAGTCAGCATACATTTTGATGCCTTTGTGTTGTTTCAATGACGGTGACTGAATTTGATTAACATTACATACACGTTTGTTGCTTGCAACAACCCGGTTCAGTTTCTGTGCTACAAGTCATAAGATTAGGACACTAAGAAGGGACGGGACATTCCTGCTTAGCTAGCTGTGCATATTTGTGTGTGACTGAAGTGAATTAACAAGTACCAAATATGCATACTTTTACTGTCACCATTCTAGCTTATCATTGACCACAGCCAAGAAGAAAAAAAAAGACCAATTCAGATGGGATATGAGGACTAATGCAGTAGGAAACTGACTCTCAGTCGGTCCAAGTTAGGAGAGGGGGACAAGTAGATGCAGTAGTAGTTGGGTTTGACCAGTGTGAGCAAAAACTCTACACAAACGAAACCGTTAGAATGGAAGGAGTAGATATTAGCTGTGTGCATTCCGGAGTAGCTGGCATGCATGTTTTTATATGTAGACTCTACAACACTTGCTCTTTTATTGGATTTATAGTTTGCCGTGTGCTGTATTGGTTTGCAGGGACTTAATTGGATGCCCGAATCAGGGCGGGTACCTGTTGATGGATGGCTGTTTTACCTGCAGCATATGCTGCAGGAGGTGACAAACCTTTATAGGGCCAGTTAGCATGTCTAGGTCCACGCGGTCTGTTGCTACTTCCACTGGCATTCTCACCTGTCTTGCTGGCCTGTCATACAGCTCGCCTCGTGCACGGTTTAATTCTGGGATGTCTTGTTCTGGCTGTGGGTGGTTTAGTCTGGAGGTGCCATGGCAACTCGCATTCTTTGGAACTGTATACTATGGATACCTGCATAGGAACCAAGCTCACTCATCTAATGGCAGTTCTGATTAGCTGACTTCCTGTCACTTGTTCTTTCTCTTGTTTATCTAAAGAGTAAAGTGAGCATTGCCTCGTAATAGTAATCTTTGGTATGTCTCCTTTTTAGTGCCAACTCAAATTTTCCTCCCTAAGGTTTTAACTGTTGCTACATTCTAAGATGATTAGCTTTGGATATTGTGAATTGGCAACGCTTAGGAATCCTTGCCTCGAGTAGCATCCTTGCTACACTCAGACGCTATAGTTCAAGTCCTCATCCAGTAACCTCAGCAGATTCACAATTATATCCTAATTTAACTATACATTTTATTAAATACTACTGTATATGATAAGTGTATATTACTATATATAATTTTACATGAACTACCATTAAAGCATCTGCTGTTGATATGATTCCTATCATAGCTCCCAGTGCAATGTCCAGTAAGTGTTCTTGTTCCTAATCTCTTATGTTGTGTGATTACTCTTACCTTGTTTTACGAATAGAGTCATCATCAGGCAGGTTTAGTTCAAGAAGTATTGAAACTGTAGTACTTCATGTAATCGTAACTAAATGTGGACTTTAAAATGAATTATGAATGTCTTAAACTCTTGGTGGCCCTGTATACAAGATTCATCAAAATTTACAGTAATTTTTTTTTCTGTGAATTGCTCGTACTGAGGAATTGTAGCTTATTATTACGTAAAGAAAGATTAGCTATTTGTTAAGTGCAGTACATTTAGAGTTAAATAATCACAGCCAAGTAGAGTAGGTGCAATAAACTAGAGTATACCACTTTAAAGAAACATTAATTAATCCTTCTGCCCACAATTAGTGACCTTTTCTTTTTGCTATGGATATGATCACAATTTTTGCCTCAAATTTATTATTATTTCCATATTACTGTAGTATTCTATAATCCACCCATCTCAGCAAGAACTGTTTGAGAGTCGTTTGCTAAGTTTACCAAACAGTTAGTAGTACTTTTAAAATATTCATTATTAGTGAGTGTTATTAATTTCCGACTGGAACTATGGTTTCATGTTAGGGCTACAGATAGTTCCTACTTGGTTCTCTGTAGGATGTAGTCGCCTCTGACGAAGAAGGGGATTATTGTTATTGTTCAAGGTCATCACACAAATTTGTGGTTGTTTCAAATTTGATGTGTGTGTGTTTGCATGAGGATGTCCGAAACCTAACGGTGTGGCTTCTCTTGTGCTGGTGCTGGTGGCTCCATGGTGGTCAGACCAGTATTGCTCTGCCATTCATGCAGCTGTGAATTCAGTCATAACTCTGAGGCTACATAGCCAAACACTATGATATCACCACCAGCTAGCTAAAACTTTAATAAAAACAAAAACAAAACAGCATCAACAATTGCTACAGTTGTTAGCACGATGCACCCACTGTTGGTTGTGTGTGCGCGCATGTTTGTTTTGTTTTTATTTTTATACATAATATGTGTTTATTTTGTTTACGTGAGTTTATTTGTTTACGTGTGTGTGTATGTGTGTAGGCAAGGGAACTTGCGGAGTACTCTGGACAAAGTGAAGAGAAGCAAGACTATGTTGAATCAACTCATGAGACTAGCGGCAACTACTGATGAGGTATGTGCTCCACTATTGTGACGTGCACACTAGTGACATGTACTGTTGGTAAGGTGTGGTTAGCTGTGCGTGCACGAGGGATAGTTGTGGCACAGGATTCTATCTAGTGTGGGAGGGGGGGGGTAAATTTTTTTTGTTTTCGTTTCCAAACTTTCTTTACTGTGTGTAGAATGATGTTAAGGCTGAAACTTAATTATAGTATTGATCTTATGCAGTATGCAGTATACTGATGACTCAACTTCAAAATTAAAGACAGGCACTATGAGCAGGTTGAGGGGATGGCTATGAGGTTTTCTTTATCTGTAGTTCTTGCAATTTTGGTCGATTTGTCTCTGTTTTCATTTCTGTACAGAAAGAAGTGATTTTGTAGATTATTTTCAATCAGCATAAGTTCATGATAATGACTATCAGTGAAAAACGTATTTCCTTTTCCCCTTGTAATTTGGTGTATTTAGAGGGCGGTGGACTTGCCCAAACTACCCACCCACCACACACCTTCCCAGAAAATAATTCCAGAAAAACATAATCCCTGCTGGGATATTTGTATAAGTGTGTAGTAGTTTAGGTTGAGTGTGCTATCCATCCTATACAACCTTATCACTTCATGGTTGAAATATTTGTAAGACGAATATACTGTAAGCATTCCTTTACTGCGTAGAGTGTGATTGTGTGGTAATTATATTATATTTATTTGTTGTTTTTGTTATTGATCTGCTGCATTATAATTATTAATTAAATAATTAGAATTATTAATGTTTGTTGCGTTGCTCTTAGAGCTGGGCGATATTCAATGATCACAGGTGATAATGATATTAATTTCAATTATCACGATATAGTGATATATCACAATATTTCGTAAACAATACCTAACAAGTTCAAAATGAGCTTGCCTTATTCATTCACTTCCAGTCCAAAGTTAGTCCACAGGGCAAGACTGTGCTGGCGTCCTTAAGCCAGAATTTGAACTCACAGCCATTGATAGCCACTTTAAAAACGTTGTTAGTACCGTGTTTAGCTAAGTTTACAAACAACAAAAATGGCTGTTCCTCATAACTGCCGTACTCATGAAGCCCTTTAATTTAGCAACCGGTACCAACGATTTTGTGAGAAACATATTATAATACCGTGCGAGTACATATATATTATACATTTGATACAGGAGAATATCACACGTCTGTTGGCTTAGTGTTTACACGAGTGCTGTGGGCACAAGTGTAAATACAGCCAATCAGACGAGTGATATTCTGCAGTATGCAATGAATAATACATTTATTATGTACTGCTCATGTGTGAATACCATAGCAACTTTTTCTTATGCAGTAAACACTTGTATAACCTGGGAGGACGTGATAACTCTGAACACAGGTGATATTGGAAAAGATCGCCTTTTTGGTCACATCCTGTTTACTTTAATGCATTTCCTATGTGGCAACAGGTGTTCAGTACATAATAAAATTGAAATATTGTCTCTGTGATGTAGGGTTTTTATTGTTGCGCAGTGATAATTCCGGTGTATCGCCCAGCTCTAGTTGCTCTATTTATGAAGTATTTTTATTGCTAGATAATGATTCTTCATTTTTTTAATCCCAGTATTTCAATTCCAAGTATGGAACTACTTTTTTTTGTTCCCATGTTTCATCTCCACATGCCAGATAATATTAATTCTTGTTATCAGGAACATGGAATGGAAATACTAGCTTTCTAGATAGAGATTCTTCATCTTTTCATTCCCAATATTTCAATTCTGATTAAGACACTACTCTTGTATTGCCCATGTATTTGATTTCTATATTCCAGATAATACTAATTCGTGTTATCTGGAACGTGGAATTGAATTACTGATAATGATTATTAACAAAAATACTACATGGAATTTGAACTATTTGAATAAACCTGCACATTCTAGAGTAGTTCTTAAGGAAGCTACTCAAAGCAAACATGAACAATTGTGTCTATAATGGAATTGAGTTATGTCTGTCAAATCAGAGATTTTGATTAAGAAAAAGGCAGTGATGGGGTCACTCTCAAATAGTCCTTGAAGCCCTTTCCTTCAATTACACCCCCGGATCCCCACCCTCAAAATTAAAGTAGACCAAATGGATGTTGGTACATGTAGAGAGCATTTAGTACGTGCCTTATGGAGAGTCATATGATACACATAACTAGTAAAATAAAGTGTATATTGTTGAGGCCCTGGTAACAAGTTGAAAGCATTCTTCAAATAAGATCCCATCCCCACCACATGATAAAATGAGATTAATATAATAGTACTACTACTAAATAAAATAATAAAATTAATAATAATAATAATAATAATAATAATAATAATAATAATAATAAAAATGATTAATAAAATTAATAAATTACAATAATTAAAGAAATAATAATACACTAATAATAATTAATATAATAATAATGAATAATCAAAGTATTAATATTATTATTATTATTACTACTACTACTACTACTACTACTAATAATAATAATAAAAAAAAAACTCAGTTGGAATCAATCCTAGGTGTCTTTCAGCCAGTCAGTGATTCTAATGAGAGTTTAGTTTTGTTAGCAAAGGAGCTATAAACAATGGATTAACGAGGACCTACAAACGCAATAATCTGGGTTCAATCCTTGGGTGATAATGGAAAGGTAGTATGTATTTCAATTCCAAGTTCCAGTAAGTTGACAATCTTTTTGTCTCATGTTTACGAAATGTTTTTATTATTGCTGATTCAGTAGTTGGCCACATTCTGAATTATTGAACATGCTATATAGCTCCATATACTAGCTGTTACTTGTTGGACTACACACATCAATACACTTTAATTCTAGTCCAACAAAATAACAGCTAGTAAATAGAATTGTCTCGACCGCGTCACTACGCCTCTCAAAAAGACTTCAGATGAGGAAGATGTTGCAATAATTGAAACTATTGTTAGCTAGTTTCTAGGAGACTTTTGATTACTACATTCAATACCTTTCAATTAGAAGAATATATTTTTAACTTCCATAGTTGTGTATTGTTTTTATACATATTGGCTCCCGTTGTGTTTTTTTTTTTTTTTTTGTTTTTTCAACTAAACAAAAACTGATATTTTATAAAAAGAATGATAGTAGCTAATGATTACTAGTAATGAATTTATTGTTATCGTACCGTCGTTGCCACATTGTGATGATTGCTGGTTATATCTTCACATACTATAACTTCACCTAATGTATCCATGGTGATATGTACAAGTTTGAATGCAAACGAAACTTCAGACATAATAACTGGGATCTAATTTGAAATGTTGACTCTTCTCTACCTGCTGCTAGCCACTTTCTAATGCCTCACACACACACAAGAAAAACCTGTCGTGACCTCAAGTTCCTGTGCTCAGGGCTTCTGTGAGCAAGCAGTCGGACAGAACAGGTGAAGAAGATGTCCAAGAATGCCTGCTTGCTGGCAGACAGCACCTGCTGTTGCTGTACTTCACTGAAGCTGCCTTTTTTTTTTAAATCTTTTCTCCATGGCCAGGAACGTGATAGCCGCAACATGTACAGATGTTGGTTAGTGTAGGTCCTCGCTCTCATGGACACATCCGTTCGTGCACTCACTGACTGGTTGTTTAGGCTTATCATTTGTAGGCACGCTAACCACCAGTGGGAATGGCTGTTTGAAGCTGACTGGTGCAAACAGATGCTAGTGATTGCAGCATTTGGAAGTTTCTTTAATTAACTGCTAGGAACTTATTGCTTTCTTAATTAACCATTGTGCATGATTAAGAATAAGAAAATGCAATATTAGTTTTTTTGGCTACCTGTTCAATAATTTGTTAACTTCTTGATATCAAGTGCCTATGTACGTATTTACTTTCTGTTGGCACAGCTACGTTATATAATCATACAAATTATTATATTGTTACTACTACTGTTGGCATACTTATAGATACAATTATATATAGTATTTTCACTAGTCCATGTTAAGTTTTAATTTAGCAAACGTTTCAGCCACTCTTCAGTGACCATCATCAGTTCTATTATGATAGTACTAAAAATGACCTCTAGGTAATGTTGCCATGACCTGGCTATAATATGTTAATGAGTGGAGTCACTATGGCTAAGCTATAACAAGTTATTGCATGAGGCTTTGGTATACCCTGGGGAGAGTTCCAATTTCTCTGTTTAGAGCATTCTTATTGCTTTGAATATGCCATGATTCAAGCAGACATCTCTGATAGAAGTGATCATTTCTATCAATAACTTTAGCACCACTCCAATCAATGATGTGCCCTGTTTTGATAGCATAATTCTGATATTCCTTCACGATTATAACAACCTTTACCACCTGACCTTCCCTCCTCCCCCTTTCCTTCCTTGTAGAGAGGCAGTCAGCTGGCAGTGAGGGGGTTGCAGCAGTCCTTGGCGGCGGCAGGCAATGATTTCCAGACTGCATCCCAGGAAGCCATGAACAAGATGGACTCCTCTGAGCCATTTGCTCAATCCATCACATCCGCCCACTCCGTGAGTGACACGCCCATTTTATGAATGCCAATGTAATTATTGGTAGGATAATGGATAAACTTTTTGCATTTTCCCCCCTTTTTTTTTCCAGGATGTAGCTGAATTAGAGGAAGATAGTGATCGTGCTCGGTTGGTAGTCAATCGTAGGTCACAGCAACCAAACCAACAACAGCAGCAACTGCTAGTATCAGATGAAGTTTCCCATTTAGAAGCACGAGCGCAGAGAATGGAAACAGTTGAGGTGAGGATAGATACTGTATAATGGGAGTGTTCGAGCTAAACTAACCCAATCATTGAGAGTGCTGTAGGGAGTGGGAAGATGGGTGGGGTTACCGTAAGCAGTCTGCTAAGGCAGTATTAGCCAATTGTAGGGGATGCATTGTTGTAGCATATCTGAGCAGTAAGCTTAGCAACTTTGTGCAATTGGACTGACTGCACTCTGACCTTTGCTGACCTGTGGTGTTGTTAGTATGCCAACTCCCAACTCTTATTTACAGGAGGAAATTCGATGTTTTTTGAAAGCATCTAGCAGTGAATATCGTAGCAACTTAAGGCACAGAATAAAAACAATAAAGGTGGGAGCATTCAACATCTTACATTTCTGTTGTTTAATTAGATATGCTTATAAACAATGTGTATGTGTGTGTTGTGTGTGTGTATGTGTTGTGTGTGTGTTGTGTGTGTGTGTTGTGTGTTTGTGTGTGTGTGGTGTGTGTAGGGAGACATTAGGACACTGAATGAGATTATGATAGACATCGGCAACATGGTTCATGAGCAAGGAGATATCGTAGGTGAGTTGTGTCATTTAGTTAAAAAAAAAAGAAGTAAATTAAATCGGTGTTATATTATGTGTATATTGTGCGATTTCAAGGAAAGCCTCTTTCCCCAAGACTCTCTTTTTGAAAGACATGTCTGGTTACCTGACTTAACTATTTATCTCTGCCACACAAGGCACTTTTGTCATTTATTTAGTCTTAGTTTTTTTCCCGTACTGGCAAAATTTATCAAGTAATTCAGCAAGGTCTGGGTATTTATTTAGTCTTTTTTTTTCTTTCCTTATTGGCAAAAATTATTCTAAAGGTAATTCGGCAAAGGTAGTAGAAAGTTCCCCCCACCCCCTTTAGTCATCTTTACAGCCCCTACTTGTGATTTTTTTTTCACGCTAACTTCTGGACCAGTATTAGCCTAATAACAATGTACATGTTTGTGTGTAGATCACATTGAAGGCAATGTGGATGCAGCATACTCAGATGTGCATCATGGAAACCAGCAACTAGAGAGAGGAGTGAGACTGAAGGTGTGTCAAGTCTGTGCTGTTCTGTTGCACTCTCTCTCTTCCTTTTAATGTCCATAGCAGTATTAAAAAAATATCCCATCTTTCAGAGGCTTTCGACCCTCATCCCTCACGGCCGTTTTGTCCCATTACTTCACCAAACCGAGAATACTACTCTAAGCATGTGCTTGTATATGTTTGTTTTGTTTTTCAACTCAAGATTGCAGCCAAACTAGTGACTATAATGAAAATGCATTATTTAATGTGCCAGAATTTTTGTACTGAACTTTAATATTGTTGTTGTTGTTGTTTTATTCTCTCTCTCTCTCTCTCCCCTCCCCCCCTTATTTTCTCAATTGTCTGGTGTTACATTTCAGGCTAGTGAAGGTTTACTATATACATAATTATTATGATACTGTCTTTTTCATGATGCAGAAATGTTCTCGGAAGCTGACCTGTGTTATTTGCATCATCGTGGGTGCCATTGTGGCTATTCTCCTCATAGTCATCATAGCTGTAGCCGTCCACTATAGTGGTAGTGGTGGTGGTGGTAAAAAACATTTGGACTGACAGGTATAATTATGTACATTGAATGGAATCCACTCATACTATACTTTTTTTTCTTTTTTTTACTTTTTGTGTATCTTTTACTTCTCACCTAAACACTAGCACTTTTTATAATTGGATTGGTGTGAATTGTGATTATTTATGCACAATAACAATAATTAATGTAAAAAAGTTATATTAATAATTGCACTATCCTTTTTTTTTTCCTCAAGATATTATTGTTATCATTTGGTTCAATTACACAACTTTACTTACTGTATGTATGTGGTCAAAACTGAAAAGCCTTCCCCCCATCCTTCCTTGTTGTTTTAGCGAGATTTAGACACCTGTTGATGATCAGCAACATTTATTGATATGAAAGAGCACTTTTGCCATTATCCAGTAACAATCATGTGAACTTTTCTGATGCCGATAAGTAGGCATGAGGAGTTTGACTTTTTTCTTTGAATGATTAAAAATCACATCAGTTCTGAAGCTGTAACTCCAGCCTTCTTGCCAATGATTCTTACTTCTTTGGTCAGTGACTTCTACAAAACAAATGATGGAAAAGTGACGTCTCCTTCCCCTTCAAAGATTAAAATTATTTCAATGAACCCTTAAATAGAGCACCTATTCAGAGTACATCTCAAATTAATATACCTGCATTATCCTACCTTTCAATGGAGTTAGTTATGCTTCTTGCACCCATGCATATTAATTAATATATTAATTTGAATTCAGAAATAATGGTTGGCTTGTACCATGGTTGCTATCATATAAACATAGAAGTAGCATTAGAAAATAGAGAGCCACAAATATTATACCATACTCTGTGAAAATAACATTCATAGTTATTTTATCAGGGGAGGGGTGTGACCACGTTGTGCAAAACTAGTACTACAACTCATCATTTTTATAATACATTAACAAAGAAAACAACAAGACTAATACCAATAATACAAGAATAGTATCAGAAAATGATCAACGAACCACAACAACAGCACAATAGCTAATCAATGTATTCAACATTTCAAGTGTCCCTAATGATATCATTTTTATTCGTTTAACCTCATGCACCCACCCACTCACCCCCCATCACTATAAAATTTAAAAAAAGTTGCATTTCCAAGGTGCTATTCACTCTGGAGCCGACATTCAAGTTAGATTTGGTAACCGGTACGGCTGTATTGCTGACTGACAATTAATAAAAATGGCAAGATGATGATGGGTTTGAAGATTACTTGAAAAATGATGTCATGTTTATGGGTATTATAAGGGAAATAAACACACAAAAGAGCCAGTCTGAGAGTGAGAAATTGTAAGATACAGTCTTTATCTTGGCGAAAACCAACCAATCTGATCTACTGTAGTGGGATAAGCTGAGACAAGCCTGACCCATTCTTACCATACCCGCATGACAGGTGTGAATTGCTAGGCGAAACAATCGCCCCAAGGTTCAGTTGTAAAGTGCCTTAGGGCCCAATCTGGGAAAAAGAATACAAGTCTACGCCACATCAAACAAGTAGAGGCCTGCACATTTAAAATAGCTGGCATCTGTAGCTGGTGTGGGGCAGGTCCAGTGGGACAACCTGGACTAACCTAAGAGTGTTCTTATCAACCCCATCAAACACCTCTCCTCCATCCCATGTGCACCTGACAACTCTGGCGGATAATTATAGCAACTAAGATTTCCAATGGGCTGAGTTTGTGAATTCAGATTATTCAGCAAATGGTGACAGCTGGGTGGTCTAAAGCAACAAACAAATTATTTACAAGTGGAAATTGTAATATTAACCATCTTTTCTTAGAGCTGCATCTTGTGTTATCATGAATGAGAAGCAAGGGCATGCACATGGGCTAGGTTCATGCTTGATCCTGCACATGCAATCAAATGTTTTTGCTTTGCCACATTATTTCTGCTGCAGTATTAAACATACCAGCATCAATATACCATATCTCTAAGTGTCCTGCAACTGAAGCAACTATAATTACGAGTCAACCTCCTAGAATACCCTTGTAGATTATTTTGCCAGGTTAATATGATCCATCTCGTATTCTTCAAGTAATACATTACGTGCACTGCAGAATTGCTGAAACGAATCTTCATTTGTAATTGATTCCAGTTTCCACTGTATCAAGGCATCAACTCTGCATGTACTCATCCCTAGACAAATGTGCCTGCAAGCCATTCGTGTGGGTGAGTGGTTATTTTTTGAGGTGAATGGAGAGATAGCAGTTTGTATCCAAGACAAAGTTGTGGGTCACAGCCAGTGTTATGAAGCCCCATTAGTGGTGTGCCACTGAGGTTCAGATAGGTCAGAATGGGGAGAAGTACCATGCATGGCTGATTAACAGGTGTTTTAGTGCACTGTAGGGTACATGGATTAGTGCTACAAAAGGTCACACATTAAGTGGGAAGGGCTGGATTCTTCAAATCATGTGCAGTACGGAGCTCCTATCAGTTTTATTACTGCAAAGTTCTCCACTGAAGGCTTCTACTAAGGACTTTATAAATGCTGAGACATATTATAGAGTTTGGGGGCAATTGGTAATTTACTCTCTAAGTAAGCAGTTTAGGTCCATGTGACTAATGGTAATGACTTAGTATGTCATGTGAAAATGGGGCGGGTGCACGCTACTGGTGCCACTTTTGAAGTTTAGTTTGTTACATGATTACAAAAACAATTTTATTGTTCCTTTTTTCCGCCCCTCCCCCATCTTATTAAATTCAAAATGGCATGAGGACAACTAGACCATGCTGTTTTAATTACTCTCTCTCTCTCTATAGCAATTAATTATGATGTTATCACACATTTGGTTGTCATTTATTTACATGAATTGGTTGTAATAACCTTTAATTTAAAAGTTAAAGAGGAAAGATTAAAAAATATATAAATAAATAAATAACCCCACTAGCACATATAAGTATCGGGCACAAAACAGCTAGACAGAATGGGAAAAAAAATTCAGCTTTGAAAATCAGGCATTACTTAATCAGTCTAGTAAGTTATAACACTCACAGCTTACAAGACTACACATTAGGAGGCTAAAAGTAGCCACCAGAAGAAATGGCTCTTGGCTTTTAGTGTGCCTTGAAAAAAAAAAAATATATATATATATATATATATTTATTGCAGCTTTGATATTTTTACTTGAATATTTCCGCATCACGCGAGCGTTCTGTATTCTCCCATATTGTACGGTTTATATTGTACGCTCGTTGTAGCGCGCGCGTAGCGAGTAAATCAATGAAAATTGTATTGTAACCGGTTGAGAAAAATTTCAAAGAAGCAATAAATCACTTATCACACTCGTCGTACAATATGGGAATGATATTTTACTCTCACGCCACATTTTCACTCGCCTTTGGCTCGTGAAAATATTTTGCGTGCTCGTAAAATATTTTCCCATATTGTACTCTGACTCGTGCTATAAGTATTATATATATTATATATATATATATGTGACAGTCTATGGGAAAAGGGGGCACTTCACTCAAACAAAAAAAATTGAGTTTTTTATGCTAATAAAAAGCTACAATTTATCTCAACTTAGTGCTAAAATACTGGAGGGTAAAACCTTCCACGCGCAGAGAAACTGGCAGTTGAACTGGGCTGTATTCAGCAAAGCAATTGAACTAGAAATCGAGAAAACATAAATTGAATTTCCACTTCCGGTATAATTAATGTTTCCGTATACTTAACGGCGTACTCCGCATACGCAATTAAATCGTACAGCCGCTTTTTAACGGCGACTAAACAAGTTTGCGTACAGTTCTTTTTAGCTTTCAGAGCGTCTCACAGCCTGTCTTGTCGGAATCCTTGGCTACTCTACTCCATGTAGTGGTAAACTTTCAACCAGAGTAAGCTGTAGATTGCATGCACTATTCTCAAAGCTATGCCGTTTTTTTTTAGCTGCTTGTTCGAAACTCCGCCCATTCCCCGTTTATTGTACTTCGAGAACGAGAGAGAATAAAAAGTAGCTTGTCTTTCCACGGCACGCTTGGGGTCTTTTAAGTTGTTTCAGCATTTGAAATTTGGCGTAGACTTAGAGTAAAGGTCACTAAGACTAATTCTGCAAAAAACAAAAATAGGAGAAAGAAAGAATTTTTCGTATGACTTACTTCTGGAGCCTATATCTCAATTTCAATTTTTGCGTGAAGTGCCCCCTTTTCCCGTAGACTGTCACATATATTATATATAGTAATTCAATATTTTTAGCTTAGCTAGTAGCATTAAAAATTTGATAAAATATTTACATTCATATTGTGAATATTATATTAAAATTAAGCTAAAAATATTGAATTACTAGAAATAGAGAGTAGCAATGAAAATCTAAGACATTATATATATAATTCCACCCTAGATATCTTCACAATGATATTTTTAGGTACATGACCCGTGAAATAACTCGCGTTACTCTCAAGACTATTGTTGTTGTTTTTTGTTGTTGTTTCAAGTTTGTTTGTTTTTAATGTGGCAATTAATGCCAGTTACCTCATATTTGATAGCCTTTCCTGAAATTCATGTTGGAAAATCCATTCAAATGGTCAGGTGAAGTAACCTAGCAAAAAACAAACAAATAAAGGTATAAGAAGTACTAATATTTAAAAAAAAATCTTTGTAACTACGTGTGCACACATCTTTAATTATTTGGATAGCATTTAAAGAACACAAAGGGATGCACAGAGTTTATTTGAGTGATGCTAATAAGGAAAACAGCAACAAATAAACCACACTGGCAAATTATTTTTTAGTTTTTCTGAAGTGTGTTCAGTTAAATCCATCATCATATTATTCACAGTGAGAGTTGGTAAATATGTAGTTGACCACTTCCAGAAACATGGATTAACATTCCAAGGCTACGGGTAAATATCCTAGCAACTTGCTCCTGGCAATAAACCTCACATCTAAGCATATGCTGCACAGATCTGGTAGGCCAGCAAGCCTATTATTCAATCCTATTACTCACTATCTCAAATAGCAAACTTTATCCCAATAATGGAACATCACTAACAGTGGAACTAATTGCAATGACTCTTCCTAACAAATATTATAATTCCAACTAAAGGAAACATGAAAGAACTTCATGTTAACTAGTGTAATTTACAGTAATAATAATAATAACAATTATTTATTATTAATTCTCAGCACACATGAGCGAGATTATAGTAGTTGTCCTGTTTGTCACACTTTGATTTTGGAGATTACTAACAAAACGTTGATTTAGACTCGGAATGAAGATGTACGATGTTTTATTGTGCTACTTAAATTTTGGGCTGATTTTTTTGGGGTGGGAAAATGTGAAGCTATCAGCTCTGCGTAGGTACTAGCTTTTGTGGGCAACACCCCTTATCGGAGCTATAATGATACCTGATTAGAATAGCCACTAATTTATTTATTTTTTGGTCTGAAATAATTTTGTAATAGCTAACTAGTGTATAGCAGCACTGAGGGTTCACATCTTAAGTAATTAAATACTGACTTATTTTAGTGAAATATGTTCTCAGAACAACTGTGAGCTTTGAGAAGATCTTCCCGAAAAAATTGTTCCACTTGAAAGAAGAGAGCTATCTTATAGCAGCTATGAGAAATGAAAATAAAATACCTAACTCTACAACAATGAAACTCTGCTTGGTACTGGAATATTATGCAATTTTCAACCGCTTCAAATTTGCAGTGCAAATTTAGAAATAACCTTCGTGCTCCCAGCCGCTTATCCCACAACAGATGTAGCATCTCCAGTGAGCAAATCGGACAATCAGAGAATGGCATATGGGAATTCCAAACCTTATTCAAATGGTTGCTAGGATGCAACCTCAATATATAAGGCATGTTCACAACATGGAATAACTCGACCAGAGAGGGCTTGCTTATCAGGTGCTATTACCCAATCACCTGAGGCAAACCACATGGACTTCCTGAGTGTTGTAATACATATATCAGTAGATTTTTGCATATTTTCACCTGTCCACCAATCACTCCCTATATTTTATATTTTTTCTACTAGTGGTGTGCTTGAGCACATGAAGACAAGTGAGCCTCTCCAGTTACTGCATAAACTACAGTATTGTTATGTGAGCTTCTAATCTAACACTACAGCTACTAAAAAAAAAAAAACAGTTGAGTTTTTAAATTACGTATATACGGTAAAGGATTTCAATGCCACCACTTGCCGCAACAAACATAAAACAACAATGGGCATTTCTAAGGAATTACTGCACAGTTTTGAACCTAACCCTATATCAAGACATGCTTACTGCTGTAGTAGTTGAAAATAATATATTTATTTGCTAGTTCAATGTTTACTTTGTTCTAATCTTTCGCTAAGCAGTAGCTGTAATGCACAACACCTTCACACACACACACTTGTTCACTGGATATACCTACACAAGACTTACCTTCGTGGTTCAACTATTGGACTATAGATTTAAGGAACAAAACTGTTGCATAGGGCGTATTACCATGACAAATAGCGCATTAACTTACCACAGCTACTAATTCAAAATGAACTCCGGTAAATTAGCAAGTTTTAACTGCACCTGCAAAATAATTAATTCAAAGTGGCGAACAAGTCAATTTTTTTTGGATGATACGGGTAAAGGTTGATAAACCAGAGGATTATGTTTAGTGAAGTTTGGGACGGGGTCGACCACCGAGCTAACACAAAAATGCATGGGTCAAAGTACAAATGATATACGTATGTCCACACATATATATTTGGGCGAGCGAAGCGAGGCTCTCACTAACGAGTCTCAATTGAGATTTTGGTATTATATATATATATATATGGCAAAATTCAAAGAGGTCAATGCGTGTCAACCCCCAGAGGCTATTCAAAAAACGTAAACATTAGCGCAGGCGCAAGAAATTCGGGAGAAAAGACAATGATAGGAAAAGAAAAAACCGGCAAAGAGCTACGGAGACAGAATGGGAGAGATGTTCGTAGTTAGGCCTCCAAAGTTAGCTGAGTTCATTTATTATTTTACTGGCGGTGGCAAGTTAACTTCGTCAGTGTGCTGTTCATCATAGCTATACGCTATATGTAATAGATTATTTCTTTCTTGAAAATCCAAAGTCCAATAGTCAAGTCACTAAGAGAATACAACGCAATGCTATATCTACCAGAGCTCTGGTACAATAGAGCATTTTGAACGAAGCGTACTTTGTAAAGGTGATAAGCTTAAATGAAAACTGTTAGTTTATCGATCCTTACCCGTTTCATCCTTGGAAATTTGATTGCTTACCCCTTGAAAATCTATTGTCCAATAGTCAAGTCACGAAGAGAATACAACGCAGGTCTTGTGCTGGTACATCCAGTGAACAAGTAGCTATGTATAAAAGTGTTGCGTGTTGCTAAAGAATAGCAATAAACAAAACAAAAATATTTTTAACTAACAAAAATTATTAGCAGGTAGCATTCAAATTTAAATTTCAGTCAGACCAGTTCACTCGCCATTTGTGCTGAAGCACATCGCTAGTTATAAAAAACAAATAAAAAAACATCCTTGATTTTATATTTGTGTTACCCCTAATAGTGTCTCGCTCATTTTGCTCACTCACAAATTAATCTTTTGCTACCACATTGTCACATTGCCCTCTGCTGTCACACTGTCACACTGTCCTCTGCTGTCACACTGTCCTCTGCTGTCACACATTGTCCTCTGCTGTCACATTGTCACACTGTCCTCTACTGTCACATTGTCCTCTGCTGTCACATTGCTACATTATTCTGCTGTCACATTGTCACATTGTCCTGCTGTCACATTGTCACATTGTCCTGCTGTCACATTGCTACATTATTCTGCTGTCACACTGCCCTCTGCTGTCACATTGTCACATTGTCCTGCTGTCACATTGTTACATTATTCTGCTGTCACATTGTCCTGCTATCACATTGTTACATTATCCTGCTGTCACATTGACCTCTGCTGTCACATTGACCTCTGCTGTCACATTGACCTCTGCTGTCATGTTGTCCTCTGCTACCACAGAGCCTTTAGCTATCATGTCATCTTCTGTTTATCTCGTCCTCTGCTACCACACTGTCCTCATTAACTAGCATTTCCCCTGCTATTACATCATCATTTGCTATCACAGACAGCTATAAAAATGTGAAGGGGCTATCCCCTGCCATCCCTTAACCTCTGACAATACATCATCCATGATAACACCAGACAGACAATTAAAATATACATTGGCAGAAAACTGAAAAAAAATAAAAAAATAACAGGAGTCCAATAAGTCCCTAACAACCATACACCAACTACTGCCACTGGTCTAATTTGGTTAACTAGCAACAAATTGTGAAGTCCTTATTAGTGACCACAAGCTAACACTAATAACTCCAGGATGTATTGTTTGCAGACTTCAATACCATGTTACTATTATTATTACTGACTACTAGATGGAGGTAAAATTGACGGCCAAAAATTATTCTGCATTGGTAAAGGAGAGACGGATTTGTGAAGCTCAGTTTATTGTCACGTGAACAGGACTGAGTTGTAGAATAATAAGAGCAGAGTCATCTCCACTTATAGATTAATAGGATCCCTTTACTCATTCATTTCCAATTAGCACATAGTAATTGCGGATATGGCTCTCTACAACCATTGTGGCAAATACTGTAGCAGACAAAGTGAGGACATTAAAGGTTTATCAATTATACTGATGTGTCAACATCTCTTACTGCATGTCATATTTCTGAAATCTTTCAATTTCATATTTCTTATACATAGATGGATGAAGGTTGACAGACAAAAATTGTCTCTGTATAAGAAATGTGAAAAAAAAATTTTTCAGAATTATGTATAAGAAATGTTGATGTGTCAGTATAAAACAGATTGTATAGATCTGCAAAGCTACTACTACCTCTTCTCCCACACACTTCCTCTTAATTAAGTTGAATGCATTCCAAATCATCACTTTCTGCAATCTTTCTGAGCTGGTTCAAATAATAGATAAAAGCATAGGTAAATCGGCATTGGCTACTCACCATTATTCACTGATAGAAGTGTTATAAAATAAAAATTGTAATCTGGCAGCAAACTGGTGCCATGCACATTTCTGGGAATGTTGGGCGATAACAACAGATTGTGCCACCATTTTAATACAATACTACCAGCTCTCCCTTATAGCTGAAATACAAATGCTAAGTTTTGTCCAAAAGACAGTTTCCTATTCCAACAAGGTAGAACAGCACAAATTATACTGGTAATTTATTCGAATTGATTAAAATTATGTCAATCTTCCAGAGCCAGGATGCCTGAGTCGTGCAAGCAAAGCTCCTGAAGCCGGGCTAAGAACTCAAAGGATAACAGGCTTTCCTCACAGCTAGTGGTGTGGGCACACACACACACACACACACACACACACACACACACACACACACACACACACACACACACACACACACAGACACACACACTGTGGAGTGAGAATTAACTGAAAGCCATCAGTCACTGTGGCAAAATACCAAGTATGAGGGACCACATAACTGATCTAGTGGAGCTGCAACTTGTGGGCATGGCTAAAGCTGCACTTGTAGATGGTTGGAATTGTTACTTGTGGGCATGGCTGGAGCTGCAACTTGTGGGCATGGCTGGAATTGCAACTTGTGGGCATGGCTGGAGTTGTTACTTGTGGGCATGGCTGGAGGTGCAACTTGTGGGCATGGCTGGAATTGTTACTTGTGGGCATGGCTGGAATGCAACTTATGGGCGTGCTGGAGCTGCAACTTGTGGGCATGGCTGGAATTGTTACTTGTGGGCATGGCTGGAGCTGCAACTTGTGGACATGGCTGGAGCTGCAACTTGTGGGCATGCTGGAATTGTTACTTGTGGGCATGGCTGGAACTGCAACTTGTGGGCATGGCTGGAGCTGCAACTTGTGGGCATGGCTGGAATTGTTACTTGTGGGCATGGCTGGAACTGCAACTTGTGGGCATGGCTGGAGCTGCAACTTGTGGGCATGGCTGGAACTACAACTTGTGGGCATAGCTGGAGTTGGAACTTGTGAGCATGGCGGGGAGCTATAACTAATGTGGATTAAATTCTGGTCAATATAAATTAGTAATAGTTTACACAATGTTGAATGAGACGGTATAAGAATAAGTGAAAGCCATACAAATAAGAATGCTTGGCAAGGGCTACATAAAGAGAACTATTCAATATGGTGAAAATTGCTCAGTAGAAATCTGAAACAAAAATACTCTTTGGATCACCAATACTGAACAGAATGGGCAAGAAAATGCCCATGAACCAAAAAATCATCACCGTGAAGTTGACCACAGAAACACTATAAAAATAGTAGGCAATTAAATTTGTTATGGCACATCGACAGGTAGTAAAAAAAATATGCTTCAGTAAAACAACACCGTATGCATGTTTGCCACATCCTCTCCACACCTTGAGGGCTCACTGGTGAATGGTCTGACTCATGAGATAATAGTACTACCTAACTATTTTCCACATGACAATTTGCCATTGGTGGGCAATATTTAATACTGGCGTCATGAGCACTTGCCTGTATATACAGTATTACATATACAGTAATTGAGTACAACCTTGTTGAACCCAGTAAAAAACCACTAACAAAGAAAATCAAAACCACAACTAAGATACAACATTGTTCAGTACAACTCCCATCATAAGGTGAAAATTTGTCTATTAGCTGCTCACCTCACTCCCTCATGTCTTCTGTTTTCTCTACTTCTTCAAGCTAGGGTAATTGCAGTTGTACTCACCACGACACACACTCCCATAAAGCGCTTTTGTGCCTACCAGCCGCCTCCGCTCATTAAGGTTAGTTAATGATAATAATGGACGACGTTATGTGCAGAACGGCTGACCCTCACCTTTGACCTCCGAGCGCAGCCGATCAAATGAACTTTGAACCTTAAGCACGTGCGCATGCGCATATGGCTGACCGTCGCTAGCTGCGGGGCTGACCATCTGCGTGGCTGAACATTGCTGCGGGGCTGACCATTACTGCTGGGGCTGACCATCTCTGTGGGGCTGACCATTTGTGTGCCGACAGACCCACCCCAAGCAGCACCTCAATCATGCTAGTACACGTACATGATCACTTGGAAAAATAGCTGTGTACACATCAATATTTTGCAACTGTAGTTTTATAATTATAATACTTGTTCCAATCAAAGGGTGTGGCTTCAATTTTGGGCGTGACTGCTTATTCTAAAAGTTGAAGCAAATGTTATACTGGTGACACATATTCTTAAGTCGACAGACCACAACTCCATAAAGTGAATGGAGCAAACTACATGTGTATATATATTATAGTAGCGACAGTGAGAGCAACACAAGTACTTTTCCTGGGTCCATGCATCTCACTCGCCGCCTCCTCCCCTCCCCCACCCCAATTTGTTCATAGAAATGTTTCTCCAATGTGTTAGAGTAAATGGTAGCATTGTATTACTAGTTAAATACAACTTAAGTACGATCGACGTGATGCCTCAAGGCAGCACTAAGAGGTCACTAACTGAAGAAACCTTGAGTACTATGTTAGTCAACTTTATTCTGAAAATGCAGTTTGTTTGTATGCTAGTATAATATTCCCAATGCCATTGACAAAATACTAATGAACTATTCCATAAAAATAAAATACTGTAAATTTCCAGTATGAAGAAACTCTTAAAGAGTTGGATTATGACAGTGTCAGTGATAAGTTTAGTTGTCCTCAATATTCCAGTAGATTTTCCTTCGAACAAGGATTGAATCGTCACTGGAAACGTATCCATGGCAATTCCTTGGACACTCTTGCATCTCAAACCTGTAACAAAGAAGGGAAAGTAATTACATGTTACCAAAGGTCCAGTGCTCCTTTCAGGAACACAATGCTGTTTTCACTACAGTACAGTACAGCACTTGATGTTACACTGCTCATCTCTACTTGATAAAGGTCTCAATAATAACCATTAAATAGGAATGCTTAATTAGAAAACTAAATATACATTATGAATGTAAGAAGGAAAAAAAAGCAAGAAAGTACCTCTTACTAAGATGAATGAAAGAGACCACAATGGCACTTTATATGCTACACACATGTACATGTGTAAGTGTATACAATATATGAGTTTGTACATGAGGAAACAGGTGTGACGAGCCCCACAACAAAAACTTTAATTTGTACAGACATAGCACAGACATAGCACAGACATAGCAGCAAAAGCTCTACAATTTACTCATGGGCTGATACAATAATTTGTAATAATTGAAACTTAACATGCCATTTGTAATAATTGAAACTTACATGCCACAGTTGTTCATGTATGTGCATGTGATACAGAGAGTACCAGTACTTATGATTGCAACATTGTGCTCATATCTATCAGGATCCTGTACAAATGGCATCAAAATGTTGGATGGCTTCACTAAACTTTGCTCTAATTACAAAAATGGGGTGTTGCTTGCCAGTCAGAAAGTATTCAGATGGACTCCTCTTGTTACAAACAATGCAAAAGTAGTAAATTTAAGAGCAATGCAAACAGTGAGGAAGATGATTCGGTATGGGTGGGCTCTAAGTAGTCTCGCGTACCCAGACCCTTTACCAATTGCTGCGCGGGAAAAGGGTCTGGTAGACTGACATTGAGCAGTTTGTTCTTGCTTAGTCAGCAAGTGGTTAACTGTGGTTCAATTAGTGTGGGTGTAAATCGTTAAATATTTTCAGGCGCATGAATTGTTCAGATCAGTAGGCAGAGCTTGTTCTGTATTGCCATGAAGAAATGTTACTTGTACAAGCATGACAAAGCAACAACTGTATTTTGCTGCTAACGAAACTTCCAACTGCAGATATCTTTAAAAAGCTAGGCCAAGTCACTGCTTAGCATAACTAATGGCATCATCTAAAGGAAGAGTTTTGACACGGCTGTTGGAGAGTTGTGCACAGAAATACTACACGCGCAAAAGTTTGAGCAGTCTTATGTCACAGGATATTACATGACCTATTGTTTGCGGTCTCCCCAATTAGCAAGGGGAACTGAACAAACTGCTCAATGTCAATCTACCAGACCCTTACCCGTGTAGCGATTGGTAAAGTGTCTGGCTACGCGAGACTAGGCTCTAAGGGCAAGTTTTTTTTGTGGTTTGCAGGTGTTCATGCGAGAAATCACATTTTAAAGTTGTGTAAAAATATTATGCCCCCCCCCCTTCCCACGCCACTCAAACCATATCTTTGAAAAAATATGCTATTAAAGCTATTAAGTATTTAATTGGTAAAAAAATAACTAAAACTGTTTCTTATCATTTAAATCTCCACAGTGTGTGACCCCCTGTACACCCCCACTCCACTTCCATCACCCTGTCACTCTAAGCTCAACTTAATAATTTGACGAGCATATATTTCCTACTTTACCTGGAGATGTAACCTTCAGTAATGTACGTTGTTGTTTTTTATGTCACAATGAGTACTGCCTTGTTGACTATCATTTCAAGTGGCTTTATCTTTCATTAATGTAAAAATCAACAACAGATAGTGTATTAATGAAAGATAAAGCCTCTTGAAAACAAAGTGCACCAATTATTAAGGTCACTAATGATTTCTGCATTGTTTGATACCGAAAGGGGGACACACCTTTCCCCCTTCTTTAAACTAAATTCCTCCACCCTCTTCTCTTCCTTAAGCTGAGTTTCCCTTTCTTGTGAGTGAGTGATTTGTATGAGTAGAGATTTAAGCATAATTTCAGAAGAGAGCTCTGTGAGGCACTATTGCTTGTGAAAGGGTTGAATTATCGTGATTATTTCTCACCAATTGACACGTCTCTACTAGCACTATTAATTTATCCATAATAGTATCACTTGATGAAGTTATTTGTTTGTTGTTGTTGTTTTTCAGTTAACCCAATTAATGGGCATCTGCGTAATTGAGTGAGGAAAAGGAGATCTTAATTAGTAATGCTACCACCTGCTCCTACCCTTTATCCTCTGCTCAGCTTTTCCAAATGTCTCTGCTATAGTTTTGCATTAAGTGTTTACCTGATTCATCTATTCAAATAAACCCCCCCCCCCTCCCCCTCTCCCCCGTAGTCCCTCAAAGTTTGGTTTTAAAAACTCCCAATATTTATGATACTGGCAGTGCATTTATTTTCTCTGCTACAGGCTTCTTCAGCCCCAAGTTTAGAGTAGGGGAAGGAACTGAAGTTTGTCAGTGTGTCTACATATGCCAGTATTTGGTCAGGGCTTCATACAGGGGAGGGGGGAGCTGGGCCATTTTAACCAAAAAATATATAACAATTATAAGGGCGGGGTAAATAAAACAATTAAGTGGCATATATAATACAAGTACAGAGTATTGAAACAAGATTGTTATAATAAGAGAAATAAACTGAGGTGGAACACATCACTGATGATGAAGAATCCGCGAACATTCTCACTAGAGAGATTCAAAGTGAAGATTGCAATCCTATCTGATATACAAAGATCAATGCCTACTTGCAATACAAACTAAATCCCAACTACAAACGTATCAGCAATACTTACACACAGTAGTCTGTATTGAATTTACATTCAAAATAACTAAAATTTATATATGATTTTAAATGAATAACGCTGGTGATTGATGAATACGAAGAACATAAGTTAATATTAACACACGAAATCTTTACAATTTGTTACTATTATTATTAGCCCTCAGTGTGCACGTACAAGAGGGACTATCCAGCAAGTTGAGGACTTAATCCCAGCGTAGTCTACTGACACGCACTACACCAAGCAGAAACAGAGTAACTAGTGCAGTGAAGACCCACTAGCGGGTATGGTAGCGTCAGAGTTCCAGTAAGAACAGTCAATGACAGTGTTCTAGGTGATAAATATAAACAAAAAAACGAAACATCACGACGATCAACGGTACACGAAAATAAGAACAAATAAGCATGCGTGAATACTAATGATGAAATAAAATGTAAATGTTATAGTTGTTCTGGCAGTCAGAGAAAACATGAAAGTTTGAGAAAACATGAAGCTGTTGGCTTCACATAGGGTACTAACTGTTGTGGAAAAGGTCCCCCTATCGTCACGTCGTAATCATGTGAGCAAATAATTTCTTGCAGTTTGAGATAGTTTTGCTTAATCCTGAGAATTTAACAGAGAGCAAAATAAAGATAGATTGTAAAAAATTCTACTAAACTTTTCTAAGCAGTACAAAACATCATAACCATCTTTACATAAGTATTTTGAAGAATACTACATATGTTGCACTTGTAATACATCTAACTAAACTATTGGTCGCTCAATGTAATACATGTACATTACATGTTATTTCACAAAAATGGGCAATATGCTACAGGAAGATTGGCCTTTCTGATATAGATACAAGACATGTTTGCAGTAACATTGTTAACACATGGTGGAATTCTAATATTAAATTAATTTGCTTCCATCAGCTCAAAGAGTACACAGGCAGCGAGAGAATAATAGGCAGGCAGTGAACCTGAGACTACATAGGCAGTGAGCCTGAGAATAGATAGGCAGTGAACCTGAGACTACATAGGCAGTGAGCCTGAGAATAGATAGGCAGTGAACCTGAGAATACATAGGCGGTGAGCCTGAGAATACATAGGCAGTGAGCCTGAGAATAGATAGGCAGTGAACCTGAGACTACATAGGCAGTGAGCCTGAGAATAGATAGGCAGTGAGCCTGAGACTACATAGGCAGTGAGCCTGAGAATACATAGGCAGTGAACCTGAGACTACATAGGCAGTGAGCCTGAGACTAGATAGGCAGTGAACCTGAGACTACATAGGCAGTGAGCCTGAGAATAGATAGGCAGTGAACGAACCTGAGAATACATAGGCGGTGAGCCTGAGAATACATAGGCAGTGAGCCTGAGAATAGATAGGCAGTGAGCCTGAGAATACATAGGCAGTGAACCTGAGACTACATAGGCAGTGAGCCTGAGAATAGATAGGCAGTGAACGAACCTGAGAATACATAGGCGGTGAGCCTGAGAATACATAGGCAGTGAACCTGAGATTACATAGGCAGTGAGCCTGAGAATACATAGGCAGTGAACCTGAGACTACATAGGCAGTGAGCCTGAGACTACATAGGCAGTGAGCCTGAGAATACATAGGCAGTGAGCCTGAGAATACATAGGCAGCAAGCCTGATAGTGTATGCAAGAATAGATAGGCCCTGGGCGTCAGTGCAAGATTAGGTAGGCAAGTCTGATAGTGCAAGATTGGATGGCAGTGAGTCTGAGAGTGCACAGATGCAGTGAGTCTGATAGTGTGAGAATAGGTAGGCGGTGAGTCTGCTGGTATGAGAATAGATAGGCAGCAAGCCTGAGTGAGAGAATAGACAGGCAGCGAGCCTGAGTGAGAGTGAGAATAGACAGGCAGAATCCCGATAGTGTGAGAATAGACAGGCAGCGAGCCTGAGTGAGAGTGAGAGAATAGATGACAGCAAGCCTGCGAGTGAGAGTAGACATGCAGTAAACCTGATAGTGAGAGAATATGAGCCTGATAGTGTAAGACTAGACAGGCGGCAAGCCTAACAGTGAGAGAATAGACGGCCGTGAGCCTGATAGTGCAGAATACATAGGCAGTGATCCTGAGAGTAAGAAAATAGACATGCAGCGAGAGTGAGAGAATAGACAGGCAGAGAGCCTGATCATGTGAGAATAGACAGGCAACGAGAGTGAGAGAATAGACAGGTAGAGAGCCTGATCGTGTGAGAATAGACAGGCAGAGAGCCTGATCGTGTGAAAATAGACATGCAGCGAGAGTGAGAGAATAGATAGGCAAAGAGCCTGATCGTGTGCGAATAGACAGGCAGCGACTGTGATAGTGTAAGAATAAATAGAGTGAAGGGCAGCGTGCCCTGCATAGACACTTTCAAAGGGGCCTCGGACAGACCATCACACCTTTATTTGGCGGAAATCTAACTATATGTACTAGAACTGCCTATCCATGCTCTCTATAATGCCACACTGGCAATAGTGTAGTGTGGCTTATGAGTGCCAAGACACATCCAGCACTACAGTTCATTATCTAATCTCTCTCATTATGTAATCCGTATTTGCTCCGCCTCCCTTCTCATGTAACACTCTCATGTCAAATATCAATTACAGCATGCAACCTGACTGATTCAGGAGTTTCCAAGCTTTCGAGAATACTGATCACTTTGACAGAGCCAATCTTGGCAATACGGCCATTAATACTGCACATATCTCTAAATCACGAAATCATGCTGCCAACCCTCGTTATGATCAGGCGTAAGCCTTCGTTACAGGTGTGGGGTGCATTGCCGGCTCCCACTCTTCTTATTCGAACCTTCATGCAAAATTTTATGATCATCATTGTCCATTGCATGTTAGTAACTATTGCAACTGTTGGGTAGAGTAACAGCTAGAGTCCAACTCATAACATAACTGTACTAGTTAAGCAAGGCAAATGGACCGGCAGCATGCCCATGTATTATCAAGCCATAGAACTCCTATTTTCAGCTGATTGCATCAATGAAGGCCATTTGATTGATGATTTAGATCCTATTAATCCAACCTGACCTACAGAAAGCTAATTACATAGAGTACAGTAGTGTTTATCTCCAGCCCCTTACTATTTAAATAATACCACCACTGATGAGCAGCCATCCTTAGAGAGCTAATAGTGCCGGGTGAACCAGCCATTCTGGCAAGGAAGTAACAGGTAGCTACTAGGCTTAGGCTACAAGCACTGAGAACAGTGGCTATCAGGACGAATGCCCGGATGCCATTGCTCAATATGTGACACCCCACACGTGATCGCTTAGCCAAATGGTCGCAGTATTTGCAGGTCCTCTGCCGACCTTTACCTGGGCTCGGGTGATGTGATGGTGGGCTTAATTAGTGTGGGATAAACCACTAAGATAATAGCAAATTTTTCTCGTTCTAACAGCCAATAATTATTTCAGCCGAGAATGACTGAATAACCCACTAAGATATTTCATGGCACATGAATTATTCAACTCAGTCAGCCATATAGAAATACAACACACACAAAAAGTTAGAGCAGTCTTACATCACAGGATATACCACCTTATTATGTCATCTATTGTTTGTGGTTTTCCCAATTGGTGAGGGGAACTGAACAACTACTTAATGTCAGCCTACCCGCTGCATAGCAGTAGGTAAAGGGTCCAGTAAAGCGAGATTAAATATGACATGATCAAAATAGATCCTAAAGCCTGTCAGGAATAAATAATGTGCTTATAAACTACAAGCCAGAGACACAGATGGATAAAATTTGAAAAATTGTTCAGATGTGCCCACACTTGACTGCCATTGCAGGGCTCCTCTAAAAGGTTCTAAAAGAACTAAAACGTTCCGCAGACTGGAATATTTTTAGAGATGTTCCAACTGAGGGAAACCAAGCATTCTACTTGGTACAGCTACAGCTGGTAATTTAGTGATATGAAACTCATAACAACTAATTGACAAAACTGACTAACAGAACAGAACTTATTATCCTACATATAGACTCCTTGTGTATGTAGAATACATGGAGGTATAACCTCTTAACTAGAACTGAACTAGACACAGCTGATGCCAATGCCACTGAAGGTCATAGATTACACAAAATAAAGTTAGCTGAAATAATAGACATCTTCCAACAGAACAGTCACAGGATCATGTGTTAATGTTACTGCATTAGTCACTCCTTGTTATTGCAATAGTGGGAATTAAATCGGCAATTTTTGGGAGGCACAAATTCACTTAGGGGGAAATCACAGGTTATATTGCATAAGATCAGCCTTCAGAAACTTGCCAGAGTATGGACTAGCATTCAGATCACTACGATTATCAACATCTTGCGATAGTACTGGTCTCATATACAGTGACATCTGATTACATTACTTGACGTACATATTTACATGTATATTTATAGACACAAACACACACACTTTTGTCCTAGGTGACCACAACAAGCTAACCAGAGCCACTAATTGCTCCGAGTGTTGGTGATACCTTCTAGCAATGTAGACCTATTGGAATCAATACTTCCTTATTACAAACACACTCTGAGAACACTCACCTTGCCATCACTTCAGCAATGTCAGGTAACTCTATGATCAAATGTTGACACTTCTTGAGCCATCATTCACAGCTAGTCTAAGTCAGAGACATCGAAAGCAGCTTCACCCACTCCATCCCACTACAAGGAAAAGCAATAGAAAAACAAAACACACTGAAGTGAATAAATGCAATCATGAAATTCAACTTGTACTCTGCAAGCTGATCCTACCAAGAAATTGTTAGAAACAGTTTATCAAACTCTAGCTAAGAGGTATAGTCTCTTAAAAATATTCACTAACACGGCGGTTCTGGATCTCTAGATTGGAGTCAGTTGTAACACAACAAGAGGTAGAGGCATGTATGAACACATACTGTAGTATAATGCAGAAATAGAACGGTCAAGAAAGTGTGGTAAAAAACCACAACATTAATTTTAGAGGTTAGTGACAGGGAAGAAACGTCAGCTCTATATATTATAGAAGAAACATTCCTACACAGGAAACTAGTTGCACACACAGGCATACACTACTAATGAATGACAGGATTCAGTTTTGATCAATACTCATTCACTGATTAAAAATTTCGGTATCACAAGTTACGACCAAGGATGAGGTGATGGTAAAATAACTTAATTAAGTATTACATAAAGATTCATTATTACTACATAAAAATATACAGCTTCATACTAAAACATATTTATTTTTAATTTCTGTAGTATCTGTAATAATAGTTCAAATGTTTCGGCTCCATGTAGCCTTCATCAGTGACTTTTTAAAAGTGATAAAATAAAATACATTTCTTTTCCCATCCTATTTTAATGTATAAATAAGGCTATAGAAAAAACCCAACTTTGTTTCAACACAGAATAGTATGACATTCACTTCTAACATTCAAATAAACTGAATCAAACCTTCTCTTGCTTGCTGCTCTCACACTCCTAGCACTCTTTCTATCATTACAGATTCATCACCCCTTCCTACTAATACCTGTATTAGGTAGATCTATTGCTACTGGACTTAGTACTGCTTGATTATACTGGCTTCCCTGAGGCTCCATCATTACTTTCTATACTTCTAACCCTAAGGAAAACGGCTGCACAGGTACAGCTAACTATCTGTCCTTACTTTCTTCTTCTCTACATGGCTAAATTCGCCAGAAGCTTTTAATAGCCTCAAAGGTTGTAAAACAAGAAGCCGTAAACTCCTGATCGAATGGTACAAAAAATTGGTAAAGGTTACATAGCAAAAGAAAGTTTTAGCCATTGTCAGAATGAGCAGTCTTTTAGACGTCTTTTGATTACCGTATGTCACATATAGCTTTAATATTGTATTTTTTATGATTCTTTAAAGTGATCGACTTCCGTGGCTGCATTAATGCGGCCGCTATTGTTTTTGTTCCCCATTTAACTTCAATAAATCCACCTGATATGAATTCTCACTTCAAATAAATGCTTCGCCCAGACATCTTGAGAACTAATGTGGAGTTGTTGGCTGCAGCTACTTACTTACAAATTTCTATATACATAGTGAAGGCCTACTATAAAAGACATCAGCTGTGTTCAGATATCGATATAGAAGCCGTTGACTTCCATCCCATCATTCATACTTGATTATTAAAGTTCAAACCACTAGTCATACCTAAATGTTTTTTTAATCAAACATTTAGGCTGCTATTAAAAAACAACAACATTGAACTTTAATAATCAAGCATGTTTATACCTAGTCAAACAAATATTATCCAAGAAATCCCATCATATTGAACTGCTGCACACTAACCACTATCAATACGATAAATATATCTCTGGCCAACTCTTAGACACACTTCTGAGGATCTCATGACCCATACTGATTGTAGACAAGTTCAACACCCTATCATCCCTAACATCATTAGGGCTATTCCGGCTTGTCACCCAAGGGGGAGGTAAGTTAGACAATGTGAATGGGGGGGGGGCAATCGACATTAAAGTTAATCATGCAATACACCTTATAAGATGTAATTCTGTGTCAAGACTTAGATAAAAAATTTCCCCCCACTCTTTTTTTTTGTATTATTTATTTTTCCTACTTAGCCTTACACCTTAGCCACTGTCATCATGTATACCACTGTTAATTAAAAATTGCCAGTACACTAATGGGAAAAAACAACAACACAATCTCACTAAAGTACTAGGGAGGTGGGGGGGGGGGCATTTCATTAGTTACAGTGGCCGAGTGTTTACTGCCACTCCTGACGATAATATGGAACATGTATATGAAGAAAACCAAAATGAAACAGGTTTTGTCACAGCAATTCTAAATCTAATAGTACGGCACGTAAATTGCCCATTCAAAATTGTGTGGGAAAATCACTCTTCAATTGAAGTCGCACAGAGAAAGTGAAATAGCACGTAACTAAGTGAAATAGCACGGTAACTAAGTGGAAACTAAGTGAAATACCACAGTAGCTAAGTAAAATAATACGGATAAGTGTGCACGCATGCAGTATTAACCTTGGAAACGTACAGTTGGAGAGATTCTAGTTGGAGACAATGTCATTCTGTACCACAGAAGCTCTACCCATATTAGACGGAAAGTTTTCAACATTTTAAGAGGAGCAATAGGTTGAAATCGAAATTCCAGAGGAATCTAACTGAAATACAAAGATAGTGAGTGACTGATACAGTGTAGCTACAAGTGCAAATGATAAAATAAAAAAAAGATGGCCTACTATTAGCGAGTGACAGCACGGGTAACCTGTACTTTTGGGATCAACAGCACTCGTAAAGCAATTGAAATAGCACTCTCTCAGTACTATTTCAATTGCTTTACTAGTGCTGTTGATCCCTAATAGCACTGTTACCCATGCTATTACTCATTATTCGATAACCCACACTTTCAGCAATGATTGGCAGCAGAAATGATTAGTTCAGACAGTTACATGCTTTACAAGTTTGGCGGGGAGAGGTGTTTAAAGAAAACTCTGTTTTTTTTGTCATGTCAAATAATTTGCAAAACTCCTAAATACAATTCATTAGCTATCTATTAAACACTACACATCACAGTATTTAGTACACTTACTTGTTATCGCATAGCATAAGTGAATTCCTGCCATTGCAGTCCTCTTCTCCTTTATCATCACTCACGTGTAGCACAAATACAGCCTAGCCAACAAAACGAACCACCTCCTAAATCAATCTTGCAGGGTCACCAAGGACAACTTTCCACAAAGGTCGAAGGTGACAGCTAGCAACAAGAGCGCGCGCAAAGACATCGCGTGAGGTCAAAGGTGAGGGTCAGCCGTTCTGCACATAACGTCTTTCAATAAGTTCTGTACGCGATATGGTAAAGATCGTCAGCTCTACTAGTCTATATAGCTCTGACTTCACCGCAGTTGCTCGTAGGATAGTAACAACAGTATGGCTTCCTCACAATCTTTGGCTTCTTCTTCCTCACAATGTCTTGCTTCAAGTCAGCCGGTTAGTGATTCCCCTCATCAACCAAGAAATATATCTTATCCTAAGATTCCATTTGGCAAGTCTAAAGTGACATTTAGGTCGTTCAATCCAGCTTGGTATGACAAGTGGCAATGGTTACACTGGGATGTGGCTTCTGAGAAAGTGTTTTGTTTTACCTGCATGGTAGCTTATAAGCAAAAGAAATTGATAGCACCTAAGGGTGATGGGGCATTTTTTATTCAAAAAGGGTTTCAAAACTGGAAAGATGCTACTGTTGCCTTTAGAAACCATGAATGTAGTGGTACTCATAAAGATGCTGTTCACCAGATGGTAACCATTCCCTCCACTAACAAAGATATTGTTTCTTCTGCTATGGCTGAAGAGAGAAAGAAGAATCAAGCCTGCTTTCTGAAGATTTTAAGTTCAATCCACTTCTTGGCTCGGCAAGGGCTTGCACTGAGAGGTGATGGGTGTGGGGAAATTGAGGGAAATTTCACTCAACTGTTAAAGCTCCGGGCCAGTGACGAATCTAGTGTTTATTTAAATGCATGGTTGAAGCGAAAGAGCGACAAATATACCAGTCATGATATTCAAAATGAAATGTTAGGAGTAATGGCTTTAAATCTGTTGAGAAATATAGCTGATAATGTGCGTACATCAAAATTCACCATTATGATTGATGAGACCGCTGATGTTAGTACCACTGAGCAAGTTGTTATTGTTTTACGTTGGGTCAGTTCTGATTTGGATGTGCATGAAGATTTTATAGGGTTGCATTCCACTGATTCAATAGCTTCTAATTCTCTTGTTAGTATCATCAGAGATGTTCTTCTTAGGCTAAACCTAAACATAGAAAATTGTCGGGGGCAATGCTATGATGGAGCAGCAAACATGAGGGGTTGTAGGAATGGGGTAGCAAAGCAAATTGCAGATATGGAGCCGCGCGCCATATTTTTGCATTGCTACGGACATGCCCTGAATTTAGCTTGTCAAGACACTATTCGTAGTATTAAAGTAATAAGAGATGCTCTTGACACAACATTTGAATTATCAAAATTATTGGAATACTCTTCAAAGCGGAAGTCTTCCTATATAAAGCTTAAGGATGAGCTTGCTCCCACTGAATCTGGTTTTCGCACTCTCTGCCCCACAAGATGGACAGTGAGAGCTGACTCATTAGCTAGTGTTCGTAAAAATTATTCTGTTTTGCAGAGCAGTTTAGACAAATTTTCTGAAATGGCAGCTAGAGATATGGAAATGTCTGCCAAAGTAAATGGTGTAGGTGCTCAGTTCGAAAAGTTTGACTTTGTCTATGGTGTAATGCTTGGAGAATTAGTACTGTGGTTAGCAGACAACCTTAGCGCAATACTCTTCAACAAAAGACATTGTCTGCTGCTGAGGGTAACAGAGCAGCAATGCTCACTTGTGATACTCTCATTGCACTTCGCTGTGACAATGAATTTCACAAATTTTGGGATAGTGTTATGCTTAAAGTACATGAAGTTGGCATTAATGAGCCTGTTCTTCCTCGAAAACGTAGGACTCCAGCAAGGTTTGAGGAAGTACATAGTGATCCTCATTATCCCATGTCTGTCATTGATCTTTACCGACCTATATACTTTGAGGCCATAGACACTATAATTGGTTGTATCAAGGATAGATTCGATCAACCTGGCTTTAAGGTATACAACAATTTAGAAAAATTAATCATTAATGCTTGTACTGGCATTGATTTTGAAGCAGAATTTGATGCTGTTACTGAAGTCTTTAATGGAGACTTCGATGTACTAAATTTTCGTACTCAGCTTCATATAATGAGGGATAAATTTAGTGCAGAAGTTAGCAAAGGTTCAAATGTCACCTTGAAAGATATCAAGAACTTTATCATTAGTCTTGGTGAAGCTAAATCCCTTGTTTCTGAGGTGTCAAAGTTAGTTAAACTTATACTTGTGCTTCCCGCTACCAATGCTACCAGTGAAAGGTCTTTTTCAGCCCTCAGGAGAGTGAAGACATATCTTCGAGGAACCATGAAGCAAAGTCGGCTTAACCATTTGATGCTCCTTCATGTCCACAAGGATCTTAGTGATGGCCTTGATATCATTTCATGTGCCAATGAATTTGTTTCAGTAAATGAACACAGGTTCAACATTTTTGGAAAATTTACTGAATAAAACTATGTAATTATACTGCAATATCTGTTATAATTTTTATTCTTCTATTTTGATCAGGTTATGTCTTCATATAAACTGTAATATTATTATTGGAAGCATTGTGAAACTACATGTAAGTGTAAGAAAATGAAACATTTATCCACACGTTTTGCCTGACCAATCCAATTTTCCTTCCGCCGGGCCTGTCTAGCTTATGACAGACACAAGTATGATACAAAGACTAGAGATATACTCTAGCTTATGACAGACACAAGTGTGATATAAAGACTAGAGATATACTCTAGCTTATGACAGACACGAGTGTGATATAAAGACTAGAGATATACTCTAGCTTATGACAGACACAAGTGTGATATAAAGACTAGAGATATACTCTAGCTTATGACAGACAGTGTGATATAAAGACTAGAGATATACTCTAGCTTATGGACAGACACATGTGATATAAAGACTAGAGATATACTCTAGCTTATGACAGACACAAGTGTGATATAAAGACTAGAGATATACTCTAGCTTATGACAGACACAAGTGTGATATAAAGACTAGAGATATACTCTAGCTTATGACAGACACAAGTGTGATATAAAGACTAGAGATATACTCTAGCTTATGACAGACATGAGTGTGATATAAAGACTAGAGATATACTCTAGCTTATGGCAGACACAAGTGTGATATAAAGACTAGAGATATACTCTAGCTTATGACAGACATGAGTGTGATATAAAGACTAGAGATATACTCTAGCTTATGACAGACACAAGTGTGATATAAAGACTAGAGATATACTCTAGCTTATGACAGACACAAGTGTGATATAAAGACTAGAGATATACTCTAGCTTATGACAGACACGAGTGTGATATAAGACTAGAGATATACTCTAGCTTATGACAGACACAAGTGTGATATAAAGACTAGAAATATACTCTAGCTTATGACAGCACAAGTGTGATATAAAGACTAGAGATATACTCTAGCTTATGACAGACACACAAGTGTGATATAAAGACTAGAGATATACTCTAGCTTATGACAGACACAAGTGTGATATAAAGACTAGAGATATACTCTAGCTTATGACAGACACAAGTGTGATATAAAGACTAGAGATATACTCTAGCTTATGACAGACACAAGTGTGATATAAAGACTAGAGATATACTCTAGCTTATGACAGACACAAGTGTGATATAAAGACTAGAGATATACTCTAGCTTATGACAGACACAAGTGTGATACAAAGACTAGAGATATACTCTAGCTTATGACAGACACAGTGTGATATAAAGACTAGAGATATACTCTAGCTTATGACAGACACAAGTGTGATATAAAGACTAGAGATATACTCTAGCTTATGACAGACACAAGTGTGATATAAAACTAGAGATATACTCTAGCTTATGACAGACACAAGTGTGATATAAAGACTAGAGATATACTCTAGCTTATGACAGACACAAGTGTGATACAAAGACTAGAGATATACTCTAGCTTATGACTGACATGAGTGTGATACAAAGACTAGAGATATACTCTAGCTTATGACAGACACAAGTGTGATACAAAGACTAGAGATATACTCTAGCTTATGACAGACACAAGTGTGATACAAAGACTAGAGATATACTCTAGCTTATGACAGACACAAGTGTGATATAAAGACTAGAGATATACTCTAGCTTATGACAGACACAAGTGTGATATATAGACTAGAGATATACTCTGGCTTATGGCAGACACAAGTGTGATATAAAGACTAGAGATATACTCTAGCTTATGACAGACACAAGTGTGATATATAGACTAGAGATATACTCTGGCTTATGGCAGACACAAGTGTGATATAAAGACTAGAGATATACTCTAGCTTATGGCATACACAAGTGTGATATAAAGACTAGAGATATACTAAAGCTTATGACAGACACAAGTGTGATATAAAGACTAGAGATATACTCTAGCTTATGACAGACACAAGTGTGATACAAAGACTAGAGATATACTCTAGCTTATGACTGACATGAGTGTGATATAAAGACTAGAAATATATTCTAGCTTATGACAGACACAAGTGTGATATAAAGACTAGAAATATACTCTAGCTTACGACAGACACAAGTATAAAGACTAGAGATATACTCTAGCTTATGACAGACATGAGTGTGATATAAAGACTAGAAATATACTCTAGCTTATGACAGACATGAGTGTGATATAAAGACTAGAGACATACTCTAGCTTATGACAGACATGAGTGTGATATAAAGACTAGAGAGATACTCTAGCTTATGACAGACATGAGTGTGATATAAAGACTAGAGATATACTCTAGCTTATGACAGACATGAGTGTGATATAAAGACTAGAAATATACTCTAGCTTATGACAGACATGAGTGTGATATAAAGACTAGAGACATACTCTAGCTTATGACAGACATGAGTGTGATATAAAGACTAGAGAGATACTCTAGCTTATGACAGACATGAGTGTGATATAAAGACTAGAGACATACTCTAGCTTATGACAGACACAAGTGTGATATAAAGACTAGAGAGATACTCTAGCTTATGACAGACATGAGTGTGATATAAAGACTAGAGATATACTCTAGCTTATGACAGACATGAGTGTGATATAAAGACTAGAGATATACTCTAGCTTATGACAGACATGAGTGTGATATAAAGACTAGAGAGATACTCTAGCTTATGACAGACATGAGTGTGATATAAAGACTAGAAATATACTCTAGCGTATGACAGACACAAGTATAAAGACTAGAGATATACTCTAGCTTATGACAGACATGAGTGTGATATAAAGACTAGAGATATACTCTAGCTTATGACAGACATGAGTGTGATATAAAGACTAGAGAGATACTCTAGCTTATGACAGACACAAGTGTGATATAAAGACTAGAGATATACTCTAGCTTATGACAGACATGAGTGTGATATAAAGACTAGAGAGATACTCTAGCTTATGACAGACACAAGTATAAAGACTAGAGATATACTCTAGCTTATGACAGACATGAGTGTGATATAAAGACTAGAGATATACTCTAGCTTATGACAGACATGAGTGTGATATAAAGACTAGAAATATACTCTAGCTTATGACAGACATGAGTGTGATATAAAGACTAGAGACATACTCTAGCTTATGACAGACATGAGTGTGATATAAAGACTAGAGAGATACTCTAGCTTATGACAGACATGAGTGTGATATAAAGACTAGAGACATACTCTAGCTTATGACAGACACAAGTGTGATATAAAGACTAGAGAGATACTCTAGCTTATGACAGACATGAGTGTGATATAAAGACTAGAGATATACTCTAGCTTATGACAGACATGAGTGTGATATAAAGACTAGAGATATACTCTAGCTTATGACAGACATGAGTGTGATATAAAGACTAGAGAGATACTCTAGCTTATGGCAGACATGAGTGTGATATAAAGACTAGAGACATACTCTAGCTTATGACAGACACAAGTGTGATATAAAGACTAGAGAGATACTCTAGCTTATGACAGACATGAGTGTGATATAAAGACTAGAGATATACTCTAGCTTATGACAGATACAAGTGTGATATAAAGACTAGAGATATACTCTAGCTTATGACAGACATGAGTGTGATATAAAGATCAGAGATAGCTCGAGCTTACCATAGGCATGAGAGGGATATAATGACAGAAAAAAAGAACAATGTACTCCAGCTTAAAGAATATACTCCAGCTTATTGCTATTACAGTATACAAAGCTAGTTTGGAGCTGTAATTCCTGCAGTGGACACTGTGACATTAGAGATAACTTTATTAAGATATATTGAAGGGGTTAGTTTACTAGTAGAGGAATTTGAATGCAATACAAATTATTGTCTTGTCCAGGATAATTGTAGTCCACCGTTTAATATAGTACAAATAGATAATACAAAATACATGACAATTAAATAAGGATTAAATATATATATATGATAAGAGTACTAAACTAGTGGTGTGCTTGAGCACAAATGGCGAGCGAGCCTAAAGACTATACTATTTTTATTGACGTCTAACACTGAAGCTACTGAAAATAAGGTCCAGTTTTTAAATTTAGCATAAGGGTAAAGGGATTTCAGTGCCATAAGTAACAACTCTCTGCAACTGCTTGAATTGAAGGAAAAAACAACAACAACAAAACAATACACGTTATTTAAACGTTTTCTTTGTGATATTCTTTAGCTAAGTAGTGGTTGTAACACACAATGCTTTGACACAACTGGACATGCACCTACACAGACTTACCTTCGCGGTAGTCTAGTGGACAATGTATTTTCAAGTAAATACTGTTGCACACGGCTTATAACCATGACAAAGAGCGCATTGACTTACCACCGCCACTAACTCAAATAGAAATGGAAGTCCCTTAAGTTTTCAAGTTTTAACTGCACCCGCAGAAGAATTCAAAAAGGTAAACAATTCAATTTCTAGGGTGATACGGGTACTGATCGATAAACAGAGGATTCTGTTTAGTGAAGTTTGGGACGGGGTCGACAACCGAACTAACACAAAAATGCGAGGGTCAAAGTACAAAAATGTCTTACGTACGTCCATACATATATACAAATAAACTAGTGATGTGCTTGAGCACAAATGGCGAGCGAGCCTAAAGACTATGCTATTTTTATATGAATGATTTTGACTTCTAACACTGAAGCTACTGAAAATAAGGTCCAGTTTTTTAATTTAGCATACAGGGTAAAGGGATTTCAGTGCCATAGTAACAACTCTCTGCAACTGCTGCTTAGAAAGAAAACAACAACAACAAAACAATACACGTTATTTAAAAGTTTTCTTTGTGATATTCTTTAGCTAAGTAGTGGTTGCATAACACACAATGCTTTGACACAACTGGACATGCACCTACACAGACTTACCTTCGCAGTAGTCTAGTGGACAATGTATTTTCAAGTAAATACTGTTGCGCACGGCTTATAACCATGACAAAGAGCGCATTGACTTACCACAGCCACTAACTCAAATAGAAATGGAAGTCCCTTAAGTTTTCAAGTTTTAACTGCACCCGCAGAAGAATTCAAAAAGGTAAACAATTCAATTTCTAGGGTGATACGGGTACTGATCGATAAACAGAGGATTCTGTTAGTGAAGTTTGGGACGGGGTCGACAACCGAACTAACACAAAAATGCGAGGGTCAAAGTACAAAAATGCCTTACGTACGTCCATACATATATACAAATAAACTAGTGATGTGCTTGAGCACAAATGGCGAGCGAGCCTAAAGACTATGCTATTTTTATATGAATGATTTTGACTTCTAACACTGAAGCTACTGAAAATAAGGTCCAGTTTTTTAATTTAGCATACAGGGTAAAGGGATTTCAGTGCCATAGTAACAACTCTCTGCAACTGCTTAGAAAGAAAACAACAACAACAAAACAAACACGTTATTTAAAAGTTTTCTTTGTGATATTCTTTAGCTAAGTAGTGGTTGCATAACACACAATGCTTTGACACAACTGGACATGCACCTACACAGACTTACCTTCGCAGTAGTCTAGTGGACAATGTATTTTCAAGTAAATACTGTTGCGCACGGCTTATAACCATGACAAAGAGCGCATTGACTTACCACAGCCACTAACTCAAATAGAAATGGAAGTCCCTTAAGTTCAAGTTTTAACTGCACCCGCAAAAGAATTCAAAACGGTAAACAATTCAATTTCTAGGGTGATACGGGTACTGACGATAAAACCAGAGGATTCTGTTTAGTGAAGTTTGGGACGGGGTCGAACGCGGAGCGAACACAAAAATACGGAGGGTCAAAGTACAAAATGACATACATACGTCCAAACATATATATAAATAAACAAACATCCCCGATTTTCGATTGTGTTACCCCTGTAAGTGTCTCGCTCGCTACGCTCGCTCGCCAATAATTGTTAGATATAGAAGTGAAGTGAAGAGTTACTGGATTGCTTGAATCGAGTATTGAGGACTGAATCTCAATAAAGTGCATGTTGCTAAGTGGTAATCATTGTTACTAAACAGCTGCCCAAGGAGTTGTAGCCCATGGGCTTGTACGGAACTTGAGGGTAGGTAGATAAGTGTGCAAGTGAACCCAAAGGTGCATTGTTGATCAATTAAGGCATATAATAATAATCTGAAACATCACATTCTGGGATTAATATTTTGGTCAATAGCAATCATAACACATTGTATGTAGTACTAAAAGTACAAAATAACATTCTAATTATAATAAATTAATTTGTAAAATGCGGCAGCTACTAATATACACATTTTTGCCTGTGATTTGGGGAAGTTCAATCTATAGTGCTTTAGGAATGTTTTAATGTCAATCTCTGTAAAAAAAAAAAAAAAACCAAAAAAACTAAAGCACACTAAAATGTCTCAGCAAGACGTATTATTTCACTACTGAAGCTGGTCAATAGCTATATCATCAATAGCACCATCACTGTGGAGCCTCTATGACACTGGTCAAAATTGGCAAAGGTTGCCAGAAGAATAGAGTAAGGTCTGCTTGTCTGAAGAATCGAGTAAGATCTGCTTGCCTATGAATCGAGTGAGGTCTGCTTGCCTATGAATCGAGTAAAATCTGTTGTTGTCTGAAGAATCGAGCAAAATCTGCTTACCTGAAGAATCGAGTAAGATCTGCTTGTCTGAAAAATTGAGTAAGGTCTGCTTGTCTGAAGAATTAAGCAAAATCTGCTTACCTGAAGAATCGAGTAAGATCTGCTTGTCTGAAGAATTGAGCAAAATCTGCTTACCTGAAGAATCGAGTAAGGTCTGCTTGTCTGAAGAATTGAGCAAAATCTGCTTACCTGAAGAATCGAGTAAGATCTGCTTGTCTGAAGAATCAAGTAAGATCTGCTTGTCTGAAGAATCAAGTAAGATCTGCTAGCCTGAAGAATCGAGTAAGATCTGCTTGTCTGAAGAATCAATTAAGATCTGCTTGTCTGAAGAATCGAGTAAGATCTACTTGTCTTAAGAATCGAGTAAGATCTGCTTGTCTGAAGAATCGAGTAAGATCTGCTAGTCTGAAGAATCGATTAAGATCTGCTTGTCTGAAGAATCGAGTAAGATCTGCTTGTCTGAAAGAATCAAGTAAGATCTGCTAGTCTGAAGAATTGAGCAAAATCTGCTTACCTGAAGAATCGAGTAAGATCTGCTTGTCTGAAGAATTGAGCAAAATCTGCTTACCTGAAGAATCGAGTAAGGTCTGCTTGTCTGAAGAATTGAGCAAAATCTGCTTACCTGAAGAATCGAGTAAGATCTGCTTGTCTGAAGAATCAAGTAAGATCTGCTTGTCTGAAGAATCAAGTAAGATCTGCTAGCCTGAAGAATCGAGTAAGATCTGCTTGTCTGAAGAATCGAGTAAGATCTACTTGTCTTAAGAATCGAGTAAGATCTGCTTGTCTGAAGAATCGAGTAAGATCTGCTAGTCTGAAGAATCGAGTAAGATCTGCTTGTCTGAAGAATCGAGTAAGATCTGCTTGTCTGAAAGAACCAAGTAAGATCTGCTTGTCTGAAGAATCGAGTAAGATCTGCTTGTCTTAAGAATCGAGTAAGATCTGCTTGTCTGAAGAATCGAGTAAGATCTGCTAGTCTGAAGAATCGAGTAAGATCTGCTTGCCTGAAGAATCGAGTAAGATCTGCTTGTCTGAAGAATCGAGTAAAATCTGCTTGTCTGAAGAATCGAGTAAGATCTGCTTGTCTGAAGAATCGAGTAAGATCTGCTAGTCTGAAAAATCGAGTAAGATCTGCTTGTCTGAAGAATCGAGTAAGATCTGCTTGTCTGAAGAATCGAGTAAGATCTGCTTGCCTATGAATTGAGTAAGGTCGGCTTGACTGTCAGGTACTGGCAGTAGTGATAATGGCTAACCATTGGACAGTATCTTATGATGTATTATTTTAAACAAGACTTTATTTCATTCTAACTACTGAATTCACTTACCTTTCCTTGTGTTGGAATTGTTATTCCTCTAGTGTCAGGTTCTCCAGACATAAGTCTTCTGCTGACATTAGCCACTAGCTACTCTTTTATCAACTGGCGTTGCTGGTGAGTCGGAAGTCTGATGCAATATACTTGTTTGGCAGTATTTATGAAGGTGAGGCTACTGACTGGTCAAAATGATCTTTGCACTGAAGCACTGGTAAAGGTCTCTGAAAATGGTAGCTTGACTCCTCTGACTGTAATGAAGATTTACAGCAGGGACAAGTAAGGCCATTACTATGCTGTACACATTGCATACACAGACACTTTATAAGAGGCAATATCTCCACAGTTAGCTCAATGTGCATGTCTGGAATTCCAGCACAAACTTTGCACAATGGTGATTGTGAAGAAGCATTCAGAGGAGGAACTTGGTCAGACGATAATGAAGGAGGTGCGACTTCTTTCATTTGAGCTATACAAGATGCAGGTGTGATTCCACAAGGTCTGCCAAATGTAGAAGGCACTTTCTTGTTCTGTCCACCTCTGAGTTACTAAAAAGGTAAATTTATCACATATCTATTTCACCTCGTAATTATAATATTTGATTATATTTGATTTTTACCTCACATTCTCCTTTATTTCTACACCATTGAATTGAAAATGATTGTTGGTGGTATTTGCACAATAAGGATCTCTCTTTTTGTAAGCATGGAATGTTCTTCTTATCACTCCCTGAAAGCAACCATGAATTCCATATCCTCTTCACTGACGCCAACTTTGAAGGTCTCTTGGAGACGCCTACTGTTACAGATGCAAGAGAAGGATCCCTTGGCAGTCTTCCATCTCTTCCCACACACCCTACAACTCTTCTTAAGCTGTTCTTTATGTATTTCCTTAATTTTCCTATCAGTTTGTATGACTTCACCTAAAATTTGTTTTCAAGTGACTAATTTATAACTCTGTGATAGTGCCTTGCAGAGCCTTACCAGAAACTCCTCCACGAATCCTAGCTACTCCACAGATAACCGCAGCCTAATGCTAAACATAAATTCCCATTGCATAAAGTAATAGTTCACCTGCCTCATCAACAGCAAATATTACCAGTTTCTATCGTCCAAGTGCTAAGAGTTGCGACATAGGACGTCTGGGAAGCATTCCTGACTCACTTAAGTCAAAGCTGATCAAAGCAAGCTGTGGAGGTCCAGCCCTCTTTGTGTAATTGAATAACACATACTCACATGCGCAGTACTGACTCATCCGACTAGTCTCGCGTGGCCGACCCTTTTCCCTTTTATTATGAGGTTCTTGATAATGTAGGAGCGAAATAGTGACTGATTTAGGAGTGGGAGCGAGTGACTGTGAGTTAATAGGTAATATCAGTCTATTGTTTTAGCGAAATGGAAATTTCCAATTATTAGAATCAGAAACGCCATCTTGCGGGGCAGAAACGATTTGTGGAAAAGGTCGCTGAAGTGAAATACACCGTCCTGCTCCCAAGGTAAAGGACAAGCTATGCCAGTCTAATCTGCTCCCTCATCACTGACATAATCACTTCCTGTTATAGAACACAATCACTTTCTGTTATAGAACACAACCACTTTTTTAATCTCTAACCTCCCCACTTATTTACACCACAAAAAACCTCTTACCAGAGATCCCCCAGCTTTTATCTTAAAAATTTGCTGTGAGGGCGGGTGTGGCTGGCAGCACTGTTGTTCTGTGATCAGTGGGTGTGGCCTGTACATTGCATAAGTGATCTAAAGGGCGTGGCTATTAGTACTATTGCATCATTGATCTAGGGAGCAGAGGGTGTGGGCTGTAGTACTATTGTGTCAGTGATCTAGGGAGCAGAGGGCGTGGCTGTTAGTACTATTGTGTCAGTGATCTAGGAAGCAGAGGGCGTGGCTGTTAGTACTATTGTGTCAGTGATCTAGGGAGCAGAGGGTGTGGCTGTTAGTGCTATTGTGTCAGTGATCTAGGAAGCAGAGGGCATGGCTGTTAGTACTATTGTGTCAGTGAACTAGGAAGGAGAGGGCGTGGCTGGTAGTACTATTGTGTCAGTGATCTAGGAAGCAGAGGGCGTGGCCGTTAGTACTATTGTGTCAGTAATCTAAGAAGCAGAGGGCGTGGCTGTTAGTACTATTGTGTTAGTGATCTAGGGAGCAGAGGGCGTAGCTGTTAGTACTATTGTGTCAGTGATCTAGGGAGCAGAGGGCGTGGCTGTTAGTACTATTGTGTCAGTGATCTAGGAAGCAGAGGGCGTGACTGTTAGTACTATTGTGTCAGTGATCTAGGGAGCAGAGGGTGTGGCTGTTAGTACTATTGTGTGAGTGATCTAGGGAGCAGAGGGTGTGGCTGTTAGTACTATTGTGTTAGTGATCTAGGGAGCAGAGGGCGTAGCTGTTAGTACTATTGTGTCAGTGATCTAGGAAGCAGAGGGCGTGGCTGTTAGTACTATTGTGTTAGTGATCTAGGGAGCAGAGGGCGTGGCTGTTAGCACTATTGTATCAGTGATCTAGGGAGCAGAGGGCGTGGCTGTTAGTACTATTGTGTCAGTAATCTAGGGAGCAGAGGGTGTGGCTGTTAGTACTATTGTGTCAGTGATCTAGTGAGCAGAGGGCATGGCTGTTAGTACTATTGTGTCAGGGATCTAGGGAGCAGAGGGCGTGGCTGTTAGTGCTATTGTGTCAGTAATCTAGGGAGCAGATGGCGTGGCTGTTAGTGCTATTGTGTCAGTAATCTAGGGAGCAGAAGGTGTGGCTGTTAGTACTATTGTGTCAGTGATCTAGGGAGCAGAGGGCGTGGCTGTTAGTACTATTGTGTCAGTGATCTAGGGAGCAGAGGGAGTGGCTGTTGGTACTATTGTGTCAGTGATCTAGGGAGCAGAGGACGTGGCTGTTGGTACTATTGTGTCAGTGATCTAGGGAGCAGAGGGAGTGGCTGTTATGCATGTTTCGTGATCTAGGCAGACGGGAGTGGCCTGTTGGTACTATTGTGTCAGTGCTCGAGGGAGCAGAGGGTGTGGCTGTTATACTATTGTGCCAGTGATCTAGGGACAGATGCATGGCTGTTAGTGCTATTGTGCCCGTGATCTAGGGAGCAGCAGGGCGGGGCTGTTAGACTATTGTGTCATTGATCTAGGGAGGCACGGGCGTGGCTGTTCACTATTGTATCATGATCTAGGGAGCAGAGGGCGTGGCTGTTAGGTACTATTGTGTCCATTGATCTAGGGAGCAGAGGGCTGGCTGTTAGTGCTATTGTGTCCATGATCTACTAGTGAGCATAGGGCGTGCTGTTAGTACTATAGTGTCAGTGATCTAGGGAGCAGAGGGTGTGGCTGTTAGATACTAATGAGTCGTGATCTAGGGAGGCAGAGTGGGTGGCTGTTAGTACTATTGTTCAGTGATCTAGGGAGCAGAGGGCGTGGCTGTTAGTACTATAGTTTCAGTGGATCTAGCAGCAGAGGGCGTGGCTGTTAGTACTATTGTGTCAGTGATCTATGGAGCAGAGGGGGCGTTTGCTGTTATACTATAGTGTCAGTGATCTAGGCACAGAGGGCGTGGCTGTTAGTACATTGTTCAGTGATTAAGGGGAGAAGAGGGCTGGCTAATTAGTACTATGTGGTGTCATGATCTTAAGTAAAGCAGAGGTGTGGCGTGATACTATTGTGGTCAGTCTAGGGAGGCAGAGAGGCGGGCTGTTAGTACGATTGTGTCAGTATACAGGATATGTTTCTAGATAGTGTCAGATTGATACGGATTTGTTCTAGGATAGTGTCAGAATTGATGCAGGATTGTTTCTAGTATAGTTCAGATGTGATACAGGAAGTTTGTGTTCTGGATTATGTCAGATGTGATACAGTAGTGGTGTCCAGATAGTGTAGATGTGATATAGGATAGTGTCAGATGTGATACAGGATTATGTTCTAGGATAGTGTCAGATGTGATACAGGATTATGTTCTAGGATAGTGTCAGATGTGATACAGGATTGTGTTCTAGGATAGTGTCAGATGTGATACAGGATTGTGTTCTAGGATAGTGTCACATGTGATACAGGATTGTGTTCTAGGATAGTGTCAGATGTGATGCAGGATTGTGTTCTAGGATAGTGTCACATGTGATACAGGATTGTGTTCTAGGATAGTGTCACATGTGATACAGGATTGTGTTCTAGGATAGTATCAGATGTGATACAGGATTGTGCTCTAGGATAGTGTCACGTGTGATACAGGATTGTGTTCTAGGATAGTGTCAGATGTGATGCAGGATTGTGTTCTAGGATAGTGTCACGTGTGATACAGGATTGTGTTCTAGGATAGTGTCAGATGTGATACAGGATTGTGTTCTAGGATAGTGTCAGATGTGATACAGGATTGTGTTCTAGGATAGTGTCAGATGTGATGCAGGATTGTGTTCTAGGATAGAGTCAGATGTGATACAGGATTGTGTTCTAGGATAGTGTCAGATGTGATACAGGATTGTGTTCTAGGATAGTGTCACGTGTGATACAGGATTGTGTTCTAGGATAGTGTCACGTGTGATACAGGATTGTGTTCTAGGATAGTGTCACGTGTGATACAGGATTGTGTTCTAGGATAGTGTCACGTGTGATACATGATTGTGTTCTAGGATAGTGTCACGTGTGATGCAGGATTGTGTTCTAGGATAGTGTCAGATGTGATACAGGATTGTGTTCTAGGATAGTGTCAGATGTGATACAGGATTGTGTTCTAGGATAGTGTCAGATGTGATACAGGATTGTGTTCTAGGATAGTGTCAGATGTGATACAGGATTGTGTTCCAGGATAGTGTCAGATGTGATACAGGATTGTGTTCTAGTATAGTGTCAGATGTGATACAGGGTTTTGTTCTAGGATAGTGTCAGATGTGATACAGGATTGTGTTTTAGGATAGTGTCAGATGTGATACAGGATTGTGTTTTAGGATCGTGTCAGATGTGGTACAGGATTGTGTTCTAGGATAGTGTCAGATGTGATACAGGATTTTGTTCTAGGATAGTGTCAGATGTGATACAGGGTTTTGTTCTAGGATAGCGTCAGATGTGATACAGGATTGTGTTTTAGGATAGTGTCAGATGTGATACAGGATTGTGTTTTAGGATGGTATCAGATGTGGTACAGGATTGTGTTCTAGGATAGTGTCAGATGTGATACAGGATTGTGTTTTAGGATAGTGTCAGATGTGATACAGGATTGTGTTCTGGGATAGTATCAGATGTGATATAGGATTGTGTTCTAGGATAGTGCCACTAATAAAATAGAAAATGAACTCCGATAAGTTTGCAAGATCTAACTGCGGACTTACTTTATCTAAGAAATACTTTCTTATCTCAATTTTCTGAGTACTGGTATAGATGTTTTCATGGCGCGTCATCAATCACGTGAGTTACAAATAATTGTGCGTGCTAGTAAGTACTGGTGTACAACCTTGCTGTTTCCGACAATGGTGCTCTGTGTAGTAGTAGGCTGCTCCAATAGGTCTGGGAGGGATAAAGACGTTAGCTTCTATAGGATGCTAAAGATTACAACTAGCAAAGGCTCTAGAATCTTGGAACTTGAACTGGTGATTGTGTAGAACCACTAGAGGAAATTTGAGGTCTTGTGTACCATCTTCCAAGAAGTTCAGGGAGGATACAAACAGTAAAAAATTTAGTTGACTTTTTTACACACTGGGACCAAAATTCTGGATCAGCCATAATACGTTCAATGTGTATCACAGGTTTCTTTTCCTCTGGAAAAAGTACAGACCACAAAGTCAGCATACTCCACCTCACACACAAAGATCTGTGTCTGAACTTGATAAAAATATGCGTCTGAGCGCTTCAGAGTTAGCGTGCCATCTGTATTCTTGTCCAAACAAAACTTCTTATCTTGTGCAATGCTGTCACATATGTGAACCATATGATGGCAAAGCATGCTGGGTTTGAAGTGAGTGATAGTGGATTAGTGATAAATCCCACATGGAGTCACATTAGAGCGTCTCCAGATGGATTAGTGAAGTGTAATTGCTGCACACCTGGAGTTGTCGAAATTAAATGCCCATTCTGTCATAAAAATGACACTATTAGTGTACACGTTCCATTGCCACGAAGTCGGAAGGAAGTTTCCATGTAAAACAGTACAGCAGCCACATGTGTGCATACTTCCCCTAATCCTGCCATGCAGTTGCAATGGACACAGCAAACTTCACCAGTACTCTCACATATGATCCAACAAGACAATGGTGTGTCATTACACTGCTGGGAATGCCTCACCTGTGTATAATAAATATATAGCAAGTAAACCATTACAACAATATTATGTGTGGTAGCTTACCCTTCCTGTCACAACTATCTTTTGATTAACTGTCCATCCAGAAACATCCTTTACCCAACCACTAACAAATTGGTTGTACGCTTCCATAGACTTGTGAGCCTTAAACTGTTTTGCAGTAACAAAACTGGTTTCCAAGACCAAGAAGGAGACCAAATCAGAGGCCTCAACTGGTGGTAAATTCTGAGTAGCTGCTGAATCACTTCTTCCAGTTCCAGTTGTACCAGTTAACAGGAAAGGATCCACACCATTCAATAACTGTAGCTTCTCTAAGTACCTAGTCCTGACATTTCCTCCCAATCCTTCCGCGCAGGAAGACAGTCGTTTGGCTTCCATTATAGAAGTGAGTGAACGATGCCTGTACACCAGTCCACACGACAGTGAGCGGTGCGCGCGTGCCACTATGCCCCTTAACCTGCATTACGTAATCAATGAAAACACTCTATTGTCTCTGATATCTCATTCTAACTGTCAAAGTTTCCAGTAGCGTTTGACAAAAAGTACTCACACCTAGTATAAATGCCGAGTTTTTGAAATTGTGTCTGGTAAAGGGTCTCAATACCATATTTACCTTTCACCGTTACAATTTGTGACTTGAAAAAAAAAAACAAGTTGTAAAGAATTACTGCGCAGCTTTGAGTCTAACAGTGAATTTTAAGACCTATGTGTGTCTTGTGTCTTTCAGAAACAAACTGATGCGAAGGGGTAAACAATTAAATTTCCTTGAATGATACGGGATTCCTAAACCAAAAGACTCAGTATAGTGGAGGTATGGAAGAGGTAGACCACAAAGTAAACACAAAATGCGAGGGTCAGAGTATAAAATGACATACGTACGTCCACATACATATATGATATACTAGTGATGTGCTTGAACACAAATGGCAAGTGAGCCTTAAACTACACTGCCGTTAATATTAGCTTTTAACACTAGCTATTAAAAAAAAGATCTTGTTTCTAAATTATGGGTATATGGAAAGGGGACACTAATTATTCCCGCAACTGTTTGAATTAAAAAATGAAACAACAAAAAAGACAAAAACAAAACCAATCTTTTATTTAAACATTTGCTTTGTTGTTAAGTAATAGCTCTAACTCACAATACTTTAACACAACTGAACATCTTTGTGGTTAGACTGATGGCCAATGAATTTTCATGAAAATACTGTTGTGTAGGGCTTATAACTATGACAGATAGCACATTAACTTACCACTGCCACTAAATCGAATAGTAGCGAAACTACGGTAAGTTTTACAGCTTTAACTGCACCCGCAAAAGAATTCAAATTGGTAAACAATTCAATTTGTAGGATGATACTGGTAATGATTGATACACCGGAGGATTCCGTTTAGTGAAGTTTGGGACGGGGTCGATAACCAAACTAACACAAAAATGCCAGGGTCAAAGTACAAAAATGACATGGTTACATCCAAAAATATATATATTAACAAATATCCCCGATTTTCAATTGTGTTACCGCTGAGAGTGTCTCGCTCGCTTCGCTCACTCGCCAATAATTTCAGTTAAGACTCATTAGTGAGGGTATCACTTCACTTACCCAATCATGTGGGGTTGTTACGTCCCCCCAGATTATACAAATGTTCATTGCACAAGAACCTTGTTACTATGGTATTCACACATGAGCAGTACATAATAAATGTATTATTCATTGGATGCTGCAGAATATCACTCGTCTGGTTGGCGGCATTTATACTGGTGCCTGCAACACAGCCAACAGACTTGTAATATATTCCTGTATCAAATGAATAATACATATCCTGCATACATGTCCAGGACTGCCACAGACTTTCCCAGTCCTTAAAATAACTTGGGACTATTGAAGATGTCCCAAAGAATGTATAATATACAAGTACCCTGTCACACAGTGGCACTAGACATATTGCAAAGTAAGAATGCAGTAGCAGTTATTTTTATTCATAGTTATCATTCTCTACAGTTGGTGAAGGTTACATCAGTTTCCCTCTCCTGCTCTCTTTTTATCCTCAACTATTTCATTTCTTTATCTCCCACCTTTCTTTTTTCAGTTCTTTCATCTCGAGTCATTAAGTCCTTTCTCCTCCTTTGTCTACCTCTCCTGTTTCTGAATCTTTCTGTCTTATCATGATGGTGGACTTAGGCTTTGTGAAACTTTGCCTTCTTTTTCTACTTTCACCTTCCTTTTGAAACTTTTTTTGAAATCTTTACTCGATTTGATTCCACCTTCTTTTTACAATATGTGAACGTGTCTGGGAAAAGGGACCTTATGGCGCAAAAATTGAAATTGAGATATAGGTTCCAGAAGTAAGTCATCGAAAAAATCCTTTCTTTCTCCATTTTTTGTTTTTTGCAGAATTAGTCTTAGTGACGCTTACTCTACGTCTATGCCAAATTTCAGACCCCAAGCGTGCCATGAAAAGACAAACTACTTTTTATTCTCTCTCATTTTCACAGTACAATAAACGGGAAATGGGCGGAGTTTCAAACAAGCAGCTAAAAACGGCATAGCTGTGAGACTATTGCGTGCACTCTACAGCTTACCTCTGGCTGAAAGTTTACCACTACAACGAGTAGAGTGGCCAAAGATTCTGACAAGACAGGCTGTGAGATGCTATGAAAGCTAAAAAGAACTCTACGCCAAACTTCGTTAGTCGCCGTTAAAGCGGCTGCATGATATAATTGCGTATGCGAAATATGCCGTTTAGTATATGGAAACGTTAATTATACTGGAAGTGGCAATTCAATTTATGTTTTCTCGATTTCTAGTTCAATTGCTGAATACAGCCCAGTTCAATTGCCAGTTTCTCTGCGTGTCGAAGGTTTTAAACTCCAGGATTTTAGCACTAAGTTGAAATACATTGTAGCCTTTCATTAGCTTAAAAAACTCAATTTTTTTGGTTTACACCATAAGGTCCCTATTCCTAGATCCACTCACATATTAATCGTTTCCTTTTGCCTTCTCTTTCGTACCTTCTCCTTTTACTACACCGCCTGTCTTCGTCGATTCCGCCACCTAGTTAACAACTTTTCTGCCTTCTCTTTCTCATTTTAGCCTTCCTTTTTTATTCCACCTATCCTAGTCTATTCCACCTGCTTTTAGTTACAATTACAGTAATAACCTTCAGCACGAGTTTACGAGTATTGTGTGTCTGCATGTTGTAGCTCATTAGCTCATGAATTATTCATTACTACATACATCATAGTCAGCCACAGGTATTATTATATGTTTGTATGTGAGGTAATTAGTATGTGTGTTTGTATGTGAGGTAATTAGTATGTGAGGTAATTAGTATGTGCGTTTGTATGTGAGGTAATTAGTATGTGTGTTAGTATGTGAGGGAGTTAGTATGTGTGTTTTTATGTGAGGGAGTTAGTATGTGTGTTTTTATGTGAGGTAGTTAGTATGTGTGTTTGTATGTGAGGTAGTTGGTATGTGTGTTTGTATGTGAGGTAGTTAGTATGTGTATATTTTCTATTATTTGATGTTTATCTGTTAATTGGTATATTGTATAGAAATATCAACAATGTCCTCATCAGAACCTAGTCCAAGAACATTCTTCTTCTCTGTTAGTAGACATTCTTCTGTATATCTATGGGGTGGAGAGGTGGACTCAGGTTGGCCAGTAGATGACTTGGACTACTTGCATGAATTCAACTCTGCCACAGCAACATGGACCAAACACCAGTTACAAGGTCGTCATCCTCCTGGACTTAGTAGGGGAGGATATGCTAGGATAGATGACTGTATGTACTTCTATGGGGGTTTCGATAAGAGACAACAGAATACTGGATCATTATATCAACTAAACCTAACTAATTGGACATGGCAGGAGGTGTCTCCTCCAGGAGCTAGTGGTAGTCCAGGTGTGAAGTATTGCTGTGGTATGATAGACTATAAAAGCTCACTACTAGTACATGGAGGAAAGGATGAACATGGTAGACTAACTAATGATCTTCACATGTTTGACCTAGCAACTGGTGAGTACAAACTATCATGAAACATGTTAATTAGTGATATATGTTAATATTTAATTTACATTAGTCAAGGTTGTATTTATGAGATGGGGAGGGAAACCATTCCACTTCCCTTCCAAGAAGTTCAGTGTGGTGAAATAATAGCTCTAAAGTTACACACAAAGTCTGTAAATTTGTCCGTCATGTGATACTAGCACATACTCCATATAGTGGAGGCACTTGATGATCCTTACCATACCATATATAATTGTGTAGTAGTAATTAATTATTTTAGTGTATGTTTTGTTTGTTTGTATTGTTATATATGTGTATTTGTCAGTGTGTTTGTTTACATTTTTTAATTACGCTACTCTAATTTACTATTTGTATTTATATTATTTTAATTAAACAATTTCAGTTTACTATGTTACTAATGACAGTGTGTATTGTTAGGGACTTGGTCTTCTCCTCCAGTCACTGGAGATGTACCTGGTGGTAATGCAGGTTTTGCCTTCACTAAAGTGAGTCCTCATCAAGTCATAAGATGTGGAGGATGGACCAGGACTATACATATGTTGGACTTGTCCACAATGGTAAGTATGAAATATAAGACACAACATATGATAGTATTATTTATATTGTTTCTATTTAGCACTGGACTAGACTACATTCAGGTGGACCTAACTTGGGTCTCTATCCTACTGCTACATGTATAGAGTATGATAGCAGCCACGCCCAACTTCTGATCATTGGACTATTTAGAGTGTGTTTATTTGATGTGTCCACAAGAAAGATATCAGATACTGACTTGGTATGTAGTAGTTGTTATATTGTGTTAGTATTTAATAGATATCAGATACTGACTTGGTATGTAGTAGTTGTTATATTGTGTTAGTATTTATTAGATATGAGATACTGACTTGGTATGTAGTAGTTGTTATATTGTGTTAATATTTATTAGATATGAGATACTGACTTGGTATGTAGTAGTTGTTATATTGTGTTAGTATTTATTAGATATAAGATACTGACTTGGTATGTAGTAGTTGTTATATTGGGTTAGTATTTATTAGATATCAGATACTGACTTGGTATGTAGTAGTTGTTATATTGTGTTAGTATTTATTAGATATGAGATACTGACTTGGTATGTAGTAGTTGTTATATTGTGTTAGTATTTATTAGATATGAGATACTGACTTGGTATGTAGTAATTGTTATATTGTGTTAGTATTTATTAGATATGAGATACTGACTTGGTATGTAGTAGTTGTTATATTGTGTTAGTATTTATTAGACATGAGATTCTGACTTGGTGTGTAGTAGTTGTTATATTGTGTTAGTATTTATTAGATATGAGATACTGACTTGGTATGTAGTAGTTGTTATATTGTGTTAGTATTTATTAGACATGAGATACTGACTTGGTATGTAGTAGTTGTTATATTGTGTTAGTATTTATTAGAGATGAGATACTGACTTGGTATGTAGTAGTTGTTATATTGTGTTAGTATTTATTAGATATGAGATACTGACTTGGTATGTAGTAGTTGTTATATTGTGTTAGTATTTATTAGATATGAGATACTGACTTGGTATGTAGTAGTTGTTATATGGTGTTAGTATTTATTAGACATGAGATACTGACTTGGTATGTAGTAGTTGTTATATTGTGTTAGTATTTATTAGATATGAGATACTGACTTGGTATGTAGTAGTTGTTATATTGTGTTAGTATTTATTATGCAAACAATTTTAATTAATTAATTAATTTAATACATTTAATTATTTTAGTTACTTGAAGGAAATATTACAGACTTTGTGTGTATCTTTAGAACTATTATTTCACCACACTGAACTTTTTGGAGGGGAAGTTGGTCTGAAAGTGGAGGGGACCAACAGTGGTGGGGGCTTAGTCACTCCTTCTTTAATAGTGGGAGGAGTAGGGGGTGGAGCTATGCTACTGTTACTGTCCTTATTGTATTTCATAAATATTCTGCCGGTAGTTATAATGAACGTATTATGTGTGTCATAGTTGCCAGGTTATGAGTATATGAAGCGAGGAGGTCATAGTGCAACTGTGTTGTCATCTACTCCTACTTCAGTGGAAATACTCGTGTTTGGAGGAAGTACACGTGATACATCATACATACGTTATCATATCATATCAGCCACTACTCTACTCATACTCAGTGAGCTGTTGTGATTGGATGGTGTCTCTGCTGTGGATGGTGTCTTTGCTGAGGATGGTGTCTTTGCTGCGGATGGTTTCTTTGTTGTGGATGGTGTCTTTGTTGTGGATGGTGTCTTTGTTGTGGATGGTGTCGTTGTTGTGGATGGTGTCTTAGTTGTGGATGGTGTCTTTGTTGTGGATGGTGTCTTTGTTGTGGATGGTGTCTTTGTTGTGGATAGTATCTTTGTTGTGGATGGTGTCTTTGCTGAGGATAATGTTTTTGTTGTGGATGTTGTCTTTGCTGTGGATAGTGTCTTTGTTGTGGATGTTGTCTTTGCTGTGGATAGTGTCTTTGCTGTGGATGGTGTCTTTGTTGTGGATGGAGTCTTTGTTGTGGATAGTGTCTTTGTTGTGGATGTTGTCTTTGCTGTGGATGGTGTCTTTGCTGTGGATGGTGTCTTTGTTGTGGATGGTGTCTTTGTTGTGGATGGTGTCTTTGTTGTGGATGGTGTCTTTGTTGTGGATGGTGTCTTTGTTGTGGATGGTGTCTTTGTTGTGGATGTTGTCTTTGTTGTAGATGGTGTCTTTGCTGTGGATGGTGTCTTTGTTGTGGATGGTGTTTTTGTTGTGGATGGTGTCTTTGTTGGGGATGGTGTCTTTGTTGTGGATGTTGTCTTTGTTGTG
>WLWD01005994.1_pt1 | contig 272002 bp, 203 predicted proteins | sample 6712731 | NCBI WGS metagenome assembly WLWD01 (sample SAMN12718690, study PRJNA576275) | sponge metagenome | isolation source: marine sponge | host: Mycale hentscheli | place: New Zealand: South Island, Marlborough, Capsize Point | collected 2014-11-01
ATTTTTATTCAAAAAAAGAGCGAAACTGTGAAACAGACGAGGTTTATATAGCAGACAAAAAGGAATGAAGTGGCATGTCTAATGAATGGAACATTAAGTGTTTAAGTGTGTACTGTGTTTCAAGTTAATGAGTTGTGCTGTTGTGTAGCACAGCATGACAACGTTCATTAATGACTGCTATGACATTCATTGCTGTTCAGACCTGAACATACTGGGGGCCACAGGAGAATGAGGATCACTGTTTCTGTTGTTGTTGACAAACAGTGGAATCAGCATGGAAACAGCTCTTCTGTAAATCTTTCCTTTTGACTGTACTGTTGCTGTTCTGACAATTCCATCTTCTCCAGGAAACAATTCTGTGATCTTCCCGAGTGGCCATCTTGAGTATCTAATTAATTCTTCATCTTTGATGTAGACTATCTGACCAATTTTTAGATTCTCTTCTTCCCTGTTCCATTTGTTCCTCTTCTGAATTGTTTGAATGTAACAACCTTTCCAGGCGCTTTCCAAATCTCTTGTCAATCTTTTTACCAGTTGCCACCTTCTCAATGAGGATATTTGAGCTTCAGATGCTTCTCCTGTGGCTGGTGCCTTCAGTGGTCTGAATACCAGAAAATGTCCAGGTGTCAGGACCAATTCATCATCTGTCTCGACTGTTTCTGCTGGCACCAAAGGCCTGCTGTTAAGCAATGCTTCAATTTCACACATGATGGTTGTTAATTCATCAATTCTCAGTGGGTGGGGCTGGAGCATCTTCTGTAACAGTCTCTTAGCACTCTTGACTCCGTCTTCCCACAACCCTCCAAAGTTGGGAGCCTTTGGAGGATTGAAGTGCCATCTGATGTTGGTGAATTTACTTTGACACTTCTTCCAAGCTGTCAATGTTGCTGCAGTGATTTCCTTTGCTGCTGCTGTGAAGTTTCCACCATTGTCACTGAACATCTCAGCAGGTACTCCTCTTCTGTTGAAGAACCTGCTGAACATTGCCAAGAATTCTTCAGCACTCAAACTTCTGCACACCTCCAAGTGTATGGCTTTAGTTGCCATGCAGACAAAAATGCAAAAATATGCTTTAAAGCAAACCGGCTTTCTTGTAGAGCCTTCTCTGAGTGTTATGGGACCAGCTATGTCAACACCAGTGCTGTAGAAAGGTGGTTTCAGCATAGTTCTGCAGTTTGGAAGCATTCCTATTCTCTGTTGCTGAGTGTTGGCATTGACTCTTCGACAGGTTGTACACAGTCTCTGAATTCTTTTGAGCTCTTTTTTTGCTCCAAATATTAGATGGTTCTGTCCAATGATGCCAATGACTGTTGATGCTCCAATGTGGTTCAATTCCTCATGTTTGGTCTGTAGCATCAATTTGGTCAACTGACATTTTGCAGACAGAGGCATCATCACTCTTGAGTCCACTCTTCCTCTAGATTCTATCACATTGAATCCAGCATGACATTTCATGGTGGAGCACAGCCCCCACAACTTCGAAGAATGTTGAATTTGTTTGTTGTGAGATAGAGCATCAATTTCAACTGGAAATGATTCCTTTTGCTGCTGCAATATCAGACACATCTTTGCAGCTTGAATGTCACTGAAACAGAGAGTATATGAATCAAAGGTTGTAGTTTCATCAGTGGATGTGGATTTTCTGGCATTCCTGACAAATTTCAACATCCATGCCAGTATTTTTGTCAATTTTCTGTAGTCAGAGTACAATGTCCACAATTTGAACTCTTGCCCAATCATAGTCAAAGTCACTACTTTGTCTTTTTTCATGCCAGGCAAATGTTCCACTTCCAATTGTATTGTTCTAGGCCAATTCTGTTCTGGTCGTGACAGCCATAGTGGTCCATTCCACCACAGTTTGGATGACAGCAACGACGAAGCAGAAATGCCTCTGCTGGGCAGGTCAGCCGGATTGTTAGCTGAATCCACATGTGCCCATGGAACATCAGTGATGCAATCATTAATGAGAGCAACTCTGTTGGCCACAACAACTTTCAATTTCTGCAATGGTTTCTTTAGCCAGGCCAGAACAATCATGCTGTCACTCCAGCATCTGCAGTTTGAGAGTGGAATCTGAAGTGTTTGTGCCACATGAGCTGTTGCCAATGCAAGTAGCTTAGCAGCCTCTAGCTCCATTTCTGGCAGCGTTCTTTGTTTTAGAGGGCACACTCTGGCTCTGCAGAAAACAAGATTACAAGTGCCATCACTGCTCCTGAGATAAAGTACAGCTGCATAGGCATCATTGCTGCTGTCACAGAAGCCACAGAGAAGGGTGTCACTTGTCACAGCTTGAGCATATCTTGAAATTGGAATTTCACTGATGGATGCTATTTCACTCAACCAAGAATTCCATTGCTGCATTAACTCATCAGGAATTGTTTCATCCCATTTGATGTTTTGAGACCATAATTTCTGCAGTATAATTTTGCCAATGATCCACCATGGAGCAGTCAGTCCAAGTACATCATATACACCAGCAACAATCTGTGCAACATTTCTCTTTGTGCTGGCTTCATGAGAAATTGCAGGAGTTGTTACAAATAGGTTGTCATTCACCGTATCCCAATGGATGCCTAGTGCCTTCAATGCATTGCAACCACGATTAGTATCAATTTCTTTCAGGTCTGCTGGAATTTCAGCTATCACATCTGATGATGAAGACCTCCATTTTCTGAGCACCATTCCTGCTTCACTCAACAGCTGACAGAGTGATTGTTGAATCTTCACAGCATCAGTTTCACTATCTGCTCCTGAGACATAATCATCCACATAAAAATTGTGATGCACTTCAGCACTTGCTTCAGGAAACCTGTCTGCATTGACCGTGGCGTGATGTCTCAGCACTGATGTTGCAACAAATGGTGAAGGCTTGATGCCAAATGTAAGCCTCTTCATTCTCATAGACACAAGTCTGCCTTGACTATCTCTGACAATGAACCTGTGATTGTCCATGTCACGCTTGTCCAATCTTACTTCTCTATACATTTTACTTATATCAGCAGTCAGTCCAATCATTTTTGTCCGAAACTTGAGGAGAATGTCTGATGTCAGTGGATATAGATTGGGTCCAGTCAGGTATATTTCATTGATGCTGTGTCCAGAGGTTGATTTGGCAGAACCATCAAAAACAGGTCTGACTTTCGTGGTGGTGGAGCTGAGTTTTATAATTCCTTGCACAGGCAAGTAGAATGAGTCTTTATGAATTTCATCAATTGGCACAACTTCACAGTGATCCATTTCGTGATAGGTGTCTAATTCACGGTTGAATTCAGGCAACATACCACATTTCTTCATTTTCCTCTCGTTCTGGAGAAAACGAGCCTTGGCCATTGCTAAGGAGTCTCCAATAGGTGGAGGACTGTCATATTTTGGCAACACACAAGAGTATCTTCCATCAGGATGCTGCTGCACAGTCTCATTGAACTGCTGCACAGCACTTTCTTCCTCTGCTGTCAGTGTTGAAGCCTGAGGCACAGTTTCCAGAGAGTACATCCTTTGGAAAATTGCACTGTCTTGACTCTCTGTGACTTCAATCTTCAGTGCTGTCGCTTCATCAGAAGTTCCAGGGCCACAGAGAGACCATCCAAAAACTGTGTTCATTGCCAGCACTTTGTGTTCTGTGCAAACTTTTGTCTCATTCTTGTGTATGTAGTACAAATCATGTGTTCCAATAATGATGTCAATGTGACCTCCCAACTTTGAGTCAGCCAGAATGTCACTGCTGAACTCTTTGCACTTGATGATGTCTTTGGCATTATCTGGTGGAGTGGATGCTGGCAAAGTTGAGGAGATGCACACACTCAGTCTTATGTCCACATCAGATGGAAAAACAGGTGAAACATGTACAAATCCATAGTGCTTCAATTTTTTGCTGGACACTGCACCTGATATGTTGGCATCCATGGGCTTCCTTTGAATTTTCAAGTCTTGAGCAATTGTTTCAGTGATGATGGTGTGAGTTGATCCTCCATCAAGTGCAGCTCTTGCAGGAATGCAGTTGCCATTATGTTTGAGTACAACCAGTGCAGTGTAGATGAAACCCTTCTTGACATTATCATCCTCATCACAATTGTCTATCACTGCAGTAAAACTAGTGCCTTTGACATTTCGAGCACTCTTTTCATCTTGGTGCAGTAGATAATTGTGTTTTTCTTCACAATGCCTGCACTTGTATGTGGAGGTGCAATCTGCAGCAGTGTGGGAATGATGCAAACAGTTGTTGCACAATTTGTGCTGTCTGACCCAATTGAGTCTTTGAGAAACTGCTGCTTCTTTGAATTTCCTACAATGATAAGTAGGATGTGATCCATTTTTGCAAATTGGACAAATTCTCTTTTCTTTGGTGGACTTTCTGGGTGTTGAGATGGTTGATGCACTGTGGTCAGTGGACAGCTTCTTCTTCCATGGCTGCTCACTGTATGACTGTAATGTTTTTCTTTTTTCCAAATTATGCATGAGAGGAACAGCAAAATCTTTTAAGTCACTGAGAGTTGACAATCTGTCATCACATTTTAACTGCCTCAGCCATTCTTTCTTCAGTTCTGTGTCCATATCCCTCACAGCCAGGGCAACAGCCAGAGTCTCAATGTGTTTTCCACCAATCTCATCCATTTCCATCAGCACTTTGTCAGTTCTCATTATCATTTCTTTCACTCCATCATAGGAATAATCATGTTTTTGTTTTTTGGTTAATTGTTCCACAAGCATTGGGTAAATGATGATTCTTCTGCCATAAGTGGCCCGCAGTTCTTCCATAGCAGCAGTGTATCCAGCAGTTTGACAAGAGAGAACAGTTTGTCTTGCATCTTCACATTTCATGGATTCAGCCAAGATGGACACTTTATCAGCATCAGTGTAGTATTCATCATGAGTTTCCATTATTTTGGTGAATCTTTTATGGAAACTGTGAAATTCCATGGGAGAGCCATTGAATGTAGGCAGTGCAGTTTTGTAAGGTGGTGGTGGTTTTGCTGTCACTATTTTTGCAGCTGGTGCTACTGGCTGTTCACTGGTGGCTGAAGTTTCAAACAATTTCTCATTGACTTTTTCAGATAATGCCTTTGTTGAGGTCAGTTGCTGTCTGAAGAACAAAACGTCTTTGAATCCTTTGAGGTCCACTGCCAGTTGTGCAAGTGATTCAGCAATTTCTGAGCCTCTGTCGAAGTAATTTGAACTGGATGTGTTGCTAGTCGTCAGCCATAATTCAGCTTTGCCTTGAACTATATCACATTGTGCAGACATGTTGGCTCTCATCAATGTTTCATTCAGCTTGTCAAGATCAACATCATACTGCTGCTGAATTGCTACATAAGAATCAATTTCAGTTTGAATTTCATCATGAGATTTTCCCTCTTCTTCCAAGGTTCCCACATATGACTCATGAATTTTCATCAATTCTTCCACAGCAGTACTGGCATTTTCAATTCTGTTGCCCAGTTCACTGATGATGACTGTAGTGAAATCATCTTTCATCATTTTAATAGCATGATTGACAGCCTTGGTAGCTTTTGTCTTGGCATGTGCTCTTTTTGTTTTCTGATCGACACTAGTAGCCATTATCAACTGTTCTTGTAGATAAATAGCTTACAAAGAGTTTTTCTTACAGAAGAATAACTTCCAGTGTTGACTGCCACAGAGTTTAAACTGATTAGGTTGCTGTTTCTTTTTCTCTTAGAATCGAAGGACCATGTTTATATTTGACATTATTTTTATTCAAAAAGAGAGCGAAACTGTGAAACAGACGAGGTTTATATAGCAGACAAAAAGGAATGAAGTGGCATGTCTAATGAATGGAACATTAAGTGTTTAAGTGTGTACTGTTTTAAGTTAATGAGTTGTGCTGTTGTGTAGCACAGCATGACAACGTTCATTAATGACTGCTATGACATTCATTGCTGTTCAGACCTGAACACTGACAGCGTTACAAACGTCTAGGAAATTGAATGGCAGATTGATGAGATGGGCACTCGCCCTTCAAGACTACACTTTCAAAATTGTACACAGAATTGGGAGTAAACACCAGAACGCTGATGGCCTGTCACGCCAGGCTTGGCCCTCGGTTCCCGAGTCTTCATCTCAGGAAGGGGGAGGTGTCAAGTCCCAATGAACTGTCACATAACTAGCTGCAGTAACTATGACTGTTGCATGTTTTGTAATGTGTGCTCTTAGCAACTAGTGTCTGTTGTGTGTTCATTTGTGTTGTGTACGTGTCTCCGTTATTTTTATGTCACTTTTTCTATGGGCTGAGCCCTGGATATATTAACCCTTGTTCCTAGCTCAGTCACAGAGTATTTTCTCAAAAACCATTGCTTCACTTGGATAAGACAAAACCTAAATTTCTCTGGTTATTAGTCAGGTTGGGCAAACCGGTAGAGAAGATTCTCCAGTGTGGTTTTCTCAGACTTGGGAGTACCTGAGCAGCAGAGGAGACCCACAAGCAGAGTAAGCTAAGGTTTACTTTGGTATTTTTTTGTATCCGCATCTGGGCATAAAGAAAAGCCTGTGGTGATTTGGAAGTATGACAAGCCTAGGAGTCTAAAGAGTTCGAGAAAAATCAATTACCTGTTGATTATTACAGGCAAAAAAAAAAATCTTGGATGAATGGGGAGATTATGAAATCTTTTTAACTAAAATAAATTCTCGATTGAGCAATACAAATCGTAAGATTGTGTTATTGCTTGACAAGGCAGGTTGTCACCCTGAAGAATTGAAAGGTCAGTTTAGCAATATTGCTCCCTGCTTTGTTCCACTCAATACTACATCCAAGTTGTAACCTCTTGACTTAGGGATTATTGAAAGCTTTAAAAATTATTATCGTAAACATTTCTTAAGTTTGTTCTAGCTAAAATTGATGAATGCAGTAATGCTTCAGAAGTATGTGGTTCAGTGAATGTTCTAGTTGCATTAAGATGGGTAGCTCTGGCATCGTATGAGGTGTAGGGATCCACAACCAGAAGTGTTTAGCTAAAGCTGGGATTTCTGATTTAGCGAGCTTGATGAGGATCCTTTCTCTGAAATCGATGGGTTATAAGAGTAGATGCATAAAACTGTGAAGCATGGAGAAGCTTGCCCAGTGGAAGAATACATTGATGGAGAATGTGATATCCCAGTATGTACAGACTTTGGTTCATCTGATGAATGGGGAAAAGATTTTCTTTAATCACTAACTTCAAATGAGGTCGATGAAGCTGGAAATGATGGCAGTGAAGACGAAGATGACAAAATGGAAGAACAGGACCTTAAACTTATAACATACAATGAGGCATGTGAATATCTGGAAGTTCAGCGATTTTTGGAAAGCCAAGGGCACATTTGACTTTCATTATCTGTTGGTGAAACTGTTGACTACCTGTAATTAATTTATTATTATTGCTATCCCCCAAAAATCTTCATGATTATTTGCAATAGATTTTTTTTTATGTTAAACCTCAAATTTATTAAAATATGGCACTATAGAGCAAAACTCTGATAAAGGACAACCTTTGTACAGTGGACACATTGGCTGCCCCCATCATGTCCATTGTTCAGAGGTTTCAACTGTATCTGCTTTCTGATGCACACAACAGGTCATCCCTCATTTATGAATATCAAAGACATGCATTGAAAATCAAGTGACATATAGATAACCGTTTTATTCAAAAGTTAGCTTTTATGACGGTGGAATACGTATACGTGACATCACAACATTGGAGCATGCGCACAGTAGAATTAAAGCATCTGCTAAACTAGCGGATAAACTTGCAGGGAGATGAAAGATAAATTTTGGCTAATTTTTTTTTTGGGTAAAATACTGGGGTGATGTATTTTTTATAACATCGAATATAGGTGCCAGTATTGAAGCTCAGCTATCAGCAGGAGTTATTGAATGCCAAAGATCCTCACAGCACTTAGTTGCATTATGGAGGTAAGGTCACGGGTAAGGCTGAGGGTCAGTTTTGAGAGGAAATTGTTGAAACCCAAGGACTTTAACAGCACTTGTTTCATCTTGCATTCTAGGTTGGAGAAGTTTCTGCTACCTTGGCACTGAGAAATAGAAAAATTCTGAACAGAAGCCATTGGGATAGGGCAGGGCTACAGTTTAAGAAAGATTTATGATCAGCGAAGGAGAAATTGTAATGTTAAAAAAATGTATGGAAAGTTAATGGGAACTCTGCCACAAATTGCTTGTTCTTTAATGAAAGAATTTTAAAAAAGTGAGCAATGGTATACCTTAGCTCAATGTGATAGTAGTAGGTCTAACTTTTAAAATTCACACTTCCTACTCTTTAGGCTGGACCAGATAAAAAAGATCTGCCAAGCTTACAAAGTACCTCTGGCATTACACACTAAGATCGAGGAGTGACAAGTATGTCAATGCATGTGATGTACTGGAAACAGTAAGTTTTCTAAGTGGCACCCATAGTTCGTGCTAATTTTGTGTGGGCTACATTTAAGTTTCAGGCCAAATTTCAAAGCAAAGGCACTAACTGTTCCGTGAGGAGGGTATAAGGTATAAGGTAATAACAACTTGTAAATTGTTGGATGCACTACCTTTATGAAATGTCACATCATAATAAATCGAGATCAAATTACAGAACTGGAACATTTTTACACTTAAGTTAACTAATTGTCCTAAACTTTAAACACAACAAGTAATGAGTAAAATTTTCAAAATGTATACTATAAAAACTTACTTGTATCATTCGTTTACAAAATTGAATATTAAGTTCATGAAGAATTTATGATGATATGTCTTCTAGTTATACTTGATAAGAATCAACAGCAAAGGATGTCCAGAGAGCCAAAGATAAGCCATGTCGGAGTAATGCGTGATAGGCTATGTGCAAACAATTGAAATTATCATCAATTCACAGTGAGTTTTCTGAATGAGCTTCCGGACTAAACTCTTTTCAATCAAATTACATAATCAAGTTCATGGATTGCATCAGCATGAAAGATAACGTTACCAAAGAACTAGACTTAGTCCACAATCGTATTTCATGTCTTGCATTGCTACATATTTGCATGTGATAAACTGTGATATGCATGATATAATATTTTATCAAACTTCGTCCATTTGATTTTATATACATTGTTTAGTTTTTATACTACAATTTGTACTGTAATCTGTCTTCAATCTACATGCATGGATAAATAATGTGGTTATTGAGTTTCAAAAATCATAATCCTCATAGCTTTCAAGTTTATCACTAACTATTTCGAAGTCATAACGGGAGTGATGTACAGGACTAAAACTTCGTAAGGTTAAAACTTTAAAATTTGCACAACTTTGAAGAGATTTTAAGAAAGTTTCCATATGTTTGTAGCTTTCACCAAACATTTTGCCATATGAACTAAGATATAACTGTGGATAATTGGGTTTGGCTACTAACTCAAGTTTTTGCAAGCTGCAGGCCTCTTTTAAAGAAAAAGACAGAGCCAAAAGCACAGACTCATTAATACTTGTACCAAAGGATAAATGTTGAAGTTTCTGTAGAGCTCTAAAACTATACACAATGCTTATAATCCCAGCAGTATTGTCAACTGACAAGTCATTTATATGTAACACCTCCAGATCTAAACAAGTGCGTAAAGATTCACCAAGCATGTCTGCACTCTCTTCAGACATGGAACTGCGACTTAGGTCAATGTGAGATAAATAAGGATGTTTTTTTTAAAGAAAACCGAAAGTGCTACAATGCCTTTTGATGATATTTTATTATAGCCTATATCTAAGCATTTTAAATGATGGCAAGATTGTAAAGAATCAAGTAAAATAATCAAACTGTCATCATTAATAGAATTATTACTTAATTTAAGAGTTTTCAAAATTTTTGGCCCAAAACTGTATGACAATGTCTTCACACCACTGCTAGATATGAGGTTATTACTCAAATCCAATACCTGAATATTCTTGAACAAAGATTGCAGCTTAAATATTTGATCATCATTGATATTGTTCGCTGAACAGTATAATTCTCGTAAATTTATACAAACTCGAATAAAAGACACTATGAAGTCGAAGTCTTCCTTACCTTGTTGGATTCCGTTAATATTTAAAGCATGAAGAGAGTAATGCTTTAAAGATCTAAATGATTTTAATCGCATATCGAAAGCAATGTTATTATTTTCAATATTTAATTCTTGCAAACCAGTGTTTGAAGATAGCAAAGTAACCAGGGATTGTAAAGAATGATTTGTAGCGTTATCATTTAAATCAAGAGTTTGCAGTGTCCTGTGCCTTTTATAACAGTATGCCAAAAGTGCAAATGAGTCATGAAGTAAGCAATTGCAAAGTATAAGCGTGTGGATGTAAGAAATGCTTAGCTTGGTTTATGTCAATATGGTTGTTTCCAAGATTTAAAGTATTCAAGCTTGTGCAAACTGTAAGAGAGTTCAAAAAAGTAATGTCACTGATGCTACAGTTTTGCACATTAAGATATTGCAACAAAGTACAATTTCGCAAACCTTCACATATTACTCCAAAACCATTGCTACCAATGTCATTATGACTCACATTTAGACGTTGCAGACATGTACACCATTTTAATCCATGTCCAAGTACTTTCGCAGACTCTACATATAAACTGTTGCAACTCAAGTCCAGCTTAATTAAATTACTGGAATGCTTCAACAAGGAAGGGAAAACCAGAAAACATTCGTCAATGATTTTACTTTCACTAAGAACTACATTACACAATTTTTTAGAGCCCTTTAAACCGTAAACCAATGATACAAAACCAGTATCACAAATTTCATTGCCATGTAAATTTAACAACTCTAAATCATCATGATGTACTAAAACATTCGCAATAGCTTCCATGTCGGGTGATTTCAACTTGTTTTCACTGATGTCAAGATCCACTAATTTTGTAAACACCTTCAAATTTTTTATCAAGCTTGGGCAACCCTTTCCAATGTTATTATGTCCCAAATATAGTTTTTTCATACCTTTGCAATGAATGATTGAATCAGCAATAGCTGACATCCCATTTACTTTAATTGCGTTTCTGCTAAGATCCATTTCAATTAGCTCAGTGCATGACTTCAGGTGTTCAGCTAGTGACAAAGCTCCATCGTCTGTAATAAAATTGCATCTAAGCTTTAAGCTCTTAAATTGACAGTTTTTACTTATAAGCTTAGCAATAGCCCGTACCCCATCATCACGTACATAATTATCATTAAGCTCAATCTGAACTATTTTGTCACACTTAGAAAGTGATGCCACAAGACACAAAGCGCCATTTGTTCCAATTTCATTTTCATTCAAGGTAAGCTTTTCCAAATTAATGCACGATTCCAATGCAGATGCAAGATCTTCGACACCCAAATGACTAATATTATTATTGCTTAAATCAAGAGAATGAAGTCCAGTGCAGTTCTTTAAATATGAGGCCATTAATTTCACTCCGTGATTGTCTATATTACAGTCTATCAAAGTGAGTGACAGTAAATGAGCACACTTACATATCATGTTAAAGACTGACTGAAGTCCACTAGAAGAATTATCACAAGACTGAAGGCTAAGTTCTTCCAAATTCATTTCTTTGTCAAAATATGAATTAAGCTGAGCCATACCCTCGTCTCCTAAGCGAGTAGAAACACTGAGCACCTTCATAGAATCAGTGTTAGATTTAGGAATACTCTTCAATGATACGCTGTTACCAAACAAAGACAGTTTAATATTAGTATTACTGGTCTTGCCAAGCAACTTTTTTACCCCTTCATCACCTATCAGGTTCAAACTCAAATCTAAAACTACTACGCCGTTTCTGATTTTGTTAGCAGTCGAGATTAATTTCTTGAGTATAGTATTACACTGCAGAGCTTTGGATATTATAGTAGCCTTTTCATCATCAATATTAAAATTAATAAGACTAAGTTCGGAACATGTGCTCCCACATTGAAAATCAATTGTCAGTGCAAATACTTCAGGATTAGAAAAAATGCAATTTGAATACGATGCAAATTTTTTTTTTAAATAGAAAATAAGTTGAAATCACTATAGTATTTACTCCAAGTGAGTGATCTTGCTCATGCGATGAATAACATATTATTTTGAAATTCTTACAATTGGACTTAAATAGTTTAGATATTTCTTTTATTTGACAACTGCTAATCTGATCTAGCTTGCTATCTCCCGCCTCTTTACATAGCTTAAGCACACATAAAGACCTGTGGCACAAAGATGTTCGCAAATTTACTATATCAGAATGATCCTGAATAGTATTAGCAATGCCCAGTACTTGAAGAGATGGCAAAGCATTTATAAGATTATTTAAAATTTGAAAATTTCCATTTACACTACCCCTGAATTCCAAGCTTATTACTGAAAGATCCCCTTCCACTGCCTTAGTAAATGCTTCTAAATTTTCCTTAGTTGGTGAGCAGTCCAACGTAATACGCATACATGGATTCTTTGTTGCATTAGATATGACATATCCTAGAGCAGTAAAATCAGAAGAAGTCTTAAATGAGTCAGTAAAATGTAGAACTGAACTACATACATGGTCGCAAATGTGATTTTGTTGTGCTTCAAAAGCACATTGAATACGAAACAGAGGCTTAAAATTTGAGTTGTCCATTAAATCCTTGAACAAAAAATCAGAATCAAACTTCACTAGCCCACAAAAAAATTTAAATACTATTTGCATGTGTTCTTTGGATGCATATTCCATCAAAATTTTGTGCCGAACTTCATCATTTTGACAGTAAATATGATAAGCCGCTAAGAACTCTTGAAAAGTTAAGTGACAAAAAGTGTACATACTTTGATAACCAAGACTGGTAGCTTTGGTATCTATAGTTATCAAACCCAGCGAATCACCGATTTTTACATCTTTATTGAATTTATCCATATCAGACTGCAACAAAATTTGTAATGAAGCATGTGTTTTTTCAAATGCAATACTACAAATATCGAGAAAAACTTTTCTGTCATCTCCAGTGAGAGAATGCACTGATTCTAAATAAGTGTGCTTTTTATCTTCATAACGATAGAGAGACCGTAAAATAGCATGCTTTGCAAATTCCATATAAATCTGAGTTTCTGTGTCCGGCAAATTTGCATTTACATCAAATAAAAAACAAATCATAGCTGATTGAATAGGCAAGTAACACATGTGGTGGATATTAGGATGGTTATCTAAATATCTTTTTAAACTGGAACACCTATCTGCGGTAGAAAATTTGTAAGAATTTATGTACTCTGATATTTGCTTGTTGAAAAAACCCAACACCTCAATTTGTTTGTCAGCATCTTCTCTGTATTCAGCAATAGCAGCTGGACGAGATGCTGTTAAAACAATTGCCTTTTCCAAGCATTGCTTCTTAATGAGATGATATATGAACACATCTTTTCTACGTGGTTGATACTCGTCTAGGCCATCGAGTATGAAGCAATACCCAAGTCCCTTACTCTTTACACAGTAACTACATATCATATCCAGATCTAACTCATCCTTGAAATATTGACCTATTACATCTTTCAGCTGTACATCTGGATTACTTTGAAAGCTACGAAGATGAACTAAAAAGAGCAGACGCACTGACTGAAAATGTATGTCACATTTAGACCAGTCCTTCGCAATTTTATTAACAAGGGTAGACTTGCCACTTCCTGGGCGACCTGCAATCAAAATTCTGTGTCCAGGTTTCATCGAAGTAAAGCTTGACTTGTAGTCGATGTCAGTTTTACCAAAATATATATTGTCAAGGTCTCCTCGGATAGAATGACGACTGGTGTCATGCGTAACCTCAATATTCTTTTCTGTGACAGTGGCTAAATTGATATAAGTACTTTGTTTAACCTGAGGCCAAGTATCAGCTTTAAATTCTTTTTTCATTGCATAATTTTCAGAAAGGTGTTTGGTATATTTGTCTATTGGTGTTTTAACTGTAACATTAATTGAGCTGGAAATTCAGTTCTTTAAACCAGTACAACTATATGCTCCCTCCTGTCCAATATTGGTTATACGAACACAAATAATACTTCCCACTCCATACTCAATCTGAACCCCATTTCTAAACCAGGAATACATTTGATTTGGCTCTCTTAGTCTTGCTTCCAGTAATATAGGAATTTCATAATCAGTTTCCTCAATTTCAGTAACACTAGCTAAAATAGCAGGTGAGACTGATTCTGAGATACTTGAATATACAGGCAGTAGATTATGAGCAGCTAAAATCTGTTCCTTTAAAAAGATTGCCTCTTTTGTTAAATACACCGATTTACTAGAAAGTACTTTGAATAAATCACTTAGTCTTACATTATCTTGTTGTAACAGGTTTTGGTGGACCAATCCAATATTTAGACCAGTGGTTGACATATCACCAGACTATTGGAGTCAAGTTTATCCATCTGAATGTAGTGGAATCTTTCATCCCAAATATAAACTCATCAGTTCTCCTAAGCAACTTGATTGATTCCGGCACAGTTTATGTGATAGTGTGGGAAATATTTATAAAGTTCTTAAGTCTATTACTACTCCCAAACCTTGAAATAATTAGACTGCATCTTCCGATGCCAGAATACTTACCGATACATGATGATCATAGATTTCGACGAATATTTTATCCCAGCTGGTAAAATGAAAATTATCTACTCGTATGTGGCAACTATGTTCAGGGCAAAGGATGTAGGAAGCACCTACATACCCACATTGGTTTACCCTTGTAAAAAGAGTCTGTACGATAACATTACACTTCCCAGTGATGGAAATATCACGAAGTTCTACAATACAAGTAAATTTCATTTTACCAACAACCTGGGCAAATCGATTCACAAAGTTCAGACTATAAATATGATAGATCCACACAAAGCTCTTACGCTATTTCCAACATACAGAATGAACTATGCTTATCAAAATCCCACACTCTGCAGGGCTAATTGCTACATAGCCCATATTTCAACCTATCAAAGGTATAAGAAGATTTGCTAATTGTCCTGCATTACATAAAAGTGTTTGTTGGTATAAGTATGCTGAAATTTGATCTTTTATAAACATTTTAAACTCAGTTCTTATCTTGGCACAACTTGGTTGCAATCATACTTCATCTTAAGGACTTTGATTTCCTAAAAACATTAGAATAATCATCATTTAAATTATGATGAGTAATTTTGCATACAGACAAAAAGAAGCATATCTTGCTATCACCTACATGAACAATACTATTAATTCACAATATCCTCTATTACATTCACATGCAATGTTTTATTAGTAAGGGTTTCTATCTAGAAAAGTTTGTTTGGGGGTAGGAAATACAGCCAAGTCTACCGTGGTGACGATACAAAGAAAGAAGCAAACAACAGAGCGAAGGCAACTTTTTTGGGGGCCCACTTTCGACTTAGATTTTTCCCGCGCCACTCTCCAAGCGTACTGATAGGAAACCACACCCACTATTGTGTGGAAGCCTAGCCTTCCAATTACTTAACGGGCAAAGGCTACTAGTAGAAGATGTAACGGCCGTCGCACCGGTTTAAAAATGGGCGGAAAACGGTATGCCGTTTGGAAAAAACGGCCATTAAGTTCGACCGCATTACTGTTTTAATCTTTCTCATTTATCATATGTCTCGCTCAAAGCAATATAAAAAATCGTTTATCCAATAAAACGTTCCGATTTTTTGTTTACAGGCTCCTAAGGCGGAGCTTTTCGGGTTAAATTTTTTTTTGAAGCCATCCTATTCGAAGTTGTCTCGCGGAGAATTGTTAGTTCGACCACTGCACAGAATCGATGTTTTCTCGCTGTTAGGGCCTTCTCGGGCTTAAATTTTTTACTACTGGAGGTCCATCAGTAGCTAACAGAAGACCTACGAAGTGCGGACATCGTTTGAGCTCTGTGCCCGTCGGAACTTCAGTCTGCTGCTCTATTGAAGTAAGTTAAAATTTTGTACGATCTTTTTTGCACTATCCCTGCAGTGTTTAATGGTCGATACTAGGCCTTAGCTTGTTGATATAGCTATGGAAGAGTTTCTGGCTAGAAAATATCCCTTGAATCGATGAAAAAGCTTAACCGTTTTAGTACACGGTGTCGGTCGTTTTGTCAAAACGGTACGGAACGCAACGATAAAAACTACGGTTAAAAAAATACCGTTTTACGATGTACTACGGAACGGAATTCGAAACTTCATTTTGTCTCCTACTGTATATATATATATATAGAGAGAGAGAGAGAATGCACACACGTGAATAATTGAACAGGAACCTATTGTTACTATTGTAACTTTACAGACTATGAGTCAATTGACATGGATGATCAAGCAAGTCAAGGGAGTTTCCATCTTCCATCATCCATGGAAGACTTAAGTCCTTCATCTACTAAGGATGTCACTTCTCAAGGGTCTGGAGCAGAATCAGACATTTCTCAACAGTGTGTTTGCGGAAATAGGTGGCATGTATGAGGAGGGAGAAGGAGAGGTAGGCGAGTAACAGTAAGAGAACAAGGCCTAGCAGGGAGGAAGAGGAAGAAGAGGATGGAGGCGGTTAGTACAAGGCTTAGTAGTAGAAACGGGCATGGAAGACCAATCAATTCAGGCAGCCGTAGTAGCAGTCCTACTCATTTATCAGCTGCTATAATTGCCGTTCTCAATGAAATAGGTTCTCTGGTATGGAAGAATGAGGAGCCACAGTCATATATGCAGCAGTATACCCAAACTCAAGGTCCCACTTCACCAGATGTTACTGGTGATAGTACTTCTGTCGAGCTTTTTTGCCATTTCTTTTCTGATGATGTGTGGGATTTGATAAAGAAAGAAACTAATGGTTATGCTGGTACCTGTATAACAAATAATCTTAGTGGTCATGTTTGGAATGACACAACCGTTGAAGAGTTAAAGGCATTTGTGGGCATTTTGATGGGAATTGTGAGGTTACCACAACTGGAATTATACTGGTCTACTAATTTTCCACTCATTTGTACTCCAGGCATTAGTAACATTATGCCTAAAACTAAATTTGAACAGTTATTCAGGTTTTTTCACTTGAATGACAATAGCAAGGTTCCATATGGTCATAATGGACATGATAAATTATTCAAAGTTTCAGAAATTATTGAACTTGCTTTGTCCACTGTTTGAATCTGTGTTTCAAATGCATCAATCATGTACTATTGATGATGCCATGATACCTTTCAAAGGTAGATTTCGCTTCAAGCAGTACATGAAAGATAAGCCAACGAAATGGGGGATAAAAGTTTTTGTTTTATCGGATGCTCCACGGGTATGTGAAGAGGATGCAAGTATATACAGGTAAAGGTTTAGATAATGGTGTTTCTGATGTTGGATTGTGTACCAAGGTGGTGTTAGAATTAATGAAAGGTTTTGACCATATGGCAGGGGCGTCGGAATAGGTGTGGCCGCGCAGCTATGGCTGCACCAATATTTTTTTATGAAAAGGGGCATGGTCTGTATTGTCTCATAGCGTCTCTCTTTCATATCACACACTTGTAGACTTAACTTCATGAAACTAACTGCCCATATTTTTTGAAATCTGTTTTATAATGACTCATGCATAATATTTGATAGTTTAGGCACAATTTTCAGTTATTCATTTTTTGTACTTCATGCTCTGTTATAAACAATGTCGTCTCACATTCACATCAACATAACTGGTCTATTGTAGAAATAATAACCTGTTTGAAGAATAATGATTAGAAAAATAGGTCTAATACAGTTTTTACACAGGAATTATCTAAATATATTCATGAAATTGAGCCCAGGCTAAATATGAAACCTTAGTTGATTAGATTTGTCCCATGAAGTAGCTGTACAGTTAAGGTTAGGGTCTACATTCATCTCATGAATTATTTATTTGTACTTTTTTTCTAATTTTTATTTCAACTAAAACATTATAATGATGATACTTTCAATATTATTCAATAATGTATCTAATAATACCAATTTCATCTCAACATTGCAAAAAAATCGAGGAGAAATAAGGACAACATAGCTAAGAAACTTCAGCGTCGGACTTTCCACACCAAAAAAGGCAAGTGCGGATGCATACACCGAAAATAGAATACTTATCATATACAGCAGGTACAGAACTGGCTATTTCCCTTCAATTCCCGCTTAACTTCCCATAACAAAAACTTTTAACTTGGCACTGCACGATAGCTCGCACTTCAACGACAGCTTTCTGGAGTTAGCAGCAACCATTTCAATTTTTTTTTCTTTCTGAACCGGTCCCGATATTCACTAAATTAGAAGCAGCGTTTAAATACGTCATAGACTTCCATGGGGCATTAAAAGACTGACGCCAAAAGCCAGAGAGGTCTATTTCCCACAAAAGCGCGGGGAAAACCCACGTTCAAGGTAGAGCAGTTTTTCCCGCCGTAACCCACGCAATCTGAGTGATCTTTCCTGGTAGCAAAGCTGTTGGTGGCATTACCTGAGGAAGCCATTGGATTGCAAGAAGAAAGTAGCTATGGGGAACCGCAAAAACAAAATGAGGAACACTCACAGGAGAGTTTTCAAGAGCCGAATGAAAAGGAACAAAGTTAAACAATCTGAAGGAACACAAGTAAGAGAGAGAGAACAACACACACAGACCATGCAAGCAAGAGAGGGAGAGAATGATGCTGAAGAAACAGTTACAATTGATTGCTCTAGAATAATAAACATGAGCAAGCTCAAGCAGTACATGAATGATTTGACAATTCATGCAGCTCAGTGTGGTGGTGCATTTACTCTTGCTGGAGAAACGAGGGAGGGCTTGGCATCCATTATATCGGGGAAATGTTCAGTGTGTAGACTTACTGTTTCCCTAGAAACCTCCACAAAAGTAAAAGGCCCCAAGAATTACAACAGGTGGAAGTGCAACTTAGCCGCTGTATGGGGGCAGATGGTTGTTGGGGGAGGTCATAGTCACTTAGAGGAAGCCATGAGCATGCTTGGGATACCCGTAATGACCAAGAAGAGCTTCATCAATACAGAAAGGGATATAGGCATCTGGTGGAAAGAAATGTTGGAGAAGTATATGATTGAAGCAGGGAAAGAAGAAAAGAGATTAGCAGAAATGAAACAGTCTTTCCATGATGGTGTTCCAGCCATTTCAGTGATAGTTAATGGAGGGTGGAGTAAACGGTCCCACAAGCACTCCTATAATGCCAACTCAGGTGTAGCGATCATAGTAGGCATTTGCACATTGGTGTCAGAAACTGATTTTGTACTGCCTGTGCACGAAATATTCCTAGGGATAAGCATGCATGTTTCAAGAATTGGAATGTCTCATCCTCTGAAATGGAAACTGGCATCCTCGTAGAAGGGTTTGTCGATGCTGAAAAGTGCATGGGTTTCGCTATATTCAGTTCATTGGGGATGGCGATAGTTCAGTGTACCCCACTTTGATTCAAAGAGTACCTGGATGGGGACATGCCATTAGGAAGTTGGAATGTGCAAACCACGCCTGTAAGTGTTACAAAGGAGCACTGGAAAGGCTTGTGCAGGACAACCCCTCCTACAAAGGTAATGGTGGCTTGACAATGAAGATGAGGAGGAGGCTGGTGAATGCTGCTCGCTGTGCCATCAAAATGAGGAGTTGTGAGAAAGATCGTCAGCTTGCAGAAAGCATGTTGAAAAGAGACCTTACAAATGGTCCAAATCATTGTTTCGGCAACCATGACAACTGCAGTCCTGATTTCTGCACTACTGCCAGGGAACGATTGTCACGAGATGATAGTCACCAAGCCCAGGATACACCTGAGCCTGTAGAAGATATTGACGATGACAATGACGACATTCTTGGTGAGTTTATTTCTCATAATCTAAAAAGGACAAAATGGCAATTATATATTGTTCATAACAATAGTTGTTGTGAATTACTATTTGTTTAAAACATTAGTTATATTTATTTTTGCTAATAATGTAGGAGTAATTGAGGACCAAGAGCAAATCTGGAGGGAAACAACAGCAGATGACCCTACATTCAATTAAATGTGCTACGAGGTGGACAAGTTGGTATTGATGTTAATCCCGCACTTTATCATGACATCCAAGTCATACTGAGTAGGCTTGTAGCGAAGACAAATCAGTTGATTGACAATGTAACGACAAATTTCGCAGAATCGTGGATGCATATAAGAGCAAAGTTTGACAGAGGGAAAGTAATTAATAGATGTCAAAGTGGATCTTGGGAACATCGCTGTATGAAGGCTGGGCTACAGCAAAATATAGGCAGAAAATGGGGTCCAGGTGTATGGAAAAAAATGACATGCTCTTCTCCAAATAAAGTTTTTACAAACGCAGCAGAACATTCTGCTAAGAAAGCTAGTAAAGAAAAGAAACGAAAGGCCTCTGAGGAAGTGAAGCAAAAGCGACGAAAAAGTAAATATTCACGAACTGGTGAATCTTTAGAGGCTCAAAAGGCATACAGTAGGCATGACAGCGGGCTCTTACCTGATGAAGTTGATGACGATATTTCACCCAAACATCTGGAGGAACTAAAAAAAAGTTATTATGAGACCAAAGTTGTTGTTACACCTCAAGAAATTCTTGAGATAGAGAGAAACACATGCGGTCAAGCTGACAGTGAGCGATGGATAGTTGAAAGAAGATGAAGAATTACCGCATCGGTGGTGGGAGGCAGAGCCAAAATGCGAGCCAAAACAAAGAAAAGCAAGAAAGTCGAAAATCTACTCTATTCCAAATTCAAAGGAAATGCAGCCACGCGGTATGGTTCAGTGATGGAGAATTGAGCTGTACACGAGAATATAACTTACCAACAGCAGCATGGACATCCTGACCTAAAAGTGGAAACATGTGGACTTCATGTATCTCTGAGTGATCCATAGCTTGCGGCAACTCCTGATGGACTGGTGTGGGATCCGGTTGGTGATGATGCATCTCAGCATCATGGGTTACTTGAAATTAAGAACCCACACAGTTTACGAGATCAGACATTGCTGGAGGGAACCCGTAAGTCGTCATTCTGTTTAGAAAAAGATGAGAGTAGAAGTAGCTTCAGATTGAAGCCCCGGCATGATTACTATCATCAAATACAGGCACAGTTGTATTGCACCAAAAGATACTGGTGTGACTTCGCAGTTAAGACCAACAAAGATTTCTTTGTTGAAAGAATTTTTACAGACCAGTCGTGGGTTGACAGTAATGTGGATAAACTATCTAATTTTTATTTTTCTGCATTATTACCAGAGTTGGCATGTCCTCGTCATCACAGCAGAGGAATAAGAGAACCATTGGCAGTCTAACATGTGCATTCATTTATTTACTCGTGAGCAATTTTATCATTATCGTATTGTTGCAAGTCAACTCACTCATTCTGTCCATTCATTCTTGTACTGTACATGCTATATATAACCAGTTGACTCAATTAAAAATTCAAAACAAGAAACCACCTAACCAATAACCTAACTTCAAAACCAATAAATAGATTCATGATTAGTCAAATACCACAAGTACTGTGGAGAGAAACGACAACAGAAGATTCAGCAGAAGAATTTGAAGTTTTGATCCAAGTGACACCGCAGACCCTTTAGGGTTATTGGAAGTAAATAATCCATTCAGGGAAGTTGTCATTGATAGAAGCAGCCAAAAAAGTATCCTTCTGCCTTGTCTATCAAGTGGTATTCTTCATTTGAAGTCGATTTGAAGCAAAATCATGTTATCAAATACCGTGTCAACTCTATTGCACTCAACAAAAATGGTGTGATTTTGTACTACGAACAGACAGTGAGGATATACAAGAATCCGGCATGGGAAATAAAAAAACTCAACAAGCTAAAAGAGTTCTATTTCATTGCATTATCACCAGAATTAGCATGTCCCAGGTGTCACAAGGAAGGAAATAACTATAATTCTCATTTTACTAAAACTATCATTGATTCAGTCTGATCCCCTACAATCTAATTATATCATATTTACCTACTCATTTATTCTACATATCAATGCAAATCAGCCAACTAAAATATAACTGAATGAATGTTCTGTTCTAAGGATTTCAAAGAGAGGAACTGAATTGTACTATACCACATAATCATAATATGATTGTCTGGTTAACACTTGTGGGAAGAGCTAACCCACAAAATGTATTCATACTGCTCACCCAGTTGCGTGGGTGGAACACTATACTCTAACCTTAAGGTTTCGGTATAGAGTTACACCCACGCATTACACTGGTACTAATCCCACAAACCACAGGCTACTTTGAGTCTACCACAAAGTAATTATCAGTAAACCCACTGCAGAGTACTTTATGTAGTACTTTGCTCTGGACTAAGTCATATTCATTTGTTAGAATACAGAGTAAATTAGAATGTGTAAGACAATGATCAATGAATTTGTTGTTCTGAGGAGGTGAAATACAAGTTAAATAATAATCACAAACAATAATGATGCTTAGTCAATAGGTTCTCTGACGCCTCCACATCTGAATCGAGGAGATGCCAGTTCTGGTAAAAGTGCTTCAAAATAAAATTTCCGAAGCTTTGTCATCTGTAAACCCCACCACTTTTTGTCTCTCTGTATGCATTGTATGTGCAAGTCCTTGTTTGTTCTCAGTATAAAATCACACCAATCTGTATTGGTGCAATACAGCTGACATTGAACTTGATAAAAATAATCATGTCTAGTTTTTAACCAACCATTCGATAAACCTCTTGCGCACACGCACTGAGGGTTAAGGGTAGCCGCACATAGCAACGCACACCGTCCGTATATCCGGACTTTAATTTATTCCCTGCCAATACCCAACCATTCGATAATACGCGAGCAGAAACAATCGTGCAGTAGCAACAAAAGAATACTTCGTGAAGTTGTAGTGTCTTAGCTTCAGGTTTTCTGATAGCCATTTACAGCAACACTCCATACAGTAGTCCTCGTCTGAGCTCACGTGGCAAGGTGCGCCAGGGTGCCTCTCCTCCTGTAGCCGTTCTCCAGGCTCTGCGCATATGAGCTCAAGTGGATCGATCTAGCAGGCTTGATTTCTGAGGAGCGAATACTTCCCAAGCTGCGCAGACCTAATGCCTTCACCTCAAGCTATCTCCAAGAAACTGCTCTCTCTTCTGACTCTCTTGTTATTATTGCATTGATGTTTGTTTACTCTTGATATAGGTGGGCTCTTTTTAGAACCAATACAAACAAACTGAAAAAAAAAGTTTGCGTACTAGAGTATGAAATATTGGGGGTGGGGTTATTTCATAAGAATTGCAAGTGGAATAAAAGTTCCAAATTTTGTATCAGTTGTTCTTGGAATCTAGAGAATGACTATTTTGTTTACACACGGTAAAACCTTAAAAAAATGAACTGCACCACAACTTAAACATTTCAATATCTTATTAAAAAAAAAAAAGCGAATAAATCATAAATAATATTAAAATGAAAAATAACTCGTTGTCTTGCAGTAGAGTATCGGCTTGGCTAGTAGTGCACCAAATTGCAGAGCTCCAACTAACCGCACCAAAAATTGCTACAAAGTTTTATAACCGGGCCCCAATATTTCCTCCAGATTTGTTCTAAAATTAGCAAGTGGTGCCTTCGGCAGGTACTTTGTCCTTGTGTTGTAGTGGAGAAGCCCCTGTTAAGTATACAATAGTAGTAATCGTATAGAGCAACCATCAACAAAAAATTGCGTAGGCGGTGTGCGGCCACCCTTAATAATGCACATTCTTATTTCATTCAGAGGGCGGTCATACTGCACGATGATTTGGGCAGCAAACAAAGTAAAGAGGATATGGTGGGCATTGGAGATGTCATTAGGACAGAGTGCAACTTGAAAGTTTACTGTCACCAAATTGGATAAGCGACCCCAACCACAGAATTTCTATCCTATTGACGAAGACTTGACTCCAGAACCAAATCAAATCTGAACATATCTCTACGAACAATTATTTTTTCTATTTCACACACATATACTTAATAATATTCATATCTTAATGCAATATATCACCCAAACCGTATCCTGTTATTGCCAGGCTATATAGCTTATTTGATTGTCATTGAACCTAGTCTTTCAACGTCCTTAAACTAGCTAGAGGCCTTACAATTCACTAGAAACTATTTTATCACAGTGAAAAAACCAAATGTAAAGTTTTTGATATTAATGTTCCCTTTAGAGCCAAACTTCCTGTGAAAGTGCACGTGCGTTTTTGTGTTTTTTAGAGGCATTATACTCTAAAATCCTTGAGAAAGCTATTCTGCTATTAACCACTGAAGTTTATTGATGAGGCCATTGTTTTATATTCTTTACACACTCACACATTGATGAGACAACAACATAAACTGGATGCACACACCCCTTGAGTCCTCTGACACCAACCCCATTGAGAATCTCTGGCAAAAATAAAAGTATGTTTATTCTAGAGAGCTGACACAAAAATAGCCAATTGGTCAGCAGAATTCAAAGATATAACTAAATGTCACAAATATTATTAACATCTCAGGAGTTATACACCACACATAGTTAATTAAAATGGTGAAGCCACAGGATTTTAAATTAAATTTTATACATAAGCTCATTACATTTTTTTATAAAAGTAGTTTCTTGTAACACTTTTCAATCAGTTCCATTGATGTCTTCCAATTCTACAAAATTTTCTGGAATTGGGCCAAATTTAATTAGTCTATTCTAATTGCAGTGGGACGGCCCAATATCTGTTAGTCTCATATAGTATATGGGGTTCAGCGTTCAGTGATGTTTACTCCATACAAAAGAAAAACATCTTGAACTATCTTATCTGCTATCTTTCATATACGGACATCAAAGTTAAGCATTTAGTAAGTACTTAAAAAAAACCCCACATGAATAGAGATTGTGGTTTGATTACTACAGATTACTATTGAGCTAACAAAACTAATGAAGCACCAAAGTTGTGAACCCTCAGAACTACGATACAAAATCATCTCGGACCATTTATTGCAGGTATCAATATCGCTCAAGCAATGAAAATAGTAGATGTACACGCTGTCTTCACAGGAGAAGCTAAACATGCCAGAGACACTCACTGGTAATTATTTGTATCATGGAACTCCACTTATTGGTTAACTTCCCAGCATAAAGCCAAACAACATTGAACAGCAATAACTTATTTGGTTTAGTGATTACGACATGACAAGGAGAAATCACCCACAATAGCTAGGATTGTACACTGTTAAAAATGAAGCGTTATAATAACACTTTTGAAGTGTAAATCAAGAGTGTAAAACTTTGCAGTGTTATAGTAACACTGAGGCCAGTGTTAATTCTAAGTGTAAACACTGCAGCATTCCAGTAACACTGAAATAAGTGTAATTGTGAAAATTGGTGTATATGACCACATTTTTTGTTTCTTTAGCATTTATTTACCTGATAACATTCAAACCATTATCATTAACTGCATCGTTGTACTTTATTAAAATCAAGTTAAATTGTACAATGAGCTAAATATTTCATACTGTATTTTTATTTAATTTTAGCTAATATACTGATACATTCATAGAAGTTTATAAATAACAAGCAGTAAGGGAACTTAGCTGCAATAGCTATCTATCAAAATTCTACAATTGACAGTATCTTTGTTGGCTACTTATTTGTATATAGCTAAGCTAGGGCAGGAAATAGAAGAAATCTAGCCATTGCTCCACGCAATGTCTAATTTAATGCATTATTTAAATCCCCGCAGAAGACCGTCTTGCTGTACAAACTTTGGCAAAAAATTTCTGAGAATTTGTTTACTATTTGAGTGCTTACTGAATGCGCGGTATGGTTTTTATTGCGATGCGCACAAGCACCCGCTTTTTACCGGAGAGCGTTTATTAGAATATTCCAGGCCCTCCTTTTCCTGCAGAAGAGTTTTATGGATATGGTGTTTTTAAGTGCAGATCGTGCCTTGGATCTTTCGGAGAAATGGTAAGTTTAAATATGTGTTTATTATTGGAAACAATAGAGTGTTTTGGCTAATGTAAGTGACGCATTTGAATAGAGTTAGCCGTTTAAGTTGAGTTTGAGCACGGAAGAGGTAATTTCTTCTTTATGATTAATGAATTTAGCAGGTAGCTAGTTCAGTACTTTTTCCGACTATATCTGAGAGTTATCTCAAAAATTATTTACTGCACTCTTTATTTATTGTTTTTCATATGTAATTTTAGGCTACAAAAAGTGCTGCTGTGAAAATCTAGAGATGCTTTTGGAGACTAACAAAGTAAGAATATACAGGTTAACACAAAATTATTACAGTTGTTAGTTCAGCAGTTGATTATAAACCATTCATTTACCCTCAGTTTGCTCTTTTTTCTTCTTTCCCCAAATATTTCCCCCAAATTAAACATGCCACAAGATTAGTTCCTGTTATAGTTTGTGTTCTCATGCTGTCCAGACTATTCAAAAGCATTATCATGCTATATAGAGTGATAATAGTAAAAAATGTATTTGTAGACAAACACATTTGTTTTGCTTCTTTTTCTATTTCTATGTATTTTTGTGTGTTTAGAATAGCGTGTTTAGTTGTGTTATGTTTGTGTATATGTGACCGTCTATGGGAAAATCGGGCACTAAGGCGTGGCAGCAATGATTCCGCACTCTCCGCATACTATAGGTTTTTACCGCGCGCATTGTGTAGAAACATCAACAAGGAGTTATTCTCTCAACAACACTGCTGGTGGAAAAAAGGTTAGCGAGCTTGTCTTTCTTGTTCTAAGAGGATAGTTAGTTAGTATCTTGCTATGCTGAAGACTGGGTGGTGATTTTTTAGCTAGCTAGTTTCCTATTCTCGTTGTAGTTGTAGGTAGCCCTTATAATACTTGTTCTTTTTTTTTTTTTTTCCTCTCTTTCATTTTAGCTTTGATGATGCTAGTGCTGCAATATGCCATGACAACTGGGGATCTGGTGTTCCTGAAATGTGAAGAAAGGTAATTGTTAACTAGTTAGATTGTCTACTTTTTGTTGCTGTAGTTGCTAGTAACCTTTTTTTTTTCTTTTCATTTCCTAGATTTCATGGTGCTTGGGCTGCTGCTATCTGTACTGCGGTTCTGGTGTTCTTGATTGAAGAAGAGAATAATGGTAAGTCTCTAGGCATGCACTACTGTTATCATTGTACATACACGTACTAATACTAACACTGCATTCACGAAGTAGTACTGCACACGAAGTGCTAACACTGTGCACACATACATAGTACTAACATTGTGCACGCACGTAGTACTATTACTGTGCACGCACATAGTGCTAGCACTGTGCACATACATAGTACTAACACTGTGCATGCACGTATTACTGTGCACGCATATAGTGCTAACACTGTGCACGCACGTAGTACTATTACTGTGCACATACATAGTACTAACACTGTGCATGCACATAGTGCTAACACTGCATGCACGTATTACTGTGCACGCACATAGTACTAACACTGTGCATGCACGTATTACTGTGCACGCATATAGTACTAACACTGCACGCACATAGTGCTAGCACTGTGCACGCACATAGTACTAACACTGTGCACGCACGTAGTACTATTACTGTGCACGCACCTAGTGCTAGCACTGTGCACACACATAGTACTAACACTGTGCACGCACATAGTACTAACACTGTGCACGCACATAGTGCTAACACTGCATGCACGTATTACTGTGCACGCACATAGTACTAACACTGTGCATGCACGTAGTACTATTTCTGTGCACGCACATAGTGCTAGCTCTGTGCACGCACATAGTACTAAGACTGTGCACGCACGTAGTACTATTACTGTGCACATACATAGTACTAACACTGTGCATGCATATAGCACTAACACTGCACACACTTAGTGCTAACACTGCATGCACGTATTACTGTGCACGCACATAGTACTAACACTGTGCATGCATGTAGTACTATTTCTGTGCACGTACATAGTGCTAGCACTGTGCACGCACCTATATAGTACTAACACTGTGCACGCACGTAGTACTATTACTGTGCACGCACATAGTGCTAGCACTGTGCACATACATAGTACTAACACTGAGCATGCACGTATTACTGTGCACGCATATAGTACTAACACTGTGCACGCACATAGTGCTAGCACTGTGCACGCACGTAGTACTATTACTGTGCACGCACCTAGTGCTAGCACTGTGCACACACATAGTACTAACACTGTGCACGCACATAGTGCTAACACTGCATGCACGTATTACTGTGCACGCACATAGTACTAACACTGTGCATGCACGTAGTACTATTTCTGTGCACGCACATAGTGCTAGCACTGTGAACGCACGTAGTACTATTACTGTGCACATACATAGTACTAACACTGTGCATGCATATAGCACTAACACTGCACACATAGTGCTAACACTGTGCATGCACGTATTACTGTGCACGCACATAGTACTAACACTGTGCATGCACGTAGTACTATTTCTGTGCACGCACATAGTGCTACGCACACGTAGTACTATTTCTGCACGCATGTGCTAGCGTGCACGTACGTAGTACTATTTCTGTGCACGCACATAGTACTAACACTGTGCATGCACATAGTACTATTTCTGTGCACGCACATAGTGCTAGCATTGTGCACGCACGTAATACTATTACTGTGCACGCACCTAGTGCTAGCACTGTGCACACACATAGTACTAACACTGTGCACGCACATAGTGCTAACACTGCATGCACGTATTACTGTGCACGCACATAGTACTAACACTGTGCATGCACGTAGTACTATTTCTGTGCACGCACATAGTGCTAGCTCTGTGCACGCACATAGTACTAAGACTGTGCACGCACGTAGTACTATTACTGTGCACATACATAGTACTAACACTGTGCATGCATATAGCACTAACACTGCACACACTTAGTGCTAACACTGTGCATGCACGTATTACTGTGCACGCACATAGTACTATTTCTGTGCACGCATATAGTGTAGCACTGTGCACGCACGTAGTACTATTTCTGTGCACGCACATAGTACTAACACTGTGCATGCACGTAGTACTATTTCTGTGCACGCACATAGTGCTAGCACTGTGCACGCACGTAGTATTAACACTGTGCACGCACATAGTACTAACACTGTGCACGCACATAGTACTAACACTATGCACGCACATAGAACTAAGACTGTGCACGCACATAGAACTAAGACTGTGCACGCACGTAGTACTATTACTGTGCACATACATAGTACTAACACTGTGCATGCATATAGCACTAACACTGCACACACTTAGTGCTAATACTGTGCATGCACATAGTACTATTACTGTGCACGCACATAGTGCTAGCACTGTGCACGCACATAGTACTAACACTGTGCACGCACGTAGTACTATTACTGTGCACGCACCTAGTGCTAGCACTGTGCACACACATAGTACTAACACTGTGCACACACATAGTACTAACACTGTGCACGCACATAGTACTAACACTGTGCACGCACATAGTACTAAGACTGTGCACGCACGTAGTACTATTACTGTGCACATACATAGTACTAACACTGTGCATGCATATAGCACTAACACTGCACACACTTAGTGCTATTACTGTGCACACACATAGTGCTAACACTGTGCATGCACATAGTGCTAGCACTGTGCACGCACATAGTACTAACACTGTGCACGCACGTAGTACTATTACTGTGCACGCACATAGTGCTAGCACTGCACACACATAGTACTAACACTGTGCATGCACGTATTACTGTGCACGCATATAGTACTAACACTGTGCACGCACATAGTGCTAACACTATGCATGCACGTATTACTGTGCACGCACATAGTACTAACACTGTGCATGCACGTAGTACTATTTCTGTGCACGCACATAGTGCTAGCACTGTGCATGCACGTAGTAATATTTCTGTGCACGCACATAGTGCTAGCACTGTGCACGCACGTAGTACTAACACTGTGCACGCACATAGTACTAACACTGTGCACGCACATAGTGCTAATACTGTGCATGCACGTAGTACTATTTCTGTGCACGCACGTAGTACTAACACTGTGCACGCACATAGTACTAACACTGTGCACGCACATAGTGCTAATACTGTGCATGTACATAGTACTAACACTGTGCACACACATAGTGCTAGCACTGTGCACGCACGTAGTGCTAGCACTGTGCACACACATAGTACTAACACTGCACGCACATAGTACTAACACTGTGCACGCACATAGTGCTAATACTGTGCATGTACATAGTACTATTACTGTGCACACACATAGTACTAACACTGTGCACGCACATAGTGCTAACACTGTGCACACACGTAGTACTAACACTGTGCACGCACATAGTACTAACACTGCACGCACGTAGTACTAACACTGTGCACACACATAGTGCTAGCACTGTGCACGCACGTAGTACTATTACTGTGCACGCACATAGTGCTAGCACTGTGCACATACACAGTACTAACACTGCATGCACGTATTACTGTGCACGCACATAGTACTAACACTGTGCATGCACGTAGTACTAACACTGTGCACGCACATAGTGCTAACAGTGTGCATGCACGTAGTACTATTACTGTGCACGCACATAGTGCTAACACTGCACGTAGTACTATTACTGTGCACGCACATAGTGCTAACACTGCATGCACAGTGCTATTACTGTGCACACACATAGTGCTAACACCAAACACTGTGCATACACTAGTACTATTACGGTGCATGCACATAGTGCTAACACCAAACACTGTGCACGCACATAGTGCTAACACCATGCATGCACATAGCGATTACACTGTACTACAGTCATTCTTGTTAGTGTTATCAAGTACTAGAGTCATCCTTATTAGTGTTATCACGTACTAGATTTATTCGTATTAGTGTCAGCACATACTAGTGTCTGTCAGTTGTAGTATGTTCGATTAAGTTAGTTTTTGCTAGTTTGATTGTAGTAGCTGTTGTTGTAAGGAAATAACGATACTCGATGAAATAATTTACTAATCAGGTGATCTTTGGAGGTACGGGCGAAGTCCTTGAGGCCAAATTATTTCTTCACTGGTGGGCGTGTCACATGATGTCACTTCCAGTTTCACTTCCTGTCGTTACTTCGAGGCTATCTGAGTGGTTCTGAGGTGGGCTTGTGGTTTTTCATTAGTGTGTACACGTACTAGAGTCATTCTTTTTAGTGCCCGCATGTACTAGAGTTATTCTTTTTAGTGCTCGCATACTAGAGTCATTCTTATTAGTGCCTACATGCACTAGAGTCATTTTTATTGGTGTTTGCACTAATAGTTTTATTTATCTTGGTAATGTCTGTTTTTACTATTGTCCACTAGAGTATTTTTTTTTGTGGTTTTAGCTGAGTTGGGATAATTATATTGCGTATTCAATGTAAATAGATAGATTTTGATAACACTGGACATAAGAACAAAGTAAAGGTGTGTATTACTTGTATAGATGATACATAATTTAAAAGAGATGACTGAAAATAAAAAAATAATAATTAATAATTGATGTCTGTACTTCTAATTCTTTTAGAAGGGCGGACAAACTGGTGATGGTGAAGGAGTTGGTGACTGTGACTGGCTAAAAACTGGTCTAACTGCTCAGTTGAGGTAAGTCGTTTCATCCTTGCTGGTGATGGCTTTCTTGACCTCTTCCTTTCCTTAACACAGATGATGCTGTTCCGTCAGCAGGCAATGGACACAGTATCGGAAGGGGAAAGAAAAGTGGGGTCGGAATGGGGTGGTGACAAGAAAACAGATGAGTGGTCAGGATGCAATGATGAAGGCTCGATGTCTGGTACAGAGCAGTCCAAAGAATCCAGAGGATCATAGAGGTCATCTTCGTCTTCAACTCTGCTGATGAGACATCTTTATAAGAAGTTGTTTTGTTTTGTTTTTTTATCAAAAAAATTTTTAAATTTAAATTTATTACCTTCATAATAGTTGGTAAAATGGCCATCAAATTCTTCATCACCTAAAAAAAAAGGGAAAAAAAGATGATGAACTGATGAGGGTTATAGTTAACTGTAATAAGTGACTTACAGTCAGAAAGCGGGTCCTCACTTCCTGGAGCCATGGCTTCAGCGTCAGCTCCACCCATCATGTCCAGACCATCACGGTGGCTGAGGTTTAATGCTCTAGCAAGATTCTTGGCTTCACTCATGATAGCCACTGTACTTACTACTACACTGAGAGCTGTATTTTGACGGCGGCATTTACAGCGGATTGGTCCACTTGCCGCGTTGTGCCCGATTTTCCCGTAGAGGGTCACATATTTTGGATAGTGTGTTTAGTTGCATTTATGAGCGTGTTTAGAATTGAGTGTTTAGCTGAGTCTGGGTGTGTGTTTAGAATATGTGTTTACTAGCATTTATGAATGTGTTTGTATATTGCTTATTGATTTATGTTATATTTTTATGTGTCAATGCAGGTACATTTATCTTGAACATGATGGATCATAAATGGAGTGCATATCATGATATTTCATCTACTCATGTTGAAAGGACAGCTTTAAAACTGTTTAGCTACTTTATTCAATCTATTTTTATATATTCATTGTCAATCATTTATTTATCTAAACATTTTGAGGTTATGTGAATGAGGTGTGGTCATTATTTATTAGCAGTGCCATTGAAACATGTTACATAGTGTTGTAATAAGCTTGCAGAAGGTGTTAATACAACTCTGCTAAAGATGTTGTCCAAACACCTCTCAGAGTGTTATATTATAACCCTCTTTGCAGTGTTCAGGAAACATGGGTGGGGCATAAATTCCTCCCTCTCCTGGGAACGCTCCTTGCAGTGTTACTGGAACACTTCATTTTTAACAGTGTACCTACACGGAGCAGAAGCTTCACGTTTTCTCAAAAATCAGTCAAAAAAAAAAGAAAAGAAAAAAAAAGAAAAAAGAACACAAATTACATACAGTAGAAGACAAAAAAAAGTTTCAAATTCCGTTTCATAGAATGGCCATCGCACGATTAAAAAACGGGAGGGGAAATGGTACGCCATTTGTTAAAAAATGACCGTTCCATTTGACCACGTTACGTTTTAATCTTTTTTGTTCACCATATGTCTCACTCAAGAAATATAAAAAATCGTTTATCCAATAAAATGTTCCCGAATTTTTTGCTTACAGGCTCCTGAGGCGGAGCTTTTTGAGCAAAAAAAATTGAAGCCGTCCTATTGGAAGTTGTCTTGCAGAGAATTGTTAGTTCGACCACTGTACAGTATCGACGTTTTCTCAATGTTAGGGCCTTCTCGGGCTTAGATTTAGTACTGCTGGAGGTCCATCGGTAGCTAACAGAAGATCTACCAAGTGCGGACCTCTTGCGGACCTCGTTAAAGCTCTGTGCCCATCGGAATTTTGGTCTGCAGCTTTATTGAAGCAAGTTAAATTTTTGTACGATCTTTTTTGCACTATCCCCGTAGCGTTTAATGGTCGATACAAGGCCTTAACTTGCTGATATAGCTATGGAAGAGTTTCTAGCTAGAAAATATGTGAATCAACGGAAAACCTTAACCGTTTAAAAAAAAATTTTTAAACCGTTTTAGTAAATGGTGTCGGCCGTTTAGTCCAAACGGTACAGAACGCAACGATAAAAACTACGGTAAAAAAACTACCGTTTTACGGCCGTACTACGGAACGTAAAATTCGAAACTTTTTTTGTCTCCTACTGTACATCTTAAATTGTCATTCTGATTAAGTTCATACCTAAATCAAATGTTTTTGCTAGTAATCTCCTAAATCAGAGCGTGACAGATAGACAGACATACAGTAAAACTTTAAACATGATTTTCCCTTCAGTTTAATATTTGTGATGGAGCTAACAGCGTGGATTTCTGAGTGTTTATATAGCCCGAGTGATGCTCCAAGCTAAAGAACGAATGGTAAGCGCCTTTGACCCGTTAAAACTACAGGATTACTGCATGAAATCGATTTTTTTTGTTGTCACAACGGTCGGTTTCTCATAGCTGGTCACCCACCACGATGATATGAACAGAACATGACCAGAAGAACTCTAGACTCTACAAATTTTTAGAGGTGTGTGCTTTAGCCAATTTCTGTATTCCCGAGATGTAAGATGCTTCCAGTTTCTTTTAATTCACTGATTTTCAAATATAATAAACTAGTAACCAAAACTAATAATTGGCGAGTGAGCGAAGCGAGCGAGACACTTACAGGGGTAACACAATTGAAAATTGGGGATGTTTATTTGTTTATATATATGTTTGGACGTACGCATGTTATTTTGTACTTTGACCATCATGTATTTTTTTAGTTAGTTCGGTATTCGACCCCATCCCAAACTTCACTAAATAGAATCCCCTGATTATCAATCATTACCCGTATCGTTCCTAGAAATTGAATTGTTTAGGGCTTTGAGTTCTTTTGCGGGTCAGTTAGAAGTAAAAAATTACGGGAGTTTCATTTCTATTCAAGTTAGTAGCAGTGGTAAGTTAATGAGCTATTTATCATAAGCCCTACAACGGTATTTACTTGAAAATGCATTTTCCACTAGACTAACCACTAAGGTAAGCCTTGTGTAGGTATGTTCAGTTAAGTGTGAAAGTATTGTGCATTACAACTACTACTTAGCTAATGAATATCACAAAGAAAACGTTTAAATACCTTGACTTGTTTTTTGTTGCATTTTTTTCCGAAGTTTAAACAGTTGCACAAAGTGGTTACCATGGCATTGAATCCCCTTTACCATACATACATAATTAAAAAACACCGACTTCTGTTCAGTAGTTTGAGTGCTAGAAGTTAAAATTAATCATTTAATAATAGTGTAGTTTTAGGCTTGCTTGCCATTTGTGCTCAAGCACATCACTAGTAATACTGTACATATACATATATATAATATATTCCACCCTAGATATCTTCACAATGATATCTTTAGGTACATGACCCATGTTATTTCCCAGCTTTATACCCTTGTAGTTATAGCACCTTGTAGTTATAGCACCTTGTAGTTATAGCAACCAGGCCAAACTTTTCAATTTTCTAGGTTTTTACAGCTACCTTCCTCTGGTGCACTCTGCTCAACAGGGTTAGATCAGCTGCTAAAATGTAGGCTGGGGGTGAGGGTGGCCCCTACAACCAACTTTACCAGTGAATTACCCTTCCTTTAGTACTAACTACAGTAGTAAAGATATCTAGTGTGGAATAAACCACTTATTACACTTGTCAGAGGGATATGGCAAGATTTTCACTCCACTCATGTAAATAAATTAGCCTGCTCATGAAATATTTCACCATATCACACTCTGACTCATGTAATAACACTCTGACTCATGTAATAAGTACTATATAGTACTTACTACATGAGTCAGAGTGTGATATGGCGAAATATTTCAGAGCAGGCTAATTTATTTTCAGAGTGAAAATAAAGCCTGGTCACATGGGTATACAGTTAGCAGTAGGGGTTCCCCAAACCTCCACCAGATGTTATTTTAGCAGCTGCTCTAACTAGGTTAGGGTAGGCTACAACATAGGGAAGGCAGCCCAAAAAAACCTGGAAAAGTGGTGAACTAGGCCAGTTGCTATAACAACAAGGGATGAGCTTGCCAAAACAGCATGAAATAACAGCTACAAATCTTGAGTTATTTCACAACTGTCACAATATTTCAGGTCAAGTAACTAAAAATATCATTGTGACAATATCTAGGGTGGAATAAGTAATAGTTATGCCATGGCCAAAGAGGGGTTATGGAATATAACCGTCCCGATCCCACGAGGGATAAGGGCGGTGATATTCCATAACCCCGATGTTGCCATGGCATAACTGTTTTATACCATAGTTGCTGCTACTACTACTCTCTCATATCCACCTACAAGGGACCAGCCCTACCACATATAACTCTCCTGCCGCTCTCATACCACAGGAATTTACCACAGCTAGCTGCTTTACTGCTTACTGCTGAGCAGCCCAGGTAGAGTTAGATCTGGAGATAACAGCTGGCAGCTACAATGCTAAAGTAAACTTGCTAAAGTAAACTTGCTAAAGTAAACTTTCAGGCGTGCTTCAATTGAATTTTAAGTGCTTCAATTGAATTTTAATTGAATTTTAATTCGCTTGATTCGCTTGACACCGCACCGGGAAAATATCATAGCCCCAGGAAAAATCACCGGGAAAATATCACTTTTAATCCATGGGTGTTACCGCAGCAACCATGGTATAAATAAATTTATTCCACCCTAGATATCTTCACAATGATATTTTTAGGTACATGACCTGTGAAATATGATATTTCATTACCCCAGTAGTTATAGCAACCTGCCAAACCTTTCAATTCAGGTTTTACAGCTTCTTCCTGCTTTATTTTCAATCTACTTGTTAATCCTTGTATGTTTAGCTTATCTTATGAAAATAGAATTTAAGTCTACCGTCTTCATCACAGGCGAGCTGCATACTGACATACAAGTATGCTAAATAATGTTGACACCTTTGGCGTTCGATTAAATTTTAGTACTTTATTACATACTAGCAATACCCCACCACACAGTGGCACTTGATATTGCAAAGTAAGAATGCAGTGGCTTAAGTTACTTTTATCATTCCCTACAGTTGGTTAAGGTTACATCAGTTTCACTTTCCTGCTCTTATTTTTTTCCTGAACTATCTCATTTCTGTATCTACCACATTTCTTTCTTTTTTTCTTTCCATCTCTCTTTTTGAGTCAAGGAGTCCTTTCTCCTCCTTTGTCTACTGCTCCTGCTTCTGAATCTTTCCGTCCTTTTATTATTACTGTGGACTTAGGCTTTGCGAAACTTTTAACTTCAGCTTTTCTACTTTCACCTTTCTTTGTTAAACTTGCGCCACCTTTACTCAATGATTCGATTCCACCTGCTTTTTAGTACAATATTAATCTCTCTTTCGTACCTTCTCCTTTTTACTACACTGCCTTTCCTTGTAGATTTCACTGGATCAACCGTTTTTTGACTTCTTTTTCGCACTTTAGCCTTCCTTTCTGAAACCTACGCCGCATATCCCTGTCTGTTCCATCAATAACTCACTTTATACTGAATGTAACGATACTTTATTCTGAATGTAACGATACTTTACCCATTCACCTTTTTCTCTGCCGCCACTCCCGTCTTGTTTCCATTTATTGCTGTACCTGGTTAGGTTGCAAACGAATTCGCCTACCAGTAGTCTCGCATAGCCAAACCCTTTACTTATTTTACAACTGCATTCTTGGTATCCTTGGTAATTCAGCACAAATTCACGAAAGCTGCTCTCCTGCTTCTCTAACACTCCTGCTTACTGTCCATTTTTTTGTGTGCCGGGTTTGGTTGGTAATCAGTTCGCCTTGCGCTCTAGGTTTAACAGGTAATTCAGTGCAAGTTCACAAGTATTGCGCATCTGCATGGTCTAGCTCATTAGCTCATGAATTATTCATGAATATGTACGTCGTTGTCGGTCACAGGTATAATTATATATAATTTTTTATGACAGATATTACATAATTTGTGACCGTCTACAGGAAAACCGGGCACAACGTGGCACCCTTCGAAAAAAAATTTGTTGCAATTACAGAGTATTCGGCGTCCAGATAATGAGCTCTCCAAGTTTTATCGTCGTAGCTTAAGTCGTTCCCACTATAATAGACCTAACCGTTCCCTTCCGTCGGCTTGAAACAATACATTTTTAAGAAATTGATCGCTCTTTTCTCGATATTTGCGCACGCCGCGTTGTGCCCGGTTTTCCTGTAGACGGTCACATTTGATGATGACTTGAAATTGTGGTAGCCACAACCAATAGCTGAAATTGGAGTGGTAAAAGCATTTTGTAGAACCATACAGAACTGCACCTATACAGATACTAGGAGTAATGGACAGCTAAAGCATAAATAATGGCATGTAGAGTCTGATGAACTTATTAAGTTTGAGCACTTAATTGACATTTTACTTTCAGGACATAGTGAAAACCAAGAATAATAATAATACCAAATCCAACCTCTACACCATATATCAACATAGCATATATTTACTCCATGAGCCAGCACAGCAGGGTAAAGTGATCATGTCCATTTCATGTGGAAATATATATGCGTGATGTGTGCATAGGTGTGTTCACTTAATCCAATGACGTAAACATCACCACCTTCCAAATCAGCATTCACTCACTAAGCTACTCAGAATCCTAAAATTGCAAGTGAATTTGGCGATCTTTACCACTTTAACTGGTCACGCCCAATAGATGACTTGGTAATTTTGGGTTTTTTTTGCATGAACTTGAAAAGCTTGGCTCATAACAGTCAACTCAACTTAGCAACAAAAAAACAAAAACACTATAGTGTGCAGGTTAAGTGTTCACTCAAGCTCTAGTCTTTCATGAATTCCCAGCTCACCTGAAATAAAGCCCACCCCCCCACCCCAAAATATAAGATTAGGGAAACAAGAGTTCTCTGCACACAGAGAAAATAATGGTTAGTACTAGAACCTAAAGAACCCTCAATTTTAGTTGACAACCAGTAGCATACAGACACAAAGTAGCATTACTGTAACTACTTATAAAGTATCAGAATTTGAGGAGCACAATACAAGTTTATAATACTTAGCTACTCGGCAATTACAACTCTCAAAAAACGCCCCAACATTCCCCTTCCTCACAATACTTACTTCTGTTGTTCTCCCTACCGCTGCAGTCTTGCTCGCCATTTCTTCTGCAGGCCATAATTCCCTAGACCCAAACGTTCACCTTTGACCTCAGAGCGCGGCCGATCAAATGAACTTTGAACCTTAAGCGCATGCGCATGCGCATATGGCTGCCCATCTCTAGTCTGCGGGGCGGGGCTGACCATTACTGGGGGGCTGACCATTGCTGCGGGGGTGACCATTTGTGTGCCGACAGACCCATTCCAAGCAGCACCTCAATCATGCTAGTACATTGGAAAAATAGCTGTAGGTACACATCAATATTTTGCAACTGTAGTTTTATAATTATAATACTTGTTCACACAACAATCAAAGGGTGTGGCTTCAATTTTGGGCGTGACTGCTCATTCTAAAAGTTGAAGTAAATGTTATACTGGTGACACATATTCTTAAGTCGACAGACCACAACTCCATAATGGAGCAAACTACATGTGTATGTATCTAGTAGCGACAATCATGCTAGTAGCAACATACAAGCATTTTTCCTGCGTCCATGCATCTCACTCGCCTCCTCCTCCCTTCCCCACCCCAATTTGTTCATAGAAATGTTTCTCCAATGTGTTAAGAGTAAATGGTAAATACAACTTAAGTACGATCGACGTGATGACTCAAGGCAGCACTAAGAAGTCACTAACTGAAGAAACCTTGAGTACTATGTTAGTCAACTTTATTCGAAAATGCAGTCTGCTTGTAAGCTAGTATAACATTCCCAATGTCATTGACAAAATACTGATGAACTATTCCATAAAAATAAAATACTGTAAATTTCCAGTATGAAGAAGCTCTTAAAGAGTTGGATTATGACAGTGTCAGTGATAAGTTTAGTTGTCCTCAATGTTCCAGTACATTTTCCTTCAAACAAGGATCAAATCGTCATTGGAAACGTATCCATGGCAATTCCTTGGACACTCTTGCATCTCAAACCTGTAACAAAGAAAAGAAAGTAATTACATGTTACCAAAGGTCCAGTGCTCCTTTCAGGAACACAATGCTGTTTTCACTACAGTAGTACAGCACTTGATGTTACACTGCTCATCTCTACTCAATAAAGGTCTTAACAATAACCATTAAATAGGAATGCTTAATTAGAAAACTAAATATACATTATGAATGTAAGAAGGAAAAAAAAGCAAGAAAGTACCTCTTACTAAGATGAGTGAAAGAGACCACAATGGCACTTTATATACTACACACATGTACATGTGTAAGTGTATACAATATACGAGTTTGTACATGAGGAAACAGGTGTGACGAGCCCCACAACAAAAACTTTAATTTGTACAGACATAGCAGCAAAAGCTCTACAATTTACTCATGGGCTGATACAATAATGTGTAATAATTGAAACTATCATTTCTCAATGATTTTACATGCCACAGTTGTTCATGTATGTGCATGTGATACAGAGAGTACCAGTACTTATGATTGCAACATTGTGCTCATATCTATCAGGGGAATCCTGTACATATGGCAACAAAATGTTGGATGGCTTCACTAAACTTTGCTCTAATTACAAAAAATGGGGTGCTTGCCAGTCAGAAAGTATTCAAATGGACTCCTCTTGTTACAAACAATGCAAAAGTAGTAAATTTAAGAGCAATGCAAACTGGTATGGGTGGGCTCTAAGTAGTCACGCGTACCCAGAGCCTTTACCAATCGCTGCGCGGGAAAAGGGTCTGGTGTGGTTCAATTAGTGTGGGTGTAAATCGTTAAAGATTTTCAGGCGCGTGAATTGGGGAGGGGGGGAGCTGGGCCATTTTAACCAAAAAAATATATAACAATTATAAGGGCAGGGTAAATAAAACAATTAACTGGCATATCCACGTCGTAATCATGTGAGCAAATAATTTGTTGCAGTTTGAGATAGTTTTGCTTAATCCTGAGAATTTAACAGAGAGCGAAATAAAGATAGGTTGTAAAAGATTCTACTAAATTTTTCTAAGCAGTACAAAACATCAGAACCATCTTTACATAAGTATTTCGAAGAATACTACATATGTTGCACTTGTAATACACGTAACTAAACTATTGGTCGCTCAATGTAATACACGTACATTACATGTTATTTCACAAAAATGGGCAATGTGCTACAGGAAGATTGGCCTTTCTGATATAGATACAAGACATGTTTGCAGTAACATTGCTAACACATGGTGGAATTCTAAAATTAATTTGCTTCCATCAGCTCAAAGAATACACAGGCAGCGCTGAGAATACATAGGCGGTGAGCCAGAAAATATATAGGCAGTGAGCCTGAGAATACTAGGCAATGAGCCTGAGAATACCTAGCCAGTGAGCCTGAGAATACATAGGCGGTGAGCCTGAGAATACCTAGCCAGTGAGCCTGATAATACATAGGCAGTGAGCCTGAGAATACATAGGCAGTGAAACTGAGAATACATAGGCAGTGAGCCTGAGAATACATAGGCAGTGAGCCTGAGAATACATAGGTAGTGAGCCTGAGAATAGATACTAGGCAGTGAACCTGAGAATACATAGGCAGTGAGCCTGAGAATACATAGGCAGTGAGCCTGAGAATACGTAGGCAGTGAGCCTGAGAATAGATAGGCAGTGAGCCTGAGAATACATAAGCAGTGAGCCTGAGAATACATAGGCAGTGAGCCTGAGAATACATAGGCAGTGAGCCTGAGAATAGATAGGCAATGAACCTGAGAATACATAGGCAGTGAGCCTGAGAATACATAGGCAGTGAGCCTGAGAATACATAGGCAGTGAGCCTGAGAATAGATAGGCAGTGAGCCTGAGACTACATAGGCAGTGAGCCTGAGAATACATAGGTAGTGAGCCTGAGAATAGATAGGCAGTGAGCCTGAGAATACATAGGTAGTGAGCCTGAGAATACATAGGCAGCGAGACTGAGAATAGATAGGCAGCGAGACTGAGAATAGATAGGCAGTGAACCTGAGAATACATAGGCAGTGAACCTGAGAATACATAGGTAGTGAGCCTGAGAATACATAGGCAGCGAGACTGAGAATAGATAGGCAGTGAACCTGAGAATACATAGGCAGTGAGCCTGAGAATACATAGGCAGTGAGCCTGAGACTACATAGGCAGTGAGCCTGAGAAAACATAGGCAGCAAGCCTGATAGTGTATGCAAGAATAGATAGGCCCTGGGTGTCAGTGCGAGATTAGGTAGGCAAGTCTGATAGTGCAAGATTGGATGGCAGTCATCATACAGGATTTTTTGCTGGGGGGGGGAATAATTTTTTTTTTCTTCAACAACCACTTGACTACCATCCAAAAGTTTATTGGCGAGCGAGCGAACTTTTTTTAGCCGTTTCTTTCTTTCCGCAGCACGGAGGAACATTCTAAACAGTAGATAAGGCTCTACAGAATATGTACTTACAGATTTTAATGTCAATCAGAGTTACTCTAATGTTTTTTCCCGGCCGTACGTACAGGTGCGTTTGCTTGAAAATTTTCTACTACCAATGGCATTTCTGCTTGTAAACAAATTGCTGGAAAGCCAATTCTTTTACCATATTCTACATTGTGGGGGTAGCTCGCTCGCCCATTGCGCTGTTGGAGCGCACCGCTAGTATATATAACACTTGTTGCACTAGTGAGAGTTCAATATGTTGGAGGTGAAAAAAGAAGTGTGACAGTAAAATATCATTCCCATGTAAAACAACAGTAAAACAACAGTAATATAACAATTCATTGTATTCCAGATGTTTGTACTCAACAAGGTACTATCAGGAGTACAATATTTAAATGAATTCATTGAATAAATAAATAAAATAAAATAAATAAATAAATAATTATGAAATAATAAAGAAATAATAATAATTATGAAATAATAATAAGTAAATAAACTGATAAATATTTATGTGCTATAATTATTTCTTCATCATAATATGATCTCAAGTAGACTTCAAACAACCATCCTTGCTCTTTGACATATTTTATACCAAAATAGCTAGCTGGATAACAAGCATTAGGAAAGGTGTGGGCTATTTTTAAATAGTGCCATCCCCATGTATTGGCAGCTGCTTTGGTAGTTCACTCTGAAAAATCTTGCACCATGCATGGACTAAGAAAGTATTTGGTACGAAAGGAAAAACTGTCTGAATCAGAGAGCGGCGGTGCTAATTTGGTTGTCTCTGACCCAGGTCCAAGCCAAAGCACGGAACAACCATGTGAAGTGTGTATTACTCCTAAAGGTATATCTGAAGTGGTTGAACCTCTTACAGAAGAAGCTCAATCTTCTTCTGAAGAACTTGAGCATCTTCCAGAAGAAATTCCACCTCCTGCGAAGAAGAGAAAGTGTTTATCTTCATCTGATAAAAAACAACAGTACATTTCCAGACTCTCCTTCAGAACAGAATGGCAGAGCAAATATCCCTGGGTGACTTGTACTGACTCTAATAAAGGGATGTTCTGTTCTCTTTGCTTGAAATGGGGGAAACCTCCCGCTGGATCGAGAGGTGCATGGACAACCAGAGGAATTACAAAGTGGAAACATGCAACTGAGGTTCTGAAGTCACATTCTGAATCCCAGTGGCATAAAGATGCAGCTATTACAGCTAGTATGGCTAAACAGACTGAGCTTGGAGAATCTGTTCTAGAGCTTTATAATACAGCTGCTGCAAAAGAACGTGAAGAGAAAAGGAAAAGAAACCGAGAAATATTGTTGAAGCTTATGAGATCAGTTATTTCATGATTAAGAATAAACTTCCACATACCACACTATATTCCAATCTAATTGAGCTTAAGGTCCTTAATGGTGATAAAATACTGGAAGAGCATATCAACCAAAACCCAGCTAATGCCCAATACACATCAAAGCTCAGTACTAATATGCTGCTTGAAGCTTTGGACACGTACATACATGTAGCTCGAACGGAAACTATTTTTGAGTTTGAAATCAAGTCCTTATTTTTTCCATTATGGCAGATGAATGCCAAGATATTTCTTCACAGGAGGAACTGTCCATCTGTTGCCGGTGGCTGGTTAATGGCTGCCCACAAGAATGTTTCATGTCGATTCTCCACGTGAAATCAGTGGATGCCGCTACTATCACTGATGCTCTTCTGACATTTTTGAGAGACAACGACCTTGACTTTTCCAAATTAGTTGGACAGGGCTATGATGGAGCCTCGGTTTTCTCTGGACATGTAAATGGGGTGCAAAATAGGTTACGATTGCATTCTTGCCATGCCATTTACATTCACTGTGCATGTCACAGACTGCAGCTGGCATCACTCCAGGCTGCTGATGCCGTTACTTCAGTGAAGAAAGTATTTGGTGCAATGAGTAATCTGTGGAAATTATTTCACTACTCACCAAAAAAAAATGAAACTCTAGTAGCTGTTCAGGCTGCACTCAACCTCCCTGAATTGAAAGTGGTGAAACCTAGTGACACTAGGTGGCTATCACATGAGAAGTGTATACGAGCTATTCGCAAAGAATTGCCTGCCATCATAACAACTTTGTACCAGCTTTATGAAAATTCTGGGGATGCAGAAGCGTATGGTCTTGCATTAATCTTCAGTTCCTTTTCTGGAGTGGCCACTGTCATTCTTTTGTCAGAAGTACTGGACTTGCTGGCTCGACTCAACTGCTTTATGCAGCGAAGAGCAGCTGACTTCAGCGCTTTACAAAGAATGATAGAAAATGTAACACAAGAATTGAAGCTTCTAAAAAGAAGTGGGGCTGAATGGTGTTCTGAGGTAACATCTGTAGTGGAAAATTTGGAAAAACAGTATGAAATCCCAGTAGGACATCTGCGAACCAGAAAAGGAAGTGCTATGGCTTATGATTCTGTGGAAGAATTTCGAGCTAATGTTGCTGTTCCTTACCTGGATGCATTGTTAGATAATATTGAAAGTCGATTTTCTGATGATGTCGTGAAGCTTCTAGTGTCATCCTCAGTCTTCAATCCAGCTTTACTACCTAGAGACGAAGCTCTCCTGGCTGAATATGGCACCACAGAGATAGAATCACTGGCTCAATTCTATGGAAGTGAAGCTGAAGTGATTTATGATGACTCACAAATCACCATCCTTAGTGGATAAAGAAGAGGTGATTGCAGAATGGCGCATCTTCAAGAGGGTATTGCTGCAAGAAACTAACATCTTCATGGAGAAAAATAAGCTTAGCAAGGCACCATCTTTGCAGGAGATCAAAGTTTCAATAGAATCTTCAGAAGCTTACGCTGGAATTTTTCCTGAAAAGTTTAAACTACTGAACATTATACTTGCACTTCCAGTAGGAACTGCAAATGTGGAAAGATCTTTCAGCCACATGAAGCAGATCAAAACTAGACTGCGTAACAGAATCAATGAACAGAATTTAATCCATACTATGAGAATTGCAATTGAAGGACCAGAACTTCCACATGTTGACTTCAACGAAGTACTAGAGATTTTTAAATCAAAGAATAGGCAAATGATCTTATAAAATCATTGATTTATGTGATGACTTTCCTGTTGATTAAAGATTTAAAAAAAACAAAAAAAAAAACTGGCAGAGGAAGTGGGGGTGGCAACAATGTTCAGTGGGGGGGGGGGCATTTTGCTGGGGGGGGGGGGGGGGGGGGGGAATTCCAGGGCGTCCTTCCCTCTGTATGAAACCCTGGCAGTGAGTCTGAGAGTGCACAGATAGAGTATGACGATGTGCAACTAGATAGGCAGCAAGTCTGAGTGTGAGGATGGGTAAGAACAAGAACAATACTCAAGCATGATAATACACCAGTGGTGAGTCTGGCTGTGGCAAGGCAGCACACGAGTGCGAGATAGGCGGCGAACCTGATAGTTGGAAGTAGATATCCGGGTGTGGGACTAGATAGGTGGCTAGTTTGAGTACGAGAATACATAGGCAGTGAGCCCGAGAGTGCATGAATACATAGGTGAGCTAGAGAGCAAGAATGCCTTAATAGCATTGGGTGTGAAAACAGATAGACAGTAACTTGAGTGTGAGAATAGATAGAGAGTGAGCCTGATCGTGTGAGAATAGATGACAGCAATCCTGATAGTGTGAGAATAGATAGGCAGCGAGCCTGATGGAGTGAGAATAGATGGCAGTGAGTCTGATAGTGTGAGAATAGGTAGGCAGTGAGTCTGCTGGTGTGAGAATAGACAGCCAGATGGTGTGAGAACAGATAGGCAGAAGCCTGATAGTGTGAGAATAGACAGACAGCGAGCCTGAGTGAGAGTGAGAGAATAGATAGACAGCAAGCCTGCAAGTGAGAATGGATGGCAGTGAGTCTGATAGTGTGAGAATAGGTAGGCGGTGAGTCTGAGTGAGAGTGAGAGAATAGATGACAGTAAGCCTGCGAGTGAGAGTAGACATGCAATACCTGATAGTGTAAGACTAGACAGGCGGCGAGCCTAACAGTGAGAGAATAGACGGCCGTGAGCCTGATAGTGCAGAATACATAGGCAGTGAGCCTGAGAGTAAGAAAATAGACATGCAGCGAGAGTGAGAGAATAGACAGGCAGAGAGCCTGATCGTGTGAGAATAGACAGGCAGCGACTGTGATAGTGTGAGAATAAATAGAGTGAAGGGCAGCGTGCCCTGCATAGACACTTTCAAAGGGGCCCCGGACAGACCATCACACCTTTATTTGGTGGAAATGTAACTATATGTACTAGAACCGCCTACCCATGCTCTCCATAATGCCACACTGGCAATAGTGTAGTGTGGCTTGTGAGTCCCAAGACACAGCACTACAGTTCATTCTCTAATCTCTCTCATTATGTAACCCCTATTTGCTCCGCCTCCCTTCTCATGTAACACTCTCATGTCAGCATAAATATCAATTACAGCATGCAACCTGACTGATTCAGGAGTTTCCAAGCTTTCGAGAATACTGATCACTTTGACAGAGCCAATCTCGGCAATACGGCCATTATTAAATACTGCACATAGCTAACATGCAATGGACAATGATGATCATAAATTTTTGCATGAAGGTTTGAATAAGAAGAGTGGGAGCCGGCAATGCACCCCACACCTGTAACAAAGGCCTACGCCTGATCATAACGAGGGTTGGCAGCATGATTTCGTGATTTAGAGATTGCAACTGTTGCGTAGAGTAACAGCATTAGAACTAGAGTCCAACTCTTAACATAACTGTACTATAGTTAAGCAAGGCAAATGGACCAGCAGCATGCCCATGTATTATCGAGCCATAGAACTCCTATTTTCAGCTGATTGCATCAATGAAGGCCATTCACCACTGATTGATGATTTAGATCCTATTAATCCAACCTGACCTACAGAAAGCTAATTACATAGAGTACAGTAGTGTATATCTCCAGCCCCTTACTATTTAAATAATACCATCACTGATGAGCAGCCATACTTAGAGAGCTAATAGTGCCGGGTGAACCAGCCATTCTGGCAAGGAAGTAACAGGTAGCTACTAGGCTTAGGCTACAAGCACTGAAAACAGTGGCTATCAGGACTAATGTACTTGTGCCCGGATGCCATTGCTCCACATGTGACACCCCACACGTGATCGAATGGTTGCAGTATTTGCAGGTCCTCTGCCGACCTTTACCTGGGCTCGGGTGATGTGATGGTGGGCTTAATTAGTGTGGGTAAAACCACTAAGATAATGAATAATTCATGTGCCATGAAATATCTTAGTGGTTATTCAATCATTCTCGGCTGAAATAATTATTGGCTGTTAGAACGAGAAAAATTTACGGCATACACTACTAATGAATGACAGGATTTAGTTTTGATCAATACTCATTCACTGATTAAAAAATTAGGATCACAAGTTAGGACCAAGTGATGGTAAAATAACTCGCCAGAAGATTTTAATAGCCTCAAAGGTTGTAAAACAAGAAGCCGTAAACTCCTGATCGAATGGTACAAACAATTGGTAAAGGTTACATAGCAAAAGGTTTTGGCATTGTCAGAATGAGCAATCTTTTAGACGTCTTTTGATTACTGTATGTCACATATAGCTTTAATATTGTATTTTTTATGATTCTTTAAAGTGATCGACTTCCGTGGCTGCATTAAATGGGGCTGCAATTGTTTTTGTTCCCCATTTAACTTCAATAAATCCACCTGATATGAATTCTCACTTCAAATAAATGCTTCGACTAGACATCTTGAGAACTAATGTGGAGTTGTTGGCTGCAGCTACTTACTTACAAATTCTATATACATAGCTCAAAGAAATATTATCCAAGAAATCCCATCATATTGAACTGCTGCACACTAACCACTGTCAATACGATAAATATATCTCTGGCCAACTCTTAGACACACTTCTGAGGATCTCATGACCCATACTGATTGTAGACAAGTTCAACACCCTATTATCCCTATCATCATTAGGGCTCTTCCGGCTTGTCACCCAAGGGGGAGCTAAGTTAGACAATGTGAATGGGGGGGGGGGGGCAATCGACATTAAAAAGTTAATCATGCAATACACCTTATAAGATGTAATTCTGTGTCAAGACTTAGAATAAAAATTTCCCCCCTCTCTTTTTTTGTTTTTGTATTATTTATTTTTCCTACTTAGCCTTACACCTTAGCCACTGTCATCATGTATACCACTGTTAATTAAAAATTGCCAGTACACTAATGGGAAAAAACAACAACACAATCTCACTAAAGTACTAGGGAGGTGGGGGGGGGGGGGCATTTCATTAGTTACAGTGGCCGAGTGTTTACTGCCACTCCTGACGATGATATGGAACATGTATATGAAGAAAACCAAAATGAAACAGGTTTTGAGTTTGTTCTCTCAGACTATTCCTTGTCAGATGGCGTATTGTCACAACAATTTCTAAATCTAATAGTACGGCACGTAAATTGCCCATTCAAAAATGTGTGGGAAAATCACTCTTCAATTGAAGTCGCACAGAGAAAGTGAAATAGTGCGTAACAAAGTGAAATAGCACGTAACTAAGTGAAATAGCACAGTAACTAAGTGGAAACTAAGTGAAATACCACAGTAGCTAAGTGAAATAATACGGATAAGTGTGCGTGCATGCAGTATTAACCTTGGAAATGTACAGTTGGAGAGATTCTAGTTGGAGACAATGTCATTCTGTACCACAGAAGCTCTACCCATATTAGACGGAAAATTTTCAACATTTTAAGAGGAGCCATAGGTTGAAACCGAAATTCCAGAGGAATCTAATCCTGAAATACAAAGATAGTGAGTGACTGATACAGTGTAGCTACAAGTGCAAATGATTAAAAAAAAAGAAGATGGCCTACTATTAGCAAGTGATAGCACGGGTAACCTGTACTTTTGGGATCAACAGCACTCGTAAAGCAATTGAAATAGTACTCGGCGAGTGCTATTTCAATTGCTTTACGAGTGCTATTGATCCCTAATAGCACTGTTACCCGTGCTATTACTCTGTACTATAATAATATAAAATTGTATTCGATAACCCACACTTTCAGCAATGAATTGGCAGCAGAAATGATTAGTTCAGACAGTTACATGCTTTACAAGTTTGGCAGGGAGAGGTGTTTAAAGAAAACTCTGTTTTTTGTCATGTCAAATAATTTGCAAAACTCCTAAATACAATTCATTAGCTATCTATTAAACACTACACATCACAGTATTTAGTACACATACTTGTTGTCGCATAGCATAAGTAAATTCCTGCCGTTGCAGTCCTCTTCTCCTTTATCATCACTCACAGGTAGCACAAATGCAGCCTAGCCCACGAGCAACCAACCTAACGAACCACCTCCTAATCAATCTTGCAGGGTCACCAAGGACAACTTTCCACAAAGGTCGAAGGTGACAGCTAGCAACAAGAGCGCGCGCAAAGACATCGCGTGAGGTCAAAGGTGAGGGTCAGCCGTTTTCTGCACATAACGTCTTTCACTGAGGACCAGTCGTCACCCGGTTCAGGAATATTTTGCGATTGAACGAATCGAAGATTCAGGAAACCTTGGATGGGAAGTATCGGGTGAAACTGGAATCTTTCCTGGCCCATGCGCGTACACGAGTCGTCACCCCCAGCCACACCTCTATCCGACCTAGTCCTTTCCACCCACGCAGTGAGCTCCATTTTGCTTTCTCTGGGAAGCAAGCCTTAGAGCGTGGGTCTTGAGCTGTTATAGCTGCGATCGAGCTTCCGACATTGCTGGACAGGTTAGGGAAAGCATTTATTGTTGCTCAGACTTCCCATTTCAATACTCTATTCAGAGCTGGGGTGACTGGTGTTTCAGTGAAGCATAGGCACGTCTGCATGTGTTGGAAGAAGCTGCTGATGATACTGGCTTAACTGTGCCACAAGTAGTAGTAAGTTATGAAGATATGACTTAGTATAGAATGGCTATTTTATTTATTTGGTTTAGAATTGTGTGAAGGAGAAATAGTAGAAGATAAAGCATACCAGAAACACTGAATCAGTGAAGACTTTTCAAGATACCTTTGACGTCCTGGCAGAATTTTCAACAGGAATAGAGGAATAGGCAAAATCAGATGGTTAGATGAATTGATATTTAATAATACAAACTAAGGTTCTTTCAACCTGTTTGCAATAACTGTGGTGTAAAATAGTTAAACCACAGCAACTTTCGGAATTATTGCTAGATAACCTCAGGATCGAGTTGCTAGATAACCACCCTCCCCCTAGGGCTTCCTCCTCAGGATCGGGTTGTTTATCAGTGATAATTCCTCAAACACATGGTTAAACTATTACATAATAAGTAAATAAAAGTTAAACCATTTGTTTGAAAAATTATCGCTCCATCCCGAAAAGGGCATTTATCCCGAATTGTCATGGTTTAACTATTTTATATCATGGTTATACCATTTCATACTGTGTAAGTGACCAAATATTAATGGCAGGTTTTGACGGGAAAATTTGGTCCAACATTAACAATACTAGCAAGTACCCCACCACACAGTGGCGCATGATATGTTGCGAAGTAAATGCAGGTAGCATAAATTATTTTTATTCATTATCATCCTCTACCACTTGGTTAAGGTTACATCAGTTTCTCTCTCCTGCTCTCCTTTCTCGGCTTTTCTTATCCCCCTCATTTCCTTTCTTCAGTTAGTCATGGAGTCCCTTCTCCTTAGTCTCTCTCTCTCTCTCCTGTTTCTGAGTCTCTTTGTCCTTCTGTCATGATTGTGGACTTGGTTTTGCAAAACTTTTGCTTCTTTACCAAACTGTTAAGCTCATGAATTATTCATGAATACGCACCATCATTGTTACTGACGCACAAGTGTATTTATTATATAGATAGCATTGCTTAGTGGAATGTTTAGCTTTGGTTTTTGTCTTCAACACAATTTACAGAGAGCATTGGCTATGATGTTGTAATTGAAACAATACAAATTTGAGGTGTGTATGGAAAACTTAACACACACACACTCACCCATATGCACGCCACAAGGTGGTGTTTCAATAAGCAGCTGCCAGGACTAAGCTGTTCGTATTATTATTATTACTAGTGGTGTGTTTCAACACAAAGTAAGTGAGATAACTCAGTTATATTTTAGGATTTAGTAATATTACATTCTCAAAAATTTAGCAGCACTCTGAGGTCAAAGTGCACTTGTCATGGTATTTTATTAGGAGCTCTTATGATCTGCTACGCATTGTTAAGTGGTAGAAGTTATAGTGATCTAGCTACTTGTTGTGTAACAACGCTGATATGGTAGTGCAGTCTTATGATAGGTCTCATAGTCGACTATGTGTTGTTGATCAACTAAGTAAACTAAATTTCAAGTCCTCATACCCCAAGGATAGCCAGCTTTTATAGACACAAACATTAATTCATTAGGATTCTTAAGACGCTCGCGCAAGAATTACAGGAAGCTGAACTCATGTGGTTTGATGAGTATGATACTGACGTATGTGTAACAATGAGAAGTTAGAAATGATGCAACGAGCAACCGAAGGTGATATGTGAATATGATGAAGGAAGAATTGTGCTTGCTAGCTAATGTGGAGTGATGGTGAAATGATAACTAGTGGAATGTTCAGCTTTGGTTTTTGTCTTCAACACAATTTACAGAGAGCATTGGCTATGATGTTGTAATTGAAACAATACAAATTTGAGGTGTGTATGGAAAAGCTGAACTTGACAATTATTATGGTTATTATTATTATTGTATCCTATGGGGTAGGCACCCACTATCACTACAGCGCCCAATCTGTCCATTTCTCTGATAATATTAACGCCCAGGTCTCAAATTGCATACACGAACAAGTATTCCTTGTCAATTATGTGGCCAGCAATAGAAGTCGTTCTTCTGCTGTGCCATTTCAAGAAAATTGACGGCAGTGAAGGCAGACTTTTCTGACTAGAATTTCAATGGCGAATGTCCAGAATGCCTTCAAGATTATTTGAATGTGATGTCTTATGTTAAAGTCGAGTAAGTAGTGCAGCCTGTGCAGATTTTCAATAAGAGAAGTGAGGATTGAACAGGGAAGGCAAAGTCCACAATCATGGATTGAAGTACAGAAACAGTGAGAATCAGGAAGAGGTACAGATAAAGGAGCAGAAGGGAATCCATTAACTCAAGAACGAGAGAAGGGCTCAGTAAGAAAGAGAGCAAGAGAGGACAAATGATGTAACTAAACCAAGTGTTTGAGAATTAAGAGATTAAAGTACATGTACCTTATGCGACAGCGCTCCTAGTTTGTGAAACATGTTACATCAAGCGCCACTGTGTGAAAGAGTACTTGATACTTATTACTATTATGCGATGTTTATTATTATTATTGCTATTATTATTGTCATTTTTATTATTATTATTGTTTTGGTTGCTATGATATTATAATTAGTATGAGTAATAGCACAGGTAAACTTGATATTAGGGATTAATAGCACGAGTAGTGGTATTTCAATAGCTCTACGAGTGCTATTGATCCCTAATAACACAGGTTAACTGTGCTATCACTCGCTAATAGTAGGCCAACTTTTTAAAAAGTCATTTGCAATTGTAGCTACACTGTATCATCGTTCACTCACTATCTCCTTACTTTAGGATTAGCTTCCGCTGGAACTTCATTTTCAACATTATGGCTCCTCCTAATCTGTTTAAACATTCCGTCTAATACAGGTAGAGCTTCTGTGGTAAAGAATGACATTGTCTCCAACTAGAAACTACTCGAACTATATGTTTCCGAGGCTAACACTACATGCGTGCGCACTTACCCGTACTATTTCACTTCGCTACCGTGGTATTTCACTTAGTTTCCACTTAGTTACCGAGGTATTTCTACGTGCTATTTCACTTTCCCTGTGCAATTTCAATTGAACAGCGATTTTTCCTATACATTTTTTAATGGAAAACGTACGTGCCATATTATTATTATTATTATTATTATTATTATTATTATTATTATTATTATTATTATTATTATTATTGTGATTACTTGGGGGAACCTGGTATTAGATTCTTACTAGTGATGCGCTCTAATAGCGAAGCGAGCGATGCACGTTCCCTGTAATTGCAGCTATTCCAGGCTACAAAATACTGTCAAAGTGAGAAAACAATAGTGGTGGCTTTTTTCTATGATGAAGGCTCCTGGTACCGTAATCCTCAGGAATAGTCTAATAAATAAATTAGGAACATTTAATGGCTTTTCAAAGAGAAAGATTCTTTACTTTGCTACCTGTTTCTGTTTCGTTTTAGCTCTCCTCCTCCTTGCCCTGTTTTTTTTTTCATTTCTTATCTCTCTCCTTACTAATTTTTCTTCTGGAGTTTCTAATGCCCTCAAAGCTCTTGACCGAGCGTTTCTAACGTTTTGTCTCTCTTTCGCAGAATTTGTTTCACTGGGCATCGCTACTTCGTACGGCGGGTAAACAAAACAAAATGTTGCTAAGAAGGTTACCCGGCCCGCGCAAGCGCGTAGGAGAAAATTTGCACATGTACGCCCACGCAAGAACAAAAACAATACCTAGACCTAAATATATATATATATTGCGAACTCATTATAGAGTCAGCTCCGCTCGCTTCGCTGAATTAACTGGTTTTGATATGCTGCTCTCATCTCCTTCACCACACTCACTATTAAAGCACTGGCCAGGGAGAAGCGAGTGGTATGTGGCAGAGTTCAGTCAAATCCATTGTAATTGTAATTAAATACATTTTTTTGCAGTAATTTCAATGTAATTGTATTTGAGTGAGTCTGAGCTCTATGTATTTGCAATGTGTTCAAACACTAGCAAAATTTAGAATTGCAAAGTTTGGAATACGTGCATTGCAAATACAAAACAGAAATGAAAAGAGGCGAGAGAAAGTATGGGCAAGTCCCTCACAAATTACTGGGGAAAAAGAAAGTGGAAATACCATTTGGATATTTAATTGGAGGTCACTGTGTGTGCATGTGTGTGTGCACGCATGTATGTGTACATGTGTGTGCATGTGTATGTACATGCGTGTGCATGCATGTGTGTGTACATGTGTGTGCGTGCATGTGTGTATGTGTTTATGCGTGTGTGACAGCAGATAACGTATGTGACATACACATATTGTTATTAACACTGTCGTGTTTGTTTTTTGTTTGTTTTTTGTTATAGTTGTGTTTACAATATGGTTGTGTTGTTTTAAGATTATTGAGCTACAGCAAATGATTTTTTGATTTATTTATTTATGAATTTTTTTAGAGAAAAGAACACCATCAGTTGAGGCTGTCTAAATATTGATACGTCGCACCAGGACAGTGGCAGCATCTGGGATCACTCCAGGACAGTGGCAGCATCTGGGATCACTCCAGGACAGTGGCAGCATCTGGGATCACTCCAGGACAGTGGCAGCATCTGGGATCACTCCAGGACAGTGGCAGCATCTGGGATCACTCCAGGACAGTGACAGCATCTGGGATCACTCCAGGACAGTGGCAGCATCTGGGATCACTCCAGACAGTGGCAGCATCTGGGATCACTCCAGGACAGTGGCAGCATCTGGGATCACTCCAGGACAGTGGCAGCATCTGGGATCACTCCAGGACAGTGGCAGCATCTGGGATCACTCCACGACAGTGGCAGCATCTGGGATCACTCCAGGACAGTGGCAGCATCTGGGATCACTCCAGGACAGTGGCAGCATCTGGGATCACTCCAGGACAGTGGCAGCATCTGGGATCACTCCAGGACAGTGGCAGCATCTGGGATCACTCCAGGACAGTGGCAGCATCTGGGATCACTCCAGGACAGTGGCAGCATCTGGGATCACTCCAGGACAGTGGCAGCATCTGGGATCACTCCAGGACAGTGGCAGCATCTGGGATCACTCCAGGACAGTGGCAGCATCTGGGATCACTCCAGGACAGTGGCAGCATCTGGGATCACTCCAGGACAGTGGCAGCATCTGGGATCACTCCAGGACAGTGGCAGCATCTGGGATCACTCCAGGACAGTGGCAGCATCTGGGATCACTCCAGGACAGTGGCAGCATCTGGGATCACTCCAGGACAGTGGCAGCATCTGGGATCACTCCAGGACAGTGGCAGCATCTGGGATCACTCCACGACAGTGGCAGCATCTGGGATCACTGGCCTGGGAGGACAGTGGCAGCATCTGGGATCACTCCATGACAGCATCTGGGATCAGCAGTGGCAGCATCTGGGATCACTCCACGACAGTGGCAGCATCTGGGATCACTCTGGGATCACTCCACGACAGTGGCAGCATCTGGGATCACTCCAGGACAGTGGCAGCATCTGGGATCACTCCAGGACAGTGGCAGCATCTGGGATCACTCCAGGACAGTGGCAGCATCTGGGATCACTCCAGGACAGTGGCAGCATCTGGGATCACTCCAGGACAGCGGCAACCAGTTACGCATGGGATCACTGCAGGATGTGTGTTCTGATGAGTGGAAATTCTGGATATCTGACTTTGGGTTCTTCATGAAGGACTAATACCAACATATTTTTGTAAACAAACAATGGCCATGTTGTAATGTAAAATAATTATTGTCATCTATATTTTGGCTCATTGAATGATGTTGTAGAAATGACACAAACATTATATCCATAAAAGCCAATAATTAGTGGGAGGGGGGGGGGGGCAAAGATCTGTGATGCATGGTCTCAGCATGGTACAGTTTATGAGTATTGTAGGAGGTGAATACCCAAACTAATGTTGGGGTTAGATGAAATGCTAAGAGTTCTCTGACATGCGCAAAAATTGATACAGTAGAACCTCTAAACTGAGAACAATTTGGGACCTAAGGAGGGGGAGATGGGCCATACATTTTCTATTGGAATGCGGGTAGGGGGAGTTCACTATACAGAGGTAATTTACTTAGAGAGTTCACTATCAGAGGTTTCACATGCTCACTTGGTGCTGCTTATAACTGCTGCATGGTAGTCCTCAAATGGTGTATGGGACGATTGCTTGCACATAGTTCCTGATGTTACAAATACTGTTTTTGGCCACTTAGTATACATATTATAACTGTACCAGGGTAACTATACCGGGTATATTATTACACACCAGCAAAATATTCCGTAAATGCATTTACAGTTGAATATTATTTAACAGTGAACTCTGTAACGAGCAACACCATGCAATGGATATTACACCAGTGTATGTAAAAGTCATACAACGTCACCAGTGTGTATATTTTGTAAGACTGTATTACTGGAGTACTGTGCATTACCTTACACCAGGTATATACCATACTATGTGTACTAGGTATGTTGCTGGAGTATACCCTATGTATTCTTGATGATGTCTTACCACAGCATGCAGTGTATAGATACTATGTATACTACAGTGAAACCTCTCTACAAAGGCCATGCTTGGGGTCAAGTCTTTTGACCCTTGTAGAGAGTTTGGCTGCTAGAGGTTCCACTGTATATGTATTCCAAATGTTTTCTTAATAACATGATATATAGAATTCTTTGACAGTAATACTGATCACTTTTAGCTAGCTATGTGGTAAAAAAATTAATAATAATAAAAAGTCTAAAAAAGTTTTGAAGAGTTTGATGAATCCACTAGATCCAGGGCCACGCTTGATGTGCTGTCTGTCACCATCCCGAGCTACTCTGGTTTCTGTCATAGCTGCAGTCCTCATCAAAGCACCACTTACTTCTCACCTTCTGCCCATAATGAGCCAATCGGTTTCTGAGGATAATAAAAAAATATTACAAAAATTGGCTGTAAACAATACCACACTTGCATAAAGTATATTTGGCGAATAACATGACATAACTTTGTAAAAAAAACTGCCAATCCACAAACAAAGTAACTCAACTATCACAATCATTCCACCACACACAACTTCAATTCTGACAAATCAGACGGGTCTAATCACCACGAGATAAGGAAAAGATGAGAGCACAAAAGTTTGCAAAAACAATAGGAGAATTGAGTAATTTAAATGCTACTAAATGTCATACAAAAGAGCGAAAGACAAAGGGGGAAAAAAAAGAAAAGAAAAAAAAAAAAAAAAAAAAAAAGGAAAAAAGAAAAGAACATGAACACAAAGCAAACAAACACACAATTTATTAATCAGAAGTAAGCTGATCTTTTATCAAAGTGAAATTTTTTTATGAAGAATAGCACACATGCAACAATATAAACTTGAAGTGACAAAGTGCATTACACACAACAAATAAACAGTAATAGCAACAAACAAACAAAAAAGTGTTATATAGAGCAAGTCGCCTGTAACTCTTGTAGACCATTCCGGTTCTATTATCAACCGGCATAGTTTCTGGACACCATGGGAAATTAAATTTATCAATTGGCATAGCGTACAGACATTCACAAAAACACCCAAATAGTAATACTGAGTTATGTAATACTTGCTATTTTCTTGTTTGTCTTTTGCTAGGAAGGAGTGGCTACACTGTGCTTGTGACTTGTGGGGACAACACACTGCAAGGATGTTTTTGGATGATTAAGGTCAAGAGCATATTAGCCCGCACGATTACGATGATATTTCCATATTATAAATTATTTACTTTTTCAAAGAGTTGCACTACTCAAATGAATGTTAATACTCCACAGCTTATTTTGATGGAACTTTGTCATAGGAAGGAAGAATAGTATGTGTGTGTGTGTGATATGTGTGTGATGTGTGTATGATGTGCGTGTGTGGTGCGTGCTTGTGATGTGTGTATGTGTGTGTGTGATGTGTGTGTGTGATGTGTGTATGTGTGGTCAATAATTGGCAAGGAACATATGCCATGGGACGTGTCGAGCTCCACTACAAAACAATTTCATATACACAAAAACACAGACTACAAAGATATTTGTAATACAAACAACAAATTATTCATGATCCTATATAATTGCAACTTTATGATGTATTGTATGCGGTTTCATACAGGATTTTTGTTTGGGAGGGGGGTGGGGCTCCGAGTGTACTTCGCCAGGTTCGGCATCTTCTCCTTCATCACTGGAAGACTCTGCTCCTGCTGCCTCATCTGCGTCCTCTTCACAATCGGGTTGGTAACTGCATACACATCTGGTCCTAGTAGTACATTCTGGTAAAAAAAAATTAAATTTTTTGAAAATTTGAAATTGTTCAACAAACCACAACCCACTTTCAAACCTCAAAACTCAATGAAATATATATTATATATATAAATAATACTTATAGCACGAGTCAGAGTACAATATGGGAAAATATTTTACGAGCACGCAAAATATTTTCACGAGCCAAAGGCGAGTGAAAATGTGGCGTGAGAGTAAAATATCATTCCCATATTGTACGACGAGTGTGATAAGTGATTTATTGCTTCTTTGAAATTTTTCTCAACCAGTTACAATACAATTTTCATTGATTTTACTCGCTACGCGCGCGCTACAAGTAGCGTACAATATGGGAGAATACAGAACGCTCGCGTGATGCGGAAATATTCAAGTAAAAATATCAAAGCTGCAATAAATATATATTTATTGCAGCTTTGATATTTTTACATGAATATTTCCGCATCACGCGAGCGTTCTGTATTCTCCCATATTGTACGGTTTATATTGTACGCTCGTTGTAGCGCGTGCGTAGCGAGTAAAATCAATGAAAATTGTATTGTAACCGGTTGAGAAAAATTTCAAAGAAGCAATAAATCACTCAACACACTCGTCGTACAATATGGGAATGATATTTTACTCTCACGCCACATTTTCACTCGCCTTTGGCTCGTGAAAATATTTTGCGTGCTCGTAAAATATTTTCCCATATTGTACTCTGACTCGTGCTATAAGTATTATATATAGCTAAACAGCTTTCTCTATCTCAATATAGCTATAAATAAATTGTCAGTATCAGAGTTGATGGGTCTGGTCCACCAACCCTGATACAGGGCCTCCTATAGCCCTAGATGTCGTTTCCCTCCTCTCCGCTTGATCCTGAGTCGCTAGAGTCAGTATCAAGCAAGTCAAAACTTCCACAGCAACTGTAACTGGTAGACGCCATCTTTCCAAACTGACTTCGAAAAAAAATTTTTTTTTTTTGCATAGTTACCTGGATCACACGACACGCTCACTTTTTTCCTATGATGTAATAAGCATTACCTAAGACTGTACGTAATGGGGAGGCCCCCAGTTGAACTGGTGATTTTATAAAAAAAAAAGAAGACAGTAAGTAAAACCGCAAAGTCTTGGTGGGCAAAGAAGCGGTTGTTTCAATGTGTTATGGAAGGCTACTGGGCTCAAGCAATTTTTCGCTGCTTCTACAAAACTGGATCCATAAATGAAGCTGCTGTAAAGAAGGTAACTTTTTAAAAAATTCGACGGAAAACCAATGCTTTTTTTTTTGCCGAGGAAGAAATAAACGCAACTGCTGTGAGGTACTGTCGAAGCAGTCCTGGTTGAAAGCTATTTTAAATGCTTTTCCAATGCATTGGGCACCTGTGTATGCAATCTGACGGGTCTAGCTATAAAGCAACTATTTTTTAAAATTCTGAGAAGCCAACCGGTCTTCACCCGCTTTTAAGCAGGATCCGGAACAAAAGGATTAAAAAAAAAGAAAAAAAAAAGAAAAAAAAAAACACCTTCAGTCAGATAAGTTGACTCTAGTAGTATATCGATCATTACCCTTATCATCCTAAATTTGAATTGTTTACTGCTTTGAATTATTTTGCGGGTACAGTTTGAACTCAAAAACTTTCGGGAGTTCCATTTCTATTGGAGTTAGTGGCGGTGGTAAGTGAATAGCGATTTGACATTTATAAGTCCTACGAACTATTTTACTTGACAATTTATTGTCCACTAGACTAACCACGAAGGTAAGCCTTAAATAATGTGACTTGTTTTTTTTTTGTTTGTTTTTTTCAATTCAAACTGTTGTAGGGTGTGGTTACTATGGCTTTGAATCCCCCTTACCTTATATACATTATTTCAAAATCTCCGATTTTTTTTAATAGCATGAATGTAAATCAATCGTTTAACAATAGTATAACTTTGGGCTCGCTCGCCATTTGTGCTCAGGCACATCACTAGTTTATAAAAGCATACAGACCCGGCAGCACTATATTTTTTTCGTCGTCAATGAATGTGTAAACACATTTCATTTTCAACAACCATATTGAAATTATGCCAAGGCCTGTAGCTCATACTAGTTTGCGTGTAGACATATATGTCATGTTGTACTTTGACCCTCGCTTTTTTGTGTTAGCTAGTTGTCGACCTAGATAGCAGGTTTTGACAGGAAAAAAAATGGTCCAACATTACAATTTGTAGCAGTGAGGGTCCCTCTGTAGTACTGACTATAAGAAGTGTACCATGTACTGGGAGGTATAGAGTAAACTGACAAGTGTTGTAGTGATCATGTTGAGTATACAGTTGGAGACAAAAATGTTTCACATTCCGTTCTGTAGTAAGGCCGTAAAATGGTATTTTTTTTACCGTAGTATTTATCGTTGCATTCCGTACCGTTTGGACTAAACGGCCGACACCGTTTACTATAACGGTTTTAAAAAAAAAAAAAAAAGGTTAAGCTTTTCCGTCAATTCACAGATATTTTTTATCTAGAAACTCTCCCATAGCTATATATCAGCAGGCTAAGGCCTTGTATTGACCATTAAACGCTACGGGGATAGTGCAAAAACGATCGACAAATTTTTAACTTGCTTCAATAAAGCAGAGTATAGGTTTTGGAAACACGGCTTAGCTTATACATAATCCATTGGTTTACCAATCTTGTTATCCTAGGAAATTTATTTGATTACCCACTTGAAAATTTTTTGTCCAATAGTCAAGTCATGAAGAAAATACTATATAAATATTGTGTTGGTATATCCAGTAAACTTGTGTGTGTGTGTGTGTGCGCGCGTGTGTATGTGTGTGTGTGTGTGCGCGTGTGTGCTGCAAGAATAGCACAAATAAATTATACCAAAATAATAAAAAGTAAAAATTATCTATCCTTGTGGCGGCATGAAGTTGAAACATTGTGATAAGAATTTAGATTCATTGTGGTTTCAATGATTAATACACAGCACACTGTTTCATTGAATGTCTCTCAGAAGTCTAGTAACCAGAGGAATCTGTTTAGTGAAGTTTGGGACGGGAAACGCCGAGTTAACACAAAAATACGAGAGGGCCAAAGTACTAAATGACATACATACATCCAAACCTAAACAAACAAATATCCCCGATTTTCAATTGCGTTACTCCTGTAAGTGTCTCGCTCGCTTCAATTGCCGCCAATAAAACAAGAAGTTCAGGCGTTTAGGTCTGCTCCAATTAGCTTGGACCCGCCCCACTCACTGCTCGGCAGATCCATTTCTTTATTTTATCAAGACAATTTACCAACTTATGTAATTAGTGGCGTGGGCAAAAATAGGGGGTTGAATGTTTCATATTAATGAGTAAAAAATAAATAAATAAACAAGAGCTAATTTTCGCTTTCTAACAGCCAATACCTAACTGGGTTAAGTTTCAATATAATATTGGCTATTTGAACGAGAACATTTGCTATTATTATCTTTAAGCTGAGAATGACTGAATCATTCAAAAAAACCTTAGATTATACTATTAAATATCAATTCATCTAACCATCTTATTTTGCCTATTCCTCTATTCCTGTTGAAAATTCTGCCAAGACGTCAAAGGTATCTTGAAAAGTCTTCACTGATTCAGTGTTTCTGGTATGCTTTATCTTCTACTATTTCTCCTTCACACAATTCTAAACCAAATAAATAAAATAGCCATTCTATACTAAGCCATATCTTCATAACTTACTACTACTTGTTGCACAGTTAAGCCAGTATCACATCAGCAGCTTCTTCCAACATATGCTGACATGCCTATGCTTCACTGAAACACCAACTCCGAATAGAGTATTTAAATGGGAAGTCAGAGCAACACTAAACGCTTTCCCTAACCTTTCCAGCGACGTCTGAAGCGCGACCGCAGCTATAACAGCTCAAAACCCACGCCCTGTAAGGCTTGCTTCCCAGTGAGCAATATGGAGCTCACTGCGTGGGTAGAAAGGACTAGTCGGAGAGAGGTGTGGCTTTAATAGGCACTTTTTGGGGGGTGACGACCCGTGTAGGCGCATGAGCAAGGAAAGATTCCAGTTTCACCCGATACTTCCCATCCAAGGTTTCCAGGAAACTTCGTTACGTTCAATCACAAAATATTCCTGAACCGGGTGCGTCACGACATCCCTCCGCGGCGCCCGACCCTTTACCTCTTTTATTTCAATAAAAGAGGTAAAGGGTCGGGCGCCGCGAGACTACCCCTCGATATGGGAATATCGGAATGAATTTATTAATCCCCTAACCCTCTTGTATAGAATTGGGTAGAGGTTTCTCCTTGCCGCCAGACTCCCCGGCAGCCCTGGCCAGAGGCTCTTCGCCGTCTTATCCTCGTTTGGCCTGGCCTCTTCCGTCAGTTATGTAGTGGTGATTGTGTTGCCTTCATCTTCACTCTTCTTTTTTGGGATAAGGTGCCTGTGTTGTCTTCTTCATCTTCTAGCTTTCTCTTTTTGTGGGAGGTCGAAGGGAAGTTAAAGATGGAGCTGATTCTAGCATGTGCTCTTTGATAATATATTTGAGTCTATCAACTTCAATTGCCACACCCTGGTAAGTGCGTTCTAGCCGGCATCATATGAGCATGTATTGACTCTGCTCCCCCATCAATCCAGCTCCCAGATGCCATCGCTTCAACCAAGGAACAGTGTGATCCTCCAATACACGCAAGCATGTGGAAATTCAGCTCGGTAAAAGGCCATAAAATTCTCAATATCTTTTTCTGTAAGTTACATTATTATGACATTACATACTATTAATCTATAACTATTATTGTTCATATCTATGTACACATTGTAGGCATTGTGGCATTTAGAAAACAGTTGTAGAAGGCGAGTAAATTTCTCCTGGACCAACTTTGCCTGATTCTGAAGACAAGGGTGCTTCTGTGCAACTTTGCTAATGTTCCCCGTGAGAACATCAATACTACGGGGCTGTCAGACAGGCAAAGTAAAGAAGAACAAGCGTAGATGGAACTATTGCAACTAGCTTGTGCACATGATTCCCTACAAAAGTCCCACCTTGGTATGCCTGTCGTTCAACATTGAGCTCATTCAAGCTCTTTTCCAATGTGGAAAAGAAAGGGCCTATATTCTTTAGTGCAATTGATGCCTCTTTCTTCAACTCCTGTATGAAGCTGCTCGCTTGGGGGTTGGAAAGTGTCAGACACTGCATGGTAAGTTGCCATTTGGTCGAGCACTACTGCATAATTTTTCTGGCTCTCTATCTCTGACAGCACAAATTTCTTTCTCCTGAGAAGCTCTCTGAATGCTGTCCCACCTAAATCACTACTGCTACATTCAGCAAGGCTAATGTCAAGGTCTGTACAGCTACTTTCTAGGAGTTCCCAGAGCTGATTAAATATGCCCAGAGATATATGTAAGCCAGGTATGCATACCTACATAATTTTTCAATAAATATTGCTTTTTATAAGCTCAGTAAATACTTACATTTTCCAGTGGAATGTCAAAAAAATAGTCTCCAATAACATTGTTAAAATGTTTGGCCTGTTTAAGGTTTCCACCAGCTTTGGACATGAAGTCGCTGTGGTCTTTCTGCAGGGTTAGCAAACTCCGCTCTTGGCACCTCCCTCTCTTAGCAAGAGGCTTGATCAAATTACTGCTGGTGATGTGGCACCACAAGCAATTGTGCCGTCCTGAAGTCAAGGAATGATAGATGTGTGGATACCTTCAGTGTATTGCATATGCATACCGCTAGCTCCACTAAGACCATAAAGCCGACAAAGGAATTCATAATCTCCTGCCATGAACACCCAAATGATACGCCCACTGCAAAACAGGTAATGGAATGATGTAAAATTTAATATTACGCTAAATTACTTGACTGGCATTCCCATTATTTCAGAGATGTGTTCCTTATACATGTCCAACGCTGTATGGAGGTTGGCAACGCTATCACCGGCTTTAAGGGTGGCCGCACACCGCCTACGCAATTTTTTGTTGATGGTTGCTATGCACGATTACTACTATTGTATACTTACAGGGGCTTCTCTACTATAACACAAGGACACAGTACCTGCCGAAGGAGCCGCTCACTAATTTTAGAGCTAATCTGGAGGAAATACCGGGGCCTGGTTATAAAACTTTGTAGCAATTTTTTGGAGCGGTGCGGTAAGTTGGAGCTCCGCAATTTGGTGCACTACTAGCCGAGCCGATACTCTACTGCAAGACAAAGAGTTCTTATCCATTTCAATATTACTTAAATATGCCATTTTTGAAGTTCTTTGGAAAAACTACATGAACAACTTTCTTTAAGACACTCGCAATTCTTAAGAAATAGCCCCACCCCTATATCTCGTACTTACGAGTACGCGAGCAATTTTTTTTTCAATTAGTTTGTATTGGTTCTAAAAAGAGCCCGCCTATATCAAGAGTAAACAAACATCAATACAACAATAGTAAGAGAGTCAGAAGAGAGAGCAGTTTATTGGAGATAGCCATAGCTGAAGGTATTAGATCTGCGCAGCTTGGGAAGTCTTCGCTCCGCAGAAATCGAGCCAGGTATATCCATCCGCTTGAGTTCAGGTGCGCAGAGTCCAGAGAACGGCTACAGGAGGAGAGGCAGCCTGGTGCACCTTGCTTCGTGAGCTCAGACGACGTATGGAGAGTTGCTGTAAACGGATATGAGACAACAAGAAGCTAAACGAAAACACTACAATTTCGCAAAGTATACTTCTGCTACTACTGCGCGTTAGTTTCTGCTCGCGTATTATCAAATGGTGGGGTATTGGCGGGGAATAAATTAATGTCCGGATCTACAGGCAGTGCGCGTTGCTATGTGCGGCCACCCTTAAACACTGAAATCAGAGCTGTGTTTTTTGTGGAGTTGGGATGCACTGTGTTTATTAGTTGCAAGTTGAACTTGAAACTGCCACGCCCTTTATCACCACCAAACTTAATCCACAGCTCATCGTTAGGGATAGCTCCATTGTGATATACAAGACCACTGGGAGACCTAAGGTGTGTTCTCTTTTTATTCATAGTTATATTGATTATTAAAAAGCTTACAGCTCATGCCGATGAATTATGTCTGCCACTTTAGCGATCAAGTTAGGGACATGGACATAAACAAAAGGAACAGCTCTGATCACTTCTCCAATGTCCTGTGAAAAAGAGAAGGCGCCCCTCTCTGCAACCAGATTTTCCCCAACTATGTCATTGGCCATCATCCTTTGCTGCTTCTCACTAGATATCTGGATGTTCAGGGATTTGAACCATCTACAGGTACATATTTTTTATCATTAATTTTGATTATTTATAAATATGTATACTCTAGTACCTGCCGTTACCTTCGGTGAGTCTCTGTTAAACCTGCTTGCCGATTACTCGTAGCTTGCTTATCAACGACTGTTACACTTACTCATAGCTGATGTGTGTGCCGGAGGTTTGCAGTCGCACACGCAGCCGTGCTTAGCCTTTTGTGCACGGCCACGCCTCCGCAGAGGCCTGGTTGGAATCGGCACGCACGTGAGAATTTTTTCCCACGCACGCGCCACGCACTCGTGCTGCTTCGCAGCTTCGTCCCACTGACAGCCCCAACTCAGGCCCCCCGGAGAGCCCCGACTGCTCCGACGAACACACAACCTTCCCCACACTACCACTAAACACTAGGCACCCAGGCCTACCCAACATATCAACAACAAATTGCATACATCATGACTAATATGACACCAAAAACACACAAGGCACAGAGAAAAATGGACATGCATGACATTACACAGCTCCAGAACCTTCGAGCTAGTCCGTCGTCTCATCCTTCTTAACTCTAGTGAGGAGCTCTGCCGCCGCTGCCTAACCACCATCGGCTGTCCTCACATAGCCCTGGTATTCCCTGCTCCTCCAACGCCCCAGGGCTTTCAACTCCTCAGGAGTGGCACCGTTCTTTGCAGCTGTGGTGGCTGCTCCTATCCGGAAGCTGTGCCCGGAAATGCCATCTCCTGACATGCCTTGTCTTTTCAAGGCCTCCTTTACTTCCTTCACGAAGGTCTTCCTCATCAGACCTGCCGACGCCTCCGTCCTGAAGAACGGTCCACTCCCCGCCTTCCTGATGGACATATACCTCAGGACGGCTACCACTGGACATATGACTTGGTCTTCTTCTCAGAGTCACCATGGCTCCTTTCCTGAGCTGGTCAGTCTTCGATTCTTTTATCCTGACTCTGATCCAGCCCGGAGATCTGGTCTCCTCCAGTTCGACATCCTCCCAACCTAGGTGGGCATCCTTGTCGAACGTCCCATCGTCTGGTACCAATGCCTCTCCGGCTCTCAGTCACCCAAAGAAGCACATGCATGAGGCTGCCCACAGCATGGCTCCCTTGTCACCATCCAGGCTCCATGCCACCTTCAGTGCCCTCATGTGAGCCCACTTCACTGGGTGGCGTTGTAGAGTCTGTCTGCCTTTCACAGCCTCCACTCTGGCTGCTCCTTTTCTGATCTGGGCCAGCCTGGCCATGTCCCTCCAGGCTGGCGCCAACCACCCTTCCCTGATTGTGCCTGCCTCAGGCCTGCAAGATGCTGCTTATAGCTGGGAGAGAAACAGGTCCACCATGTAAGCTGTGACCGAACTGATGCCACCACTCGATATCGGCTCTGGCCTCACGGTTTAGCCTGACCCTCCTGCCGTCTCTGTCGACAGTAACTAACAGGTCCTGCCCTTCCTGGTCTGACTACTTTGCAGGCGTGATTGAGGGACCCCACAATAGACTCCAAGTCCCTCCGCCTGCAAGTCTTCATTCATCTCTAATTCTTGAGGGTAGCCTTCAACTCGCCCAGTTTGACCTGGGCCAGCCTCACCTCCATGTTTATGGAGTCTATCTCCAACCCCAGGAAGGTGATCACCTCACTTGGGCCCTCCTCCTTGTTGGGATCCAGAGGCATACCCAACTTCTTGCACATTTCTTTTAGTGTACTCATTGCCTCGGCACACTCCCCCGTGCCCGGCCTTCCAACCATGACGAAATCGTCTATGTAATGCCTCAGCCAAGAGGCTCCTCTCTTTTGTGCAATCCACTCGACAGCATCTCCAAGAGCTGTGAACAGCAGAGGGGCAGATCTAAGCCCAAACGGCAATGTGCCATCGACATAAGTCTCCCCTTTCCATTCCATACCCAGCAACCACCTGTCTCTCGGGTAAACTGGCACATTTCTGTAGGCAGCCCTGACGTCTGCTTTGGCCATGAGAGCCCCACTGCCTAGCTCCATGACCCTCCCTACTACCTCCTCAACCGAGGTATAGGCCACACTAGCCAGTTCCCTGGCTATGCCGTCGTTCGTACTACCCTCGTCCGGGGCTGACAGGTTGACGATCAACCTCCATTTGCCAGGTCTCCCTTTCTTGGGGATTACTCCGAAGGGGGAGCACTGCACTTCCTTGTCCAGAGCACTCTGGCTCAACATCCATACCCTTTTTTCTGCCACCTCCTTCTTGAGGTAGTCGTCGATTACTTCTTCATGTTGAGAGGCCTCGAAGCACATGCCTCTCCTCCTTCTCATTGTCACTCTTGACTGATCGTGACCAATCCTGAAGCCGTCTCTCAGACCTCTGACTAGGTACTCTACCCAGACTCTGTCTGGGTGCTCCTGCAGCTCGTCCCACCACGACTGCCATTTCAAAGGTGTCACCACCTCCTCCGCCCCTTGCAGCACACTACAAACACCATATTCATTTTCACATTGTTTGGTTATTCATAAACATTTTCATATCATACACAATGAGAACTCTCACCTACAGGCGAGACATTCCATTCACATAATAGTAACAATGCCGGCTCGCCCGCAGGCAAGCCGCCTTTGGCACAAACAACACAACAATGTCACACTCCATACGTGCGGCATACCAACGAGATACATAACAATGTCACTCCCACACTCGTGACAAACAATAATATGACATGACAACTGTTAATGGAATTCATCTGGACTCCGTCTTGCTTTTTCCTTTGCACACTGAATCACTCGGTACTCTCCTCCACATTCCGCACACCGATGCAGGAATCTGCATTGAGCCCCGTACGTGCACAAACCAAGGCCCTTGTTGAATTTAAAACAAGAGCCTTTCTTTCTCAGGTCGGGTTTCCTCTGGCCCGGCCCTCCAATTCCCACAGCTTGTTTCAACTCGTGGCCACTCAGGTACTGCCTCACCAAGGAGGCTTCCTCTTTCGGCCAAACTTCTTTTCCCTTTCCGGCAGCCAGCTTTCTGAAGGCCCGGTCATACTTGGCCACTTGGCTCCACTGATAGGCCCTGGCCAACCTTGCCACAATTTCTCTGTATGCAGACAGAGGCTCAAACATCTCCGGCGTGACTCTCACCCACGCCGCTTGAAACAAGGTAAAACAGGTGCCCCACCATCCAGCATCTGGCACCTCTTTTACTCCCTTCTTTCTTGCTGAGGCAGACTGGCCGGGACCCTCAATGTCCCCCAGACTGTTCCTCCATTCCCCTTCGCACGGCCCATCCTCCAACATGGGGAATAGGGCAAACTCCACGAATGACCCTTTGACTATCAGGTCCACTGTTCTCTTTGGCAACGGAGGTAAATTATCCACCAGATGCACTATGGAGGGCAAAGACCAGAGTGCGGAGTTCTTGAAGAAGTTGCTAAAGAGCTCGCGAGGTGGTGAGAAGGAGGACGGGCCAGGGCACGAAGTTGCTGGCGCAGACAGAGCACCCCCTTTTCTCGCCTTATCTGCCAGAGAGGCAACTTCATCTGCAGGCACACCACCAAAACGTGACACTGATCATACCACTGACCGTCCACCCTTTGTGCCCCACATTACAACCTCCAGATCAACACCTCTGCTGTGAAACCTTGTCATTATGATTTTCGAGCTCCACCACAGCCATGACCTGGCTTTAGGTACCTGATACACACTGCGCTAATTGCTAGCGCCCATACACCTGGCACTCAGCCGACCATCAGCCCTACACCTACAACCAGGCCATACTCTTACCACTGTCCTTGCGGACCCTCATGCCCTTTTGGCATGCCGTCCTGGTTGGCCTCACTTCTATCCTCTTTTTTTTTTCTTTTTTTCTTTTTTTTTGTGAGGCCTACCAATAACTGATCTCCCTGCACACATGGAGCTTTACTTCTGGCTCCCCTGAGATCATCTATACCACTCACATATACACACCCTCCCACCGGTACGCTTCAAAGCCCACTGAGCTCAGGGATGTCACATCCCACTACTGAGGAACGGAAGTGAGCATCAGGAACGTATCTACCACATACTGTCACCCCTTTTACACTTGGGTATACACCAACCCTTATGTACCCTTGCTGGGGGTATCATCCTCCACAGCTCTCTCTTTTGTCTCGACATCCATCCGCTTTCTGATGTCGAAGACGGCCTCCATCAGAAAATCCAACCTCTCCTCCAGAGTATACCTCCCTCGGGAGGGCGCCTCTTCTTCGCTCTCGAGTCCACTAACACTAGCCTCCACCTCCTTCTTCCTCTTCGGTGGCGGTGGTAGTTTCTCCTTGCCGCCAGACTCCCCGGCAGCCCTGGCCAGGCTCTTCGCCACTTTCTTATCCTTTGGCCTGGCCTCTTCCATCCTTTTGTTACACTGGATGCACTACTATAGTCGACCCTTAGTCTTATTGGCTGGATTTGCCCGCCTTTTTACCCGCCCCGTGTTTACCTTGACATGCGCCAGTTTACCCGACCGCCCTGCATACTTCCCCTTCCGGGTCTTGACTCCTCCCACTCATTTATCCGCCGGTAACCTTGGTACGCTTCTCTAGTACCTGCCGGCCCTGACTGTGTGGTAGATAATTTAATAATGTGTAGCTAACACTGAATGAGTGTTAAAAGAAAAGCCTTGTACTTGTTTTTATTTTAAAGTGGTACAAGTATAGTAGGGATTACAGTAACAAATAACAATGAAAGTTTGTATGGTTAAAAAAAAGTTATAAAAACAAACAGTGGAAGAATTTCTTGTCTTAATAGTTCCAATTAAGGATTCTGTGCAACTGTCCAGTTTTCAGTCATAGGACAAACACCAGATCCTGCAAGTATTAGTTCAACTATAAATAGTATGCAATACATGTAGTAGTATCATATATACCTGATAGAGAAGTCTCATAGCTGTAGTTGATAGTAGAGCACAACATCTCCATCTTGTTAGACACTGCAGGCATTTCCTGATGTTAGTCTAGGGGAGAGTCTACCGGCTGCACTAATGCTATTACTAGAAACAAAGAAAAAAAAGCCTCACAGCCAGCATCTTGGATTTTTTTTTTGACTTGTGTGATGACCGACTGTTTGAGCGGGTCTTGTGGTTTTATTATAATATGCTTACAAGTTATTGCTGCGCATGTTCAGATGAACCCTTACGTACCCTTGCTGGGGGCATCATCCTCCACAGCTCTCTCTTTTGTCTCGACATCCATCCGCCGCCTTCTGATGTCGAAGACGGCCTCCGTCAGAAAATCCAACCTCTCCTCCAGAGTATACCTCCCTCGGGAAAGCGCCTCTTCTTCGCTCTCGAGTCCACTAACACTAGCCTCCACCTCCTTCCTCCTCTATTACTAATACTATTACTAGCAACAAAGAGAAAAGTCTCACAGCCAGCATCTTGGATTTTTTTGACTTGTGTGATGACTGCCTGTTTGAGCGGGTCTTGTGGTTTTATTATAATATGCTTACGAGTTATTGCTGCGCATGTTCAGATGGTGAATATGTTTATCACTATATATATCTTTAGTAGTACCCAGTGAGAATTATCTTCTCATACAATATCCTCAAGGTTCTTGTCCTGCACATCTAGGTACTAGCTGGCTAGCTATCATTCTACTAATTGTCATTCATTCATTTATTCATTCATTTGTTAGCATAGATTTTCGTCTCAAATGGCTGTAACCTTCCAAGAGGATGAAGATGGGGAGCAGCCTCTGCTGGAAGTTAGGGAAGAGGCGGAGCTCCTGCGAAGGGAGTGGTCATCGCAGGTGAGTAGTAAAAGATGTATATTGGTGTGCACCAGTAATGATTGGTTATTGTTAATGTTATGGTTCATAGCAAGTATATAGCTCTAAGGGCTAATATTTATAGACTGTTCAAACTAAACAGTGGAAACTTTTTTTAATTTCACTTAATTAATAATTTGTTATATTATCCATGCTCTGGGCTTAACTGCCACACCCACTACCTAACTCCCGTGCAGCTCCACCTCCTGACGGCACACATAGATCACATAACTGCCGAGGCCTCCGCACCTCTGATCGACTCATGGAGCTCTCGCTAGCGGCCAACCGCACCAGCGGACTCGCCAAGCAGCACCTGATGAACAAGTTTGAAGAGAAGTCCAGCTCCCTGCTAGAACAACTGGAAACAGTAGAGACTCTTTTCAACGAGGCCACTATGGCAGCAGAGGAGGAGCATTAGAAGCCTCCAGAGATGGCCGCTACCACCTCCAAGGCTGCCATCGGGTTCCTGCACAACCTGACACCTCATGCTATCGGAGCTGTGCGATACTTGGCCAGTGAGTGATTTTTTGTAGTTGATGTGATACAAGTGAAACTGATACTGATGCAAATTATTATTTAGTTAACATATTTCATAGTAAAATATGATATTTAATAATATTTCACATGCTTCAGCTCTGGTTTTCTTCATATAGCAGAAATGTTAGAAACTAGGAGTATAATTGTACGTACTACCAAACTTATAACAAACACTACTCTAATGCATGCATAGTAAGAATGAATCTCTATAAACTGACAGAGATATTGGAGAGATGATTGTTTATCTGTTTGTCTGTAGCTGATGCTGGGTCAGCCATGTTGGAGCATTTCAACCATCTGCATCGACAGTGGGCCACCAAGGCCCAGTTCCTGATGGCTCATCTCAACAAGATAAAGATGGCCGACATGGGACCAACTATAGGTAAGATGACATTCTTAAAGAAAATGAAATCTGTGTGTTTTATTATTATTATTATTATTATTATTATTATTGTTATAATTATTATCATTATTATTATTATTATTTTAAAAATTAAAAAAAGCAGAAAGCAAAAACTTGACCATGTGAATGCTATAACCATCCCTACTACATTAATCACGTGACCATTTACTACGCCCATCATAACTGACTGATGTTGTGCGGTAGGAGGAGCTTTATCCATACAAGCTCTTTTTTAGAAGATGTTTGTTTCGCTGTTGTCATTAATTATTATGTATTCTCTAGTTTCACTTCATTGTAGCTGTAATTGTACTAGCTAGTGATAGTAGCAGTAATTGTAGCAGCAGCACCAGTAGTAGTAGTAGTAGTAGTAGTAGTTATAGCTGTAATTGTAGTAGTAATAGTAGTAGCAGCAGTAGTGGTGGTAGTAGTAGTAGTAGTTGTTGTTGTTGTTGTTGTTGTAATAGTAGCAGATCTCTTTTATGTAGCATGTCTAATTCTGCTTCAATATGCATAGCCACATCCTCCTATTCTGTTTCATCATTTCTAACATCTTCCCTTCCATATGTAGAGGCCTTCATGGCTCTTCTTCATGACTCGGCTACTGCGGTCAGTCCTAAGGCATTGGAGATGATGTCGGATGTTTCTGACCAGTCCAGCAGGATAGACCTGTCCTCACCGTTACATCGCTCCTACTCCACTGAGCAAATCACTCCCACCACCAGGTTCGATTTTGAAGACACGGAGCTGCACGCGCCCAGTACACCCTCGTAAGTGAAACTGACCATAACAAAAGAGAGACAGCAGATTAGCAGTGCAAATTTGTCTTTGCAATAGTGTGGAGCTTCGACCCAAGAAGAAGAAGCCTTATATTCCTTCTCTAGCTGAGATGGGCCTGAGGCATGTTCCACAGAGGCAGAAGCGTCGGAGCGTGACCTCCACACCTCCAGCCTGGGCAGCACCCGATTCAGGGGATGAAATGCCTTCTTTTGAGTATGTCACTGTAAGTGTGTTTCATTCACTCATTTCACCTCATTCATTCATTAATTATTAAAATACATAAGCATGCTCGTGAAATATATGCCCATATTGTATACTGACTATTGCAATAAGTGTTTATATGACTTTTAATAGAACTTAACAGCTGCCAGGGAGAGCAGTTTAGCAGATGATGACGATCGAGGTCCAGATGCTGCATTTCTGGCCACGAGTTGGAAGAAGCTGTACCACCACCGTGCCAAGGAGACTGGTAATGCCCCTCGAGGGGCAAGGGGTCTCAGAGTAGTAAACAAGTTCAGGACAGCCCGTCAGCTGCAGACATTATCATGCCGAATGAATACTTGAAAACTCCACGCAAATAGCTATTAGTTAATTTCATCTTTTTTTCCTTTAGTAACAGTAAACACAAGTTTTATCCCCATTGCCTCTATAAGTCTATGTTCACCTCTTTTAATTTAATAGTACCCTTACCTCACACATTGTTTTTAATAGAAAAAAAGTATTAATACAGAATAGACAATGTTCTACTACATAGTTTACTACTGGTACATGTGAACCTTCCCATTGTAACTGTCAGACACAAACAGGTGTCCACTTTCATCCATCGCTATCCCAAAGGATTCCTGGAACAACCCTTCGAATGACATTTTGAAGACTCCACTGGGGTCAAATATCTTCACACAGTTGAGTGTTCTATCAGAGACGTACACAAAGTCTCTGGCATCAATGCAAAGGCTGCTAGCACATTGAAACCCATCTCCCTCAGTGCCCTCCTTACCGAACTTCTTCACAAAGGTGAATTCATAGTCAAAGACTTTGACACAGTAATTTTTACTGTCGACAATGTAGATGTTGCCACGACTGTCTACGGCAGCATCGCGTGGTTCAGAGAAGTCACAGTCCCCACAGCCTGTCTTTCCAAACACGTGCTTACAAGTTAAATCAGAACGCAGTACTTGCACTCGATTGTTGTGCATGTCACAGACAATCAGTTTCCCTTCCTTGGTGAAGCAAAGTCCCAGGGGGCTGTTGAACTGCCCAGGCTCTTTTCCACTAGCATAAGGTGCCCCGGACGTCTTCAGGAATTTCCCCTCGGGAGTGAATCTGGCAACACGGTGGTTGCCAAAATCAGAGATGACAATGTTGCCATCGGAGTCCAGTACTATTCCTCTGGGTCCCCAGCACTTCTCGACATGGGCATATCCAATCTTCTTGTTTGAATCCACAATCGACCGGGCCTCTCCCGTTTCAATGTTGAAAATGTGCACACCTTTCCAGCCGTCTCTGTCTACCACATACAGGTGACCGTTCCTCACAGCAAGGCCCAAGCTTCTTTTCAAACCTGTCACTACTGTTTTCACATAAGTGCCTGAGAAGGTGTGGCTAAAAGAACGGCAGATGGTCAATGCCACTGGATGGGAACATTTTGAAGAGCGGGAAATTTTTGTATGGGAACAATCTAAAGGGAGGGAGTAAACTTTTAAAAGTTTATCCTTGCTTGAAACTTGCTCAGCTTCTGATGATGAAACGGGCTGTAAGCCAAACACTAATCTGTGAGGTTGGAGATCATCATTAGATGCTTGTCTGGAAGTATCACCCTGAGCAGAATCAAGTACAGATTGCAGCTGCTTTTCAAGTTCTTTCATTTTCAATATCGAATAATTGTCAATTTGAGCAATGCTCTGTTTGATCTGATCAATTTCAGACTTCATTTTCTCAAACTTTTGATAAAGCTCAAGCAGAGACGTGTGGAAGTGAGAGAAGTCGTCCACCAAAGGCTTGAGTTTCTCGTAGACAGTCTCAGCTGTGGGTCTCATCTGGGGGTCATTGTGCAAGCACTTTTTAGAGATTTGAGTCAGCAAGTCCAAGGGTTCCATCTTACTAAAAAAATCTTCTCTTCGCTCTACTTCCGTGCGAGCAATAATCCCATTTTCAGGATCGATAAATGCCGCTTCTTTGATAGGACTCGGCCAATATTGCAGAACAACTTGCATAATGAGAACACCAAAAGAAAACATGTCTAACTTTTCAGAGTACTGGGGACTGGAGTTCCGAGACTCTGGTGGCATGAAGTCCATATTGCCTGGAGCCATGGTGAGGCTGTGGTTGTCTGGCGGAATAATTCGGGCCATGCCTAGGTCGGAAATCTTGGCCCTCAAATCTTCTGTGAGGAGAACATTGTTACCGGTGAGATCTCGATGCAAGATGGGAGGAGAGCGTTCGTGCAAGAAACGCAGACCTACACTGACGTCCAGAAGAATCCTGTGCTTGAAAGGAGGCGGAAGGTCTGGGTGATGTTCAAGATAACTCGTCAAAGAAGAGTGCAAGAATTCCAGGACCAAAGTGGGTACTAGTTTGTCAGAAATGAAGCAGACCCCAAGAAGCTGAACTATGTTGGGATGCCTCAGGTGTGAGTGCTGGACGCATTCCTCCACAAACTTCTGGAGGATATACTCCTGCTCTTTAGCTGAGGAATCAAAGAAAATCAGGTGAAGAGTTTTTCCTGCACACCTACAGTAAAGACATAAAAAATTAGCAATTAAGAGTCTTTACAATCTTATTCAAATGCTGAGGAGAGCTGAGAAACCATACTAATTATTTAAAAAAAATTAACTTACTTAAGTCCGTTAATGTCCAATAGCTTGACTACTCCAAACGATCCTTTTCCCAGCACCTTATCTGTAGTTTCTACATTTTCTATAGTCAGTTCCTCCAGTTGAGTCCTGAACTTCTCATCCAAATTATTCAAAATGTCCGAGCCACCGGCCATGTTTTTCTTTTCAGACGGCGCGGTGGGGGTCTGGCTCGCGAGACAGTATATATTATAGGAGCTGTCTCGTGAGCAGCGAAAACCTAGACAGGAAAAGTACAACGCCTCGCTACGCGAGACTTATTAGCAGTTAGCTCGAAGTCTTCTACTTATCCGCCGCGTAGGTTCGCTACAATTGATTATCAGCAACAATTGATTATCAGCAACGTAACAGCTCTAATTTTCTGCCGCACACATAATAAGTCATTATATAAAATCAATTCAAACCCTTCAATAGCAGAGGTCGCGTGCGTAGCATCAAACTGATGACATCATTACTGGGTGTCAATTTACGGGCAGACTGAGAAACGAATGATACTAGCTGAAGTTATAACCTCTTTGATGCCTTGATACAACCTGCATGAAGCGAATTACTAAATGCTTTGTTCTAAAGTTACCTACACAACAGCATTTCACAAATCACAGGCTTTTTTTTGTTTTGTTAATTTATGGAATTAAAAAATGTTTGGCTGTCACCTGGAATCAGACAGATCCAGATCCAGCATTAATGACAGGGAGGGGCCAAATATATTGAGGTTAAAACTATGAAATTGAGTATTATACATATTATTAGCTATGCCAAGCAAGGGATACTTGGACTCCACACAAATAAAAATTACAATATAACTTTTCTTCCCTCTTTTTTTATGTGGCAGTAAACACAATAGTGAAGTTATTTTTCTGGTAAACACAATAGTGAAGTTATTTTTCTGGTAAACACAATAGTGAAGTTATTTTTCTGGTAAACACAATAGTGAAGTTATTTTTCTGTTGTCTTCACATCTTTGTATTTACCTTTCCTGCATTATTTTTAATATAAAACTGTATTAATACAAATAGACAATGTCCTACTACATAGTTTACTACTGGTACATGTGAACCTTCCCATTGTAACTGTCAGACACAAACAGGTGTCCACTTTCATCCATCACTATCCCAAAAGATTCCTGGAACGACCCTTCGAAGGACATTCTGAAGACTCCATTGGGGTCAAATATCTTCACACAGTTGAGTGTTCTATCAGAGACATACACGAAGTCTCTGGCATCAATGCAAAGGCTGCTAGCACATTGAAACCCGTCTCCCTCAGTGCCCTCCTTACCGAACTTCCGCACAAATGAGAAATCATAGTCAAAGACTTTGACACAGTAGTTTGCACTGTCAACAATGTAGATGTTGCCACGACTGTCTACAGCAACGTCGCGCGGATATAGGAAGTTGCAATTCCCACGGCCTGGCTTTCCAAACACTCGTTCACAAGTGAAGTCTGAACGCAGTACTTGCACTCGATTGTTGCGCATGTCACAGACAATCAGTTTCCCTTCCTTGGTGAAACAAAGACCCAAGGGATTATTGAACTGCCCATGCTCTTTTCCACACACATGGGGTGTGCCAGACGTCTTCAGGAATTTTCCCTCTGGAGTAAACATGGCCACACGGTGGTTGTGAAACTCGGAGATGACTATATTACCATCAGAGTCCAGTACTATCCCACTGGGTCCCCAGCACTTCTCAACATGGGCGTACTCAATTGTCCTGCTCGAATCCACAATCGACCGGGCTTCTCCCGTTTCAATATTGAAAATGTGCACACCTTTCCAGCCGTCTCTGTCTACCACATACAGGTGACAATTCCGCACAGCAAGGCCTAAGCTTTTGCTTAAACCTGTCACTACTGTTTTCACATAAGTGCCTGAGAAGGTGTGGCTAAAAGAACGGCAGATGGTCAATGCCACTGGATGGGAACATTTTGGAGAAAGGGAAAATTTTGGATGGGAACAATCTAAAGGGAGAGAGCAAACCTTTAAAAGATCGTCCTTGCTTGAAACTTGCTCAGCTTCTGATGATGAAACGGGCTGTAAGCCAAACACTAATCTGTGAGGTTGGAGATCATCATTTGATACTTGTCTGGAAGTATCACCCTGAGCAGAATCAATTAAAGATTGCAGCTGCTTTTCAAGTTCTTTCATTTTCAATATCATTGAATACTTGTCAGTTTGAGCAATGCTCTGTTGGATCTGATAAATTTCAGACTTCATTTTCTCAAACTTTTGATAAAGCTCAAGTAGAGATATGTGGAAGTGAGAGCCGTCCACCAAAGGCTTGAGTTTCTCGTAGACGGTCTTAGCTGTGGGTCTCATCTGGGGGTCATTGTGCAGGCACTTTTTAGAGATTTGAGTCAGCAAGTCCAAGGAGTCCATCTTACTGAAAAAATCTTCTCTGCGCACGATTTCCGTGCGAGCAATAAGACCCTTCATGGGGTCAATAAATGTTGTATCTTTGATAGGACTCGGCCAATATTGCAGAACAACTTGCACAATGAGAACACCAAAAGAAAACATGTCTAACTTTTCAGAGTACTGGGGACTGGAGTTCCGAGACTCTGGTGGCATGAAGTCCATATTGCCTGGAGCCATGGTGAGGCTGTGGTTGTCTGGCGGAATAATTCGGGCCATGCCTAGGTCGGAAATCTTGGCCCTCAAATCTTCTGTGAGGAGAACATTGTTACCGGTGAGATCTCGATGCAAGATGGGAGGAGAGCGTTCGTGCAAGAAACGCAGACCTACATTGACGTCCAGAAGAATCCTGTGCTTGAAAAATGGCGGAAGGTCTGGGTGATGTTCAAGATAACTCGTCAAAGAAGAGTGCAAGAACTCCAGGACCAAAGTGGGTACAGGTTTGTCTGAAATGAAGCAGACCCCAAGAAGCTGAACTATGTTGGGATGCCTCAGGTGTGAGTGCTGGACGCATTCCTCCACAAACTTCTGGAGGATATACTCCTGCTCTTTAGCTGAGGAATCAAAGAAAATCAGGTGAAGAGTTTTTCCTGCACACCTACAGTAAAGACATAAAAAATTAGCAATTAAGAGTCTTTACAATAATGCTGGGAATAGCTGAGAAACCATACTAATTAAAAAAAAAAAAGTAACTTACTTAAGTCCGTTAATATCCAGTTGTTTGACTACTCCAAACGATCCTTTTCCCAGCACCTTATCTGTAGTTTCTACATTATCTATGATCAGTTCCTTCAGTTGAGTCCTGAACTTCTTATCCAAACCTTTCAAAATATCTGAGTCAGTTGCCATTAGTTAGTTAGTTAGACAAAATGATCGTCAGAAGTCAGCGCAATCATTGCGGTAAAAATATTTGGAAGGAAAGATGAGTGGGCACTGACCACTCCTCCACACTCAAGCGCTACGTGTTTGGCTAGGTGCTAATCCGAGGGCTATGACTGCGAGTACCCAAAACACAAAAACAATAAATGCTATTAAACCCGGAGAGACGAAGTAACCCTTAATAACTCAACGTGATTAGCAAGAACACAGGTGATATGGAAAATTATACAAATAAATGTTTAGTATTTCCTAGGTAACAGTTATTGGACACAGTTGAGTATGTACACATTATTGTGTATTGAACTGTGTCTAATAACTGCTGCTTCCCCACAAGAACTATAAAGAAGTTGGCTTAGGGCAGCACATATCATCTTACATTGTTCACCCCCCTCCAGCGGTTCGAGGAATTATCGCGGACCTATCCTGAGAACGGTAATCTCTAGAGATCTACTTCTAGTCCAGCAGATAAGAAAAATTATTGTGACAGAGTGGACCAAAGCATGAAACTTGGTATGCAGGTTCGGTTTGGCATATATAACAGTATCAGAAGGGGTGCCAAAAAAATTGTTTAATTAAAACAAATTTTTTAAAGTGTGAAATTTTGATTAACAGTTAATTATGTGAAAGAGCTCAATATAAATTGTTTATTATGTAGCAAGTTTCAGAGAATTTATTTCAGTAGAATAAAACCATAATATTTTGGCTTGTGGAGCCTTCTAGTGGTTACTGAACTGAATGAGGGTGACTGAACAAGGAACTTTGTATAAACAGATGATACAGAACATGAGATCATTGTGTGGTGGGGCACAGCCCCTGGGAATGTTAGTTGATGTTGGACAATTTCTGTGACATGTGAGTTGTACTTGTGAGGTGTGGAGGTGTAGTCATAATTGAATTAGTGGCAGTCATTCAGGAGGGCCACTAATTAAATTATGACTACACCTTCACACCTCCCAAGTACAACTCACATGTCACAGAAATTGTCCAACACCAACTAACATTCCAGGTGCTGTGACACAATGATCTCATGTTCTGTATCATCTGTTTATACAAAGTTCCTTGTTCAGTCACCCTCATTCAGTTCAGTAACCACTAGCTAGAAGGCTCCACAACTTGCTAAATAGTCTAGCTGCCTGTAATATCGCCATTTTTTATTTTCGCTATAATAATTGTATTGGGTGCGCAAATAAAAAAAAAATGTTGCGGGTATCGCCGATTATATTGACCAAAGTTTCTTGTAAGACATATTTTTGTAAAGGAATATATATTTGGATGGCACCCCTTCTAATATTGCTGTACATACCTTCAACAAACACTGTGCTAAGTTTCATGCTTTGGTCCACTCTGTCACAATATTTCATCAAAAGTACACTTTCCCACTGGACTATTCCGAGAGTTGCCACAGTTTATTAACTGTTTTTATATGAACAGAGTAAAAGATCAAATAAAAAGAGCAGATATTGTTGTTTTGAGGGGAAAATAAGTCCAGTTAATGCAGTGAGGGTCATTACAAAACACCGACAAGATAAGTGCATTTCTTCCCTTTCAGCCGCCTTCAAACAAAAACGTGGTGATTAAGAGATGATCCAGTGAGGTTCTCGGGACAAAACTTTGTACTCCAATAAATAATTCTCCTGTCAGTTCTATATAGCTACTCCTTGTTACATATGTAGCTATAATGTTTAAAAATATATATATATATAATAGAAAAATATTAATTTTCTATACAAATAATTTTTTTATAAGAACACAAATAAAAACTGAAATATAGCTATATATATATAGTGGTGGGCATACGGTGGGCATGCTGACTGTTTAATATATCCTGAGGTGGCTTGCAGGCAGAAGAAAGCCAGGATTACACTTTGCAATTAAAAACCATTTGTTTCAAGTGCACATTCTTCTTCTCTTATGTCTCTATTCACCTTTAATAGTATGAAATTAAAGGGTTATAGGATTAACTTTCCTGATCCTAGAGAAAAAAATTCGTGCAAAGTTGTTGTTCAGGACTGTCCGTCAAGAAGAGGACTTGTATCCGAAGCTACCAAGTCCTCATCCCACACAAGTTTACTGGCTTCTCTTCTGATAGTCCGTTTCTCATTTTTAGTAGTATTTGAAAGGTATTTTCCAGCGGACAGGTAGTGACAGGCACTCTCAATAAACAAAAGTTCTGAGTCTATTTCTTTGTCCATCTCATTCGGCACTAAGCTAACCACATCCAATGGCAAGGATGGACCATATTTGGCGAGTGAGCGAAGCGAGGAGACACTTTCAGGGGTAACACAATTGAAAATCTGAGATATTTGTTTGCTATCTGAGTAAGTATATGTTATTGGCCAGAAGCGAGTGAGATACTATGAAGGGTGGACAATTGAAAATCGGGTATATATGTTATATATTATATATATATTTATTCCACCCTAGATATCTTCACAATGATATATTTAGGTACATGACCTGTGAAATAACTCACGATGTTTCACGCTGTTATTTCACGCGGACGGGTGAAATAACAACCATGAAATATCATGAGTTATTTCACGGGTCATGTACCTAAAGATATCATTGTGAAGATATCTAGGGTGGAATAAATATCTAGGATGGAATAAATAGTACTTATTACATGAGTCAGAGTGTGATATGGCGAAATATTTCATGAACAGGCTAATTTATTTTCAAGAGCCAGAGGCAAGTGAAATTAAGACTGAGAGTGTAATATCTAGCCATATCACTCTGTCCAGTAATAATTGGTTAATCTCACACTAGATATCTTCACTGCTGTAGTTAGTACTAGAGGATTGGTAACTCTCAGTGTAAGTAGGTTGTGGGGGCTACCCACAACCCCATATATATATATATATATATTTTTTTTTTTTTTTTTTTTTTTTTTTTAATTGTATATGTATTTATTTTGTGGAAAACGATTATAATGCAAAATAATAATAATAATAATAATAATAATAGCTAATAATAATAATAATTATAATGATGATGATGATAATTAATAATTGTAACTTATTATAATAAAACTTTAAATAAAATAAAAATAAAAATAATAATAAAGAAATAAAATGAAGTCAGATTGTGATGCCTCCGTATACTGATATGGACAGGAGATAGTCAGTTGAAAGAGGTTCAATAATATAATATATATATTATATATATATATATAGATTCCAAGCTAGATATCTTCACAATGATATTTTTAGGTATAACACATATCACATAATGTTATCCCATGGCTGCCAAGCTCATTAGCAGAGTAGTTATAGCAACAGGGCCTGATATACAAGTTTTCTGGGTTTTTACAGCTACCTTTACTCTAGTGGAGCCTTACCCAACCAGGTTAGAGCAGCTGCCAAAAATATCAGCTGGGGGTGTGGGGAGCCCCAAGAGAGTTTTATCCCCAACTTTACACCTAGGGTTACCCACAACTACTTCAATGAAGATATCTAACTTGGAATAAACCACTTACAAAGTGATATGGCTAGATATTTCACTCTCTGGGTTTTATTTTCACTCCTCTGGTTCTTGAAAATAAATTAGCCTGCTCTTGAAATATTTCTCCATATCACACTCTGACTCTTGTAATAAGTATATTATTTATATAATTTTAATTATAAGTTAACCCCACGGTTCGACTTCTTGCCGAAGTCCTCTTCAGGGGTCAACTGAGGTCGAACTCTCCGTGGTGATATAATAAAATAATAACAACACAAAAATTTATATAATTGTACATTTAAGTATTTTCCTTGAGTATTTCCGTATCACAGGAGTGTTCAATATTCTTCCATATTAAATGCTGCATATAGAACACTCCAACACGCCGCCCATGTGTAGTTCCAGACAATTTCATTTTTAGGTGTGGAGTTACTTCTAACCAACAATGACTTTGAAGCTCAACCACTTTACCAGTTTTGTAAAAAATATTTATTGTACAATACTCAATTTATTACACTCATTGTATGTTATGGAGATGACATTTCACTCTCACACCTTACCTTGGGCTCATGAAAATTTAAGTATGCTTGTGAAATATCTCTCCATATTGTATGCAAACTTGTGCACTAAGTATTATATTATACGATTTTTTTTATTATAGAACTTCCAGATGCTGCCTTTTTGGCCACGAGTTAGAAAAATAAGCTGTGCCAATACTGTGCCGAGGAGATTGGTAATGTCCCTGGAGGGGCAAGGGGTCTCAAGAGTGGTAGTTCAGGACAGCCCCTTCAGCTACAGACAATATCTTGCCAAACGAATAATACCTGAAAACTTCACACAAATAACGACCTTCTGTCATTCTTTTAGCAGCAGTAAACAAGAAGGTGAAATTACTCATCCTTTGTCTCCGTAAGTATAATGTTCACCTCTGCTTTGTAGTATCCCTTACCTTTCATGCATTGTTTTTGTTTGTTGTTTTAATATAAAACAGTATTAATACAAATAGACAATGTTCTACTACATAGTTTACTACTGGTACATATGAACCTTCCCATTGTAACTGTCAGACACAAACAGGTGTCCACTTTCATCCATCACTATCCCAAAGGATTCCTGGAACGACCCTTCGAAGGACATTCTGAAGTCTCCACTGGGGTCAAATATCTTCACACAGTTGAGTGTTCTATCAGAGACATACACAAAGTCTCTGGCATCAATGCAAAGGCTGCTAGCATATCGAAACCCGTCTCCCTCAGTGCCCTCCTTACCGAACTTCCGCATAAACGAGAAATCATAGTCAAAGACTTTGACACAGTAGTTTCCACAGTCAACAATGTAGATGTTGCCATGGCTGTCTATAGCAACATCACGTGGATTGGTGAACTCACAGTCCCCATGGCCTGGCTTTCCAAACACGCGCTCACAAGTGAGGTCAGGTCGCAGCACTTGCACTCGATGGTTGAGCAAATCACACACAATTAGTTTTCCTCCCTTGGTGAAACAGAGCCCCATAGGGCAATTGAACTGCCCCAGCTCATTTCCTATCACCTGAGGTGCACCAGACGTCTTCAAGAATTTCCCCTCGGGAGTAAACATGGCCACACGGTGGTTGTGAAATTCAGAGATGACAATATTACCATCAGAGTCCAGTACTATCCCACTGGGTCCCCAGCACTTCTCAACATGGGCATAATATTCCAACTTGCTGCTTGAATCCACAATTGACCAGGTCTCTCCAGCTTCAATGTTGAAAATGTGCACACCTTTCCAGCCGTCTCTGTCTACCACATACAGGTGACCGTTCCTCACAGCAAGGCCTAAGGTTCTCTTCAAATCTGTCACTACTGTTTTCACGTAAGTGCCTGAGAAGGTGTGGCTAAAAGAACGGCAGATGGTCAATGCCACTGGATGGGAACATTTTGGAGAAAGGGAAAATTTTGGATGGGAACAATCTAAAGGGAGAGAGCAAACCTTTAAAAGATCGTCCTTGCTTGAAACTTGCTCAGCTTCTGATGATGAAACGGGCTGTAAGCCAAACACTAATCTGTGAGGTTGGAGATCATCATTTGATGCTTGTCTGGAAGTATCACCCTGAGCAGAATCAATTAAAGATTGCAGCTGCTTTTCAAGTTCTTTCATTTTCAATATCGAATACTTGTCAGTTTGAGCAATGCTCTGTTTGATCTGATTAATTTCAGACTTCATTTTCTCAAACTTTTGAGAAAGCTCAAGCAGAGACGTATGAAAGTGAGAGAAGCCGTCCACCAAAGGCTTGAGTTTCTCGTAGACAGTCTCAGCTGTGGGTCTCATCTGGGGGTCATTATGCAGGCACTTTTTAGAGATTTGAGTCAGCAAGTGCAAGGGATTCATCTTACTGAAAAAATCTTCTCTTCGCTCTATTTCCGTGCGAGCAATAAGACCCTTCATGGGGTCAGTAAATGTTGTATTTTTGATAGGACTCGGCCAATATTGCAGAACAACTTGCATAATGAGAACACCAAAAGAAAACATGTCTAACTTTTCAGAGTACTGGGGACTGGAGTTCCGAGACTCTGGTGGCATGAAGTCCATATTGCCAGGAGCCATGGTGAGGCTGTGGTTGTCTGGCGGAATAATTCGGGCCATGCCTAGGTCAGAAATCTTGGCCCTCAAATCTTCTGTGAGGAGAACATTGTTACCGGTGAGATCTCGATGCAAGATGGGAGGAGAGCGTTCGTGCAAGAAACGCAGACCTACACTGACGTCCAGAAGAATCCTGTGCTTGAAAGGAGGCGGAAGGTCTGGGTGATGTTCAAGATAACTCGTCAAAGAAGAGTGCAAGAACTCCAGGACCAAAGTGGGTACAGGTTTGTCTGAAATGAAGCAGACCCCAAGAAGCTGAACTATGTTGGGATGCCTCAGGTGTGAGTGCTGGACGCATTCCTCCACAAACTTCTGGAGGATATACTCCAGCTCTTTAGCTGAGGAATCAAAGAAAATCAGGTGAAGAGTTTTGCCTGCACACCTACAGGAAGAAAAGACATAAAAGTGGCTGTATCCGTTGCTATGGTTTCTTAGCTCTCCCCAGAAATCAATAAAAGTAACTTACTTAAGTCCATTGATCTCCAGTTGTTTGACTATCCCAAACGATCCTTTTCCCAGTACCTTATCTGTAGTTTTGACATTGTGTATGACCAATTCCTTCAGCTGAGTCCTGAAATTATTTGGTAAACCATTCAAAATATCCGATTCTAATCCACTTGCCATGCTTTTATTTTCGGAGAGCGACCTTTTACCCGCTTCATTCGCACCAATAATAATGAATTAGATAGCAGGGCCTACGCTAAATTTTTTTGAGTATTCAGAATCAAACCCCAAGGCCAGAATACATTTATTTAATTTCAATATTTCAATCATAAATAATATGATAACATGTAGATAGAGGTCCAATGGTCGGTCAGTGGGTGTGGTCTGTGGATGACTGAATGAAGGACATGGTAGGCTAGACACACCTGCCAGTGGTCTCTTCTGGCTTTGCGATTGTGTAAGTGATCAAGAACTCTGGATATGCCTACAATAACAACATTTGTATCGTATATGAATACAAAAATCATTGCAGTAACTTCAGGCATGAAATTCACAAGTTCTGAAGGATTTATACCAAATTTAATGATGATAATAATGTATAAATAAATGAATGGGAAAAAAATTAAAAATAGACAATAAATAAAAAACAACAACAAATAAATAACTTCAATACATACCTGCTCCCCCCTGTAAATGACATACTCTGGGTGGTTCAGCCCTCCAGCACTGGGGCGACCAATGACAGAGTGATGTCCAGGAGGTGCGTGGGCGATCCTGATAGACGTAACCTGTTCAACCGGTTTACCCAGAGTCACTCGACATAGGATTAGACGCCTACACACAAACAAACATAAACACACACACACACACACACAAAAAAAAAAGAAGAAACATACAAAAAGTTGATTATTAAACAGTAGCAAACGAGTTGACCGTCAAAACAAGAAGCAGCTGGTAATTACACACCTCCTTTCTCTGTGCCATACCTGTGACAAGTGTAACACGATCGGTCTTTATGCTCCAGACAGCCACTCCCCCCACCAATACCGTACACATACTGGTTGCTCTTGGACGAATTTTCAGCAAAGTAAATTCCTACAGATAAAAACACACAATACAGACAGACCAGATTTCAACAAGGAATAGAGAGAGAGCCACCAACAACACCATCAAAATATTATTCAGTACAATTCTAATGGCTGGATTTTATTACAGTCAGGAAGCAGTCTCTGTGTTACCATGACTGCAGGGGAAGTAACTAATTAATTAACCAATAATTTACATCCTGTCTTGTCCTATCATCTCACCTGCCCCAAACATGCCCCCGATGTAGGCGTGTCTCTCGTCAAAGCCGTGATGAACAATGTAGTGAATGAAGGGAGAGCCGTGGAACAGCATCCTCTCGTTGGCATGGTTATGGTTGGCCTCGGATACTTCACACCTACGATACACGTATTTCTCCCACATCTTTGCATTCACCACCCGCTCGATCTAAACAAACACACAAACATATGCCACGCTGTGAAGGGCCAAATTAAACAAACACTTAATTTACAGACTAAATGGTAGAGTCGTAGATGTAGAGTAAACCACAATGCATTAGTTTGTTTTTTCCTATGGATATATCTGATTGGAAGGAACCATTTCAATCTATAGGTTTATTACATTTATGGAATTAAAATAAGAACCATATTTAAAAACTCTCTAACCTAAAGACTTGTGTTTGTCATGAGTAACTTCACACACACTTACATTAATGATGTGGTAAGACCTGAAGATTCCTCCAGCCTTGCCATCGTCTCTGTGATCACAGATTGTGTTCTGCATCTGTGGACACAATGGAACACAATAGATGGTAAAATGCAATTTAAGAAACAATCACAGAAAAAAATAATGTAAACTTAAAAAAGGAATAGATAAACTGAATAATATGAATGAGAGTTAAAATCCCTTACACGGTATTCAAAGTGTTATGAAAGCATTTATGATTTTATGATAGACCACACCCCTCACCTCCTCTGACACTGCTATGAAGTCCTTGTCACTACGCAACAGCTCGATGAGTTGCGTTCCCACATGCTTGGCTGTTGCCATACCGACAGGAATGGTCGGCACCGCCCCTCCAGCTTGAGCCAGCTCCTTTATCTTGCGCATGATCCTGTGCCGATGTCCGAAGGCAGTCACACCCACGCTGTTGAGATCTTCGTGTGACATGTCCATGAGAATATCCATGGTGATACGCTCATGCTCGAAAATAGGGAAGAGATGGTCGAGCTCCAAGTCTTGTAGAAACTCCTCCACGCTCATACCCTCCCACACACGATGACCTGTACCAGCAACATAAAGCCTTATTTATGTAGCATCACACAGACGGACATTGAGTATTATCCTCCGCACGCTCTCACCATGCACCCACCAGTCTATGTACATATTAATGACCCATTACCACAACCAGCAATCTCATTGACCACATTGACCCTTTACTACCCAGGCATGGATATGACGACCTTTACCAACCAAGAGGCCTGTTTGACGATCCTTTACCACACATCATGTCATAATCTCAGCCAGGATTCCACACTGACCTGAGGGGTCGCTGAGTGGTCTCTCAGAGCCATCCCCAATCTCTGTCCTGGAGTCCTTGATGTACTCTGTGCAGAGAAGGGACGCTCCAGCTGCTGTCAGGCCAGTGTTGGCCACGATGGACTTGGTTAGGATTTTGTGCTGCATGTCCGCATCAGAAATATCAGGAGAGACTGCATCTTGCAGGAGAGTTTTCACATCATCAGCCTAGAGAAATATGGCTGGTTCGTTTATCTGTTTACTTATTTACTTATTTGTCAATGATAAGTCAGTCTACAGCTAAAACAGCATACATAGTGATGCAAGCACACATACACATACACAATGGTTATCTACACCAGCATCCCTTCTTACTCCTCCTCTCTTTCACAACCCACACCCACTCTACACGCCCCCACATCCACCCTCCACCCTCACCGCAGCCAGGTCTATGGGTTTGTGTCCGTCTTGGTTCTTCATCTGCACGTCTGCTCCATGCAGGATGAGGAGCGAACACAGTTGAGTGCGTCCCTTCTGAGCCGCCTCGTGAAGAGGTGTGAAGTTCCAGCGATCAGTGGCATTCACCAGACTGTCGTATTTGATCAACAAGGCAGCCACATCCACATGCTAGAGACAAACAGCAGGAGAAAGAAATGATAGGAGAGCAAGTGATCTGATTATAACTTAATACAGTAGCTTCCTTTCTGGCCATAATTATAATCAATTTAAACAGCAGCAACAACAACAATAACAACAACAACCAAAACAACAACAATGACAAAACAACATGTAAACTCCTGCCATGGGTGACTGACTGACTGACAGTGGCTCACCCCGAAGGAAGAAGCGTTGTGGAGTGGGATGAGACCTCCCTTATCCTTGGCATTTACATCTGCTCCTTGTTCCAGCAATAGCTCCACCACTTCCAGATGATTGTAACCAGCTACGAGAAATACATAAATCAAAATTTATGTAATTGTATAAAAATGATAAATGGATAAAAAAATTTTTTTAAATGAATAAAGGAACAAGTAAAAATATATATAATATAATAAAAATAATAATAATCAAAGAGTATTATAAAAAGTTACACTAACACTATTTTGTGGCGTATTTGGCTTGTGTTTATGAAGTAGTTCTACTATAAACATATGACAAGTGGTCCAGTCAAGCCGTGATTAATGTTATAAATGTAAGAATGCAACATATCCTTCTAATTTGCTCTGATAATTATCTTAACTATACCATACCACCATTTCTGTTGAAATAAATACTAATGTTTCTATAGAAGATTTTTCTTGCTCTTCTACTCCTGTTAGAATATCTCACTGATTATTAAATACTTTAACGTATGGAATTAAACACGGCAAAATGAAAGAAGAGATGTTTAAAATAACATTTTTATACATAAAAATTAATGTATTTTGAACGTCTCACTCGGCATCAATTGCTCTTAATAAATTATACGAAAAATGCAACAAATTTAAAGAGTTAATGGTAGTTTACCAACCTGCTAGATGGAGGGGGGTGGAGTTCCGGCCATGTTTATCTCTGCAGTTGATGTTGTCCTTGGTGATCAGCTTCTTGACTCTCTTGAGATGACCTTTCTTTGCTGCATCCAGCAAGGCACTGTCTCCATGCAACAGGTCCGCCAAGTCTCCCTCCTGATCCTTTACCAGATCTAGACATGTCAAGTTATCCCTGTTCCGCTTGTTCACATCTGCTCCGTGCTGAAAAATAAATAAATAAATGAGTACAGGCAAATAAATAAACGTCTACTCTCGCACTGACAGGTAAAGGGTAGGCAGATTAATCTGGCCATTACATATTATACAGTACAGCAGTCACACACCCCTTTCCTACTCCACTGCATGACCTTAATCAGCAAGTTTTTAAATTTCAAGTATTTGAAGTAAGCCTGGGACATGAGAACTGGCAAGCTTTCAAATATACTGTAAACAATGTCACAATAGTGTAGCTCAGGGAACTGCCCCCCCCCCCCCTCTATAATTTTGGAGGCTCAATCTAAAGAGATGATTTCACAAATGAAAACCTTTTAAACTGCACATGCCCTAGAGCCCCACCCCCTTACAGAAACATCTTCCTTTCACCGCATCCACCCACACATGTACATGTGCTGACATATCCACCCACATGTGCACATGCATGTACTCACTGCCAGCAATAGCTTGCAGATATCGTACTTCCCCTTGGCAGCAGCTTCATGTATGGGTGTGAATTTCCATAGGTCCACGGCATTGACGTTAGCATTGAACTTCAGCAGAAGCTCCACCACCTCGTAGTGACCGTACGAACACGCATTGTGCAGAGGCACTAGTCCCCTGCAAGTTAACACACGTCAAACACAAGTGCTAAGTTAGTATTACTACCACTACTTTTATTATTATTATTATTATTATTATTATTACTACTACTACTATTACTACTACTAATTTTAATATTATTATGTTGTTTGGTTATTGGGTTTTAGTTTGCAGACACAACAGATCTTACTCCTCACCCTTTGTCTCTAGCGTGGACATCGGCTCCATTCTGCAGCAAATACTCCACGGTATTGACTCTGTTGAAGCCGGCAGCGAAATGGAGTGGGGTAGAGAAGCGGCCTTTAGTATCGCAGCAGTTGATGTTGTGGGACGTACACAGACGCTGGGATGAGCAAGGAGAGAGAGAGAGAGAGAAGGTGGGGTAAATAAAAATGGAGCTTTCCAGGGTGTGGTGGGTAGGAATGGGTGTGGATATAGGAGGGAGGGAGATGAGGATGAGGGGGGATGAGGAGGAGGGGGAGATGAGCAGGAGGGGGGATGAGGAGGAGGGGGGATGAGCGGGAGAGGGATGAGGGGGGATGAGGGATGAGTGTGAGATGATTGGTAGCAGCTGAGGGTTTGTCATGGAGTGAGGTGCCAGAGAGAAGAATAAAAGTGTGTGGGATTGTTATAATGGGTTTGGTGGGAAATGTATTGTGAAGTAATCAATCCTTGGTACTAACACCACGTGTGATTTATCGCGAGTTGCGTTACACGGGCATGTTATATTTCCCAGTCTTCCGTTATTTTAGTCGTAGGCTATACTAACACTTCCAGCAGAATATGCAATCACATACTCTCTCCTTCCTCTGGCCTTTGTTAATTACTCTAACTACATATGTACTCCCGCTACACACACACACACACACACACACACACACACAGTATACAGGCTACCATGTATTAGCATATAGTGCATGTATTGTTAGTTCTCATGTTCAAAGAGTCAGTGTAAGCCAAGCCACAACTTCCAGTTAACTAATAGAGGTGTGTAGTAGAGCCATAAGGTGGTTAGCTTGCATAGATACGTACATATGTGTGTGCATATATATACTAAATATTTTGTCTGTGCGTATGATTTTCGCATAATACAATATACATGCATGTGTACTAGCGTGCATGTGATTGTACAAGGAGGAGTCACCTGTTTGAGTTCAGTGGAGTATAGACAGTCAGTACTGTAGCATGTCAAGTTGTGTGTATGAATCACAATTACCACATTCACAGGAGGAGGAGAAAAAATTAGGATTTGGTGGTGAAGTGCTTTCATTGTGTGGTAAAATCACCTGATAATTGAACATCAGAAATTAGAACATTGTAGAGTGTCTTTGAGAGAGTGTGGCTATAATGCTATGATCATACATCAAGTGAAGTCTCCATGCATGTATGTAACTGCAAGCTTCATCTTTACAACATACAATACTAAAATATCACAATAATAATAGCAAATTTTCTCGTTTTAACAGCCAATATTGTTAATTAAACTTAACCCGGCGTTTCAAATTCTTGCCGAAGTCTTCTATTATTATAATTATTTCAGCCGAGAATGACTGAATCAATATCGACATACCTTGACATTTGTAAGGTCTCCATTCTTTGCCGCTTCCAGCAGCTGAGACTCGACATCTCCGACACCCTTGATGGGCTCCTCCTGGAATATCTTGATGGTGATGGGCGTGGCCATGTCAATGGGTTTGTTCCGCAGATGGTTCATGACGGAGGAGTCCGCCCCATTGTTGAGGAGAAGGCGACACATGCTCACTAGACCTAGCTCAGACGCCATGTGAAGGGCAGTGTTGCCAGTGGGACCTCTCAGGTTCACCTGAAACAAAAGTTAATCATTTATTCTACACAGTTGCAAGTATTTCTTCTTGCTCCTTTAATTCTTTTTAATTTTTATTATTTTTTTGCTGTTGTTTTGTTTAGAGTATCAATAATTGTCGATGCTCTGATAAACAATATTTGCTTGAAAATATCTGCACACACACACACACACACACACACACACGGATATTTGGTCTAAGGAAGGGAATGCAAGTTATTATGATGAACCACTACAATTTAAAAAAGGGAAACCCCAACCCCATTAGCTAGAAAGCCAGCTCTGGGAGTTGCTAAATAAAGGCTCAGATCTGCAGCTACCTTCTAGAATATTGTAGAATATTGTAGAATATCCGCTACCTTACCGGATATCAGTTGGATATCGGCTAGGGTATACTGACCCCACTTTTAGAATTAATCGGCCAATACTGATACAGTTATCGGTGCAGCTCTAGTTTTGTTTGTTTGTTTGTTGGTTAGATAGGAAACCAATGAGGCGTAGGAATTGTTTTTATTCTAGACGATCGAGCACCAAATCACTCGTTCAATCCCATCAATCTTTTCATTGGCATGGGAAGTCATTTGTTGTGAGAATGTTTATTATTTATATATTTCAGAGAAAAATAAAGAATGAAAGAAGGGAAAGTTTTTATATTTTTACTTACACTGGCCCCAGCCTTGATCAGTAGCTCTACCACGTCAGTCCTGTCTAACTTTACCGCACAGTGAAGAGGAGATAACTCCCTGCAAGGCACACACACACACACACATACCTGTTACAAACCATGCATGCAGCTCTCAAAGGAAAAAATTACGAATTCAAAGTACACCCTCTGAGCCACGATGAGAGTCCTAGCCCATTGCTACATCGTACGACTCACTCACTGTTTATTTGTGATGTTTAGATCCGCCCCCTTCTTCACCAGCAGATCTATGGCTTGCTTCTTTTTAGAACATGACGAACGTACTAATTCGTGCTAAATGGTGATCATAACACATACAAACAAAAAAACAAAAAACAAACACACATCACACACACAAACATACATCACACACACACACACACACACACGTCAGTCCATACCATAGGTGAGTCCAGTGTCTGGGGATGCTGGAAATTGGCCAGTTTGGAGGACAGGAGCTTCTTCATCTTGGAAATATCTCCTTTGTGGGCATGCTCTATGAGTAAATGACCTTTGTACTCATCTATCGGCAAAAAAAAAAAAAAATTCAACTGTCAACAATTGCAAATTTACAAAATCTGATCTCACATTCAATCCTGTGTCTCTGCTCCTCATTAGATGCCAGATCCAGTGCTGTTTTACTGTGGCAGTTTACCAGAGTGGGATCAGCACCACAACACAGCAACAGCGTGCACACTTCAGACCTGCGACGACAACAACAACAACAACAACAACAAGTCATAGCTTCATTGCCAGTATTGCCACAGAGAGAGAGAGAGCTGACCTGGCCTTTGAGGCTGCCTCGTGTAGAGGAGTGAACATCCACAGATCCACTGCATTCACATTGGCACCACTCTGGCAGGATAATGATATTCATGGGTAACCCAAGCTGTTTTAAAAGCTAAACATTGTATTCAAAATACTTCCAAGAAACTAATCATATTAAAAGGATCCACTCAATGCGAGCTCTAAGCAAAGTAATTGCAGCTGGTCCCTTATGTTTAGCACTAAATAAACGCTAGATTAACAGCGCAATTCAATTTAGAGCTGATCAGGTAAAGGGTACATAAAATGCCAGTAACCACACAGGTTACAACCACCTCTTGGTATTCCTCACCTTCAGTAGTTTCTCTGTGACTTCATAATGCCCATAGGAGCACGCGTTATGCAGTGGCACGAGCCCACCTTTGTCCTTGGCATGAACATCTCCGCCATACTTCAGGAGTAGCTCGATCACGCCCACTCTGTTGTAGCCTGCCGCCAGGTGCATTGGTGTGGACTGGACACACAAGACACACAATAATGCTCTGCTCTACCTGCCTGGACTCCAGGGGGGAATGTGGGTCCAAAGTAGGTACAAGTAAGTCAATAGAGTACATGCACTCTTCTAAGTGCGTCCCCACCCGGCCTGGGGCAATTTAGGTCTGTCCCTTCCAACAAAAGGTTTGTACAGGGGAAGAACTATCCTGAGAAGCAAGAGCTGGTCATTTTACAAGAAATGCTGTCAATACAATAAAGTGCTTCCGTACAGAATAACAGGAGAAGTAGGAGTTGAACAAAGGAAAGGCAGGAACACCCGGACAGCAGCAAAATAGGGACTGCCTCAGGCAAAATAAAAATTTACCAGTGATTTTTTAACTCACATACGTAGTTGATTCTCTTTCTCTAGTCATGTCTACTTTTCATTCTCTTTGCCATGAATCTCCCACTGACCACTCCCCCAAAGGAATCCCTCAGTATGACAAGCACTTTGTCTCCATGCCAACCCACTAACTGCTTCACACCTCTGATGCCCTTTCAAGTACCAAATTTGTTGGGCCAACTTCTTTTTGAAAGTTACATACAGTATAGTAATTCCAATACAGCTCGCTCTGCCAAGAAGATACAGGTAAAAATAATGGAGCACAAGTAAGCAACACTTAATCAATGAGAAACTTTAGGGGCTTATAAACTTAACTCACTGTATACAATTTTAGGAGTCTGTTTTTACACAGCAATGTTTTTATGAAACAAAAAAAAAAAAAAAATGAAATGGCAATGGTCACAGCCCAGCATGTATTGACACCACCATATTAACTTGGAAAACTAGGAATCTTGTAGCAGTACAAAGAAATTTGCCGAGCTGTCACAATCTCCGGTTACATAGTTCCTGTTATCATTTCTAATTACTCCATGCAATAATTCAACCTTTTTAATTAAATTAAACTATACCATAAAAATAACATTTTCAGTTGTACTATAAGTAAGTTTCAATAACCAGACAATAGACACACACACACACACACACACATACACACACACACACACATACGCACACAACTGCTTGTTAGTAAACTGTTTCCTTCCTTCCCTTCCATCCTCCCCCATTCCCTTCAACAAGCACCTTCCTGCCGTCGTCGGCATGACAATTGACGTTAATAGGTGTGAGGAGAGACTGGAGAACTTCAATATTCCCCGTACGTGCTGCCTCCAGAAGCTCCTCCTTCTGGTACTCGCCAGACAGCACAAAATGAGCCGAGGGATCTGCCATGTCTAGGGCTGTCTTGCCATCGGTGTTCCTGATGGAGCAGTCCGCTCCAAACTGCAGTAGAGCTACGAGTACAAGCACATGCACATGTGAATACATGTATTTGACATGCACATGTGAATACATGTGTATTTGCCATGCACATGTGAATACATATGTATTTGCCATGCACATGTGAAATACATGTATTTGACATGCACATGTGAATACATGTATTAGACATGCACATGTGAATACATGTATTAGACATGCACATGTGCATGCATGCAAGAACATGTTACTACATTTACAGTGATCAGTTGTGTGTTTAAGTGATGCATGCATTAGTATGAGCGTTTTGCTGTGAAAGAAGGTTAGCTGTGCCCAAACACATGTAAGTTTCACGTGAAGTGAAACACACGTGGGAGTCCGTATAAAGATTGTGTGGCTACAAAACAGAATTTCTTTAATGAACTTGGAAAACAAACTTATAGCTGTTGCTAGAAAATATCATTGACATAAAAGTTAGGCTATAAGAACATCGAAATCCTTTCACCACTCCTATTGTATTACTACAGCTACGAGAAGTCAGACATTGAATCGATGTAATGAATCTATTAAGGAATTAGCCTGAGGCAGGTCACCATGACAGCAACATTCCAAGATGACTGGAATTGAAATGTGCTTTATTAGCATATAATGAGAGGACAACTATACAGAACAAACTACCTATTTCTATTATTTCATAAAACCCACGCTACTCCTTAAACTTACTGATGCACACGTCCACCTTCCCCTTGATGGCTGCTTCATGCAATGGTGTGAAGCTCCAGTTGTCGCGAGCGTTGGGATCTCCTCTGTGAGACAGGAGGAGGGTAACTACCTCCATGTGGCCGAAAGACGAGGCATTGTGCAGTGGAATCAAACCACCTGCACAAACAAACATACTATAGTCACTTTTACTGCTGCGAGCTAATACAGTACAAGCTATTATAACCCATTGCCATGTTAGCACATGCAGGTATTTGCAAACAACATCAGGCATTGTCATCATAAAGCAAGATGTAGGTGACTTCCAAGTTGGATTTAATTTTAGTGAAAAAATCATAATTCATTAATGAAAGGCTTGTGTACATACCTTTGAACTTGGATTACACACACTGTGTGCATGAGCACACACACACACACACACACAAACACAGAAACAGCTAAATGTATATACTGCATGCCCCCCCTCCATACTTTTCTTTTTCTTCTTAAAAAATTCTGGCACATTTATGATTCTGTACTGTTTAATGCGAGAGAGAATACATGTAGTATTAAAAGCAGTAGATATTGAGTGCTATATTTAGTCTTCAACTTTCTGGCACATGCATGCCCCGAGGTTATACTAACTACAGAAGACAGAGAATAAAGCTCACCATCATCATGAATGTTCACATTGGCTCCATTCTCCAGCAGATATTCCACCACTTCCTTGCGACCAAACCCTGGACCAGAACAAACACACAAACAAACAAGAATGAACGAAGGGACAGACCGACAGAGTGAATGAGCGAGGGAGGGAGGGAGGGAGGGAGATATTATTATTCATTGCTTCATCAAGCAATGTCCCACCAGACATTCCAGAAATAGCACACAAATACTCCAATGATGAAAAATGTGCCATGCAATGCTCCCTGGCTCCAATTGACAGGCTCACGTCTGACACTTACAAACACGGAAGTGAAAGAGGACAAAGTCAAAAGCCACAATGGCAGAACAACCACCGAGAGAGAATTAAGGAAGGATAGGTCTTTTTTTCTCTCGATAAATCTTCTCTTTATAATGTTCACCTTTAAAATAAGAGCTCACAGATAGTAATCCCCACGCCTTCTCCCGGAGCAACAACTGAGACGGAATGCTGTCACCCGCTAAGCCCCTCCTCCATGACACCTTGCACATGCCTAGAATGCCACTTACATCAAGCCGCAGCCGGCTTACATGCAAATGTTTCCTTGACACTCTTATTTATTCATTCAATTAACAGGCGTCGTTGAACGAACGAACATATATCATACATGACTGAATGCCGTACAGACATTACAAGTTGATGTTGGCTATCCTACAACCCACTATGATCATAACAAGTGAAGTCAATGAGTCACTATTCATAAGCTAATACACTGCAAGTTGCAAATGTAATTATGGTTTCTGTTCTTTTTCAAGGCGTCTTCTGATATTCAGAGTGAGACCAAATGATAAATTTCCTATACTTGCCACGTGCACTTCAACAGGTTCTGATCAGTTCTTGGCATGCCACAGCACCTCCTGCTGGTAAAACATGCATTGTTTTGTTCTGTTTGTATTCGTTCATCATCTCATTGCAAACCTGTCAACTTTGGACCCAGAGCAAATATTAGCACCTACAGAAGGTGTCATAATTCCTTGGGTGTGGATAGCTCCTGCAGATCACTGAAGGAGGAGGTGTCAAACCTTGTTTCCATGACACTGGTGCCTAGAATTGTCACTGGATTAGGAGCCATTACTGGACCAGCTAACAACACCATCTATTCAGAGCAAAGGGTACCAACAGCTGCCTAACCCTTCACCAAACATAACAGACATTTGCATACCAATTCAAAGACAATAGCATCTTAGTTTCTGCAGCTCTACTTAAAAGTAACCTTGTATATAGATTTTGAGGCATGATGAAAATATTTTCTTGAGAAATTAGAAGCCACTTGAAAACACCCAATTATTAATTCATGCAAGAAGGCTAACCAGCAGCAAAATGAAGTGGAGTACTCCTTCTTCCAGCTTCGTCTCTGGAGTTTACATTATCGTGAGTTAAAAGGCTAGCCACACGCTCCAAGTCTCCATTTTTACAAGCCTCAAACAGTCCAGAAGTGTCACTAGGTCCATTCATGTCTTCAATAACCCTAGATTTAGTGGCAGCCATTCTTAATGTCGCCACCAATACTTCAAACCGACTATAAGACAGACAACCAGCACCGGACTGAGTAAAAAACATTTAATATTTACTTGCTCCGAGTCCAATAAATACTCCACGCAGTTCCTCCTGGGTGTGGCTAACTTTTGATTGAGTGGGCAGTGCCTGCCTTAGGAAAGGTGTGGCTGACCCCACATGGATGATGAGTGAATTTTACCCACCGGATTCGAAATGACAGATGCTCTTGTCTTGCGAGGAGGCTATCTTCCAGTGACTGCCCTAAAGTACACCAAAATAGCACATACGGAATACTTATTAGGAGGTATTGATACTGTCAGAATGTACGGCTGCGCTATTATTGTGGTTTCTGTTGATGACGATCCCTGGCAGGAGAAGGTCCATTTTTGAAGATCTTCTACCAGAGCAAATTACTGTGTTCCACAGAAGTGCTTCCATTTGGTGTTATTCATGGGATAAGACTTTGGGAAAGTAAGTTAAGATTTGCATCACTATGCCAATACAACTGCAGTTTTTTAAAGCTATAGCAAGCTAAGTAAACATTGTTGGTTCAATTATACCCATTAAGCTATTATTATTATTGGCGAGCGAGAGAAGTGAGTGAGATGCTATCAGGGGTAACTCAATTGAAAATCGGGGATATTTGTTTATATATTATATGTTTGGACGTACGTATGTCATTTTTGTACTTGGACCCTAGCATTTTCGTGTTCGGTGGTCGACCCCGTCCCAAACTTCACTGAACAGAATCCTCTGGTTTATCAATCATTACCCATATCACCCTACAAATTGAATTGTTAGTTTTCAAAAGAAAGGCTAAAGTGCGAAATAGAAGACAAAAGTTTCTCAAAGTAGGACAGAAATGCAGGAGAGATAGACAAAGGAAAAGGGGGCCCCATGACTCAAGAAGAAGAGCTGAAGATAGGTGAGGTAGAATAAAGGCTCGGATAATTCAGAAAAAAGAGAGCAGGAGAGGGATACTTATGTAACCTTAACCAATGGTAGAGAATGATAACTGAGCAAGATAACTTGTGCTACTGCATTCTTACTTTGCAATACGTCAAGTGCCACTATGTGGTGGGGTACTTGCTTGTTATTATTATTGTTATTATTGTGGCTATTCTTATTAATCATATTTTTTTTATTTTTAAGATGGGGTAGAGGTGAAAGCTTGCAAAGACATTTCTTCATCAATGAATCTCATCAATCAGCAATGAGAGGCTGAGCCGTTGAGTGTTGTCTACCTATTAAAATCATTTTGTTACTAGAAGTAGTGTGCCAGATAGTGCAACAGTCAAGCTAATGGTACAATTAGAATAGTTAATTGGAGGGTCATCAATGTGATTAAGTTACTGGTGATCTTTGATGATCACAATGGTGTTTTACTTTATGACGGATCCCACAGAATTACTAAGCTTTGAATATATTTCTGGCAACTCGATGCAATTTTTTTAATTTTTTTAATTTTATCAATTATGATATCCAACCTTTTAGCCTCATCCAGGTATGGTAATGATTTCATGCTACACGAGTTATGTTTAGAAATTGTATTGTACATCTTAATTTTATTGTGATTGTATTCTAGGAACAATTTCCTTTGAACATAGGACATATACAGTAGTATGCCACATGCACTATAATATCGTATACTCTTAGTCTGTAAGGCCATTGATGTTTGAACTAAGGTGATCTATCAGTGAGTCAACTTGGACTGGGTCTATAAAGAGCATTAATAAAGCTGGTTTCTCTCATTTTGTTGATTGTTTGCTGCTTTGTTTTTCTTATTTACTATTTCTCTCATTTGTTTGCTTTTGTTGTTGTTGTTGTTTTCATTGTTTCAAACAGATGACCTGGTACTGGTGTTTGGTCAGAAGTCATTTTGCTTCGTTAAACTATTACTGACGGCTGAAGGAGTTGAACTGATATCTGAGTGGGCAGTGGTGGAGGAGTCTGACTGGCTGTTGGATGTGAAGCCACTGAGCTGGACAGACTGCAGGAACTTCAGTGTGGCCTTCATCACAGCACACAATGTCTGCACTTTGTACCAGGTCACACGGGGGATCTCCAGTCGTGAAGCTATTCGTAATACTGTCAGCTGCATATTGTATCCTTAAAAAATTGTACAAGCAGCCCAATTTGGGGTAAACTATTTGTTTCCTGTGATAAATATATCGTAATAGCCTATAGCTATCCTAGAAAGGACGGTTTTGCGTTGGCATACCAAAGGCAAGTACATTTCTGCTTCAGTATGCTTGCTAAAGACTACACTTGGACTTCCACAGAACTAGAGGTGATGTGGTTGGAATCCAATGGATGCTATTTACTTTTTTTTTTTCCCCTTGTAGTAAGTGCTTGTAAGTCAAATAAGCTGTACATAATTTTAAGTAAGAGCAGGCATGGCCTGGCCCGGCCCTGCACTATGTACACAGCAACAGGAATACATCATGTGGTATTGTAAAGAGTGGGTGGAACTCAAGAATATTGTAAACCTTAATAACCCTCAGCACGCATGCGCAAGAGGGTTATAGTAGTTGTCCTGTCTGTCCGTCATGCTCTGATTTTGGAGATTACTGACTATTAACTTACTACTTTTTTTTTTTTTTCGGGCTGATTTTTTTTAGCACCTACAGAAATGCATTAGGGCAGTCTTTTCCCATGTCACTCACTTGTGTTCAACTTACAATAGTCATTGTTTGTTTGTTGTTGTTGTTTTTAAATAAGTCCAGTACACAATAAATTTATTATTCACTCTTTCCCAAGACACCCTGTGTATTTGAATTACTTGTCTTATTAAAGAAAAAAGAATGGGACATGACAAGTGGAAATTGTTTTTGCCTTGACACATTGTGTCTCCTGTGTGTTACTAACTGAAGATATTCAGCATCTTTGTCTGGTGACACTCGCGGAACTCTCACCATTGCTGCAGGAACTGTTTTCAATCGAATACTTTTATGGACTGTGGGAGCCAATACGACCAGCCAATTAGAACCCGTTCGAGTGTCGTTCAATGGGCATGAAGTGCGTTGGGAACAGTAAGATATAATGCACGTACTCTTATTAATTTGTTCATATTGATGCCTTTAGTTGTGCTGGTTTTGTTTAATGTTTCGAAAAGCTCACTTCATTTTTACTGCCTGCAGGGAGTCATATTTTCCGTGGAATTTAGTGAAGTGAATCTCCACTTGGCATCAGCTTCAGATGACAGGACAGTGCGGGTTTGGAAGGTGCCTGCAAAATGGCGGGAAGTTAGAGAGTAGGTGCAGGGGGGAGTCATTAATTGCCAATAATGGGTCCAATTATCGAGTTATTGTTTATGGATTGGGGTACAACAGAAGGACAAGATAACTATTTGTAGTGAATTTGTTGTTCGTCCGTGTTGCCGTAGATGGGAGGTATCAACCTGTCTTTTGGTTCTATATGGACACACCTCCAGAGTGTGGAGTGCTGAGTTTCTTTCCGAGGGTAGCACTAGTGGTGACATCATCAGCATCGGAGAAGATGCCACTTGTCGGACTTGGGGATTTGATGGCTCCGTGAAGAATGTGTTTAGGGGGCACAAAGGGAAGTGTATCTGGTCTCATGCTGTCAACACTTCAGGCACTACTGTAGTGAGTTTTTAAACAATGGAGACCTTGAGAGATGGTTTAGGTTCTCTGTACCTTTCACAGGCTACTGGAGGTGGGGACTGTAGCATTAGACTGTATCCTCTGGAAGCTTCATCTTCAGTGGATGTAACCATTTCTTCCACACTGCTGAGTGAGGGAGTCGATGGTACTCAAGGAGAAGCTGCTGCACCTCGCTCTGTGTTCCTGGTCGGTCAGACTCCAATTTGTCTAACAGATAGAGGGTATGCATGATATGATACTATTATCTCATCTTGTTTAATATTGTTGTAGTATGTGCATGCTTTTTGGTTTTCCAATATCATTGTTAGACATGACCCTGTCTTTTTTCTTGCGTATCTTTTGTTTTGTAAGAACAATGAGTGCAAAGGATTCAATAGAAAGGAGAAGTAAAAGTGACCTAGAATGCAATACTAGTGGCGTAGGAAGTGGGAGGGCTCCAGGGACTGAGCCCCCCCCCCCCCCCCCCATTTTTTCAGACAACTTTTTTAAAAACATGCCCTTGGAGCCCACCCATACTGAAACATCTTCCTATACCACTGCTGTTACATGCCCTTGGAGCCCACCCATACTGAAACATCTTCCTATACCACTGCTGTTACATGCCCTTGGAGCCCACCCATACTGAAACATCTTCCTACACCACTGCTGTTACACTGCATTCTACTATAAAATACAATTTAAAAAATAATGAATTGAACTAAAGAATCCACAATCCGTGCTAATAATTTAGTGTACATGAGTATTGTAATAGAGTGTGAGGTGTGAGGTGAATCACTGAATTAATCAGCGCATGCTTTTTAACACCTGCATAGTGTCTGTTAATTTACTATGAACAAATATCTCACACTTTGAATTTCTCGTGTTCCATCATGCTAAATGCATCATCACCTCTTTTGCTCCTCGTGTGTCTGTGTTCCATTCCATGTATTGCATCTCCAGTTCTGTGTTGGCTGGAACTCAGCGCTCTACCAAAATCACCTTCAGAACAGTCCACAAGCTCGTTGATTTTTCCAGCTACTCCACTGCCTCCATTTCTCCCACAGACCCTCCAGTCCTTGCCCTAGGCAACCTCCAGGGCTCAATCGTCCTTCTAGAACTTAACCAGGAAGGTGTGTGATCGGAATGAGGTGTTGACTGTGTCATTATTGCTGATCCCGCCAGGTAGTGTTCTACAGCAGCAAGGACTGATGGGGGCACATTCTGGTAAGGTGTTCTCACTCTCCTGGGATACAAACAGTGACAGCCACAGCAGATTCTTAGTCTCTTGTGGTCCTCAGGGAGAAGTGGTAAATTTTTGTCATGCCACATGAAAGGATCAACCCATTGTGCAATGCAGTTGAATTTCTGATTCTTGTAGCAAAATCTTACATCAAAGATTATTCAATGGTTAATCAAGTGGGTAGTGAAATATTTTGTGGCTTATTATAGTGAAATATCTATTGCTCTGCTGATTTATAATATCACACTGGTTACCTGGTGAATACATAGGCTAAAATATATTTTCTGCAGTTAGCGAATATAATTTCTTTCTTTCAATGATTCAGTCATTCTCGGCTGTAATAATTATAATAATAGGAAATTTTCTCTTTTTTAACAGCCAATATTTTAATTATAACTTAAGTTAAGTTATAACTAAAATATTGGCTGTTAAAAAATATTTTAATTATAACTTAAGTTAAGTTATAATTAAAATATTGGCTGTTAAAAAAGAGAAAATTTCCTATTAATTTATTTCGTGCTTGGATTAAATTATGATCTTATCTCTGAGAAGGACTCTGGCATCAAGCTGGCTGTAAATACTTGTAGGTAAATAAGAAAGTAAGTGTGAAATTGAATATGAAAGAATTTAGTGTTTGTTTGTTTGTTTGTTTGTTATATCTCTCCTTGATGTAGCTCTGCTGGGAGGTGCTCATAAACACACTGGCAATGAAGAAGTTAGCAAGCCTGTGCTTGCCACCTTCCAAGCATAGATGGCTGGGCACTGTCACATTCCTCAACTCTTCTTCTCTGGGCTGCAAGTTGACCATCCTGTGTGGGGACCGCAGAGGCTCCCTCCATCTGTACCAGTCCAGTGTGGGTCATGAGGGCTCTGTCCCGGTCCAGACGCTTCATGGGGTTCATGGTCCTAATGGGGTCACCCATTCCTGTATCTACGATAGCTATATCTACACGTGCGGTAGAAATGGAGAGTGCAGGAAGTTTCAGCTCAGCAGCGATGGGCGGAGTCTTGTGGAACTCATCAGGTTTAAAGTGAGGACCTAAGTGAAATTAGACACTACTGGGTGTTAGGAAATGCATCATCTGATGATGACTATGATTATGACTAGTGTTAGGAAGTAAATGGTCTGGTGGCGAGAGGTCATCTGATGATGATGACTGTGATTATGACTAGTGTCATGAAATACTCTGGTGATGAGAGCTCACGATGAGAGCGTGTGATGATGGGGTGGGGATGATGGTGAGGATTTTCATTACCGTCATGGTCACCATCACTGTCATAATCATCTTCATCATCCCCTGGTAATAATAATGCAAACAATGAAAGTATAATTAATTAGTTTGAATGTCAGCTAATAATTATAAGTATTTTGACTCATGATTTTTAATTTATTTATTTATTTATTTATTTATTTTTTTGTTTTTTTTGCAGCCAGTGAAAGGTGTGGATTGGTTGGAGAGGATGATATTTGTGGACAGTGGCGACTTGCTCTTAGTAGGATTCCATGGAGTAAGTTTAAGAAAAGACTGGTGGATAATTTTAGTGCTGCTTCATTTAACTGTGAATGCTATTGGGTGCAACAGACGGAGCTGGTTGTTCACAGCTCATCAGAAAACCGTGCTATTGTTTCAGTGGCCTGCGGAGGCGGACATAGATCTTACGCTGTCAACTTTGTTCCTAATGTACGTGGGTTTACATTAATTGGAACTAATATGCAATTAATTGGATTACGTACTTTTGACTTAGATGGCCGACATCCGTCATGTTTGTGTTCTGTACGTCAAGCAAGCCAAAGTCTGCTATTCTGTAGTGCCAGTACAACATGGACTTTCTGCAAATTCTGTATTACAAGTAATATATATATTAATACAATAGCCACGTCATCTTTCAATGGAACACAAAGTGTGGTATTATTTTTGAAATACCACAGCTGTGAAAACAATAATGATCTGATTAGTCATGGTAATCTGTCTGTGACCTCGCTGTGCACTTTGTGCAACATTGCGGTGAAATTCCAAGGCAATTCTATTTAGCAAAGGGAAGGCCACAATCAGAGTGGGATAATTTATTTAACATGAAATACAGGAATAACTGCAGATATTAACCTTTTTTTTAATATTTTCTATCTTTTGCCAGGAACCGTTTGTGGGACTTGAAGCACTATCAATGGCCTTGCTAACCACTTCATCCACAAATGGTAAGAAGAATATTATGAGTATTAGCTGCTAAATCCTATTTCCTGACAACAACACACAACATTACATCAGTTCTGGCAGCAGTGGGGAGTGAGGACACTTCCGTGTGTGTGTATCGACTGTCAGACTTGGAGAACTCCCACATGTCCATCAATCACGTCCTTACCATCCAAGGACACACTTCTGCTGTGAAAGCTCTGTCTACATCTCCCTGTGGCGCCAGCAAGCAGCTGCTGTTCTCTGGGGGCGGCAGGGCCAGTTTGAGAGTTTGGTCACTCATTGAAAACGGTAATGTTAGCTGAGGCAATCTTTTTGTTAATAGTGTCTTGGTTTAGTTGTTTAAAGTATAATTATAGTAAAAATGTATGTATAACTGTCATCAAATTTGTTTTCATTATTTTTTAGTTGTTAATTTCTGACATCACCTTTCTTGCACTTCACTATGCCTATTTATACTATTTATACAATTATATAATTATAGATGTAATATGTGTATATATAATATCAAGGCAACAAGGTAGAGGCTAGCTTGGATAGAGAGATTTATCTTCATGATCCTGTCAAGAGAAAAGTGAAGTTTGAGCCGAGAGGTACTGATGTAGCTCCGGAATGCAGGGTAATGAGTTTGGCGTCATTTCCTTTGGCTGAAGTGCTTCCTGGATGTGACAGTGACCACTCCCACTATGTGGCTGCTGGATGCTCTGATGCCATTGTAAGGTTAGTCACATGAGTTTACCAGTCTACACAGTTCCTTGTGTTCCTTGTTTGGTGGTATGTTATTTATTCCTTTGCGATGTCTAACTATTTAAGTTTTACTATTGCTTCTATTTTATTCATTAATTTCAGTGGTTGTAAATAATATTATGTAATTTTTTAAATAATACTTTATTTTATTATTTTCATTATTTCCAACCTTAAAATATGATGTAAGTCAATTATAGTTATTTTTATTGCATTACAACTGAGTGTATGTATTCCTAACTTTTGCTGCTATCCTGTGTACTCTATATATTCTAGTAATTAGAAGTTTTGTTGCCCCCCCTTATTTTAGGCAATTCATTTACAGCGCTGAAGGGCTCCAACCAGTAGCACTGCCTGATATAAAGACTACTGAAAAGTGCATACTTTCCGTCAAATATTTTGTCTCCATACACGATCGTGGCCTTAAATCTGACTGTCAAACTGCTAACACGATCCCAACGTTTCTGTATTTCTCCACTACTGATGGGTTCATTTTCGTCTGTCACCTCACACCTGTTCTCTATCATTATCAAACTCACGTTGCCAAAGCTACTAATCCAGCACATAGCTGGCCCCAGGGAGATTCCCCTAGTCAGTTTAAGGTGCACCAGTCTGGGATCAACGCTATGGACGTTCGCCTGACTCGTTGTTCACCTGGCTGCCAGCTGGTATTGAGTGGCGGTGATGACAATGCCCTGGCAGTGACTGCTTTGCAGGTTGACCATGTTGTAGGATGTGGTCCAGTGGACACTAGTCACCTGATCCATCTGCTCTGGCAGGTTCTGGAACCTTGTTCTCACTCATCGGCACTCACTGGTTAGCTGTATGTGTGTGTGCATGTGTGCTTACCCTCTTATAGAAACAATTTGAATTTAATTTTTTTATTTATTAATTTATTATTTTGTTTAAAAAACTCTATGGTAAAAATATTTTGAGAGTACAGTGAAACCTCTCTACAAAGGCCACTTTTGGGGGCAAGTTGTTTGACCCTTGTAGAGGGTTTGGCTGCTTTCAGAGTTTTTTTTTCTATGGTGGTAGATCACTTTGTTCCATTTTTGTTGGTTGTGTTGTTGAGAATTATGTTGCTTTTTGGAGTCCCTCTATAGAGAGGTTCTACTGTACATGTGCAATGTATTAAATTTATTGATAGTGGCATGTATGCATTACCTGCACAAATTGTTACTCAATAAACTGTGACCACCACAATATGCATGTCTGCTGTATACTTGAGAGATTTAGTTTTCATGGTACACTTCAGTTAACTATCACATTTTTATGTGGTCCTGTTTGTGTGAAGGTGTGGCATTTCTGAGTGGAGATTTGGTTGTGAGCACGTCAGTGGACCAGAGATTGAGTGTATGGCAGATAGACAGAGACACTAATCACCTAACATTAGTCTCCTCGTGCACGCACGATGTGGCAGATTCTAGTGCACTCCTTACCTACTCCAATAACAGGCACGTCATACACACATACACGCCCAATATAGGGCTAGTATGATCTTGTGTTTTCAATTTATTGGGTGCTGAGTTAATGTGTTCCAATCAGGCTTCTATGGAATTTAATGTTGTTGTTGTTGTTGTTGTTTTGTTTTTTGGGTTTTTTTTGTTTTTTTTGTGTGTGTGTGTGTTTATAACAAGTTGAATCAAAGTGTAGTTGGAAAGTTTGGTGTAAATTATTCTAGTTTACTATGGTTTTATCTCTTTAGTGATGAAGAGGTATCTGTGTTAGTGTGTGGTGTGGGGATGCAGTGCTTCAAATTCATTGCCAGTAATATCTCAACTAACTCCAAACAAATGACTGCACATGTTTTGTGATTGCATTGTTCATGTCAGTATTGTTTTTATTATTATTATGCAATTGACTTCTGATATTGCTTGAGGTTGAAGCCACCACCTGTGAACCTTGGCATCTCAGCTCTCTTGGCTGCACTAACCATTGGTGGGATGTTACCTTGAGCTAGAACTCTTTCACGCTCTCTAAAGAAATTATAATAAAAATGATGATGATAGTAATAATATAATAATTTTAAAAATAACAGCGTAGAATTGATCATAATCTTCTCTGACCTCTGATTGTGCTCCCTCTTCTTTTGCATGTAGTACTTCTTCTTGACTTCCTGTAGCTCCCTTTGTAGTCTTTCTATTTCCATCTTGTTTTCCACAACCTGAGCCTCGTGCATATTCAATTCAGATGCCATGCTCTGCATGCAAATCAAATAGTATACTAAAGTAATCAAACATTTGTTTACGACTTGCCTTCAATTGTTTAGTTTTGTCTTTTAGTGTTTGTTGATAAATCTGCAGCTGTTCTGCGACCTCAGGTCCAGGCTGCCTTTGCATGACTTGCTTCAGTTCCATGTACAGCTTTTCTCTCTCTTGTATCTGCAATTCTTTCTCTACAACCTGACAAAGAATTAGTGAAATACAAAAACAATAAGTGATTTAACAGAATAAAAAATTTTATCAATATGTAAGTGCATGAAAAAAAAAATGCTAAATTCGCCAAGTCAAAATCAACAACAACATAACTAGTGGGATTTATGATTAAATTGCTGTGTGCACATGTTTTCTGATGCTTTTACTTACTTCTTCAGTTTTGGCAATAAGTTTCTTTTGGATGACATGAATTTTCTGTATCATTTCATAAGTGCTGGGATCATTGCCTTCTAATTTCCTCCACCGATGGATATTCATAGGGTTTTCAAGTTCTTCTTCAAGAGCTTTGCACCTAGTTCTTTCACGCAGCAGCTCCCTTTGGATGTGGTAGAGTTCTCGTCTATTTAAATAAATGTAGCACATTCAAATATGCTTCATTTTACACTTTCAAATGTATCACCTTAGATCGTCAATGTTGGCTACATTCTTGGATAGCATGTTTCTTTCTCTCCTCATCTTCTTGATCTCCAACTTGAGAATACGAATGTCTTCCACTCTCTGGGTATATTGAGCTTCCCCCTTGTGGAGAGTTGACTCTTGGATCTTCAGTTTTTCATAGAGCAGGGCTAGCTCATCATTCCTGCGTATCACCTGAGTCCCAAGTAGGTCCCTTTCACTGATAACCTAATGATAAAATTGACATCTTAACTGTTAGGTAATGTCATCAGCATACAAGTGACATGTTGCTGCAATTAGCTTGATGTATAAATATAAAATACCTGTTCCAGTTCTTTCTTCTGCCTGGTTCTCTCTGCACTAGCTTCTGCTATAACCTTCCTGAGCTTTCTTTCTTCTGCTCTCTGGTTTTCCATCAGTTGCTTGGTGGTCTCAAGTTCCTGCTTGCGACTTGACAGTTCTGCGCTTAGTCCTTCTTTCTCCCTCTCCATATGAGCTAGATCCATGTTGCTTCTCACTAATGTAGCTTCCTACAAGTATTTAAACATTGTGTGAGAGAGTTGAATTGATGATTCTTGTTGATCCTTCGCATGAATTTATGAAACAATGTACTACTATTTCATAATCGGTCAGTCAATTAACTGCAGATCCTTTGAGATTGACAACACAATGAAAACAAATTTGACAATTGATCTGAAGTTTGAACAGTAATTAGCTATAACTATACCAGTTTGCCACATAATTTCTTTTAAACCAAAATTATCCAATTAATGATATTAATATTGAGGATCAAGAATTGTTGCTTTATCTGACCAAATAGTGATAATTTTGTAACATTTGGACTTATTCGCACCTTAATTCACATAAGATAAGTTAACTGTAATCATCGTTTGTTTGTAGAGCACAACAGTAAACAGTGTCAACACTCCATTTCCCCCTCCACTTACTTTGCCTGCTATTTCTTCTTTCAGTTGGTCTATTTGATGTGACATTATTTTCAGCTTTCTCTTCGTCTCTGTGATTTCATCACGTGCTTCCACCAAGTTCTTACTGCAGAGGTTCCTGTCGGAACAGACAGCTTCATAGAGCGTGTGCTGCTGCTTCAACTTGCTCTCAGTCTGTATGACCTTTTTCTTCAGCTGGTAGACCTTCACTTCACGTCTCTTTACCTCCTCCATCTAAATAATATAGAGCACACAATATTTAGTAGCTACTTGTAAATTAACAGCCTTACAGTTTACCTGTTCTATGCATTTCTGCTGAACATCACTGGCCTCTTTACCATAGCGATCTCTCTCCCTCTCCAGTGCTTGTAGCATCTGCCGTTGCTTCTTCACTTCTTCTTTGTGGTTCTATTATAAACTATACTTATAAAGCAAGCAACCAAAATGGACACTCACGTACCACTATCTCCTGCTGTCGAGTCTGTATGCTCTGGTCTCTGATTTTCATCACATGCTGTAACTTTTCTGCTGCACCCTCGGCTTTTTTTAAGTCCTAAATTGAATTCAAGTATGTAAGGTGATCGCATGACAACTTTCATAAGAATCTGTCATCATACCTTGCTCAAAATGTCCCTTTCTCTCAGTAGGTCATCATAGGTCTTTTTATCCAGTTCTGACTGCTTTCTAAGAGACTGCATTTCTGCCAATTAAAAAAAAGAGGAAAAAAACTAAAAGATTTTGTATCTAAAATGTGAATTTCTCATACCTCTTTCCATTGATGCAATTTGCTGTCTAAGTGATTCCCTGGAAGATTCAACCTCATGTTTCTGTTCTTCTACAATTCTCAGTTTTCTTTGCAAGCCATCCCTCAGTTTGTTAATGCGAGAAATGTCACTTTTGAAGTTGGCGATCTCATCCTCTCTCAGTTTGAGCTCAGCATTCTTGTGACTGTTCTCACCAGCCAACTGGTCACTCTGCATCAACTGATTTTCATAATCCTGCTGGGCTTTGTTCAGCCGCTGAGTCAATATTTCGTTATCCTTGACAGCTCGATCAAGTTGCACCTATAAATAAATACAGGTATAGTCAGCTAGCTAGTAAGTAATTTTTTTAAACCCACCATTGTTTCCCTCAGGTGCTGATCACACTTCTTGAATTCATCCTCTGCTACTTGGACTTGCTTTTCCTTTCCTTGAACTTCCACTTTTCTTTCTTCCAGTTCATTCAGCACCATCTTGTAGTCTTTTTCAAGTCGAGCCTTCCTTCGAGTTTCTCTGTCCACTTCCTGAACTTTGTGGCTGATTTCTTCACGAAGCTTAAACATGGCCACAGTACAAGATTTAAATAAATGTAGCTCTCTAACTTAGTGCTTAATGTTTTACATACCTCAAGAATTTTTTCTTCCGTGGAAGATCTCTCTTGTTCTGCTTTGTGCTGAAGTTCTGTAGATTGGGCTAGTTTTTTTCTTAGCTATTTGATAAAACAACATGTTCAGTATACCTAAATGCAATTTTCTCAGACATACGTTCACAATTTCTTTTAGTTGCTCATCTCTTTGTTGAATAAGTTCATCCTTCATCTTTGTTAGTTCCTGGACACTGGTGTCTTGACCAAAGTTCAGACCTGCCCCACTTTCCACCAACTTGGATAAGTTGGATATCTCCAGTCTGAGCTGGCTTATCGTGTCTCGTGCTTGTTCCTCCTTGCTGTGAGCTGTGTCCACCATCTTCCACAATTTGTCAATTTCCTATACCAACCACACACTACTAAAACTTCATACCATTTACTTGGCTATTGTGTACCTGTCTCAAGGAAACAAGGGTAGCTTTGTCGTCCCTGGATATTTTTAGTGCATCAGTGACTTTGGCTGATGATGTCACTATTTCACTGTTCAGTTCACGGCATTTGTTCATTAATCTTTTTTCTCCCTCTTGAGATTTTAATAAAGCATTGTGCAGCTTTTCATATTCGGATGCAAACTTTTTGAGGCTATCATCTCCCATCAATTCTGCAAGGACCTACACAGTCCAAAAAAAAAAAAAAATCGTCAACATTTTGAGCGCCCGAATTTACGACATTTACCCTTTGAAAATCTTTCTCAAGTTCTTGTAAACTTTCCTTATTCGCCCCGCCATCGTCCGCAGCCGGATCTTTACCAGATTTGTTTTCCGCCATTGCTATCTCAGCGTCCACAGCGAAACGGCAGACCCGTGTTATGGAACAACAACTAATCACTATAGCAACAATCGTGCTCAAGTCATGTGACAATGCCGTTGTTGCCATAGAAATTAGGAAGTCGCTGTAAATGTTCACGTGGCCTCCAGTCACTGCTGCTTTTACGAATTTCTAACAACATTGTAGATTTGACTGAGCCAAACTCTATGGCGAGATTTCCAGAAACAAAGTGGAAGGAAGAAAAAGCGAGCACTTTATTATATTACAAGAAGAATGAGGTCCCTAAAGCGCTCGAAGAACTGTTGAACAAGATGGCTCTTGTGAGGCCAGATGACTTGTATGGATACATGGTAAGACCGAGTCATCTTCTCTAGCTTGCTACAGAATCTCTATCGACCACTTTAACACAATTTGTAGCTCTGTGTCACCAGATGTAAAAAAAAATTGATCATTATTTCGTCATGCACTAGCTACATTTTAGACACTTAAATAAGAAGTGTGAAAATGAGACTAATAATCTTCAAGAATGCACAAAGTAAGTTTTGGTGGACCCTTTACCTGCTTATGTTTGAAGGAGTACTTCACACATTATGTGTTGTAATTCGACTCAGTAGTGCAGAGTATTACAAGCTGGTAGTATACAATGGTAATTTCACAAACTTTTGGACTAGCTTTGTATACATAAATATACAATTCTGTAAGTTCGGAGCTAACTTTAGGATTAGCTTTGTACAAAAATTGGAAGCTCCCTACAAGATGGTGGCAAAAACAAATACTAAAATTTGCTTTTCTAAAACGGCCTTGTGCCAGGTACATCAACAACAGTGTGTAGACTTCATAACTATTATGAATGGCAGTTGAGTTATTGCTGAATACCTCAGTGTGCATGCTTACTGTTTTATTACAAAAATCATGCCTTTGAGAATTCGACCTTACTGACCCCTGAGGGTTCAGGCGGTCAAAATGATGCGTTAAGTTTAGTATAGCTATGTAAACAGATAATTCTTTTGAAATTATTATTTTTTCAGCCGACAATAACTTAATTAAAAAATAATATGCTTTGTTTGTGTGCATGTGAGTGTGTACATCATTACTACATAAACTAGTAGTTTTTGTTACTTTAGCCCACATTATTAGGCAGGGTTTGGGTCTCCATTCATTCTGATTACTACAGGTAAGCTAGATTCCTAACTGGGACAGAAAATAATTGTTGTAGATGGAATTTGTTACTGGTTAAGTTATTTTAGTTTTCAGTGATTTCTAGCTGACTCGTTGATTTTTTTTACCATCTGCCACTATCTTGACTAGCCACACCCAATACCAAACCCACTGCATGCTGACGATTCTTGTACAATATCAAATGTAACAATATGCATGACCAAAAAAATACTGTGATGCTCAGGTGTATTCAGGTCTAGTTTTGCTAGTGGTCTCTCCCTCCAAACCGTAGAAATTCATTTAAGTTTTTAGTTTGTTTAATTGAATGACCCATGTGCTGTAGAGTCAGTACTTCTTCCACCGGGCCAAGGCACCGTTGATCTCCAAGCTCCAAGCTAGTGAAGGGCTGGCAGGAAGTGGCGGACGCAGTGTGACTGTCCAGATACAAGCAACAGTGTGCGGCCATGACAAGGTCGGTTGTTTTTTCATAAGTTCACTATGTTATAATTCCTGTAATATTTCATTTCTATAATGCTGTGCTTAATGCTAAGGAAAAATCCATGTGGCAATCAGCATGGAGTATTTGTAGACCAATTACTATATAGAACTACTACTTTATCTGTTTACCAAGAATCATTAGAGGAAATAGTAATGTGTATAACTCTGAAGTATACTAACTATGTGTGTTGTAGAGTATTCAGTAAAATAGACAATGACTGGCTAAATATTGTTTGCTCTTGAATATGGAAAGAGTTAGGAATCTGACTCTTGTATACCTAGTGTTGGATCGGTATGTACATATAATTGGTGCAGGCAAGCGAGACAATCAGGGATGTACAAATTTAAGATATATATGTACAAGGGCGTATATTTGGCATTATTAATAGCACGGATTTATGATTTTTTTCAGGCTTGGTTTTAAGGCTGACCTAAATATTTGAAATTTAGTTTTTGGTTGCTTTTTCGACTGTCGTATGCAACACATTATTTCAGCCTGCATGTATCTGCTGAGACACAGCACTGCTTCTATTCAGTGTGCAGGTAAATGGTGAATAGCTACACTTTAACTCGGCATGTCATCAAAATGGGTGGTGCATTTCAGATTAACTGGGACTTAATAAGGTGAACAAACTTAGACTTCATTTTAAGCTGCTAAAGGCTACAGTTGGCTTTAAAAAAATGAAGAAAAAAACTAGTGTTTTTGTGTGTATTCTAGAGTAATTGTGGCTTTTTCTTCCTTGGATTATACTCATAAGAATGAATATATAAACACGAATGGGAATGTAAGGATGTTCAATTCATGACGAGTATAAATCAGCTCACTCACCATTTGTGCTGAGGCACACCACTGGTTAAGGAAGTTATGGGCGAGTTGTTAAGAATGATTATTTTTGGTAGTGGAGTTACAGATGAGCAATATTGCTTATATGTGACCGTCTACAGGAAAATCGGGCACAACGCGGCCCCGACGAAAACATTTTTTTTGCACTTACACACTCCTCGGCAAGCAGATATTAAGCTCTCCAAGTTTTATCGCCATAGCTTTAGCCATTCCCGCTATATATCACCTAACCGTTCCCTTCGTTAGGCTTGTTTAATACAATTTTAAGAACTAAATCGATCTTTTTGCGACGTCTACGCATGCCGCGTTGTGCCCGATTTTCCCATAGACGGTCACATACTGTGATAGGGTCATGATGACGTTAGTAACAAGATTTTTTTAATTTCAATTTCATACTAAGTAAAAGTAAAATTGATGGTTTGTCACCCAGCTCTGTTTTGTTAAGAGAGACCGACACTAAGCGAGACATTATCTGGGAGAAATTTAATCCTGTAATATGTATGTGCTATACACACACATGTGCATGTGCCGTATCATGGTTTATAAATGAATTTGACAACCGTTATATGAACGTTAAATAAAGAATGAAATGTTTAGAGGCTAATTCTCCTACCTAGCATTTTGTTTACTTTTTCAACTGCCTGCGTGCACATTTCAGTATCTTAGCAACCTACAAGTACCTAAATAGTGTCACAATTGACAGACAACTCAGCTGCTTCTACTGCACATTGACTTAAAAAAATAATAATAATACCGGCGGTAAGAAATTGTAGAATTTTGAAATATTTTTTTGCCAGGAGCAATATTTACGACTGCCTTTGCAGGCAGAGTGTATTGTTGCTAGTTTAACGGCAAATAGATGCATGCATGTACTTACAGATTATTTTGCCAGCTGGGCAATTCTTCCTTTCACTTACAAGGACATGAGTACAACTACAGTATTATTTGAAGGAGGCATGTGTAATGATATCATTTGAGTTCTATTGTTCGTAGCTTTATAACGTTCAGATGTTCTACATCATTACTTTTTTAACTTAATAACTATAATTTCTTCTCTTTCCCACCCATCCAAAGTATGTTATATACATACATGCATGCACACACAATACACATACATGAAGCACAAAAGCGCACACAACTTGTCCATTTCTACTAGCTTTGTGCTGATAGTAATATTTATATTACAATGATTTAGCATTCTTTATCAAAAATAGAGCAGTCCATGTAAACTTACAATCATACTTGAATTCCAATTAAATAATTAAAAACAACAATTTGTTTTCCAATATTTTTATCACACTTCATAGTGATAATAAAAGAATAGTATGACTGATTTTCATTATTTGACCCAAACCTAAGTAATCTCTGAGACACAGGCTACCTATGGAAGATTCCATGTCCGACAAAAGCCACTATTCAAAGGTAGCATTTATTAATTGATTGATCACAAGGATGAATGTCTAAATAGGAAATGATTGTTCAAATGCTATAGTTTGTGCAAATTACATTAGGGAAGAAAACGGAAAAGCTGGTGAAATAGTTGTTGAACTACTTCATCTAGTGTGCTATACTTATATCTAATTGAGCTTCCGTACTACTTAATGTTACTATCACTGAAAAAACTGGCACAGAATTGAAAATATTGGTATACATTTTGTGCAGTTTTATGCTATTTAACAATACAGTAGCTACATGACATATGTATTGTAAAATATGACACTGAAATTTAAATCAAGATACTTTTGTTTTCTGCCACCTAATATTTTGACATGTTTGCATTTGAGATACCAATGGAATATGTATTATTTAGATAGTGGCTACAGCTGCGGCCCCGATTTATCTTGAGCCAGAAATTGTGCAGTCATCAGCAGCCAGCAAGTCTGGAGGTAAAGGGTCAAGCTAGTAGCAGATAGCACAAGACTAGCATAGCACAATTAGTTGATGCACTCTGTACTCAATGCTTTAATGAATAAATGTGACTTCAATAGGATCAAAGAAATCTCCCCGGGGCTCTGTGCGCCAGCTAGATGAAGAGCAGGCGGTGGAGGAAGTGCCTCAGGTTGGTGCTGTGGACACTGTGAGACAGCACTTGTCTATGGGGCTGGTGGGGATGAATGTGACAGACCAAATGGAAGTGGACAAGGCATGTGAAGATATGTTAATGGCAGGTAAGTCAACCATTTTGTCCTGCACAGCAAGAGTGTTATTGGTTGGGCTTATGTATGGGAGTTGTTTCATAGTTCATTGTTACAAGCCATTTCAACTCACACAGATGGGATGGGGTGGTCATTTGATTTGCTTGTATGGTCAATTCAGTTAGTACAGGGAATAAAATATATTCATAGGTGTATGTACTCAGCATCCATGGAGATTGGGAACTCCTTGGTGGGGGATGGAATATGAGCTGGGGTTTTTTTTTCCAATAAGTTTTAAGAAACAAATTGAGTCATTCGGACATGCATCTGGCTTAAATTTATCATAAAATGATTGAAATGCACAAAAAACAACAACAAAAAACAAAATCAAGGCGCGTGTTGGAGGTGGGTTTGAATTTAGTGGAGGAAGTTTAGCAACTTCTGGTGATTTACTATCAAATGACCCTGTGGTTAAATCAAAGTGACTCGAAAAAGCTTGCTCGGTGTGATCAAAATGTGAACTAAGTACAAAATTTTGTGTAATTAAATAATGTCATCGGTCTATGTCAATTGATTGGTATCATTATGTTCTCTACACTGAATGTTATGACTTAGCAATTATGGTGCTACTTTCAGTAAACTAGAGTTGTTTACTATGCAGTCATGACAAATGAATATGTCTTGGAGCATGCTCCTTTCTAATGCCCACCCACACATTAGTATCTTCATACCTGGTTGAATTTGACTTCATGCAGCATTAGTAGGAATCTGTATAGAAATATAAATTATAAACATATTTGGTGATGCTTGTTGCTATGTTCCTGCATAAATGAGACAGTTTTTTTTTTTAATTAAAGGATAGTATTGCTAATAACCTGTGGAGGATGTCTTGCTCTCATAGTCGAAGTAGTATTTTCACAGTAATTAATTCTGTTAGTTCTGGGTCATATTTAATTCAGACTACTTCATGGAGTTCATTCTTCAATTATAAAATACAGTTGTCTGGGCCATTCCCATTTGACCCTACTCTGACATGCTATAAATGTTTCCTGGTGGAAACATTTTCAAGTGCGAGATGGTAAATATGTACTAAAAGTGGCAGTGCAGACTTTGGAATCACCTATTCTAGTAATGTGTAATAATTAATATACATAATTGACTGCAAATGCATAGAAAGCTGAGTTTGTTTCGACTAAGTCTAGCCTGTCATTAAGTATTACTATTCTCATCAATTTCATTAGTTTTGTTTATTTGTTTGTTGACTAATTGTATTTATGTGTATGTCATGTATACACAGCTGCTGCCAATGGGCACGCCCTTCATCCTGGCTCTCTTCAGGCAGTGTCCAGTGCAGTTGCAATTGCTGGAGCCCACCTCTCTTCACTCCCTCCATTTCTCTATTTCTGCTCTCAATATTATAAAGAAGAAATGGCAGACATTATTGCAGGGTCTTCCCCTCGTTTGGACTCTGCCCAGATTCTTCCGCATGAATCTTCAAGTACTATTAGTGTTGGGGATAAGTCCTCAGTGCCTCCTCCTCCGAGCATCGGAAGTATAGGCATGCCCACTCCAGTGGTGTCAGTGCTTAGAGTGGGGTCAGGCAAGCTGAAGATGCACGAGTTTTGTCTCCTTCCTCTGTCTGGAGTGTCAGTGAATCTACAAGTGAGCATGCTAGGATCTATATACACAGAATTGGGGAAAGTCCTCTCTTCCAAATTTGGGGTGAGTTTAAAAGAAAGCAATAATTACTTCACAAATAGTTTACTATGAACTGCATGCGTGCGAACTTTTTTGATAGTAAGTTGTCACCATTGGGACTGAGCTTTGTAATGATAATTTATTTTATACATTACTTAATACAATTCTTTTTTTTTTCTTCTTTTTTTTTCACTCTTATTATAGTATGTGTATCCAGGTGGTGGAGAATTAGATGGTAGCCCCTCCCCCCTCCTTCCCCCCTTACACACATTCAAAGTGGATAGTAGTGCCCCTAATAATTTGCTAGTGGTTCAGGTGCAATATTAAACACTTCATTCATTTTTTGTTAAATTTTAATTACTGTAGATAGTGTTGGACTAAATATTTAGTTTGTGTTTGATTTTATTGTTGTTGTATTTTTTTCACCCAAACAGTCTCCACAGACCAATTTTCATGCTTTCTATATAAATAAAACCCTTGAAGTTCCTTCCTCCCTACCCACACCATTTTGTTCCCCTCTGCTTTCTCTCCTTTTTTTGTAGCTTCCTCCACCCCCTATAGCATACATAACTTAAGCTATTCTGGATTAGCACAAGTAATGCAACTGAAATAGCATGAGGGAAAGCTGAGTGCTATTTTAGTAGTGCTATTAAAATAATGTTACACGTGCTATCACACGCTAATAATAGGCCAGTTTTTTTTTAATCATTTTGCACTGTAGGTACATTGTATCACACTCACTATCTCTGGATGACTTCTTTTGAAACTTCATCAACATATGGCTCCTTCAAATCTCCTGGACTAATTCCATTTAATGTGGATAGAACTTGTGCACTAATAAATGACATAGTCTGTAACTAGAAAATACTTATTAGATGTATTCTCTCTCTTTCACAGGCTTTTTAAACAATACAGAATTAAAAATATTTGGTCGTCACTGGGAATCAAACCCAGGGCCGCTTGCTTGACGCACAAGCGCTCTGCCACTGAGCTACGACAACCAGCCAAATTCTGTATTTATACTGTTAAGGGGTACTGCTATGCTTGAACTGTATGTTTCCTAGTGCTAGCGCTGCACACATGTGCAACTATTCACTTAGCTACCATGCTATTTCACTTTTCCTGTGATATTTCAATTGAGCAGCAATTTTCCCCTTACATTTTTGAATGGGCAATTTACGTGCCATACTATTAGACAAGGAATGAATGATTCTGTTTTCTTCAAAGCTGATGATTGGACTGTAGCACTATGAATTAGCTGAGACCCAGGCTGTCACTGTGTAAAGATATATATAATTGGCGTCTACTGGCAAATTTGCTTGAATTACTGTGATCAGTCCCCAGAGCTGTGATATGTTTATGTTATTATTTTTTTAACACCAAAAGTGCCAATCTTGTGGTAAGTGTTCTGGACACTTACTGTTGTTTACAACAATAACTTATTTGAATTTTTTTTCACCATCTCTGATAAAGTAACACTAGTGTTTTCCTCCTTCGTTTGTAGTGACCAGCTCTAAAGACAGTCTGCACAATACTGACCCAGCAAGAGTAGGGTTATGAATGTGCCAATTTAATTTTCCAAGCTACATGTAGCATTGAAAACACTTTTCAGAACCGTTTAGCCATATAATATGATAACAGCAACTTATTTCATATTGTTCTGCTAAATTCATTGTACTGCTGTAATGCAAACACAATATTTCTAAGAACTTTGTAAAAAGGAATAGCAATGCAGGAATGGGCAAAGCTAGTGAAAAATGTTTTCAGCAGTGAATTAATTAGTAACCTGATTGGCAGGTAAATTAATTTTGCTATCATGGTATTTGTTGTTGTTTTATTGTTAGTTTACTTAAGGTGTATTTTTTTTTTGTTTGTTGTTGTTTTTTCTCCAGATTTCTGCCACTTGCACGCATCCCAATGCTCCATATGCCCCTGCTATAGACAAGCCTGACCAGGCGCTGCAGTGGATCGACGAGGCAGCCACAGCTGCTGGATTTCAGTGTGGTAAAGATGTCGGGGTCCTAATTGATGTGGCTGCCGAAAGACTGTATGATGTAGTGAGTAAAGCATAGAGCGAGGCCAATTGTATCAGTAGTTAGTTGCCTGTTGGTTTAATCTCAATTAACAATGAGAGTGCTGGAGTTTATTATGACTCTATCCTCTTGTTACTTGCTCAGTCAGTAAACTGCTCTTAAGTATTAAGCATGAGGAGTAACTGGATGTACTCAGTGGTGGTCTGAGGAAATTGACTGTTTATTGAATTTATCCTTCATTCCTTATTTTGTAGTTCCCAGTGGACTAGTGGAAAGACGGTTTTCTCCCTTCAAATATGAAATATTAATTGAATATTAGACTCTTTCCCACCCCCTCCTCCCACCCCACCCCTTCCTGAAAAAGTACAGTAATGGAATGTTATTCTTTGTATTGTACTGTTGTGAAGAAAAGGTGATGCAAAATGTACAATGACTGTAATCTGCCATTCATGGACAGTGGATAACCTTGGTCAGACAATGTATGGCATGTCAGTTACACAATAATATCTGTTGTCTTGTCATTATATTGGATTGTTACCATTCCTTCATCATGGGCTATTCATATTGTACTCTCCCAGTGCATAATATTAGTAATATTAATATTTCCTTATTAATAATTTATTTTTAATATTTTTAATACTTGTTGAATTATCTATGCACGTTCTACGTGTGGATAAAGTATTCAGCGTGATCTGAAAGATGCCACAAGGCATAGTGTAAATTTGAGCTTCTCATGTAAACATTTGTAAACACCTAAGAACTAATTATAATAATTCCTTTTTAAACTCCTTTGTTTTGATGTAGGAGAAAGAGAAGTATGAGCTGATTGCAGGCCCACCGAAATCATTCGATGACGTAATCAACATCTACTCTGACCTCATTCAGTCTGCTAAGAGTGTTGTTGGCTTCATTGATCCTCTCCATTCGAAGGTTTGCATCCAATGAAAGTAAACGGCATTAATACGCACTTGATTGCTTCATTTGCAGAATGTGCAAGGTTGGAAGAAACTGGTCGAAAAGCTTGGCACTAAATGTTTGCTCATTCCGTCTGTGGCTCTGGAAAACGGACTCCCCCTTTCCAAAGCGGCAGAGGCCACGCCTTCAGATGAAGTGTGTGTGAATGTTCAGGATCCTTCTGGGATACAAGTCGAACAGCCTTCTCCCGAAGAAACGGGAGTTTCTATTCATTGCGCTGCTGCGCAGTGGTGTAAAACTATCTCTGGAACTGTAAAAAAAATTGAACAGCTGAAAGGTAGTGGTACCATTCAGTGTGTTGATACAGGGTCACTGACGTTATGTTAAAAAAACCATGTTGAGAAGGAGGGTGGCATGGCAATTAGGGTTTGGAGTGGTGGCTAAACCCAACTTGTTGGTCTCCTTAGGGTATTGGTGGTGTCTAGCTGGCATATGGTATGCTGCACTTGTTGCCAGTTTGCTGGGTTTGCTGTGGTCACTATCATGACTATGGTGGGTGGACATTATGGGGCGGTAACAAGCACTCTTTGGTTTGAGCCTAGCCCCCTTTTTAGCTTCCGCATTTGAAGCTGCATGCAGTTCAGATAGTTGTGGTGAATTGACTCAGTGATTTTTACCCAGCATTGATAATATTAGTCTGCAGGCTATGTGTTTGTTATGCTCGGTTAGTGAAATATATTCATTAGCTATGATTATTGGTGACATACCTAAGGGGGGAGTATTCCAACATATTTATATTTATTATTCAATGAATTATCTGATTCATTCTTTCGTTCCTTGAATATCATTCACAGAAATTTTTTGCGCGCACACACCCATTTAACCACCCACCTTCAACCTCAGCTCAGAGCCATGGCGTCGTGTTGAAAGCACCACTCTCTCTTGCTGAGGAGAGTGGAGTGATTGTTGACCTCGTGAGTGATCTTATTGGATCTTTGGGTGTATAGTCACGTTGCTTGTCTTATATCCAACTGCAGGGTGTGGCTTCACAGTGCACTTTCATTCAGTTGGGTGCTCCTAGTGGATTATCAACTATTCTTCTGAACAGACTCCTTCAAATTAAAGAAGAACTTGCTCATAATAAAATTGATGTTGCAATTGTAAAAGATCTTTTAAGTAATATATTGGACAAGCAGGCATAAACAATTCAATTTTTGTATGTTGTATTAAACGTGTGAAAATTATAGTAAAATCAAATTCAGCCGCTTTTTGTGTACGCGACAATTTTCCCCCCGCCAACTTTACGATAGGTAACCTAGGTAACCGCAGGCGGGTGGCTTCTCTCAGGAGGGTATACGCCCCCTTTTGTGAGCGGACTACTATCACTCCACTGTACTGAACGTATAGGCGTTTGCTCTCTCTGCAGTCGGTAAAAAGAGTACAGAGCTCATTGGTATGTTAAAAGCTGCGCATATCACTGCTCCAAACGGACAGCAAGCTGCGCTACCAGATATGGACGTCTGTTCCAACCTTCCTTCTGCAGCAGCTGCTTTGAACTTCGAAATTCTCCCTCCTCAGCCCAGCGCTATTTCGACTCAGTCCCAGCCACAGGCCCCGCAGGAGCAGAACCAAGCAGCAGAAGAAGTCGAAGAGTCTGTTCCCATGGTAGAGTACAACCTCTTCACGGACTATTTGGGCCTCTTCAATTTAGTCAAGAGTTTGGCTAACGTGCCTGACGACTTCTTAATGACTCCAACCAACCCGACTGAGTATGCCGAGCTGGACGAGGAAATGCGAGAGCGCAGAGACAGCCTGGGAAGCGCTGGGTCCGAATTTTCTTCTTCTAACAGTGCTGAGTCAGTGGAAGTGGCAGACATTTACTACACTGCCTATGGTCGAGCAGCAGATGGAGGGCTTGGAATAAAGCATGCTTTTTTGGACTCAGGGGAGGAGAGTTCAAAAGATGGAGCTACTCCAACTTCCTCCACTACTACTATTGTACCAACCTCTTTGCTTCTGGACCACAAAATCATGGCTGCCAAAAAGCCTCAGGTGAGCATGCCGACACTTGATATGTTTTGATAACTGTCAGTTCGGCAAACAATGCTACTAATTTTTGTTTGGTTGTTAGGTGTGCGTGTTCTGCCGCAACAATGGTGAGAGCGAAAGTTTCTACACTTCTCACTATTTAAAGGATGCAGATGGGAAGGTGACCTGCCCAGTGCTTCGGGCGTACACTTGCCCTCTGTGTGGAGCCAATGGAGATGCAGCCCACACCATTAAATATTGCCCTGAGAATTCTCAGAGTGTGAAGAATGGTGGAGTGAAGCGATCCACCATTACTGTCACAAGGAAGAAGTGAGAGAAATCAAAATGGTGGCTAACGTCCTACAGTTTTACGCATATGCACTTCTTTGAACGGTATTATCACTGGTATACTAGTTAAACATATTTTAGATACTGAGAAGTCTTATAAATCAATCTCCCCATTCCTATCACATTCATGGACTGTCTTTAGGTTTAACTAATAGGAACTTCGGTGTTCTGTAAAAAATATGTATATATATGTTCTTCTCTTTAGTTTGATCATTAAAGGAGTTCTTTTATTTCATCTTTTTGTTCATATCATAATTTTAACTCACACTCCTCGTATATAGTTTAAAAAATTGCCATTTTTCCTGAAATATTCAACAAATTCACTTATTTTATATCTTGTATGAAACTTTTATTCAGTATGTTCATCATGCGTTATTCAAGTCACTTAGAATTTCTTTATGTCTCATTTTTACTTTTGTTACACTTTAGTATGATAATGTTGAACCTATGATAAAGTGAGGGTGAAAAAGAAAGTAACTTGGAAAGGGTGGATTGGTACATTGCGCATGTCCGGATTGTAAAGACACGCCTACATATATTGGAAGCTAAAACACTGCATCGTCGCAGAGAGCTGGTGAAAAGTGCGGGCGGATTAGAGGCCGGATCACCAGAAAGTTAAGTCGGCACAGTCATGAGTCATCAAGGCTCCTCAAACCCGATAAAAAGGTCAGCCCCACCGCCTCCCGCTCCGGGAGCGGCCGGGAACTCTCTGAACAGGCCTGTAAAGAAATCGCCCAGCCACACCTCGGTTGTGAAACGTGAATCCCTCCCGAACCCGGGCAGAGCTGACCAGCAGACTGGTCAGCACGGTCAGCATGTCGGTCAGGACCAGCTGCAGGGTCGGTATATGAGCTTGGAAAGAAACTACGGAAATCTGAAAGATCTTACTAAAAAAGGTAAAAATTAAAAGTTTGAAGCTGCAACCTAGTGTTAGCAGGTGCATTGACTATTAGTGGTGGTGATAATTACTGGTGTCCTCACTATTGTACATTGGTTATCTGGAATTGATTTTGGGTACTGGTCACGACATGTAAGAGCATACACTAGTCTATGGGATGCTGTTATTGATCTGCAGGGCTGACAGTTTTGAGCCACACTTATGAAAAGACTGAAACATGGGAGAAACTGTGGTTGACAAGACTTTTCTTACAGAGGTTGACAAATCTTTTATTATTTTTGGTAATATTTGAGTTGGACACATGTAAAGCTACAGAAGGGTATAAATATTACCAATTGTGGACAATTTGGCTACTCAGGGAAAACGTTGTCTTTTTCTTTCTGCAGCTCTAAAGGAGTTTGATGATTTGAAAAAGGAGTACTTGACCACTTGCGAAAAGGTATGATTATATAATGCTAGAGTGCATTTAATTAAAAATTTAATCGAAGAGTGGAAAAAGTTTTGATGAACAAAAACTAATTTTGCTAACACAGCCAATGGAATGAATCCAGCTGAACTGTGGCTGGGAGTCTTTCAGAAGATATTTTTTCATTCATTGTCAGTACTACCAATGCTGGCCAGGTGGTGGGTATTGTCTGTGGCTGTTAGCTCTCTCCGACCAGACCATGTATTTTCAATATGTAGAGAATAAAGTGCACTGCTTATTTAAAGGGAAAGAGAGAGAGAGAATGTGTTTGTGTGTTGAAGATCTCTGTAGTAATCTCAATACGTCTGACGTTTTAATGCTGTGTTTGTCTTAATCGCCATATTTTTGTTTAAAGTGATGTTTACTTTTTTCTGTTATTGTTTAGTTGGAAAAAGAGGAAAAATCTCATCAAGGCACTAAAGGATCCCTGAAGTCAACTGAAGAGGAGCTAGACTTCCTGAAACAGAGTGAGTGCACTGAACCCAAAGAGATGTGACAGTCATCGTAGTGCGGCAGTTTGAAATAGGCACATGACCCACTCAGCGTTTGCTAGTGTTGTTATTTGTTTTTCTTGCTGTGTTCCCTTCCTTCCCTAATGTCATTTGGTAGTTATTCTCACTGCCTGAGTGTTATCTCCCTAATTAATACACAAACTCGAGAGTCAGCCACTGTCCAGTTTGTGTAGCCACGGGACATGGTTGTGTGTGTGTGTGTGCGTATGTGCATTTGCATGCATGTGTGTGCACGTGTGCGTGATTTTTTCAAGTTTTATTAAATTGAAGTGCTCGTATTTAATTAGCCTACTCATGTGCGAGAAGTGTGTATGTGTGTGTGTTAGTGAGTGTGTCTTTAGAGAGAGTAAATGTTGATGCATGCAGGAGGGCCCTAGTTATTGATGTGTGTTCATGTGTTCATTTGCGAGATTGAAAGTTACATATATATATATATATATACACACTAGTGTTTGTTACAAGCGATGGTTTTATTAACAAGTGTTTAGTTTTAGATAACGCGATTACTTAACGCACTATTAGGAGCCCAAGTAATAATTTTTAGGAGTCGGCTTCGGTCAGTACATCATATTTTTTTGTGACCTAGATGTCATTTTCAGTTTACACCTTGTTTACTGTTTAGTAATCAACACCCTTGAGCGGTAGCAATTGGGACACTCTGGGATGAGGATGAGTAATATTTTCAAAACTGTAGAACTGAACTAAAAATAACTAATCAATAACATGAATATAGTAGGGGCTGATTCATTTATTTCTTCTTATTTCTTCCTTTTTTATTATTTTTTTAAATTATTTCTTCTTTCCAGCTTCACAGCTGGCATTTGACCAGTATGGCCAGTTGTCCGAACAGTTGGAAACGGAAAGTGCTTTAAGGGAGAGAGCGGAATCTGTGGCCACGCAGGTAAAATTACAAAGTGTTAGTGCACAATACATGCCATGTGTGAGCATGTAGAGTAGATTTGTTAAAATTTAATGATGGGCCTCAAAACAGCTTCAGAAGTTAGAATAGTTTAAAAAAATTTTTTTGTTGTTGTTGTTGAGGAGGGGGGAGTAGGAGGGGCAGGCTGTTTTTGTGATGTGACATGGCATAAATGAGCTGGATATATTTTAATTCATAGAGAAACACATTTTATGGTATTACATGATGTGTGATATAAATATCATTTCGTGTGTGAATGCTTAGAATTTTTTGATCCCGTAGAAATGTTTTAAATTAATTTTGTTATTGCATCTTTATAGTTTGTTCATGAGAACCGCATACTTCGCAAGGCAAGTGTGAGTATAAAGCGTCTGGAGAGGAAGCCGGATGCAGATCTCACAACTGTAAGTTATTCACTAGAAATGGTTGGAAACAACAATATTCATGAGAATAACAATATTCATGAGAATTGTCCCACTCGATCCATTGAGTCATCTGAAGCTATGAATGTAGTCTCACGTTGTTGCACTGTTGATCTATTTCCTGTAACCCCCCCCCCCCCCCCCCCCCCCCCCCCCCCCCCCCTCCCCTCCTCCTCCCACTTCTTTCTGACCTATGCCCTCTGTGCATGATCTGCTGAATATAGCAAGTGGAGAAGATGAATTTGGAGAACTGCCGACTTGCAGAAGAAAATAAAAGTACGTTTTCAATTTTTAAAATGCTTTGAATTATGGTCGTCCAATTTTGTGAATTCATTGGCCGCGGTGTCGATATAGATTTCAGTCAGGTTATAGAGAATCTGACAGGTTCTCTGGAGGATGCACGTAAGGACGTACACGAGGTCAACGGCTCTCTGCTGATGGTCCAGTCCTCGCTAGAGGAGACACAACTGACTCTGCATGACAAGGAGCTCCTCCTCATCCAACAGCAGGAGAAGCTGGAAGACAAGAGTGAGCAACTGAATACCTCTTTGCAACAGGTAGGTAGAGGATGGTGGTGGAGGTCAGAGAAGAGGTAGATGGAGAGTGAAGAAAGGTTGTATGGGTATAGAGGAAAGATGAAGAGAGAGGATTAGTGGAAGACACGGGAGAGTAGGTGGTAAGGGGGAAAAAGAGTTGAGAGTAGGGAAGGTTGTTGCAGATGTTTTTGGTTGTCCTGTTTCTATGCTTTGTTTGCTTTCTGAGGTGGTAAGGAGTGTAAAATATCATCAACTTTTGCTTTAATAGATATATTGGTGTGATACATAGATGTATGTGTGTTTGTTTTGTATGTGGTAAGGTGGACTGTGTATATCAATGTTTGGGTGTGAGTCTATTTAGGGGAACACATGCACCAAGCCCTCCAAAATATTTGTACGTTGGTCCATGTAGGGAGACGCTACTAGATCAGCTGAGAATTATGTCCACGAGTTTGTGCGTCTTAACTGGGGGGTGGGAATCTAATCGGTAGGTACAACTTGTTGAGGTGTTGATTAACCCAGAGCAATCAGTACTGAGATCACCGCCCACTCGAGCTCTACTCAAAACACACACCCAGCTCGACACTCATTAGATCAGTTGACACGTGCTTTAATAAGTACATTTCTTCGTGCTCCTGTCAAGTGCTATAGCCACAGGCTGTGACGTCATGAGCTGTATGTAGTTGGGCGTTATATGATGTGTTGAGACTTGCTGGGCAATTAGCAGCTACCTTATGTTCAAGGTGTCAGACATCTTATATTTGTGTGGGAGCTACCCTCAGTTGTAGGGGTGAGAGGGACAGGTCTTTGTCTGTCAGTCAGTTGTCAGTCTGTCTGTCTCTATCTGTCTGTCTGTCTGTCTCTCTATTTATCTGTCTGTCTGTCTGTCTCTCTATCTGTCGGTCTGTCTGTCTATCTCTCTATTTATCTGTCTGTCTGTCTGTATGTTTGTCTCTCTATCTGTCTGTCTGTCTGTCTCTCTATCTGTCTGTCTGTCTCTCTCTCTATCTGTCTGTCTGTCTGTCTATCTCTCTATTTATCTGTCTGTCTGTCTGTATGTTTGTCTCTCTATCTGTCGGTCTGTCTGCACCAGATCTGATAAAGGAAATATCTTGCAATAAATGTATTTTTCATTTGCCAGGTTATTAAATCATGAGTTCTTTATTACTCCTCCACCATCTCTCTCTCTCCCCCCCCCCCCCCCCCCCCCCCCCCCCCCTCCCCCCCCACCCCCCTCCCACTCTTGGTGAATTACTTAATTCGCTCATGCTTAAGTTGGACTTACATCTTATTTTTAGCTACTTATCTTTGTGGATTGAACACTGAGTGCTACTGGTGGTGTTTTAAATTTAATCACTGTAAGCAGAGATATGTTGGTTTAGCTAATTTGTGAGTGCGCCAGTGTAGCATGGCTTGACTTGTCATTGTTTCATAAATAGTCCTGGTGTCAGAGTAAATAGTCCTGGTGTCAGAGTAAATAGTCCTGGTGTCAGAGTAAATGTTTTGTTGTTAATATTTTTCTTTGTTTTGTGCTTGTTTGTGTTTGTATCAGGTTTCAGAGTTGAAAGAGGAGCTGAATAGACTGAAGGAGAAGATGGATGCTGAAAAGTTCAAAGTAATGAAGCAACGTAAGTCAGTCAGTCTCTTTCACTGCACCTTAGGGCAATTCAGATATATCCTTTGTGTAATAATTAAGGGGAATGAGAGGGGCCAAGAATAGACGTATAACTGCGTTTCTCTGACGACAAAGACTCTTTGAGGAACACACACAATGGTAAACAGTTAGGGGGAACTTGCTATTATGTGATTGGAAGCCATAGCAAAGTGTCTGTGTCGCAGACGTTTCCGCGATCAGTAATCAAAGATTTACAAACGAAACTGCTATTGAGTTTATAAGTCCACATGTGGCCTGTGTTGACACAGTAAATAAAATACTGGTGTGGTGTATATTTGCCTTCTGTCTCCTATGCTTCTTCAAAGTGTATGAAACCTTTGAAGTACTGGTTGTGAGGCTCAGTGGACTGCCTGGAGTCCTGCTGGTGCCTGTCTTAGCTCACTTGAGGGGGAAACACAGCAGAAGGTTTTTTGGAGTAAACTACAATTTTTGGGTCAGTTTTTTTTTTATCGAGGAATCTATCTGCAAGTCTCACTAGTCACTACCATCCACTCCAAGAAGGTCTAAATAAGGTCCTCCAGAAGACCAGTTGTAGCCCAAACAGTAGTCCTAGAAATTTTGAATTTCATGATGAGGTTAGCTTAGCTGTTGGTCTTGACCATTTATAGTAGCTAATGGCTGATAATTTTTATGAAGTGCTCTTAGGGAAGCCACTTGTCTTCAGTATGGAGGTAGTAGTGTTTGGGGAATAACCAACCAGTTTATTGTAGTCTACATACATGTATGTATACAGAATCCACGAGCATAGAAGAAGAAATGAAGGAAGTCAAGGAGACTTACATTTCAGAGAAAGAAGAAAGAGAGAAGGCGGAAAGTGAAGTCAAGGAGGTAAGGAAAAGGATTTTTACTTGACGCTGTAGAGCTAGGACAGTAGGTGTAGGGTTATGTAGAATGATAGTGTGTGTGCTTTAGCTGCATCGATGCCCGTTGTCCTCATTACTGAGCCATGAGATTACAGTTACATTGCTTTAATCAGGGGACTTCAAATGGCTGTGAACCAACGACTACTTGTTTTGGGTCATCCCATCTTGATATTAGTGTCCTATTTGTTTATACTGGGCGTACGGTGCGCTGTATTTACCAAACATGAAGTCTCGTGTGATGTACATACAATCTGCCGTGCGTTGTGGCTTATTATTTTGAAAATAAGGACCTGATTATTGCTTCATCTTTTCTATACATGTTCTCTGCGGTGCGAACTAATATGATCGAATGTGTGTAAGAGTTAAAGAGCTTGCTAGACAGATGGAGTAGCTTCCATTGGGGGAGTGGCAAAGTTGATAATACACCTGGATGTATTGTTGATAGAAACACGGTGTAATTCAAGGAACAACAACAACAACAAAGCCCCATATCAGTTGTTTCTTTTTTGTTAATAGTTGTTAAAAACTAAGAGTTGTTAGTGTTTCAGTTTTAGTGTACGTGTCCATTTGTAGCGTAGTACACAACTACTCCAAACTTAGTAGTACACAACTACTCCAAACTTATGGTATGTTTCAACTCTCAATGGTAAGTACCTTAATAAGATTAAGCTCCATCCTACACAGAGGGATTGATAGCCATTTCCATCCTACATAAAATAGTAGTCCTGTAATGGAATTTTTTTTTTACTGCACAATCATGTAGCAGTAATAAAAATAATAGCATAATAATTATAATAATAATTATAATAAAGCTACTTTAGCAGAACAGTTTTCTAAAATTGGATCTACTTCACATGTTGTGTTGGCTGTACGTGCCTTTGAGTTAACTTTCATTTCATTTTACCGTCAGTTAGGAACTATTTGTAGAGTTGATTATGTAGATTAGTGCGCGAGGCAATAGCAACGTTGTTTTGGTTGAAACAATTTCCTTATGTTACTATAGCGACTAGTCATCACAATAGACCCAAAACTACTTTTGGCCAATTTGCTCTGTAGCATCAATGTGTGTGTGTTGTGTGTGTGTGTTGGTGTGTGTGTGTGTGTGTGTGTGTGTGTGTGTGTGTATTCTAAAATGCTTGAAAAAAGTTGAATCAGAGGTGGCTGGAGAATATTTATTATGTGGGTTGTTATGACAACCTTTTTTCAGATTTGCTGATGTGGGGTTATTTTTTATTTTTTATTTACTTTTTTTTTTTTGAATTTTATTACTAACTCTGTGTGCACACACAAGAGGGTTATTGTAGTCATCCCGTCTGTCTGTCTGTCTGTCTGTCTCTCTGTCACGCTCTGATTTTGGAGATTTCTGACGATTAACTATTGATTTAGGCATGAACTTACTCAAAACGACAATTTAACACCTCTATTCTCCTTTTTTTTCCTTCTTTTGTTTGTTTAAACAAGACAAAAGACAAAAACAACAACAACAACAACAGTACCTGTGAGATATTTTTGTTTGCTGTGACTTTCTCCTATCTGTCCCGGGAACAATTATCACCACAGTGTACGTAGTGTCAAGGGACAAAGAATAGTTGGGAACAAAAGATAAAGCTCTTCCCCAAACCATCTTGTACAGTGTGTCACAGCGGCAGCAACACACGATGTTTTTATGAAACATGATTAAAAGGAAATAATTCCAGTGGATGTCCAACATTGCAAGCACATACAAACACACATACAAGCACACATGGCACATGAAAGTGGACACTCACATGTGAGCACATGTGCAAGTCTCCCTCCCACGCACGCAAATACAAACTTTTCTAAGCAAAAAAACATGTTTACTATCATTGAAGTTGTGACTGGGGCTTAAAACAGTAAGCTTGTGTATGTTAAATGTTGTAAGTTGTTATTGGCTGTTTGTTTTTGTATATATATATTTTACAATTTTATCATCTCAAAGCATTTTTCCCCCCGCCTGTTGATTCACAACTCATTGAACAAACAACTTTATGGCTCGAGTCAAGTGTTAATAACAGAATAAGTTATACTAATTTTAATTAAATTGTCCGTGGTATTTGTTACTTCGAGGCAAATTCTTGCAGTTGATGATATACAGTTACAAAATGTTTTAAAGGCTAGTGCGGACATTGTGACACACGAGGGAGCTTGTGTGCTTAGAAAAAAATGAAAGAAGTGATACAATTTCTGCTAAGCAATATTCAGGTTGAAATAATAACATGGATACAATGACCAATTCTTGCTTGGGGTGTTCTACTGTTCATTTAAGTCCTGTACGTAGGGTCCAGGGTTAAATAATTACGATTGTGTGTGAGTTCTGTGTATGTATGTGTGTATGTATGTAGCTGTCTAACCAGCTGGCTACTCTCATGAAGCAGAACACAGTGCTGCAGGAACAAGTGACAGAGGAGCAGAGTCAGAAAGTGACTGAATCCCAAGAGCAGTTGGAGCATATGAAGGAAGAGCTGGTTGGAGAGAAGAAGAAGCACGAGGAACAGGTCAACTCACTTCTCTCTCAAGTCCAAGAACTCAGAAACAAAGAGCTGCAGATCAAAGAACAGAACAGAAGTAAGTTTGTGGAAATCACTAAATGTGGGCGTGTCACTATCAGAGGGGCACAGTGAGTGTGTGGCATGGTAGGCATGTAGCCATGGGTTTGGTATGCTGGGAGTGTATATGTGGGTGTGGCATGGTGGGAGTGTAACTGTGGGTGTGGCATGGTGGGCGTGTAGCCATGGGTGTGGCATGATGGGCGCATAGTTGTGAGTGTGGCATGGTAGGTATGTACACGTGGGAGTGGCATGGTGGGTGTGTACACGTGGGAGTGGCATGGTGGGTGTGTAACTGCAGGTGTGGCATTTTGTTGATGGGCGTGGAAGTCTGCCATGTGCTGTTGCCGCAGGTCTTCTGTTGTCTGTGGTCTTCTGCCAGTGACACACCTGCCAGTCGTGTTATTGTCTTGAGAATATATTTGCATTTTCTGTTTAGAATTGGAGGAGAGGGTCATTGCTATCAGAGCAGAGCTGGAGGTGTCCAGAGGTGAAGTTGCCTCAGCAGCGGCAGCAGCTGCTTCAACCATGGCAGTGACGACTGAGGCAGTGGGCACACCCACCAGCGGTGAATTCTTTAATATAATTACAAGAATCCTGATAACTGTGTTCCATTCTGCATTCTGTATTTCATACTGAATATAATCAGCTTCATACCGTAACTAGTGCTCCAAATTACAGAAACACATTCCAGTTCCACATACTAAAGTTGTTTTTTTGTCATAGCAACACGGGTATGAATATTATGAAATATATAGTTGGCAATGCTTTACTCTACTTTCATCGGTGTGTTTCAAAATGTAGGAGAAAAGTTGTTCTTACAACACAAGTTAGTAATTCAGTCATGGGACCAAATAAATACAGCTGGAGTTGTGAGGTTATGTTTTGCTGCGAAGTATAATGCAGGAATCATTTCCAGAAGCTGCAGGCTGTCTAGTTATGAAGGCTTCCACTTGATATTGAAATACATTGAAAGTTCAGGAAGCTTCGCGTTTAACTTGGTTTGCTTTCTTCTCCCTCTAGATGTGGTACATGAAGCAGATGCCCTCACCAATGCCAATGGAGGGGACAAAGAAGGTTTGTTTCTCTCAGGCTAGTCTGACTCTCTTGTACATTACATATTCCACTGGTCCTGTTTCCTACAGGAGGGCAGACTGAGTTGACTGTTGTTCCAGTCTTACAGCCAGGTGTCAGGGAAGAAGAAGGAACAGTTGGAAACTCTTGTGGTCCTGAAGGGGAGCAAAGTGAGGGCGAGAAGAACAGCGAGGACAAGGTGGCTGGAGAGGAAGATGAAAAGAAAGTATCAGAAGCCAAGGAGTCTGATGAAACTGCAGCATTGAAGAGAGAAGGTAAGCTCCACCCAGATATATACATGCGATTATACCATGAAGGAGTGCAGGAGTGGGCAGTTGGAACATTGACTGGATCGCTGCCTGAAGGATTTAAAATACATAATTTAATTGATGCAGCTCTAATTGGGCACCTTAAGGTTGGAGGGTTTTTGAAAGTAACCATGACTCTTTAATATTCAAATATGTTAGATCAGCTCTGCCGCTATAGTCCATTTATCTTCTATTATGCTGAGAGATGTCTCACTTCTAAGAAGTCCAGCTGCATGTTGTTCTCTTTTATTGTTGTTGTTATTTTTAGTTGCTGAACTGAAGAGCAAAATAGCTGAATTGGAGCAGGCTGCAACTTCAGCCCCTCCTCCACCACCTCCTCCTTCTGGGTTTGGAGGAGCTCCTCCCCCTCCTCCTCCTCCACCTCCTCCGATAAGAGGGGGACCTGCACCACCTCTGCCTCCAGGGGCTCCTTTGCCTCCTGGAGCTCCTCCCCCTCCTCCTCCTCCTCCTCCTCCCCCTCCGCCTAGTGCAGGTGGGATGGGCCCAGCAATTAAAAAAACCGGAGGTGGTTTGGACTCCATTGGCAACATCACGTGAGTGCAGAGGTTTTATAAACAACTTTCAGCAGCGGGTGGAGAAAATGTGAAATTAAAAACTGTCCATTACAAGAGAAAGTGTTTGTTTATTTTTACAATTTTGTAATGTTAGGAATCTTGGGCTAACTTGCAACAAACCATATTAACAACAAAAAACTGAGAAAGAAAAGCAAAATGAGAACCTTTCTTTTCAAAGATTTTTTTGTTTTTGTTTTTTTTGTTTTTGCATGTTCAAAGATTGCACTGGCCTTGAGAGGGTGTGGTTTCTCATGGAGTGATGTAGGGCATTGCTGAATAAGGTTGATAGCGTCAGACTTTCTTCTAAATTGAAACTGAAACATAACGAGTGGGGGACCACCCTGGTTATTATTGAGGTATAGTTGAGGAACAAAAAATGTATCATAATCCATAAGTAACTAGCACGGGCAGTTACATGAATTGTGTTAAATTTATACATACACTGTGGGACTGTAGCGAGCACAGCAGTACATGTACCTGTGAACGGCACAAATTAAATGTTTTAGTTGCCCGTTGGTTGTCGTAGCTCTGTGGTTAGAGTGCTTGTGCATTAAACACGTGATCCTGAGTTCAATACCTGGTGACAGCCAAACATTAAAAAAAAATCTGTATCGTTAAAAAAAAATTCTGTAAAGAAAGAGAATACATCTAATGAATAATTGTATTTGTTTGGGACTATCCAGCTGGTGAAGGTTTGTCAATGACCTGCACTACAGAGTATTGATGAGTCTACTTTGTGTAGAGAAGACTTGCCAGCAAGTATATATACTTTCATCAGTGAGTGATCCAGCAAGACAACCAGCTGTTGTAGCTGAACTAGGAGTCTTCCTTGCTCCCTAACCATTGCGGCCGCATGCGGCCACAGACATCGATCACTTTAAAAAATCATAAAAAATACAATATTAAAGTTATGTGCTATATACAGTAATCAAAAGAAGCCTAAAAGACTGCTCTTTCCGATTAGTCGGTTAAAAATAGCAACAAACTTCATTTGCAGTGAACCCTTTACCAATTTTTCGGACCGTTCAATCAGAAGCTTATGGCTTCTTGTTTTACAATCTTCAAGGCTACTGAGCTTCTGGAGAATTTAGGGAAGAACAAAGTAAGGACAGATAGTTACCCCTTCAGCCATTTCCCTTAGGGTTAGAGCTGTAGAAAGTGATAATGAAGCCTCAGGGAAGCCTGTATAATCAAGTAGTACTAGTCCAGTAAGAATGGAAGTCTACCTCCTACAGGTATTAGTAGGAAGGGGTGATGAATCTGTAGTAGTAGAAAACATGGTAGGAGTATGAGAGCAGCAAGCAAGAGAAGGTTTGATCTAGTTTTGGAATATTAGAAGTGACTGTCATACTGTTCTTTGTTGAAGCCACTTATTTACCTACATATAAGTTGGATTTTATTATCCTATAACCTTATTGTATACATTAAAATACTTTATTCATGTATAAATTATATATATATATATGGTTGGAAAAGAAAAGAGAATAGATTGTTTTTCATGAAAATTGGTTTAAAATTTCAAACAACAAAGGAAAAACCACGTGTAAAACCTTGGGACTTAGTTGCTAGGGAACAAAAACCACATTATTATATTCATTAGGTCCACAGCTTTCTGTTAATATATAGTTGTTATGGGAGTTTATGAAAATAATATCAAGATATATAACAATGATGTTGATTTACCTGTTGAAAATTCCTGGAAAAATAAATAAACGGTGAAAGGCTTAAGAGTAATGAAGGAAAGGGTTATTCTCTGTTCCTTTTTTCTGCTGACTGGACTCTATGAATATGTCTGGAGATATCTCTAACTGTATTATAATAAAGAAAGAAGGGAAAAAAACAAGATGGGCATTTTGTGTTTTACAAAGAAAATTTAGCATCAGTTTTGTAAGAGTGCTTGTATCACAACAAATTTCTTCTACACAGACTCTAAACTATTGAACACACTATTTGTGCGTATGCATGCATACGCATGTGCATGTGAAACTGTGTGTGTGTGTTTGTGCAAGACCTTGCCCTTTCCTAGTGTTAATTGGCTTCTCGTATTTAGGTTCACATAAAGGAAGGGAAGTGAGCTAGAGAAACTCTGAACTGTTGTGGACAAAAAACATTTGGTTGTTAAGACAAAAGCATATTTTGGTATTTTTGCAATACATTGACTTTCTGTTGATGGCCGCTGTATAACAAGTGTCATAGTGGCTGAGCTGGTGTGTGGAGACCACAGCTACGCACGTACCCTTAGTGATGCCCAGGGACGGTACAACGTCTAACACGTAACATGAAAACGAAAACTAGAAGTGGCATGTTTTCTTGCATAGGTAGCTACACATTGAAATTATCTACAATCTATATTTGATGGTAGGAAAAGCTAAATCCACACAACAGTACAATCAGCTTTCCAGATTCATACTTCTTTTTTTTGCTCAAAAAATATAGCTACCAAAAAACAACAACAATGTTTTAATAACACTTGAAGAAAAAAAAAGAAAGTTTCATTTTGTTTTATGCAAACATCTGGTGTTGAAGCAAATGACAAACACCAAACACCAATGTCATGCAATAGCACGCTCTACTTGATTAAGATGGCCAGCTCCACAGTGTACAATCATACAGCAATGAGCACACTAATGAGGGAGTCAGCCAATAATAGTTAGTGTGATGTCAGATGACATCACTGTGTGTGATTACAAACTTGATCTGGCCAGGCCTGACTGCTGGCTGGTGTCAACTTTTGCTGGCACTGTCGCCATAACAACAACACTATCAGCAACAGTTATAATTGGTGGGCGAGCAAACCAAAGCAAAACACTGTCAGAGGTGTACAAATTCAAGCCAATTATTGTGTGTGTGTGTGTGTGTGTGTGTGTGCATGTATATATAGATATACTAGTGGTGTGCTTGAGCACAAATGGCGAGCGAGCCTAAAGACTATACTATTTTTATTGACTTCTAACACTGAAGCTACTGAAAATAAGGTCCAGTTTTTAAATTTAGCATACAGGGTAAAGGGATTTCAGTGCCATAGTAACAACTCTCTGCAACTGCTTGAATTGAAGGAAAAAACAACAATAACAAAACAATACACGTTATTTAAAGGTTTTCTTTGTGATATTCTTTAGCTAAGTAGTGGTTGTAACACACAATGCTTTGACACAGCTGGACATGCACCTACACAGACTTACCTTCGCAGTAGTCTAGTGGACAATGTATTTTCAGGTAAATACTGTGCGCACGGCTTATAACCATGACAAAGAGCGCATTGACTCACAAAAACGCGAGGGTCAAAGTACAAAATGACATACGTACGTCCAAACATATATACAAATAAATAAATAAATTAACTAGTGGTGTGCTTGAGCACAAATGGCGAGCGAGCCTTAAACTACACTATTGTTATTCAAACTACTAAAATAAAGTCGAGTATTTAAATTACGCATATACGGTAAAGGGGGTCCAATGCCATAGTAACCACTCCCCTCAACTGTTTGAATTGAAAAAGAAGCAACAAAATCAAGTCACGTTATTTAAAAATTTCTTTGTGATATTCTTAATAGTAGTTGTAACGTACAATACTTTCACACAACTGAACATACCTACGCAAGACTTACCTTCGTGGTTCGTCTAGTGGACAATGAATTTTAAAATAAATGCTGTTGAGTAGTGCTTATAATTGTGACAAATAGCGTATTAACTTACCACCGCCACTAACTCGAATAGAAATGGAGCTCCAGTAAGTTTTTGCATCCGCAAAACAATTCAAAGCGGTAAACAATTCAATTTCTAAGGTGATACGGGTAATGGTCGCTACACCAGAGGATTCTGTTTAGTGAAGTTTGGGACGGGGTCGAATGCGGAGTGAACACAAAAATACGGAGCGTCAAAGTACAAAATGGCATACATACGTCCAAACATATATCTAAATAAATAAATAAACAAACATCCCCGATTTTCGATTGTGTTACCCCTGTAAGTGTCTCGCTCGCTCGCCAATTATACTGCGCTCATCAGAGTGTGATATGGCAAAATATTTCTGGTTCATGAAAATACATTACCTGCTCATAAAATATCTCACCATATCACGCTCTGGCGAGTGTAATGAGTGGTATATTGTATACACTAGATAACTCCTGTACCTCTTCATCGATAATGTCAAGTACTTCCTCCATCCAGATGGTTGCTATGAACTTCTAGTGCTATCTTAAGTTAACAACATGTAAAATACACGTGTAACATAATGAGTCATCTCACATGTTACAAACTTTACCGCTGTGAAGAAATACTTGCACATGTTTGGCAACTGATTTTTCAAGCATTCACTGTGTACATATAAAATTTAAAAAATCAGTTATTGGTTAAAGCCCATATAGCAACCATATTTTTTTTATAATTGTCAAAGGATTTTACACATGACCACTTCCCTAGCAGCAGTGCCACAAATCATGATCTCAACTGATTGCTTTATTAAGTGTCTATAACATGTGTGATGAATGTTTGAGAAGTATTTGTATAAATTAAATTGAAGGTAAAAGTAACATAATTGAAAAACTATGATTATTGGATTATTTCATAGTACATGAAGTTTGAATTACCACAGCCACTTGTGGTTTAGCAAACAGGTAGCTAAGAAGTACTACAAACCAACAAGTCTTAGCAAAATAATTGCCATGAAAATTGAAAATAATGTAAGGAGAAACTAAACTAGCTGCTAGAGATTGGTGAAATGCAGCTGCCGAGGCTGTCTTAATGTATCTTCCAGCACTTCTAGTACAGCAGCTTCCTCAAAAGACGCCAGCACTTGCTTTAGAATCTGGGAGAGCTTGCTCACCATTTGTGCTGAAGCACACCACTAGTAATAATAATTGTATAAGCTCAGTATTTTCTGGTATACTGCTGCTACTACTACTAATAATAATAATAATAATAACTAGTGGTGTGCTTGAGCACAAATGGCGAGCGAGCCTTAAACTACACTATTGTTATTCAAACTACTAAAATAAAGTCGAGTTGTTAAATTACGCATATACGGTAAAGGGGATTCAATGCCATAGTAACCACTCCCCTCAACTGTTTGAATTGAAAAAGAAGCAACAAAATCAAGTCACGTTATTTAAAATTTTCTTTGTGATATTCTTAATAGTAGTTGTAACGCACAATACTTTCACACAACTGAACATATCTACGTAAAACTTACCTTCGTGGTTCATCTAGTGGACAATGAATTGTCAAGTAAATGCTGTTGAGTAGTGCTTATAACTGTGACAAATAGCGCATTAACTTACCACCGCCACTAACTCGAATAGAAATGGAGCTCCCATACGTTTTTTAGTATTAACTGCACCCGCAAAACAATTCAAAGCGGTAAACAATTTAATTTCTAAGGTGATACGGGTAATGGTCGCTAAACCAGAGGATTCTGTTTAGTGAAGTTTGGGACGGGGTCGAACGCCGAGCGAACACAAAAATACGGAGGGTCAAAGTACAAAATGACATACATACGTCCAAACATATATATAAATAAACAAACATCCCCGATTTTTTCATTTTTACCCCTGCATGTGTCTCGCTCGCTCGCCAATAATAGCAAATAATAGTATTTTTAATATACAATTAATTAAATTTGTTAAGCACACAGTGGCAAACTAGAAAATAGGAGTGCATTACAGAACTAATTCTGACCAATTTGTAGCTGGAGTATTGTACATCACTGTGTGTATGTGTATGTGTGTGCGTGCGCCTTTAGTTTGAAGAAAGTTGATGGTGGGGGAGAGAAGGTGGAGAAGGCGGACCCCATGTTGGATATGATGCAGAGAATACGCAGTGGCAATGTCAGTCTCAAGAAAGTGGCTCCTCCCACCGAGAAGCAGGATTCCACAGGAGGTGTCATGGCAGAAATGGCAAAGTTACTGGTCAGTTTCACAGTATGAACTGTTGAATGCATTTCACAACTAGCATCTCTATGGATACGTAGCTCCGCCTTTCTCACATTCCATCAGAGATACAAGCAATAGAAATAGGATATTATAATATAATATCTTACAGTAAGAGGGCGGGTGAGCTATTTCTATTTTAGTTTCGTACTGGGGTCTTGTTTCACTTAAATAGGAATGCTGAGAAAATATGGTTGAAGGAACAGTGTTCAATAGTCTACACACAAGCTTTTATGAAAATAGCGAATGTTCTAACAGCCAATATATGTTTTAATGAAAACTTCACCCGACGCTGCCAAAGTTCTCTTCTGGGGACTTCGGCAAAATTGGCTGTAAGAACTGAGAAAACTAGCTATTATTATAATTATTTCAGCCGAGAATGACTTGAAAGCTTTTGTAAAGTAGTGATTAGCACACAATTTAATTCAAAGACTGATATATACTTCAAAGCATGATATTATCAGTGGCAACGTAAATGACATCCTCTCAAGCAAATAAGAAAAGGAAAAAAGAAGCTAAATGCAGGTACCTTTCATCTTCACAGACCACTTTGTAAGCATAGAAATGTGTATAAACAATACACATGTACAAACAGGCAAGTCTACCAGCTGGCAATGTTTCATATAAAGGTTTACCTGGTAGGCATTCATTACTTCAGTCGGCAAAAAAAAATTTATTTAATTTTTTATGATTCATACAATGTTGAGAGAAATGCAATTGATTTGGTGTTATAATTCCATTTATACTTGGTACAGGCAAGCAAGAAGACCAAGAGCAGAGGTCCAATAGACGTGCCTAAGAAAAATCCTGTGCAGGAACCAAACCAAGGAACTAACGAGCTCTTCAAGATGCTTAAAAAAAGGCGAGAAGGTAATGGGGTTTTGTGTGAAGAAATATTCTCTCGTGTGTGATTGGCAGACAGTACGGCAATCACAACATCATTTCATTGAGTTCTGTCATTTGTACTGCAGGTCAATCTGCTAAACAGAGGGCTGCATCAACATCGACAGACCCTAACTCTCCAGGTACGTGTATGCCACAACAACTTCTTGTTTACAATCTAAAATACTACTACTACTACTACTACTAATAATAATAATAATAATTGATAAAATTTTATATTTATAATTAATTGAGGAATTAATTGCTAAAAGGATGAGGCCACCATCAAATGGTACAAACTAGTACACAGTATGTAGAAATTATATATAATTTCCTATATTTTGAAAGACACTGCCGTGGTATTCCTTTGTGTTGCCCTTGACTGATTGAATGTCAATTATGATGCAGATATATTTCCTGTTTGTCATGCAGTTCATGAAAATAATATAAAGAAAGTCGGATCAGCAGATGCTTTAGTAGATTCTGCACATGCTTCTTCTCCAAGCAGTGCAATGATTCGCCATTTACCAGGTCAGAAGTCGTCATCACCTAAACTGAAGTAAGTAGAGTCACAAAAAAAGAAATATTGCATGTACTTAACATGTCTCTTTCTCTCCCTTCAGCAGAGCAATGCAGGATCAACTGCCATCCAATGCCACAGCCTCCGAAGAAAGCAAGAAAGTTGAAGCGCCAGGCCAGGCATCTGCTACTGGTGGCAAGTCAAATATTTCTGGTTCCTTCACAAGGCCCAAACCTCCAGTGCCGACTTACAAACTGCATGGCAGCAGCACAACAAGGAAAGACGAGGCTTGGCACAATGACGTGGACGGCTCTCAGAAAACTCCATCTGCAAAACCGCCCGTTCCGTCTTACAAGATACAGAGTTCATCGCCTAAGAGAGATGACGCTCAGCAGAATGGGAATGGACTTTCACCGAATCAGAGTCCAACTATTGGCAAGTGGAAGATTCCCTTGAGAAAAACCAGAAATAGCGGAAGTGACTCAGCAATCAGCGATGAAAACAGCACTCAATAGTTTCACTTTTATTTGCCATTTTGTATAGAGAGAGAGAGAGCAGGTCTTGTAGCATCGCGGCAGACATGCAAACTGTTGTCAATCAGAATTCATGGTCATTGTGTCATTAACTATTACTACAAGTATTTTTTTCCTCAGCAATAACTATTATTCATTGTGTCCGATTGTGTATGAAAATGTGTGTCACAGAGTGCTAATAGGAATTGTTGGCCGAGTGCAGTAGCTGCTGACACAGCAATATTTAGAGCATGTGACAGGTTCCATGCACCTACCAGTTTCAAGCAATATATTATATATACACACACACACACACACACCAGAGTACGCATTAAGTTCATTTAACTAGCTAAATTCAATTTAGCACTTGAGATTTTTGAACTCAAAAATGTTTATTCATACTCATCAACAATAAAACAATCATTATGTGTGAAAATAAAAATGCAGTAAAAAAGACAAGTCGTTACATCTCTAACATACGCTGGCTATGTAGGCTGTAGGTATATGTGATCTGGCTACCCAACACATAGTCTTATCTTCTGGTCAGGAGAAAGAAATTCTAACATGGACAATTTCTAGGGTGATACGGGTACTGATCGATAAACCAGAGGATTCTGTTTAGTGCAATTTGGGACGGGGTCGACCACATAACTATCACAAAAACGCGAGGGTCAAAGTACAAAATGACATACGTACGTCCAAACATATATACAAATAAACTAGTGGTGTGCTTGAGCACAAATGGCGAGCGAGCCTAAAGACTATACTTATTTTATATGAATGATTTTGACTTCTAACACTGAAGCTACTGAAAGTAAGGTCCAGTTTTTTTAATTTCGCATGCATACAAGGTAAAGGGATTTCAGTGCCATAGTAACAACTCTCTGCAACTGCTTGGAAGGAAAAAAATAACAACAAAACAATACACGTTATTTAAAAGTTTTCTTTGTGATATTCTTTAGCTAAGTAGTGGTTGTAAGACACAATGCTTTGACACAACGGGACATGCACCTACACAGACTTACCTTCACAGTAGTCTAGTGGACAATGTATTTTCAAGTAAATACTGTTGCGCACGGCTTATAACCATGACGACAAAGAGCACATTGACTTAACCACCGCCACTAACTCGAGTAGAAATGGAAGTCCCTTAAGTTTTCACGTTATAACTGCACCCGCAAAAGAATTCAAAACGGTAAACAATTCAATTTCTAGGGTGATACGGGTACTGATCGATAAACCAGAGGATTCTGTTTAGTGCAATTTGGGACGGGGTCGACCACATAACTAACACAAAAACGCGAGGGTCAAAGTACAAAATGACATACGTACGTCCAAACATATATACAAATAAATATACTAGTGGTGTGCTTGAGCACAAATGGCGAGCGAGCCTGATAGTTAGGTAACATAATATTAAGTATTGTTACTATGTTTTAGCTTAGTTAATGCAAACACTATAATAGCAGTTATGACCTTTTATTTCAGCAAACAAATACAAAATCACTCTCTTAATGGTAACTTTTGTAGTATCAAACATCTGCCATTCTGATAATCTCAATAACCAGTAACTCTTGAACAAGCTCTCAGCTATGATAAAAAAATAAACCAGTGTTATTTGTAATTTTAGCCAACAAATATGGAATTACTACTTACCTCATTCTTGAGCATTGATAACTTCTGTAGTATCAAATTGAAAGTTACTTTGACCATCTGAATTACCTTGAATTCTTGACAACAAGCTCTCACCTACAAAAACAAAAGACAATCAATTTTAGCACACAAATACAAAATTACTTTCTTACCTCATTTCCTTGAGCAGTGGTAACTTTTGTAGTACCAAATTTGAGTCAGAGACTATTTGAATTTACCAGTCACTGTTGACAACAAGCTCTTAGCTATTAAAAAAAAAGGCCAGAGTTATTTTTGCATATTTAGCTAATAAATATCGAATTACGTACTTACCTCAGCATCCCTCGAGTAGTAGTAGCTTCCTTAGCATTAATACTTTATGTGCTTACATACCCTTTTCAGAAGTAGTGATAGCTCTCTTGGTACTGACTACAGGTGGCTCTTGACAACTAACAAGCCGCACTTATCCGGAAAAAAGGCGAAGTTTTTGAATTAAAATCTGGTAAAGGGTCTTCAATGCCATAGTAACCGGTCGAATCAACTTTTTGTTTCTTGAAAAGCATGCGTTTTCGCAGGAATTTTCTCACACTTTGGAGCTTAAGTATAAAGTAAGGTTTGCTTAATGCTGTAGTTTCAGAATAAACTGGAGTCAAGCCTAAAAAGCCGTGTTTTTTTGGAGAAAAAAGTTCCCGGCGCGCGCGTTTAAAGAGTATACGTACCATCCATACATACATACATACACATATAACATATACCCGATTTTGCATTATCCACCCCTAACTAGTGGTGTGCTTGAGCACAAATGGCGAGCGAGCCTGATAGCTAGGTAACATAAAATGTTACTATTTTTAGCTTACTTCATGCAAACACTATAATAGCAGTTATGACATTTGATTTCAGCAAACAAATACAAAATCACTCTTTTACCTGATTAATGGTAACTTTTGTAGTATCAAACGTAACCATTCTGATAATCTCAATCACCAGTAACTCTTGAATAAGCTCTCAGCTACGATAATAAATAAACCAGTGTTATTATTTGTAATTTTAGCCAACAAATATGGAATTACTACTTACATCATTCTTGAGTATTGATAACTTCTGTAGTATCAATTGAAGTTACTTTGACCATCTGAATTACCTTGAACTTGACAACAAGCTCTCACCTACAAAAACCAAAGGCAATCTATTTTAGAATACAAATACAAAATTACTTTCTTACCTCACTTTCTTGAGCAGTGGTAACTGTTGTAGTACCAAATTGGAGCCAATCTGACTATTTGAATTTACCAGTCACTGTTGACAAGCTCTTAGCTACAAAAAAGAAAGGCCAGAGTTAATTTTGCATATTTAGCTAACAAATATGGAATTACGTACTGACCTCAGCTTCCCTCGAGAAGTAGTAGCTTCCTTAGCATTAATACTACGGTATTCTGACTACCAACGGCTCTTGACAACCAACAACCGGCACTCCGTATCCCCCCATAAAACGGCGAAGTTTTGAAATTAAGTCTGGAAAAGGGTCTTCAATGCCATAGTAACCGGTCGAATCAACTTTTTGTTTCTTGAAAAGCAAGCATTTTCGAAGGAATTTTCTCACACTTTGGAGCTTAAGTATAAAGTAAGGCTTGCTTAATGCTGTAGTTTCAGAATAAACTGGGGTCAAGCCTAAAAAGCCGTGTTTTTTGAAGAAAAAAGTTTCCTGCGCGTGCGTTTAAAGGGCATACGTACAATCCATACATACATACATATATACATATATACATACTAGTGGTGCGCTCGAATAGCGCAAAATAGCGAAGCGAGCGATGCATGTTCCCTGTAATTGCAGCTATAGATACAGTTATTTATTTTGATGTTGTTAATGTTATGTCTGTTGTTTCATATAGATTCATTGGTGCTTCTATTCTATACCACTGTATGATGAAGGTTATAAAATTTAGGCTATGTATAATAAAGTTTAAATGTAATACTTTTTGTGGTAAAACAAGAGTAATAAATTATTTTATTTTATTTTATTAATGTAATTCGTAATCAGCAACATAGTATTGCTTTATATAATAAAGTTTAAATGTTATATTATTTGTGATAATATAAGAATAATGAATTATTTTACCATCAAAGTTATTGGCTGGTGTTTTAGACAGAATATACCGCTATTTAATTAAAAATGTCATACATCATTACAGTTATAGCTGATGTAAACTTTGTGGTTTAATAAAAAAATAAATAAAAGAGTTTGTTTGGGTACTATAACATATTCAGAGGGAGAGCAGAGTATTTTAAATGGATGTAGATCTTAGACTACATAGTTTGATAATAGAGTTAGGTTAATTTTTATAGTTTTACATTAAATTTAACCTGCAAGTGGAGGAATGTTTCCAGGATGCATGTTATTTTGAGCTGAATAGAGCTTAGGGATATGTTTATCCCGGCTACATCGACAACATTCCAATTTAAATTTCATTTTGGTGCCTGGAAACTTCTCCATACACGTTATGCAGACTGGGATAGTAATCGATGAGATTTTAGCATGAAAATTACGCATTGCTGTGTGAACTTGAGGATCATCAAAAAATGCTGGAATAATATGGTGCAATGGAACCTGGGGATGTTGTCTTGACCTGTTCCCCCTAACTTGAGACAATCTAGTCTCCCGTTGAAGTGGTGTTTCATCAGCCAATCTCTGCTGTTGGTTAGTTGACAACTGCTATGATCTAGAGGAATTTTGTAATGAAGATTCATTTGCTGTTCTCAACAGTTGGTTAGTGGACAAACAGTGGAGCCTGTGATCTCTTTCACTATCACTTTCAAACAAATGTGTGACTTGCTGTTTTTGTGACATTAGTTGTAGACGTTGCTCTCTGCATAATGGTTTCCTAAACGAAAATATGTCTCGTATTAACTTATTGAAGTATATATTTTATTTTTTTATATTTACCTCTTGCATTCGTTGCTGATAAGCTGAAAGGCTTTGCGGTATCGAAATTGTTTGAGTTATATTTTCTGCAACTATTTTGCTGCTTTGGGTGTATATGAGAATGGATGTCCTCTGATAGATGTCTTGTCCTTCCTCTTGCAGTACAAAAAGTAGTGGGGATATTAGCTTCTTGTTCAGATGGTGTGGCTGCATTTTCAGTGTCTTCAAGAGTAGTTGAGTCTACAGCTGTATAAAGTTGATTGGTACAGTAATCCTCAGGAATAGTCTAATAAATAAATTAGAAACATTTAATGGCTTTTCAAAAAGAAAGATTCTTTACTTTGCTACCTGTTTCCTCTCCTCCCTCCTTGCCCTGTCCTTTTCATTTCTTATCTCTCTCCTTACTATTTTTTCTTCTGGAGTTCCTAACCCCCTCAAAGCTCTTGACCGAGCGTTTCTAACGTTTTGTCTACTGGGCATCGCTACTTCGTACGGCGGGTAAACAAAACAAAATGTTGCTAAGAAGGTTACCCGGCCCGCACAAGCGCGTAGGATAAAGGGAACGTTTTGTCTACTGGGCATCGCTACTTCGTACAGCGGGTAAATAAAACAGAATGTTGCTAAGAAGGTTACCCAGCCCGCGCAAGCGCGTAGGAGAAAGGGTACACACGTACGCCCACGCAAGAACAAAAACAATTTCTAGACCTAACTAAATATATATATATATCGCGAACTCATTAGAGAGTCAGCTCCGCTCGCTTCGCTCGCTTCGCTGAATTATTCATTTGATACAGGAGAATATCACGAGTCTGTTGGCTTAGTATTTACGCGAGTGCCGCAGGCACGAGTGTAAATACCACCAATCAGACGAGTGATATTCTCGGGTATCCAATGGATAATAAATTTATTAGGTACTGCTCATGCGCGAATACCTTGGTAACAATTCTATAACCTAGGGGACGTAATAACCCAACGTAATAACTATGAACACAGGTGATATGGAAAAATATTGCCCTAAGCCACATCCTGTTTACTTTAATGCATTTTCTATGTGGCAACAGTTATCAGGCTCTGTTCAGTACCTAATAAATACATATATACATATAACATATACCCGATTTTTGCATTATCCACCCCTAATACTGTCTCGCTCGCTACGCTCGCTCGCCAATAAACATCCCCGATTTTCGATTGTGTTACCCCTGTAAGTGTCTCGCTCGCTACGCTCGCTCGCCAACTAGTGATGTGCTTGAGCACAAATGGCGAGCGAGCCTAAAGACTATACTATTTTTATATTTGACTTCTAACACTGAAGCTACTGAAAATAAGGACCAGTTTTTTAATTTCGCATACACGGTAAAGGGATTTCAGTGCCATAGTAACAACTCTCTGCAACTGCTTGAATTAAAGGAAAAAAACAACAACAAAACAATACACGTTATTTAAACGTTTTCTTTGTGATATTCTTTAGCTAAGTAATGGTTGTAACACACAATGTTTTGACACAACTGGACATGCACCTACACAGACTTACCTTCGCAGTAGTCTAGTGGACAATGTATTTTCAAATAAATACTATTGCGCACGGCTTATAACCATGACAAAGAGCGCATTGACTTACCACCGCCCCCTTATCCCTTTACCCTGTATGCTAAATTAAAAAACTGGACCTTATCAGTAGCGTCAGTGTTAGAAGTCAAAATCATTCATATAAAAATAGTATAGTCTTTAGGCTCGCTCGCCATTTGTGCTCAAGCACACCACTAGTATTATATATATCTGAAATCTCAATTGAACACGACTGAGAGTCAGCTTAGCTCGCTTCGCTCGCTCGCTGAATCATGTGAAAGGCGGCAGATCACACTGGATCATTGGATTCGCGTGCGCGCCCTCCTAGCTCACCCCCCTTTTTTGGCGCAATTTTGAGGCGGGATAGTAAAGAAATCTGATTGGTTGATCATAATTCATACTGTTTGATCCTCAACCATCTGATCCTACGTTCAAGCACTATAAAAGGCGAAGCGACTCACCAGTTCCCATCGCATTCTGCATTTCTAATTATTCGTGTGAACTTGAAGTCTTATCCTCAATTCGACAACAACAATGCCTTCCAAGAATGTAGTCTCTGGAAAAATAGCCAAGAAAGGCGCACCACCTTCTGGCGGAGCCAAGAAGAGGAGCGCAACTGGTGACAAGAAGAGAAGAAAGTCTCGCACTATCTACTACAAAGTCTTGAAGCAGGTCCATCCTGACACTGGGCGCGTCGGAGAGGGTGAGAGCCCCGTGAGCGACGCCGCCGGCCCGGGCTACCACAGCCTTCGGATAAAGAGCATCATGAATTCTTTCGTGAACGACATCTCTGAAACGTTTGCCTCTTTCGTGAACGATATCTCTAAAACGTTTGCCTCTTTCGTGAAGGATATCTTTGAAAAGTTTGCCTCTTTCGTGAAGGATATCTTTGAAACGTTTGCCGCTGAAGCTTCCGGCCTTTTAATTTTTTTAATTTGTTTAATTTTAAGTATAGCTATTCTTGGCTATATTTTATTTTTATGGCTTCGCCGTAAACGGACAGGAGAGGCCAACTAGCTCAAGCTACTCCAGGGACGCCACAGACACTAGCATTCTCCACATCAACATCACAGAGAGCGACCTCAACGAGATCAAGAAGAACGAGAACCTGGCCACTTCAGAAATCAACACCTGGCTCTCAGCTACCTCCGAGACCGGAAACGATGCAGCTTCGAACCCTCAGCGGGGAAATCCAGACTGCTGTCAGGCTCCACCTTCCTGGAGAGTTGTCCAAGCACGCAGTGTCTGAGGGTACCAAGGCTCACCAGCAGCAAATAAATTATTTTAAACTTTTTTCTTTCTCAACCGGCTTTTTTCAAAGCCACCAATTGCAAAAGATTCACTTTTAGTATGTGTGATTTGGGAAATAGTTCATTCAGGTCGGATTAAGCTGACCAACTTGCTATAGGCAACCCCCCTACAACACCAATTATTTTCTTCTAAATTCAAGTAACCTATAGTAGCTATTGAAATATAAACAACACAGAAGAGGTGTTTGACCTCAATGAAAGTGTTAATTGATCTGTTGTCCATTGTGAAAGCATGATCAGGAAGAGAAACTTTGAAAAATTTCTGTGCAGAAAGTATTTCTAGATGGAGGGGAGCATTTGGGAGAACACCTAGTATGTGGGCTCCCCAAGACAAGGAAGCCTATTGGAACTACTGGTTTTTAGTTTATGGTTGCGTATACGCGCCTATCGGAACTAATCGGTTAAGGAGATTTGCTTCGGCGTCAGACCTGGTGGCAGCGTAGTAGATCCATATTATTTATACAGCTTATATTTACCTATCCCATGGTCCACTTACAACTAACTTGTATTCCACTAACTTCACCCACTGAAGGAGCATTCGTAAGACCGAATGGCATCCTCCTGAAGCCCGATCAGACGAGTGATATTTCGCGTATTCAAGTATAACATATTTATCATGTACGCATGCGCAAACTTAATCTTAGCAAAGACAATTTTTCTGGAGCTAAACCAGTAAGCTAACGTTATGGCTGAAGATATTTCATTACAGGATTTTGTTGATGACGAAGTTCTTGAAATGATTGAGAAACAATCTGAATATCTACAGAAACTCCCTATAGAACCAACTGTTGCTAATCCAGTCTATACTAACGGACAAACGGAGGAGACTAAGCAGTAGAAGAAGCATCTTCTTCTGTGTGTTTGGATGATGAAGAGTTGGAAATGTTTGTGGACCAGCAAAAAAATTGTAACACAAAGAAGAAAACAATATCCGACTTGAGGAAGTGGTACGGCTGGTGTAATCAATACAATAATGAAAAGGATGGCTGCAAGTGCTGGATTGTCTGGGGGAAAAACAAATCATTCAGCTCGAAAAACAATGGTTACATGTCTTACCAAGAATAGTGTACCAGAAACACAGATAATCTACAAAGTCTAAATAGCTATAAAAAAGCATCATTACAACAGCAAAAGGAATTGTCTCATGTCTTGAGCTCATACAAAAAGCCTGAAACTAATCCATTTTCTTCATACCCTACAACACAATCGAGTGGTACTATGAACCAACTTTGCTGGAGCAACAATCATCAATTGTACAATAAATATTGGTTTTCCTACAGCAACACTAACACAAAGTTTCACCACAATGTCCGCTGCACCTAATGACACACAACCACAAATGAAGTGATTTAAAATTCATACATACCTACATAGCAATAGACAGATATATCAAATTAATGTATTATTATTAAGACTTAACAAAAAACCTAAAAATATAAAATTAGCCTAAGGGGACGCAATAACACTTGTTAGAATGCCCAAGGGGACGCAATATGGGAAAATATTGGGGTAGTTTCATTTGTATTAATCTCTATGGGAGTACTTGAGTTCAGTACATGATAAATAAATATAGCGAAATCTCGATTGCGTTACCCCTGATAGTGTCTCGCTCGCTACGCTCGCTCGCCAATAACAACAACTCGCCGTAGTTAAAATGGAGTCAGTTAAACACGACTGCGAGAGCAGAGCAATAAGCACAAGTCAACACTTCTAATTCGCGTTCAGACCCCTTTCTCGCTTTGCGTTTGGTAAAGGGTGGGTCTGACCCCGCGAGACTACACGATACACACCTAGGATTCCATTTTCTGTCGTCGCCGACACTTTACCTTAATTACATTGTGGGAATGTGGGTGGGTTGGGAGGCGCTAATTGTGACGATGCTTTACCGATAATGTGGGATCAATATTTTCGGTAAAAGATCGTTCTGTGGAGGTGGGGCTGTTACTGCTTCGCTTGCATGTTTATGCGGATATAAACGTCGACTGTTACCGGTCCCGAATATTTTAGGCGAGATGGCCTGTGGAATATCTGCTCTAAGCCTCCTTATTATCCTCTTGTGGAGTCCGGGGAAACAGTGCGGTGCTGTCGGTGCTTTTCGCAGTATTCGGGCACCTAAGGGTGGGTTGCATTATGGCTGGTAGTCTTAGACTTCCTGTCGAAAGGCTAGCATTTGATAGCAAATAATGCAGCTGGCCACTAGAACTCTGTGTTGAATGTTGTATGTAGATACTATCAGAGATTACGAGATCCACGTGCCTGAAGTGACAGTAGGTTCTTATAATCAGGTATTTCACTCAGACTTGCTATAGAGTGCATTCATAGTTGAGATAAACTCTTTCTAATACAGCAGCAAGGGTACCCTCAACACTTGCTGGTGAAACTCTCTCATTACAAGCTCTCGTTGGAGTTGAATAGGTGAGCTGCAGGTCGATGGAGGGACAGAGAGGTGTGGTGGTGAAAGTAGTCAGACATTAAGATTTAGAAGAGACTTATTCCTCACCCAAAATGGAAATCATATCCAATGCCAGTGTTGTCCCAGGGTGGGTATGGAATTCAGCAATGTTGACTCTGACTGTCATACTTTATAACTGAATGATTGGCACTGCAGGCATAATCCCTTATGCATGCATGCATGCATTTATGTGTTTGTTTATGCCTGTATTTGAGTATGTGTGTATGTCACGTATGTATGTATGTGTGTGTGTATGTATGTATGTATGTGTGTATATATATATATATTGTGTATGTGTATATATTGTGTATGTATGTATGTGTGTATGTATGTATTCAGTGGTCTTGTCCACCCGAGATTTTCCAGTCGCTACCTGGATGAGAGTGGTGTAGAAGTTGTTGACAAGGTGAGTGTGATCTCCTGTGGCCATTTCCTTGTTGGGCTTAAATAGTAAGCTATGCAGCTTCTGATGCCAAATAGAGAGAGTCAGTGGAAGTAGCCAATTATGCCATAATGTATGGCTACTCACACACCCCTCCCCCACATGCACACACACACACACACATCCATATGCACATAGACTTATATACACGTGATACTGAAGCTCCTCTTCATTTATAGATTGTTAGGAGCAAGAGTTCAGATTTGTTGCGGTACAGAGTACAACATTTTTTCAACAAAATACTTTCATTACACAGTATGTATGTGTGTGAAATTTTCTATGAGAATTAATATCTAAATGAGATTAGCCACTCCCCCTTAGCCTTTTCACCAGCAAGTTTATGACTACTACTACTACTATGATATGTAAAAAAAAAATATTGTAGAAATTTTATGGCTAGGAAAAACATTCAGTGTTTGATTAAACTTTAGAAAGCTCTGAAGACATTATGTAGTTGCCCAAATAGTTTGACATACAGATACTTCGCAGCAGTAACTGGTGGCAATGAACACAGCACTCTGTAGTGGGTCAGAGGGATTCGAGTTTCTATCTTATAAGTTGGTAGCATGAACATCAATTGGGCTTTAGAAATAGTAGCTTCTGATGCCAAATAGAGAGAGTCAGTGGAAGTAGCCACACCCCTCCCTACTTTGTGAAATACTCTTTAATGTTTCTTAAGTAGTTAAATTGCTCACTGTACCATGAGCCTGCCATGCACACACACACACAAGCATGTACTGTAACTCGTCCTAAACATGCTGTACTCTTTGGTTGAACTTGTATGGCTGTGGTATTGGGAAGTGGTGAGTAATTCAACTAACTCACTCTAAAAGGTTTCATTTATACTTTGATATTTATTGTGTTTTCTCCCTCCTCTCAGGGTCATGTGAACTGCTTCTATCAGGGGTCAGTGGAAGGTCACGAAGATTGGCAAGTAACCATGAGCACTTGTTCAGGACTCCAGTGAGTCTGTCTTGATAGGATAATTAAAGGAGCACAATGAGGGGACAGAAGAGGGGACAGAAGAGGGGTGGATGAAAAGAAGTGAAATAAAGTACTGCTGGTATTTGTTAAAATTCCAGTGACTTCTGTTAGCTAGTTACTCCTTGAACTTCAGCTCACAGAACTTGCTAATGAGAGAACTAATATCTTTGAGTTCTTCTGCTGACAGACAGACTGACAGATGGACGATGGACTGACTGACAGACAGACTGACAGATAGACAATGGACTGACTGACAGACAGACGATGGACTGACAGACAGACAGACGATGGACTGACTGACAGACAGACGATGGACTGACAGACAGACAGACGATGGACTGACAGACAGACAGACGATGGACTGACTGACAGACAGACGATGGACTGACTGACAGACAGACGATGGACTGACTGACTGACAGACGATGGACTGACAGACAGATGATGGACTGACAGACAGATGATGGACTGACTAACTGAGAGACAGACAATGGACTGACTGAGAGACAGACGATGGACTGACTGACAGACAGACGATGGACTGACAGACAGACAGACGATGGACTGACTGACAGACAGACGATGGACTGACTGACAGACAGACGATGGACTGACTGACAGACAGACGATGGACTGACAGACAGACAATGGACTGACTGAGAGACAGATGATGGACTGACTGAGAGACAGATGATGGACTGACTGACTGACTGACGATGGACTGGCTAACTGAGAGACAGACGATGGACTGACTGACTGACAGATGATGGACTGACTAACTGAGAGACAGACAGACAAACTTTCACGTGCACACATAGCTATAGCTGATGATATTGTGTGTTTGTTTACTACTCAACTAATCAAAGTTGAGAACTGCTGTGACCTAAATGTGGGGGCCACTTAGGGAACTATCAGCAGCTATTATGAAAAACTAACACCTAACCTTACAGCTAAATCAAGCCACCCCAAGTTAAGACAATCAATACAATCAAACTAACTAATAATCAAATATAGCGATGAGTAGAAAAGTCAGAGTTGGAAGCTGCAATAAGTGAGAGTATAAGCCTGAAGTGAGTGGGCACAGTGAATCTGAAGTGAGTGGGCACAGTGAATCTGAAGTGAGTGGGCACAGTGAATCTGAAGTGAGTGGGCACAGTGAATAGGGTGACAAGTGCTGTGAAAGAAAGAGTTGTAGTAGTTAGTGTACTCTTTAGTTTATGGGTAAAGTAAGTGTGAATAGATTCAAGCCTAATTGGGTCAAGTGGCTCCAACAACAATCAGAATAGATTCTTATCTAGTTCACTGCAATTAACTTTGCTCCTGTTTGCTTCATGGCAGCTGATAATTCATCAAATTCTCTGTCCTTAGTTCAGGTTTTCTGAATGCATTGTCTGATTCATGTAATTAAGAAGCTAAAATTAAATTATTTTTGTCAGAAACGTACTTTTTTTTTGAAAGAACGCCTTCTGTCATATTTCATGTAATTAAGAACACTTCCTTCGTAATATCTCCAAATTGAGTGAAAATATTTTTTTAAATTGGGAAGTGGTTTGCAGTATGTATCAATTATATGGAATATTCCTGTGTGGCTGTGTATTTGCTTGTAAATGGTTTCACACTGCTCAAAGTTTTTACTTTTTTTTTTTTTGCATTTTTTTAAACTTTTTGTTTGTTTGTTTGTTTGTTTTCTAGGGGATCTTTTGGTAAAGCTGGCAGTTCTGAGTTCTACCACGTGGAGCCTCTCAATCCAACAAACCAAATGGTATGTGTACACATTCTGTCAGTACGTACATAATTGGCGAGCGAGTGGAACAAGCGAGACACTTTCAGGTGTAACTTAATTGAGAATCTGTACATATGTGTGGCATATAGGACGTCGTTTTCTTGCATGTGCACCTAATTATATTACTAACTGGTAGAACAGCTTGAAAAAAGAAGGGAATGGAGTAAACAAAGCTCAGAGCAGTCAGGTTTGCACATGGTTAAAGCCACTTAACAATGCATATAGTCTATAAGAAACCGCCGAAGGCTGCCTACTACCGCCTTCAAAAGAAGTGTACACTTAGGTTTCATTGTGTGGCTAAACACTACCACTTGGGCTTCAAAGAAGTACAATTTATGGTAATCTTTTATAGTGCTACATGATTAATTTCAGGCTGATTTTGAGAAAGTGTGAAGATGTCAGCTATGTGCAGGTACTACTATTATGAGTAACACCCCATCATCACGTCATAATCATGTGAGCATACAATTTCTTGTTTCCTGCTTTATGCTGGGAAGTTAACAGAGTGCTGTAAGTAGAGTTTGCGTTGAAAATATAGACCGGTGAGTGTCTCTGGCCTGTTTAGCTTCTTCTCTTATGAAGACAGTGTTTATATGTACTGTTTTAATTGCTCGAGCTCTATTAATACCTGATTAGAATAGCCAATAAATTATTGTTTTGGTCAAAATGATTCTATAATAGCTAGCCAGTGTATAGTAGTGCTGAGGGTTCACACCTCTGGTGCTTGATTTTGAAATGTACTTTGAAATCTTATGGAATAAAATATACTGTGATATGACAACATTGTAGTGTTAGTGCTCCGGGGCAGTGGGAAAATTATAGTGCAAAACAACAACAACAACAACAACAAAACATACAACAAAACAGAAACACACATTCAAGTAAATGGGAAATGAATTTATCAAAAAATATATAAATAAATATGTGGACAGGACAATGTAGCAAATATAAGGCTCTGTGGATTTGAGACATAAGAACTAGTTATAGTGTCTTTACTGCAAGACATACAAACATTACAATTATTTTACAATGAGTATTTTACGTATGTATGTAGTAAGTCTTTATGAAATAACCAGGCGAGTTCACACGTCATTTGTGCTGAAGCATTTTATTGGTAGTATCATGTTGAACACTCCGTGTGTGTGTGTGTGTGTGTGCGTGCATGTGTGTGGTGTATGTGTGTGTGTGCATGTATGTGGTGTGTGTGTGTACGTGTGTGGTGTGTGTGTGCATGTGTGTGGTGTGTGTGTACGTGTGGTGTGTGTGTGTGTGTGTATACAAGCCTGTGAAAGCGCTAGGGTGATTAGATTTGGCCCTACCACTCTAAAAGCCGGGATTAAAGGACTGTGTGTACATGTATGTGTGTGTGTGTGTGTGTGTGTGAGCATCCATTGATCGATTGCTATGACTATCTGCAGATGGAGCAACCTCATGCTCTGTACCTCGACTCCCAGTACTCCCAGCGGAACGGAACTTGTGGTAAGTTGGAAAGGATGGCTAAATGTACAAACAATGAACTGGTAGGATTTACACAGATAAGTTCTATCAATGAAATCCTCCCATACGTGGGGTAGTAGTATTCACTTTGTTTTCAAATGTGACTGATTTCAGATTATGAAAGACAATAGTTTCCATTTGCCAGATTGTTGGTTGATCTTGCCAGTTAGCCTGTGGCTTCCAGAAGAAAGCTACTGTGGATGTTTTAGCTGCTGTGTGTGCAGTAATGTGTGGCACTCAGTTTTGTCAGCACTTCAGAGTGATTATTGAAGTTGCGAGAGGTGGTATCGTGGAATTGGGTCAAGTTTGGTCATGTGATGCTACAGTTGTGATAACACCCACCAAACTTGATCTCTCTCACTCACTCGTTGCTGTGAGCATGTGCTATAAGCTAACATGTCACCACTAGTGTGTTATTACATATCCTGTCATGGTTAAGACACACAAACAGACAAACAAATACTTCGACCTGGTAATGCTTGTGATTGAATTACTTTTGCTACCAATAGCAACGCTGTTTACAGATAACACATTAAGGTTGTATTCAACAGTTGAGAGAAATGAAATCATTGAGTATTACTACTGTGTGATATTTTTCAGGTACTGCTTCTCATAAACCTGTTCTGATTCCAGAAGAAGGCATATTTCAGAACCAAGATGGTATATTGTTAAACCAACACAAGGTAATGTATTAATGGCTGATAAGCTAGGACCAAAACAGGTTAATTTTTTTAAAAGTTGCTAACAATTCTAAATTAAGGAAATAAAAAGTAAGGCTACATTTCTGTTTATTTAATATTCGTATATTTTTCTACAGTTGCATCGACGACAAGTGAACGGCTTCTATATCGTCGAGTGGGCCATTATCAATGATAATGCTCAGGTAAGTTTCTATGATCTTGACAAAGACTGCAGATCACTCCACACACACCAGCTACGCAACCAAACATATATACATACACTAATATATATACATACTTATAGCCCGTTACCCGAGCGACCGCGCTTGTCGTTAAGAACTATAAATCGGATACAGTCTGGTATGCTCGTAAGAAAATGTATTAGCGGGGAAAAGTCTGATATAGTTCTTAGCAACCATAATTATGGTGGAAGGCAGATCAAAGCAAAATGGAATAATGAAGAGTTTGGGTACTTTAATACAAGTACTAAGATAGCTAACGCTATACTTTGCTCGTTGTTTATGTTTGGGCTATAAAATAGTTATAAACCAAAATCATTAGGTTTGTATTTCGATTTATAAATCCTCGCCACTCGGGCTACGCCCTCGTGTCTCGGAGTTTATAAATCGCATACAAACCTCAATTTTGGTTTATAACTATAACATATACACATACATACACACACACATACATACATACATACACACACATACATACACACATACACATACATACATACATACATACATACACACACATACAGTTCGTCCAGCTTAAAGAGTAGAAAGTACAGATCTCAAAACTTAGACTAGTTGCAATCACAATAAGCTTAGCCATACCTTTTTTGTGTTGTTAGATCCCAATCCACTCGAAACTAAGTCATATAAAACAGCATAAGTATAAGAACTACGCTATCTCCATAGACATTCCATACATTAAGCGCCATTTTTTTTGACGTCACAAATTCGTCCGTCCTACGTCACAACTCGTAGTTAAACTTGAGCCGCGCCCTCACACGGCAGCTCCTATTCGGGAACTTCCCTTATTTAAGGGTGCCCTGCCACCGGAAACCGAGGAGCGTAACCGCAAATTGACTGTTTTTGCTATGTCTTTATATTTCTTTTTCTGTGTACTGTGGGCTTACTTTGTTGTTACAGGTGGAATGAGCACCAATAGAGGACTCCAGCAAGCCAAATTTGAAGAATGAAGACCCGCCTGGGACGGAGATACAGCTCTGCACACTGGCTACTATTCAGAGTTATTTCGAAGCGGCCGAAAGAGCTACTGCGCTCATTTTTTTCCCAGAGGTAGCCTGAGGGCTTCTTCGCAACATTACAGAGCCATATTTCTAATATCTATATTCTTTTTTTTTTGTAAACAGTAAAATTTCATGCCGTTTTACTCGTGCGTTTTTCTAAAAAAACTCTCTGTAACTTTATTCTAAGGGGGGTATTTTGCTAGTGCGCAAAATTTGGATTCAATTCAGTAATCCAGTTCCACGAAATATCAATTTTTATTTTCAAGTTGACAACTGATTGCAATTTCACCCCGCCCCCCATAACGTTGAGCTCCGCGAACGCGCAATTTATTTGGTAAGATAATCAATTAACTTGTGACAGCTCTAAAAAGAGCCCATTTGTAAACAATAATAAGAAATACAAATGAGCCGTGAGATGGCCGTTGTAACTTTGGAAATAGTTAGTCCCTCGAGCAAAAGTGATGGCGTATTCCCGATGTTGCTTGGAGTTGGTTGCTCATTAGTGGGAGCGGGTAGTTCAGCACAAGATTTAGACTTGTAGGCGATGGCTGAAGAGTATAGCGGTAGCAATCCCGATTGAAAGAACTGAAGTGATGATGATGGAGTCTATACGCAGCGGAGTCTCAATACAAGGTTGGTGGAATTGTCGGAACTGGTACCAGTCAGGGTGGAGTTGGTCATGGTTGAGACAGAGTTTTAAGCTGCTCCAATGGCTTCACAAGTACAGCTTCATTCCCCTGCAGGTATAATAGAAGGATGTTATTCGAAATGACTGTCTCAGACTAGTACACTACATACAAGTTATAGCTCAGAGACCGTTTGTGTCCACCTGCTTCGCGGTTTTTGGCGCCAAAGTTAATTGATTGTTTGCGTGGCTCGGTTACGGGCCATCTCCCGCGTTTTACCAACGTGTCCAACATCCCCTGGTTTAGTTCACAAATGCGCAAGCGCAACACTCTGACATCACAAATACGTCGTCATTGAGATAAGAGCTTCCGCAAACGTCACAACTTACACCGAAAATACTAACACTCTCACAAAAGCATTTTTATTTCCCTTAATTTTCAAGATAGGGGTTTCAAATTCATATGGATTAAAATACAACTATTTAGGTATTTTATATTAAATTCCCAAGACACTTACTTCAAAATTGCAAAATTACCAGCTTAAAGCATTTGGGGAGTTTAGTTTTTTATAAAAAATGAAATTAAAAATAAGTAAAATAGTATTAAAATATAAAAATTTGGTACAAATCAAATTAATGAGCCATAGATTCAGTCTGCAAAATCTTTAGACACTCGAATTCAATTTACTCTTTTTCTGGCTTAAAAACATCAAAAATATCCTCCATTTATAGGGTCACTTCTTCTATCTATTACCACAGTTGTGACCACAAACCACAATTTTTTTAAACATAATCAATTTCAATATATATTAATTTGTGTGCGTGTGAAGTTTCAGCTTCCTGACATCAATCTGACTGCACATGTACACATTTAAAGAACAATTAACAAAAAACAGAACTTTCTACTCTTTAAGCTGGACGAACTGTACATACATACACACATACATACACACATACACATACATACATACATACACACACATACACACATACATACACACATACATACACATACACACATACATACACACATACACACACGTGCATACATACACACATACACACATGCATACATACACATACATACATACACACACATACACATACATACACACATACACACACATACATACACACATACATACATACATACACACATACACACATACATACACACATATGAAACCTTTTAGTTTACTCTAGCAGCATAAAAATTAGTAAACGGCTGCACTCACAAATGGACACTTATTCTCAGAGTGTAGGACTCATTTTCGTTAGCTCACATTTAGCAGATTAGTATGAGCAATAGCACGGGTAACTGTGCTATTGACCCCTAATAGCACAGGTTACCCGTGCTATCACTCGCTAATAGTAGGCCAACTTTTTAAAAAGTCTTGCAATTGTAGCTACACTGTATCGTTCACTCACTATCTCCTTATTTCAGGATTAGCTTCCGCTGGAACTTTGTTTTCAACGTACGACCCCTCCTAATCTGTTGTAAAACATTCCGTCTAATATGGGTAGAGGTTCTGTGGTAAAGAATGACATTGTCTCCAACTAGAAACTACTCGAACTGTACGTTCCCAAGGTTAACACTGCACGCGTGCACACTTACCGGTACTATTTCACTTAGCTACCGAGGTATTTCACTTAGTTTCTACTTAGTTACTGATAAAACTCATTGATCCAGTAATCAACATTTTAGCATAAAATATATACAATTTGTATGTGAAACTGTCTAAGAGCTTTGGCTGAAACTTCTACTAGGAGAAGTCCAAGCAGTCCTGCCATAGAGGATAAGCTCCTGTAACAAATGGCTATATATGTTTCATGTTCGGATATGTTACCTCCTGCAGTATATGGACTTTGGAAGTAACCTGTCAGCAGTGGTATTGAGGAATCTGGAGATCGCAAACTATGTTGACACGGTAAGGGGTTAATAGGTCCACAAACACAATTGAATTGGCAACATGTTATTGCCTTTAATTCTCTTAGAAGGACTAGTTACTAGAGAGGTCTATATGGCATTTTACTTTGATGTGTTATTTTCCTTATGAAGTCAATATTTTGACTGATGAGTCCGTGCTGACAGCATGGTAACTAAGTGGGCAGCACACGTTTAGCTAGGTTTTCCCTAAATCGATTATTTATATATAACATTTTGAAAGTTTTTCAACATTGTTTGTTATTTTTTCAACCTGTCACCAAACTTATATTGCCACGCTAATATCGTTTGATAAATCCAAATGATTGCACTGTAAAAAATGATAGTAGACATAACTGTTAGGAGAGTGTGTGTAGTCCACAAGGTCATCAAGAAGAAATGGAGTTTACTCTGATATTGTTATTTTAGACATACCGTACTCTCGGCATTCGTGTGGTCGTTGTGGATGTGATCACGTGGACTATGGGGAACCCCATCACGTACCCTGCGGACTTTAACGCTAACGATATCTTAGACAGACTCACGGAATACGTTCCAAGAATTGCGGCACAAAGAGACAGCCTCATGCTCATGACGTATGTGTGTGTGTGCAAATGTGCATGCATGCATATGTATGTGTGTTTGCGTGTGTGCATGTGTTTGTGTGTGTGTATGTGCACACCAGTGTTGGAGTAACCAACAAATAACTTAAAGGCTGAGTTAAAACAACAACAACATAATTTAAATAAATAATTGGTCATCAGCATGCACACTGACAGGCACATGTTTGTTTTACAAAGTCATTGCCTTATGCGCTGCTTAGCCATTCCTTCATTTTATTCAGTAGTAGTAATAGTAGTAGTAGTAGTATATTATTGTTGTTGTTGTTATTATTGTTGTTGTTGTTGTTATTGAAATGAAGCTACCAGCGTGACAATTACTATTATCAATTATTCAGATCACTGTGTGTCAGAAGCTGTTGTTCTGTGTGTCTGTTCTTTAGAGGTGTGAATCTTCTGGGCAGCACTATCGGACTGGCATTTGTCGGGACAATGTGCCGCCTCCGCAGTTCCGTGGGTCTCACCCAGGATGGGGGTCAAGGTTCAGTAGCGGGTGTGGCCAGTACAGCAGCTCATGAGCTAGGGCATATCTTCAACATGCTCCACGATGACAACCGTAAGTTACTTGGTAGAAATACTGCCATTAGTGACACTTCAAGTGAATACAATGCTTGCTGTGGGTTTTCTGGAAGTATGTTATTATTATAACACGATACATTTGAGACTGTATGAAGAGCCCTCTACATACATGTATGAGACAATTAACCGTTGTGAAGACAGCGTTTACATGTACCGTTTTAATTGGTCGAGCTATTATTGATACCTTATTAGAATAGCAAATAAATTATTCTTTTGGTCTGAGATTATTTTGTAATAGCTACAGTAGCTGGTGTATGTATAGTAGTGCTGAGGGTTTGCACCTCTGGCACTTCATTTTTTTTTTAGCTTGTGTTGTTGTTTTCTTTGATGTTTGAGTTTTAAATGATAATTGGCATGCAATAGAGATACTTGCAGTGTGAAATAGAGTTACTTGCGGTGTGAAATAGAGATACTTGCGGTGTGAAATAGAGATACTTGTGGTGTGAAATAGAGATACTTGCGGTGTGAAATAGAGATACTTGCTGTGTGAATCCTTTAGTTGAGCGTGGCTAATTTTGTTCACAGAATGGTGTGTCCTGTATGTGGGCATGGTCGCAGAAAGATGTCCTGTAGGTGGGTGTGGTCACATAAAGGTGTTGTCTTGTTGGTGGGTGTGGTCACATAAAGGTGTTGTCTTGTAGGTGGGTGTGGTCACAGAAAGGTGTTTTCTTGTAGGTGGGTGTACCTGTACGGATCCAGTTGGGCGGTGTATCATGTCGGCCTCGTCTAGAGCTGGTTCTGCCTCCACCCAATGGAGTAGCTGCAGTGTCTCTGACCTCAACACTGGCTTCAGCACGCGCAGCTTGAACCGCTGCCTCAGCAACGAGCCTCAGATCACTGTGGGCGACCCGTCTTGCGGCAATGGAATCCGGGAGAATAACGAAGTCTGCGACTGTGGCTCCGTGGAGGTGAGCTAGTGGGTGGAATAGCTGGGAGGAAGGGGTGGGGCTACAGCGTGAATCAGTTAATTGGAGAAGAATCTTAAATTCCATTTTGTTGGGAAGGAGATAGGCAGAGAGAGAGAGAGAGAGAAAGCTAGGTGTGAGGGGAGACAGCACAGTGGTATACTGTTTTTTGCACAACACATGATCACTACATACATCTTATCCAACAATCTAAGTAAAATAGCTTATGCTCAGCAGTTTATGAATACACACCAGCCATACCCACCTTTTCAAACGGTGCTAACCCTCAGAGCTTCATCTGTTGCAAGCTCAGCCAGTCTTGTTTGTCCCCAAGTGGAGATTAATTTCAGTGCCCACAGCTACTTACACATAATGACTGTCCGACCACAGGAGTGCACAGACCCGTGCTGCAATGCTACGTCCTGCACACTGCGTCAAGGAGCCCAGTGCTCTGAAGGTCCCTGCTGCTCGGACAGCTGTCAGTTCCTGGAAGTCGGCACCACGTGTCGAGCGGCCACGCAGGAGTGCGACATTATGGAGTACTGTTCCGGCTCTTCTTCTGATTGCCCGCGGGATGTGTACAGACAGGACGGCACTCCTTGTAACCAGAGCCTCGAGTTCTGCTTCTCAGGAGTCTGTCAATCATTGGACGCTCAGTGCCAGAGGTTCTTTCGTAAGTAAAATGTACAAGTGATCAGAGTTAATATAGAATGTATAGTTCCATTCATTCATTCATTCATTCGTTCATTCGTTGATTCATTTATTCATTTATTTGTCCATCATCCATACATCCATTCATCCATACATCCATTCATCCATACATCCATTCATTCATACATCCATTCATTCATCCATCCATATTTCTTTTCTTTCATTCATTCATTCATTCTCCCTATGCTCTTTGTTTGTGTGTAGAATCAGAAAATGGAGCTTCCGAATGTTATTCACAATTAAACACACAAGGACGTCAGATTGGTAACTGTGGGTCCAGGGGCGGCCAATACGTGGCCTGTGAAACTGAGCATGCTCAATGTGGGCAGCTCATGTGCAATGGAGGAACATTCCAACGCAGCGCAACTCCAGGACTGGCTCCTCGGATTAACCGGCAAACAATATTAGTGAACTCAACGGTGCGGGAGTTGTGCTACAGCTTCACACTATCTCCCGCATCAGACACTGTCAGTCCTGGTCTCGTCACTGATGGCACAAGATGTGGCAATACTTCAGTAAGTTAACTAACCTGGTCAGTGCTGTGTCTGGCTTCTCATATGCCAGCTACTGAACAAATGATTCATACTATAATACACGGTATTTGATATAATATTAAAACTATCAAGAAAAACAACCCAATACAAACACATACACACACAATAATACTGTTATCGCCATATTATTTTAGTTAAAGTCTTTTATTTATTTAGTGATATATTGTAGCAAAACATCAGCAATAGAAATGGAGAATTTAAAAAAAAAAAAAAAATCAAGAAGTTTCATTGTTAGTCATGAACTATGGAATAAAAAATAGAATTTTTTTTTATAAACTGAATTTGTTTTGTTTTTTTCACCACTACTGTTATGGACAGACTCACTTGTTGATTAGTCTGACATCCTCCCTGTGACAGACAGACAAACAGACAGACTATAACAAATATGTATCAAGTGCTTCTATAATTATGAGGATACACTTTTGACTCAGTACCAATTGACTTCACTATATTCAATTTGCCAAGTTATGTATGTATTTGCGTTAGGTGTGTGTGGCCCAGGCTTGTGTTGAACTCTCTTCATTGGGCTACATTGTAGCTTGCCCAACTGGAAACAATGGACAAACGTGTTCGGGAAATGGAGTAAGTAGAAATCATAAGAGAACAAGCACTAGCTAAGGAACAAATCACATCCTTCCTTGTTTATTTTCCCTCTAACTTCCAATTCTATTCTAGATTTGTAATAATCTCAATGAATGTTCTTGCAATGTGGGATTCAGCTCCTCCAACTGTGACTCCAGTAGCAGCACTTCTTCTAATACAGGTAAGTTGTGAAAGTTCCTCCGCATTGCCTCTAAAATTTACACATTTTCAAATATGGGATACAGGTGTTATTGTGGGGGCAGTGCTCGGTACAATACTGGGACTTATTTTGGCAGGTGTAGTAATTGCCGTCATCATCTTCGTCATCATTAAGTGCAATTCTAGGAAGAAATCTGTTCCTTTAACTGCTCGAAGCGGCAGATTGTCCGGCTCTAAACTTGGCAATTCGCAGACGGGTTCTCAAGACAATCTTCTGGATGGTGCTCAGGATAAGGTCTCAGTGCATATCAAGCCTTCCAGAGGCTACCAGCCTCCGCCCATGCGTGGATCTCCAGCCGGCCCAACACGCTATAAGCCAGCGAAGCCGACTCCTCCTTCAACAAAGCCCGCACCCGTAGTAACCAGGTACGTTCCAAGCAGCTCAAACACGAGCGGCCAAGTACCCAAATCTAACGGGAGTGCACAATCCCACTTCAAGCCAAAGCCACCGGCCCCATACCAACCTGGCCCTCCGCCTCCATCAAAAGTGATGCCTCCGCCTCCATCCAGAGCTATGCCACCACCCCCACCATCTAGAAGTAATAATGTTCCTCCAGCCCCTCCTCGGTCTAACCCTCAACATCCTTATTCCAAAGGTGGGTCATCTTCAACACACAAGATTGTAAATGATATAAGTTTGGATGATTGTAGATAAGCAGAACAAGTTGCAGAAGCAATGGCCACCCCCAGGAACGAATGGCATCGTTTCTTCAACTCCTAACAAGCCAGTCCTCCCGCCCAAGAAGCCAGCGGCTCCTCCTCGAAGATAATGTGATATTTTAAAGTCATGTTGGAAACGGTTATTTAATTTTATAGTCCTCTCTGTTGCATTTGTTGTTGATGTTGTTTTTAAGAAGTTTGTATGCATATTTTATCAGTGAAAGACAACTACAGCCAGTTTTTTTTTAAGGATGGTCTTACATCATCCAAAAAAATTAAACTATACACAGTGACGTAGATAACTTCTTCAAACTGGAGGGGTTTAACGAAGATTATGCTAATGTAAATTATGTAAATTTATTGGCTTTGGGTAGTTATGTAGTTGAAATCATAATAATGTGTAAGATTGTCACCAAATTTTCCGAGCACTTCTTTGTTAACAAATCTATACAACTGTAACAAACATATCACTGGTTAGTTTTTTGTGCACATACCTTTTATACAAAACAACAACAGTGAAATAATTATACATACATATATAATTATACACACAGAAATAAATAATCAAAAGCCACAAGCTAAAAGCAGCTGCTAGACTGAGTTACCTTGGTGACAGTTTTATTATATAGCTAAAATGAGTTCTATTCCCAGCTCTGCTGGTGCTCCAATAACAGCAGCCTGGTGTGATTAACTCTTATCACGTGCTGGTCAGTATATAAATATACCCATCTGGTAGATATAATAGTCTAGCGCGCAGCCCCTCCACAAAAGCGATTAGGTAAAGGGGCTACATGTATGAAGCCAGATTATGAACTGTGTACCACATCAGGCCGGCTAATCACTGACTACTTATTGTAGACAGTGTCTACAATAAGTAAGTAGTCGGTGTACTCTCTAAACGTCATCATTTTGATGACCCTTATCATGCATTAAAAATTTTGGTGAAAAACAGCCACAACTCACTTAAATCTGTAAAATCCTATGTGATCAGGTATTGTAGATTTAGAGAGAATCACTGACCAAAAAACACACAAAAAGTTAAAACACCAAACGTTTCAGCTACGGACTGTAGCCTTCATCAGTGGTAATGATTCAAAAATAAAATAAATAGTTACTATGACAGGTGAAAGCCTAAGGGTGGTACATGTTAAAGCACTTGGTTGGTAACCATGAGTCCTGAGGGTTAGCTATTTTGTTTTTTTGTTTATATGTTTCACTAGGCTATACCATAAACTTGAGGCAACAATCCTTCATCTCTGTTGATTTTGCTCCCTTTAGTTTTAATGTACCATGACTCCAAATAACAACGAGGGTATAATTGATGGCAGATGTCAATCACTTTACCACTCTTCCAATCAATACCATGACTCTTTCATTGCATGTTCTGCAACAGCTGAAAAATGATAAGGTGAAGTTAGAGCTTGCTTATGTTCTTTTAGTCTATGTGTTATTGTTCGTCCAGTTCGCCCAATATAAGAGATGTGACAAGTTCCACATGATACCTGGTATATCACTCCTGTTTGTGACTCAACTGGAATGGGATCTTTTGGATGAACTAGAAGCTGCCTGAGGGTAGTGTGTGGCTTGAAGCAAGTTCTTATATCCAATGGTAACAGAATTCTCTTTATGCATTCTGACACATTCTTTATGTAAGGTAAGACTACTGTTGCCTTGGGTTTCATCATCACCTTGCTACTAGATGCTGGTCTCGCTCGCATGGCATTTGAGATGACACGTGAAGGGTAGCCGTTCATCTTCAAAGCAGATTGGATATGTGCTCTTTCTATATTTCTGTCCTGATCAGAGCCACAGATGGAGTTGGCTCGACAAAAAAGAGTCTTGATGACAGCTATTTTATGAGCTATGGGATGGTGGGATGCAAAAGACAAGTATTTATCTGTGTGCGTCTTCTTACGAAAACGGTAGTGGATAATGTTCCATTGGAATTATTCTTCACTGTTGTATCCAGAAAAGAGAGTTCTCCATTGGATTCCAACTCAACGGTGAAGTTGATGGTCTCCTCTATAGAATTTAGATGGTTTTAAAATGGTTGCACTGAAACTTTTGGTAAGGCTGTAATGATATCATCCACAAACCTCTTCCAAAATGGTGGTGGGGAGGGATAAGTAGAAATGCCTTTGTCCTCAATGTCCTCCATTACAAGGTTAGCCACAGTTACAGATACTGGTGACCCCATAGCAGTACCAAACGTCTGTCTAAAAAATTCATTGTTGTAGGACAAGTATGTTGCATTCAAACAAAATTCTAAGAGTTGTGTGACCTCTGATACCGATAATGCTGTGCGATCTTCCAATGTACTATCAACACTCAGACGCTGTCTGGCAACATCAATGGCTTTTTTTGTAGGAATAGTAGTAAAGAGTGAAACCACATCAAAAGATACCAATACTGTTCCAGATGGAATACATTGTGTCGAGATGAATTTGGCAAAATCAAATGAGTTCTTTACATGAGTAGACAAATTGCCTACTAACAGGGAGAGAATGGTGACAAGATGCTTTGACAGAATGTATGTTGGAGAGTTAATAAAAGAAACAATCAGCCTCAAAGGTGTATTTGGCTTATGAATCTTTGGTAAGCCATATAGTAGTGGTGTTGCCTTAGCTGAACTCCTCAAGCGATAATACAACGCATCTGGAAGGGAACCAGCTCTCTTCAATGATAAAAGTAAACGATTCATTTTTCTCTCCAGTGCCAAGGCCGGATCTCTCTTCAATTTCTTATATGTTTTGTCATCAGACAGCATGGACAAAATCTTTTGATGGTATTCTGATTTGTCCAGTATGACTGTGGCTCTCCCTTTGTCTGCAGGCAATATTAGTATAGAGTTATCTTTTTTTAAGTCCTTTATTGCCCTGTATTCCTCTGTTGTAATATTGGAAGGAGGTGGCTTAGCTTTAGTCAGTGCACCAATGATGTTTATTCGGGCAAGTTCTGCCTCAGAAGATGGCACCTTTCTTAGTCCAGTTTCAACTGCTGCTACAATTCTCGGTATCGGAATTGATTTTGGAGCTGGTGTGAAATGTAATCCTTTAGATAATGCCTTCTTTTCAATCGAATTTAGTTGTCGTGATGAATGGTTAATCACCCATTTGTCTGTACATTCATGAAGGTCCTCTTTGTTACTTTTCGCTAAGAGCAAGTCAAATTTATGTTTCTGCCTCTCTTTGCACTTCTTAGTGAGAAGATTTTGAGCATTATCCTTCATACTTTGCAGTGTTGAAAGATGGTCATCTTGTAGCTCCAACCTCAACTCACCATTCTGGCAACGTAAGTCTTGTTCAAGATGTTTTAGTTCCATCGCATTCTGAGAAATTCTTGCCAATAAAAAACGTCTGCTAGTTGTTTCTGCAATTGTTCTCCCTTCCTTAGTATTTACTAAAGGTTTTACCTGTAAACTCCTCGGTATGAGATGGTATCTCTTTGCTCTCAGATTGAAGTGTAGGTGCTGTCTAAATGTTGCTATTTTTTCAGCAGTCCTTTGTATAATGCCTCACTTTGCCAATTATTTGAGAACCATAGTTGTCATGTATAAATCTGTAAAATCCTATGTGATCAGGTATTGTAGACATATTATTATATTTAGAGAGAATCACTGACCAAAAAACACAAAAAAGTTAAAACACCAAACGTTTCAGCTACGGACTGTAGCCTTCATCAGTGGTAATGATTCAAAAATAAAATAAATAGTTACTATGACAGGTGAAAGCCTAACGGTGGTACATGTTAAAGCACTTGATATAGCTACCGAAGTTATTTTTGGAATTTTACATCAATTTAGATATAACTCAATAAATTAAAAAAATTAAACACTTCCGCTTGAAGCTCCTAGTTCCATAACCTATAACCACAAAAATAACCACAAACCCACATAATGGGGGTTTTTTCTTCTGTATGTTAATATGACATTAACTTTATTATAGCAGAATTAGCAACCTTAGCACTGTATTAGGTACGGGAAAGCTTGGTGTAAAAACCAGTATCCGGTAAATGAGAGATTGCAGGAAACCACAATTACGTATTAACGCACCTTGCATGCAATCTGCATTTTTTTGTATCTGTATCATTCCAGAAGAAGAGACCATGCACTACTTGTACCGTCCTGGCTGCCGTCGCTTATAGCTGGATAGTCCTGGCGCGGTCTACTTTTTCGCAGTGAACCACTCTGAATGACAGTTGATGAACAGAATGATAAGGCTCGAAGTTTCTACTACGATTCTCCTAATGCTGCTGCTGTTTGCACTTCCCAAAGTCAGCAATGCTACAATATTAAGAACTAGTACCAGAAATTTTGAAAGTAGAGCCCCATTGGGTTAGTAAACCTTTATGTGTCTCTTCAGCCAGCATATATGTCATCTAAACTATTTCTATACAGAGCTTAATGAACATTATGAAATTCACACACCTGAGATCCAGGAGATTGCTTCCAAAACAGTTAGTCAAATAGACATATTAGTTTTTGTAAAAACGAGATCGATATTTATATAGCTATTTCTTCTTAGGACAGAATGTCTGTGAAAATATCAGAGTTCACACTTCATCTAGAACTCAACGAGTAAGTACTAAAAGTAAAAAATTTGTATAATAAGCGAGTCCCAATAACCTATCATATTAGTTGCTGGCATTATTGCTGTAAGCATTTCTAAAGCTACCCTTTTCCTCTTTAATAATCAGGGGATAGTGAACAATGGCTCCATGTGTTGCATGTGCTTGAATGGTGAAACTACTCTTGTAAACTGTTCATCTTGAGCAGTGTTCTCTACCAATGAAAGATTGGTCAGCCATGATCATGACGTTTGGAATCATATATCAGTACAAGTCGCTGTGTGAAGAATCCACTTTGTACTTAAGACTGTAATGATATTCACGACTAAATGCTTAGCTAATTTGGCTTTGGAATTTTTCTGCATTACTGAATTCCAAAGATATAATTTATATATCGTTCATGCCCACACATTAAGTATTTGATTATAGTAACTGCATGCTTTATTCGTATGTGTGTGCGTGTGCATCTGCTGCCACCCACAGGGAGATGATCCACCCAAATTTTGTCAACCTTTATTACAATCAAGACGGAGGAGAAGTGAGGCACAGCGAGGTGAGAATGAAAATGACAATTCTTTTTTAATGACATGCTGCTCTCTATAGCGACAGAGAAACTGCTTCTATCATGGTAAAGTGGAAGGCCACACCTACTGGGATGTTGCAGTGAGCACATGTGCTGGCCTGCAGTAAGTCAAAATAGCTTAGCCATTGTTCCCTTTTTTTGTTATTGGAAGGAAAGGGTTGCCATATAAGACAGTTACTACTGCCTTTCATCCTTCCGCTGTTGACTATATATTTAGTGCTTCAATGTTTCTCTATCTGCAAATAGACTCTATTAACTTATTTTCTTAATAAGTGCAGCAACTTCTATTATTACTATTATTATTATTTTATTACTACTACTTTTATTATTATTATTATTAGTATTATTAGTATTATTATTACCATTATTATTATTTTATTACTACTACTTTTATTATTATTATTATTAGTATTATTAGTATTATTATTATTATTATTATTATTAGTATTATTTCAGAAGAGAATGACTAAATTATTCGAAATTTCAGAACTTGCCTTCATGCTCTCCGTAGTGATTTTATATACATATGTTAACAACAAACAGTTGTTAGTGCTAATTCTACCACACATTGCACTTTTGACATAAAAATGCGAACACTTGTTAGCCTATAATTGTATGTGTAAACCACATACTTCAGTATATTAGGTGATATACTGTCACCGGCTAGCTAGCAAGGAAGTGTGAGGGTACTCATGTGCAAATGCTCATGTTGTTATTGTGTATTGCCTTCTTTTTTATAATGGCCGTCTTTGTGTAGCGGGTGTTCTGTGTGTTTGCTATTCTGAAACTTATTATGTGCATGGCATACCATTTGTTGAATTATCTTTCGTGTGTGTGTAGGGGATCATTTGGTAATAAAACACTGAGGTATCATGTGACGCCTTTGAATCATGAGGGAGTGAGTGGCTACTTGTGTGCTTCATTTCAGAGTATTTATTTTGTTGTCCTGGTTCTAGTTGAATAGGCCTCATGCTCTATACTGGGTGGATACAGGGCACACTCATGACACAAAGTTACAAGGTGAAGACGTTTGTTTTATTCTCATTTCTCTGCAATCTTCCATAACCTTGCCTCTTTAATATGATATTGTTGTCGTTTGATTGACTGAATCGTAGAAACTCGCAGTGAAGAATCTCTAAAGCAAGGCCAGCAGGCAGACATTAACAACGATGTCTTCCCTAATACTAACAAAGTAAGTGTAATAAAATTCATAGTTAGCTCAGTTTTGCTTGAATATTTGTGTTCCTATAGTTACATAAAAGAGAGACCGATGGCTTGTACTTTGTGGAGCTCAGCGTCATCAACGATGTTGCATTAGTAAAGCTTCTTAACTAGATTGGATTGTTCTTAACCTTTGATTTGTGATGTATGTAGTATAACTCTCTCGGCAATAACCTGTCTGCTGTTTTGATGAGAACCCTGGCAGTGGTGAATCAAATGGACCTGGTAAGTCTAGCTTCAGAAGTTCTTTAGATAAACTTTCTCTTCACTACTTCACTCTGTCACTTGTTTTACAAATTGCTAAACACAAGTACTACAAACCAACAGACATGTGAGTATTTATTTACTGTACCTGGAGATGTATTGTGTTGAGTAAGTTTGTGTGGTGTACTAATTGGGAAGTGATAAAATGACTTCCTCAGGTGTTACTCAAAGGAGATTTCACTCTTTTTATATATACATATGTAAAGGTACATGAAACTTCTTTTTACAAGAGTGCCTGATTACGTTATTTGGTAGAGTATTTTGAAAAAAAAAAGGGGGGGGGGGGTCACAGCTACCAAGTTCCTGTTGTGAGAAATTATGCAATTCATGAACAGGCGCTAAGCATTAATTTCAGCTTATTATTTATATTATAGCTTTTTTTTAAATTTTAAAAAAAAATTAACGTTGGGTACAGATTTAATTGTAGCTGTAAAAAGCAACTTTAGTGACATTAACTTATGTCATCTTGTTCTGAATGACAGCCAGGCTGGCTCGCTCATCATTTGACACCGCCACTTATTCCACTTGCAGATATTCAGGTCACTCAACATACGTGTGATACTGGTGGGCGTGGAGACATGGACCACTGGCAACCAGATTGCCTATCCTAGAGACGGAGATGGGAGTGTACTACTGGAGGCTCTCTCAGAATACGGCCCCCGGGCCGCTGTTCAGTACGACACTTTGCTGCTCATGACGTGAGAATACAAATGAACACAAACAACCAAACAAATATGCAAACAAAGAGAATTTTTTGAGCCAGTTCAAGAGAAGTATTTAACTTTCCCTTTTCTTGTTCACTTCTCACTTGTTTTTTATCTTTTCTCATTTCAGTTTTGTTTTTGGGGTGTTCTTTCCTCTTGACAACAAACGTTCGCACATGTTTCAACATCAACGATTTAGCTTACACAATGCTTGTATGCAAACACACACACACACACACACATATTTTGTCTTGGAATCTTGCTGGCATTGTGTCTATCTTGTGCGTCAACACTAGTGGTCTGGACTTAAGAGGAGGACTGTTGGGAACTGCTATGAATGGAATGATGTGTGACAGTCACAAGTCCGTGGGCCTCGTTCAGGACCGGCTGTCGGCAGTCGAGGAAATAGGAAGCCACGCCTCCCATGAGCTTGGACACATCCTTGACATGGCACACGATGGCACACGTGAGGGCCTGAGGGGATATTTAGTGTAGATGATGCTTAGAAAGAGTCACTGTAGAGTCACGAAGCTTATAGGGTGTGAATGTGATCAATGAATAATAAGACTTAAATAAAGTGCCAACTATTGTGAATACCTACACGTGGTGGAGAGCATTACTAGCTAGAGGTGACAAGGAATGACAAATTAAACGATGCTATCATTAATTATGCAATAAGCAAGACAGTACCATGAGTAGGTCTGCTATTTCAGTCTTGGTTGAAAAAACAACAACAACAACAACCAAGAAGGAAAACAACAACAACAACAACTAAGAAGGAACCATTTTTACTTCTTATAGTTTATTTTTTATGAACATCTAAGCCTGATAAGATGTTGTTATTGTGTAGATTGCTCGTGTCTGAGCCCCACTGGAGTGTGTGTGATGGCTGGTGCCTCTTCCCACCCTCCGCCCACCCACTGGAGCAGCTGTAGCAGAGAAGATCTGCTGTCTGGTTTCAAACACAAGCAACTTGATCGCTGCCTTCAGAACGAACCCTCGAATGCTGCAGTGGATCCAATATGTGGGAATGGAATTTGGGAAATTGGAGAAGTCTGCGACTGCGGACCATTTGAGGTAATGATAGTAACAGGAGGAAATAGTTTCTGAATGTTTCAGGTGAAAACAAAATACACTCAGTAAATGAGATGTGACTCTGTGATAGAGGAGTGACCCGAATATACCATTGAGTTACTAACTAGACAAAGCAGAGATAGTTAAAGGAATGGGCGATACATTGCATGTGTCACCTGGGACTTTAATGAATGCATGTATATTAATGAGTATTGGTCGGTAGTACTTGGGGGGGAGGTGGGCGTGACCAGCACTTGGGGGGAGGTGGGCGTGACCAGCACTTGGGGGATGGTGGGGGCATTATGATTCATTCCTATAGTTACATTGTTAATAATAAAATGAATACAATGTCATAGGAATGCTCAGATCCATGCTGCAATGCCTCCACCTGCAAGCTCACTGAGCATGCTCAGTGTTACTGGGGCCCTTGCTGCTCAGAGAGCTGTCGGTTTCTCCCTCCCAATGCTGCATGTCGTCCTGCTGGAGATGAGTGTGATATAGCAGAGTATTGCTCCGGCAAGTCGTCTAATTGCCCTCAGGACATGCACAAGCAAGATGGCACTGCCTGCGATGCCAATCAAAACTTTTGCTATGAAGGGGCGTGTCAATCGCTGGATCGTGAATGCCAAAGATACTTTCGTAAGAAATAATTTTTATCCACATGTACTAGATGCAGTAATGATTCACACTGTCATAAAATGTCAGCATGTTCCCTCATTTAAGGAAATACTTCCTTTAGCAATGCACATAACAATGATGGCAAGTCACACACTATGGCGGTGTACTTAAACACAAATGGCAAGCGAACCTGTTGTTACACAATCTATTTTAGCTTTTACTTCCTTAGTTCATGATGACAAAGGAGTATAGCATTGATCATTAATTTTACAGTAAACAACATATACATTTATCTCCGAAGTAGTAGCAGCTTTTAATGTTAACTGTCTGTTACCATAGTTGACAACAAACACTCGGCTAAAAAAAAAGTCCGGAGTTGTTGTAATTTTAGCTAACAAAAACATAACTATGTACTTACCCCAGTTCTCCCAGGTAGTGATTTAGTATCCTCAATTACCAGTGGCTCTGGACAGCACACTCAGATATGTGTATGAGTAATAGCACGGTAACCGTGCTATTGACCCCTAATAGCACAGGTTATCCTTGCTATCACTCGCTAATAGTAGGCCAGCTTTTTAAAAAGTCATTTGCAATTGTAACTACACTGTATCGTTCACTCACTATCTCCTTAGTTCAGGATTAGCTTCCGCTGGAACTTCGTTTTCAACCTGCGGCTCCTCCAAATCTGTTTAAAAAACATTCCGTCTAATACCGGTAGAGCTTCTGCGGTAAAGAATGACGTTGTCTCCAACTAGAAACTACGTGAACTGTACATTTCCAAGGTTAACTCTGCACGCGTGCGCACTTACCCGTGCTATTTCACTTAGCTACCGAGGTATTTCACTTAGTTTCCACTTAGTTACCGAGGTATTTCACTTAGTTTCCACTTAGTTACCGAGGTATTTCAATTAGAACGGCGCGTAAGTTGCCCATTCAAAAATGAATGGGAAAAATCGCTGTTCAATTGAAATCGCACGGGGAAAGTGAAATAGCGCGTAACTAATTGAAATACCTCGGTAACTAAGTGGAAACTAAGTGAAATACCTCGGTAGCTAAGTGAAATAGCACGGGTAAGTGCGCACGCGTGCAGAGTTAACCTTGGAAATGTACAGTTCGCGTAGTTTCTAGTTGGAGACAATGTCATTCTTTACCGCAGAAGCTCTACCCATATTAGACGGAATGTTTTACAACAGATTAGGAGGGGTTGTATGTTGAAAACAAAGTTCCAGCGGAAGCTAATCCTGAAATAGGAGATAGTGAGTGAACAATACAGTGTAGCTATAATACAGTGTAGCTATAATTGCAAAAGACTTTTAAAAAAACTGGCCTACTATTAGCGAGTGATAGCACGGGTAACCTGTGCTATTAGGGATCAATAGCACTCGTTAAGCAATTGAAATGACACTCGGCTTCGCCTCGTGCTAATTCAATCGCATTACTCGTGCTATTAATCCCGAATAGCACGGTTACCCGTGCTATTACTCATACATATATATATATATAATATATATAAAAGGCTGATCAGCTAAAAAAACAACAAAATATCTGGTAAAGGTTTCAATGCCATAGCAACCACTCGCCCCAGGTTTTTGTAACTTGGTAGAAAAAAACAGAAAAAGGAGCCTGCACTCATCCTTAAATATATATATATATATATATATATATATATATATATATATATACATAATATTGCATATTAAACCATGGGTTCGATGAAGTATCTATAGTGAGATTATGCCGAGAGTTGGCATGGTTTAACTATTTTATACCATAGTTACCTTTTTTGAACGGAGTAAAGGACCAAATAAAAAGAGTGGATATTGCTGTTTTAAGGGGGAGTGTGGTTCATTTTTCAAAGCATAGACAACAAGATAAGTGCATTTCGTTCCCTTTCCACTGCCTTCAAACAAAACAGTGGTGATTGAGTGACGATATCCAGTTAGGTTCACAAGACAAGACTTCATGATTCAATAAATAATTCTCTGTGTCAGTTCTTTCAGGAATGGAGTAACTGTTCGCAAAGAAAGCTTCGTACAAGTAAAAAAAAACTAGATTTTCATTCGTAGCAAAAACCCCCATGATATATCACTTTATACCATAACTATTTGTGCACACTATTTGGTTGACAAAAAATTCTTCTGTGTGCAATTTAAACTCTTTGTGGTACAATTTTTTTTTCCCCCGCAGGCGTAATACAGAGGACATTTTTAATCCATGGCTGTTACCACAGCAACTATGGTATAAACATAATACCCTATTTTCAATTGTCCACCCCTAGTACTGTCTCGCTCGCTTCACTCGCTCACCTACTAATATTCCATCTAATTAGGTTATTATTGTCCATTAGGATTGACAATTGGCAAATGCTTCTTGTAAGTAGATGTGTTGCATACCAGCATAACTATTTGTCGGCCATGTTTTTGTGAATTGATATTCAGGCACTCAAAGTTCCGCAAAGGAATGTTACTCGAAGTTCAATACTGTTGGCAGTAGTCATGGCAACTGTGGCTCCTGCAATGGATCATTCATCCCTTGTGCACCTGAGCATGCCCAGTGTGGGCAGCTCATGTGCGATGGTGGCACTCTGCAGGAGAGAGAGGTAGCTGTTACTGTGACAGTGGCATCCAGATCTACCATTGTGGGGTCAACGTTTGAGACCTGTACCTCATTCAGTAGTTCTCCTGCCAGAGAAGGAAGGAATCTGGGTCTAGTTGCCGATGGCACCAGATGCAAAACAGATTCTGTGAGTAATTAATCAACTAAAAAAGAAAGTGATGTGTTGATCTTTCTTCTGAATGGATACACATTTTTTTGTTTCGTAGGTCTGTGTTGCTCAAGTGTGCTCTCCTATTACATCTTTGACACATATAATTCCTTGTTCCTTGGCATATAATGGAAAGACATGCTCTGGGAGAGGAGTAAGTAAAGACTGTACTGTATCCATTATCTGCTGTAATAATTAAGATTAATGTACTTAGATATGTAACAATGCAAATCAGTGCATCTGCAACTTGGGATATACTGGTAGCAGCTGCAGTGAGAAGTATGAAAGAAATGGTGAATATGTTTCTGAGGAGACTGTACCAGTTAAAGGAGGCCATCAAACAGCAGTCACTTCTGCTCTTACTATAATTGCACTACTGATTGGATCCATCTTGGTGACAGCAACTGCCTTCATATTTTATCTGGGAACCCAAAAGAGTGAAATCAACGGAACCAAGGTCCTATCTCGTTGTATTACATGAAGAGACTCCTCCCCCTCTCTCATGAGATAATGGTAGCTAGCTACTGCCAGTGAAGGAAGTGACAGAAATGTAGAACTAACACATTGAAAATTTCAAACACAGAATTCCGATCAAGATGCGGGGCGGAAGAGAATTGCATAGCCAGCATCTTATTCAAGTCATTTGTTAAACAGTCATGTTCACTAGAGCCTGCACACACACATACTTATTTATGTCAGTACTATAATTTGAATTCCACTAAATCCTGACTTTGGTGCACCATGGAAAATTTCACTTGGTTGGTCATACCAGTCAGTCATGCTGAACACAAACTCTCCGTTTGAGTCCGTGACTCCTACTTCACTGGGAACCAATAGAAACGTTTATATATTGGAAGAAGGTACACATAATATAGAGAGTGCAGTGCTGGGCTACTGCTGGTTTATTGTTAATGTTTAAGTTCAAGCTGAAATCAAAAGTTATGGTGACCGACGCTATTTACCGAGCAAACTTCGTTAGAGGTCAATAACGTTTGCTGCAATTCGCGTCTTTTCGCTTGTTGTACTTTACCAGATAATCCTCTATACCTTGATCTATTATTTTATACAGAATGGGATTATCTACTATCATTTCTTCTCTGCAAGACAACCCATATTTTGGAGCAGGATTTGGGATAATAGGAGTGGGTACTGGAATGGCATTTCTTCGTAAAGGAGGACAGTTTGCCATGATTGCATTTAGAAGACATTTCATGGTTACCCTTGAAGTAACTAGTAGAGACAAGAGCTATGAATGGTTGCTTCAGTGGATTTCCAGGAAGGCATCTCACACAAGGCACTTGAGTGCAGAGACTACATTCCAGCAGCTGGAGAATGGTAGCGTCAGAACTAAGTTTGATTTTGTTCCCAGTCCTGGTGTTCATTTTTTCAAGTATGGTTGGAACTGGATACGGGTGGAGAGAAACAGGTCAAACCAGTCAGTCATGCTGAACACAAACTCTCCGTTTGAGTCCGTAACTCTTACTTCACTGGGAACCAATAGAAACATCTATTTTAATATATTGGAAGAAGGTACACATATAGAGAGTGCAGTGCTGGGCTACTGCTGGTTTATTGTTAATGTTTAATTTGGTAATTCAAATTTGTATTGAAGCATGGAGTGGATATGTAATTGATGGATTAAATTCCGCCACTAATGGGCTCAAGTTTTAATTTGTCCAGTTGTGGTTGCAAGACATTATTTGTTTACGTATTTATTTATAACAATGTGTTTGATTGATCGGATAGCCAGGGAAGAAGCTCTTATGGAGATGGAAGGCATGACAATCACGTATGTTGCCCTCGGATCCGAATGGAGGCAATTTGGCCACCCACGTAAAAGACGACCATTAGAATCGGTGATACTGGACCAGAGAGTGAGTGAGGGAGTACTGGAGGATGTCGAGGACTTCATCAGTAGCCCAGAGTGGTATATGAACAGAGGTATGTGTGTACAGTTTGAGCTATAAATCAGTATTGGTTGAAGAATGCACAAACCATTAAAAAAAAATTATGAGTATTAGCCAATAAAGTAGCAAGAAAGGATTCTGGAGGTACTAAAGTTATTGACGACCTCTATTTAGTTGCAGCTTTGTTAGGTAAGAGGTCAATTAGTTTTGCCTATTGTCTTAATTTTTATTCACTTCATCAGATAGTTCACTAATTCTTCTCTGAATATTTTGGTGCTAAAGAGGAATCATCAGTTTTCTGTGTGTACTTCAAAGTGCTTGCCATTACAGTGCAATCAACAACAGGAACATTTTTTAAAGAAAAAAAATACTTTTAATTTTAGTTTTTTCACACCAAATTTTTTTCCTATACAGTGTATGTTGTGGACATTATGTAGTATTGGTGCAAATGAGTAAAGAGAGAGATACTCTCCAGTCAAAACAGTGGGAGGGACACACATACACAGCACGCGCACACATACACACACGCCACGCGCACACACACACACCTAGGGTGTCACTCATCTAAGATGGTTTGTGTTTCCATGCATGTACTACTACAAAGATTGAAATAGCTTTCCCTGGTTGTATTTTTGCTGACCTAGGCATTCCCTATAGAAGAGGGTATTTGCTGTATGGACCTCCAGGCTGCGGAAAGAGCAGCTTCATGTAAGCCACAATGGTCAACAAGCCACGTGGATCAATTAAACGGATGTGTGTTCTCTGTTCTAGCACTGCTCTGGCCGGTGAACTAGAGTACAGCATCTGTGTACTCAATCTAAGTGACCGGTCCCTCGACGACGATCGTCTCAACTATCTTCTAAATATCGCCCCTCAGCAGACCATAATTTTACTGGAGGACGTAGACGCTGCTTTTGTTAACAGAGAGGACACCACTCAAATGAAGACTGCCTACGAAGGTTTGAACAGACTCACCTTCAGCGGCCTCCTCAACACATTGGATGGAGTGGCGTCAACTGAGGCTAGAATAGTGTTCATGACTACCAACTATTTAGAAAGGTAACGAGGAGGATATGAAAGTCATTGAAGTTGTGAGTCAGCATTGAGATTGCATTGGCAATGCAATGACTGTGGCTGGGACATCGGATGGACTACTGCATGTGTTACTAAAACTGTGAAACGACTTCCTCCTCCCCCAACCTTGTTTCTCCCTGCAATATTATATCTTGGAAATAATAACAATAATAACAATAATAGTAACAATAATAATAGCAATAATAATAGTAATAATAATAATAATAATTAATGATAGTAGTTTTATATGTTAACTTTAACAGATTGGACCCGGCGTTGATCAGACCTGGTCGTGTTGATATGAAAGTGGAGATCGGACATGCCACCACTTACCAGATTGAGCAACTCTTCCAACGGTTTTATCCCATGGCGTCTCTGGAGAAGTCGAGACATTTCGCACAACTGGTGTCAGACAGAGGGAGGCAAGTGAGCATGGCTCAGATTCAGGGGTACTTTTTGCGGCACAAATCAGACCCTGAGGGCGTCATGTTGAATATTGATGAAATATGGCATTGAATGGAATATTTTGTTTTGTTATGAATATATTTATTTATATGGATAGGTTCTAAATGAAGGATGTACACAGTAATATTGAAATGATGAGTGTGAATAAGACAATAGCCTCTGTGGTCCATATGTGGCATGTAGCACCACCTGGAATGAATAAACAACAACAACAACAACAGCTGTGTGTGTGAACTGTTTATATTTAGCTCAGTGGCTGTTTCATTTTATAACTTCAGAGCTCTGTGTGTGATGATAGTCGTATTAGTGTTTGCTCTGAATTTTAGTGAGTGTTGTAAAATAACACTGTCAATTCTCTCATGGGGTGACGGCATCACAAATATTTTGGTGTAGGTAAGGGGGGGGAGTTACATTTCCCTTGATGCTGTCACAAACACAACAATACAATGTTATCGCCAGCTGTGAACTGGGTTGCGACTGTAGCACCCACTTATATAAGTGGGTGGAGCCTCCCATGAATACACATGGACAACAAGTTATGCTTTTTATTAATTGCTGACATTTTTCACCCTCACTACAGCTGTATTGTAAAGAACCGTACCAATGGCACTGGGCAGCTGAAGTCACATTGTCTTATTTAATAACTTTTTTTAAGTCTCCAAGCTGAATAGACATAGTCATTTTCTCCATCTTGGTAGTTTCACTTACTATTGATCAGGTCAGCACTAAAGTTTGTCATCTGAGGCACATTCAGCAGACACCTCTCTGTCATTGGGTTGGATTGAAAGGTCGAGAACATCTCCGTCCCACTACACCCGCTCCAAGTGGTGGCAGGTGTGGACAGAGACAAGCCTGCCATGATACATTTACCTGTCCTGTCATTGCAGATACAAGCACCGCCTAGGAGAATATAAATAATTAAATAAATAATAAATAAACAATAATGAATAGACTAAGGAAATAATTGTTTGCCTACTTCTGTGATTGTCGTCATGTGACATGCCTAGGATATGTCCTAATTCATGTGATGCTGTTCCTCCTCCAAATGCAATGGCACTCATCGTGTCTTGGACTATTCCAACTGAGAAAGTTCCGTAGCACATTGAAGCCTTGTAAGCCAGACCAATGATATTGCCTAGGAAATTCCTTCCCCTTGAACAATGAGACAAACAACAACAACAATTATAACAACAGGAGTGTTAGACTGAACATTGTTTATATTAAGAGAAGCAGTAGGAGTTGAGGGGTGGGTGTGGTTGGGGAGAAATTGAGTGGGTGATGGTGGTGGGGGAGAGAGAGAGAGATTGAGTGGGTGGTGGTGGGGGAGAGAAAGAGATTGAGTGGGTGGTGGTGGGAGAGAGAGTGAGTGTGTGGTAGTGGGGAGATAGTATAACATCCTCCGAAGTAAATAACAAAAGAGATAAATGCAGCGAAGTTTTTAGTGAGAAGAGATAACTAATTCAGGGAATTTAGTATCAGCTATATCAAATTTGAAGAATTGAACAAATAATTGAACATTCAAGTCATTAAAACCTCAATTATGACTCTAGCTTGCTCTTCTTACTTTGTTCAGGGGATGTTTTATAACTGAAGAAATGCATTTGCAAAGTTGCTACATTAATCCCTACATCTCACAGCAGGTGTTGTAGCAACTTCTACTGGTAACTTCATCAACCCATGTTATTGCCGTAATTTCAACTGCTATTTTGAGGCATTAATTAGAGAAAATTCTTTCAAGTCAATGGTATTTAATATTGTCCCAGAATTTAACTTACGAGATGAGTAGAGCGGCATCAAAACTTGCCTCACCGTCGTAGTCTCTGATGTAGTTTTTGAAGGCTTTCAAGATGGCGGTAGGCTCATTGTTCCTTGGAAATGTAATGGCATCTTCCTTTGTCCAGGTCACCACGGATGTTAGAACTATTTCCACTCCAAAGCGTCGGAAAAGCTGCATTGTGTGTGTATGTATGTATATGCGTGTAAAACAGTGAAGTTATTGTGATGCCTCGAAGGCTTTAGATCTGATAGAGAAATGAAACACTATCAGAGCTCTACTACATGTGGCAAGAGTATGAAATCCTCGACCATTTGGTCTATAAAGACTTGTGGGAGTTGCTGATCTAGCTAGCCTTGAAGCTAACCTGAATGATTGAAATTTTGTTTACTTCACCTTTGAACTGATGAACATCACCTGTACTTACTTCATCAAGCAAAAAATAAATCTATTGGAGTAACAGAAGAGGGGGGAGGGGAGGGGTTATTGTAGCATGCATTCAGTAATTTAATACAATTTAGGGGTCATCACTGGATGGAGGGGAGGGGGAGGAGGAAAGGGATATCATTACTGTGGGTATCATTTTGGATGCAGGATAAGTCATGGATCATTGGAGGGAAACAATATACAAAATTTCCAACTTGCCATATTCATGTAGTCAACGATCACCAGATCTCTTTGTATCACATTGTCAAGATTACTCTTGCGATTATTGTACTGCAAATAATAATAATAATTAAGTAATAAAACCGATGATGAGGAAACTGAACTAAACAAACTTCTGTACTTATATTTTTATTAGTCTAAAGATAAATAACTAGATGATAAGATAATAATAAATGAAATAATTAAATGATAAAGATTATAATGAAGCACCAAAGGTGCGAACCCTGAGTGCTACTATACACTGGCTAGCTATTACAAAATCATCTCAGACCAAAAGAATATTGGCTTTCTATTCTAATCAGGTATCAATATAGCTTGAGCAATAAAACGGTAGAAACGCTTTCTTCATAAGGAGCTAAACAGGAACGACACACTCACCGGTATATTATATTTTCAACATGAACCTCCACTTCCAGCACTCCATTAACTTCCCCGCATAAACCAAAACTACTGTGGGCAGCAAGTGATTATTGATTGCGCGATTATGATGTGACGATGGGGGCGGTACCCACAAAAGCAAGTACCTACATGGAGCTGACAGCTTCACTCAAAAATCTAGCAAAATATAAGGTCTTGTATTGTTGTTGAGCAAATTCATACCTAAACCTATGGTATTGCCAGTAATCTCCAAAATCAGAGTGTGACAGACAGACAGACAAATGCATGCACGCTGAGGATTAATAAATAAACAGACGATAAAATAAACACTGGACTGTCTTCTTTACTTCTGCAGGGTCTGTACAAGTAGCTTTTTGCATCATTTCAATCGTACAGGGTAAGAGCAAACAATACTTGAAATGTTGTATTTGGACGTTGTTGTAACTAAAGTAGTTTAATTAACAGAATAGCTCACAAGTCTAACTTACCAGCTTCTTGTCATTGACTATAAGGAGCTCCACGATCCTTGTTCTAGTACTAGCAGACGCTTCCTAATTGAAAACAATATTTCACACAAATATCTCATCACACAAATATCTCTCATCACAAATAACAACAAATATCTCTCATCACAAATAACAAAAAATATCTCATAACAACAAATAACAAATATCTCTCATGACAACAAATTACAAATATCGCTCACAACAACAAATTAAAGTGACAACAAATTACAAATATCTCTCATAACAACACATTACAAATGTGAACATACCGGAACATAGCCATCATTAATGTCATCATCTGGTCGTGAAAATCCGTCTTCACGCATGAGGGAAGGATCTAATTAACACCAAATGCTCGTATCTTAACTTTTATGATGATAGGTTTAAAATAGACATGCCTACTTTAATAATAATAATAATAATATAATAATAATAATAATAATAATAATAATAAATATTAATATAATAATAATAATAATAATAATAATAACAGCAACAATAATACTGTAATATTAATATACTCATAGACATACGTATTTGTATTCATACCACAAATTCCATAATAAGTATTTCTGTCGACTGTGTCTTCAAAGCGTTCGCTGTAAAGTATGTGAGGCTGTACAAAGCAATACAAATACAATCATAACATAGTTAGTACAATACATAGTTAAATCACATGACTTAGTCTTTTGAATGAAATAAAGTTTTAGTGGTTGTTTTTTGTTTCAGTAACAATGCATAGGATATGCTTAGCACCTTTGTTTGTGCCAGCTTATATTGAAGCTTACTGTTTCATTTAAAAAAAAAAAACTTTACGTAACTTAAAATCGTTCAATCTCAGGTATGTGTGGACTCTTCCGTACACAAGATTATGCCCTGACAGATACGTAGTCACTCATCATGTTAGATGATGAGTGCTTGAATTAATGTCGTGTGCTTGTCATTAACTTCTTTTCTACTTGATATTGAGGACTACTTGTGCTCCAATTGTTTAGTGGCTCATTACCTTCTTGGCATACCTGGGTTGGGGTAGCAACTCACAACTGCTTGTTGCTCGATGATAAACAGTAATCAATGAATAGTCTTGAAATAGAAGACAGAAAATAAATTAACTACTCTACTCTGGTGCTGTTCATTGCTGTTGTTGTTGATTTTTAATTATAGAAGAATGAATCAAGGAGACAAGTAGGTGTGGTTTTCTCATGTATTAAAATATAAAGCCCCCAATGCAAACTTCTAGTCCCCCCCCTCCCCACCTACACACACACACATACACACACACACATACACACACACACATTCATTTGAGTCATTGACATCATTGTAAAACGTACAAAGATTGCTCAAATTTTTAACTTCTCTATGAGAAGTAGGTAGTAACTAATAATATTGGACCACATGATCATCACATGAAACCAAGGGGTTCAGGAAAATTGAGAGAACTACTTAAATGTTTGTAGTTTGAGGAGGTGCATTTTATGTATTCCTGGTGAGGCTGCACTAGCTACTATTGCTGACAAAAATTAAAACTTGATTGTTTGGAGGCGATTAAAATTATCTAAACAAACCAATTGAAAAGTAAAAATAATATTGGCTGTCGCTGAGAATTAAATCTATAATCAGATTTAACTTCGGTGTATAGTTTCTCACTATAAAAAAGAAATCATACGTTAATACATCACAAGAATGGTCTCAATTCATAAGGCAAGTTAGGCCATACCTGAGAAGGTGGTATTCTTCACCATTTCAGGTGCTTGGGAAGTCATAATATAATGAGATGACGGGATTTAACATTTACACGCGTAATTATAACCACCAACAACAGTGACAACATTGAAGCCACAAAAAAAAAAAAAAAAAAAAAAAAAAAAAAAAAAAAAAACTCTGTTTATGTGTCTTAAAAAAAAAAGACATTGAATAAAAACCAAAAAAACTAAATTATTATCAAGTATAAGACATATAAACCCTAACATTATCGAGTGGCTTGTGCTGAATTTCTTGTACAGAATGGACAGACACAAATGATGGCTGACAATCCAACAGGAAAACTGGTACCAGCTTGTATCCAACATTAGTCACACCCTCATCTAAACTTTTTACACTTTTGTGTATGCGAGTGGCACAAAAATTCTCCTAAAATTAGTCTTACTGAAGTATAAGTAAAGTAAACACGCATTTAGGTAAGTGTAGGGTTTTTTCTCAAATCAATCAGATTGTTCTATACTTTCGTTCTTATTGAAGAATCCTCAATTATTTAAAGAAGAGTTTGAAACCTTTCTGGGTATTTATTTATATTGTGTGTGTGTGTGTGTGTGCGTGCGTGTGTTACCTCATCCAGCTTATGGTAATTTGCATTTGACTTCGGTTCTATATGAAAATAATTGTCTGGATCTTCCATGAGACCGAAACTGCCTCTAGTATAAAAAACAACAACATGTAAACTTCAAAAATGTTAATGCATCTAGCTACTTACTCCAATCCGTTACAGATTGATACTGCAGCTGCCCATTCGTCAATGTTATCGACTGTTCCAACAAAATAGCAGTCCTTGAAACCCTGCAGAGTTCATAGAAATAGTTAATAATAACTACAAAGAATGACGACCTTCACATCATCTTATTTTATAACTATTCGTAATTTGACATTCTTGGTCCCAGTTCTTGGAAACACCACAAAATTCCTGATTGGATGTTACAGTGTTGGAATAAATGTACAGAGATTTGGTGGATAGTCTTCTAGTAGAATGACATTGACAGCATCTATACCAAACGATTATTACTTCAAACATATAATGGATCCGGTCTCCAGGAGTGAGCTTAGCTCTCTAACAAGCACCAGAGTAGTGTAAATTTAAAGTTTATAATGTTACCTGCTCAGAAACTGATCCTCCATCTGCACCAAAATATTCATTTCTGAGATCTTGTGCTTGTGGCCTAAACAACAACAATAATAATGATAGGGGTCTATCTCATTGCTCAGTGTGTGGTAAGTGAGCCTATAACCCTGCCATTAGTGAAGTAATCTACGTTGTTGTTTTTCTTTCTTTTTTTTAATTCAATTAATCCATTCGTTTTGTAAGAAACCCTTTCCTTATGGTAGGTGGAATTAGCCTTACCTGTTTCAGTCAACTCACGGTTTGGGCACTCTGGCTATCAAATGAAATGCTGAGCATGCTTATTATGTGCACACTTTATTGCATTTCATTTTGTGCAAAAAAAACAAAAAAACAAAAAAAAAACAAGAAAAAAAGAAGCGTTCTTTTATTGATCTGGTCAAGGAAAGCAGAGACAAAATGTGTGAAAAATTGTGTTGTTTCCAGGAAATTGAAGTCAAGCTCCCCAATTAATTCTCTAAGTGTTTTATATTTTGAACTATATAAAATTAGCAACTGTAACTCAATTAGCTTACAATGTCAGAACAAAGCAATCAAGGCTAATATTTCTACATGTAAAAAAAAAGAAGTAAAATATCATACCTTAAATGAAGTCGTAGGACATAATCCGGTATTTCAACAATTATAGATGTATTTAACTGCAGACAGATAGAAATTAACCAATCATTTGCACACATAGTTATTTGTGTAAGTTTTTAAGGTGGGGGGGGGGGGGGGGGGGGGGGGGGGGGGTGGGGGGAGGGGGGGGCTTTAGTCCTTATGACTGGGTTCAGTTAATATTTTAATAACCCTCATGCTAGCCATTCAAGATTACAACATTTACAAACCTGATTGAAAATTATGTTGGGCACAAAGGTACTTGAAAGAATCGACATTATTGGCGGATCTACAACACACAGACTATTTTGAACAAACTGAAGAAAGATGTACCATATATCCAGACGTATAAGTTTAGAGTAGCCAGACCAAATCGTAATCATTATTTACAACCCTTTCTAACGTAAACCGTTCGGCCCACATAATAGGGCACACCAGCCTCATACGTCTGGGAGAAGCCTTCTTTTTATGCAAGTACGTACGTCGCACGCTAAAATTTGCGGGAGACGGTAAGTAATGAGCGTGCGCATTCTCCCTGGCCGGAATGTATGTACTTCGCGTGCGCTTGAAGAGTCCCGCCCCAGGCGCAGGTTAGTTGGGCGGAGCCCGACCTCTCCAGGTCGGGCTCCGCCCAACTAGGCGCAGGTTGCTGGGCTACTAGAAGGGCGATGTGTTATTTACTATGAATTAATTCTCCAGCATTTTGTAGCACGATCTCAAAGAAATATAGGTTGAGAGCTCTGATTTTGTGGCTAGTAAGTGTAGTCCAGCAGCGGACCCTTTACCAAATTGTAACCTGCTCAACACAGGTTCTGTAAAAACACTCTCAAATTAATAAGTAAGCTAAGATTATTTAATGGTATTGTAGTATAGTACCATTTCAACTTCCTGGACACCATCAGCTGGTTACTATTGACATGTAAACCCTTTACCTAAACTACTGATTAACTAAAAGTGACAAACACCATCAGCTGGTTACTATTGACATGTAAACCCTTTACCTAAACTACTGATTAACTAAATTTATAATAAAAGCCTTGAAAGTTTGGTCTCTAAAACTGATCATCAGCGTTTATTTTCAAAAGCCGGTTTTACTAGTAGGGAAACTGCATTTTTGCTGAGTAATACAATCTGCTGTGATGGGTGACATACTAACACATTATTTATTTTTCTGTGGCTTAAATGCAGAAGTTCATAATTGGCAAACATCATTACTAGATCAATATTAGATGCTGAGTGTGCACTCAGCTTCAATATCCTGACATAGGGTGTGTATCATGTACTACATGGGACAGAATGAATAGATCTATTCATTGATATTGTAGCCTTACATGGCATCATCATCAGGTTGCACTTTCTCTACCTGAGCCTGTCAAGGTAATGAGTCAGGTAATAAATGAAGAATATGTTCTTCATAGCAATCTGAAGAAAGAACTGGGACCAGTCTGGAGGTTTGCAGGCTTCCTCATACTAAATATGATAATGGAGGAACTTTGATTTGTGGTATTTAACTAGAGGCATGGCTTGTCTTCATTAAGAGTAGAATGATTAAATTGTTGTAATAGTTATCACCTCCCTTCTAATGCTGAAAATTCTTGGAGCCTATGGTGTGCATGTGTGTGTATCTGTGTGTGTGCATCTGTAAATGACTAAAAAAATAAAATATCAGAATATGGAAAACAAGAAACAAACAAACAGACAAACAAAGAACCTACTGACAACACAGAGTGGAATCCCATCAATAGTATAAACTCATGTAGTTGTTCTTTCATCCATTTCGGCCTGTTATCATATTTCACCTGGGAAGACTTGTTACTGAGAGTGCCAGGGGCTAATAGAGGGAGTGAAACCTGGTACGATGTGTTATGTAGCTTCAATTCATAAATGAATAGATCAAATTACCCAGTCCCATGTACCTACCACCAGCTGGCTATTGAAGTTGATCTTATGTGTAGTCCACACCCAGCATCTAATATATGCATACATTAAACACAACTAACGATTAATTATTGCCAATTCTGAGGATTGCACTCTTGTACTCATTTATCTCCTCATTTTGATACTTCATTTTGTGCAAGATAATAAAAAAATGTAATGAGTCACTGCAGTGGGTCATAGCAGAAGGTGTTATTTATTAAAGAAGAAAAATTTGTGATTGGCTTTAAGCAGCTTTTCAATAAAGCTAGAGTAATTGACTCATATGCTAATATATAATGAAATGTTGTAAATGTCTATGCAGCTAAGGCACATTTTAATCTCTGAGCTTCAATAAGAGAACTTTTGTTGGAAATGCTATGACTTATCCTACTTGCTTAAAAGTATGGTTCTCATTGCTTGGGCTGATTTGACAGAGATCATGCAGACATAATGGCTGGATGATAAATCATATTCTGATGAATTATCCTAGAATATTTTATTGGAACCAATTTTTTTTAGCATAAAAAAAAGCCCATCTCTCCCTAGACAGACATTTTTGCTAAACCAATTCTAAGAATACCAAATGAGCTGTTGACTGAAGGAGTAAATTGATGCTTTGAATGCCCTCCCCTCCCTTTTTTTTTCTCACATATTGAATTGACCAAATGCTAAATGGGACCAAAATACCACAAGCTACACTGATACAAAGCTAGCTACAAGTCACACCTTTTCACAGAGAGGAGTGTATATAAAGACCAGCTCCTTGCATGCAATCTCATAAATAGGAATCTGCAGGATGATGGCAAATTGTTGTTCACCTTCACCCAGAGCTGCTGACTCCACTAAACCTACCAGCATTAAAGTAACTATCAGCGAAGGTAACCTGTGGAAGAAGTTTCAAAGGATAGGCAATGAGATGATAGTAACTAAGCCAGGAAGGTAAACATGAAGTCATAATCTGTCCATTTTTTAAGAGATGGCTTAGCTATATACCATAGTATTACTGAAGCTAGATAACTCTGCACTGACATAGTTACATGTTATGTCTGCAGGAGGCTATTCCCAGGAGTGATGGTCACCATCACAGGCTTAGACCCTGATGTGTTTTATGATTTATTATTTGTAATTGCCTCTACTGACCAGTATCGATACAAGTACACAAACATGAAATGGCAGACGGTGGGTGAATCTGAAGTTCGCCAAAATGAGGAGAAGCAGAAATTTAAACACCCAAATGGCCCCAATACTGGAGAGTACTGGATGCAAAAGCCAATTAGTTTCAAAGGTGTAAAAATATCCCATTATGATACTTCAAAGAATGGCAATGTAAGTATTTATTTAACAAGGCAAAATAAGGATATGACTTATTGCATGCAATAATTTAAGGTTAAAGTAATTTGTTTTGCTTTTCTTTCTACAGATTCTGATTCATACAATGCATAAGTACCACGTAGAAATTGTTGTTGTGCCATACAACCAGACTAGAACTTCAACGTGCGAAGAGCTTCCTTTTCCACTTCTGGAAACAACCTTCATTGCGGTGTCTGCCTATCAGAATCTTGATCTTACAAAGCTGAAGATAGATAATAACCCTTTCGCAAAAGGGTTTAGAGACAAAATGCAGGCAAATAAAGCCAGGCAAGAACAGTGTCGCCACAATCATTTTTCCATGCTACCTTCTGGTAAGCAACACTTTGAATGTCAATGAATTTATTTTAACCGAATGTGAATGTGTTTTGTAGGTTACAATCTTGTCTCACCCTCAACAACTGCCCCAAGTACAGCTTTGGCATCTACATACTCTCAGAACAGCGGTTTCCCCTCAATGCTTACTCCGAGATTTCCTCAGCTATATCCCCCTATTGTGCCCACTTCTTTCCCACTTCCTCTCCCAGGAATGTGGCCGCTAATGGGGAGCCAGAGCCCAGTTGTCTCCAGCATTCCAAGTATGCCATCTACGCTGGGAGAGCAAGTTGGATGTGTGTCTCAGAGTGATAGCACCACTGATCACTAAGGAGCTGCTATTTCAGCAAACACTCTACATACATGAACTCTGTGTCTATATGCTTCATTTTCATACATGAACTCTGTGTCTATGCTTCATTTTCATACATGAACTCTGTGTCTATGCTTCATTTTCATTTTCTGATCATTTCTTTTAATACTTCAATGTTACTTACTTTAAATATGCAAAAAAGACAAAAACAGTATGAAATGATGGGGAACAAAAGATAGTCACTTGAAGTGATTCGGGACTACAGAGTATGAATATCGTTATAAATCTTTAAAATTGTATTCTTAGCACCAATCTTCTCCCTCGCCCTTCATGTAGTGGTTTGGTAAAGGGTCTGGCTATTTACTAATTCTGCTAGCTCTTTTTTTTTTTTTGTCCTATAAGTTGGAATTATTATGTAAGAACCAATATTGCTGTTTGGGGTGACACTTAGTCAATGTCATCTCAAAGACAAGTTCATATGCCAGTAATAATTCTAGATTTAGCCTCACTTTCCCCTTCCTGTCTAAGTAAAATCTTTTAAAATGAGTGCACTATATATATATATTTTATATTTTATTAATAATCTAGACATGACAAAACAAAGTATCTAATATGTGAGCAAATAATGCTAAAATATGAATAGAACAAGTCTGTAGTGGATTGGCATTATCTAGAAGGATAAAATTAGAAGTCTATTGTCCATTAAGGTTGGAACCTTCCTGTGCAAATAACCAAAAACATCTGTACTTAGTGAGAAAGGATTGCTGTTATGTACATGTAAATAAATAGTAACGCATTAGCATTCAAGCATATATTTGTAACTACTAGAAAAGCTACATTCTGCTTGCACACTTTTTAAATGCACAAACTATGCTGTTCATACATGGCTTGAGATATATAATCATACTTGTCTCACGCCTTACTGATGAGTCTTATTTTAAGAGAAGCTAAATAGAGAGTTTATTGGCGAGCGAGCGAGACACTGTTGGAATAACACAATTGAAAATAGGGGATATTTGTGTGTTTATATGTATGTGTGGACGTACGTATGTCATTTTGTACTTTGACCCTTGTATTTTTGTGTTTGCTTCATGGTCCCTTCCCATACCTCGACTAAACAGAATCTTTCAGTTTAGCGATCCTGTATCATTCAAGGAAATTTAATTTGTTTACCCCTTTGTATTACGTTGTTTATAAATGCCACAAGATGCACTTAGGTTGTTAGACTCAATGCTGAGCAGTAATTTTTTTTTCAAGCTACAAAATGCTATGGCGAAAGGTTACTATGGTATTGAGACCCTTCACCAGATGTAATTTTAAAAACTCTGCCGTTTAGTTGCTGTAAGTGTTTGTTGTCAAAAGCTATTGGTGACTCAGTCAGAATGAGATATCTCAGGGGAAATTGAGGTATGAAAGTAGTTCTGTATTTGTTAGATAATGGTCACAACAGCTACGTACTAATACTTTTAGAAATGGACTGATAGATTCTTCTGAAGTGTTTTGTTTGTGCACAGGCTCACTTGCTATTTGTACTCAAGCACATCACTAATTATACAACCTCCACTTCCGCCTCCCATCCACTCAAACTTCTCATTGGTGAGCAAGACACTATAATATAGTGGTGTCAAATTGAGAATCGGGAATACTGGTTTATATATTATGTGTGGACATACGTATGTTATTTGTACTTAACCCTTTAGTATTTTTGTGTTAGTTTGGTGTTAGACCGTGTCCCAAACTCTACTAAACAAAATTCTCAGGTTTATCAATCATTACCCGTATTGTCCTAGAAATTAAATTGTTTACCGCTTTGAATTTTTTGTGGGTGCAATTAAAACTAAAAAAACTTACCAGAGTTCAATTTCTATTCAAGTTAGAGGTGGTGGTAAGTTAATACACTATTTGTCATAGTTATAACCCGTTACGGAACAGTATTTACTTGAAAATTCATGTTGTGTGAAAGTATTGCTTGTTACAACTACTGCTTAGCTAAAGAATATCACAAAGAAAATGTTCAAATAATGTGACTTGATTTTTTATTGCTTTTTTTTTTCCAATTCAAACTGGGAATGGTTACTGAATCCCCTTTACCGTATATACGTAATTTAAAAACTCGACTTTTTTAGTAGCTTGAGTATTAGATGTTAAAAATCAATTGTTTAACAATAATATAGTTTTACACACTCGCTCGCTATTTGTGTTCAAGCACATCACTAGTAAATATTTGAGCTACAATTAATTGTATAAAAACAAAGACAGGTTGAGGCTTGAATGTATAGTGCTAAATCCGACTTTATACAAAAGTTGTGTGAGTATCTTCAGCACACAACTATCAATATAAGTGCTACTAATTAGCTAGCCTCCCTGCTCACCTTCTTGAGCGAACAAGGGAATATCAGACACGTTCATCATCTGAGGGACATTGTGCAGACAGTGCTCTGTGAGTCTGAAATTCCTGAAGCTCATAAACATGTCACTGCCACTGCAGTTGCTCCACATAGTCGCAGGGATCGCAAGAGACAAGCCAGCCATAATGCACTTCCCAGTGATGTCTCTACACTCGCACGCCCCTACACACACACACACACACACACACACACACACACACCTAACCTCAATACAATTAAGTTTTACTAACTCACTTGTGAGGTCATCATCGTGAGACATGCCCAGTATATGGCCAAGTTCATGTGAGGAGGTAGCTCCCACATAGGCTAGTCCAGTCTTGGTGTCTTGGACAACTCCAATGCCATACTTGTCATAGCAGGAAGAGGCCTTGAAAGCTAAACCAACTATATTTCCAAGGAAGTCTCTGCCCCTGGTTATATGTAGTAATAAAGTAGAGTAATTAAATCCTGCTTTTATTAAAAAAAAATTGTTTTTACTACTGTCATTTCTTATTGATAGGGCTATACTACACTGCTCTTATGCAAACTTGTGGTACTATCACTAGCACAGTGATGAACAGTGATGAACAGTGAGTTACTAGTAATGAAATTTTATTTTACAATTTTACATTTAACACAAGTTCATATGTACTAGGTAATCTACCTATACCAACTCTTTTGCTTGGAACAAAGTAAGGAGTTCACAAGTCAACAAAGTTTTCCTGAAGTTCTGTTTGCAAACATGTACAAATAACAATAGTGTATAGTACGGTGAGCATGGTGCTTCTGATGGAACAGGTTGCACTAGAGCCATGCCTAGTTCACACAAAAATAGACAATATACCAAATCCAAAAATTCCATGTTAGACCTGAGAACGTCTGGCTAGCTGTCAATCACAACAAAGCTTATTATAAAATGAAAGAACAATATTTAACTTGGTCCATCACTAGTCTCGCATAGTCAGACCCTTTACCAATTGCTATACGGGAAACAGGTTTGGTAGACTGACATAGAGCAGTTTGTCCTTGTTTAGTCAGTAAGTGGTTCTGTGGTTCAATTCATGTGAGTGTAAATCATTAATATTTTAAGGCACGTAAATTGTTAAGATCAGTAAGGCAGAGCTCGTTCTATAATATGAAGAAATGTTGCTTATGTAAAACTATGCTGGGAGATGCTGCTGGTCTTGAATCCAGCACAGACCACATCTCCAGCTACACATATGACACAGCCCCACTCTCACATGTAACTGTTTATTTAACTAATTGTTTATCTAACTAATTGTTTATTTAACTATTTATTTCATTGTATTTACTCCAGTAATATTTATTTCATTAGCAGATCACTAATTAGTATTCATAAGGTTCACTTCACCCTAACACTAATTCACACTTTTTCTTCCATTTTTGCAACCATAATTTGGCCATATCTTTTGGCGGATAGCCCTCAACCTATCAGATTTGAGCTTTCTATATCATGCTCACTCAGAATAGTGGTATGCCAGCTAGTTTTCTATATAAACTGGCTGGCCGGCATACCCCAACAGTTGGTCTTTTTAGTTCTTGTACTCAAACCCACGTTCTTGTTAATTAATTTTAATTATAAGTTAACCACAAGGACGGTACTTAGAACCCTAGGTCTAGCTTGTGAGAGATAAGGGCGGACCCTCAATCCATAACCCCTCCATATTGCCTGGATCTTTGAGACTGCCTCTGGTGGCAGCATCTACCCTTTGAAGTCGACAATAACTCCTCCTCGTGATAAGAGCTGACGACTTTCACAACCGCCCATAGGCAAAGCAACAACTGTATATTACTGCTAAGTGTAACTTCTGATAACTTCCAACTGCTGCAGATCTCTTAAAGAGGCTAGTCTAAGTTGCTGCATAGGATTAATAATGGCATCATCTAAAGGAAGAGCTTGACATGGCTGTTGGAGAGTTGTGCATAGAAATATAACGCGTGAAAAAGTTTGAGCTGTCTTACGTTACAGGATATTACATCACCTATTGTTTGGTGCTATGAGAGATCTTTTTTTTTTATGTAAGGGTCTTTCGATATCTGAGACACAGATAACCCCATGACACTGATCACTTTCTCGTAGTCTTTTATATCAATTATTTTCACCTTTTGTTTTTATATCCACTGGTTGGAATGTTGTATATTAAGAACTTGAAAAAATTAGTAATAGCAATAGTAGTAGTAGTAGCAACAGCAGCACATGAGAGGATGATCTATTCTACTCTTTTATAGGTAGAGCAGAGCAGGGCCCTTAGGAACCAAAATAAGTGATAAAAAACAACAGGTGGAGAGGGTGAACGAGGTACAATAGTTGTTAATAAGAATGAACATAAGAGGTAGTAATTTAAAATTATAAACAGTCACACTTGCACTGCTTTTGTTCAGGTGTGGCCGTACAGTATTTTATGACAGGTTTCAGAGCTGCATTCTTTGCTTGGACAACAAAAAATATTCATGGAGCAAGTTGCTGCTGGTGAGTTATAATAGCTGAGTGTGAAGTGAGCCAAGGAGAGAGAAAATTTAGTCATGGCTGCTAGCCTATACATTTGTTATGGACATTTGAACTACAATGTAGTAATTGCTACATGACTAGGTAGCTGTACTTGCATCACATCTAGAAAATATTTTGGGAAACATTAAACAAGAGGTTGCCAATCGAGCATTATCCTGAGTGCCCACTCCTGTGTGACACGACAGTCTTACCTGATGGTTGCCACTTCATTATCCTAACACCTGGGCCACTAATGTGCCTCACATATCAAAATTTGTGTGAAGTGAGCCAAGGAGCCCTGATTCACTTTCATTCACTCATGTAAATATGGCATTGGGCTTGAATATGGTTCACAAACTACATAAACAGTGTACCTCTTATGAAATTACCCGTTGAGAATTTTGAAACCATTGCTTACGTGATCATCAGAATGGCATCATATGCTACTGGTGGTGGGTTATTTTCTATGTATTCCTGGAATAGTTTCAGAGTATTTGTAGCATCATTATTTTGTGGAAAATTGATACCATCTTCAATGTTCCAAGTGATAATTCCAGTCAAAACAATAGTAATGTTAAATGCTGCATATAACTGAAAGAAATAAAGGTGTTGTAAAATCGTAATAATGTCTGTAAAATGTCACATGACTATATATTGTAGATGTGAATTTAATTTTGAATGAAAAATCATAATATTCATGACTTAAATACTTGACCTCTTGCTATAGACAAAAAATTCTTTACTGAAAATATAAACTTTCTAAGCAAAACATCATCAAAATGATGAATGCAGAAATGATCTACCACATATTCAGGACCACCATAGCAATTGTTTAGTGTTTATAATTAATGATACTTGTTAGAGCATATTGACTATCACAAATCATGACAAATGCTCTTCCTAGGATAAAACCTGATGAGCTTCAAGGAATTTGTGTCAATTGAAAAATTAGTGGCAATCACTTTGCATGCATTAAGGTCAAGAATAGTAATAGCCTCTCTTTACCATTAGCTGCTTGGATTGGCATTTGTATGGAGAATGCCATGAATATGATGTCAAGCACAAGTGATAAAGTAGCAGATATGGTAAAAGAGAGCACTACTTGCTAGTAAACTCTGAAAATTGAGTTTAATAATAAGTTAAGAAAAGCATGACTTATTGGTAGATGATGATGAGTAAAGCTAAAAAATAAATCACTCAAATTTGTTGATAAAAGTTAGTATAGATAGATGGACAGACAGAGAGGCAATAATAAATTACTTACTTCAACCTTCAGCATGCATATTCAAGAAGGTTACAGTACTCAGTTTGTCTGACAGTCAGTCAGTCATTCTGTCAGGAAAATCTAAGTTGTTTTTTGGCCGTACAATCGTAAGCTTCTGTTAGTAGTGCCCCCAATAGTCACACCATAATCACGTGAGCGAATCGTTTCTTAGCTGCCCACAGTAGTTTGCTTTATTTTCTTTACCGAGATGCTGAAATTGGAGTTTCCCCATATAGTGAGGGGAGATCTTGAATGTTTAGCTTCTCTTATGAAGACAGAATTAACATCTACCATTTCATTTGCATGGGTTACATATCGATCTTCACGAGCTTCATATCGACTTGTATGAGTTACACATAATTGACATTATTCATATTGATACTGTGCCAAATAAAATATTCTTTTGGTCTTTATGATAGCTAACTAGTGTATAATAACGCTGAGAGTTTGCACCTTTGCTACTTCATTGAATTGAGCAGTCCAACTTTTCTAGATTAAGCAATAACAGGATTAACAGTTCCTGAACTCCAATCATGCAAATAGTGCAGTCTTCAATGATAAAACTTTAGGGTTAACTCTTATAATAAATAATCACAAGGACTACAGGTTTGATGTGTGAATGAAACTTACTTCATTCATGTAATCCACTATCTGCAAGTCTCTCTGGACTACAGGATCAAGTTTTCGATTGTGATTCTGGAACTGAAGAGTGCATTGGTTAAATCATTGGAATTGTCTATTATGGGAGAACAATGCATGAACTTTTGCACTTACATATCCTACTTTATTTTCAGATATGGTGAATTTATTAGTGAAAAAGTCAAATTTAAAATGCAAAGATTTCACTTAATCAACTTTAAAAGTTAGATTTGTCACCATTAAACGATTGCCTCAATTCAGACTCCAATGAGAGGACGTCTTCTGAACCCCTCTCTATGAAACCTCGCAATTGTGTCACAAATCTATCATCATGTAGGAACTAACTCTGATATGCTAGCTAATAGGCTTTATAGGAAACAGTACCAAATTCATGAACATATTTTTTAATAAAGGCAGAGATTGAATAGCACAAATAATCATAGAAGACTCCAGTACCCACAACTGCATGGAAATGATATCTACTGGAAGCTGCATATTTGAACTGGATCATTACCGACACAACTGAATGTTACAAACATCGGGCATTCTCAATCACTTGTCTCACAACATTATTTATTACTTCTCCCATCTATCATTGTTACATATTAGAGAAATTGCCAACTATGTATAATAGGTATCTATTAATATTATAAGTCATGAATATCATTATTTTATCTGAACTAACCAATTTATTGTCATTGACTATGACTAACTCAACCACTCTTTTTATTCTTCTACTTGCAGCAATTTCCTGTGGCCATACATCACAGCAATACACACAAACAATTTGAAATACATCTGAATGCAGTACTTACAGAAACTTACAAATGGTTCACTCTCACTCGAATTATCCCCTTCGAATCTTTCGGGAATAGGTAGCGCAGAATCTACAAGAACAACATTTCTAATACAAGATTAAAATAGTCACTACTATTATTGTATTTGCTTCCAAATTTGATGTCAGCATTGAATAAAAAAATTAAAAAAATTACTTACCACAAACACCATAGTATGTTTCCTTCTCCAGCAGTTTTTCAAGATGCTCACTGTATAAAATGTGCTCCTAAAAATACATTATATAATCATATGACAATTACTTAAAATACAAGTGCACTATTGTAGTGAGAGCAAGGAAGATAAATGTGGACTTTATACTGCCTAGGCATGAAACTGTCTTGCTCTCTTTCACTTGCATGCTTACCAACAAAATCAATGATATAATCAAACATTTACCTCGTCCAAGCTGATCTTTCTATCTGTCACATTGTACTTATTTTTTGGCTCGACATAATAGAAATTGTTGGAGTCTCCCATGAGACCAAAACTGCCCCTGAGGAAATGAAAAATTGTTAGCTTTAAAGTAGTAAACAGTGTGCAAAAACTTACTCTAGACCATCACACGTAGACAGTGAGGCAATCCAATCAGAAAATTCATCCACTCTTCCAGTATAAAAACAATTAGGTATACCCTAAACAAGTTAACAACAGAAATAACAACAACAGCAACAACAATAATAGTAATCCCCAAAAGGCAGCAGAAGTAAAAAAAAAATTAAACTTTGGCTTTCTTTTTCACATAGATTTTAAGTAGCTTAACAAATGAGCCTTTTGAAATATGTAGTATACTTAGGTACTACAAGTGGCAAGGCACATCTTTTATTTTTTGTGTCTTAGATTCACCTACCACCCTGTCTGTCTGTATTGAAAGACCAGCAAATTATTGAAATGAATGAATTGAATTAAATTAAAATTTGGTGAGAGGGAAAAATACAGTGATGGTCCTTGGGTTTCACAGGAGATACTACCAAAATTAACGGTTTAGCAACAACACTGCCGCTCATAATTCAACAAGGTGTCAGGAAAGATACAACTGTAGTGTTCAAAAAATGGAGAACCTCATAGTTAGTTTCCAGCTATTGGAATACAGGACACTGTAAATTATTCTATGAATTTCATTGATCCTTCGTGCACATTATGTCGATATCCATTGAAGAAAGAGTTTCATAAAGGAAGCTCATTTACAAAGTAGCTATATGAATAAGACATTCAGGAACAATAAAGCACAGATTTTTTCACATATTTCACTGAAGCAGTCATCCTGTGTAAGCACTGGCTCTTCATATATTTGTTGCCACCCTACTATGAGTGTCTGAAGGACTTATACCCTTGTCTAAATCATGTTGAAAAAAAACACACGTCATGTAGGAAGATGTCTCAAAAAAGTACACAATAACATAGCTATAGCTATATATACAGACAAAATTATACTGAAACTTACAGACTTGACTATCTTCTTTCCATGGTCTCCAGCATAAACATACTTTAATCCCGTTGATAGCTGTCTGTAAACATGAAGACAAAAATGTGTAAATAACAAGCAACATGAAGATTTGAAGAACACACCTTAATCTCAGTCGAAGTACAAAATTAGGAATCTCAACAATTATACTCGTGTTTGACTACAATAAACATAAAATTAAATAACAAAAAAATATTGGGATTATTGTCACTATTTTACCGAATGGAAAGTTATATTTGGCACAAAGGTGGCATGGAGAATGGATTTCCTCAAGGTACTGACATTTGACTGAAAACCAGGTAAAAGTTGAAGTAGCATGTACCAAAGCAGTGAAGGTCGTAACGATTCAGAACTGGATGAGAAATTCGTCATTTTCTGAGCCAAGCTCCACCATGCTGCCACCGAGAGGATCTCGATAGCAGCCTACTCTCTGGGCGTAATATAACGCTATATGCCGCACACGCGCGCACGCAACCACGCCGTTTGCGCATGCTTGACAATGCTTTTGAAAGTTCGCGGTATACTTCTAACCCTCGACAGACGCTGGGTCCACCGGGAGTATCGGCAATGTAGATACCCGAGTGTGGGTCTTGTAGTACTAGCTATTTAGCGGCTGATTATGGAGTAAGGATGAAGCAGCTGGTTTGCCTATGTAGCATAATGTGTGTTTATGCTAAGTTGGCTAACATAACAACTTCATTCTTAAGCTTCCCTGAGGAGACAGTGGTCCCAGTGGTCTGGAATTCGACTCAAGGAAATAACCACTCCAAGGTAACCAGATTTAGCCTCCTTAATTGCTGACAAAAATGACTTATACATTTCACATTTTATCTTTGTAGTACCCATTGTCGTTGAATGTCAACATTTCCAGATATATCCTTCACCTCTCCTTGAATGAGTATGCGAAATAATTTGTTCTTTGTAGCTTTCATTCATACTATTTTGTTAAATTTCTGTTGTGGCTAGGATGATGATACCTCCAAGTTTCTCGAGTATTTACTTTGACAGCAATGACCAGCTGGTGGAGGAAACGGTAATTTTTGTGGTAGAAGTAGGGTCCTGTCAGTTACTGTATCCATTGCTTTGCAGGGGTTTACCAATTGCTATTACCAAGGAAAAGTGAAGCCATTTGAATACAATGGTACCACCTTTCAAAACTGGAATGCTGGAGTTAGTATCTGTGATGGAATTGAGTGAGTTGAGTATAGAGACTGAGACTAGCCCTAACAAAAGCCTATTTTGTTTGCAACATAAACTGATTCCGCAAGAATTCGGAACATTAGGTTAGGTTTAAATATAAGTTAATTGGCTATTTAACACTGCAACCATCAAAATAAGTTATTGTTTATTGTTCTCTGCTCCACATTGCTGAAAATTTTTACCTGCACTAAAAAATTACATGAATATGCCATCACCTTTTGGAGGTGGCTGGTATTCATTTATTTTTGTTCTCTCTTTTGTTGATATAGAGGTCAATTTGGCAACATAGAGGATGGCTACGTAACTATCAGTCCATCTCATAGAGGAAATAACACAGTATGATAAAATAGTACTATTTTATAGTTATTATTATGTTGACTTCCTTTGGTTAGATAGAGCAAGACCATTTACTGACTTATATGGCACCTTCAGCAGAGCCTAATCTAAATGAGACTGTGATGAGTAAGTGAACACTGTCAGGTCTATAGAAATAGCACTCTCAAATAAGGTCACACTGCTAGACCTTTGTAATAACACGCAATATAAAGATGAAAATAAAGCCAATTTATACACTTTTCTTGATGTAGCTTAAAACATCATAGATATAATTATCATAAGATATAGAATTTATTTCTCCGATTTGATGTGTCACCCAACTCAGAGACTCTTCTTATTTGTTGTTATTCATACTGGACTCTTGAGTCTTGCAATTGTTACTGTACTGTTCTGTTTTTCTATAGAGAATGATTTCATAAGAGTGTTCAAAAATACTAGCAGACACACTTTAGCTTACCAAAGAAGGCAGGTAAGCAAAATGTCTTGCCCTATTCTTGATGTGAACATATTTAAACATGATTTGCTTTATCTCTGCAGAATTTACCCAGTGGATTTTTCATTATTGAAGTTGTGCTGGTGAATGACAATGAACTGGTGAGTTAATTTTCTCCCACTACTTCAGATAACATTGAGACATTTTTTGTTTAATGCAGTATGTAGGGCTAGGAAGAGATGTCAACAGAGTTGTTGCCCGTTCTATTCAGTTGATGAATTTGGTTGATATGGTGAGTATTTTTGCATGGCTGAATAGTGAGGTAGTGACTTGATCAATAAACTAAAGTTAAAATAGATTACAATTATTTACGATTTTTATGGTTAGTTCCATATTATTTGTTTTCCATTAGTCATAAAGTATTTTTTTTAAATACACAAAACATTTCAACCATTTTGCTATGGTCATCATCAGTGTGTGGATGATAATAATTTTAGTGAACTTAAAAAAAAAAAGAACTTAAAAAAAATGTCCTGTCTAGTATACCACCTAGTCACAGAAGAATTTTTAAAATGGTTACAATTTCTCATTAAGTTATCAGCTAAACTATTTGTGCAAACTACTGGCTACATTTGCATAGCGTTTTTAAAAATATATTTATATATAAGTATTTGTGATGTTCTACACCTTTTCATCACTTCTCAATATGCTAATTATTAGTGGGCCTAGGGAAGAAGATTTTTTGGCATAAAATGAAATTTTGTCATTAGTATTGGCTTTGGCCATTCTGTGTTAAAAATTTGAATCCTTCAATATGCAAATCTATATGTAGCTTATGAAGGAAGCAATAAAGAAGAAAATAACAATGGAACTGCCACTCTTGGTAGATCTGTGTCTTGCCACTTTGCAAAGATAATATTTTCCTGTATTTTCACAGTGTACTCCATACATGTCATGCTATCAGCAGCCACTTTTTACTAGTAGATAGTTAGATTTTTCACCAGAGTACTTCTAGATTTTGTTGAGCTTGAAATTTGGCCCACAAGAGAAAAGAATCAAGAAGTTAAATTCTTCTAAACTGACTTTACACAAAAAGTTTGTATTTTCAGTGTACAGAATTCATAAGCTTATATCAATTTTTTGTCCTAGTCTCTTTTTCTAGACCTATTCATGCATGTACATATATGAACTCTTTCATGCGTGTTTACTGACTTGTTTTCAAGTTATAATTGACCAATTCACTAATCTAACTGAAACGTTTATGGTATTGGATGCTAAAGTTTGCAAGTGTGCACACGAAGCAGTAAATACCGTGACACAAAATAAGTTTCATCATTCATGTTTTAGAACATTCAGTAACACGTTCAAAATATATAGTGTACAGGAATGTGTTAAAGGAATATTATTTATGAGCAACATAAATGAAACCACATTGAGATAATACAAGAAATAAAGATTAATGTGGTCACCAAGACAATCATGCAATACAGTACTAATTCTGATAAAGGTGTAATGAATTTTACACGGTTGTAGCCATTAGCTATTCTCCTAGTTTTGATGCACAAAACAGTGAGAGTATAACTCTTTGATTTATCTAAGTGTTTGTATCATTTTACTCAGCTCTACTTTTCCATAGGCATTAATGTAGTATTGGTAAGGGTCATCACTTGGTCTAATGGAAATCAGATAACATATCCCTCCACCAATCGTATTGACCAGTCTCTGATGGAATTTACCAAGTATCTGAGGAACCAGCCTCAACTAAATTTTGACTTGGCTTTACTCATTAGGTGAGTGAATTATTTGCAGGGTGTTAGCTAATGCCGAATTTTTAAATTGCGTACTTCTCTTAATTGTAGTGGTAAAACTTTCAGGGACAACTCTCTTGGTGTGGCCTATGTCCCAGGGATTTGTGATGGTCCAGAGTTTGAAGGGGTTGTCATTGGAAGCGGGTTGAGAACTGTGGATAAAGTATCTATCACCACAGCACATGAAATGGGTCATACTCTAGGGATGAATCATGATGATGAAGAAAGGAAAAGCAAAGGTACATGTAGCTAATGTAATTCTTGAACAAGCAAAGCAATTGAGACATTTTAATGTATTTTCATACACCTTTTTGGAATTAAAAAAGCTGCCATTCTGTTGAAGTATTCAATATAAATATCCAGTGCACACCATTATTATTCTTCAATCTATTTATCCTAACACATGCTTGCTTGCGATTTTTTTTTTCATCACCAACAATAAAAAAGTCCTGAGTTAAGATTATGGAATACATCCATTCTGAAGTATTTATTAAAAAAAGAAAAGAACTTAAGTCAGTCATGCATGATTAAATTCATATTAGTAAATGCAACAAGTTAACTACAATTTTTAGCAAAGTTAGGGCTGGTTTGGTATTTGTTGCCCTCAGTGTCAGTGACGTCAACATTTTAATTAATTAAAACAATAATATTATATAGTTAACCCTTTAACATAACTGATTTTCAGCCAGTAACGTGGTTACTATGCCCTATGTGAGGTATTTTTATTCCATATCAGCAAGACGACTTAGTCCTTGTTGACATTATTTATGATACTTACTACCAAAGAGTTGAAGAATCTCAGTGTACTTTTAATTATTCAGTATTCCTTTGTAGTAGTTAGATCTATTGCTGGTGTCATTATGTAGAGTGTGTGTGCAATGACCCCACTGGTTTCTGCATCATGGAAGCCACCTTATTCAATGGCGTGGGTCTGTATTCCCAATGGAGTAGCTGCAGTGTAGCGAACTTTGAAAGACCAGTGGCCACATTGGACTGTATGGTCAACAACCCCATGGTAGTATTGACAGACCCAGTGTGTGGCAATGGTATAGTAGAAAGAAGTGAAGAATGTGACTGCAATAGTCCTGAAGTAAGTCCACAGGAAGATAGTTTTGAGTGATAGTTAGATGTATTGGCTGCTTTCCTTTATAAAAAATGTAATAAGTTCCACTTCTTGTCATTCAACTTTTATCTAGTGTGCAACACTTGAGATTTTGTTGCAATATTTATGCAGAATTGTGCCCAGTTCAGTGCATGCTGTGATATGTCTACCTGTAAATTCTACAATACCTCCAAGCTATGTCGACCAGCAAATGGCTCCTGTGATATCGATGACTATTGCACTGGAAGTTCTAGTTCCTGTCCCAACACTTACATCGCTAATGGCCAACCATGCAGTCAAAATGGAGATCAGTCATTTTTCTGCCTGAAAGCCTTGTGTGTTTCATTACACGACCAGTGCAAGCTTATTTATGGCCCAAGTAAGTAAATATCTCCAGTATTATGCAATGTTACTGACTTAACGTCAGAGCAATGAATCTGAGAGCTAATAACTACTATAATATATGCCACAGAAGAAAATAGCGAGATAAAGTTTGATAAAAAAAAAAAAAGTTTAAGAAACATGAAATGTACAAATCCTGCACATAATAAATAGATATTCAAAGTCTCTTGCCTCACTTCTATTCCTTGTGAAATTTTATCTCTACTTATGCATGAAAAAATTATAGAGGATCTTTATTTAAGGTGATTACAATGACGATGTAATAATAAAACAAATTTAAATGTGCGTGTGTGCTCCGCAAAACTAAATGTAGAATTCTATTAGCTTCTGATCTCCTTCACATACAAAAGTTTCCAATTTTTACTGAAGTTTGAGCAAAAATATAAGCAAGTATCATTATTCTATACCTATTAGGTTCCATTAGAGGAGCAGATGAGTGCTTCAATCTAAACAGACAAGGAACTAGACAAGGCCATTGTGGCTTTGAATTTAGTGGCCGGTACAGTCCTTGCTCCAGCAGCAATGACATGTGTGGGTTGCTGCATTGTGAGGGAGGCTTATTCCTCCGAGATAGACCTGCCACAATAGTAACCAATGACTACTTTGTAACTGACTCTAGTGGGAACAGGAGAAGTTGCCAGTCTGTCTCAGACTCCGGAACTTTCCCAGATGATAGTGTTTTGGTTACTGAAGGTACTCCATGTGGAACATTTCAGGTACAACTGCTTATCTAGTCACTGTAATTAAATTCTAGTTGTTTTAGTTGTTATGTTATAGATTTGCTCTCGAGTGAGTCAACGCCCAATTTGTCTTCTGGCATTTAGCCTGCGAACTCCATGTGCCCCAAACTCGCAGGGTCTAGTTTGCTCTGGACTTGGTGTGAGTAAAGTTATTACATACACTAAGTGTGTACATGAATCCGTTTTGTTGTTGTTTGTTTTAATTTGCATTCCTGGTTAATGGATATAATATATTTATTCCCAATCCCCCTACCCCAACATTAGTACTTACTACGTCAAGCAAGTATTGGGATATACTTGTGACATGCACTATTATTGCGATACATAAAAATAATGAACTAGGATCAAACTGGTACTAGTAGTGTTTCATTGAGACAGTTAAGAGAACTTGCAACAAACAATGCTTATTGCGTTCTACTTTTATCTCGAAAAAAGAGGCATAGCTAATTGAGAAAATTCAAAATCATGTTACTATTTTTTTAAGAGTAATCAGATTAGTAATGTACATCAACAACAATAGATACAGTATCTGAACTATAATAATAGCAGTGTTGTTGTTGCTTTTGTATTTTTTTCAGTTTTAACAGCCCAAATATATTTAATTAAATCTTAACCCGACGTTTCGGCTTGTAATACAAGACTAACCACAATATTAATTTATATGTCATATTACTCATGAGCTGAGCATTCTGCCTGCATGTTCAGTTATTGGGCCATATTCTTATGACATTATTAATTACTTCTTCTGTGCAACATGCAGAGATGTACAGATTCAGGACATTGCAGCTGCTATGGAGACCACTTCGGTGACAGATGCGAACAATTAAATGAATGCTTAACAGACCAGAATAACTGTGGACAAAATTGCTTAGATCAACTGACAGGGTTTACCTGTTCGTGTAGGGATGGCTATGAACTGGATAGCAACAACAGAACTTGCACAGGTATGTGATGTGATGTTGTTTATGGTTGTCAAACAACAGAACTTGCACAGAGGTATGTGATGTGATGTTGTTTATGGTTGTCAACCAGTGGCACTTTAAAATGCTATCCCATGGTGATATTTGTTTTTTTAATTAGATATCAATGAATGTATGATAAACAATGGAGGTTGTGAAGTTACCTGTGTCAATCTTCTGGGAACGTACTCATGCCAATGTCAAGAAGGTTACTTCCAAAGAATACAAGACTCCAGATGTAGAAAACGTAAGTTACAAGAACTGGTGCATGTAAATTATTATTATTTTTTTTTACTACATTTATTTATGTTGGTGTAGTTATTGATGAATGTGCAGTCAACAATGGAGGCTGTCAACATTTGTGTACTGATACGTTGGCTTCCTTCCTGTGTAGTTGTCCTGTGGGCTTTCAGTTGGCAAGGGACAACCGGTCTTGTGAAGGTAAAGGTTATCTCTGAAGCAAGTGAATGATCAGACTGATGCAGTTATATTGTTGTTGTTGTTGTTGCTATACAGATATTGATGAGTGTAACAGTACATCTATTGAATGCGACCAATGTACTAACAACATTGGTAGTTTCATCTGCTCCTGTGACCAAGGGTTTGAATTCAACGGACAAAGATGCCAAGGTGACATTACTGCAGTTATATGTAACTGGTAGTCAATATTCACTGAATTGATGTTTCACATGTGTTTGTCATGTTAAGGTGTAGTCTGGTGTATATGCCAGACCCTTTACCATGCTATGCAGGGAAAAGGTCTGGTGTCAAACCTATATTGATTTGTACCAGACATTCCTGCATGACCAATGAAATTGCTGAGCATATCACATGATCAATTGAGGCTTTAATCGTCCATGCAATCAGAAGACAACAGATTATTTATTGTGTAGTTCATTGCTAAATACTGGACCGACCACAGACTATTACATTTTTATACCGCTAAATTGCATTCCACGAGTAATGAAGTGTATAGGCCTGGCACCAGACCCTTTCCCATTTAGTAAAGGGTCCATGACTATGCCAGACTAATTGGTGAAAGGTATAGGAGATAATCTGTGCTGAACTTGTCATGTTACCATTCATCATTGTCATTCTGTGAACAGCACCGTCAGTTTACCATATTTTATGCTTCTCATAAGTCTTCATTAAATTGAATATTTTGTAATTGGTGATTTGGACGGTCTGCTTTTTTAAAATGTTTGTAGGGACAATTTGTTGTGAGTTGTATCGGTTGTTTCAGACCCTAACATTCATGTTCTATGTTTACCATCCAGTTATTTCTCACCAGTTATCGTCTTGTCAGTTGTTGCATCGAATGATTTTTAAAATCCTACTTCTAGTCTTTTTAAATAGTGCCATCCATTGTTTGTTTCTGTCATACAGAAATCAATTACTGCTCCAGAATCAACCACACTTGTCACTCATGCGCCTCTGCTGGTTTCTTGAACATTACATGTACATGTAGAAGTGGCTACTCAGTGGGCAGCGACCAAGTGAGTTGTCAAGGTGAGTGAGTTCATAGCAGTCAGAAAAAGATGATGGTGCTCTGTATTTCAAGATTTTTTCCTGCTTGAAATATCTTACGTAAGATATTTCAAGCAGGAAAAAATGTCAAAGTCATAAAGCCATTGTATGTTCAATTAGGGGAAATAGCTTGTGAGAAATTGTATTAAAATTATATTAAAATGAGAAATTTGATGTAGTGGCAGACATCCTAGCAGAAAACCTAGCAAGATCTAAAAATAAGATCTTGAAAGATTTATCTTCCAAGATCTTTCAAGGTTTGGAATGCTTTTCTTGCATAATCTTACGTCAACATAATCTTGAATTAAGTTGTCTCTGAATGTCATGAGACGCATTTAGGTCTTACAAACTTAACGTTAGCCTCAAAACTGTGCAATGATTCTTTAGAACTTTTATTTTTCAAGTCGCAAGATGTCAATGGCGAATGGTATTAAAACCCTTTACCAGATGTACTTTTAAAAACTCGGACGCTTATTTTAGTAGCTGTGAGTGCTTGTTGTCAAAAGCTACAGGTAATTCAGATAGTCAGAGGGATATTAGAGACACAGAGGATACCAACATTATTCGGGAATTGAGGTAAGAATGTAGTTTTAGTCACAACGGCTGCGTACTTATTTTTAGAAATGGACTGAATGATTTTTTTTAGAAGTGTGTTACTTTGTTGTTTAAATTACTGCTGCACTATTATACTACATACATACATACAATTTCTCTTGCAACCACTAGCAGTTATGCTCACCTGGCAGAGCCAGGACGCCTTTGCAAAGCAAGCACTATGAGCTGTATGCAAAGCTCCTGGAGCCAGGCTAGGAACTCACAGGAGAAAGGCCTTTCCTCACAGCAAGTGGTGTGGGCACCCGAAGTCCCACCTGGACCATTGCTGTTTCATGAGGAAAGGCCTTGAATTTGCACCCCAGCAAATGCCAGGTCGCGTACCTAATCACAGCTGGGTGGACTGGTGGGAGGCAGATGGAAAAACCAGATGGAAAAGTCGCCTGAGTAGGGCTTGAACTCGGGACCTCCCTGAGCCCCCAGGACAGGGACACTACATAGCCACCCACGCACATACATACATACATACACACACACATACACACACACGTACACACACACACATGCATACATACACATACATACATTAAGCAATACAAATCTTGTTGTAGATATTAATGAATGTGACACGAACAATGGCGGCTGTTCAAGTTTGTGCGTGAACAGTCCAGGCTCTTACCAATGTGGCTGTGAAAGAGGCTATCAGCTCACTTCCAATAGGAGTTGTGAAGGTTAGTCCAGTTTAAAATTATTGCACGGCATAGCAATTATAATAATAATTATGATCAATAGATTGTGTGTGTCAAGTTGTTGAATGTTTTAGTGATGCCCAGCATTCCAAAAGAGAAATGTGTCAGGACTGAAACATTTAGCATAGGAAATTTGTCTTACTAGCTAATTTACTCATGCACAAGTTTTATTTTAGACAAAATTTATACAATTCACAGTGAGTGTTAATACAGTTAGCTTGTGATGTAAATAATTATCCAATTACATGCATTTGTCATAATGTTTGCAATATGTGACTGCAGTGTATCTCAATCTATATGATTTGTTTATTTGTTTGTTTATTTATTAATTTCAGATATAAATGAATGTGCTCTTGGAACACACGCCTGTGCACATCTGTGTGTTAACAGAAATGGTGGCTTTCAGTGCTACTGTAGTCCAGGTCACATGCTGCGGTCTGATGGGGCGACCTGTTCAGGTATGGCAACTACAGATATTATAGTGATAACCATAATTATAACATGGTTGTTGGTTAGAGTGTCCATTACAAGCTGGAGGAAGGTGTGAGCAGACGTGTGATTTCTCTGGGAAGTGTACTTGCTATGAACACTTCGTTCTTAATCAGGATGGAAGAACATGTAAATCAGGAACATTGTCTAGTTCCTTAGAGGTTAGTCCTTGGTGGTTGTGTTGTATTTTTGTCCACAGTAGTGTAATTAATTGATGACACTGGCTACTACTTCTTGGCAGTTCCTTGTTTGTAGGATTTTTTTTGTATTACAAATCAAGAAGACTTACAGGCAGTTTATTCTGCATTCAAAAGGTTCAGTCTGGTGATATCAACAGAGATATATCACAATAACATATGACAATTTGAAGAAATTTCAGATTTGCAATCACTTTTACCAATATATTGATTAATCATCGCATTATACACACATACATAGTACTTCCAAGCATGCTCTTGGTTGCTAGTCTAAGTTATAGCACAGTGTTGCTATGGGATGAAAAACGGAGAGTGACTGAATGGTATTCATGATAGGCTGGCAGTTTAGTTCCTATGAAAGTCCCTGTTGTGGTTTGTACATACAATTACAACTGTGCAACTCCTCGTCACCATTTTACTGTCATCTCAAACCCAATATAATGCACTATTTCTTTATTACATTATATTGAATTTTTTTTATATATCATTATCATCGTGAGCATTGGTTTATCTTATTGGACAACTACTGTATACCCAGTTAACTTCTTGTAACCGATCATTAATGTCAGTTAAAATAGTACAGCTGCTACAAAATACTAGTCCACTTTTTATGTATTATACCTAGCTAACACATTATGAGAACAATATTTGTTTCTTGTTTCAGATTTTTATTATTTGTATGCTTCAAGCTACATCAATTTCTTTAGTTTACTCATTACATATTATGATATGATGTAAAAGCAATTCATGTGTTAAAAAAATATAGACAATATTCCTAGTAAATATTACTCTGGATTAAAATATTCAGTATAACCAATTATTGCCAGTCAATACTGTTCTTTTTATCGTCGAGGTGGAACCATTGGCTTTTTTGGTTGACTGTTTGTATTTTCCTCCTCTGGTTTACTAGTCCTAGGAGTGGGCTTAGGGGCGATAGGCTTGAGTGCAATAGGTTTGGGGGCTGGCTTGGGAGCAGCCACTAAATCACTTGCTGGATCTTGGCTTGGTGTAACCTTGCTTGGAGGCAGTGGTTTTACGCTAGTTGGAGGTTTTTGTGAAGATACCAGTGGTCTAGCTGCAGGAGTTGGGAGTGGTTTCACAGATGGTAGCATGGGGCTCTTGATAGCAGAGTTTTCCCCAGAGGTTTCTTTTACCCAAGAAGGAGTTGGTTTTTCAGAAGCGGTTGGCTTAGGAGGAGGTGGCCAGTTCTTCTTGACTGGAATAGAGTTTGTACTGTCTTGAGCAGAGTTTGTCTTGATCCAAGATGGGGTTGGTTTGTCTGTAGGGTTGGCAGAGGGCGGAATTAATGCAGAGTTTGCTTCTGTAGAATCTTTTACCCAAGAAGGAGTTGGTTTTTCAGAAGAGGTTGGTTTAGTTGTAGGTGGCCAGTTCTTCTTGACTGGAGTGGCGCTTGTCTTGTTTTGAGTTGAGTTTGTTTTAAGCCAAGATGGGGTTGGTTTTTCTGTAGCGTTAGCAGGGAGCGGTGTCAATTTGGTAGAGGGTGGTGTTGGCTTAGAAGCAGGGATAGCATTGGGCTTGACAGGAGTAAATTCTCTTTTGGCAGCCTCAATCTTGTTCATATCACTTAGAGCTACAGTTGGGGTTGGCTGTTTTGATTGAGCTTGGGATTGAAAGCTTCTATTGCCTTGTGCAGATGGAGGGGGAGGTGGAGGTGCCCTCTTCATCTTTGACACGTGCCTACCTCGAGCAGGATCATAAGTCACATTTTCATAATTTGCTGGCTCAACATCATTATCAAAGGAGTCATCTGATTCATAACCATCTTTTGATGCTGATGGCTCCTCAAGTAGATCCTCAGATGATGCAGACTTGTTCATTTTATGGGTGAGCTGTGTTGGAGGAGGCTTGTACATAGATCTGCTCTCTTTGGCTGGATGTTTGACAGAGTATTTTACGTTCTTTCTTTTCATAAAGAAGATAGTGAGTCCAAGAATGAGAAGCACAACAAGTATGACTATCACAATTGCCCCTATCACACCACCAGCTATAGCAGCCACCGGCATACCACCTGAATACCGACAAACAAAATCATTGAATAAGTCAAAAAAAACTTTTTTTCAGTAAGTACCTGAACGAGGTGGGTTAGTAGGCTGGGTTGACTGATTCTCACCTCCAGTGGATGTAATATCTGCACAAGTGAATTTTGTTTTGATACATTAAACAATACTACCCAAAGTTAATCTTTGTCTTACTTCGGCAAGATATGCTGTCAGCAGCAAGTTCCATCCCTGAGTCACACAAACAGACAAAGCCTCCCACTGTGTTGGTGCAGTTCTGCTCACAGTTACTGGTCCTGTTCACGCATTCATCGATATCTAGTTAACGATATAACATGTAGCGATAGCTGGATACACTCCAGGCTGTGCGAGGGGTTAGAGCTGGGGTTGGGAGCTTCATATCATCTTTTATGCAAATATTAAATCTGATGTGTGAAAAAGTAGAGGAAAGAAGCTGGGGTGGGGGTTTAATAAACCACTTATAATTAATTGGATAAAGTTTATATTGTGTGGTTGCTGATGCTTAAAAAAATACAGTAAGTTTTAGCCAACCACACAATGTAAACTTCTACTCTGCTAGCTTTGTTTTGGCTGTTCTCCCTTTTCTTGTATGAATATTCTGGTTATGGGCCTCGCATAAGATTAGACTGATATTGATTAACTACCACAAAGAGTAAAGTTAAATATAGGAGGAAAAGATGAAGTAAATTTTGCTGAATATACATAATACTAGTAAGTAGGTATTAAAAAGAAGGATCAGCTCACCATTGCATGTGGTGCCATCATTAGCCAAAATGAATCCAGTCCTACATGAGCAGATATCAATGTTGCCATCTCTCCGACAGAACTGGGTGCAGCGATCTTCATTTTGGCATCTGTTACCATCCAGTGCTATTTAACAAGTTATGACAAAACAGGAGGAAACATTGAAAGTGACTCCAAAAATGGTTATATTCAGATAAAAACAAACCTAAAGGGCCAAATTACACCCACTAAAATATGTACACAAATTAAAAAAAGCACCTGTTAATAAAAAATGAAGCACAAGAGGTGCGAATCCTCATGGAGCACTAACGAACTATTTAGTAGTTTCTCAGACCAATCAGCAGTGTAGCTGTGTGATGAAAACAGTAGATGTAAATGCTGTCTTCATAAGAGAAGCTAAGCATAGACACTCACTAATAATGGGTAACCCCAATTCAAACACTCGGTTAACTTCTCACATAAAGCAAAACTACTGCATACTGCAAGAAATTATTACCTCACGTGATTACGACATGACAAAAGGGGGCATTACCACAAAAGCTAGTGCCTATGCAGACTGATAGCTTCGTGCTTTCTCAAAAATCAGCCCGAAAAAAAAAGAAAGTAGTACCACAAAAAGTCTTAAATCATCATTCTAAGTTCGCACCTATCAATCAATGGTTAATCACCAAAATCATGACAGGCAGGCAGACAGACACACAAGATGACTACCATAACCCTCTCGAGCGCATGCATGCATGCTGAGGGGTTAATTAAATATATGCAACATTACTAATTACATAATGATCTTGATTTTTTTTTTGCGTACTCAGTTCCATAGAGACTTAGTTAGGTCATAACATGAAATTGATACAATAAGACAACCTATGTTGTTGTTTTCTCTCAAAAGTTGCAATAAGGAGAGGCAGACAATTTGACTTACCATTAAATTTTTTCAGTTGATAATAAAGACATCTAGACTTATCGAAGTCTCCCTTTTTTTGACTCTCAAATTACTGTAATCATTGGCTCATATTATCCCAGACACCTCTATTACAGGCACGCCTCTATACCAGGCACAAGTAAGCCACTCTTTATCAATGCTTATGAAGACTTTGCTAATTTGACGACCATTACCTACTGCAGAATTGCAAGCAAGTTATTTCTAGTTTCAGAGAGTGTGGAAAAGCCTACTGAGGGATGCAAGCGAAGAAAACAGTGAAAAAACATTAAACTATTTCAAAAGGGTTGTCTCAACGTGAAGAAAACTATGTTTTTTTCCAAGTATGGGCATTTCTACCTTCAGGTCCCAAGTTGCCCACATAAAAGGGGGTGAATGCATTTTTTTTCTCAGAGTGTCACATAAATATCTGAAGGTAATGCAATTAAAACTTGAGAAACTCATCATTTTATTCTAGACCACCATAAGTACAAGCTGCAATTGAGCATGTGCAGGGAATTAAAAAAATTGACCTGTCGATTTTTTTTTCTTCTAAAAAGTGTGGCTATGATGACTGCATCTCTACAGGAGAGAGGAATGAATTTTGGCAGGTTGGTGGTGTAGCTGTGCTAAAACCTAAGAAATACTGCTAAAACTTACGAGAACAAGTTCTTCCATCTTGCTGAAGGGCAAAGCCCGCGGAGCATGAGCAGCTATAAGAACCGGGCGAATTAGTACATCCTTGGTCACACCCACCATTGTCTCCTCGCAAACACTCGTTGATATCTACATCACATAGTGGAGAAAATGAAGAATATTACAATCTTATTTTCACTTGTGAAATGTCTGGCCATATTCTAACACTTGATTCTTATTCTGGTAAACAATGAATTGCTTAGCTAAAGATAGTTATTTTAAAAGGCCTATGATTGCACACATTAACTAGATATGCTTTAATCTCACCTGAGCAAGTCCTCTGGTCAGAGTTGAGCATGAATCCAGAGTTACAGTCACAAGTGAAGCCACCGGGAGTGTTTCGACATACCTGGGCACAGTTGTGCTGGGACGTGGTGCACTCATTGATATCTACACAACTCAACCCATTGCTGCTGAAGCCTGAGGAACAGCTGCATGTAAAACTGCCTTGGGTGTTAGTGCATGTCTGACTGCAACCTCCATTGTTAGTGGAGCACTCATTGATATCTGCCACAATCAAATACAAAATTATTTAAAAACAACAACAACAACCAAAATCAAAAAATGTTAACCATGTGCTCTCCTGGTGTCATGTATTGACTAAGCTAGTCCAGCTACACTTAGATTCATTGAATTTTATGTGGAATTGTTGGCGAGCAAGACACTTCACAATTGAAAATTGGGGATGTTTGTTTATTGGCGAGCGAGCGAAGCGAGCGAGACAGTATTAGGGGTGGATAATGCAAAATCGGGTATATGTTATATGTATATATGTATATATGTATGTATGTATGGATTGTACGTATGCCCTTTAAGCGCGCGCGGGGAACTTTTTTCTTCAAAAAACACGGCTTTTTAGGCTTGACCCCAGTTTATTCTGAAACTACAGCATTAAGCAAGCCTTACTTTATACTTAAGCTCCAAAGTGTGAGAAAATTCCTGCGAAAACGCTTGCTTTTCAAGAAACAAAAAGTTGATTCGATCGGTTACTATGACATTGAAGACCCTTTACCAGATTTAAATTCAAAACTTCGCCTTTTTTCCGGCTAAGTGCGGCTTGTTACTAGTTGTCAAGAGCCACCTGTAGTCAGTACTAAGAGAGCTATCACTACTTCTGAAAAGCGTATGTAAGCACATAAAGTATTAATGCTAAGGAAGCTACTACTACTCGAGGGATGCTGAGGTAAGTACGTAATTCCATATTTGTTAGCTAAATATGCAAAAATAACTCTGGCCTTTCTTTTTTATAGCTAAGAGCTTGTTGTCAACAGTGACTGGTAAATTCAAATAGTCAGAATGACTCAAATTTGGTACTACAAAAGTTACCACTGCTCAAGAAAATGAGGTAAGAAAGTAATTTGTATTTGTGTGCTAAAATTGATTGTCTTTTGTTTTTGTAGGTGAGAGCTTGTTGTCAAGAATTCAAGGTAATTCAGATGGTCAAATAAACTTCAATTTGATACTACAGAAGTTATCAATACTCAAAAATGAGGTAAGTAGTAATTGCATATTTGTTTGGCTAAAATTACAAATAATAACACTGGTTTATTTTTTATCTTAGCTGAGAGCTTGTTCAAGAGTTACTGGTGATTGAGATTATCAGAATGGCAGATGTTTGATACTACGAAAGTTACCATTAATCAGGTAAGAGAGTGATTTTGTATTTGTTTGCTGAAATAAAAGGTCATAACTGCTATTATAGTGTTTGCATGAATTAAGCTAAAACATAGTAACAATACTTAATTTTATGTTACCTAACTATCAGGCTCGCTCGCCATTTGTGCTCAAGCACACCACTAGTTTATTTATTCAGCGAGCGAGCGAAGCGAGCGAAGCTGACTCTCAGTCGTGTTCAATTGAGATTTCAGATATATATATATATATTTATGTATACGTACGTCAAAATATTTCGCCCGCGCTTCTAATTACGTAAGTTAGGTAAAGCGTTCACAGTTCCAGTATTTTTCAATTAACTGGCGCGGAGAATCCTGCTGCAACTTTTTCAACCAAAAAGTTTATAGCTACTCTCTTCTTGAAACAATTGTGAAGTCTTTGTCAAGTTTCGCTTCTTTGCCACTGCTTTCGAAGTTTATTCAGGTAATTCTGTTAGTTTAGTCTGGGATCAGAGACTTTAGATTCTCTGATGATGGAAAGGGATACACTGTGCACTACAGTTAGATGTAATTTCTGTCCTATTTTTCTGTAAAAAGAGTCTGTTCGCTCGCCATGCATTTGCGCTATTCGAGCGCACCACTAGTATATATGGTTGGACGTATGTATGTCATTTTGTGTACTTTGACCCTCCATATTTTTGTGTTCGCTCGGTGTTCGACCCCGTCCCAAACTTCACTAAACAGAATCCTCTGGTTTAGCGACCATTACCCGTATCACCGTAGAAATTGAATTGTTTACCGCTTTGAATTGTTTTGCGGGTGCAGTTAAAACTCAAAAACTTATGGGAGCTCCATTTCTATTCGAGTTAGTGGCGGTGGTAAGTTAATACACTATTTGTCACAGTTATAAGCACTACTCAACAGCATTTACTTGACAATTCATTGTCCACTAGACTTACCACGAAGGTAAGTCTTGCGTAGGTATGATCAGTTGTGTGAAAGTATTGTGCGTTACAACTACTATTAAGAATATAATTTAAATAACGTGACTTGATTTTGTTGCTTCTTTTTCAATTCAAACAGTTGCGGGGAGCGGTTACTATGGCATTGAAACCCCTTTACCGCATATACTTAATTTTAACAATAGTGTAGTTTAAGGCTCGCTCGCCATTTGTGCTCAAGCACACCACTAGTAGTTATAATAATATAACAATACAATACTTATTGTATTGCAAAGCAGAAATTTAATAGCTTTAGCAAATGTATATTCATACTTGCTTGTTGAGACTATTAGCTTTAAGTTTCAAAAGTTGGCAATAATACAAATCATCCAATATGTGAAGAAATTTTGTTGTTTTTGACAAATTAAACTTGACAAATTTTCCTTACCATCACAGCTTCGTCCATTGGCGTTCAGAGTATATCCAGTGTTGCAACTGCAAGTGAACCCTCCGGCATTATTGGAACAAGTCTGAGCACAGTTGTGGGTGCCAGCTGTGCACTCATTGATATCTGAACATACATACACATAACCTGATGTAACATGTTATTGGGGTGGGGGTGAGGCTACAAGATGTGCATGATTGTACAACAGCACTTATGATAAGGGAGTTAGGCAAAGCAAAGGCTTCCCTTGTTGCTTGCATATCATAAATTATTATTATTATTAATTATGATGATGATGATTTTAATACTTGGCGTTCAGAGAGGTTTTGCCAGCCTTGTTATCACATGGAGTGACATTTTCCTTTGTGTGATTATGTCAGACCTACTTTTAGTTTAAGAAATGGCAAGTTTCATTTTTTTTTCTACTAGCACTTATTCATAAACCTCCCTGTTTAGTTCCTATTCCGAAGGATAGCAGAAAAGCAATTTGATCAAAACTCAAAAACTTTTATAAATGTTTTTCACTATTGTTCACACAAATGCAGCCCCTCCCCCCTCCCCCAAAGTACATAGGCTGTTGACAGTTACAAAGTGACAGTTGAAAAGCGAGGTTCATTTATTCAGGTGTGATTTAACTCACTCCACTCCATGTTATTGCGCGACTTGCACTTACAAACTACGCCTTGTAAAATTCCTATCCAGACAATAAAATAGTTGCTGAAATGGTCAAGAACCTAAACATTAGAACTACAATATCATAAGGGTATGTTGTGGACCACCTCTGAAACATGTGCTTGTTTTGGGCCTGTGTATGTGTTAGTTACATACCATTACAAGTACGACTGTCACCAGCAAGGGTGTAGCCGGAGTTGCAGGAGCAGGTGAAGGAGGTGGTGGTGTCTGTGCACACTTGAGAACAGCCACCATTGTTGGTGTTACATTCATTCACCAGTGTGGCTGAAATATAATAACGACAAGACGAGTCATATGTAGCTAACATAACAAGGTGTGATGGGATTAGACTATGTAGACTAATAATTTTATAAACAGGTGGAAATTACAAGATATAATAGCTAATAAAAAACAACAACTGTGATATCAAGATTAATAGCACAAGTGCTGTGAGAAAACTTTATGAGGCGATACCAAGTGAAATTTCTTGCTGCACAAGTGCTATTTATCCGAACACCTCAGTTTTCCACACTATTAGTATCAGTAATAGCACAAGTTACTTGTGCTATCACTTGGTAATAGTAGGACAGCTTTTTTTTTAATCATTTGCACTGCAGCGAGCTACACTATCATTCACTCATTATCCCTACATTAGCTTTCTCTGGAAGTTCATTCTCAACTTACGGCTCCTCCAAATCTATTGAAAAAATTCCATCTAATTGGCGAGCGAGCAAACGAGCGAGACACTTACAGGGGTAACACCACAATTGAAAATCGAGGATGTTTGTTGTTTGTTTATATATATGTTTGGACATATGTATGTCATTTTGTACTTTGACCCTCTCGTATTTTCGTGTTAGCTCAGTGTTTGACCACGTCCCCAACATCACTAAACAGTATCCCCTGGTTTATTGATCATTACACGTATCATCCTAGAAATTGAATTGTTTACCTTTGAATTCTTTTGCGGGTACATTTTGAACTCAAAAACTTACTGGAGTTCCATTTCTATTCGAGTTAGTGGTGGTGGTAAGTTAATACGCTATTTGTCATAGTTATAAGCCCTACGCAACAGGATTTACTTGAAAATTCATTGTCCACTAGACTTACCAGAGAAGGTAAGTCTTGCGTAAGTATGTTCAGTTATGTGAAAGTATTGTGCGTTACAACTATTACTAAGAATATCACAAAGAAAAAGTTTAAAGAACATGACTTGTTTTTTTGTTGCTTAATTTTTTTTTCCTCAATTCAAACAGTTGCGGGGAGTGGTTACTATGGCATTGAATGACCATATAATACGTAATTTAAAAACTGGACTTTTTTAGTAGCTTGAGTGTTAAAAGTTAAAACCAATCATTTAACAATAGTGTAGTTTTAGGCTCGCTCGCCATTTGTGCTCAAGCACACCATTAGTATGGGTAGAATTTCTGCGCTAAAGAATGACATGTCTCCAAATAGAAACTACTTGAACAGTACAGTTCACAGGTTAGAGCTGCATGCATGCGCACTTACCCATACTATTTCACTTAGCTACCATGGTATTTCACTTAGTTTCCTTGCCATTTCACTTAGTTACCATGCCATTTCACTTTCCCCGTGCGATTTCAATTGAACAGCGATTTTCCCCCCATACATTTTTAATGGGCAATTTACATGATAAATACTATAGCCAAAGATAATAATTTATTTCTGCAAGTTATGAAATCATAATTTTGTATTATATTTTCATCATTATGGTCCACTCTGATTCTGCCGTTATTCATGTTTTTCTTGCCATTGCTAGCTAAATAGTGTTGCTCAGGCATTTTGCTATGATAATTACCACAGCTAAAGTAAGTATGGTGGGATCACGGATACATCACCATGACCAATAAGGTCATTATTTCAGTTTTAAAAAAAATAATACCACACTTTTTGTAAATAACTCGGCTATAGTATTAATGTAGATATAATAGTACAATCTATATGCAAATAAGCTACTCACCAGGTTCACAGGAAGGTGGTGCAAATCCAGAAGAGCATGTGCACTGGCCAAGATTATTACAGATCTGTCAAAAAGTAATAAAAAAGTGAACCTAACGGCATCAGACAGCATGAATAAAACTTGGCCAACAGCATAAGGTGCTTAATTCATTGTAATTTTGTAGCACATACTTACTCCACGGGAACTTCCAGAGCACACAAGGCCATTAGATCCGGAGGGACAAGTGGGAGGGTTCAGTCCTGCAGCCACAGTCATACACTGCTGGCCACTGCATACCATGTTAGTACCACACTTGGTACCAAACTCTACCAGACCTGGGTTCATTATATCTGAAGGCAGGCTGATGCCAAAAGAACTGGAAGCACGCACACACACACATAGGTGCACACACACACACACACACACATACACACACACACACACACACACATACACACACACACACACACACACACATGGTTAACCAGGCAGACTAAAGTATATTAGCACAGGTACACTTACTTGCAGCGCCCTGAACCTGTTGTTAAGGTAAAGAGAGTTCCGGTGACACTGTAAATTCTTTGATAGGTGCCTTGTCTACACTGTAGCTGACCACATCTCACATTACTGTATAAAAAAGAGCATATTTATTATGCAGATGTATTTGACTTCCCCTCACCTAGATGAGCAGGATGTGTATGTGGATCCCACATGGCCACAGTTTCCACCAATACCACCATTAGTGTTGAAGTTGTAGCATGCGTCAAAGCCAACGGCCGTACCTGGGAAATAGTATGTGGGTTTAACTAATGATGTGACCCATGAAATAGCACAGCTAAAAATATTATACAATCAGCTAATATTAAAATTTTACTATGAATGCATTCCGTCACACTCACTAATAATATAAAACTCAATGCTAAACTATTATCAATAACTTTCATACACTAAGAAGACATTTACTCCTCTAAAGTTTACTACTTCGTCCTAATTCTTCTACTTGCACTCCACTATAATTTGGTAGACAATGCATACATTTTAAGGATAAATGAGAAAGGGGGAAGTGACATGTTCAATAATTTTGGGGGCAATTTATATTTATGGATCATTATTTTTTTTTATAGATTGTGTCCCATAGGTACTCAAGATCAAAAGTGATTGCTTCCATGCTTACCCCATGCAGCAGTGCACTGAGCGGCATGGGTAGGGCACCTCCCAGCAACGCAGTATCCAGTGTTAGACAGGCATTGTGTTCCATCTACAACAGTCGTGTCGGCAGGACAGAAAGCTGAAGAGCCCGTACAAGTTTCCTGGATGTCGCACTCGCTAGCTGCAGTGCGGCACACGGTAGTGCTGGGAAGGAAGCGGCAAGTCGCAGTGTTACAGCACTGACCCACAGCACACTCTGAGCCTGCCGTGAGCTGGCAGGTGTTGGCATTGCAGCACGGGTTGGTGCAGTGGCTGGCCTCCCCACAGTCACACGTCTCTCCGGGCTCCATGATGCCGTTGCCACAACGAGGTGTCTCCAGGACAGTGGATGGTGAATTGGACAGACAGGATAGACGTCCACCACTCCTGTATGTCTGCAGAGCTGACTGGCTACATGAACTGAATGTGGCAGATCCTCCACTGGATGATGACTGCATAATGCACACACCTGAGCTGTCCGTACAAGTACAGCCAGCTATGTTTGTGTATGTGTGTGCATATACATACGGGTAATTGGAAATGGCAATAAGGTAGTCGATTCTGTGCTACATATGTAAAAGTTGCCAGTTGCTGTTCTATTATTTATTGTTAGCTATTATTATTAAGTATTATTCGCTAACATCACCTAGATTGGTGAGAAATGTGGAATAAATCTTACTACTAATTTCATCATCATGATCAAAGCTGAAGATATGACCGAGTTCATGTGCCGCAGTTGTTACCACAGACGACAAGCTCCTCCCACCGTCTTGTGTCAAGCCTACGGATGAAGTAGAACTGCACATAGTACCCACAAATGCAATACCCACTGTTGAGCTTGTCAGGTCGATGCCACTGGATATAAAACATCCAATAGTAACATGGAATGTGATGTCCACCTCGTTAACTCACGTCAGGAGCATGACGCTGTCATGACTTGGAATATTATTCTGAGCATTTCCAACATATGCAGTGAAAGAGTTGAGCAACGTGCTGGGAGTACTGACCACAGTGAACCGATCTCCATTAGTGAAAGTGACGGAATTCACCAGAGCAATTTTTATATTGAAATTACTGTTATAAATCTACATAATAATAGTAAGAAGATTAACTAAACAGATTTAAAATTCCTACTACTCCTGTATTGAATAATTAGTAGTATCATTACAGACTCTGAGGTCAAATTTGAAACTTAGTGCAGGCACACCCACACAATAACACAATTCTTTCACACTACATCATTAGGGGACCCAGTCAGGCCATAGTGACTGAGCTGTGAGAGGTCCATAGATAATATCTGATCTTGGATTTAAAGTTAATTGTTGCAGCCATAGAGGTTCCACAAGATGTTAAAAAGTGCTGCTCCTTTCCTGCTCATATACACACACACCTGTCCACCTCCCTTGACTACATTCACTGTCTTATCCATTGACTTACGCTGTGCATACTGTTTGCAATAGCAATTGCTCTTTGTACTGTAGAAGTGAGATTCGATCCTTGCCGTTCATACTGCAAACAAATCACAAAGGGAAAGATGTGATGCGATACATTGATAGCTATCAAGCATGTTCACACCTGACGATGATCATTCACCACCACCCATTCCACTGTCTCTGCCGATGACTGCCTTCGAACCTATTCAGTAAATGGCTCTCATCATTGTGATACTGGTTGTAATGAATCAACTCTAATTATTTACTCACTCGATATTCCCTTCCTGTGATGGTGGCTTTGCTAAATCTCTTGGATACATCCTCCATGGAGTGATTCCCACTACCTGCAAAATGTAAAACTTTAAATCTGTCCCTCAGACTTGCTACATGTAAATATGTAATTAATAGACCCAGCCTCCTACTTCATGCTAACATTACAGGCTTTCAATATGATCTTGGTTACCTTTGTATAGTTGTAAAATTGGCTGGTGGGTAGGGGCAAGAAATAAATTCAGTCATTATTGGCAATTATAAAACTGCCCAACGTTTTGATTTCTTGCCAAAAACAAAAAAAATGCGCGCACACACAAAAACAAACAAACAAACTAAGCATGACCACAGTTATCTTTCTGTTGACACTATGTATATAAATCACCATGGAGAGTTCAACCTCATTAACCCCTGAGGATAACTTTGGCAAGAAATGGAAACATGAGTTATAATTATAATAATTATATTTATTAGGTACTGAACAGAGCCTGATAACTGTTGCCACATAGAAAATGCATTAAACTAAACAGGATGTGGCTTAGGGCAATATTTTTCCATATCACCTGTGTTCATAGTTATTACGTTGGGTTATTACGTCCCCCTAGGTAAATTTCTTGTTACCAAGGTATTGCCATGAGCAGTACCTAAGAAATGTATTATCCATTGGATACCCGAGAATATCACTCGCCTGATTGGCGGTATTTAAGCTCGTGCCTGCGGCACTCGCGTAAATACTAAGCCAACAGACTCGTGATATTCTCCTGTATCAAATGAATAATATATATATATTGGCTGTTAAAACAAAGAAAAGCTGCATTGTTGAAAAAAAAAAGATACATTCACTTTTAATTGCGACTTGTCTTAGGTTTCTATTTGGTGTAGGATCCTCACTCACCACAATGCCCCTGAGGTGTCTTGTACTCAGTGTCTTTATATACCACATGGATTTGTTCCATCTAAAAATAATAAAAATACATTCACACAGCTTAAAAATATAAAAAAAAGTAGAGTTCAATTTAAAAATATAGTAAGCGAGGCAGTATGATAAGGGTAACAAATTAAAGTCAGTGGCATGTATGAGATGCATGTGTGACATTTGGTAGCACATGTTTTAGAAAGCCATTCGGCCGAAAGACATACTTTGCAGAGGTTAGGGCAGCCACGAACGCTTCAGTCAAATTACTTCTTTCAACTGCCTTAATGCAACAATAACATAGAACCTTACCAAATTCTCTCTAAACAACAACTTTACTGCTGCTATTATAAGGAAAAACACTTACACTTCAGCAGACTACATTTGGTTGCCTTATTATTATTTTGTTTGTTGGCGAGCGAGCGGAGCGAGCGAGACACTTACAGGGGTAACACAATCGAAAATCGGGGATGTTTGTTTATTTATTTATTTATATATATGGACGTACGTATGTCATTTTGTACTTTGACCCTCCGTATTTTTGTGCTCGCTCCGCGTTCGACCCCGTCCCAAACTTCACTAAACAGAATCCTCCGGTTTAGCGACCATTACCCGTATCACCTTAGAAATTGAATTGTTTACGGCTTTGAATTGTTTTGCGGGTGCAGTTAAAACTCAAAATCTTATGGGAGCTCCATTTCTATTCGAGTTAGTGGCGGTGGTAAGTTAATGCGCTATTTGTCACAGTTATAAGCCCTACTCAACAGTATTTACTTAAAAATGCATTGTCCACTAGACGAACCACGAAGGTAAGTCTTGCGTAGGTATGTTCAGTTGTGTGAAAGTATTGTGCGTTACAACTACTATTAAGAATATCACAAAGAAAATTTTAAATAACGTGATTTGATTTTGTTGCTTCTTTTTCAATTCAAACTGTTGCGGGAGCGGTTACTATGACATTGAAACCCCTTTACCTCATACGTAATTTAAAAACTCGACTTTATTTTAATAGCTTGAGTGTTAGTTGTTAAAATCAAATTTAACAATAGTGTAGTTTAAGGCTCGCTCGCCATTTGTGCTCAAGCACACCACTAGTTTATTTATATATGTGACCGTCTACAGGAAAACCGGGCACAATGCGGCGTGCGTAAATATCGAGAAAAGATCGATCGATTTCTTAAAAATCTATTGTTTCAAGCCGACGGAAGGGAACGGTTAGGTCTATTATAGTGGGAACGACTTAAGCTACGACGATAAAACTTGGAGAGCTCAATATCTGGACGCCAACAACTCTGTAAGTGCAAAAAAAAATTTTTCGAGGGTGCTGCGTTGTGCCCGGTTTTCCTGTAGACGGTCACATATATGTTTGGACGTACGTATGTCATTTGTACTTTGACCCTCGCGTATTTTTGTGTTCACTCCGTGTTCGACCCCGTCTCAAACTTCACTAAACAGAATCCTCTGGTTTAGCGATCATTACCCGTATCACCTTAGAAATTGAATTGTTTACCGCTTAGAATTGTTTTGCGGGTGCAGTTAAAAACTTATGGGAGCTCCATTTCTATTTGAGTTAGTGGCGGTGGTAAGTTAATACGCTATTTGTCACAGTTATAAGCCCTACTCAATTGAAAATTCATTGTCCACTAGACGAACCACGAAGGTAAGTCTTGTGTAGGTATGTTCAGTTGTGTGAAAGTATTGTGCGTTACAACTACTATTCAGAATATCACAAAGAAAAAATTTATATAACGTGACTTGATTTTGTTGCTTCTTTTTCAATTCAAACAGTTGAGGGGGGAGGTTACTATGGCATTGAATCCCCTTTACCGCATATGCGTAATTAACAACTCGACTTTATTTTAGTAGCTTGAATGTTAGTTGTTAAAATCAATAGTTTAACAATAGTGTAGTTTAAGGCTCGCTCGCCATTTGTGCTCAAGCACACCACTAGTTATTGTATAATGTTGCTTTAGCAACATCATTTATTTAATGGCAAAAGTTGTTTGGAATAATCTATATGTGTTTTCCAAAGTCTTTTATGATGTGCTATCAACACAAGCATATGGGACTTCTAAGAGATATATATCAACTATTCATGTTTCTACTTGGCCCCAAATAGTGCAATATCATGATGAACATGGAAAGAGCAAGACCAAGTCAGATCTACACACTCGTCAAAATGAAATCATTACATTAGGTTATTGCACCCCCTAAGTTATTGCACATTGCATCTTGTGAGGCACATAAGAAAATAAACATTCTGCAATTTCTATATGGTTAACATTCATGGGGTAATGGTACAGGCATAAATTCAAACCAAATCACACAACTCATGATAACTGAATCGAATCAGTTGTTAGTATCAGTCATTTTGTTTACTCACCAAAAATAATGAATAAAGCAACCACACCCATTTTTTGGTCATACCTCACTGGAGTGGTAGTCCAGTGGTTCTATGTGGTACATCTCATCTCTTTTATCCATTGACCCAAACTCACCCCTGCATCAACGAACACCAAAACAAATTGTAATATTTAAACAAAAAATGAAACAAGTAAAGAACAGAAACAACATAAACATACAAACAAAACAACAACAACACAACAACAACAACAAAAAACACAAGATAACGTTGGAGCAGGTCAAATTTGCTCAAAGGAGATCTATTCAATTATTTGTTGGCCTGTAGTATATAGTATTCATTCACTTAGCTGGCTTAACCCGCTAAAATGATCACTTAGCCAAAGGGGAAACGCCATCTGTCTAGCTCGAATAAATTTAACTTCTAATTTAAACAAGATATTTTGTTCAATATACAAATTCATTCAGTTAAAAAGAGGAGAAACAGCTTACAGACATTGTTTCTCTAGCCTACAACAATTACAACTCCCTCCTGTACTATACTGTGCCTATATAATACCCTTACTGAAGCCCATGACAAGTTGCCATGGCAACCTTCCAGTAGGGATGTCCCTCCACTGTCCCGAGGTAGTAGCAGTTTTCATAAACATTCTAAATTTACATACATTATGACATTATGTATGTATATACATGTTTTTTGTTTTTTTTGTGGATGAAAATAGTAAACAAAGTTCTTGGCCACATAATTGCCTGTCAGTTGGTTAATACTATTGCACAAATGGAAATGTACAAGGGAAACTTTGTATCCATACCATAAGCAGTCTGCTGTTGACTTTGAGTGCACTTAATTAAAATTTATCTTACCGTGTCCTTAACCAGCCTTCCTTGTTCATCATAGTACATGGAAGTGAAACCACTTGGAACAGCATCTCTGTGAGTAAATTAATACATTAAACAAAGTAATGGATCATGTGGATCCAATTCCTTCTCCAATAAAACTCAAGTTACACTAAATTGGTAGGAATCTCTCCCACACAAACTTGTCAGTGTTCTTAGATGACACAGTATTAGAAACTAATATTTTCCAACTTAGCCTGTGGCCTTTACATCTAACTTTCAACAAAGAGCACTTCAAAAAACACTATGTAACCATAGCTATAACCAGGGTGATTTAGGTCAGTTTCACTTTTGTATTATCTCAGTGCACTTCTACACTCACGATTCTATAGTTCCAGAGAGTTGGCACCCATATTGACTGAATTGCAGGTAATCTTGTAGCTGTGATGATGTCATATTAGAAACATATTTTCACAGCTCTTAATTACCCAGAGAAAATTTGCAATTAAATACGAATAATAGGCAAAGTTTATTATGCTAGTGAAGCATTGAATTTTGTAACATCTTGATTCTGTTTCAGCAGTCTTTGCTTTTAATAGATTTTTTTACCACACAACTAATCATTAAACAACCTGAAATAATACAAGAACTCACAAGTAGTAATAATATTTTAGGCATCAACTGTCAAGTATTAAACAACAACAACAATAAACCAAGTGATGCTTAATGTAAGCATTCAAGTGGTGCACTGTGCAAACCAAGTGATGCAGCATCACTCATAAAAGCCCTGGAGAGAACACCGGACAAGCCTGAAGTAAGTATCATCCCACCACTACCCAATTGGTAGCACATGCTTGCTGCTATGCAATCACAAGTGATGGTGTACCATTAATTTTGTTGCAAAAGAGCCAGCCATAAGGTTATGCCAGTCGAGGAATTCTGTCAATCAAGCAGCTGCTACTAATATTCATTTGCACTCCAACCTCCCCCTCCCCTTACCCCACTGCCATATATTATTCACTTACCCCACATGGTCATCGTGATTACAATTACTCTAAATGTATATGTATGTGATGTTACTTTAAAAAAGAAAGGTCTCTGAAAGTTATTCTGTGAGGAAATCTGACACTAACCATTGTAACGTGTATTGACAAAACAAGAGCTCTTTGGGATTTTATTTATCAGAAATCTGTGCCTTCTTCAAGATACAATAGTCTCTTATCTGGACCAGCATGTATATTATGCAGGCAACTAAACTGAGAAGACAAATTAGATATACGAGGGGGTGGATTGACCAATTAGGAAGAGCTGATTAAATAAATTGGAAATTAATTTCCAAGTTGAGGTGCTACAGATCTCATACTCACTTTTACCAATTATAGCAAGTAAAAGTGCACTAGAGCTGTGCCTTGGGAATATAGGGTACCCGCAACCTCCAAAGGAAAAAAAACTCGTTAAAAATATGACAGTGAGAGGTAATTTGTATTGCACAATTGCTGGATGTGGTCACTCTAACATTTTGATGAAGTGCGTGCAGACCATTTTGGTAGTCATCAAAATGATACTGCAACTACAGCTATATACAATAGCTAGCTGTCTGAATGTGCACTTAGCAAATCACAAAACAAAATGCACTATCAGTCAGCACAAAAAAAAATTAGATGTGTTTCACAGCATTGCTTTACCTGGCTTTCACTGGGCTTCATGTAAAAAATGTCTCTAAACTTTTTTGTACACTTGCATAATTTTTAAGACTTACTGGTTCAAGTGAAGCACTAGAGAAAGAGTCTCCGATTGAGTGCTCACAGAAACTCGTAGAAGTAACGGATAAGGCTGCAAGTAAATCAATGCATATCATTAATCGGTAATCTACTTTCACCAAATATACAGTACCTTGTGGTCGTCTCCAATGGTGATAGTCGGCATAAACTCTTCATAATTATTGATGGTTTCTAGTGCAAAATAAAATTTGACAGCAAATCGCTATTACAATTGCTCGAACATCTTACCCCTAGATGCTTTGGCGCTCTTGAACGGGATTTTGCGCGCAGCTACTAGGGTAAACACCAGCGTAAGCAGTACGCAACGAATCTTCATGACTGCTTGCGTACTACTATTGACACGACACGACACTGGAAAGAGACCCACACCCCCTTTTAACTTAAAGAAAGGTAAAGGTCGTTATAATTAAATTGTATACAGAACTCGCGTAGAGAAACCCTTTACCCAACAGTTCAAAGTGATAACAGCGAGTTCAGTTGACGGTGCCGAAACGGCAACTTACTTGGGATAGCAGTATTATTTCAATCCTGATTACTCAATTCTTGTTTGTAACTGATCACAGTGTTGTTTCAGTAAATCTGTAACGGTAGTGTAGCTATGTTGGTATTCAATATGTATTCATGCCTGATTATACTACTGTTACAGTATTTTATAACAGCAACGTAGCAACTGTAACTAGCTATGCTAATTTTTTGGTTTTTATTGTTACAGTATTCTTAGTATAGCAATGTCAAAAAACATCTAATGATAATATAAATATTGAGATAATAAAGTTTGTTTGTAATGTCGTGATTATAGGAAAGACCAGTGGTATGTATTTGCTCATGTTCAACAGTATTAGTATGAGTAATAGAACGGGTAACTGTGCTATTGATCCCTAATAGCACAGGTTGTCCGTGCTATCACTCGCTAATAGTAGGCCAGCTTTTTTAAAAGCACATTGTCCCCTACTAGAAACTACTCGAACTGTACGTTTCCAAGGTTAACGCTCTACGCGTGCGCTTACCCGTAAGCTACGCCGAGGTATTTTCACTTAGTTTCCACTTAGTTACCGAGGTATTTCAATTAGTTACGCGCTATTTCACTTTCGTCCCTGTGTGATTTCAATTGAACAGCGATTTTTTAATTAAATCGACCAGTGCACGAGACGCCCGTGCTTTAACTAATTTAGATCACGTTGCGTATGCTCTATTCCGTTGTTGCTACCCTAACTGATTTAATGCACTCTTGCCTTTAGGCTAAAAATTAATGCACACTTGCTGATTTAATGCACATAGCAACAATATAGCAATGTGATCTAACAAATAGTAGTTGTGATGAACTTGCAGCTATCAGTACATTCATGCACAACAGACACAGACTGCTGTATTGTATGGGAATTGATACATTAAATCAAATTTGTCAGCGGACAATCAAAATCATTGTTACTGATATCCATAGACTGAAGTAGTCGAACCAAAGAACCAAAGTGTGATTAGAGGCTGCATATGCTCAAGTAGTCATTATGTACAGTCTGATTCTCTTGAAATTATGCTTTGTCCCTTTACTTATGGACTAGTTTGAGAGTTTATGTACTGAACAGGGCCTACTACCTGTTGCCACATAGGAAATGCATTAAAGTAAGCAGGATGTGGCTCTATTTTTCCAGAGCATGAGCAGTACATAATAAAATATTTATTCACAGAATATACAAGTGCATGCTAAGTCAACAAACTCGTGATGTTCTCCTGTATCAATAATATATGTGGGTGTGCGTGCTTATGTGAAGAGCCAACTCTGTGTGATAGATCATCCTTGCTACCTGAGCCATATCTAGAAAACTGTTCTGGGGGGGGGGAGGGGGGGGGGGCAAATTTATATTGTATGGTGTATGGCTACAGTAAACAGAGAGATACATTTGACATTTGTCCCAGCTTAAACTTTAAACCTTTCAACAGTGATTTGTGCATTAAATGATAAAATTTCTTATCATCCAGCAATATAAGTTTTGGGCTGCTATTAAAAAAAATAAGAAGAAGTTATGCTGCTAAACTAGCTATAAAGTTTCTGTTTCTGTTCCATCTTGTTGTTAGAAGTCTTAAATTGTCCCGTGAAACATCATCATCAGGAGTGTCATTTGAGGATTCAATGTGACTTGCAACTGGTTCATAGAGGTATGGTTTCAATTCCCCACCAGAGCTCCCACTTTCTTGACTAGCATCAGTAATAGGCTGAAGACACAGGAGGTATCTGAGCTACTGACTTCACTATCATAGACTTTACTAGTGCTAGTGTTGGCCCAGAGCTGTTCTCAACATAATATCACACAAACCACACCCAATTCAGGAAATAAGATTTCAGGAAGCAGGCTAGTGCAAACTGCAAGTCCAAAATGTTGAAGGAACTAACAAATCTCAATTTTGTGTGTGACTTTTGGATACCATAATCAACACTTTCAACTACAACAAAAAAATTAAAAATTAAAACTACCAGTAGTACACTACACTACCGTACTATTTCAGTATTATAGAGCAAGTATTTATACTATAGTAAAGGAATATTTGCTAAAAAATCTTTAAATAGATTTACTTGGTTTCAGTAGGCATTAAAGAGTCTGCTAGAGTCATTACGAGTAATGTATTATTTCAGCATTTTATGTAGCTGCTGTGTATTTATACTGTTATAAAGAATATTTGCTAAATATATTTTAAATCAAAATGGCTGACTTCAATTTTACCTTAATCCTACTACATCATGTGGTTATGATCATGTGTTTTATATGCATGCCAATCGTGTAGAAAAATGGGATGTAACATGAGATTTTAGCACGACGTATAGTATTTTCTCCCATTGCCCCTTATTTTGCTACTTAATCCAAGTAGCAAATCCACTTATGGGGTAGGTTATTCAGTAGATTTATCACTTACTTTGAGAGTTATTTGATGATTAATAAATAATAGAGGTAATATTAAAACATGTTTGCTGCTCATTGTTTGTATGCATGTATTAATTTTATTTTTAGATCTAATTGTCCCTGTAAACTGTGGCTAGAAGATATTCAGGTGTTCTGTTTTGGAGCTGCCGACAGTGATGTAGGACTGGAGATGAATGGTGACAACACATGCAATAGTAAGTCAGACTTTATTGCATGCTTTCTATTTTTTTCACTTGGACAATTCTAATTGTTTACTTTCAACATTTGTGAGTTTGCTATAGTGCCTAGCAAAGCAATATGCTCCAAGTGGCAGTAGTTGTATTCTAGTATATGTTAAGCAAAAAATACCAGTTATATAACTTGGGTGCGATACTCATATTAGGTGTACGGGTATGCAAAATGGATGCAACAAATCATGAGCATGCATTATACTATTAACCATAATACTAACTTTCATTTGAAGTTCAAATGAAGTGAAACTCGCAATTGCAATAAAAATGGTCAGGGCATTACTGAGGAGTTCAGAAAATTTATTTGTTAGGCGAGCAGCCTACAGGAAATGTTGGCAATTGTGTTGGTTTATAGCAAATTTCACAAAAAACAAACAAACTTGAATTATCAAGTGAACTAGGCAGTTGGTCGACCTTCATTGTTGTAACCATTGTGGTGGAGATTCCAGCACTGATCACATCTCCAGCCACACATTACAACCCCACTCCAACATGTTAACTGTTTATTTAACTAATTGTTTACTTAACTATTTATTTCATTAATGTAGTTCTTGAGAGTCATAGTGACGTGGTTAGGTAATTCTGTTCATTAGCTGTCATATCAGGAGAATTCCAAACTTTAACCAAGATGAAAGTCTTGCCATCAGCCCTATCTGGACAAGTGACATTACGAGATGATTGGCATTATCCTCACAGTTATTATTATTATTATTTTATTATTATTACCATTATGTTATTGTTTATTAGCTGCTAATTTTACTTAATTATCAAGTTATCATTCCTTTCTTCCTCCTTGTTCTTCATCCTTTCATCATTTCCATTCACTTTCTTTCCTCCTTAGTTCTTTATCCTTTATTCTCTCTCCCTTTGTTCCTTATCCCCAATCCTTTAGACTGCCAATCAACACCTTTTAGCACTCCTAGCCAAACCAGTCACCTATTTTACTGAGTCACTCAACCACTCATTTCACTTTTTTGTTTTTTCTTGTACCTGAAGAAGACCAGCAAACTTGGTCGAAACGTCGTAAAAAATTAAAAGTTTACTTGACGTGTGTAGTCCAAAATTAAACAGCTATTTATTTCATTGTATTTACTCCCCAGTATTGATTTCATTAACAGATTACTAATACAGTTCACTTCACCCTAACAATAATTCACACTTTTCCTTCCATTTTTGCAACCATATTTGGCCATATCTCATCTCTACCAATCAGATTTAAGCACCTGTTAGTTCTATATTATGCTTCACTCAGAATAAGGGTGTGTCGGCTGGTTTTCTATATAAACTGGCTGTCCTGCATACCCCAACAGTCAGTCTTTCAAACCCAGGTTCTTTGTTAATTAATTTTAATTAAGTCAACCATAAGGCCAGTACTTAGAACCCTAGGTCTAGCTTGTGAGAGATAAGGGTAGACCCTCAATCCATAACCCCTCCATATTGCCTGGATCTTTGAGACTGCCTCTGATGGCAGCATTTACCCTTGAAGTCGACAATAACTCCTCCTCGTGAGATAAGAGCTGACAACTTTCACGACAACCATTACTTAACAGTAAATGGAATACAATGCAATGCAATAAGCAAAAATAAATAAAACATTAAATAGTACATGGTGCCATCACACTGCCCCTGGTGCTGCCATCACACTGCCCCTGGTGCTGCCCATGATGGAGGCAAAGTTGCCTCTCTAGAAAGGTGCTGCAACAGGTGCTAGGTGGTAGCATACTCATTGCCTGTCAAATATTTATGAGAAGTTTGAGTGGGTGTGAGGTGGATGGAAATGGATATAGTATAGGCATTAGCTTGTGCATGAAAAAAAAGAACAAAGCATGCATTTCAAGTAGTTGTGTGTATAATTATATGTTTAAATGCTAATACATTACATTCGGATAGTTGCCTTTCTTGCTAAGTACAGATTTTTTGGTTATTTTCGTTACGCACAGAAAAAATTCCAACATGAGCAACGTTATTTGTTGTTGTTGTTTTTATAACAATTCCAACTTCTAAAACACAGACAAAAAATGCCTAATAGTAAGACCCTTTACCAGACCACTCCATGTGGGGGTGGGGGATCTGGTGCTAAGAACGGAATTTAAAGTTCTGTATTGATATTCATAATCTGTGGTCATTCCCATTTGCTTAGCAAAGAGGCAATAATTTGAATAGATTAATTGTGTCTTCTGGTTGTAGGGTGTTAGAAAAAAGTACTAGCTAATTGCATTAAATATTTAGCCACAAAATTACAGATACAAGGCATAAAATTAATAGAGTGAATGAATTTTAGTATGCTATAACCCCTTTACCAACTACTACATGAAGGGAGAGGGAGAAGATATTGCTGCTAAGAATATAATTTTAAAAGATTTATAATGATATTCATATTCTGTGCCCCATTAAGTTGGGCATCATAAGAATCACTTCAAAGTAACTATCTTTCTTTTGTTCCCCATCATTTCATACTTTTAACTTGTGTCTTGCATAGTAACCTTGAAGGCATAAAAAGAAATTGATCAGAAAATGAAAATGAAGCATAGACACAGAGTTCATGTATGTAGAGTGTTTGCTGAAATAGCAGCTCCTTAGTGATCAGTGGTGCTATCACTCTGAGACACACATCCATCTTGCTCTCCTGGCGTAGAAGGCGTGCTTGGAATGCTGGGGGCAACTGGACTCTGGCTCCCCATTAGCGGCCACATTCCTGGGAGAGGAAGTGGGAAATAAGTGGGCACAATAGGGGGATATAGCTGAGGAAATCTCGGAGTAAGCATTGAGGGGAAGCCAGTGTTCTGAGAGTATGTAGATGCCAAAGCTGTACTTGGGGCAGTTGTTGAGGGTGAGACAAGATTGTAGCCTACAAAACACATTCACATTCGGTTAAAATAAATTCATTGACATTCAAAGTGTTGCTTACCAGAAGGTAGCATGGAGAAATGATTGTGGCGACACTGTTCTTGCCTGGCTTTATTTGCCTGCATTTTGTCTCTAAACCCTTTTGCGAAAGGGTTATTATCTATCTTCAACTTTGTAAGATCAAGATTCTGATAGGCAGACACCGCAATGAAGGTTGTTTCCAGAAGTGGAAAAGGAAGCTCTTCGCACGTTGAAGTTCTAGTCTGGTTGTATGGCACAACAACAATTTCTACGTGGTACTTATGCATTGTATGAATCAGAATCTGTAGAAAGAAAAACAAAACAAATTACTTTAACCTTAAATTATTGCATGCAATAAGTCATATCCTTATTTTGCCTTGTTAAATAAATACTTACATTGCCATTCTTTGAAGTATCATAATTGGATATTTTTACACCTCTGAAACTTATTGGCTTTTGCATCCAGTACTCTCCAGTATTGGGGCCATTTGGGTGTTTAAATTTCTGCTTCTCCTCATTTTGATGAACTTCAGATTCACCCACTGTCTGCCACTTCATGTTTGCGTACTTGTATCGATACTGGTCAGTAGAGGCAATTACAAATAATAAATCATAAAACACATCAGGGTCTAAGCCTGTGATGGTGACCATCACTCCTGGGAATAGCCTCCTGCAGACATAACATGTAAATATGTCAGTGCAGAGTTATCTAGCTGCAGTAATACTATGGTATATAAACCATCTCTTAAAAAATGGACAGATTATGACTTCATGTTTACCTTCCTGGCTTAGTTACTATCATCTCATTGCCTATCCTTTGAAACTTCTTCCACAGGTTACCATCACTGATAGTTACTTTAATGCTGGTAGGTTTAGTGGAGTCAGCAGCTCTGGGTGAAGGTGAGCAACAATTTGCCATCATCCTGCAGATTCCTATTTATGAGATTGCATGCAAGGAGCTGGTCTTTATATACACTCCTCTCTGTGAAAAGGTGTGACTTGTAGCTAGCTTTGTATCAGTGTAGCTTGTGGTATTTTGGTCCCATTTAGCATTTGGTCAATTCAATATGTGAGAAAAAAAAGGGAGGGGAGGGCATTCAAAGCATCAATTTACTCCTTCAGTCAACAGCTCATTTGGTATTCTTAGAACTGGTTTAGCAAAAATGTCTGTCTGTCTAGGGAGAGATGGGCTTTTTTTTGATGCTAAAAAAAATTGGTTCCAATAAAATATTCTAGGATAATTCATCAGAATATGATTTATCATCCAGCCATTATGTCTGCATGATCTCTGTCAAATCAGCCCAAGCAATGAGAACCATACTTTTAAGCAAGTAGGATAAGTCATAGCATTTCCAACAAAAGTTCTCTTATTGAAGCTCAGAGATTAAAATGTGCCTTAGCTGCATAGACATTTACAACATTTCATTATATATTAGCATATGAGTCAATTACTCTAGCTTTATTTAATAGCTATTTAAAGCCAATCACAATTTTTTTTCTTTAATAAATACCTTCTGCTATGACCCACTGCAGTGACTCATTACATTTTTTTATATCTTGCACAAAATGAAGTATCAAAATGAGGAGATAAATGAGTGCAAGAGTGCAATCCTCAGAATTGGCAATAATTAATCATTAGTTGTGTTTAATGTATACATATATTAGATGCTGGGTGTGGACTACACATAAGATCAACTTCAATAGCCAGCTGGTAGGTACATGGGACTGGGTAATTTGATGTATTCATTTATGAATTGAAGCTACATAACACATCATACCACAAATAAAAGTTCCTCCACTGTCATATTTTGGTAGAAAGTAGCCTACAAACCTCCAGAATAGTCCTATAGTGTTTCACTCTCTCTATTAGCCCCTGGCACTCTGTAACAAGTCTTCCCAGGTGAAATTATGATACCAAATGTATGACTTTTTTGCTCCCAACTAAATCATAACACATTGTATGAATGAACAACTACATGAGTTTATACTATTGGTGGGATTCCACTTTGTGTCGTCAGTTGTTTCTTTGTTTGTTTTGTCTGTTTGTTTCTTGTTTTCCATATTCTGATGATATTAAGTCATTTACAGATGCACACACAGATACACACACATGCACACCATAGGCTCCAAGAATTTTCAGCATTAGAGGGGAGGTGATAACTATTACAACTATTTAATCATTCTACTCTTAATGAAGACAAGCCATTGTTCCTCCACTGTCATATTTTGGTAGGTGCTTCTCAAAAAGTATGAGTGAGCCTACAAGCCTCCAGGACAGTCCTCTTTGTGTAACCTGATGATGATGCCTTGTAAGGTTACAATATCAATGAATAGATCTATTCATTCTGTCCCATGTAGTACCTGATACACACCCTATGTCAGGATATTGAAGCTGGTCTACCTAGTGCACACTCAGCATCTAATATGTGCATACATATAGCACAACTAAATATTAATGTTTGCCAATTATGAACTTCTGCATTTAAGCCACAGAAAAATAAATAATGCAGTCAGTGTGTCACCTGTCATAGCAGGTGGTATTACTCTGCACAAATGCAATTTCCCTACTTAGTATAAACGATTTTTGAAAATATAAAAATAAATGCTGGATAAGTATTTGGTTAGTATTAAAGCTAATAAATCAAGCAAGTTGAGCTAATACAATGTCAGAGTTGCCAACTGTCCCGAAAGCTCCGGGACAGTCCCGAAAGCTCCGGGACAGTCCCAGATTTATTATTTAGCCACTGTCCCACAACGGAAATGTATTTTGTATTTCTATTGTTTGTCCCGGAAATGATAAACTTTATATCTGCTTACTAAGCATGATCTGCCAAATTTACCAAATGCTTCCACTGATCTAAAATGTGGAGTGATTATTTGATTCTAGAATTTCTTTTTTTTTCCATAAATATATCGATTCAATCTGAATAAAAGTGACCACGCTGACTTTGGTGACCACTACCTATTGTCGCTGGTTGCAGAAAATCACTTTTAATATATACTTTTAAACTATCATGCTATCATTACTTCTTTAAATTGTTGCCTACATATACACAGGAACATCTTGGCCAAACACTAGTAGTGAGGTAGAAATAGTCTGGGGAGATGTTTGTTCCTGTGTATAAATAGGCGACAATGTTAACTCCTATATCAATGAGGGAAATGAAACCAAGTGAATTATAGTTCTTGGCTAGAAGGAGTTGATGGATACATTGAACCTGCCGCAATGTGCTGTATAGGGAGAGTATACATTATATAATAGCATATTCATTCAATGAGGCTAACAAGTATCCAGCAGAAACACAAGACAACCAGGTAGTAACCCCGATCTTCTAATTTTTTTTCCACAAAAAGTAATTCTAAATAGCTGGATTTATGTTAATATATTATTTTCAAGAGCCAGTTTGTCAAGCACCATTGTATGAAGGGGCACTTGCTAGTCTTTTTAATTTAGAGTTAAATGAAAATGCCCAATGATGATTCCCTGCGCAGTCTATGAACTAAGTCAATTTCAATCTGTTTTCCCAATAACATTATGCCTAATAACATTAATATGATTTACCATGTTGAGGTTTGACTCCATAGCACTATCTTCTTCAGACAGGATAGATAATTCATACATTCCGCTAGGTTTGAAATATCCTTTGATTTGATGGTCACATGTTTTCGCAGCAATTCTCATTTTTTGCTTTTGTATCTCCATAACCACTTCTTCTTCATCCTGCATATTTTAACACTCTTCTCAGCCACATTCAGAATGTACAAGTCTGTTGCTCTTTCGTACGTAATATCACCCTAACCTGTCAAGTGTCCTTGGACGTGGTCTGTGCTACTATGTGTGAACTAACAACAATGCTGTGTTTATTGGCATCTACCATAATCTTTGTGGGTTTAATGGGGTGGCTCTGGAGGAATCACTCGCTCTCGAACCACCAACCGGCACAGGGAAAGTATACACAGGAAAGGTAGGTCACGGCTCAAAGGACTCACAACCAGAAGATGCCCGAACTCTGTGACACGCTGCCACCAGAGTCCTCCTCACTCAGGTAAGTACGACAAGCTGGCTACTAACCCAGTGTTTACACAAACTAAGATTATTAGAGAACTGCCGATACACAGGCGCGCCCAAGCTTTTATAGCCATAGACACGCATGCGCAAAAATAGAAATGCTCACGGATTGACATCCGGACAATGACACAACATGCATGCACTCAGCAGATGATACAGTAAAGATAAATAACACAACACTAAAATAATACAAACAAAAGAGTTACTATAAATGAATATGTTCATTACTCCGCCCACAATTCCCCCCGCTAAGATTCGACAGGGGCGAATCTGATTCCACCAGGGCGGAGCTCGATTGATCGCAGGGCCACGCCTGCCGACTCATCCCATCCGCGTTGTTGTGGATCTTGCCTGGCCTGTACTTGATCACCACACAGAATCGCTGTAGGGCCAGGGCAAACCTGAGTAAACGTTTATTCAGGTGACAACCTGAAACGAGGGAGCAACAAGGCTGATGATCTGTAATGACAGTCACGTCCCTCGCGTAGAGGTAGAACTCAAAATGACTCAGGGAAGCCACAATAGCCAAGCATTCCAACTCCGTGACGGAGTAATTCTTCTCCGCCGGTCTCAGTTGGCGCGAGAAGAAACCCACGGGAAGTTCTTTCCCATCTCTGCATACATGGAGACAACAACCGACTCCCGAGCCCGAGGCATCGGTATATAACACAAAAACATCATGACTTACAGGAATAAATAAAACACAAGCATCACACACACCACATTTGAGCTTACGAAAAGCAGAGTCCATGTCCTCCGACCAGCTCACCCGGAGAGGAGCCCTCAATGAAGTTGCCGGAGTCAAGTGGCTCGAGTGAGAGGCAAACAAGGGAACAAACTGCCTATAATAAGACATGGCCCCAAGAAACGATCTGAGTTGTTTCTTGGTAACAGGGCGAGCAAAAGATCTCAAAGCCTCCACCCGATGTTCAGGCACAGAAAGGGAACCACACCCAATCCTATGGCCCAAATAAACTAAATACTTCCTGCCAAAGTGGCACTTCTTTAACTTAATAGTAAAGCCAGCATCACCCAAACACTCAATAACAGACTTCAGGTGGGCAAGATGTTCATCCCACGACTTACTAAACACGACTACATCGTCCACATAATTCTTACTACAGTGTGACACAGGTTCCAACACCTTCTCAACTACAGACTGAAAGATCGCCGGAGCATTTTTAAGTCCAAACGGCATACGTACATATTTAAATCTTCCAAAGGGACATACAAAGGTTGTGAGCTCGCTGGAGTTCACATCCATGGGAATCTGATGAAACCCAGCAGTCAGATCAAGCGTTGAGAGACAACTACAAGGACCAACTAAGTCCAAAATCTCGGCTAACGAGGGTAACCAATAGCGGCGCAAGGGAGTCACCGCGTTCAGCTGACGAAAGTCGACACAAAGTCGGACACCGCCATCTTTCTTCCGAACAGGAACCAAGGGACTAGCCCAATCAGAGTCTGATTCAACTATAATACCGCCGGCAAGCAAGGAGTCGATTTCAGACTTGACAGCATCACGAATGCCTACCGGTATCTGCCTTGGGGGCAAGGAGACAACAGAAGCTCCATCTTCCAAAATAATGACACACGATCCTACCTTGGACAAGCCAGGGGACGTACTAAAATACTCACTCAGCTCAGATAACAAAGAATCAAGATCACACTTTCTATAACCAGTACACACATCACTATCCAAAGAAGTTTTACTAACTAAAAGAGAGTCATCTATGCCGCAGTCTTCGGCAACAACAGTTATGGCATTGGCTTGTAGCGCAGGGCGAGGGGTATACACCTTCAGGTTACACCTGTGGGCAACTTTAACTGGGTGGTCATCACCTTTGGACACTCTGTAAGTTACGTCAGATGACCTACTGACAACAGAATAGGGACCTTCCCATGCAGCTTGTAGGGAAGCCTTGATGCCCGGGATCCTCATGAGCACTAAGGACCCAATCTCTAAAGGTTTGTCACGCACACCCTTTTTAGCACACTCAGCCCGCTTACCACTGGACACTGACTGATTGGCTGCCACACTATCAGAAATGACTGCCAACCGGTCGTTCAACGACACTAGCCATTCATCTACATCGACAGGATCAAAAGGTCTCTCCACCCACCCTTCATACACTACGTCCAGAGGGCCTAACACATCTCGACCATAGACAATACAGTGGGGAGAATAACCGAGGTCACGATTTGGGACCTGGCGCAAAGCGAATAACGCCAGAGGGAGAAAATCAACCCAATCCACCCCCGCGTCCACAGCCTTGGAAAGCATTGGTTTCAAACTGCCGTGCATCCGCTCAACAACACCATTTGACTGGGGACGGTACGGAGAAGTGGCTAACTTATCAATTCCCAACAGGTCACACACTTCAGTCATTAACTTAGACAAGAAGATGGTACCACGGTCTGACAACACACGAAGGGGAATCCCAGTGCGACTTATCACCTCGAGAAAACATTGAGCAGCTTCAGAGGCGGACGCTGTACGCATAGGGATGGCATCAGGCCAACGACTAGCGAGACACACGTACGTAAAGAGGTATTTAGAACCACGCTTACCCTTCGGTAAAGGACCCACCAGGTCTACACACACGCTTTCGAACGGAACACTCACGATTCTACGTTCAACCATAGGGGGTTTCTTGTTCCCCGCATTGTTCATTCTTAAACACACGTCACACGACTTGACAAATTCACGAATGTCACAGTGCATGCCAGGCCAAGTAAACTTGTTACCCAGCAGTTTTCTCATCCCACGTACCCCAACATGGGCAGTTTTGTCATGGGCGAGAGTCAACAACCGCTCTCTGAAAGCAACAGGAGCTACAATCTTTACAACTGGCTGATCATCAACCAACACTGAAAGCACAAGTAACCCATCTTTGAAAGAGTACCCGTTCAACGACTTACGACCCAACTCACAGAGAGAAGCTAGGGAGTCATCAGACTTTTGAGCCAAAATAACAGACTCAACGCCACCACTGGACGTGGGAACAGGCACAACAATATCAACACTATCATTAGACACATGTTCACTAGGAACAACAACAACATCAGAAATAACAGGTTCAGAAACTACATCACTAACTACTTCAGATACATCAACACACACATCATCAGAAACAACATCATTCGAAACAGAGGGAGAAGACACATCAGGTATAGAGAGAGACACAACCTCAACCCCGTCACTGCCTGCACTACCATCAACCACTGCCCCATCCCCATCCTCGTCAGGCCCATCAAGAAGCCCAGAAACCGAAGGTTCCGCCGCACTAGACCCAACTCCTACGGAAGGTAGAGAAGGACTATGGAAAACATCAATGGCAGCTAAGCGAGCAAGTTCCTCATCACAAACAAGGGGAACAGGCTCAGCTAGCTCAACTTGTCGAGCTCTACGTTTCTTACGTCTGCGCTTTTTCTTAGCACATTCACTTCTAGTCACAACATTTACTGAGGCTACCTCATCCTGGGTAGTGACAAGAGCAGAGGACACAGCCTCCAATGTCTCCCCACCAGAGTAGGCAGCTTCATCAGTCGCTGGTTGGGTGCTGCAGGTATCATGCAGGTGCCCCACCTCCTCAAGCAACTGATCTGCTTGAGTGGCGGCACCCAACAAGAGGTGCTCAGCCGTACTCGGCTCCATTGGTATGGAAAACAGTACCCTACCGGCCAAACTATCCCGGTGGGCAACAGCCACTCTGTGCTTAAAGCACATACCCTTAAACTCAAAATTGACAATGGCTACACGTAAAGTAACAGGATCACTGTCCCAACCCTTCACTTCAACCGTTTCCCCGGTCAGCTGGTCCTCGTAAACAAGGCATCCAGGGACTATGGAGATCTCAGCTCCAGTATCAGGCACAATCTCACACTTCGTGCCGTTCACACTACCAAAAGTATGGGAAGGACGATCTCTAACTGCCACCCAACTTGTATTATATACTTTTCTCTTTACACCATCCTTATTGTCTGTCTTGATATTGCGTTTCGGGCAGTCAGGGGACTTGTGTCCCGGCTCTCTACAAGTATAGCACACCAACCCAGCAGGTTTAGTACTTGAAAGACCTGGAGAACTACCACTACCATTACTACCCTCACCACTAGTGGATGAACCACTGCTACTATTACGGCATTCAAACGCTCTGTGTCCCCGCTTCAGACACTTGAAGCACACTAAAGGGGAGAAACCACGACCCACTCTACTACCGGTCGAGCTGGACTTCTCGAAAGAAGCAGCCGTACGGGTAGGGGAAATGGAAACAGCGAATTTACTCAACTCTCTCAAAGACTCAAACGACCTCTGGTCCATCACTTCCCTCTGAGAATGAGACAACGAAGACCGAAAGGCAGAACATACCAGAAACATGATAACTTCTTCTCTAGTTTTACACAACAATTCCAACGAACTAACAATACGACTGAGATACTTAAACTTCTCACTGGGGTTTGTGGAAAAAGGAAGTGCTGAAAACCCTTCCCTATATTGCACCCCAAGAGCAACCAGGTTGGAGCCCAACGACTCAAACAACCTTTCCTTAATCTCGTCATATGTAGCAACTTCTTTATTCAAGGTGGACAAGGCTTCCAAAGCAGACTCCGAGTGGAGCTTCTGCAACAGTACCCGCTTCCACCGTCTACGTGGACAACCCATTATGGCTAAGTTAGATTCCAGGTTGGCGACAAACTTGGCAATATCCATACCATCTTTGTGGGCTGCTAGTTGACCGATCTCCCGAGACATGTCAGCATCGATCGAGTCAACACTGCTACGACTACTACCAGATAACAAACCAGAACTTGCTAAACCATTAAAGAACTCAGAAAATGAGGATTTCAGTCTAGTATCAATCATTGTGGAAATCTGATCCACCTCATTAGGAATATGGGGACGCTCATCATCTCCCATCATTGTGCTAGCTGGGGAATCACTACCCACAGAACTACTAAATTCAACGTCAGACTCAGAAATGGGGGAAACACGAACTGTCTCAACCGCACCCAAAGAAGAGCCCGAAAATAGCAGAGGAGAAAGCCCAGAAGCAACACTCAGGCTATCAGTATCCAAACACACGGACTCACCACTTGCTCCTACTTTCTGCCTCCCACGCTTACACACTCGACCCGGCTGTTCACGTTGGCTCATCCAGGCAATCCAATCGAAGGACACGTTCCTGGAGAACACACACACGAAAACAACACACAAGTAAAACACAGGTGAGCGTAAAAGGAAAGACAAAACAACTTGCACACGGCACAGTACAAAATGCTAACAGAAATAACAAGACACTCAGGCACAAGACCAAAAATGGAAACACGCTAACAGGTGACAAACACAAAAATTGACAAGTCCGAGACGAAAATCACACTAGGCCTCGTGTACGGCGCTCCAATAGGAATCGACTAGGCCTCGTGTACGGCGCTCCAATAGGAATCGAGGAAGGAGAATGTCAATCCAACGATCCAGTAGATAGCAAGATGCACGCAGAAGTCCAATCCACGAATGGAATCCGAGTTTTAAATCGGTCACAAACGAAGTAGACACACGCACACAGCAAAATCCAGACAAAACACACGCACAAAACACAAGGAGACGATCTGATCCGAGTTTTAAATCGGTAGAAAGTTCAACACACGGTAACGAAATTTCGACGAACGAGGAGAAGACCTCAACACCGCTGCCGCCAATTGTGGGTTTAATGGGGTGGCTCTGGAGGAATCACTCGCTCTCGAACCACCAACCGGCACAGGGAAAGTATACACAGGAAAGGTAGGTCACGGCTCAAAGGACTCACAACCAGAAGATGCCCGAACTCTGTGACACGCTGCCACCAGAGTCCTCCTCACTCAGGTAAGTACGACAAGCTGGCTACTAACCCAGTGTTTACACAAACTAAGATTATTAGAGAACTGCCGATACACAGGCGCGCCCAAGCTTTTATAGCCATAGACACGCATGCGCAAAAATAGAAATGCTCACGGATTGACATCCGGACAATGACACAACATGCATGCACTCAGCAGATGATACAGTAAAGATAAATAACACAACACTAAAATAATACAAACAAAAGAGTTACTATAAATGAATATGTTCATTACTCCGCCCACAATCTTGTTTCTAGAATAAAAATGTTTACATTTACACACAATGTTGCATACATTATTTAACTATCATTATTGCTTGCTATAGATTGCCACATATAGTTATTGCATGTTGCACCATTAGTCCTTATTCTCTCTAAACAAATAGTAATGGGTTTTAACCAGTTGACACAAACTACATTTAGTAAGGAGACCAAACTTTCAAGGCTTTTATTTTTTACAAAATGAAGCCACTAAGCAATTGAAGCACGAGTAGTTTTCAATGCCAAGTAGAAGGGCATAATCTTGTGTATTTAATGGAAGAGTCCATACATACCTGAGATTGAAAATTTTGACTTACTTAAAGTTTTATTTTATTTTAATGAAACGGTAAGCTTCAATATAAGCTGGCACAGACAAAGGTGCTAAGCACATCCTATGCATATTACTAAAACAATCACTAAAACTTTATTTCATTCAAAAGACTAAGTCATGTGATTTAACTATGTATTGTACTAACTATGCTATGATTGTATTTGTATAGGTTTGTACAGCCTCACATACTTTACAGCAAACACTTTGAAGACACAATCGACAGAAATACTTATTATGGAATTTGTGGTATGAATACAAATACGTATGTCTATCAGTTTATGTATATTAATATTACAGTATTACTGTTATTATTATTATTAAAGTAGGTGTGTTCACTTCAAACCTAATCATCATAAAAGTTAAGATACGAGTATTTGGTGTTAATTAGATCCTTCCCTCATGCATGAAGACAGATTTTCGCAACTTGATGATGACATTAACTTTAATGACGGCTAGTTCTGGTATGTTCACATCTGTATATTGTTATTATGAGAGATATTTGTAATTTGGTGTTATAAGAGGTACTTGTAATTTGTTGTCACTTTAATTTGTTGTTGTGAAAGATACTTGTAATTTGTTGTGGTGAGAGATATTTGTTATTTGTTGTGGTGAGAGATATTTGTTGTTATTTGTTGTCATGAGAGATATTTGTTGTTATGAGATTTTTTGTTGTTTGATGAGAGATATTTGTGATGAGAGATATTTGTGATGAGATATTTGTGTGAAATATTGTTTTCAATTAGGAAGCGTCTGCTAGCACTAGAACAAGGATCGTGGAGCTCCTTATAGTCAATGACAAGAAGCTGGTAAGTTAGCCTTGTGAGCTATTCTGTTAATTAAACTACTTTAGTTACATGTCAAGTATTGTTTGCTCTTACCCTGTACAATTGAAATGATGCAAACAGCTACTTGTATGGACCCTACAGAAGTAAAGAAGACAATCCAGTATTTTTATTGTTTGTTTTATTTTTTAAGAAAGTGGAATAGTGTATTATGTCATGATTATTTGGGATAATGACTTTTTTGCTCCAAACTAAATAAACATTGTAAGATTGAACAACAAACACGAGTTTATACTATTGGTGGGTTTCCATTTTGTGTTGTCAGTTGTTTCTTTGTTTGTCTGTTTGTTTGCTTCTAGTCTTGTTTTCCATATTTTAGATGATATTTTAAAAGTCATTTATAGATGCACACACAGATACAAACCTTAGGCTCCAAGTTTTTTCAGCATAGGAGAGGGAGTAGAGAAAACTGGAGAGGGGGGAGGTGGTTTTTATTACAACTGTTCTGAATTTAATGATTCCAGATATCTGTCTCTTGTACCGATACATGTCAGGCTATTGAAGCTGGTCTACCTAGTGCACACTCAACACCTAATGCATCCCTTACACAACTAATGATTAATGTTTGCCAATCCTTAACTTCTGCATTTTACATGCTGAGTTATAGCAAAGATAGCTATATTATTTTGTAGCCAGTTTCTGTTTTCATTTTGTTTTTCAATGTGAGCAAGACTACTTGAGCCGCAGAAAAAGAATTAATTAGCTAACACGAATGTGTTCAAAGAAAATTGAGCTAAAACAATGTAATATAATATATTTCTATACAGATGTGCAATGATCCACAAAACCTGACAAACTCTGAGCTATAATTTTACAACATCTGCAGTGAACATCCAGACATCCCAACCATACAGGATATATTATAATAGCAACTAAGTTGTTGTTCGTTACTTAGAGAATGACTTATTTTACTTTTGGCTAGATTACCAGGTTCTATAACTTAACTCCTACATCAATGAGGGAACTGAAACCAAATGTCATCAATAGCTCTGGGTTGAAAGGAGTGGATGGATGCATTGAATGCCCTATACTTACTTTCTTAATTGACCACAAGTAAAATGGGACAGAACTGCCACTGCAGTTGACACAAAGAGAGGTGCAAGAGTCTGCACTTTTCAGGAAAAACATTTCTCCTTGAAAATATATTTTCTTTTTCAATTTGACTGCTTTGTTTTAAGAATATATAAAAAAAAATTTATTATAAATACAAAGTGGAAAAAAAAAAGAATTGCTGACATATAATAGTCTATATAAGTTGTTTGTTTTTTTACCTTCGAGGTGGGGCCATAGGCTTCTTATTTTCATCAGATATCCTACCTGTAGGAGCAGTTCTTGGTGTTGGCTTGGGAGCAGTGGGCTTACGGGCAGCAGTAGGCTTGGGAGCTGTAGCCACTGGAGCTGTAGGCTTGAGGGGAGCAGTGGGCTTGGGGGCAGCAGAAGGCTTGGGAGCTGTAGCCACTGGAGCGGTAGGCTTGGGAGCTGTAGGCTTAGGAGCGGTAGCCACTGGAGCGGTAGGCTTGGGAGCTGTAGGCTTGGGAGCTGTAGGCTTGGGAGCTGTAGGCACAGGAGCTGTAGGCTTGGGAGCTGTAGGCATGGGAGATGTAGGCTTGGGAGCTGTACGCTTGGGAGCACTAGGCTTAAGGGCAGCAACTGGACGATCTGCTGAATCCTGATTTATCACAGGTTTATTTGGAGGTTGTGGCTTTAAGTTTACAGAAGGCTTTTGAGAGTCAGAAGCAGCCAGTTTACTGGAAACTGCTGGAGTAGGCTTTGATAATGGAGGTGCTGGTTTAGTGGGAGACGGGGTTATATTTTTGGTCATTGAGTTTGGCTCAGAGATATCTTTTACCCAAGGTGGAGTTTGTTTTTTGGAGTCTGGCTTTGATGGCGGTGGCCGGCTGGGCTTGCCTATATTAGTAGTAGCATTTGACCCTTCTGTTGTAGAGTTGGTTTTGACCCAATGTGGTGGTGGAGTTGGTTTGTCAAGGGACACAGGTTTAGTCGTGGGTGGAGTTGGTTTGGCAGGAGGTGGGTTTGATTCAACTGTTGGGTTAGCCTTAGGTTGGGTTAGTTTGGTAAGGGATGACACTGGCTTGGAAGCAAGAGGAACTGTGGGTTTTGTTTGAGGAGGGCTTGGCTTGCTGCTCTTCACCAAAGGAGGAATTGATTTATTCGCTGTTGTCTCTTGCTGATTGGAGAATAGAGTCTTGTATGAAGGAGGCAGATCTGAGTTGTTAGACTTTGCTACAGGTAATGGCTTTGGAGCGTTAGTCTTTCCTTGTTTCGCAGCTTCAGTCTTTACCCCATTCTGAGTTGCAGTGGGTGCGGGCTGCCTGGGTTGAGGAGCTTGAGATGGAGTATTCTTCTTTGCTGTGGTAGATGGGGGTGGCGGAGGTGCCTGCTTTTTTCTTGGCACGTGTTTATCCTGCACTGGGTCAAATGTAACATTGCCGTAAACTGCCGGCTCAATGTCCTCAAAGGAGTCCTCAGATTCATACCCGTCTCGCGATTCTGATGGCCCACCATCAAGAAGGTCCTCATGTGATGCAGACTTAGGAACTTGATTAGAAGCAGTGTGAGTAGGGGGTGGCTTGTAAGTAGACTTGCTCTCTCTGACTGGAAATTTGACATTTCTTTTCTTCATGAAGATCAGAGCCAGAATGAGAACAACTACAAGTATTATCACTAGTATTGCTCCCACTGCGCCACCAACTACTGCAGCTACTGGCAGTCCACCTGAAGAGAGCACAGAACAAAATGCTCAAATGAACATAGCCTAAAAGAATTTTGTTTTACCTGAAGGTGGTGGATTTGTGGGTTGGGTTGCCTGATTCTCACCTCCAGTTAATGTAATATCTAATAAATATTACATGCAGTCTGTGAAACATTTACTTGAACAAAAATGCACTCGAATTTTAGTCTTACTTCTGCAAGAGATACCATCAGCGGCAAGTTCTGTACCAGGGTCACATGAGCAGACAAAGCCTCCGACTGTGTTGGTACAGTTGTGCTGGCAGCTACTGGTACCATCCGTGCACTCATTTATATCTATAAGAAATCCAGCAGCACAGCAAAACAGCATAAAAACACAAGAGTTTGGTATAATATTAGTATAATAACATCTAACTTTGTAGCATGAAAAAATATTATTACATTTTATTGTTGGTAAGACTTCTATTTAAACACAAAACTCACCATTGCATGTGGTGCCATCATTAGCCAAGATGAATCCAGTCCTACATGAACAGATATCAATGTTGCCATTTCTCCGACAAAACTGAGTGCAGCGATCTTCATTTTGGCATTTGTTGCTGTCTAGTGCTATTTAATAGGAACATGACATCAAATAAGGTGATAAAATGATAGCTTCTAACTTCTAAAATTAAACTTACTGGCACAAGTCCTTCCATCTTCCTGTATGGCAAAGCCCGTAGAGCATGAGCAGTTGTAAGAACCGGGTGAGTTAATGCATACTATATCACACCCACCATTGTCCCCTCGCACACACTCGTTGATATCTACATCATAAATAGGAATGTTATATTATTAGTTCATTTAATCAGTGAAATGAATAGACAATAGTAATTGGTATAATTATATCACTGCATTTAGTTAAACGTACCATCACAAGAAAATCCATTGAGGGACAAGATATAGCCTGAATTGCAGCTGCATTCAAATGACCCGTTGGTGTTCTTGCAAAAATGCGTGCAGCCTCCATTGTTAGTGGTACATTCATTGACATCTAAGACAGTTCAGGACATAAATCACAATATCAGGTAACTTCATCAGATCGGATATTTCACGCACCCGAATATTCTTACACATACCTGAGCATGTCTTCCCATCACTGGCCAACGAGAATCCAGACCTGCAGCCACACGTGAAGCTGCCGTCCGTGTTAATGCATGTGTCTTGGCAAGTCTTCCCAGCATTAAGTCCGCATTCATCAATGTCCACACAGTTGATGCCATCGGGCATCAGCGTGTAGCCCGTGCGACAGCCGCACGTGAAGGAGGCGGGAGTATTGGCGCACACTTGGTCGCAACCTCCGTTGGAATTGGAACATTCATTGACGTCTACAAGTTACAATTTTGAGTTTGTATGAGTTCAAAGCTTTGTATGACCCTCTAAATACTGCTGTTCGTGTTAGTATGTATACAGTCAGCGCTGTAGGGACATGTTTCAGTAAAGAAAGGGAAGAGGGGGCTCTAATGGAATGTCTTGTGGTTTAAAGGTGGTCACATGAGAAATGAACTCTTTTAGATTGCTTCAAAGTTATGGGGGAGAGCTTCAGCCCCCAGATTTACCCCGCCTCCTTTTCTATGCCACCAGTAATCTCATCATTTAAGAGTTTTCTAAGAGTCTTTTGTCTATCTGTATTTAACTTTATCTTTCCAGCTTACCATTGCAGGACCGTCCATTAGCATCTAGGGTATATCCAGTTAGACATAGGCAGGCAAAGGATCCAAGTCTGTTGGTGCACAACTGAGAGCAGCTGCCATTGTTTGTATCACACTCATTGACATCTGGTTTAAAAAAAAAGAGGAGGAAAACTATTTTCAAGACAGAGAACATCCTAACAAGAAAAATTTCCCTGATATTAAATTCTCACATTCCTGTAAATAATTTTTTTCGCCAAAATTTTTTTTAAAAATCTTACCTGAACAAGTCCTTCCATCCGAGTCTAGACTGTATCCAGTTCTACACAAGCATGTGACGGTAGTGCCAGTCTGCATGCAAAACTGGTCACACACATCATTCGACTGGGTGCACTGGTTGATCACTAGTCACACAAATGATAAAATGATTGACTGACTATGATTATGACTGTGTCCCTGCCCTCAAGGCAGATAGACTAAGTTAATAGTGTCCTACTCTGGAGGACTTAAGCAACGCAAAAATTACAGCATCCATGTTCAAAACGCACTTACCAACACATCCTCTCTGGTCAGCGGTGAGCTGAAAGCCTGTGTGACAACTACATTCAAAGGACCCTGCAGTATTGGAGCAAATGTGGGCACAGCCACCATTGCTATTGGCACACTCATCAATATCTGTAAAAATAAACAAACAACAACAACACACGCAGTCGTGTGATAAATGCATACATACATACACCATACATATATATTATATAATACATATATCATATATGCATACATACATACATATATCATATATGCATACATACATACATACAAACATACATACAAACATACATACAAAAATACATACATATGTACATATGTATGTATGTATGAACTAAAGTACATACAAACACAAACATACATACATACATACATACATACATACATACATACATACCACACATACACACTTGACATTAGAAGCAACCTGATATAAAAAATTCATGTTCCAGTAGTAAATTTAATTTCCACTATGCAAATTTTGAATGTAGTTAGGGCTTGGCTGTCTTCTTACATAGCTAAGTATCTTGTAGTCTACTACACTGCTTAATGTATAATAATAGAAATAATTACAGAAATTTTCAAGCCTTTTTTAATGTTGCCAAGACATTCTACTACACAACTATTGCAGTTTCAATTTATATATCATTAGTTTATTTAGATTCCTGACCTTGTTGAGATGGCTGTAGTAAAAACATTATTTTACATCGTGTTTGTTGACGTAGCACTGGTGGAAATTGTGCAACTAAACATAAATCACTTAAAACTTGTTTGCTACTTTCGTGTGTTTTCAACGAGTGGCAAGTTTGACTGTAATTAAATGCTAACTGAAAACAATTTTATCTTATACTATAATGTGTTTACACCAATTAGCAAAATTAATAGCAATTAAATTCTAACTATTTTAGATTGTTTCTTGTGCATTCCATGAGATATGTCTTGAGTGACAATTCAGCATTAGTGAGTTTTCTAACATTGACAGCATTCGCAAGCTGTTTTGTTATAATGTCAGTGTTGATGACAAATACACCAAAGCTACAGTAAACTCATATCGATGCCATCTATATACTGTAACTCCATATTGATAGTGTGTATAGTGAAAGTTGTTTCCTGCTCAGTAAATTAACCACAGATTGTGTTTATTGTAATGGGTCATAATTGACTGACAATGTGAAGAAGATACTTCCAGACAGTAAACATGCACAACATCACCAGGTATTTATGGAGTAATTTTGTTTCAAATCTAGGAAAAGATTTTGAGTACAGATAGCTGATTTCTTGTATTGTCAAGAATTTAATGTATCGAGGTAAAGTCATGGTTAACAGTAACTATACTTATAATGCATAGTAAAGGTGAGTTCTCCTTTCCTTGATTTAAAGAAATTGCACGATAACTTAATTGGTATGTATAGTTATTGATGTAAATGCCCTGGAAATAGCTATATACTTCACATTGTCAGCCGTAGATTTTATTTTTTTTGTCTGGTGCTGAGTGAACTGTTTACAGGAAATCTGTATTGTCTTTAGTGAAAGAATACATAAGTTCAATTTGAGCATTAAGTACAGATAAGAAAATGTTATAAATTAACTTACTAGTGAAACTATCTTATTCTTTTTACAATTTTTTGTACTTCATCACTTTTTTGACAGTACAACAAAGACTGAGAATAATAAAGTTATCATATAGGGTAATCACAATCTGATTTTATTAAAGTCAAGCTAATGGGAGGCACTTGGACTCAATACTTGAAATATCGTTAAGCGAGTACATACTAGTTTATACACATTTGACATGGATCATAGATCTTCCTAGTAAATTCTATATATTTCCCAATCAAAATACTATATTGGTATTACTATCAATTGTATCCTGTTGCAATATTACTTTCAATTCTCTTGAGGACAAGTCAAGTATAAGACATCAATGTGTATGTGATTGATACTTGCTCTAATTACTACATTCTTATAGCTAATCATTGTGAGGATTACTTACTTGTTCAGGTTAACTTACTTTAATATACAAATGTAGAAAAGCTGATGTTTTTTTTACAATATCACAGCAAATAGAAATCCTGTAAGAGACCCCTAAAGTTATTCAAGAATCTAGAGTTTATGCACATTTACTGATATCTTTTCATCTGGTGTTATCAACCTATAGCTACTCTCACAGGGTCAATATACACACCTCATATATACATATTATATTAATGCTTAAATAATCCTACAACAATTTTGCATACAATAAAAAAAATTTGATTGTTGTTCCTGTACAAGTAAGACAGCCCTAAATTAAAAAAAACAGTAATTGATACAAATGGTCTATTATGGTTCTAATGTACACTTTCATAAAGTGGATTAGGACTAGACTGTGATACAGTGGAGCAATCTGATTTCTTAACGATATCATATGAAAGATTAGTCTCACAGGTGAAGTCATCGGTTGATGGAGTAGATATGACATTAACTACACCATATGATACATTGTTGTCATACTGAAGACAAATCTAAAGAGAAATAGAAAAAAATTTATCCTCTCCTTCATATTATAATTTTGGTTAATAATCTTTTATTCTAGATATTTTTTGAAGAATAAGGCCAAAGTTAAAATATTTGAACATCATCTCTTTAAAATTCACTAATTTTATGGGAATCTATTGAAGTGATTTCTAGCAAAAATAGTTTATTTTGACATAATTTCTCACAACATAAAATTGGAATTTTATCATTTAAAGTTAAAACTAATATTATTATTCAACTATTCATCACTCACTATGTGTAAAACTAGCTATATTATTCTTGCATATTGTACAAATTATGTTTTCAACGAAAACATAGGCAATATTAATTTCTAGAGTATTGTATAATTTTTAATAAAATTTATAAGACAAAATGCAAAGATTGAATATTTTTGACACTTGTAGTTAAAATTAAAATTTTCATACATACGTCTGTAGCTTTTCTTTTCGTAGCTCCAGATCTTCATACAAGTATATTTTATTAAAAATATTGACATAGAAATGTGTTGAATACTCACTTTTCTCTTGTTTTACAACCAATGTGACCTATAGATAACACAACATTATAAATTTCCATTGCCATATCCTTGTATCTTACCATTCCTGATTAAAAGTATGAGAGAAACAGCAACCACCAGTATTACTACAATTATCAAAATAGGAACTAATACTCCGACTGATACAGATGTAATTAATATGTTATTATTATTAATTGTTGCTGAAGTGAAAGTAGTTGTCCTGGCACCTACATAAAAACAATAATAGTATGCATAAAATTACCTCGTAATATTTTTGACTTTCTGACCTGTTTCTGGTAAGCATAAAGAAATGGAGTGAACATACAATTGTTGTATTGAAATGACGTAATCTCCATTGACACAGTATCATGATGTGCATGACATAGAAATCACTAAAAGCAGCCAAACGCTGTTACTGGTAACATTACATAAAAACATAGCCAGGGAACACCAATCAAGGCCACTCCACCAATTAAGTAATTAAGTTGATTAAGCAGTTCGACTCCTTGTGAGAGGAGTTTGATGAGGGTGAGGGACTTCTCTCACAATATTCTAACACTTGCTTCTTATTCTGGTAAACAATGAATTGCTTAGCTAAAGATAGTTATTTTAAAAGGCCTATGATTGCACACATTAACTAGATATGCTATAATCTCACCTGAGCAAGTCCTCTGGTCAGAGTTGAGCATGAACCGTATTTGTGTGGTTTTTTTATCAGTCACAATTTTGTGACGCTTTATGCCGGGAGGGTTTTGTGTGTTAAGTGCTCTGGGCACAGTTGTGCTGGGACGTGGTGCACTCATTGATATCTACACAACTCAACCCATTGCCGCTCAGCTGATAGCCTGAGGAACAGCTGCATGTAAAACTGCCTTGGGTGTTAGTGCATGTCTGACTGCAACCTCCATTGTTAGTGGAGCACTCATTGATATCTGCCACAATCAAATACAAAATTATTATAATAAAAAACAACAACAACAAAAAACAAAAAATGTTAACCATGTGCTCTCCTGGTGTCATGTAGTGACTAAGCTAGTCCAGCTACACTTAGATTCATTGAATTTTATGTGGAATTGTAGTTATAATAATATAACAATACAATACTTATTGTTGCAAAGCAGAAATTTAATAGCTTTAGCAAATGTATATTCATACTTGCTTGTTGAGACTATATAGCTTTAAGTTTCAAAAGTTGGCAATAATACAAATCATCCAATATGTGAAGAAATTTGTTGTTTTTGACAAATTAAACTTGACAAATTTTCCTTACCATCACAGCTTCGTCCATTGGCGTTCAGAGTATATCCAGTGTTGCAACTGCAAGTGAACCCTCCGGTATTATTGGAACAAGTCTGAGCACAGTTGTGGGTGCCAGCTGTGCACTCATTGATATCTGAACATCATACATAACCTGATGTAACATGTTATTTGGGTGGGGTGAGGCTACAAGATGTGCATGATTGTACAACAGCACTTATGATAAGGGAGTTAGGGAAAGCAAAGGCTGCCCTTGTTGCTTGCATATCATAAATTATTATTATTATTAATTATGATGATGATGATTTTAATACTTGGCGTTCAGAGAGGTTTTTCCAGCCTTGTTATCACATGGAGTGACATTTTCCTTTGTGTGATTATGTCAGACTTACTTTAAGAAATGGCAAGTTTCTTTTTTTTTCTACCAGCACTTATTCATAAACCTCCCTGTTTAGTTCTCTATTCCGAAGGATAGCAGAAAAGCAATTTGATCAAAACTCAAAAACATTTATAAATGTTTTTTACTATTATTGTTCACACAAATGCAGCCCCTCCCCCCTCCCCCAAAGTACATAGGCTGTTGACAGTTACAAAGCGACAGTTGAAAGCGAGGTTCATTTATTCAGGTGTGATTTAACTCACTCCACTCCATGTTATTGCGCTACTTGCACTTACAAACTACGCCTTGTAAAATCCCTATCCAGACAATAAAATAGTTGCTATTGAAATTTTTTTATCTAATTGGCGAGCGAGCGAACGAGCGAGACACTTACAGGGGTAACACAATTGAAAATCGAGGATGTTTGTTTGTTTATATATATGTTTGGACGTATGTATGTCATTTTGTACTTTGACCCTCTCGTATTTTCGTGTTAGCTCAGTGTTAGACCCCATCCCCAACATCACTAAACAGTATCCCCTGGTTTATTGATCATTACACGTATCATCCCAGAAATTGAATTGTTTACCTTTGAATTCTTTTGCGGGTACATTTTAAACTCAAAAACTTACTGGAGTTCCATTTCTATTCAAGTTAGTGGCGGTGGCAAGTTAATACCTATTTGTCATAGTTATAAGCCCTACGCAACAGTATTTACTTGAAAATTCATTGTCCACTAGACTTACCAGAGAAGGTAAGTCTTGCTTAAGTATGTTCAGTTATGTGAAAGTATTGTGCGTTACAACTATTACTAAGAATATCACAAAGAAAAAGTTTAAAGAACATGACTTGTTTTTTTGTTGCTTAATTTTTTCCTCAATTCAAACAGTTGCGGGGAGTGGTTACTATGGCATTGAATGACCATATAATACGTAATTAAAAAACTGGACTTTTTTTTAGTAGCTTGAGTGTTAGAAGTTAAAACCAATCGTTTAACAATAGTGTAGTTTTAGGCTCGCTCGCCATTTGTGCTCAAGCACACCACTAGTATGGGTAGAATTTCTGCGCTAAAGAATGACATGTCTCCAAATAGAAACTACTTGAACAGTACAGTTCACAGGTTAGAGCTGCATGCATGCGCACTTACCCATACTATTTCACTTAGCTACCGTGGTATTTCACTTAGTTTTCTTGCCATTTCACTTCACTTTCCCGTGCGATTTCAATTGAACAGCGATTTTTCCCCCATACATTTCAATGGGATGATAAATACTTAGGGAAGAGGGGGCTCTAATGGAATGTCTTGTGGTTTAAAGGTGGTCACATGAGAAATGAACTCTTTTAGATTGCTTCAAAGTTATGGGGGAGAGCTTCAGCCCCCAGATTTTCCCCGCCCCCTTTTCTATGCCACCAGTAATCTCATCATTTAAGAGTTTTCTAAGAGTCTTTTGTCTATCTGTATTTAACTTTATCTTTCCAGCTTACCATTGCAGGACCGTCCATTAGCATCTAGGGTATATCCAGTTAGACACAGGCAGGCAAAGGATCCGAGTCTGTTGGTGCACAACTGAGAGCAGCTGCCATTGTTTGTAGCACACTCATTGACATCTGGTTTAAAAAAAAAGAGGAGGAAAACTATTTTCAAGACAGAGAACATCCTAACAAAAAAAATTTCCCTGATATTAATTCTCACATTCCTGTAAATAATTTTTTTCGCCAAAATTTTTTTTTTATCTTACCTGAACAAGTCCTTCCATCCGAGTCTAGACTGTATCCAGTTCTACACGAGCATGTGACGGTAGTGCCAGTCTGCATGCAGAACTGGTCACACACATCACTCGACTGGGTGCACTGGTTGATCACTAGTCACACAAATGATAAAATGATTGACTGCGATTATGACTGTGATTATGACTGTGATTATGACTGTGATTATGACTGTGTCCCTGCCCTCAAGGCAGATAGACTAAGTTAATAGTGTCCTACTCTGGAGGACTTAAGCAACGCAAAAATTACAGCATCCATGTTCAAAACGCACTTACCAACACATCCTCTCTGGTCAGGGGTGAGCTGAAAGCCTGTGCGACAACTACATTCAAAGGACCCTGCAGTATTGGAGCAAATGTGGGCACAGCCACCATTGCTATTGGCACACTCATTAATATCTGTAAAAATAAACAAACAACAACAACAACAACACACGTAGTCGTGTGATAAATGCAAAAGATGTCCAGATTGAATATTTCACACTCACCATTGCAAGTTTGTCCATTGCTGGCTAGAATGAATCCAGAATTGCAACCACAACTAAAGCTACCGACAGTATTCTGACATGTATGCTGACAGTTCCCATTATTAGATTGACATTCATTGACATCTGTACAATAAAAAATAAAAAAATAATAAAACATACCATTATTTTACCGTTCCATGAGAAACTTGCCTAAACAACTTCTGCCACTGGCTGTATAGCCATTTCTACAGGAACAAGAGAAGGAGCCAACTAAGTTGATGCATATCTGGCTGCACCCGCCATTGTTGGTGTTGCATTCGTTGACGTCAACGCACAGATTCCCACCCGATGGTGTGTATCCAGAGTTGCAGCTGCAGGAGAAGGACCCCGCAGTGTTGGTGCACACCTGCTGGCAACCACCGTTGTTGGTGTTGCACTCATTCACATCTGTGTGGTGGTGTGTTTGTGTGTGTGTGCACGTGTGTATGCATGTGTGTTTGTGTGCGCGTGTGTGTTGAAAGGAGCATGTACACTACTTGTAAGATCAATATAGATAAATTTTAACTTTATTGCAACAAGAACAACTACCATGACACTAGACACTTCTTATATTTGTACGAGACCATTTGATGGCGTACTAGTTTCATTTTGTACATTATAATGTAATTTTGCTTTTCCCAGCAAAGATTTATTAAATGACTAGTACGATATCTCACCTGAGCAAGTCCTCTGGTCAGAGTTGAGCATGAATCCAGAGTTACAATCACAAGTGAAACTAGCGGGAGTGTTTCGACATATCTGGGCACAGTTGTGCTGGGATGTGGTGCACTCATTGATATCTACACAACTCAACCCATTGCTGCTCAGCTGATAGCCTGAGGAACAGCTGCATGTGAAACTGCCTAGGGTGTTAGTGCACATCTGACCGCAACCTCCATTGTTAGTGGAGCACTCATTGATATCTGCCACATCACACACACAAACATATTTTTAGTAAAACACTGAGATAACGATGTTTTTCTCTAGCTGTCATCATATAACTCATCATTACAGTGAAACCAAGCCAATACAGGAAACAGGATAAACCTAATGAAGATGGGATGATTTCATAGATTTGTTGATATTAAGCAAATTACATTTTTTTAGGAGAACTCTTCTCCAGTAAAACTTAATTTGAACAGTGGATGATATTAACAGTTACAGTACAGTTGTTTGCTGGTTCAAGAAGCAATTCTTAATGTATATGAGCAACTAAACAGCAACTATATACTCAATCAAACTTAGCAAGTATCTCCTTACCGTCACAGCTTCGTCCATTGGCGTTCAGAGTGTATCCAGTGTTGCAACTGCAAGTGAACCCTCCGGCATTATTGGAACAAGTCTGAGCACAGTTGTGGGTGTCGGCTGTGCACTCGTTGATATCTGAACATACATACATAACCTGATGTAACATATTACTTGGGTGGTGGGGGGTGGGACTACAAGATGTGAGTGCCAGCTTCACCTATTGCTATCTATACATAAAACATATACCCATCACCTTGTTAAACTTACCATTACAAGTACGTCTGTCACCGGCAAGGGTGTAGCCGGAGTTGCAGGAGCAGGTGAAGGAGGAGGTGGTGTCTGTGCACACTTGAGAACAGCCACCATTGTTGGTGTTACATTCATTCACCAGTGTCGCTGAAATATAAGAATGACGAGACGACTCATATAAATATAAGAACGACCAAATAAACCAGTAGTTTGGGAACTAGTGATCAGAGTTTAGGTCAGAGCGTAGCCAGGGCAAGAGGGTGGGGCAAGAGGGTGGGGCAAGAGGGTGGGGCAAGTGTAATGCACAATAAGAAGACTATTACAGCACATGAGCTGACATTGTAGACACATTGCTGAGTGTTGACACATGGTAAGGCTACATGCATGCACATGTTGCATGTACTCACCAGATTCACAGGCAGGTGGCACAAATCCAGATGAGCATGTGCACTGGCCAAGATTATTACAGACCTGTTAAAATATTAAGTGAAAGTGAAACATTTGCCCAAATAGTGTATACATAGTCATTCAATCTATTTAGAGATCTTCATGAAAATATTATTGAACAACAAATTCTGACGAAGACAAAAAAAAAAAAGACTGTCATGCCTCATTGACAAAATAATAAAGGGAGAAATGAATGAATACAAGCAAGCAAGAATATTAATTAATTAATTAATTAATTAGTTAATTAATTAATTAATTGGGCAAGTGAAGAGAAACCCTCACTAATGAGTCTCAATTGAGATTTTGGTGTATATTAAATATATGGCAAAGTTCAAAGAGGTCAATGCATGTTCATCCTGGAGGCTACTTTAAAACATTAACATTAGCACAGGAGAAAAGGCTTTGAAAATGCCAGGAAAATGAAGCACCAAAGGTGTGAACCTTCAGCGCTACTATACACTATGTGCTAGAAATTACAAATCATCTCGGACCAAAAGAACAATTTATTGGCTGTTCTAATCAGATATCAATATAGCTCGAACAATGAAAACTATAGATTTAAACACTGTCTCCATAAGATAATCTAAACATGCTAGGGACATTCACTAATTATCAACACGAAACTTCACTTCTGCACCTGGTTAAAATGTCCCAGCATAAGCAAAACTACAGTGGGAAGCAAGGAATTTTTGCTCATATGATTATGACGTGCTGATAGCACATTCACGTTTTCTCGAAAATCAGCCCAAAATTTAAAAAGTAGCACAATAAAAATCGTTCTGAATAAGTTCATACCCAAATCAATTGTCTGTAATCTCCAAAATCAGAGCATGACAGACAGGCAGACAAACAGACAGAATGACTACTACAACCCTCTCACACATGCACGCTGAGGATTAATAACACAAAGAGCTATGGAGATAGTAGAGAACAGGCTTTTGCACTTATGTCTTACAAATTTAGCAGAATTCATTTTCTATTATATATATATATATTACCCCTTGAAAATCAATTGCCCAATAGTCAAGTCGCAAAGATAATACAGTGCAAGTCTTGTGCTGGTATATCCAGTGAACAAGTGTGTGTGTGTGTAAATGTGTTGTATGCTGTTAACAATAGCACAAATAAATTACACAAAAACATCTATAAGCGGCTAGCATTCAAATTTGAATTTCAGTCAGACCAGGTCGCTCGCCATTTGTGCTGAAGCACATCACTAGTCAATTTCAATCCTGAGTTTGGTTAATATAAAATGGGAGGCATGTGCTAGGTTGACGGACAGAATGTACGTGCCACAAGAGCAGAATCCAGTTTCAGACACTCAAGGAATGTTGCAGTAATTTTCGTGGGTAAAGTGATTCATGTAATTTATTATAATAATTTAATATAATTAAGAACAAAACTTTCACAATACTTACTCCACGGGAACTTCCAGAGCACACGAGGCCATTAGAACCGGAGGGACAAGTGGGAGGGTTCAGTCCTGCAGCCACAGTCATACACTGCTGGCCACTGCATACCATGTTAGTACCACACTTGGTACCAAACTCTACCAGACCTGGGTTCATTATATCTGAAGGCAGGCTGATGCCATAGGAACTGGAAGCACACACACACACACACACACACACACACACACACACACATAGGTGCACACACACACACACACACACACACATGGTTAACCAGGCAGACAAAAGTATATTAGCACAGGTACACTTACTTGCAGCGCCCTGAACCTGTTGTTAAGGTAAAGAGAGTTCCGGTGACACTGTAAATTCTTTGATAGGTGCCTTCTCTACACTGTAGCTGACCACATCTCACATTACTGTATAAAAAAGAGCATATTTATTATGCAGATGTATTTGACTTCCCTCACCTAGATGTGCAGGATGTGTACGTGGATCCCACATGGCCACAGTTTCCACCAATACCGCCATTAGTGTTGAAGTTGTAGCATGCGTCAAAGCCAACAGCCGTACCTGGAAAATAGTATGTGGGTTTAACTAATGATGTGACCCATGAAATAGCACAGCTAAAAATATTATACTATCAGCTAATATTAAAATTTTACTATGAATGCATTCCGTCACACTCACTAATAATATAAAACTCAATGCTAAATTATTACCAATAACTTTCATACACTAAGAAGACATTTAGCTACTCCTCTAAAGTTTACTACTTTGTCCTAATTCTTCTACTTGCACTCCACTATAATTTGGTAGACAATGCATACATTTTAAGGATAAATGAGAAAGGGGGAAGTGACATGTTCAATAATTTTGGGGGCAATTTATATTTATGGATCATTATTATTTTTATAGATTGTGTCCCATAGGTACTCAAGATCAAAAGTGATTGCTTCCATGCTTACCCCATGCAGCGGTGCACTGAGCGGCATGGGTAGGGCACCTCCCAGCAACGCAGTATCCAGTGTTAGACAGGCATTGTGTTCCATCTACAACAGTCGTGTCGGCAGGACAGAAAGCTGAAGAGCCCGTACAAGTTTCCTGGATGTCGCACTCGCTAGCTGCAGTGCGGCACACGGTAGTGCTGGTAAGGAAGCGGCAAGTCGCAGTGTTACAGCACTGACCCACAGCACACTCTGAGCCTGCCGTGAACTGGCAGGTGTTGGCGTTGCAGCACGGGTTGGTGCAGTGGCTGGCCTCCCCACAGTCACACGTCTCTCCGGGCTCCATGATGCCGTTGCCACAACGAGGTGTCTCCAGGACTGTGGATGGTGAATTGGACAGACAGGATAGGCGTCCACGATTCCTGTATGTCTGCAGAGCTGACTGGCTACATGAACTGAATGTGGCAGATCCTCCACTGGATGATGACTGCATAATGCATACACCTGAGCTGTCCGTACAAGTACAGCCAGCTATGTTTTTTGTGTATGTGTGTTCGTATATATACGGGTAATTGGAAATGACAATAAGGTAGTCGATTCTGTACTACATATGTAAAAGTTGCCAGTTGCTGTTTCTATTATTTATTGTTGGCTATTATTATTAAGTATTATTCGCTAACATCACCTAGATTGGTGAGAAATGTGGAATAAATCTTACTACTAATTTCATCATCATGATCAAAGCTGAAGATATGACCGAGTTCATGTGCTGCAGTTGTTACCACAGACGACAAGCTCCTCCCACCGTCTTGTGTCAAGCCTACGGATGAAGTAGAACTGCACATAGTACCCACAAATGCAATACCCACTGTTGAGCTTGTCAGGTCAATGCCACTGGATATAAAACATCCAATAGTAACATGGAATGTGATGTCCACCTCGTTAACTCACGTCAGGAGCATGACGCTGTCATGACTTGGAATATTATTCTGAGCATTTCCAACATATGCAGTGAAAGAGTTGAGCAACGTGCTGGGAGTACTGACCACAGTGAACCGATCTCCATTAGTGAAAGTGACGGAATTCACCAGAGCAATTTTTATATTGAAATTACTGTTATAAATCTACATAATAATAGTAAGAAGATTAACTAAACAGATTTAAAATCCCTACTACTCCTGTATTGAATAATTAGTAGTATTATCATTACAGACTCTGAGGTCAGATTTGAAACTTAGTGCAGGCACACCCACACAATAACACAATCCTTTCACACTACATCATTAGGGGACCCAGTCAGGCCATAGTGACTGAGCTGTGAGAGGTCCATAGATAATATGTGATCTTGGATTTAAAGTTAATTGTTGCAGCCATAGAGGTTCCACAAGATGTTAAAAAGTGCTGCTCCTTTCCAGCTCATATACACACACACCTGTCCACCTCCCTTGACTACATTCACTGTCTTATCCATTGACTTACGCTGTGCATACTGTTTGCAATAGCAATTGCTCTTTGTACTGTAGAAGTGAGATTTGATCCTTGCTGTTCATACTGCAAACAAATCACAAAGGGAAAGATGTGATGCGATACATTGATAGCTATCAAGCATGTTCACACCTGACGATGATCATTCACCACCACCCATTCCACTGTCTCTGCCGATGACTGCCTTCGAACCTATTCGGTAAATGGCTCTCATCATTGTGATACTGGTTGTAATGAATCAACTCTAATTATTTACTCACTCGATATTCCCTTCCTGTGATGGTGGCTTTGTTAAATCTCTTGGATACATCCTCCATGGAGTGATTCCCACTACCTGCAAAATGTAAATCTTTAAATCTGTCCCTCAGACTTGCTACATGTAAATATGTAATTAATAGACCCAACCTCCTACTTCATGCTAACATTACAGGCTTTCAATATGATCTTGGTTGCCTTTGTATAATAGTTGTGAAATTGGCTGGTGGGTAGGGGCAAGAAATAAATTCAGTCATTATTGGCAATTATATAACTTGCCCAATGTTCTGATTTCTTGCCAAAAACAAAAAAAATGCGCGCACACAAAAACAAACAAACAAACTAAGCATGACCACAGTTATCTTTCTGTTGACACTATGTATATAAATCACCATGGAGAGTTCAACCTCATTAACCCCTGAGGATAACTTTGGCAAGAAATGGAAACATGAGTTATAATTATAATAATTATATATATTGGCTGTTAAAACAAAGAAAAGCTGCTATTGTTGAAAAAAAAAGATACATTCACTTTTAATTGCGACTTGTCTTAGGTTTCTATTTGGTGTAGGATCCTCACTCACCACAATGCCCCTGAGGTGTCTTGTACTCAGTGTCTTTATATACCACATGGATTTGTTCCATCTAAAAATAATAAAAATACATTCACACAACTTAAAAATAAATAAAAAAGTAGAGTTCAATTTAAAAATATAGTAAGCGAGGCAGTATGATAATAACAAATTAAAGTCAGTGGCATGTATGAGATGCATGTGTGACATTTGGCAGCACATGTTTTAGAAAGCCATTCGGCCGAAAGACATACTTTGCAGAGGTTAGGGCAGCCACGAACGCTTCAGTCAAATTACTTCTTTCAACTGCCTTAATGCAACAATAACATAGAACCTTACCAAATTATCTCTAAACAACAACTTTACTGCTGCTGTTATAAGAAAAAACACTTACACTTCAGTAGACTATATTTGGTTGCTTTATTATTACTTTTTTTGTTGGCCGAGCGGAGCGAGCGAGACACTTACAGGGGTAACACAATTGAAAATCGGGGATGTTTGTTTATTTATATGTTTGGACGTACCTATGTCATTTATACTTTGACCCTCGCGTATTTTTGTGTTCACTCCGTGTTCGACCCCGTCCCAAACTTCACTAAACAGAATCCTCTGGTTTAGCGATCATTACCCGTATCACCTTAGAAATTGAATTGTTTACCGCTTTGAATTGTTTTGCGGGTGCAGTTAAAACTAAAAAACTTATGGGAGCTCCATTTCTATTCGAGTTAGTGGAGGTGGTAAGTTAATATGCTATTTGTCACAGTTATAAGCCCTACTCAACAGTATTTATTTAAAAATTCATTGTCCACTAGACGAACCACGAAGGTAAGTCTTGTATAGGTATGTTCAGTTGTGTGAAAGTATTGTGCGTTACAACTACTATTCAGAATATCACAAAGAAAAAATTTATATAACGTGACTTGATTTTGTTGCTTCTTTTCCAATTCAAGCAGTTGAGGCGGGCGGTTACTATGGCATTGAATCCCCTTTACCGCATATGCGTAATTTAACAACTCGACTTTATTTTGGTAGCTTGAATGTTAGTTGTTAAAATCAATCTTTAACAATAGTGTAGTTTAAGGCTCGCTCGCCATTTGTGCTCAAGCACACCACTAGTTATTGTATAATGTTGCTTTAGCAACATCATTTATTTAATGGCAAAAGTTGTTTGGAATAATCTATATGTGTTTTCCAAAGTCTTTTATGATGTGCTATCAACACAAGCATATGGGACTTCTAAGAGATATATATCAACTATTCATGTTTCTACTTGGCCCCAAACAGTGCAATATCATGATGAACATGGAAAGAGCAAGACCAAGTCAGATCTACACACTCATCAAAATGAAATCATTACATTAGGTTATTGCACCCCCTAAGTTATTGCACATTGCATCTTGTGAGGCACATAAGAAAATAAACATTCTGCAATTTCTATATGGTTAACATTCATGGGGTAATGGTACAGGCATAAATTCAAACCAAACCACACAACTCATGATAACTGAATCGAATCAGTTGTTAGTATCAGTCATTTTGTTTACTCACCAAAAATAATGAATAAAGCAACCACACCCATTTTTTGGTCATACCTCACCGGAGTGGTAGTCCAGTGGTTCTATGTGGTACATCTCATCTCTGTTATCCATTGACCCAAACTCACCCCTGCATCAACGAACACCAAAACAAATTGTAATATTTAAACAAATGAAACAAGTAAAGAACAGAAACAACATAAACATACAAACAAAAACAACAACAACAACAACAACAAAAAACACAAGATAAAGTTGGAGCAGGTCAAATTTGCTCAACCCCAAGAGAAGAGATCTATTCAATTATTTTTTGGCCTGTAGTAGATAGTATTCATTCACTTAGCTGGCTTGCCCAACATAGTGCCTCATATTCTCAACATGCCATTGAACTGAATATGATTGGTCACTTTAACCCGCTAAAATGATCACTTAGCCAAAGGGGAAACACCATCTGTCTAGCTCGAATAAATTCAACTTCTAAGATATTTTGTTCAATATACAAATTCATTCAGTTAAAAAGAGGAGAAACAGCTTACAGACGTTGTTTCTCTAGCCTACAACAATTACAACTCCCTCCTGTACTATACTGTGCCTATATAATACCCTTACTGAAGCCCATGACAAGTTGCCATGGCAACCTTCCAGTAGGGATGTCTCTCCACTGTCCCGAGGTAGTAGCAGTTTTCATAAACATTCTGAATTTACATACATATGACATTATGTATATACATGTTTTTGTTTTTTTTGTGGATGAGAATAGTAAACAAAGTTCTTGGCCACATAATTGCCTATCAGTTGGTATTGCACAAATGAAAATCTACAAGGGAAACTTTGTATCCATACCATAAGCAGTCTGCTGTTGACTTTGAGTGCACTTAATTAAAATTTATCTTACCGTGTCCTTAACCAGCCTTCCTTGTTCATCATAGTACATGGAAGTGAAACCACTTGGAACAGCATCTCTGTGAGTAAATTAATGCATTAAACAAAGTAATGGATCGTGTGAATCCAATTCCTTCTCCAATAAAACTCAAGTTGCACTAAATGGGTGGGAATCTCTCCCACACAAACTTGTCAGTGTTCTTAGATGACACAGTATTAGAAACTAATATTTTCCAACTTAGCCTGTGGCCTTCACATCTAACTTTCAACAAAGAGCACTTCAAAAAACACTATGTAACCATAGCTATAACCAGGGTGATTTACTAGGATGGTCAGTTTCACTTTTGTATTAACTCAGTGCACTTCTACAATCATGATTCTATAGTTCCAGAGAGTTGGCACCCATATTGACTGAATTGAGTGCCGTCTAAGTTGAATTGCAGGTAATCTTGTAGCTGTGATGATGTCATATTAGAAACATATTTTCACAGCTCTTAATTACCCAGAGAAAATTTGCAATTAAATATGAATAATAGGCAAAATTTATTATGCTAGTGAAGCATTGAATTTTGTAACATCTTGATTCTGTTTCAGCAGTCTTTGCTTTTAATAGATTTTTTTACCACACAACTAATCATTAAACAACCTGAAATAATACAAGAACTCACAAGTAGTAATAATATTTTAGGCATCAACTGTCAAGTATTAAACAACAACAACAATAAACCAAGTGATGCATAATGTAAGTATTCAAGTGGTGCACTGTGCAAACCAAGTGATGCAGCATCACTCATAAAAGCCCTAGAGAGAACATCGGACAAGCCTGAAGTAAGTATCATCACACCACTACCCAATTGGTAGCACATGCTTGCTGCTATGCAATCACAAGTGATGGTGTACCATTAATTTTGTTGCAAAAGAGCCAGCCATAAGGTTATGCCAGTCGAGGAATTCTGTCAATCAAGCAGCTACTAATATTCATTTGCACTCCAACCTACCCCTCCCCTTACCCCTCTGCCATATATTATTCACTTACCCCACATGGTCACCGTGATTACAATTACTCTAAATGTATATGTATATGATGTTACTTTAAAAAAGAAAGGTCTCTGAAAGTTATTCTCTGAGGAAATCTGACACTAACCATTGTAACGTGTATTGACAAAACAAGAGCTCTTTGGGATTTTATTTATCAGAAATCTGTGCCTTCTTCAAGATACAATAGTCTCTATCTGGACCAGCATATATATTATGCAGGCAACTAAACTGAGAAGACAAATTAGATATACGAGGGGGTGGATTGACCAATTAGGAAGAGCTGATTAAAATAAATTGGAAATTAATTTCCAAGTTGAGGTGCTACAGATCACATACTCACTTTTACCAATATAGCAAGTAAAAGTGCATTCGAGCTGTGCCTTGGGAATATAGGGTAGGGTACCCTCAACCTCGAAAGGAAAAAAACTCGTTAAAAATATGACAGTGAGAGGTGATTTGTATTGCACAATTGCTGGATGTGGTCACTCTAACAATTTGATGAAGTGCGTACAGACCATTTTGGTAGTCATCAAAATGATATCGCAACTACAGCTATATACAAGCTTAATATTATAGCTAGCTGTCTCAAATCACAAAACAAAATGTACTATCAGTCGCACAAAAAAAAATTAAATGTGTTTCACAGCATTGCTTTACCTGGCTTATTTCACTGGGCTTCATGTAAAAAATGTCTCTAAACTTTTTTTGTACACTTGCATTAATTTTTAAGACTTACTGGTTCAAGTGAAGCACTAGAGAAAGAGTCTCCGATTGAGTGCTCACAGAAACTCGTAGAAGTAACGGATAAGGCTGCAAAGTAAATCAATGCATATCATTAATCGGTAATCTACTTTCACCAAATATACAGTACCTTGTGGTCGTCTCCAATGGTGATAGTCGGCATAAACTCTTCATAATTATTGATGGTTTCTAGTTCAAAATAAAATTGGACAGCAAATCGCTATTACAATTGCTGAACATCTTACCCCTAGAGGCTTTAGCGCTCTTGAACGGGATTTTGCGCGCAGCTACTAGGGTAAACACCAGCGTAAGCAGTACGCAACGAATCTTCATGACTGCTTGTGCATAACGTACTACGAGATGATATTAAACACTTGCGATTTTCCTATTCCTTGGATGCAGCTAAAGAACTTGGTCGCCTTCTCTCAAAATACATCCCGAATAGCACGGTTACCCGTGCTATTACTCATACTAATAGTACGGCGCGTAAGTTGCCCATTCAAAAATGAATGGGAAAAAAAGCTGTTCAATTGAAATCGCACGGGTAAAGTGAAATAGCGCGTAACTAATTGAAATACCTCAGTAAAACTAAGTGGAAACTAGTGGTGCGCTCGAATAGCGCAAATGCATGGCGAGCGAGCAGACTCTTTTTACTGAAAAATAGGACAGAAATTACATCTAACTGTAGTGCACAGTGTATCCCTTTCCATTCTCAGTTAGCATCAGAGAATCTAAAGTCTCTGATCCCAGACTAAGGAAGTGGACCCATGCATTGTAGTAACAATAACAGAATTACCTGAATAAACTTCGTAAGCAGTGGCAAAGAAGCGCAGCTTGACAAAGACTTCACAATTGTTTCGAAAAAATACTGGAATTGTGAACGCTTTACCTAACTTACGTAATTAGAAGCGCGGGCGAAACTTTTTGACGTACGTATACATACATATAATTGGCGAGCGAGCGAAGCGAGCGAGCAACTCTAAGATGTAGTCTATGGAAATCCTGAATACGTGGTCCCGCGCATACGTCGTCGTCGTTTAAACGCGATACGTCGTCGTTTAAACGCGCGCGCATTCCAGAACTTCGCTTGCACGCCCAACCAATGCTACACGAGCATTTTCTAGTATTACTAGTGGTGTGCTTGAGCACAAATGGCGAGCGAGCCTTAAACTACACTATTGTTAAATGATTGATTTTAACAAGTAACACTCAAGCTACTAAAATGAAGTCGAGTTTTTAAATTACGTATGCGGTAAAGGGGATTCAATGCCATAGTAACCGCTCCCCGCAACTGTTTGAATTGAAAAAGAAGCAACAAAATCAAGTCACGTTATTTAAAGTTTTCTTTGTGACATTCTTAATAGTAGCAAGACTTATCTTCGTGGTTCGTCTAGTGGACAATGAATTTACAAGTAAATGCTG